>RCUF01000047.1_pt1 | contig 96028 bp, 100 predicted proteins | sample 2166311 | NCBI WGS metagenome assembly RCUF01 (sample SAMN09932608, study PRJNA488358) | compost metagenome | feature: garden; material: soil; isolation source: compost soil in 4-hydroxybenzonitrile-enriched culture | place: Germany: Experimental Botanical Garden Goettingen | collected 2016-01-27 | reverse complement strand
ATTGAGCTGGGGGAAGTGGAAGCGCAGCTGCTGAAGATAGAGTCGGTGCAGGAAGTAATCGTCCTGGCGCGAGAGGACGAGGGCGGCGAGAAGTTGCTGTGTGCGTACTTGGTGGCGGACAAGCAGCTGACCGTGAGCGAGCTCAGAGGCAAGCTGTCACAGGAGATGCCGGGGTACATGATTCCGTCGCACTTCGTGCAACTGGAGCAGATGCCGCTGACATCGAACGGGAAGACGGACCGCAAGGCACTACCTGCGCCAGAGGGAAGCGTGAATACTGGTGCAGAATACATCGTGCCCCGTACACCGCTGGAAGAGCAGCTGGTACGTGTGTGGCAGGAGATCCTCGGACCAGTGAAGATTGGTGTGAAGGATAGCTTCTTTGATCTGGGCGGCCACTCCTTAAGTCTTATGCAATTGATTCAAAAAGTGTATGACACAACGGGAGTCGAAATCTCGCTTCACAACATGTTCCAGAATCCGACTGTTGAAGCGATGGCGTATGAGATTTGGCAATCCGGGCTTGAGGGACGTAGTGGCAACCACTTTATGAAACTCAACGAGAACGGACCAATCAATGTCTTTTGCTTTCCTCCAGGAGGCGGTTATGGCATAGGCTATATGGAACTGGCGAAAAAGCTGAATGACCGCTGCGTGCTTTACGCCATAGATTTTATCGACGATACGAATAGCTGCGAGGAGATTCCAGACCGTTATGTGGAGGAAATCGTCCGCGTGCAGGACGACTCACCGTATGTGCTGCTGGGGTATTCTTTGGGTGGCAATCTGATGTATGAGGTAGCCCAAGCGATAGAGAAAAGAGGTGGACGTGTCTCCGATCTGATCATGTTGGACTCCATGTACAAACAATTCGAAACTCCGATGGACGAAGTGGAAAGCGACATCAAAGAGATTCTGGAGCCTGCCGAAGGCATAGAGAAAGAATTGCTCGACAACCCGTTCATTCGGGAACGAGTGGGGCGTAAAGTGCGGGCGTATCTGACATATGGGGCGCAGTTGATCCACTCTGGTACGGTTCAGGCGAATATTCACGGGCTAATCGCGGAAGGTTCCAGAGAGCGTGGAATGCTTGAACATAGGCCGTCATGGCAGGAAGCGACCCGCCAAAACTATGAGGAATATCAGCTGGCGGGGGTTCACGAGCAGGTGTTGGCTCCCGAATACGTGGAAGAAAACGCGAACGTGATTGGGCGCATTGTCCAACAGATTCTTGAGCGGGAAATGGAATCTCATAAGGTGCTGTTTGAAGCTGAGTAACCCTGCGCATACCTTGAAAGGGGACAACATGTGGTGCAAGAACGAAAAGACGGATTGACCCTGTGGAATTCTTTCCTTTGGTTATGGACATATATGAAAACTCACAAAGGCTGGATGATCGTCGGTATTGTCTCGGCCATGGCTGCATCGCTGATTGAGATATGGATAGGCAGTTTCATTCAAGATTTAACGACTCATGCGGAGAATGGGGCAGGACAGCTCGTCATGCAGATCGTTTTTACGGTATTAGCCGTCATCCTAATCGGTGTTCCTGCAAAGTATTTCATGGCGTTCGGCATGGAGCGAAGCAGCGCCTTAGCCATTAGAGATATCCGTAATCATCTGATGAGCCATATCGGGAAGCTGCCTGTTAATTATATCGAAAAGCAGCACTCCGGAGATGTGCTGTCAAGGTCCAGCAATGACTTGCAGGTCATCCATCAATTCTTGAGCCGGGATTTGGCGCAATGGTTTTACCATCCGCTGCTGTTCATCGGCTGCTTCATCTATTTGATCTGGATCCAGTGGCAGCTCGTATTGTTCAGTCTTCTGCTTCTTCCCATTTCCTTGCTTGTATCGCATTGGGTTGGCAAACAAATGCAGCGGCTCATGGAAGAGGCGCAAGAGCATATGGGGCAAATGAATGCTATTGCGCAGGATACGCTGGGCGGAATGCCGATTGTAAAAAGCTATTTGCTCTCAGGAATGCTGCTCCGTTCGTATCAGTCCCTGCTACAATTGACACTGCTTAAAAAACTGGCCGTGCGAAAACGGGAGGCCTGGGTTGACCCGCTCTTGTTCTCGCTGATGCTAAGCCCGATTATCTTCTCGGTGATCTACGGTAGCTACTTGATATCTGTAGGAAAGTTTGGTGCAGGAGAATTGATCGCCTTTCTCTACCTGCTAAATTTATGCCTGGAGCCGCTGGATCACATCCCGACCCTGATTACAAATACCTTTCAAATGACTGGGGCTTTGAAGAGAGTGGTCGAAATGCTGAAGCAGCCTGCCGAAAATCTAGAGGGGCATTCGATTGCGAGAACGGATGATCCACCTATCGTATTCGATAACGTTACGTTCGCTTACGATAACAACGCCCCTGTGCTGCGAAATCTTAGCTTTACGGTGGAGACAGGGAAAACCATTGCGCTGGTCGGAGCAAGTGGCGGAGGAAAGAGCACGGTGTTTAAGCTGTTATGCAGATTTTATCCCTTACCTATCGATCAGGGGACAATTCAGGTTTTCGGTCAACCGATTCAAGATAGCAACCCGAATGAGCTTCGTTCTTGTTTTTCGGTTGTGACCCAGGATGCGTACTTGTTCAGTGGCACGATTGCCGACAATATTGCTTACGGACGGGAGCATGCGACGATGGACGAGGTGATTGAAGCGGCGAAGCTGGCTAATGCGCATTCGTTTATCATGGAGCTTCCCGGTGGATACCAAGCTGAGGTAGGAGAGAGGGGCGGGCTTCTATCCGGCGGACAGCGCCAACGAATCACCATTGCGCGCGCGTTCCTCAAGGACGCACCTATCTTGCTCTTGGACGAGCCAACATCCGCACTGGATACGGCGTCTGAATTCTACGTTCAGGAAGCACTGAACGTACTCATGAAGGAACGAACAACCATTGTGATTGCACACCGGCTGTCCACCGTCGAGAAGGCGGATGAAATCTTGGTCATGGAGCAGGGGGGAATTGCAGAAGCTGGCAGTCACGATGAGCTTCTGGCGTTGAACGGTTTGTACGCCCGTTCGTATCATCAGGAGTTTAGCACAGCCCTTGTGAAGAGTGGGGAGGTGGCCTTCTCATGAAAGCAGCTGAAATGGTCTCGCATGCGAAGGAGCTTCTTCATGTCTTGAACTTTATGAGCAAAAGACGTAAAATTCGTTATTTCACTGGCATTTGTATAAGCACGAGCATACAAAGCTTGTTTTTAGTATCTTTCAGCCTGGTCGTTCAGGGGCTGGTCGATTTTGCGGTGTCGCAGGATATTTCTCTGATGTATCGTGCAATTATTATTTTGGCGGGCTGCCTGTTTCTCGTGAATTTCGTGGCTCCGATTTTTACCTATATGTTTCGAAGCAGCGTGGAGTTGACGATGGCGGATATAAGGGAGCGTCTTTTTGCCAAGCTTTGCAAGCTGCGGCCGAGGGACCTGGAGCAGACACACAACGGGGATATCCTCTCTCGGATGAACAACGACGTGACCACCTTGGAAGTGACCTACACAGGCGTTTATTTTGTGCTGTTGCTGCAGTTCGTATTCGGTGTGGGCTCGCTTGTAGCGATGTTTGTCATTCACTGGCCGTTTGCGTGCGCTTCGCTTGTCATTTTGCTGGTTTCCTTTGTGATCAGTGCCCGGTTTGTTCGTCAAATCCGCATACTATCGGAGCAATCGCTCCGACTTCTGGCCAAGATGACGGAGAAATTCTCCGACTTTATCGGAGGGATACAGTTTGTTAAACTATTCCACATCCAACCAATCTATGCGCAGTATGCAAGCTTGAATGAACAAGTAACCAGAGTAGCCACACAAACCGCCAAAAAGAATGGCATGCTGGCTGCCGTGAATCATTTTGTCAGTTACGTGACATTCTGCGGAATCATTGCCACAGGCAGTCTGCTCTATACCTATGGCTTTATTGGAATGGGAACGGTAGCGGCATTGGCCGTGCTTCAAATTAATTTAACCCACGCAATTATGAATTTCGGTACAACACTGTCTATGGCGCAGAACTCGTTGGCGGGAGCGGAGCGTCTGCAGCAATTATTGGACGAGCCAGAGGAGCCAGAGCAAATTGGAGCTCGGCAAGAGGATGAGCCTTCGTTGAAGCCTTCGTTTGCATCTGCACCTGCCACGGTAGAGTTTCAGAGCGTAGATTTTTCCTATCAGCCAGGCAAAAAAGTTCTGAGTGATGTATCGCTGCGAATAGATTCAGGACAAACTGCGGCGATCGTAGGCAGCAGCGGCAGCGGCAAAAGCACGCTGATCAAGCTGTTGCTGGGCTTCTACCCCATTGACGGCGGGGAACTTCTAATTCAAGGCCAGCCGATTGGACATTTTACCTTGGATGAGCTTCGTGCGTGCATCGCCTATGTGCCGCAGGATGCCTTCCTGTTCAGCGGAACGATCGAAGAGAACATTCGTTACGGAAAGCCGAAAGCGACGGAAGAGGAGATCATAGCGGCGGCCAAGGCGGCGTATGCGCATCATTTTATTAAGGAGCTCCCCGAGCAGTATCAGACGCAGGTGGGAGAGCGCGGGAAGTCTTTGTCAGGCGGACAGAGACAGCGGATTGCCATTGCTCGTGCATTGCTCAAGAACGCCCCAATTTTGCTACTGGATGAGGCAACGTCCGCCTTGGATTCCGAATCGGAATATTGGGTGAAGCAGGCCCTCAACCAATTAATGGAGGGCCGCACGATCATTCTGATCGCTCATCAGCTCAGCACCGTGGAGAAAGCGGATCGGATTATGGTCATGAATGAGGGAACCGTGGTCGAACAAGGCACGTATCGGGAGTTGCTAGAACGTGGGTCCTACTTCGCGAAATTATACTCTAGCACGGAATCGAGTAGGACGGGATGACAAGAACATGTCTCATGCTCGACCGCAAATGAAGTCAACCCCTGCAGCTTGCAGGCAATTTTAGGTCCTGCTTCGCAGGACATGGTGAAATAAATGTGAAGCTATGGCGGTCAAAGATGCGATCAAAGCATGCGAAATCGTCGCCTATTAGATAATTATATTCGGAGAAATCTATTGGAATGAACAAGGATATTGCTTAGGGAGGAAGAGCTGGTTCTTCCCCTCGGAGAAGAAAGTGGATCTTAAGAACTTGAGGTCTGCTTTCTTTTCGTTACTCGTCATTGTCTAGAACATAGTGAGGTATGTGCTCAAAACATTTCGCTATGGAACGAATTGGACTTCGTCAAACAGCAGCGTGTCTATGCGATAGATCAGCGGATGTGGGCGTATGGCGGACCGATCAGCGCCAAGGGACTAGTCGGTGAGGTTGTTAAGGCGTTGACCGGGCAATGAAAGTGAATGTGAAGGCGGTCAGAGTGATAGGAGGAAGCGCCCTGCTTCTGGCGCTGCTCTTGTTGCTTCATGTAATGCAGGGACAAGTAGATATCAGCGTATCTGATATGGTGCGTTCTCTTCTGCATGCGCAAGGGTCGATCGTTGATCAGGCCATATGGGGGCTGCGTTTGCCGCGGGCAGTTGCGGGCATGCTCTGTGGAGCTGCATTGGCTACCAGCGGCGTGCTGTTGCAGACGGTGCTGCGCAACCCGCTCGCATCTGCGAGCACTCTCGGCATTAACGCGGGAGCTTACTTGGCAGTCGTTGCAGGAACGGTATGGAGTCCCTTTCTGCTTCACCGGTTTTCATTTGTCTTTGCCCTTGCTGGCGGTATTCTGGCAGCCGGCATAGGCTTATGTGCTGGCCGGGGGTTATCGAGCACCACCGATTCGTCTGGTGCTGTCAGGCTTAATTGTCACCTTGTTGTTGTCTTCGCTAACGAGTATGATGCAAATTTTGTATTTGGAGGATGCCAGCCACTTGTTCGTCTGGGGTTCGGGTTCCTTGATGCAGAACAATTGGCAAGGTGTTCAGCTCACATGGCACTGGATGGTCATTGGGCTAGCGATTGTTTTTCTTTTTGCCAAATCCCTTGATCTGCTGATGCTTGGGGAGGAGTCAGCGACTTCCCTGGGGCAGCGAATGGTGTGGACGAAGGTGGCGATGTCCGGAATCGCCATTACACTTGCCGCGCTCAGTGTGAGCCTCGCTGGTCCCATTAGGTATATCGGTCTGCTCGCACCGCATATCATTCGACTGACCGGCATTCGGCGGCATCAACTGTTGATTCCTGCAAGCGCGATGCTGGGGGCAGGGCTTTTGCTAATTGCCGATTTGCTGACCTCCATGTTACAGGCGACTTACGGCACGCTTCCTGTTGGAGCTGTGACGGCATTGCTTGGCGGCGGTTGGTTGGTCGTATTCGTGCTGCGCGCGCAAAAGAAGCGTCAAGGAATTGGCGGATTCGCCGGGATGCCCCCGATGTCTGCGGCTTCCAGATTTAGAGCCAACAAGGCGCGAATGTTCACGTCCTATCTCCTGCTAGGCTTGGCCTTGCTCGGCGTCACCCTATATGGTTGCTTGCGTTCAGGACATTCCATGCTGACCATCGAACAGTTAATCCAGACCTTATTAGGCCATGGGGAACCATCGCTTCATCATCTGGTGTGGCAATTGCGTTTGCCGCGAATGGCTGCCGCCTGGCTTGGCGGCGCTGCGCTGGCGGTAGCCGGCTTATTGATTCAGAGTGCCGTGCGCAATCCGATGGCTGATCCATCAGTCGTCGGGGTTACATCCGGCGCAGGTGCGGGGGTGCTGGCCCTGTTGGTTATATGGCCTTATGCTCCGGGATGGCTGATGGGGTTATGCGCATTTGCTGGGGCGGTTATCATCTCCATCGTTATTTTTGCGGCCGCTTGGCGCAGCGGTCTGGAACCCGGAACGTTGCTTCTGGCGGGGATCAGCATATCCGCAGTAAGTACGGCCGTCATTCAAATCCTGGTGCTGCGGACGACAAGCTTTACGGCTGCTCTTATCTGGCTTGCGGGCAGTACGTATGCGCGAGGATGGACAGATACGATTCCATTAGTCATCGTTTCTGCTCTTCTTATCCCGATCGCCTGGTGATTGGGAAAGCGCGTGGAATTATTGTCCTTTACCGACGAGGTGTCGACAGGAGTCGGACAACGCATCAAGCGGGATCGATTGCTGACGGCAAGCCTGGGACTATCATTGGCGGCGATCGTTGTAGCCACCGTAGGCACCGTTGGATTTATCGGATTGTTGGCTCCGCATGCGGCAAGACTGTTTACAGGAACGGCTCATCGCAGAACGATGGGGCTCTCCATGCTCATCGGCGCTTTGCTGCTGACAACGGCCGATGTGGTGGGACGTTTGGTTGCTTTGCCGAAAGAAGTCCCTTCGGGATTGATGGTGTCGCTGATTGGGGCGCCATATTTGCTTTATTTGCTGTATCGAAACGGCCGTAGAGTCGGTTAACTGTGATGCCACTTGAGAGCAAGAACTCTTGTTGTCCGTTACGTCAGCGGCGACATCTACTGGAAATGGGACAAGCAGGAAATGCAGACGAACGGAAAACGGGACCTATTTGTATTCAGGAGAATGTGGAGGTCTAAATGGAAAGAAGGTGGGTGTGAGCAGGCGGATTTTTGAAATCTGAATGTCGCCTGATGAACTGCTTCGATATGTAGCCGATTTGTTGGATCAGCGAGGCATCGGCAGGTTGTGGTAGGTTCATCAGGGCAATATTAACTGTTATTACAATTCTTCTGCGGCCTTCCGCAAACAGTGCGGCTACAACCTAAGCGTCTATTTGAGAGAACTCCATGAGAAGCAGCAAAGTGTGGCAAACTCTCTATATAAATAGTAGCAGCTCGATATTCGTACAATGGGGTCTACTGTCCAAGTTCATTTTGGGGGAGAGAGGTGGAATTATTTGTATCTCTAGTGATGAAATCATTGATAAGATGAAGCAAATTGTAGATAATAATATCGAATTAATAATCAGGTGAAATGGATACTAGGAAGTCTCGTAGTTCATATAACTTAATATTTGCGCTTTGGGCATACGTCTTCTGCCTCGCTAGGAAGAATTTCGAGGAAGTAGAAAGCAGCCGGACACTTTGGCATTTGTCAAGGTCGTGAATACTAGAATATTAACTACTCGATAGCTTTTGATGTTGGACAAGGGCTGGAAATTGGTAAATATGGTAAGGTGAATGTAGAGGTATATCGAAAAGTAGCTGAAACATGGATGTATATATTTCTGGAACGGCAGTATATATTAGAGATTTATAAATTAAAGGACGGATTGTAATATGAGGTACAAAGAGTACATGCACAACGCATAATGCGTTCAGACATCGGAACGGGAAGAAGGAAATTGATTATGAACAACGGGTTAATTAATGCTATTATCGCTTATACCATGTGGGGAGTTCTCCCTCTTTATTGGAGTTGTTGAATGATGTGCCAGCAGGCGAGATTCTATCACATCGAGTTGTCTGGTCGTTTGTCTTCAAGGGTATTCTCGTCGCCGTCCAGCGCCGCTGAGGTGACATGAAGCGGATTGTGACTAGCCGTTCGCTCCTGCTATCACTCGCCGCCAGCGGACTGCTGATCGCTGCTAATTGGCTCATCTTCATCTGGGCCGTCAATAACAATCATGTCGTTGAGACAAGTCTCGGCTCACTTAATTTGACAATCCGTCAAATGAAAAAAATAAACTCTAAGGAGAATCTATGATGCCTATTGAAACATCTAGATTAATCATTCGTGACCTCGTCATCGAGGATTGGAGAGATGTACATTTATATGCGTCTAATCCTAAAGTAACTGAGTATACGCTTTGGGGACCAAACAATGAAGCTGAAACTAAATCGTATGTGAATCAACAACTTGAAAAGCAACAAGCAAATGACCGAACTGATTTTGAATTTGCCGTAGTACTGAAAGATACCAATCAATTCATAGGTGGATGCGGAATTTATATTAAAGGGTCAAATGCTGAAATCGGTTATTGCTTTAATGCAGATTACTGGGGAAATGGATATGCAAGCGAAGCATCAGAAGCATTGTTAAGATTAGCATTTGAAAAATTTAAAGTACATAGAGTATATGCAACATGTCGTCCTGGTAATATGGGATCAGCAAATGTTCTAAGTAAAATTGGAATGAAAAAAGAAGGGCATTTAAGAGAACATATATGGGCTAAAGGGAAATTTCATGACTCCTATTTATTTTCCATTTTAGAGAGTGAATATGAAGCGTGATATGCAATCAGCTACAAAATCGAAACGGGAGCTTCTATCTATGAAAGCTTATATAAGATATCCTTTAAATATGAAGTTAATAGTTAGCATGTTAATTCTGGCTGTATTATGTATGTTCAATGTGGCTACATCTAGCAATAGCGCCTATAAAATTCTTTTTTTGGCATTCATTATGATCTGCCTACTAATTATTATCACAGCTGTAGCAAGGAGATTTCTTAAGCCCAGACTTTTATTGCTCCATAATGAAGTATTGAATATTAATCATAATCAAATAGAAGCTAACGATATAAGGCGAATATATATTCAAGGCGATTGTTTAATTGGAATTAAACCAAGGAAGAATAGAATTGTCCCTGTAGCTTTGTGTTTTGAGTTTTGTAATACCAATGCAGAAATAGACACCTTAATAGAATGGGCAAAGAACAATAATATTGAGGTCAGCCATACAACATTTTTTAAATGGATATAAAGAAATTGAAAGTGATTGTGGCATATATAGGAGGGGGAACTATGATAGATCATCAAGGCATCTTGCCAATTATCAGAAGATTCGAAGAGAATGATTTATCTTATTCACTTGGTGGAAGTGGGTTGTTACATTATTTAGGTTTAACCGATGCAGTAAATGATTGGGACTTAATGGTTGATTGTCCGAAGAATATATTGCTTAAAGCTATAGATGGATATGATTGGTTAGAGCTGCAAAGTGGAGACTACCCCTTTGCAAGTAAATATAGAATACATATTGCTTCGTTAAGAATAGATATAATTGGTGGATTTGCTTTTCACGCTGGAGGCGAGCTAATTCATTTACCTATATCTCATATTGGAAATAGAACATGGGATGGAATAAAGGTATCAAGTCCTGAAATCTGGTATTTAGCCTATCATTTAATGGGAAGAGAAGAGAAATCCAATTTAATCTTAGGTCACTTACAAGCATACAAAGACATTGTAGATAAACATTTAATAAGAGACTTGTTGAGGAATAATGGTCTGAATTCTGAGATTAGAGAAGAACTTAGTAAGTTGATTCAATGATGTCACCAACAACATATAACATAGTATTGAGGCCGGAACTTCAACGTAGCCTTGGTCTATTGGATGGTGGATTTTTTGCAAGCGCTTCAGGAGACGCTTTTGCCCAAGGTGGTCATGGTGAATGCGGTAACGTTAGACGAAAGATCGGCAGTATCCGAATAAACATTAAATGAAATAAAGGAGAAGGAAGTATGACATTGATCGGACTTATAAGACATGGAGTAACAGACTGGAATTATGAATACAGAGCACAGGGACAAACCGATATTCCTTTAAATGATGAGGGGCGAAGACAAGCTGAATTACTATCCAAGAGAATGGAGAACGAGGAGTGGGATTATATTTATTCAAGTGACTTATCACGAGCGCTCGAAACAGCACAAATGATAGGAAGAATCAAGAACATTGAAGTGAAAACGGACCCACGATTAAGAGAAATGAACGGCGGACTTATTGAGGGAACTACTGAACAAGAGAGAGTTAATAGGTGGGGTTACGGCTGGTCCAAGCTAGATCTCGGGATAGAACCAAACGATGAGATAGTCACAAGAGGAATGAAATGCATCATGGATATTTGTGAAAGACATCCCGACAAAAAAGTATTGATCATTAGTCATGGAGCCCTAATCGGACTGACCCTAAAGAAACTAATTCCGCACGTTGATACAGAAGTTCATCTCGACAATACATCGATAACCATTTTAAATAAATCACAACTTAGATGGGATTGTTCACTATATAATTGTACTACTCACTTAAACGCCAAATAACAAGAAACATGTCCGAAGAAGCCCAATCCATCAACTAACTTTGCATTTACATAGAAGGCTATCGTCACTTGGTTAATAGATGTATAATCATGGAAGAAGATCAGTCAACAAACGCTCAAGTCTAAGATCAGAGTTATCTAAGGCTTGGGCTTTTCGTGAATACCAGGACACTAGCGGGTATCAATGCCATTATAAATAATATCTAAAATAGCAACTTTGCAGATAGTGAGCAGTTGTCAAATGAATTCATGTCAAGAAAAGAGGCATAACAAGATATGATAACAAGTAGAGTCAGGGAAATTCAAACGAATGATTATCATGATATTTATTTGCTGAATCAAGACTTCAATCCTCATTTTGAGCTGTTTTCGGAAGAGAGAGTAAAAGAGAAAATTGAAATTATCTGTAACAGAACGCAAGATATCATTTTTGTATATGAACAAAACGACGAGGTAATAGGATATATTCATGGAAGTCCTTTTGAATTGCTATTTTCCGATTCGCTAATTAATATATTGGGATTTGTCGTGAAAGAAAGCTTCAGAAATCTTGGGATTGGTAGCAGGTTAATAGATCGTCTTGAAGAATGGGCGAAAGACAACGGGTATGCTGGAATAAAGTTGTTATCCCATCCAAGTCGAAAAAGTGCCCACAGATTTTATGAAAATCGCGGGTATGTATTCACTAAGGACCAAATGAATTTTATAAAGAGCTGGAATGGATAATAATACAACAACATGATCTGAGACCTGTGTAGAAAATGAGTTTAAAGCATTCTAATTAGATTAGGAGTTTGTAATTATGCTGAAGATTATGAACAGCAATGATGATAGTTCAAAGAATTATATCGAGAACAAGATGTTCGAATATAATATGGAGCACTTTCCAGAACACTTGCGGGGAAGATATCAAGAAATACATCTTTATCTTCAAGACGAGGAAGGTCAAGTTAGAGGTGGAGTTCTTGGGGAAACATGTTGGAACTGGTTGGAAATTCGTTATTTATACATAGATCCTGAGGTGAGAGGAGTAGGTTACGGTAAAAGATTAATGGAAGAAGTCCAACAAATCGCTATAAATAAGCAATGTGATTTTATAAAAGTAGATACACTGAGTTTTCAAGCATTGGATTTTTATAAGAAAGAAGGATTTGAAGTATATGGCATGATCGAGAATGCCGGAACTTATACTCATTATTATATGAAGAAAGATTTAGCGAAGAATGTTAACTGAATTGTTGAGTATGGCGTCCGATTTGATTTTGAAGGAGGTGCAATAAGTTCGATGAGAAACAAGGCTGAAATTTCCAGGTTACTAAGAGAGGTGAACGCATGTGAAAGAATTAAATTCAAGACCAAGGTTACTCAGATGGCATTACACTGAGTTTTCAAGCATTGGATTTTTATAAGAAAGAAGGATTTGAAGTATATGGCATGATCGAGAATGCCGGAACTTATACTCATTATTATATGAAGAAAGATTTAGCGAAGAATGTTAACTGAATTGTTGAGTATGGCGTCCGATTTGATTTTGAAGGAGGTGCAATAAGTTCGATGAGAAACAAGGCTGAAATTTCCAGGTTACTAAGAGAGGTGAACGCATGTGAAAGAATTAAATTCAAGACCAAGGTTACTCAGATGGCATTTCGATGATGATGTTAAAGCTGATAATCTAGAAGAATGGAATTGGGTAGAAATTACGATACATTTCACGGATGAATCCAGAAGATGGAGTATTTTGTATACACCAGAAAGATTACTAAATAACTTGTCTAGGCCGAACATAGATCCACCCGGTCTTCATATGAAGCAGCTCATTGTAGTCAGAAGCTATGAAGTTAGTGATATAGACAGAGTGTTAAGAGTTTTTGATGAGGAAGATAAATTAATAGAAGCCTCAAGGGCATATCCCGAATGATTCGGAGTAGTTAGTAACATCATCATAATCGTTACCTTCACGCCTCGGTTACAGGCCTTAGGCTCTGTAGAAGATGAACCAGATGATAGAATGAAAATCAAGATAATGAAAAGAGGGAGAGAACATGGACAAATACTCAAAATCAGCATTAAATGCTGTGCAATATATCTTGGGAAATAGGGCTCAAAGCCCTGTGGAAGCGTGGTACATTGCAACAGGAGAACAATTTGGAGAAGGTAGCTGGGGACAGAAGAAAGGATGTCCAAGAAATGCATTTTTAGGAATTTGTGAAGAAGGATTGATAAGAGGGATAAAGGCAGAGCGATATAACAAAAAAGAAAATTCCCTTAATAAACAATATGCTATAAACACGATCAAACTATTAAAAGAAGATTCTACATACCAAGAAAGAAAAAATAAAGAAATATGGAGAATCGTTACAAATGGAAAGGACATAAAATCAAATTACCAAGTTGAAATGGTAAAGGCATTGTGGGGAAAAGACTTGATTGTATAGTAAATGAATGTGACGATATGAATTATGTATAGTGGAAAACCAAACGATTCAGGGAGATTATCCAATGCTGATAAAAATGATTACGTGCAAGGTTCGTGATGATTCAAAGAAGAGATTTCATTATGCTCAAACTAAATGGGCAGAACTTAATAATGTAAGTGGGTTTATAGCTCAAGTTGGTGGGTGGAATATTGTCAATACAAACGAGGCAGTAATTATTGCAGTATGGGAAACGCTTGAGAAATATAACCTTTTCATGTCCAAAATACACGATCAAATCATAGCCAGAAGCGAACAAACAAGCTCGTATGAAAATATCGAAGTGAGTTTATGGAAGACAGATAAGATCATCAAGCACAATGAAATAGTAAACTGTAAATACCTCGCACTTGAAAACACAAAAAATAATAGCCTTATAAGTGATAATTATGTATTTATATCACATATGAAGAATGATAGAGAAAGAAAACTATTATTATTCCAGAATGATCTAGAAAATATAAAGGGTAGCAAAGAAGTGTTAATAACGATAGATAAAGAATGGACTGTAAGTTCAAGATGCCAATAAACTCTGATAACAGAATCAGGCTTTTCTGAAATCACAAGAGCTGTTCAAGGTGACCTGAATTGTTAGCCAAGAAGAGTTTCTATGAAAAAGAGGAAGTGGAGGATCTACGATGGAATCTGCGATAAAGATTGATTTTGCGATGGAATCGGATTATGAGTATATTTCGTTAAGAGACAAGCACATACATAAGTCGCTTATAAGATCCAAAATAAAACAAAACGAAATTCTAATTATTAGAGATGGTGATCAAGAAATAGGTTGGATGAGATACGGATTTTTTTGGGATAACACACCATTCATGAATATGATATGGATCGATGAGGAGTACAGAGGAGCAGGGATCGGTAAGAAAGTCGTTCAGTATTGGGAAGAGCTGATGAGCCAAGCAGGATTTGAGATGGTTATGACCTCAACACAGTCCAATGAAGAAGCTCAACATTTTTATAGGAAGCTTGGATATAGGGATGCAGGTTGTTTACTGCTTGAGAATGAACCGCTGGAAATAATACTAACCAAGCAGCTGAACAAGAATTGACGTTGGATGAGCCAAGGGATGCACAGACAACTGCCAACATAATATTCAAGCATCTGCATATGTAAGCGCTGATTCTACGAAAGTCTTGTCTTGTACTGATCCGAAAATAAGGAGGGGATTCCGTGAAGAAATTACCTTTATTTGTAGTTACAGGTTCTAGTGGGACAGGTAAAACTACTACTAGCTCTATTGTCCGTGAGATGCTTCCTGAATTTGATATATTTGATATGGATATTATTAATAATGTTGATTGGAATATAGCAAAAGCTAATTGGTTAAAAATTGCTTATAGTATTTCTCTAAGTGGTCGTGGCACGGTTCTTTTCGGAACCATGATTCCAGAGAATATAGAATCTGCTGACCACAAAGATAAGTTCGACAGGATTCTTTATATAAATTTACACTGTAATGATTCAATCCGTGAAGAAAGATTAAAGGCAAGAGGATGGCAAGACAGTGTAATTAAAGAGTATAAGAATTTTGCAAACTGGTTAATACAAAACTCAAGCAGTGCCTTTAATCCACCTATGCCGACCATTGATACGTCTGAGCTTTCACCGAAAGAAGTGGCACAAGAAATTAAGAAATGGGTATTGAATAACTGGTAAGAATAATTAACACGTTTAATTCGATTCGAATCCAGTAGGGGAGCAGCAACGCAACAAGTAGTTCAGCAAACGTAGAAGCAGCAGCGCAATAGGAGCCAATGTGCATCAGTCCCCATTGACTCCTATCGCGCTGCTGTTTTGTTTATTACCCTACAACTTTGTTCATTTTCCTGTGACTTTCCGTTCATTGCCCCTACGGCGCATTAATACTGACGATGAATGATAAATCCGGTCAAATGCTTCAGGAAGGGTACCTGTCTTGGCAATTCGCGTAAGGCCTCCATCGCCAGGCAGTAGTGCTCCCACATCTCTTGCCTCGCACCGTCCAGCCCCAGGACAGATACGAAGGTGGAGCGCTGATTGTCCGTGTCCTGACCGACAGGCTTACCGAGCATATCCCCATCTCCTTCTACATCCAGCAGATCGTCCTTGATCTGATAGGCAATTCCTGCATGATAGGCGAAGGTCCGTAGCACCTCGATCTCGGATTCCTCCACTTGAGCCAGAATGGCCGGCATGACCAGCGCTGCCTCGAAGGCAATTCCCGTCTTGTAAAAGCATAATGTATTCAACTGCTCCAGCGTTAATTGATCGCCTTTGGAGTGAAGGTCCAGGCTTTGACCCATACAGATGTCCTGTGCTTTGCGTGAGGAATAGCGAATGAGCTGCAGTACAGACTCTGCCCCAAAATGCTGTACGCTCAAGCCTGCCTGCTCCTCTGTAGCACGCTGCATCAGATAGATCCCGGTTAATTCGGCAGTTCCGCTGCCGTATAGCCGGTGCAGGGTAGGGCGTCCACGACGGGTATCGGCATTGTCCTGTGAAGGGAGGTCGTCGAAGATCAGAGAGGCCGTGTGCATGTACTCCAAGGACCTGAGCAGCGGAGCAATTGCGGATGCATCCAATCCATATTCGTGAATACCCATGACCGAGGCCAGAATAGGCCGCAGCAGCTTGCCATCCCCGTTCAGGCTGTAGCTCACCGTCTGCATCAGGAGCTCGGAGATGGGCGGCTCATCTGCGGATGAGGCCAGCTGAAGATGGCTACGAATCTCTTCCCGCGTCTGTTCTACTCTTTCCTGAAAAAGGACCTGCTCCTCCCGATCGCGCTTCAATGACTCGACCATCTGGTCTCGCAGCAGCTTATCGAAGAAATCCACGTCGTCCGCACGGGAGAGCAGCTCATGGACGTATTGGTGGAATTCAGCCGAGTCTGCGGTCCAGCGCTTCATCCACTCATCATACTTGTCTGCACCGAGGCGCTCCTTGCGGCGTTTCAGACCGTTGATGGCCCGATCCAGGATAATCTCTCTCGTCTGCGGGTCAGCTCTATATACCTGATGAATCAGATAGAAGATAACGGCCCAATACAGCTCATAGGGATTGATCAGATCCGGACGGGCTTCATGGTGCTGCAAATAATACGTATACGGTGTTACCGCACCTGCCGCCATGTCATCGAACGCATCCGCGAAATCGTCGGCCAATTGATTATATAGACCGTAATAGAAGGTGCGTAATTCGAAACCCTGATCCTCCGGTGCACTAAGGACAGAGCGCACAATTAATCTGGAGGAGGCTGCCTTAAGAATGATCGGAAGATATAGATCTTCATTGGAATAGTGAGCGTGTGACAGCTGCTTGATGCGATCCCGTTGCTGGGATTCAAAAAAAACATAGGCCTGCTCGAAGAACTTGATTCTCCGCTCTGGCTTCAGCTGCTGTCGGATATATTCGAATGCTTCGCTTAGCTCGGAGTGCACATAGCGGACCAGTTCAGCATTGGGGCCGTCCCATTGCTCAAGCTCAGGTACAGCTTCGGTCAATAATGCAGTGCGAATCATGTCTGAATAGCGTTCCTTCTCCGCCAGGCTCAGTACGGTAGAATCTAGCAAGTCATCAATAAATGGATAGGTGAGCCCATACGAGTAGCCGAGCCGGATCGCCTCATCCAGCCTGCGTGCTCGCTCCTCCGCCGGGGTGTTCTCGTCCAGTTCATCCAGTACATGCTGTACGACACCGATGATGATCTTGATCAGCTTCCGCTGGGCATGCTCTGCACTCAGTCCTTCCGGGATCATTACGGCCGCCCGCTTGATTTTATCCATGACCCAGATTACGGCGCGTTCGACGCCTTCCTTCTGTGACCAGCGATACAGCGACGTCCAACTCAGGTCGTTAGCGAAGCTACCTGTCTGATCCTTTTCCGGTCGCAGCAGAGTCTTCTTGATATCCGCTACAGTAGCCTCGATTCTATGCTGGGTGCGGCTGTCTGTCAGATCCTTGCCCAGATCGCGCATGTACATGTACGAGACGCTTCGCTGCAGATATGCATCCAGCTTGCCCGCATGACGAAGCCACTGGATATACTCACGTGGCGAGCGTAATGATGGCTTGGTGATCTGCGTCTTCAGGGTCTCGACTGTAGTCGTAATCGCTTTGCGACTCGGAAGGGACCAGTTAAGCCACCCGGAGCGTGACGAAGAACCATGCACATGATCGGGCTGCCACTCCTCAAAATCCTGCGTAAGTGCCTGAATATATTCTTTAGTCATCATCTGTTCATTCAATAATGTAAAGTAGTGCTTGGCTTGCTGTTCAGACTGCTGGTAGCATGCCTCTACTCGGTCCACAAATCCGTTGCTCATAGGTAATCCCTCTGTTTCTGTCATTAGTCACATTTCGTAGATGATTGAATAATACGCACGATCCAAGGGATCGGTTGCTAAATGTTGCAGATTCCCGATGGACTTCATGACCTTATATACATGCACATATTAAATTTACCGCTTAAATATCCTTATCATACTGAAAAGATTGCAGGAATGTGAATCATAATTTTATGAACGTGAGGGTCTAAGCTTGGGGGGAGTAAATATAGAGAATTATGTAGATGAGGATTATGTAGACGAGTACCGTGATCACTAGCATGTATGTATGTACGATTTACTGCACAAAAAAAGCCCCGAAGGGCTTGGAGATTATTGCATTTTTTGGACTGTAGAGGTTGCCAACAGTATAGCATTGGTTGTCCCGCCGCCAACGTTGTCGAACGAGAAGCTTGAAATCGGTACACCACGCAAGGTCACATCGTCTCCATCCAGAATGTCGCCAGTTTCATTATTATAGATGCCAGTAATAGAGTTGTCATTTTCATCAATAATATGTATAAAGGCAATTGTTCCGTATGCGGATTCTTCCTCCGTAATCTCAAGAACATAACCACTTACAGTTACCATCGTGTCTAGATAAGGATTAATATTTTTGAAAAGATGTCTTGAAGAAACATTTTTGTCAACCAGCTTTGCTGCCTCTTTTTTGGCTTCAGCTGTGGTAGCAGGGAACAGATTGGCATGCGCTACAAGGTAATCATATGACTTGGGATCGAGAGTCTCACCATCAACGAGCGCGGCATTTAATTCGTTCATTAAATCAGCAGCCATAGTATCGCCTTGCGCTTGAGGCGCTGCTGGTTCCTCTGCAGCAGGCTCTTTGGCAGCTGTCTCTGCAACTGATTGAGCTGCTGGCGCTTCCTGAGTCGGGGCTTGTGCTGGGGGCTGCTCTGAGCTGCCTGTCTCTGTCTTGCCTCCACATGCAGTGAGCACAGCAGATAACGCGAGAACAAGTGTGAATAAAGTAATCTTTTTCAAAGAACCTCTTCCTTCTCTCTGTCCCATCGGCTGGGGAATTGGCTAATTTTATACTGTCACTATTACAATAGGTCAAAAAGACTAGTTTGTAAATATTTGTCGTATGATGCTTTTTATATGACGAATCTAGCATGCATAATATATTAATAGCCGTCGCACAAGCCCTCCTCACGACAATAGCCAAGATTCCAGCTATAATAATAGTCAGAAAATTGCAGTCAGAATGTGAACCAAATGTGGTGCTGAATGTATGAGAGCAGGTGATTGTATTGAAAGTAAAGATTGAATACAGCGAAAATATAATAGTAGCAGTTGTATTTAGAGACAATTGGAGCTGGTATGTCACCGAGAAGGAGTATTGGTTCTTAGATCTAGTAAAATTGGAGCATGCGTATTTGGACAAAGGCTACCAGCTGCCTGACCAAGGTAGTTATGCGTACCGTTTTAATATTGGGATATTAGATGAACACACCGCTGAGCGTTTTTTGGATGAGATCTGCGAGCTTCAGGTAAGTACAGCTGAATTGAGAGATGTAATACGCAATACAGCTGGGATGTATACAGATGCGAAAAAACCTTTAACGGAGTACTTACCTGCTTTGTTCGTTAATTTTGACAAAAGATTTCTAGTATCCAGTTTTCCAGAGCCTGCTTCCTTTGAATACTATGTGCCAGACGGTTGGGGAGGAAAGTACGAAAGCTTCTTAGATCAGGTTCCGATTAATGAGAGATACTGGATCATGAGTGGAGGAAAGTGAGGGAACATTATGAAAAAAGTAGCAGCCACGCCAGAGCAATTAAGCGTTTGCCGTAAATACGGTGCTGAATACATGGAGAGTGAGGCTCATCTGAAGGTGGGCATCGCCTGGAATGTGAAGGAGGGGCTTGAGCCAATCCATGGCCTACGTCTTCCACCAGTAGGAGACACGACTGGCTGGTATATATGGGCGGATGAATATTCGGATGCTGATGATTTTTTTGTGCCGCTGCATGTGACTCATATTGATGAATGGGACCATAAGATCAGGAAGTATCTTGGTCTTGCACCAGGCTGGCGTTTTCTGATCGCGGAAGATTATGAGGATGTGTGGTTCGACGAGCAATTGCTGAACCGAGATTAGGTTACAAAGGGTTGGTGCATGGGCATTATGGTAATAGCCTCCAATGAAAGCTACTCCGCTAGCTAACCTTATGCCATAAGAGGAGCTAGCCTCTCTCTGTGTGAACACTGTAGTGAATTACCGCTGTAGTCAGATGCCCTCATGAAGACGATGTTCGCGTATCCTAAGAGCTCGCGAGAGTCATGTTATATGCAGTGGTTCGTACGTCATAGTACAATTGGTACGTTTGACATATTGAATTTTAGTATTTCTTATAGATAAAGTTTATGTTAGTATATATAACACTAAAACGAAAACATGTAGCCAACCATACATATTGCCAGAAATAGTGGGTGAAAGAGATACGAAGCTGGGTCAGAAATGAAAATGTGCAAATGACAATTGTAGCCCTTGCTACCGCCATTGGGGCGCAGTTCAAGATCAATCCTTTTCAGGAGGACTTATTTCGCATAGGGCTCGGGGTAAGCATATTTTTATTTTTTCTGTTAATGATGCCTCATTTGCCATATGTAAAGACAGGGATACTGACGGGTATCGTTAGCTTCATCTTTCAATCGATTGATTGGCTCGTTCAGACGAGCTCTCCATCCATTCTTGACAGCATGCTGAATAACCTGGGTGCAGGGTTATATTACATTGCTTTTGCCTATGCGATCGGGAGACTAAAGGATCGATTGCATGTCTCCCAGCCCCTGCTCATCGGAGGCTGGATTACAGCCATTGATTTTGGCTCGAATATTCTGGAGCTACTGGTTCGCGGACTCTTGAGCGGCACGAATATATTCCATTTGCAGGAATGGCTGTACTTGCTTGTTGTAGCCGGGCTGCGGAGCTATTTCGTCACAGGGCTGTACAATAGCATCAGCATTCGACAGATGAGACTGATTCATGCAGAGCAGGAGAAGCGAATCGAACAGATGCTGAACGTGAACTCGGGGCTGTACGGAGAGGTATTTTATCTCAAGAAAGCCATGAATACGATCGAGGATATTACAGCAGCAAGCTATGAGCTGTACCGTGAGCTGCAGGCCAGTGAATTGAAGCAGTACAGTCAGCGCACGCTAGGCATTGCTCAGCAGATCCATGAGGTGAAGAAGGACTCCCAGCGCATACTGGCTGGCCTGGTGAAGCTCTATGATAGTGAGAAGGTCGTACATATGAGCCTGACGGAAATGCTCGATTTTGCGATCAAGGGTAATCTGAAATACAGCGAGATGCTGGGCAAAGAAATCCACATTCACAAGGAACAGCAGTATGACTGTGATTCTCCGCATTACATCGCACTGCTGACGGTGATGAACAACCTTATTGCGAATGCGGTAGAGGCTATTGACGGTACGGGGGACATCCGAATTCAGGTTCTGGAGCGGATAGAGGAAGTATATTTTGTTGTGACGGATTCCGGTAAGGGAATCCCTGAGTCCAAGCGGGAAGTAATATTTGAACCTGGATACACGACCAAATACAATGAAGCCGGCATAGCCGCTACGGGCATTGGCCTATCTCATGTGCGTGACATCGTACATTCCATGGGAGGACGCATTACGGTGGAGATGCAGGGGCACGGGCGAGGAACGACATTTGTGTCTCGACTACCGAAGGCCAGCATTATGAAAGGGGGCAGCGCTGATGAAGCTTTCTATTATAATCGTGGATGATGATATTGTGAGTCGAAGGATGCTGGAGGACATTATCGAGGAGTCCTCCATGGGGGAGCTGAAGGGAACAGCGAACGGCGGCCTCGAAGGGACCCAGATGATTCTGGATCTGAAGCCGGATGTGGTGCTCATTGACCTGCTGATGCCGGATCAGGATGGTATTGAGACGATTGCAAAGCTCAAGACCAGTGGCTATACGGGCAAATTCATCATGATCTCGCAGGTGGAGAACAAGGACATGGTCGGAACGGCCTATCAGCAGGGGATTGAATTCTTCATCCACAAGCCTATTAATCGTGTTGAAGTGGAGCATGTGCTCAGCAAAGTCAATGAACAGTGGAAGTATGAGCGTTATCTACTGGAGATTCGGCAATCACTTGCGAAGCTGAACATCGGTGAATCCCCGGCTGCGCCCAAGATCCGCTCGGTCCGTGAGGTGTGTCGTCCGCTCCTGATGGATCTGGGCATCATCGGTGAGTACGGCAGCAAGGACATCATGGCCATGATGGAGTATATGATTGAGCATAAGCGGGTGACGGACCTCCCCTCCTTAAAGGAGCTGTATGAAGCCGTTGCACAGACCTATAAAGAAACGGATAAGGAAGTCGAGAAGGAGATCAAAGCGATTGAGCAGCGCCTACGGCGGACTATTATAGCTGCGCTGACGAATATGGCATCCATCGGCCTCACGGATTACAGCAATCCCAAGTTCGAGCATTATGCGCCGCTCTACTTCGACTTCCAGGATGTCAGAATGAAGATGAGAGCGATGGAGGTAGATCAGCCCGCTGATAAGGGGAAGGTCAATATCAAGAAATTCCTGCACGTATTTTATATGGAGACGCTGGAGAAAATGAACGGCTAGTGTCTCAAAAACAATAATACAATTTGAAATCCAAGCTGCATGTACGATATTTTTCGTGCACCGCTTGGATTTTTTATTTTTAAGAACACTATAATTTCTTATCAGTTAGGTATTATGACTTTATATGTTATGTATTGAAGGGAAACATGGTTTTTGAGTGCTTGTTTGATCTTTTTCAGACGCATGTCAATTTTGATTTCATAATTTGTGACTCTTATTTTTGTAGGATCATGTCGGTTGATGTAGGGCAGACACTAAAATACGTTCATAGAAATGCCACATGCACAGCTTTCTCTCATAGTTTTCTCTCAGGAATCCTTAGGTCACAAGCAGATCGTAGAGAGACATGCAAAGTTGACACGGGGACATCGTAGGAGAAACAGAATGTTATGCAACAGGCGGGGTTCATACGGGCGATCGCTCGATCCGAGCCTATACTAATCGGGAAAAGGGGTTATTACATGAAAAAAACAGTATCCATTATATTGACTTCGCTTCTAGCTTTGTCGCTTACAGCATGCGGTGCTGCGAATCAGTCGAGTAGTGCAGGCAATTCTGAAAAGTATATCTTCGGTACAGATGCAACGTATCCTCCTTTTGAATACCAGCAAGATGGCAAGTATGTAGGTATTGATATTGATCTGATCAATGCGATTGCAGAAGAGGAAGGATTCGAGGTTGAAGTTAAGCCGATGGATTTCAAGGGAATCATCCCGTCCATCACCTCCAAGCAGTTGGATGGTGCGCTTGCTGGCATCAGCATCACGGATGAGCGTAAGCAGATCGTAGATTTCTCCGAATCTTACTATCAAGCGGGCTTGTCCCTGATTGTGCATGAAGACAACATGGATATTACGAAGCCTGAAGATCTGAAGGGCAAGGTCATTGCTATCAAGAAGGGAACCTCTGGTGCAGTCAAGGCTGACGAGCTGGCGAAAACCTACGGAGCAACCGTGAAGTATTTTGACGATAGCCCATCCATGTATCAGGAAGTAGCGAACAGGAATGCAGATGCTACAATTGAAGATTTTCCGGTCATTTCCTACAAGATTGCTGTGGATCCGAATTCCAAGCTGAAAATTGTGGGCGATCGTCTGAATGGTGATTTCTACGGCATTGCGGTTGGTAAGGGCAACGAGGAGCTGCTGAATAAGATCAATAGTGGTCTCAAGAAAGTACAGGAAAACGGCAAGTACGATGAGATTATAAGTAAGTACTTGGGCACATCTGCTAAATAGAAGGGAATGTGTAGCTATTGAATTTCTCATGGCAAGTCATCATTGACGCATTACCCATTCTACTACAGGGTACGCTCATCACACTGAAGATTGTAGTTATTTCATTAATCATTGCATTTATCATTGGCCTGATCTCCGGTCTGATGAGCGTATCTACCAATAAGGTGCTGCGCTTCATCTCTTCAGTATATGTTGATTTGATTCGTGGTACGCCGCTGCTGGTGCAGGTATTCTTCATCTACTTCGGGCTACCTGTGTTCCTGGACATGCGTATTCCCGCGGAGACAGCAGGGATTATTGCCATCAGTCTGAATGCTGGTGCATATATCTCTGAGATATTCAGAGCGGGGATTGTATCCATCAGCAAAGGACAGAGTGAAGCGGCGCGCTCACTCGGCTTGAATAAATTACAGACGATGAGGCTCGTCATTCTGCCCCAGGCTACACGGCGTATGGTGCCAGCATTCGTTAATCAGCTTATCGTCACAATTAAGGATACGTCCCTCTTGTCAGCGATCGGCATTACGGAATTGACGCAGAGTGGTGAGATTATAATCTCTACCAACTTCCGGGCGTTTGAGATTTGGGGAACGGTAGGTGCCTTCTATCTGATCATCATCTATATCTTATCCCGCATTTCCCGTGTTCTGGAGAGGAGGTACGTAGCGCGATGATCGTCGTACAAAATCTGAAAAAGCAATTCGGCGCGAACGAGGTCCTGAAGGATATTTCCACGACTATTCGTGAGAAAGAGGTTGTCTGTGTGATCGGTCCTTCGGGATCAGGAAAAAGCACCTTTCTGCGCTGCCTGAACCTGCTGGAGGAAGTAACGTCCGGCAAGGTGATCATTGGCGACGTGGAGGTGACCTCACCGAGTACGAATATTGATAAGCTTCGGGAGAATGTGGGCATGGTGTTCCAGCAGTTCAACCTGTTCCCACATCTTACAGTATTGGAAAACATCATGCTCGCTCCGAAATATGTGAAGAAGCTGACGAAGCAGGAGAACGAGAAGACATCCATGAACCTGCTGGCGAAGGTGGGTCTGGCAGAGAAAAGGGATGCATACCCTGAGCAGCTGTCAGGCGGGCAGCAGCAACGTGTAGCGATTGCCCGTGCGCTAGCTATGAACCCGTCCGTGCTACTCTTCGATGAGCCAACCTCGGCTCTTGATCCGGAGATGGTGGGCGAGGTGTTGCAAGTCATGAAGGATCTGGCTCATGAAGGGATTACTATGATTGTGGTGACTCATGAGATGGGCTTCGCACGTGAGGTGGCGGATCGCGTCATCTTCATGGATGGAGGCTACATTGTCGAGGAAGATGTTCCAGCGCAATTGTTCCAGCAGCCGAAGCATGAGCGTACACAGGCGTTCTTAAGCAAGGTGCTCTAAAATACCTTCATGAATATCTTCTTAATATCTTCTTAAATAGCTTTTGAAAAAGGTTCTTGTGACAAGGACTCATTCCGACTCTCGGGATGAGTCTTTTTTCGTAGATGAGCGTCTATAAGAACACTTGTACTGCAAGGGGGAAGCAGGGTACACTATAGCTACAATAAATGAGCTGTATTGCTCCTAAATATAGCCGCTGAATCGGCAATGAGTAAAGTTAGTGTCATCCTGGTTCTATTGGTTGACTTGAATGGTTATGGAACAGACTGTTCTTCTCAAAAAGCTGCGCAGAGAACGCTTAACAGATAAGGCTTAATAGTAGAGGCTTACAGAAAAGGCGGTACAGAAATGATCACAGAGCTAATTCGGCAGCATTGGCCTGCATTCAATGGAACTGCGAGCAAGCGGTCTGGCGGTTGGAATAATACAACATGGTTCATACATAATGACAGCTGCCGCAGTGTGCTGCGGATCTATGACACACATCAGGACAAGGACAAGATTCTGTTCGAGCATGCAGTATTAACGGCGCTTCAGCAGACAGGGCTGAACTATAAGGTACCTGTGCCGATTCTGACACAACATGGAGAGAGTCTGGTGCAGCTTACGGACGGAAGTGGCAAATATGCCTGCTTATACAGCTATATTGACGGTGTCACACCAACGGGAGGCTATGCTGGATATGCCCGTTCGTTGGGCGAAGCAGCCGGGCAGCTGTCATGGATGCTAGCTGATCTGAATCTGAATAGATCGCCTGCCTACCCGCCTTATTATAACCTGCTGCAATCTTATCCATTATGCTCCCGTGAGCGGGTGCTGGATTTTTGTAACCGTCCCCCATCGGAACTGCTGTACGTTCGGACAGAGCTAGGACAGCTGGCTGATACCTGCATGGACATATATGATGCTCTTCATGGTCTGGAGCGTCTTCCTCAGCAGCTGGTGCACGGAGATCTGAATGCTTCCAATCTGCTTCTTCATCCGCAGCAGCTATCCCAAGTGACGGCACTGCTGGATTTTGAGTTTTGCACCCGCGATATCCGGGTAATGGAACCCGCGGTCATACTGTCCAGTATGCTGGGAGAAGCAGAGGAGCGCAGGGCTATCCGTGAGTTCTGTCACGGCTTCGTGCAGCATATTCAATTGTTTCCCGAGGAGGTAAGTGTACTGCCGCTATTAATGAAGCTGCGCAAAGCGGACGTGTTCCTGCACTTTCTAAGTCGATACTGGCAGCAGACAGACGGGCCTGACGTGATAGCAGAGCAAGCGAGACTGCTCTCGGAAGAACTGGTGGTACTTGAGCAGAGTTGGGTATGGCTAGGGGATGAGCTTCGCATTTTAACAGGATAATAATAGCGGGATTAGTCTGCAAATTTGCTGAAAGTAGCTTTGCTCGGTTATGCTGGAGTTGTAGGCTACATCATGTCAGCAACTAGACAGGAGGAATTAACAATGAGAAAGAATGACAAGTATTTTATTGCGGGAGCACTGGTTCTGGGTGCTGCGGTATCAATCATGGTCTATGCAGGCAAAAAATTCACATCCTTCAAGAGAGTGGTAGCCAACTATATTCAGGAGGAAGAGATTACGGCGCTGGAGCTGACCAGACTATCTTCCGAGCCAGGTGAGAAGCGTGAAATTGTGATCACAGATCGGGATACGATTCATGAAATTATGAAGGGTTTTAATGAGGTTCAACTGATCAAGTCTGCCAAAAACATGAAATCAGATCATAAATTCAGCTATTACATCACAATTATTCAAAAGGACTTAAGACACCGTTTTGACATCATACTCAAGAGCAGAGAGCATCTGATTATCTATGATAACAATGCCAGCAAGCCTCGCCTGAATGCTTATAAGCTCAAGAGTCCCTTTAACTCACAGGTCCTGGAAAGGCAGTTTGAATGACTGAACCAGATACACAAGGGTCAATGACTAAGAGAACAACTGCACTGCGCAAGTTGAGATTCTGGCTTGTCTGCAGTGCTGGGGCGTCACTGCTCGCGGGCTGTGCCCCTATCACACAGTCATTCGAGCAGGAGGCGCCACCTGTACAGGCTGGGTTGACAGAGCCAGATACAGAGCTGACTGAGCACTCTAATTCAGAGGCCGAACCGGAGACATCCGTAGATGGGACAGAGGTTACTCCTATAGAGACAACCGAGAACGAGCTGGGGGATTCCTTGGCATCAACTCCAGATCATGGGGCTGATGGGCAGGAAATCTTGAATACGTCTGGAGACTCTGGGGCAGCAGCGGCTGCTGCACTGGACAAATCCGAGATAGAGAAGATAGCAAATGACTACCGTACGGTCTTTTTGATGGTCGTCAAGGAGGCTGGCTACTATGATGGATCTCCATCCTATGATTCTCTCGGGCAGATTGAGGCGGAGTTCCGTAGCGTGATGTCTCCCGAATGGGCGAAGATGCTGACATCGTTTTATTTCTATGAGGAAGATGAAATGATATGGTTGATTGTGACCGAGCCCCCGGTATGGCTAAGCCAGGACGAGCCCTATAAGATCGAGAATAAGGGGCAGGATGCCGTGCGAGTCGTACAGCAATCACAAAATGAGATGCTGGGGCCGATCCGGCTCGTACTTGAGCTCAAGCAGATAGGGACAGGCTGGGTTGTGGACAGACATACGGTGGAGTCGCTTGAATTATAAGCTTGGGAATAATGGCAAGCTGCGCAACATGATCAAAGCAATCAAGAAGGGTGTCAAATGCCCAGATGGAGCCATACAGTACAGGAAGCAGATCAAGGAGGACTAGTACAATGGTCGATCCTGTATTGCAATCCCCGAATCTGAGCCTGGCGCAGCGGACTCTAGGTTCGTACTGAACCACAAGCTTAACAGTGGTTGACAGGTCTCCCCGCTGTCATTCAACATTAAATCAGATCAATATAGCAGATGGATCCCAACAGGCTGAAATGCAGTGTACTGGCATCCATATTAAGGAGAAATAGTTGATGAATGAACAAAAACAGAATGTAGAGAACGTGATCCGTCCGGGACCTGCTTATCTGTCAGGACTTGCCGTTCCATATAATTCTGAGCAATGGATTGAAGAAGAGTGGACAGGCCAGCTTATGCCAGGTCAGAATCGTACACACTTTCATATTTTATATTATGGGGAACTGATGGAGGAACTCATTGCAGGCACGGAGCAGGCCCCGCAGCTGGTCATCGCCGAAGATCCTGACACACAGGAGCAGTGGGTACTCTTTGATGGCTGTCGGCATGGCTATGATCCGATGGTCTGTGAAGATCTGACAGAGGCGCAGCAGAACCGACGTGGACCGCTTCTCTCCTATGTGGATGAGGAAGGCGAGGATACCTTCGAAATCTACGTCACGGCGTATTACAATATCGATTGGGATGAAGAATTCGCAGATGAAGTCGATGAAGAGGGCTATATGGAGCTCATCACGGGTGAGAAATGCAGCTTCGATGAGGTCAAACGCAATGGTTTTGATGCCATCAGCATCACCGTCGTCAATAGCCGGGGAGTTCGAACTGAGCTGCTCCAGGAGGAATTGGCCTAATTTCTTGCAGGAGATTGAGCAGGTTAGGAGAACTGTTCAATATAGAAATAATAAAGGATAGATACAGAGGAGGACCCCCATGCAGGAGATGGACAAGCTGATTGCACAACTGGATACGCTGCTTCAGGAAAAGGCACAGGACGATGAAATTCGTGAGATGTACGAAGATTATGTGCGGCAGTCTGGTGCAAGCGAGCATGAGCTGATCCAGTTCGAGAAGGACTTCGGAATTCGCCTACCGGAGGACTTTCGTACCTTTTACCGACAGAAGAATGGCAGTGGCTACCACTTCCATGTGCTGTATCCTGGCAAGGAGCAACCGGATGCGAGATATCCGCCATTTTATCTCATGTCACTTGATGAAATGAGAGAGGTCAAGACTTATTTTTGCAGCGAGGACGAGCCGTTGGAGCAATACTTTACCCCAGAGGAGATTGCCGAACTTGAGCCGGAGCTGCAACCATACCTTTCCCATAGCCGCTGGTTCCCGTTTGCCACGATGGCAGGTGGGTCATTGTACCTCATGCTGGACTTCCATCCCTCGGAGCAGGGGACCCTTGGACAGATTATATGCTATGTACATGATCCGGACTTTATCTATTATATTGCCCCGAGCTTCAGTGACATGCTGCGTGACTCTAATCGAAATCTGGGACAGAAGACGGCGATTGAATATTAATTTCCTCGCACCCGAACCCTGTTCAATACTCGCTCCACCGCTTGCGATAGGCTAAGGGAGTCAGTTCTTCCCGGGCCTTGAACAGATTAATGAAATGACTGGGATTGTCTATACCAACCTGTACAGCAATTTCTGTAACGGTTAATTCCGTGTGCTTGAGCAGATTTTTGGCCACTGTAATACGATGAAGAATGATATATTCCTGCAGCGATATCCCGATGTAGCGTTTGAACTCGCGAGACAGCACGAACTTGCTGCGGGAATATGCTCTAGCCAGCTCATCCAGTGTGATTCTCTCTGTATAGCGCTCCTCTAGCTCCTGCTGCAGCAAGGAGATGTAAGGAGGGATGGTCGGGTCATCATGGATGTGCTGATCAGGATACAGCAGGAGCAGGGTCAATAGCTCAGTAAGCCGCTGTGAGGCTAGTGCTTCCGCCCGAAGCCCCTTTTCCTTCTGGATCACCAACAATCCTTGCAGCAGCTCTGGAATTCCTGAATCTGCACCCACGTTCAGCACAGGTGACTTATGAAGGCTATATTGCTGGTAGTATCCTGCTATGGAAGCCCCGTTGAGATGTACAAATGCAACCTCCCAGCACGCTTCTCCGACCGCTTCATATTTCTGATAGCTCATACAGTCGATGAACAGAACATGATGACGGTTCACCTCATATCGCTCTCCCTTATAGGTCAAGACTCCTTTTCCCCTCAATGTATAAATAATCAGGTAGGAATTCAGATGCTCCCGTTCGGTGAAATAAGGAGAAAAGGTATGTAAATGCCCCACTTCCTGAACATAGAAAAACATAGATTTTGCTGCATCCGAGGGCGTACACACCTTCATGACGGAATCGGATGTCCATACGTGCTGCTTCCTCTCCCAAAAACTGCTCAATGCCATGCTCCTTCCCAAGCTTTGCGAAAAGTAGGTCAATATTCTTTGATCTTTACTCAACATTCTGCGATGACGTCAGCTAAGGTAGCGTTTACAATAAGTGCTGTAGCATTATTATTCCATATTATTTTTCTGGGGTAAACCCCGGCTGCATCAGCCGAGCAGGAGTTATGAAATGAAGCTAATGATCTACTCATATTCGTGCCTGTTCATAGCATGCAGCCCTATAAGTGGAGGGATATCGTGATGCAGAAGAAGCTACACCAGCCCTTGGATTATGCTCATCATCTATGGTCGGATCGGCCCGCAGCTGTGTGGGAGGAGGCTTACCCTTTAGGAAATGCACGACTAGGAGCAATGGTATTCGGTGATGTGCAGCAGGAACGCATTGCACTGAATGAAGATAGCCTCTGGTATGGTGGACCAAGAGACCGGAACAATCCCGATGCACTTGCTCATCTGGAGGAGATCCGCACGATGTTGCGAGATGGACAGCTAGAGCCAGCTCATAAGCTAGCCGCCATGGCGCTGTCAGCCGTCCCTGAGAATCAGCGGTATTACACACCACTGGGAGATTTGAAGCTGACCTTCGATGTTGAGGGACAGGAGCCGGAGCAATACCGAAGGGATCTTGACGTGCGTAAAGGCTTAGTCACAGTGGGATATCAGGTAGGGAATAGGACATTTGGGCGGGAGCATTTTGTGAGTTACCCGGACCAAGCACTGGTCATCCGATTTACGGCTTCTACGCCGGGAGCCATCGGATTCACGGCGAGACTGATGCGGGGCTTGAAGAATCGACACTTTGACGAGAATGTGAAGCTGGAAGAGAACACACTCATGATGCGCGGGCATGGTGGTGGCGAAGGGGCTGTGCATTTTCGTACGGGCTTGCGAGTTATTGCTGATGGTGGCACTGTAAGACTGATTGGTGAGCACCTGGTCGTGGAGCATGCGGATCAGGTCACATTACTGCTAGCAGCGGCTACAACCTTTCGTCATCAGGACCCTGAGGCATGGGTCATGGAGCGACTTGCTCAGGCCGCAGGACAGAGCTATGAGGATCTGAGGAAGCGCCATATTGATGATGTCAGTGCATTGATGGATCGCGTTGAGCTTAAGCTGTCTACCGCAGAGCAATCCACAGCGAATGATCTACCGACAGCCGAGCGGCTGGAACGGCTCAAGCAAGGTGAGACGGACATGGGGCTAGTCCCTTTGTACGTGAATTATGGACGTTATCTGCTGGTATCCTCCAGTCGCCCAGGTTCTCTGCCTGCGAATCTACAGGGCATCTGGAATGAGCATATGCAGCCGCCATGGGATAGCAAATTTACGATCAACATTAATACCCAAATGAACTATTGGCCGGCAGAGTCCGGCAATCTGGCAGAGTGTCATGTGCCGCTGCTGGAGCATATTGAACGGATGAGGGAGCCAGGCAGACATACCGCGAAGATGATGTACAATTGCGGTGGCTTCGTGGCACATCATAATACGGATATCTGGGCAGATACAGCTCCTCAGGATATTTACCTGCCAGCGACACATTGGCCGATGGGGGCAGCGTGGCTTAGTCTTCATTTGTGGGAGCACTACGAATATGGAAGGGATCGGGCGTATTTAGCTAGTGTATATCCGACGCTGAAGGAAGCGGCCGCATTTTTTGAGGATTTTCTGACGGAGACCGACAAGGGTGAGCTGGTGACAAATCCTTCGGTATCCCCGGAAAATAAGTATATCTTACCCGACGGCACCTCAGGCACGCTATGTATCGGTCCGTCCATGGATAGCCAAATATTGCATGAGCTGTTCAGCGCCTGTATTGGGGCTGCTGCTGAGCTGGAGGTAGATCAGCAGCAGCGGGAGGTATGGCAGCAGCTTCGGGAGCGCCTGCCTCAGCCGAAGGTAGGCAAGCATGGCCAGATTCAGGAATGGGTGGAGGATTACGAGGAGGCTGAGCCTGGTCATCGCCACATCTCGCAGCTCTTCGCGCTGCATCCCGGTACACGCTTCACGATTCGGGATACTCCAGAGTGGGCAGAGGCCGCCAAAGCTACGCTGAAGCGCAGGCTTGCACACGGTGGGGGACACACCGGCTGGAGTCGGGCCTGGATCATTAATTTCTGGGCGCGACTGGAGGAAGGGGAGCTGGCGCTGGAGAATATCATGGCTCTGCTGGCGAAGTCGACGCTACCCAATCTGCTCGACAATCATCCCCCGTTCCAGATCGACGGGAACTTCGGTGGAACAGCCGGGGTGCTGGAAATGCTGCTGCAAAGTCATGCCGGCTGCATTCATCTCCTGCCAGCCTTGCCCACAGAATGGGCTGACGGGGAGATTCGCGGCTTGCGAGCACGTGGGGCAGTGGAAGTGGATATGCACTGGAAGGCAGGGGCTCTCGTACATGCTGTCCTCCGCCCTCAGCAGGACGGGGAGATTCGTATTCGCGTGGCAGATGCTGGAGGACTGAGACTACAGGAGCAATTGGAACGGAGGACAGAGCAGGCTGGTGGGCAAGAGTTGTATCATCATCAGCAAGATCAGCAGCAGCTACAATGGATTGAGACACCAGCTACACAAGTGGATGAAGATGTGATTGTATTTGAAGCAAAGGCGGGCAGGGAATATGTGCTGACTCCTTAGTACCTTGACCGATACGCATAACACAGAAAAGTCCGATGACCCGTATGAAATGGGCATCGGACTTTTGTGCTATACAGACAAAATATGGGAGGCATAACTACATTCAATTCATTAATTAGAGTCGAAGCGGATCAGCGCGGCTCCGTGTGAAGGCACAAGCAGCGTGTAATTGCCATCTGCATCAGCCTCCAGTGGCTGTCCTGACCATAGCTCCTGCGCTAGGCTGAGCCCGGAGCGGCCCAGTTGCTCTGGCGTGACAGAGATGTGCTGCTCCAGCTCGCCTGTGTTGAACAGAGCGGCATAACTCTCGCCCTCCGCACCGTCAGCTCCCCATATGACCTCGTGCTGATCACGCCGGAGCAGGCGGGCATTGCTGCTAGTGCTGTGCATATGAAGCATCTCACGGTTCGTCAGCAGCGACAGGGTCCAATCGTCATTGTCGCGCAGCTCGCCGCCGAAGAAGAGGGGAGAGCGGAAGATGCCCCATAACGTCATCATGGTCAACTGTTCGTCACGGGTGAATCGGGTCCAGCGGTCGGACCCGCCGCCATCTACGGAGCGGATGCCAATATGTCCGAGTGGCAGCATGTCGCAGTCTGGCCATGCCCCGTCGCCGGAGACTCCTTGCCACGTCTCGCAACGATCGAACATGTCCAGCAACTGGGGCCACTGGTCCCAGAAATCATCGGTGAGCCGCCACATATTCGCATGAGCTGCCAGTGCTTCCGCATACTGGATGGGCGCAGGGCCCGGAGACAAGCTCAGCACCATGGGGCGCCCGCATTGGTCAATTGCCTTACGGATCAGTTCAATCTCTGGCAAATGGGTGTCGTATAGCTTGGAGGCGGCAATATCGTCAACCTTGACGAAATCTACACCCCACGATGCGTAGAGCTCGAACAAAGAGTTGTAATACGCCTGAGCTCCATCCTTGTCGGCATCGACCCCATACATGTCTGTATTCCACGGACAGATGGAATTGGCATGCGCAATATCCCGTGCTGTAGCAGTTGACCCGAGGATCGGTGTCCCGGCATGCGCAGCCTGTCTTGGAATTCCGCGCATGATATGAATACCGAATTTGAGGCCGAGACTATGGACGTAATCAGCCAAAGGAGCGAAGCCAGCGCCGCCAGCCGCAGAGGGAAAACGATTCTCTGCCGGCATGAGGCGGGAGTAAGCATCCATCTCCAGCGGTACGAAAGGACGATAGGCAGAGGATACGGCTCCGGGCTCGTACCATTGAATATCTACAATGACATATTCCCAGCCGTACTCCTTAAGCTTATCAGCCATATATTCGGCATTGGCCCGCACTTCTGCCTCCGTAACGGCTGCTCCATAGCAATCCCAACTGTTCCAGCCCAGCGGTGGTACCGGGGCGACTTGTTGAAGCGTCATGAGGTCGAGTCTCCTTTAACGGTCGATTTGGATACATCTTGTGGCTACCAGCGACTTCCATCCGGTGCCGGACAATAGGCGGCCTGTAGCTTCGCCTTAATATGCATCAGGCATCCGCACCAGCGGCAGGTGGTGCCGAATTGAAAGGCTTCGCAGCCCTGACAGGCCAGTATGCACTGCTCATACTGGCTCTCATCTACTACCTTGACTTCCTTGACATTCATCTTGCCGAAGAGAGTCTCCATATCCTCGGCAGAGAGATGCACCGAGGCGGTACATCCCTTGCAGATGGTGGATACATCGGTGTTCGGATGGTGCATGCTCATGCTTACGCCTGCTCCTGAAGACGAAGGGTGACGACGGAAGCGGCGGGTAGTGTAATGACCCATTGATCTCCTTCACGGCGGAAGGCCGTGAATTCGGCAGGTGTGACTCGTTCTGGCTCAGCGAATGTGTTGTGTGCCTGCAGGGTATCAGCCTGCACGATCGTTCCACCGATGATGCTGGCGGAGCTTCCACGCAGATCACAGCGTAGCTCTGTAGCATCTGCATGGTGCAGATTGCATAAGGACAGGTGGATGCGACCTTCGGCATCTCTGGAGGCTGAGGCACTAATCTGATCCATGGAGTCGCCATCCATCTCATATGCAGTGGATTCTAGAAGAGTATCCAATCGCTCTGCACCCTGATGAACCTTGTACATATGGAAAATATGATATGTCGGCGTGAGCAGCATACGTCCGCCCTCGGTGAGAATGACAGCCTGCAACACATTGACGAGTTGGGCGATATTAGCCATTTTCACACGATCATTATGCTGGTGGAAAATGTTCAGGTTAATAGCTGCTATGAGCGCATCACGCTGAGTATTCTGCTGGTACAGGAAGCCGGGATTCGTGCCTGGCTCAACGTCATACCAGGTACCCCATTCGTCAACGATCAAGGCCACGCGCTTCTCAGGGTCATATTTACTCATCACCGCATCATGCCGTACGATTAGTTCTTCCATGTAGAGGGTGTTCTTGAGCGTCTTGAACCACATGTGCTCGTCGAACTCGGTTGAGGAGCCCTTGGAGCCTACCCAGCTATTGGTTGGAAGAGTGTAGTAGTGCAGGCTAAGGCCGTCGAACATGGTTCCAGCCTGACGCATGAGCACATCGGTCCACTCATAATTGTCCGAGTTAGGACCACAGGCAATTTTATAGACCTTCTCCGGTCCATAATCCCTTACGTAGGAAGCGTAGTGGCGATACAAGTCGGCATAATATTCCGGCCGCATATTGCCGCCGCAGCCCCAGTTCTCATTACCAACTCCGAAATATTTCAGCTTCCATGGCTCCTCACGACCGTTCGCCTTGCGCCAATCTGTCATAGGGGATTCCCCGTCGAATGTCATATATTCTACCCATTCCGCCATCTCACGTACCGTTCCGCTACCCACATTACCAGCAATATAAGGCTCGGCACCAATCAGCTCGCAGAATTGAAGGAATTCATGTGTGCCAAAATGGTTATTCTCCACGACTCCGCCCCAATGAATGTTGATCATCCGCTTGCGTTGCTCATAGGGACCGATCCCGTCCTTCCAAAGGTAAGCATCGGCGAAGCAGCCGCCGGGCCAGCGTAGCACTGGAATATCGAGGGCGCGCAAGGCTTCAATGACATCCGTACGCATCCCGTCCACGTGCGGTATAGGAGAATCATGACCTACCCAGATTCCTTCATAAATGCAGCGCCCCAAGTGCTCAGCGAAATGTCCATACAGATTGCGATCAATGATTCCTTTGGTAATGTCGGCATTTACAATTAGCTTGTTCATCCTTCAGCAGCTCCTTTATTAACGACTTCTTGATTGTGGTGGGCAAGTATTCCATAATAAAGTAGAAAACGGTTACAGGAAGTGACGGGTGTCAGGTTGATAAAAAGCAATGATGTCGTTCAATGACTCAATTCAATGACTCAATTCATGACTCAGTTCAATGATGCAGTTCGTTGGAGAATGAATCATTAGGGTAACAAAATCATTACGTTAATAATATTTATATAAACTATGCTCTTATCATAATCACTCCCTTGCCGTTTTGCAATGTGGAATTTGGTGATTCATGGCCTGATTATCATCATTTATCCGCTCATTTTGATCACAAAACCGTCCTTTACCATGACCGATTCACCTTCGACAGGAATTATGGGTTACTTTAGGGATAGGTCTACAGCAGAGAATATTGGCGGTAATGTATCAAGCATCATTTGCTGTGGAGTCTTTCGTACATAGAACTGTTGTTGCTGGCAAAGCCCTTGCGGTGGCATGAAGTTATTGCAGTTCTTAAGCGCTATAGTCTTTAGTGAGAGAGGTTGCCTGGGCGAGTTATCAGGAAGTTGCGTGTTCACTATGAAAAATGAGAGAGGAAGATGAGCATGACAGTCGGAGTACTTGCACATTTATTCGGAACACATTCGTATCGGGAATTGGCGGCGAGAGTTGGAGGAGCAGGCTTTACCCATATTCAGCTTGCGCTCTGGAAAGCCGTGAACGACGTGGATTTCAGCAAGCCTGGCAAGTTCAGCCCGGGACTGGCGTTATCCATGGCAGACGCATTCCAGAAGGAAGGAGTCCGCATTTCCATTTTGGGCTGTTATCTTCATTTTTTTCAGAGAGATCGGGAAGCACTGCGTGAGAATATTGAGCGCTGCAAGGAGCTTATCCGTTATGCACCTATGCTGGGGGCACCGATTGTTGCATTTGAGACAGGCAAGCCCTCGGCTGGAGACGACAGGGATGAGGACTGGAAGGTGCTGAAGGCAACTGTGGAGGAGCTGGTGGAGGAAGCTGAGCGCTGGGGAGTGATTGTCGGAATCGAGGCGGCTAATGATCATCTGGTTGGTACAGCCAAGGAGCTCCATCAGCTGCTGCAGGAGGTCCCTACCTCCCAGATCGGCGTCGTCATCGACCCAGGCAACCTGCTGACAGCAGACAATATGAGCAGACAGGACGAAGTGATTCGTGAAGCCTTCGACCTGCTGGGTGACCGCATAGTCGCCGGGCATGCCAAGGATCGCATTCTCACGAATGAGGCTGCTGGCCAGCAAGGAATTGAGACGGTAGCCGCTGGGCTCGGCAACATGAATTATGAGCTGTATCTGGAGCTGCTGCACCAGTACAAGCCAGAGGCTTATATCATCATGGAAGAAGCGAATCCGGGCCGAATGGCTGCGTCCAAAGCATACATTGATGAGATTCGGGAGCGGGTAAGACTGGCTGCGAGGGCATAGGCTGAAACGTTCCTCAGCTGAGCTACCGCAAAAATCCCCTGTCCAGGACTCTGTTCGTTGCAGAGCCTGGCACAGAGGATTCTTAGTTCGCGTAAGAGATGAGGTTAACGCAGAGATTCATCGTTCATAAACCACCATCTATCGTCCATTCATCATCCATTGTGTGGTCGATGAAAAATCATATGTAAATCCAGCTTCAGGCTAGTGTCGTGGTGAGAAACCTTCCTCCTGCAAATATTCCTCGGCTTCCTCCCGGGATTCTGCTGCCATCTCGAGCTGAAGTCCTGCCTGGATCAACCATAATCCATCCTCACAGGTCAGCGTCAAGGTATGACCCTCGTCATCCATCCAGGTCTCGATACCCTCATTGCTCTCCTGAGCTGGAACCTCGTCCGTTTCTGTTATGGATTCGGAAGATGCGCTCAGTCCCGGGGACAAGCTGCTCTCTGCAGTCGTATTGCCCGAGAGGGAGGCTATAGATGCTGCGATCAGCTGTCTCAGCTCATCAGCAGTAAAATCGCGAATATTCACCAGACCTTTATCATTCGTATCATAGCCGTCCAGTTGACCGGCGTATACAAAGCCGTTTCCATTCGGATGAATGTGATAAGCGACGATGGTCTTCTCATAAATGCTGTCTTCATAGTGGAAGTTGACTCTTCCCAGTGAGACGTCCCGTCGTGTCAGCTCTGGAAAGGATTGTAGCAATTCAATTTTGTCGGCAAAAGTTAACATGTGTCCTCCATTGTTAGGGGTAAAGCCCCTAATCCAAATGATTTGTTCTATACAAGCTTGTGCTACACACCATGATCTACCGTCTGTGATTGTATCATAAAAACATCGGAAATGCTGTGGAAGTCGAATGGTAGCTGGGTTGTGATGCTTATGGTACAATGTGGTTACTCACAGCTGACATATGGGTGAAGCTTGCAGAGCTACGCGCCTGCTGTCCTTCATATGCCGGATGCTGAACTACATATTCTACCTGAGGTGATAATATGAGAGAAGGACTTGCAGAAGCCCTGAATGAGCAAATGAATTTCGAATTCTATTCCGCTCATGTCTATATGGCCATGGCAGCCTATTGCTCCAGCGAAAGCCTGGAGGGATTTGCTAATTTTTTCTTGGTACAAGCAGAGGAAGAACGTTTTCATGCAATGAAGCTGTACCGCTTCTTGAATGACCGTAACCGTCGTGCGACACTGACTTCCATGCCAGATCCGCAAAATGAATACAAGTCCATGCTGGACGTATTCGAGCACGGCTATGCGCATGAGCAGCAGAACACCAAAAGATTCTACAATTTGGCTGACTTGGCGCTGGATGAGCGCGAGCATGCTACGATGTATTTCCTGAAATGGTTCATCGATGAGCAGGTAGAGGAAGAAGCACTGTTCGACGGCATCATCACCAAGCTGAAGCGCATCGAGCAGGACAGCAATGCTTTCTATGCGCTTGATGCTGAATTTGCGACACGCTCCTTCACGGCGCCAGCCGAGTAAGCTACAACCGCATACGAAGGACTGCACAGACGACAGCCCCGCGAACGTGGATACTCTATTTGAGTACCTACGCTGCGGGGCTGTTTTACATATCAGGCATATATCAGTTACACTTGGTCCCCATATGGGGTTAATCGTCCGTGTCGGATATCAGAAATCCTGCCTGCTGGAGTACGTTGTAAGCTTCGTCAATGAGTACCGGATCGGTGGCTGACAGAGTATGCAGGTGGGTCCCATTGGTCAACTCGGACAGATAGGTTGCCTGCGTGGAGCGAATCTTCCGCAGGAAGCCCTGTACCTGCTGTCTCGTACTGACTCGAATCGGAGCGACTAACTCACCATAGACTGGATGTTCAACGATGACATCCTGAACCGTGACACCCAGATCGACAACCAGGTTCAGCTCCTCCTCAGTTCGCTCTGGTCCATGCTGGACGGCAACAATACGCTCGAAGCGCTGTGCAGTAAGCTCTGGCTGTCCCATGTAAATATATCCTTGGCTTGTAGCCATCACGGGTTCGTTTCGTGCCTTCAGCAGGGAGATATCCTGAACAATCACTTGTCTGGACACGGAGGCCCGCTGGGCCAGCTCACTTCCGGTCAGAGGAGAATTGTCTTTGAGCCATTGTAGCAGTTGCTCACGTCTCTCAGCTCCAGTCAGCCGAGTCAACTCTGCGTTGTCCAGAATCCCGGCTTCCGTACCTGTATTGCCATGGTCGGAAGAGCGAGATGGGTTGTTCATAGCATTCCTTGGTGTGCTTTGAGCTGTTTTTTGATTCGTAATGTTAGTTGTACTTTGGTTCACACTTTGATTCGTACTACTGCTCGCATTGCTGGCGTTGTTTTTCATGCTATGATTAGCTGTATTTGGCTCTATGTCATGTGCAGAATTTTCAGTCAAATGTGCTTCCCCCTCTCTGATCTGTTCCCACGTCTGTTAGTGAGGTCCTCCAGAACATCCAGTAGCCTATAAATGTCCTCCGCCGTAGTCGTTCTGCCCATGGACATACGCAGGAAGTGCAGCGCGTTCTCGGGAGGACCTGCCAGAGCTGTAATGCTTGGCGAAGGCTCCTGATAGCCTGACGCACAGGCGCTCCCCGTGGATACACTTATTCCTTTACGATTACATTCTAGCATAACATATTGTGCTTCATATCCGTAATAGTAGAACCCTGCAATGTGGGGAACGAGACGAACCGGAGACTGTACAGCGAACGGAGTCTGCTCTGTACGGCTGCTGTTACTTCCCGGATTAGTAGGAGCGTGAATGCTCTCACGCTGCTGCTCATGCTCGTGCTCATGCATGTGATCAAGTTCATGCTCGTGTTCAAATTTATGCTCAAGCTGATATCCATGCTCAAGTCCATGTCCATAATCAACAGCATAGCTGCCTCGGATATGGTTGCTCCCGGCGTTGTCTTCAGTGTTGTCTTCAGCGTTGGCCTCAGTGTGAACAGGATGAGCGACAGGCTGTAGAGGGAGCCCACGCTCGCGTGCCTCGCGGAAGAAGAGGGTGCGCAGTTCCTCATAGTGTCTGCCTAGCTGTTCGATGTTGGGTAGCAGTGCTTCTGCGGCAGCCACAAATGCCGCAATACCCGGCGCATTGACCGTCCCTGGACGAAAGCCGCCTTCATGATTCGTACCGGGAAACACGGGTCTCCAGTATACACCTGGACGAATATAAGCCGCGCCGACTCCCTTGGGTCCGTATATTTTGTGGCTGGAGATGGAGAGCGCATCCACACCTAACTCATGTACGTTAATCGGTATTTTGCCGAAGCTCTGCACAGCATCTGTATGCAGTATAATTCCACGTTCCTTTAATAAAGGTGAGATATCAGCCAGGCACTGGACAATTCCCGTCTCTGAATTGGCATGCTGAATGGATACTAGTCCCGTATTGTCCCGTAAATGAGTGTTTAGTGCTTCAGGCGTGATTAACCCCTTCCGATCTGGCTCCACAATCGTAACCTCATAGCCTATTCCCGTTAAGTATTGAGTCAGGCCGCGGATGGAAGCATGCTCCACCGAGGTTGTGATGAAGTGGCGACGGGAGGGAGGAAGCCCTTGGAGCAGGCTTTGAATGACGAGATGGTTCGACTCCGTCCCCCCACTTGTAAAGTAGACGCCTTCCGTCTCCGCGCCCAATAGTTCCCCAAGCCTGGAGCGGCAATAATCCACAATGTGCTGTGCCTCACCACCTATGTCGTGGAGACTGCGAGTATTGCCATATACCTTAAGACTGATCGTCTGATAGGCCTCCAATGCTTCCTCACTCATGGGCGTCGTTGCCGCAAAATCCAAATAGGTCATGTGAAATCTCCTTTTCGTTCAACAAAACTCTTGTGCTAATTGTATTGTTGTGTAAAGATAGGTGTCAAGACACATGTAATGACATTAGGGGGTGGGTGTATTGCCGCAACTGCAACGCAAGGTGATCATTATCGGGTCAGGGGCGGCTGCCTTGTCGCTGGCCGCTGCTATGCCAGAGCACATCCATATTACGGTGATGACTAAGGCTGCTACAGGTCGCAGTAATTCTGCACTCGCTCAAGGCGGGATCGCGACCTCTTATGCTGAAGAAGATACAATACATGCCCATATACAGGATACGCTGATGGCCGGGTGTGGTCATAATGATATACGTGCAGTAGCAGAGATCATTCATGAGGGAAAAGCAATCGTGGAGGAGCTACTGGCACAGGATTTTCCCTTTGACCGGGATGAGCTGGGCAGGGTGAAATTGGGCAGGGAAGGAGCTCATTCCGCACATCGGATTTTCCATGCCGGAGGGGATGCTACCGGGCGGTGCCTCGTGGATTATTTGCAGCTGCGCCTGCAGCGGCAGGCTGAGCTCCTTGAGCATACGACGGCACTTGAGCTGCTGCTGGATAAGGCAGGTTGCTGCAGGGGGGTGCTTGCCATGGACCGTGAAGGAAATGTCGAGTCCTATGCGGCGGATGCCGTGGTCATTGCAGCCGGGGGCTGTGGGGAGCTGTATGCTTGCCACACCAATGATCGGACGGTGACGGGAGACGGGCTGCTAATGGCCTACCGGGCAGGAGCGGCGCTGGCTGATCTGGAGTTCATGCAATTTCACCCGACCTTGCTAGTGCATGAAGGTACGTGCTATGGCCTTGTGTCGGAGGCCGTGCGAGGAGAAGGCGGTACCCTCGTCGATGAGACGGGCAGGGCGATATTGAAGGGACGTCATCCGCTAGGTGATCTGGCTCCCCGTGATATTGCAGCACGCATCATGCTGAGTGAGCAGCTTGAAGGCCACAGGATCTATATGGATATTCGGAACTGCGCGAGCTTCGGAGAACGTTTTCCGACCATTGCCAGCCTCTGCGAGGAAGCAGGTGTTCGATTGGAGGATGGAAGAATTCCTGTCTCTCCAGGGATGCATTTTATGATGGGCGGCATCGTGACAGATGAGCACGGAGCAACTGCCGTGCCGGGATTATACGCGATCGGAGAAGCAGCCTGCACAGGTCTGCATGGGGCGAACCGGCTAGCCAGCAATTCACTCCTGGAGACCTTGGTCACAGGTCGAAGAGTGGCACATTATCTAGCTGGAGAAGAGGCGTGGGACCGAGGCCAATCGTCTGCTGGTGAGCAAGGAAAGCGGCAGGGAAGCAATAATCCAGACCCATACCATGTGCAAGTACGGATGATCGAGGTGCCGGAGCTTACGCGGCATGAGCTGCAGCGGAGAATGACAGCCTATGCATCCATTGCTCGTAGCCAGGGTGAGCTGCAGCAGCTAAAGGAGTGGCTGGATAACAGGCCCATGCTGCTCAAGAATGTGCACAATATCACAAATGAAGAGTATGAGCTGACCAACCTGTGGATGCTGGCCCGAATGGTCACTCACTCAGCCCTGCTAAGGGAGGAGAGCCGCGGAGCGCACTTCCGTACGGATGTTCCAGAGAGTCAGGTATCGTGGAGAGGTCGTCAGATTATTCACCAGCGAGATGGAATCAAGATTAGAATGAATGAGAGGATCATGGAGACATGGAACGTTTACAGCTAAGAAAAATGCTGGAGGCTTTTTACTTGGAGGATATCGGCAGCGGTGATTGTACCTCAGAGGTCATTTTCGACGGACAGCACGGTAGAGCCGTTATTCATAGCAAATCGAACGGGATTTTCGCCGGGGGGCAGATTATTAAGGAGGGCTTCAGGCTGCTGAACCCGGACATTCAGGTTCATTTACGTAAGCAAGATGGTGAGACAGTCAGCCAGGGTGATTACATCGCCAGCATGGAAGGGCCAGTTGCTGCACTACTGACCGGAGAACGTGTCGTCCTGAATCTGATTCAGCGGATGTCTGGCATTGCGACAATGACGGCGCGCGCAGTGGAATGTCTTAATGATCCCCATATTCGTATCTGCGATACACGAAAGACAACACCAGGCATAAGGATGCTGGAAAAATATGCGGTCCGTACAGGTGGAGGCTTCAATCATAGGCAGGGCCTATATGACGGAATCATGATTAAGGATAATCACATTGCTGCCTGCGGCTCGATCACCAAGGCGGTGGAGAGAGCCCGTAGTGCCGCAGGGCATATGATGAATATCGAGGTAGAGATCGAGACGGAGGAGCAGCTGCATGAGGCGATTGCAGCGAGCCCGGATATTATCATGTTCGATAATTGCTCGCCAGATACTGTGCGCAGATTCGCAGCCCTTACCCCGAAGCATATTGTCACTGAGGCATCCGGTGGGATCACCATGAATACGTTGCCTGCATACCAAGGTACGGGTGTTCACTATATATCGCTTGGCTTCCTGACTCATTCGGTGCAGAGCCTGGACATTAGCATGGATATTACAGATTCAGAGGAGGAATGACACATGTCCATTCTGGAAGCATTGAAATCCCGGGCGGCTATGATGCCTGAGCATTACAAATCATTATCGGTGGAGGAGATGGAACGAAGGGTCGCAGCCATTAAGGAGAGGCTCGGGACGAAGCTGCTGATTCCCGGTCATCATTATCAGAAGGATGAGGTTATCCAGTTCGCGGATATGACAGGCGATTCCCTGCAGCTAGCGCAGATGGCCGAGCTGAATCAGGAGGCGGAGCATATTGTATTTTGCGGCGTGCACTTCATGGCAGAGACTGCTGATATGCTGACAGGCCCGCACCAGACGGTCGTCTTGCCCGATATGCGGGCAGGCTGCTCGATGGCTGACATGGCCGATATGGAGCAGACGGAGCGTGCGTGGGCTAAGCTGCAGGCGATCTATGGGGATACGATCATTCCACTCACCTATGTGAACTCGACGGCTGCCATCAAGGCGTTCGTCGGTCGCCATGGTGGGGCCACCGTGACCTCTTCGAATGCGAGCAAGGTGCTTCGTTGGGCATTGGAGCAGAAGGAACGCATCCTGTTCTTGCCCGATCAACATTTGGGTCGCAATACAGCGTATGATCTGGGCATTCCGCTTAACAAGATGGCTGTATGGAATCCGCTTACGGATGAACTGGAGCTGTCAGCTGACCAGCGGCGTGACGAGCAACGGATCATATTGTGGAAAGGTCACTGCTCTGTGCATGAGAAGTTCACGGTGCACAATATTCGAATGATCCGCGAGCGTGATCCGGAGGTGCGAATCATTGTCCATCCCGAATGCTCCCGTGAGGTCGTAGCGCTCTCGGATTGTGCAGGCTCCACGAAATATATCATAGATACGATCCGAAAGGCACCCGCAGGCAGTAAATGGGCCGTTGGGACGGAGATGAACCTCGTCCAGCGCATCATTCAGGACCATCCCGAGCAGCAGATTGAATCGCTGAACCCGGACATGTGTCCCTGCCTGACGATGAACCGAATTGATCTGCCGCACCTGCTGTGGTCACTGGAGCAGATCGAGAAGGGGGAGCCTGTAGGTATTATTAAAGTACCAGCGGCGATTCGTGAGGATGCGGTATTGGCGCTCGATCGGATGCTGCGCATACCGGGCTAAGGTGTGTCCCGATCCAGGGGATACCGACTTGCGAGACAACGAAGAAATGAAGAATCAAGAAGAACTGACAAGAAGAACTGACAAGAAGAACTGGCAAGAAGCTGGCAAGAAGAACTGATAGATTTGTTGGATCGCTAGTTTATGTAGCGTGGTAGCCTATGTAGAATGGATTACAGGATAACGCAGTATAGCTGAATTGACGAATAATGGAAAGGTACCAATTAGGCATATTTGGGTTCATATTTCCTCCTTCGGGGTAAAGAGTGCGCAGATAGGTTAAATGGTCACAGTATAACTGGAGACATCTGGAACCTATCATGCAAAGCGAATACTCTGACCACCTGCTAGAACGGGGAGGGATTATATGAAGCCAAGGGATGCTTATTTTGACAATCTGAAGTGGCTGTTGGTGCTGCTTGTAGTTGTCGGCCATCTCATCGAACCACTGCCGAACAATACGGCACTGCAGCCCTTGTATTTGACGATTTATACATTCCATATTCCATTATTTGTCATGGTGTCTGGCTACTTCAGCAAGCAGCTCGACAACTCCAAGTATACGACAAGGGTCATCAGTCAATTGGTGGTCCCTTATTTTATTTTTGAGAGCCTGTACTCATTGTTCGATTATGCTGTGCTGGGCCTATTTCACACCCTATTGGCTTATGTGGTATTTCTTCAGCATGATCATCTGGAAGGCGGTACTGCCATTTGTCATCAAGCTGAAGTATGCACTTCCACTATCAATTGCTATTGCGGTGCTTGCCGGCTATGCGGCGGATGCAGAATATTATGCGAGTATCTCGCGGACACTCGTGTTTTTTCCTTTTTTTCTGGCAGGCTACTTGTTGGATAAAAGCAAGCTCGATCGGCTGCGGACACCAGGTGTTCGGCTAATGGCTGCCTCGGCACTTGGCGTGATGTACGCGGTGTACGCCTGGTACGGTCATGATTGGAATGTACAGTGGCTCTATGGTAGCTATTCCTATCTCTCAGCTGCTTCAGCACCCAGCCTTGTACTGGTGATCCTGCTTGGCCTGCTGCTGACACTGTTACTCTCGTCGGGACGTGTGACCCTGTCTATGAGCTGGCTAGTAGAGCCACGCCTTGAGCGAATATTCAAAGGGGAGAAGCGGCGTCAGTGGCAGTAAATGTCTATATCATGACGAAGTTGTGTCATCGGCAGCAACTCGTGCGATCTGCCGCATGGCATGGTACAATGGAAGGACATGAAAGGAGGTGAATCCCTTGCTGGAATTACATGATTTGATTCCGTATATATTCACCATTGGCCTCATCTGTACAGTCAGCTATGCATACATCGCACATCTTTATTGCGGAGTGACGAAGTACTGGCTGGATTACGAAGGTGGCAGCTTATGGAGTGATACTGTAAGTAGCCCTCAGTTATGCATTCATATCCGTCAGCTGTCTGGGCATTTATCCCGTGTCATTCGTCGCAGAGAAGCGCCGGACGATGATATATCTGCTTGTCATTCCTCGTTGAAGCTCAGGAAGAACATTCAACGAGGAGGAGCATTATGGAGTCATACAAGGGATTCACTTCCCGATCAGTTCGGGTACGGATTTTAGGAGTTATAGCCTTATTGGCATTGGTTATGCTGCTGTCAGGTTGTGGTACACAGGCAGCACAGATTGACGGTCAGACACCGGGGTTCTTCAATCATTACGTCGTATATCCGCTATCACTGGTATTACAGCAGCTTGCCGCCTGGTTCAGTGGAAGCTATGGATTATCCATTATCGCGCTTACGCTGATCGTGCGCTTGGCACTCCTGCCGCTGATGATGCGCCAGGCGCGTGCACAGCAGGGAATGAAGCAGAAGATGTCTGCCATGCAGCCACAGCTGGACGAGCTCAAGCAGAAGTACGAGAGCAAGAAGGATACGGCTAGCCAGCAGAAAATGCAGCAGGAAATGATGGCGATCTACAAGGAGCATCAATTCAATCCGCTCAATATTGGCTGTCTGCCGATTCTGATTCAGCTGCCGATCCTTTCAGGTATGTATACAGCCATTCGCTTGACGCCGGAGCTATCTAGCCATTCCTTCTGGTGGTTCCAGCTTGGCAAGCCGGACATCATCATGGCCATTGCCGTAGCAGGGATTTATCTGCTCCAAGCGAGGGTATCACAGGCCAGCATGGCCCCTGAGCAGCGGAAACAATTTGCGCTGGTGGGCTACCTGTCTCCGCTCATGATGGCGGTGTTCTCGTTCAGTGCTCCGGCGGCTATGCCACTCTACTGGATGGTCAGCGGCTCGTTCCTGTTGCTGCAGTCGATCTGGTTCCGCAGGCTGTATCCGACAGAGGAGCAGACGCTACCTGCACCGCAGCACGCTTCATAGTCTATGTATTGCAGACCGTTCACAAGGCTGAGGCCCTGGGCGGTCTGTTTGCGTTAACCTGACATGTTAATCAGCCCTGAGTGGATACCAGGGGCAGAATATGCTAGGCTGTTAGCAAGAATTCTGAGCAATTAGCAAGAAGTCGGGCAGAACATACATGAGAGAGGTGAACGGATGGATTGGATAGCGTCTCAGGCCTATCAGAAGGTACAGCGAGAGGTAAACGGACTGGAGCAGAAAGCGGTTGTGGATGAACGTACCATGTATCTGTACACGGATCGAGTCGTGACACGGTATCGTGAATTTTCGCTGCAGCAAGTATTTGATATGTCCTACCGTAAGCTCGGCGAAGGCGGGCTTCTCTATCTTCATACAGGCACTGGAGTATATTCGTATCAGGTACGGGAAGATCCTAAGGTGTTCATCCAGGCCTTTCTTCGTATAAGCCGTTCAGGCGGATGACATTACATGTCAGCGTGAAAATAGTCAGGGGCACAGATGCGCATTCACACATCCATCCCTGCTTGCTGATTGAGAGGCTGACGGACAGGGAGTACGTATTTATGTACGTCTCTGCAGGTCCACGAACAGGCCGCCGAGATACAAAGACCTACAAATATCGTACCCCGGTCGTGTTTTTTGCCTATCTATCAAGTTCCCCACATTTTCTCCGATATTGAGCATATATGCAGCTGCCAACGGACCGTGATACAGTCTTCGTGCTTGTTATCTGTCTTTGGCTTTCGGAAGGGGAAAACAAATGGCTACTTGTATTATTGTGGACGACTCCATGTTCATGCGCAATGTTCTGAAGGATATTATTACTGGAATGGGGCATCAGGTTATTGGCGAGGCCAGCAACGGGCGTGAAGCGATAAGCTTGTATTTACAACTGCGGCCAGACTTTGTATCGACGGATGTCAATATGCCTGTAATGAACGGAATTGATGCCGTGAGAGAAATCGTCAAGGCTGACCCAGAGGCCAGGGTGCTAATCTGCTCCTCGCTGGGCCAGCATGAGGTTATCATCGAAGCCTTCAAGGCAGGGGCCAAGGACTTCATCGTGAAGCCGTTCCAGAATGACAAAATCAAGCAAAGCATTAAGAATCTGTTGAAATAGGATCAGGAACCGAAATAATAGGCGGCTTAATCAGCTCGGATACCGTTACCATTCGATAGCCCTGCCTTTGAAGCTCTGGAAGGATTTCCTTCAGAGCCGTCGTCGTCTGTGAGCCTCCGCTGACGTAGTCATGGAACAGTACGATATCGCCGCTACGGGCGTTCTTCAGCACCTTGTTAACAATTTTACGAACACCAGGTCTGCTCCAATCGTGCGTATCCTGATGCCAGGACCACATGATTGGGGTTAGGCCCATTTCCTTGGATACATTAACAATCGTCTCATCATAGATACCGCCTGGTGGACGAAAGAGTGAAGAATGACGGCCAGTCGCTCGCACAATCTCCTGCTCGGTCTGGTCCATTTCAGCTCTCACTGTATCTGCATTCGCCGGAAGCCGGAACATCCTATGGTGGTATGTATGATTGCCAAGCTCATGCCCCTCTGTAACAATTCTTTTTGCAATCTCCGGATATTTGGCTATCTTCTCTCCCACCGCAAAAAAGGTTGCCTTCACATCATATTGCTTCAAGATCTCGAGGATCTCGATGGTCTGCTGTGGGTCAGGCCCGTCATCGAAGGTCAGTGCAATCATCTTCTGATCCGTCCGTACCTCCCAATAGACCTCGCCTTTATTTTCATAATAGAAACGGTCCTTCTTAACGGGAGCCGACGCCGTGCTGTTCGGTACAGCGATTAACGATACGCATAGTATGGAGCAAATGATGGACATCCATCGGAACAATACAACCACTCCTCTTGAATTATTGGTATTCTGCACTACAACGTTATATAGAATCCCTGAAATGGAAACCACGTATACATCCATCAATTAGCAGCTGCAGACCATGTGAAAGTGCACGGGTTAGCTGTGTGAAAAAAGTGTTTTATAAAGAAAAAATATGATCATTGACACGAGCATGGGCGTGAGTAGAATAGGTGGGAGAAGTCGAATTATTATGCCTAAGGGAATGCTTTATAGGCCAAAGGAGAGTATGGTTATACCACATCTGTTGACACAGCACAGTCCTTCCCAACGACCGAAGCCGCGGAGAAAGCTGTCCGAGCAGCGACGTCATCTTCGTATTGCTACATGGGAGGGTGTTCCCTCGACGATTTTTCAGACCTTGCTCGGTGGACCGTTTCTGACAGGGTATTTGCTTTATCTGGGTGCGACGTCTAGTCAGATCGGCTTCGTCCTGGCCATTACGACGTTTGTGAACATCGGTCAGCTCTATATTGCATATGCTATCCAGCGTATCCGCAGCCGAAAGTGGACGCTGATCGGCTTCATCATTATTCATAGACTCCTTTGGGCGGGTACGGGCTTGATTCCATTTATTTTCCCCAAGCCTTTATGGGTGGGGGTCTATATAACGGTCTATGCCATAGCTTTCTCAGCCAGTGCCGTATCAGGTATGCTCTGGACATCAATGATTAGCGATATTGTTCCAGCCAAAGTAAGAGGAAGACATTTTGGTATCCGTAATACGATCCTGAATGCGCTTGGAAGTGTGTGTCTATTCTCGGGTGGCATGCTGCTGGATAGTTATCCTGGCGAGACAGGGTTTCTGCTGCTATTTATCCCCATCTGGATTTGTGCGGTGGCCAATATTGTGGCGTTTTTCTTTTATCCGGATTTGCCATTTGAACGCTCTAAGGAAACCGCTTACTTGCCTATGCTACGGAAGCCGCTACAGGATTCGGGCTTCATGCGCGCATCTGCTTTTCTTGCAAGCTGGCTACTGCTGCAGACATTGGTTGTACCGTTATATTCTTATGCGATGCTGGAGCTGCTACATATTAGCTATAGTCAAGTATCCATTATCACGGTTGTGCAAACGGTTGCAATGATGATTAGCTTCTATTTCTGGGGGAACCTGAATGCGCGTTACAGCAATAAACGTCTGCTCTTCTGGACACTGCCGCTGATCGCTGCCTCATGCCTGTCATGGCTGCTGCTACCTCTTGCTCCGGCGCTTGTCGTGCTGCTCATCTCGCATGTTTTTCTCGGCATCGGAGTAGGTGGGTTCAACCAGCTTGCCTTCAACTTTACCATTGGGGATACGCCCAAGAGTGAACGGCCGATGTTCATCGCAATGTATTCGAGTCTGACTGGGGTGGCATCCTTCGGGGGACCTCTCATCGGCGGGATGCTGTATGAGCGCATGAAAGGGCTTCCCGGGCATTTGGGCTGGATTGAGCTATATGGGTTCCCGGCGGGGATTGGGATCCTCTTGCTGCTGCTTGCCATGACGGTCGGCAGACGTGTCTTGCTGGCGAAATCTTGAAATGTTCGATATGATAGAATGCGAGGTTTGTGTTGAATTCTATGTTAATGAATCGGAGATGAATGCTGTAATGGAAAATTTCGAACAGCTACTGGCACAGTATGCAGAGCTTGTCGTCAAGGTTGGCGTCAATATTCAGTCTGGGCAGGCATTGCGTGTAACTGCACCTGTGGAGACGCTGGAACTGACAAGACTCATCGTCAAGGAAGCCTACAAGGCTGGCGCTAAGCATGTCCACGTAGACCTAGAGGATGATGAGCTGGCCAAGGCCAAATTCGAACACGGTGCTGATGAGGTCTTTGACTTCTATCCGCAGTGGGAGGCCGACATGCTGGAGCGGTTCGCCGAGGAAGGTGGTGCGACGCTGTTCATTAAGGTGCCTAATCCTGATCTGTTCGAGGGGATTGATTCGTCGAAGGTATCCAGAGCGAACAAAGCGGCAGCCAAGGCACGCCGCAAATATAGCGAATATACCCGTAATTCCAAGATTAGCTGGTGTCTGATCAAGGCGCCAACGAAGGCTTGGGCGGACAAGGTATTTGCCGATGTTCCTGAAGCGGACCGTATTCGTGTCATGTGGGATACGATCTTCCGCATGAACCGGGTAGGCGATGGGAATGCCATTGAGAATTGGCAGCAGCATTTGGCTAATCTGAAGGATATGCAGATCAAGCTGATCGACAAAAACTACAAGAAGCTTCACTTCCGTGCACCAGGTACGGACCTGCAGGTCGAGCTGGCTGAAGGACATCTGTGGGGAGCCTGCGGTGGTCCTAACGCGCGCGGAGATATCTTTGTGCCGAACATGCCGACAGAAGAGGTCTTCACGATGCCAAAGCGTGATGGAGTCAACGGTGTCGTGACGAGTACCATGCCACTAAATCTGAATGGTCAACTGGTGGAGCAATTGAAGCTGACGTTCAAGGACGGTAAGGTGGTTGATTATTCCGCTGCGTCTGGTGAGGAGCATCTGAAGAATCTACTGGCGACTGACGAGGGTGCGCAGTACCTTGGAGAGGTAGCTCTTGTTCCGCATGATTCGCCAATTTCGAATTTGAACCGTATCTTCTACAATACGGGTGTGGATGAGAATGCATCCTGCCATCTTGCTCTGGGAAGTGCCTACCCGGGAACGATGAAGGGTGGAACGGAGCTATCGGAGGAGGAGCTACTGCGTCGTGGCTGCAATGTCAGCTTGACGCATGTGGACTTTATGATCGGCTCGGCAGAGATGGATATTGACGGAGAATTGCAGGATGGTACGGTGGAAGCGGTATTCCGTAAAGGGAACTGGGCGTACTAATTGTTAATTTTTCCTTTACAACAAGGGGAAACCCTGTATAATGATTACCGATTGGAATACAATTGAATGAGACATGCACTAGGGGTGCCTTCATTGGCTGAGAGACCTGTCTGAATGGACATGGTTAACCCTTCTTACCCGATCTAGATCATACTAGCGTGGGGAAGTGCAGTGACTGACAGAATTATTAGGCTAATGCTATTGATGTAGTGTTAGATTACCTATAGGTCATTGTACAGCCGCACGCATACAGCGTGCGGTTTTTTTTCGTGTGCGGGTAGCTGTCTGAAGAAGCATTCCAACGAATCTTCCATGGGAAAGAGGCTGAGCAGAAATGAACGAAGGGAACATCATGAGCAGCAAGGCTGTAGGGGGCACGGAGTATCAAGATTGGCAGGGACAAGTATGCGGTACAAGCCGAATTGTGGGCTGTCGCTTCTCGTTGTATCCGATGAGCAGTAATTTCGTGGATATTATCATGAATGCCTTGAGCAAGGTGGACACCTCCAAGGTATGGAGCAAGACAGATGATGTCAGTACCTGCATACGTGGGCGAATGGAGCATGTATTTGATGTCACGAAGGCGATCTTCCTGCAAGCGGCGAGCAGTGGGGAGCATGTCGTGTTAAACGGAACCTTCTCCATCGGCTGTCCAGGGGATACGGAGGGGGATGTATTCATGTCCGAAAATGACCAGCGAATGAATGAGATGAACAGCGCAGCTATCACTATTCAGACTGCCGCCCAGTTCGCACTGTATCCGATGGGAACCAGCGATTATATGAACAAAATATACGGAGTTGTAGCGGTCGCTCAGGAGCATGGAACCTTCGGTGGAGGTGTGCACTATGCGAGCAGACTGGATGGTGATGCTAACCGGGTGTTCACTACTCTGGAGCAGTCATTCGCACATACACAGGAGAGTGTATCCCATGTGGTCATGACCGTGAATCTCTCCTGCAATAGTCCTTCTACTCGCGCAATCAGAAAGGAGGAAGGCTAGGATGTCCTCTTGGAAGCTTCGGGATATTATTGTACTCAGCTCGCTATCTGTCGTATTCGCGGTCGTATACTTGCTGTTTTTGCAGGTGGGAAATGTACTGACTGGATTCATGGGACCGATGGGGTATGAGGTGATCTTCGGCATCTGGTTCATCGTATCCATCATCACGGCTTATATAATTCGCAGGCCAGGGGTAGCCCTGCTGTCGGAGACCATTGCCGGGACGGTAGAGGTGCTGATCGGAAATACAGTAGGACCGGTTCTGATCGTGTCAGCCATGATTCAGGGGCTCGGGGCTGAGGTGGTGTTCGCAGCCTTCCGTTACCGCAGATATAATCTGGTTGTACTAATGCTGGCAGGCATGGGCGCAGCCGTGTTCAGCTTCATCTGGGGCTATTTTCGCTCAGGCTTCGCTGCTCTGTCAGTGGATCTGGTGCTCGCCATGCTGATTGTGCGACTCATTAGTGGCGCATTGCTGGCTGGGTTATTGGGCAAATGGATTGCGGATGCCTTGGCCTCGACAGGAGTGTTGCGCAGCTTTCCGATTGCTAAGACTCGTCCGCACAGCACGTATAAGGCATGACACAGGATAAGGAGAGGAGCGAGGCTGGGAGGTTGACGACTGACAACCAACAAAGCAGCCAACGAAGAAGCCAACCACATCAACCAAGCAAGCAATCAAAACTACAACCCAATCAACAACCTAATCAACAACCAAGTCTTGTCCACAGGAGCAAAGTCTCCCGTGGACAAGAACAAGCTTCCCCGCGTTATGTCCTAGAGACCAAAGGCCTGTCCATGTGCTTCGAGGAGGGAAGCCCTGGAATTATCAATGAGGTATCTCTGAACCTGGTGGAGGGAGAATTGCTATTGCTGCTTGGTCCCAGTGGTGGTGGGAAAAGCTCATTGGCGCTCTGTCTGAATGGAATTTACCCCCATGCGGTTGACAGCCTCGTATCTGGAGAAGTGAAGCTCTATAACGAGCTGCTGCTTGCGGCAAATCCAGCTCAAATTGCTCAGCGGGTGGGCATTGTATTTCAGGATGTGGATAGCCAGTTCTGCATGCTGCGAGTGGAAGAGGAGCTGGCATTCTGTCTGGAGAATATCGGCTGTCCGAGAGATGAGATGGAAGCTCGGATTGTCTCGGCACTAGAACTAGCTGGATTAGGCGATTATAGACAAAGCTACATTCACAATCTGTCTGGAGGAATGAAGCAGCAGTTAGCCATTGCCTGTGCGTTGGTGCTACGTCCCTCGATTCTGATTCTGGATGAGCCTACGTCCAATTTGGATCCAATCGCTGCTACCGCACTGGCGACTCGCATTCGGGAAATCCAGATGGCCGAAGAACTGACAGTGCTGCTAATCGAGCACCAACTGGATGAGTGGATGTACGCCGTGGACCGAATTGCTGCGCTTGATCAACGGGGGAGGCTGTTCTATCAGGGATCATCCCACGAGTACTTTAGACGGTACTCTTCGAAGGCTCAAGAGCTTGGCATTTGGCAGCCCAGAGCTATTACCTTGCATCGTCAGCTTATTAAAGAGCTTGCTGGGCTGATTAGCACGGATAATGATGTAACTGCCAAGGTACAAATTAACAAGATACAAACTACAGAGTTACAGACTACCAAGGTGCTTAGCGGTATGGGACAGGCTGGTGAAGCAGGGGCTGCCGAGGTTCAGACTCTTGATAGGAGGGCTGAATGTTACCAGCAATGGCTATCATGCCAGCATGAACTGCGGAGTTGGCAGGCACTTGAGGACGCAATCCCTTTGACCCTTGATGAGCTATGGCAGCTATGGAGTATTCAGCCCCAGGTGGTCCGTGAGGCAGCTCTGCAGGCCATGTCTTCACTCCAAAAGGAAATGTCCTTCGCTCAACAGGAGACCCGTGAATGCGAGAGGGAAGAAGCCGGTGCATTGACGTCAGGCGGATACATCTCGTCTGGACCCTCATCAAAGCTGCTGCTTGCGGCACATGAACTAGTGTATTCTTATGACAGTCGCCCTAAACGCCGCTTCGGCTTCTTGAAGAAACGTAAGTCGGCACACAGTGGCCTATCTGCAACATCTACGGGACTAACATACTCGACACACACTACCCAGTCTACAGACCAAATACACCAAGTGTCGCTAAATGTGCATGAAGGTGAATTTGTGGCGCTAGCAGGTCCGAACGGAGCCGGGAAGTCTACCCTTGCAAGCCTGCTGACGGGTCTGCTTGCTCCGGCATCCGGGGATGTGCTCGTTAATGGAAGGAGCATGGAAGTCTGGGGCGAGGAGGAGCTTCGCCGCCAGATCGGCTTGGTATTCCAGCATCCAGAGCATCAATTTGTAACGGATTCTGTGTATGACGAGATAGCCTATACGCTTCGGCTGCGGCTGGAGTGGTCAGAGGGGCAGATCGAAGAGCGGGTAGAGGCTGCACTGAAGCAATATCGACTTGAGGAGCAGCGTGACATGAGTCCATTCGCCCTCAGTCAGGGACAGAAGCGTAGGCTGAGCGTTGCGGTTATGCTCATGGACGACCAGCGTGTTCTAATCTGTGATGAGCCCACCTATGGACAGGACGCGTATGCATCGCTGGAGCTGATGCAATCACTACGCGACCGAGTCGATCGGGGCCGGGCGGTTCTCATGATCACACATGACATGGAATGGGTACGTCAATTTGCTACACGAGTGATTGTACTGCAAGCAGGTCACATTGTCTTCGATGACTCGCCTGCAGCATTGTGGAGGCTGACCAAGCAGGAATTGGATGCGATGCATCTGAAATTACCGCTTGCCGAACGGTTCAATCAGCATTTATTGGATTCTCTGAGTGAGCCACTGGATGAGTCACTGCCAGAATCACTTGCCAAATCAGTGACGGCATCAGCTATTGGCAACTGTGAGCCTTCTGTAAGACAAGGAGGGATACAATGACTGTCTCAAGGTCCCTGAGTAGTCCTGGATCGTTCAACTCAGGCAATCCTGTAGCGCCCAGGAAAGCTCTGATCCGGCTTGAGATGCTCAATCCTAGCATGAAGGCACTGACGGTGACATTATGTGTGCTTCTTCTGTCCTTTGCCTTTGATCCTGTGACTCCGCTTGCAGCGTTGATCTTCACGGTGGCTGTAACTTGGCTCGCTGGGGACATATCCTGGCGGAAATGGTTGTTGCTGTTTACTCCCTTTGCCATCATGGCCCTGGGATATATATGGACTGCAGCACTATTTCCGCGTGAGGACGCCGTGTTGCTGTCACCTGTCTTGCTCAGCATCGGTCCATTGGAGATTACTGAGGCAGCCTGGAATACAGCACTGTCGCTTGGACTGAGGACGTTGATTTTCTCGGCCTTGTCCTTGCTCTTCATCCTTACGACAGACCCGGTTCACTTCATATTGAGCCTAATGCAGCAATGCAAGCTGCCTCCCAAGCTCGCTTATGGGATATTGGCAGGGTTCCGCTTCCTTCCACTATTTCGAGAGGAGCTGCGAATCATGCAGCAGGCCCATCGCATGCGTGGTATAGGTAAGGAGCGGGGCTGGGGAAGGCTGCTACGTCCTCTGAAGCGATATTCTATACCGCTGTTAGCCAGCGCAATTCGCAAATCCGAACGTGTAGCCGTTGCCATGATCTCTAGAGGGTTCACAGGAGAACAGCAACGCGAGTTCTATGTCCAATGGAGAATAACCAAGGCCGATTGGTGCTTCCTTCTGTTAATGCTTGGGGGTGTAGCTCTTAGCTATGCACTTGCAGTGCTCTTCGGTACGTTGGAATGGTACCGGGGACAGCTGTAGCGAGTATACAGTCATAATGCTTGTGAAAAAACCTCTCCATAGCTAGCCGATGTACGGTAAGCATGGAGAGGTTTTTGAGTGTGATCGCTACCACTGATGGATTATTAATTCTGCTTGATCAAGCAGCTTTCTGCTGCCTCATCCGCAATAACGTCCGATTTGCTTGGAGTAGCACGCAGATCGTAAATCCGAATATTGGTGCTATAAGTACCAGAATCTCCAACAAGGCTGAAGGAAGGGAAGTTGGGTTCTGCATCGAGTCGCATCGCTTCCTCCAGATTGTGCCGTTGCTTGGGGTCAACGAAGATCGGCATGGCATTGGTCTCCAGCAATTGGTCCAAAGCCTCTGGCTGATCCACAATTCGGAGTACAATGACCCCATTACAGCCACATCCCTCCGTATCATACAGCAATTTGAAGTGTCCTGAACGTCCTTCGAGCGCCTCTGCCATACGCTGGGTGGCCAGCTCACTGATCTGAATATGCATGATTCTCACTCCTATCTGATGTCTATATCCAACAATTATTATCTATTATAACACCATTACGTGACGTAGTTCATTTCTGGTATTTCCATAGGATGGTAAGATGGTGTCATTTATTTGAGCATTTGGATATTTGCAGGAGTCTTTCGATCAACTATTACGAGTGATGACCGGAGGGATTGGGATGGGAAAAGTAACAGGCTTCATGGAATTCGAACGTAGGACCTTGGCGGAGGAGCAGGTGTCGGATAGGATTGTGGGCTGGTGTGAATTCTCTATACCGTGGGACCAGGAGACACTTCAGACTCAGGCCGCCCGATGTATGGATTGTGGTACACCATTCTGCCATGCAGGACGGCTCCTGAATGGCATGACGGCAGGCTGTCCGCTTCATAATCTGATTCCTGAATGGAATGATCTTGTATATCGCGGAGGCTGGCACGATGCATTGTCCAGACTATTCAAGACGAATCCTTTTCCGGAGTTCACGGGTAGAGTATGCCCTGCTCCTTGTGAAGGCTCCTGTACTCTGGGGCTGAGTCGCAGCCCGGTAGCGATTAAGTCCATTGAGAGATCCCTTGTAGACATGGGCTTCGAGGAGGGCTGGATTCAGCCTAATCCTCCGCAGTCTAGAACAGGAAAAAGGATTGCCGTTGTGGGATCAGGCCCCGCGGGGCTGGCTTGCGCCTGGGAGCTGAATCAGGAAGGGCACACGGTGACGGTTCTGGAACGGGCAGATCGTATTGGTGGACTCCTGATGTATGGCATTCCCAACATGAAGCTGGACAAGGAGATTGTGAATAGGCGAGTGGCGATCCTTGAGGAGGAGGGCATTCGTTTTGTTACGGGTGTGACAGTCGGCACAGATATTCCATTGGAGCAGCTTCACATGGATTATGACGCTGTAGTCCTATGTGCAGGAGCTACGAAGCCGAGAGAACTACAGGTAGAGGGAAGGCAACTGGCTGGTGTACACCAGGCCATGGATTATTTGACTGCCAGCACTCGTAGTGTGCTGAGTCGGGGGGGAGCGGAGGAAGCTATTACAGCGTACGGGAAGGATGTCGTCGTCATCGGTGGCGGGGATACCGGAACGGATTGTGTTGCGACAGCGATCCGGCAGGGCTGTAGCAGCGTGACGCAGCTGGAAATTATGCCGCAGGCACCTCTAAGCAGAGGTAGGACTAATCCGTGGCCGGAATGGCCAAGAGTTCGCAAGACGGATTATGGACAAGCGGAGGCAATGGAGCTGTTCGGGCAGGACCCGCGTCGCTATCAGATCGCTACGACCCGCTTGGAGGGCGATCCAGAGGGGCAGGTGGCAACAGTCCGTACGATCCAGATGGAATGGCAGCGTGACGCAGCTGGACGGATGCTCCCAGTCGAGCTGGCGGGCAGTGAGGAAAGCTTGCCTGCGCAATTGGTACTACTTGCTCTTGGGTTCACGGGACCAGAGGAAGCTCTGGTCGAGGAGCTTGGACTGCAGCAGGATGAGCGAAGCAACATTCGTACAGGTGATCACGGCGAGGCAGGAACTTATATGACCAGTGTAGAAGGTATCTTCGCAGCGGGTGACATACGGCGTGGACCAAGTCTTGTTGCCTGGGCGATTGATGAAGGGCGACAGGCGGCAAGGGAAGCAAGTCGCTATGTGCTGAATGCTAATAAGCTGCAGAAGAGGAGCAAGGCTGATGAAATTAATGTTCGTATCTGACATTCACGGATCATTGCACTGGCTCAAGAGAGCTGTGGAGAAATATGAAGAAGAGCAGGCCGATTATTGGGTATTGCTGGGGGATTATTTATATCATGGACCACGCAACCCGTTACCAGAGGGCTATGACCCTGCCGGAGTTGCGGAATTGCTGAATCAGCGGTCATCTTATATTGCAGCTGCAATCAGGGGGAACTGTGATGCCGAAGTCGATCAAATGCTGCTTCAATTCCCCATGATGGCGGACTACGCCGTGCTATTTTATGAGGGCCGCAGGATCTATGTGACTCATGGGCATGGTCATTCCATGGAGAATCTGCCACCACTCCAGCCCGGAGATCTTTTTCTGCAAGGACATACCCATATCCCGGTGGCGAGGAGTGAGGATGGCGTCTATCTATGTAACCCAGGCTCTATATCGCTGCCGAAAGGCAATTATTCACATTCGTACGGGATTTTGGAGGATGGTGTATTTCGTGTTAAGGATTTTACAGGCGAGGTTCTTATGCAGGTCCGTATTACGGAATGAGCAACTTTAAGTTAGGTCTGCTATCTCGATTTAACCTAGCGCAGCACTGACCTGATACTGCCATGGGGTGCACGGTTGGACGGAATTTGTACCTCCGTCCGACTGCCTACCGAAGTGATTACGTAATTATGCAGACTGCAATTAGACTTGTAATACTCAGGTAACGATTGTATCTGTCATCTCTAATTCATTGGTAATGTTTTTACAATTACCTATCAAAATCTAACAACTTTAGTCCGATATTGAAACACGAGCGAGTACCAAGCAGCAAAAGTGTAGCATTTGTCATGCGGTAAGCAAGAAACGTTGATAACACAGTACGATCAGAGTTCATTTTTTTCAGCTTCATCATTGTCCAACGTTTCTGTAGCAAGACTGAATGCAGAAATCGAAAGAGAAAAGGATTGAGAGCAGTTGATGAATTCAGAGATGTATGATCTTATGAGTGGTTCACAAAAAGAAGCTTTACAGCGGCAAATTCAGCGAACGTCGCAGACGATGACGGATTATTACGATCTGACTCCACGCGAAAGTGAAATTCTAAGTGCTCTTGTAGCCTATGGGCTCAGTAACAAGGAAGTTGCAGATATCTTCTATATCAGCGAGAAGACAGTTCAAGTACATATTACAAATATCAAGAAGAAAACGAGCACAAGTACGATTCGTAACCTGTTCTCCATATGTTTTCGCATTATGGCCCTGGAGGATCGTCATGAAGCGAATGAATCGACCGGACATTTGGTATAGCGCGTGTTGTGGTAGCTCTGGCTACCATCATCATTGAGTAGCATCGTGGATAGGTAGGCCTACTCTGCAAGAGAATGACTTGCAGAGTAGGCCTGCTTGATAGAGGGAGAGAGTGCCTCAAGAAGGTGATCACGTCAGCTACGGAGAAGTAGAATATTTATAGAGATAGTTATCCCCCAAAAAAATGCACATACACTAACGAATGAATGGGAGGCTGCGAATGATGAATGTGCCAAAGAACATTAAACTATGGGAGGACATGCCCCTCGATACAGAGGGCATTAACGACGGTTGCCCGAGTATTACACCTTATCTGCTGGAGGGTGAGGGACCATACCCGGTAATCCTTGTCTGTCCAGGGGGCGGTTATGTGAACAGGGCTAATCATGAGGGGGAACCGATTGCTGAGTGGCTGAACAAGATTGGAATTTCTGCCTTGGTGCTTAACTATCGAGTCGCTCCTCATGCTCATCCCGTCCAATTAGAGGAGGCGCAGCGTGCAATCCGTCTTATTAGGTACCATGCAGCAGAATGGAGCCTTGATACGAACCGTGTAGGGATTCTGGGCTTCTCGGCAGGCGGACATCTGGCCTCAATGACCAGTACTTGCTTCGATGCAGGGCAGCAGAATCTTGAAGATCCGGTGGATATACTCAGCTGTCGTCCGGATATCGCCATTCTGTGCTATCCAGTCATCACAATGGCCGGGGAGCATGCTCATGCTGGAAGCCAGCAGGCTTTATCGGGTGCACAAGAGAAGGGTGCGGAGTGGTTGAAGTCCGTATCATCCGAGCAGCGGATTACAGTGGATACTCCCCCTGCATTCTTATGGCATACGGCCAATGATGCGTCGGTACCTATCGAGAATAGCCTGATGTTTGCTGCTGGTCTTCGTCAGTACAATATCCCGTTTGAGTTGCACATTTTTGAGGATGGACGCCATGGTCTCGGACTTGCAGAAGCACATCCGCAAGCCCAGGCATGGCCTGAGCTGTGCCATCAGTGGCTTCGTCGGCGCAATTTCATTCAGGACGCTGCAAAACAATCATAAGGCGATCGGCAAATAAGGAGAACGAAGATGACACAGGATATACGACAGAAACGAAATGACAAAATGAAAGCAGCAGGGTTCGAGAACACGCTGAACTATGCCTGTGCAACCGGTAATATGGAGGAGATCCATCGTATGCTGTCCTCCATCAAGGCAACAGCACTGAACAAGAAATGTAGCTACTTCGGTACTTCTTTACATATCGCTTGCGAGGACGGCGCACTGGATATCGTTCAATTGCTTGTAGAGGCAGGAGCTGATCTGGAGGTGCGCAATACAGTCCAGGAGACTCCCTTCTTATGGGCGTTGCAGCATGGTCATGAGGATGTGGCCCGTTATCTCATGGATCAGGGAGCGAATATTAAGGCGCTTGGCTGCAAGAAGGAATCAGCGTTATTCATATCTGCGGCACATGCTTCCGGTGCAATGACGCAGAAGCTGATCGATCTGGGTCTGGATGTCAACCAATTGGCAACAGCAAAAATAAACGCTCTGGAATGGACCACGGATACAGGCAACGTAGAAGGGGCAAGCGTGCTCATAGACAACGGAATCCATCCCGATACGATCACACCAGCCTTCTGGTGGGCTTGCAGACGCAATCGACGGGAGTTGGCGGAATTACTGCTGAGCAAGGGTGCGGACATCTCTTGCGTGTATGACCGCAACTGCGAATTGCTGATCTACACGCTATTTAACGAATATGAGGATGTTATTGGTCTGTTAGTGGATCATGACGTGGATTTCAACAGGAAGGTCAAGTACAACAAGAATTTTATCAAGTTCGAGGGAACTCCGCTGGAGCGGGCTGCACAGCTTGGGCAGGACAAAATCGTCAGCAGAATCGAGGCCTCTTAAGATCATGTTGAATATATCTGGATGATTGGGATCGAATAAGAGGTTCAGAACAACAGGGAGCAGGAGGCTGCTTCGCCTAAGGTAAGTACCATTACAGGCGAAAGAGAGCCTCCTGCTCGTGTTTTCTATATTTGACTGGAGTCACGCCATACTTGGAGCGGAATACCCTGTGGAAATACGAGTAGCTGGAGAATCCACACGTAACCGCAATCTGCTCCAGTGTCAGTGAGCTGTACTTCATACGCTCCAGGGCTGCATTCAATCGAATATCGATCGCATACTGAATCATGGTCTGTCCGTAGTAATCCTTGAACAGCTTCACCGCGCGTGACAAGCTTAGTCCGGCGTACTGGGCAGCCTCTTCCAGCTTGAACGTCAGGGTGGCATGCTCCTCAATGAAGCGCTTCAGCCGGAGTGCAGCGAATACTGTGCGATCCTGCTGGGTATGCTCGGTGATCGCTCTGTCAAAATAGAGGCACAGACTTCTCAGCATGTAATCGATCAATTCCCCGTTCTCCTCGTCTGCTCCGCGACGCTTCTCAAGCAGCAGATTGCGCCATAGGCCAACCAGCTTCTCATCGGAGCCAATCCGGGTCACGGGCGGGCGCTTGGTGCGATTCCACCAATCATCAATCCAGCGGCCTTCGCAGAACAGATAATAGTCTCCACTGGAGATGCGGTCCTCCTGCTCGGGATCGTCTACAGCAAGATTATAGGCATCTCCAGGTCTCAATAGCAGTAGATCTCCTCTACGAAGCTGGTATTCGCGATCTCGGCAGAAGACCCGGGAGGAGCCTTCGGTCTGCAATCGGAACAAATAGTGTGTCAGCCCATTCGTATAATGAGAATTGAAGGCTTTATAGTGATAAGAATAGTCACAGGTTAACAGTGCAGTATCCACGAGACAAGAACCTCCGTACATAATCTGAGCAAATAGTGCATGTGCTAATTATATTGTGTATGGTCACTTCAGGTCAATTTTCGATAGGATAGTACCAGATAGAGCAGTATATATAAAACTCTAAGAAGTCGAGGTGTCTTGTACATGCCAAGAATGAATGTGGGTTTGCAGCTGTTCACGCTCCGTGAGGAATTAGCCACGGATTTTCGGGGTACACTTCGTAAGGTTGCCGAGCTAGGTTATGAGGGTGTGGAGTTTGCCGGATACGGTGACATTCCAGCTCTGGAAATGAAAGCGCTACTAGATGAGCTTGGGCTAAAAGCCATCAGTAGTCATGTAGGTATACATTTGCTCAAGGATGATTTGCAAGGCCAGATAGATTATCTGAAGACGATTGGTGCTCATTATATGATCTGTCCTTATATTATGCCGGATCAGCGCCCCAAGGGAGACGAATGGAAGGAATTCATTGCATTTCTGGAGGATACGGGAGCCAAGGTGCGGGAGCAGGGGCTTCAATTTGGTTATCATAATCATGATTTTGAATTTTTGGAGAAGACAGGAGAAGCGCTGGTATTCGATGCAATGTTCCAGACGACGGCACCTGAGTCCCTTCAGGTGGAGCTTGATGTGTGCTGGGTTCAGTATGCTGGACAGGACCCGCTAGCTTACATCCGCCAATATGCTGGTCGCCTGCCGCTCCTGCACCTGAAGGATTTTGACAGAGCCACGGATGGTGCGATTAATACGCTGGAGCTTGGAGAAGGCCTCGTGGATTTGCCAGCCGTCGTTCGCGAAGCAGCTGATGCCGGCGTGGAGTGGCTGATTGTAGAGCAGGATCATTGTCAGAAGCCACCGCTTGAAAGTGTTGCAAACAGTCTACAGTGGGTAAAAGAGCATTACCTGAGCCAATTCTAGGGCTGGTTCTAGGTCAGGCTTAATATAATCTATAGACCCATGAAAAGGAGAAGTGCTGATGAGTACAATCAAGGTAGCTGTATTGGGATGCGGTGCTATTGCACAGCGTAGACATATTCCGGAGTATGCAGCCAATGAGCATGTAGAGCTGGTGGCCTTTGCCGACCCCAAGGTGGAGCGGGCCCAAGAGATGGCGGATACCTACGGGGGCACAGCCTATAGCAGCTACGAGGAGCTGCTTGCCAAAGAGAAGGTGGATGCCGTGAGCGTCTGCTCTCCGAACTATTTGCATGCGCCTATGTCCATAGCTGCAGCCAAGGCTGGTGCGCATGTGCTGGTAGAGAAGCCAATGGCCTGTACCTCCGAAGAAGCAGAGCAAATGATTGAAGCGGCACGTGCCAGCAAGGTATTTCTCATGGTAGGTCACAATCAGCGTCTCATGCCGCCGCATGTGAAAGCAAAGGAGATCCTGGATTCGGGTAAGCTGGGCAAGGTTCTTACCTTCCGTACAGCCTTTGGACATCCTGGCCCTGAAGCCTGGAGTGTCGATGGTCGTGATAGCTGGTTCTTCCGTCAGGAAGAGGCCAGCATGGGTGCAATGGGGGATCTTGGGGTCCATAAATCAGACTTCATCCGCTTCCTATTACAGGACGAGGTGGCAGAGGTCGGCGGATTTATCGATACGCTGCATAAGTCCGATACGAAGGTGGATGATAATGCCGTCTGCATACTTCGCATGAAGGGCGGTGCCATTGGAACACTGGTTGCCAGTTGGACACAGTATAAGGGCGGTGATAACAGCACCGTGCTGTGGTGCGAGAAAGGCGTCATGAAGATCGGTACCGTAGACGGGGACGAGGTTATTGTAGAGCTCATTGATGGTACAGTTGAGACCTACAAGGTTGGTGCCATGGCTACGAATGAAAAGCAGGTGCCGAGCGGTGTCATTGATGCCTTCGTCGACAGTATTGTTACCAATACGCCACCAACGATCTCCGGTGAAGAGGGTCTACGTTCCCTGAACGTGATCCTGGCTGCTTTTGAATCGCAGCGTACAGGACAGTTTATCAAGCTGTAGGGTCTGGGGAAGCTGTACGTCCAATCAAGATAGTAATACCATGAATTTTGCAGTTTGCGAGATTAACTGGTAGAGATTAACTGGTAATTGTGAGAAAGCTGATAACGAGTGTGGATAGAAGCTGCGTACCCTTTCAATATGGGCGTAGCTTCCTCCAGACTCGTTTTTTCTTGTTTACTTGCCATAAGCCAATAGGCTCGGAGCGTTTCTTTGTTAACATGGATTAGAGAAGGTATAATGTTGTGCGAAAGGTATTTTTTTCAATTACTATAATAGCTTTAAGTGAACGAAGTGGTTATCTGAGTATAAACGGTACAGGTCATATAAAATGATAGGAAACGGCTTGTCCGTAGGCTGTGGCCAAAAGTGGCTTAAGGCTAACTGGTAGAGGGCTGTCACCGAGTGAGAGGAGAGGGGAATATTGTTGTTTCACAAAGCTCCACTGAGTAGAGAACGGGTACTAAAGGAACTAGACGTGATAGGGTACTCGGACAGGATGAAGCAGATGGCAACTTGGGGCTGTCAATATAAAGGAGAAGCGGCTTATAGTGATCTGCTTATATCATTATTGAAGAGCGACAGCGCTTATGAGGGGCATTTGGCATTAACCGGAGCTGGTGTAACACATGATGCTCGGGCAGTCTTGGCTGCTTTGAGTCATGGGAAGGCGGGTGTAAGGTGCCGGGCAGCCAAACTTTTGCCGGAGGTTATCACAGATTCAGATTTTTTGATAGAATCCGAAATTGTATCAATGTCACACGAATGTCGTCGTCAATTGCTACGAAGCGTCGTGATCACACGCCGGCAGGACTGGGCGGAGCGGCTGCTACCGCTTGTGCTTGACAGTTGGGGAGGACATGAGGCTGCAACGTTGTTGGCTGCATGCAGTGAGGAAACGGCCCGTGGCCGACTTCCAGAGCTGGGGTACGGGGTTCTTAATTGGAAAATGCTAACGCAGCGTCACCCTGATATCGTAGCCGATTATTTCCATGATGTGCTACAAAAGGCAACACAGCGCGAGAAGACTTTTGTATGGTGGAGATTTAGCTCAGCGATTGAGATGCTATGCGCATTAAAACCAAGCATCGTTTTGGAATGTGCGTTGAAGCATGGGCCCATGGATGTTCTTCACCCTGTTCTCAGGTCGCGATTGGGCATGCTGATGGAAGTAAGCTCGGAAGGCGTATTCAAGCTCCTCACGCGAGAGGAGGCGAGGGGAGATCTTCTGACTCACGGCATACCTGTGGGCGTTTTGAAAAAAAACAAGCTTTTTTCTATCGAGCAGTGGTCAAAGCTAACGTCATTGCTGGCTGAGCAGCCTTTGCATGTAGCGAAGGTGCTGGATACACTTGCACCGTCCTTGCGCGGATTGGTCTTTGAGGCTACCTACGGAGAAGACGAACGCAGAATGCGCGTTTTCCCGACGCCGCTACTGGATGTATTGCCACATCGTTTGCGTCATCGGGAGGCGGCTCGAATGCTGGACCTTCGGGATATTCGGGAACGTCGGGACCGTACGCTGGATATAACTGCGAGACTATTAATTGCGAATGCCAGAGACAATCTGGAGCAAGCTACGACTGTATCTGGAGCAGATGAGCGCGCTGTGGCCTATGCCAATCTCATCCGAAGCACGGCGTTATCCCGAAGCGGAATGGATGAAACCTTGCGTTTCTTGACCCGGATCAAAAACGATCAGGACCCGGTGCGAAATAGCGTCATGGTCGAGCTGTCGGACTGCCCTCCCACGCTCTTTAAGGAAGACCATATCGGGGAATTGACTTTGCTGGTCGATAGCGTGATTGAAGCCAGAGACACCTCCTATGGGACAAGAACCGCGACGGAGAATTTGGCCTTTGCCATTCTGTGCTACCATGCATTCCAGCCCGAGAGCAGACTCTTCCAATTTGCTCTAAGAACATTCGCCAGAATGGCAATGCGGGACGGACACTTTATGTTGCGCTCCATGAACTGGGACAGAATGCCAGATCATGTGCTGAACATAATATTCGATGAATTTTATGCTCTGGGCGTGGAAGCCAATAAGCGTGAGAGCTATACATATATTTTGCGGATGGCCGAATCGTTTGGCAAATTGGTCGAACGGCTTCCTAAGCTTCAACGGTTGCTGAAGGAACTACTTCAAGTCAAAGACGCAGCTCCTCAGGCTGTTCGTTATTGGTTGGCTCCGCGCAGAACACGCGATGAACGGGTAAAAGAGATGCTGGATAGCGATCTCTCCTTCATTTCGTTTCACGAGGTATTTATGCATCTGCACCTGAAGCGTCAGGAATGGCTGGATCCTTTCATTGCTGGAACAGTCATCAAGGGCAAGCATCTCTCCGGGAAATCGATCTATCTTGTGCCTGCTTCGGACGGGTTCCATCGATGGTTGCCGCGTCAGCAGAAAGCGTTGGCTACCCTGCTGGAAAAAGTAGCCTTGGATGCCAAGCGAAACTTTTATGAACGTTCGGCTGCTATGCGGAGTTTGGCAAAAATGCCGGATTATTACTCCGATAAATTGAAAAAGCTGCAGCAGGATGAGGAAGTACAGATCGCCGAGGCAGCGCTACATGCTTGCTCCTTATGGGAGGACCCAGAGAAGGCACTTCCTTTGCTGCTGGAGAATCTAGATGGGGACCGCGCGCGCGTGGCGATGTATGCGATCCCTCGATGCGCCCGTCGGATGAAGCCGCTGGCGATGACCTCTATGCTTGCAGACCTTTTGAACCGTGATAAGCTGAAAATTACAGTGAGAAAAGAAGCAATCCGGCTTCTGGGAGCTTTTAAAAGCAGCGAGAACATGGCGCTTCTACTTCGTGAATACGAGAAGCCAAATTCTCATAAGGATGTTGTCATCGCGATAGGGCATGCTGCCAGACAATGGCTAGAAGATGAGCGGAGCTGGGGTATTCTAAGCTCCATGGCTTTGTCGCCGGAGCGCGATATTGCCAGGAGCCTGCTTTACCAGAATCCAAGAGAGCTTCCGTTGAAGGATCAGCCGAGATATGTGCAATGGATTGCCGAGAATGGAAGTCATGCTGATGCCGATGTGGCCCAGGAGGCTTTCCGAGCCATGAACCTTTGGGCGGATGGCAACGAAGCATTGCTGGCAACAGCCGCTGGTAAAGCCATTCTGGATATGGAGAATAGCTCCAGGTGGAAGGCGGCACTGGATACCTTAATCGTGGTTTGTCGTGATGGAGTGGTGAACGAGCAGGTAATTAGCATCTGCAAGCAGCTAGGTGCCATGGAAACCATAGTCGAATGGAATGCGGCTGTCGACAGGGATCTTCCGCAGCGTCAGCGACTCTTGGCATTGGTCGACAAGCTTGTCTCATTGCCTCAGCATGAAAGGCAAGGATTGGTTCCGTTATATGAAGGCATGATTGGTGTACTCGCTGTCATGGAGGCGATGCAATCAGCCGTAATCAAGCTGAATGTGGCCATAATTGAATGGAACAGCGTCGATCGAGCCGTTGTCTGTCTGAACCATGTCATTCAGATAGCGAGTACAAAGCCGCATTTGCTGGACTATGCGTATCGGCGGATCGTTCAAACGCTCAATGCGAGCAAAGGAAATTGGACGCCAGACGTGCTTCTGAACATCGTGGATCGACTGAATGGCCAATCACCCTTCGAGGCTCAGTATATAGGGCTTTCATTATTGCAGGTTGCTGGCAGGTCGTTATTGTGGAATCAGAGCAGTGCCGACCGTTTGCGGGCTTACCGGAAGCATGAGCATGAGACGATTCGAATGGTGGCTATGGACATGTGGACCGTTCTGGAATAGAACGGGGCATGTTGGAAATAAAGAATTATTCAATGAATTAGGTATTATGTCATCCATATGTCCCGGCAGTGAAGTAGCTGTCGGGACTTTTTATTGTGCTAAGAAATATGGCTACATTTGGGGGATGCGGCCTTACGATTCGCGGATTGAAATGACGTATCAGGATTACTGATAGAACCGATAAGATCTAACTAATTGACCCTGTGCGGAACGTATGTTAGGTTCAAGATAGTATTAATGAGATCATAATAGTCGGATTTAGAAAATGAGCGCATATTGGGGTGGATGGGATTGAATTTTCAAGTAAGCAATAGTCCTTTTAATGAGGAGCAGGCTGATCTGCTTAACCGACTCGTACCGACATTGTCCGAGCATCAGCGTATATGGCTAACCGGATATCTGACTGCTACTAGTTCTGGAGGTGCGTCGCAGGCAGTGCTCCAAGCTTCTGCTGTACTCGCAGAACAGACACAGGCGCTACCACAGACAGCGCAGGTGCAGACCGTACCCAAGGAGGTCACTGTCCTGTATGGCTCTCAGACGGGCAACTGCAGTCAGCTGTCGGGCAAGCTTACTGCGAAGCTGGAGCAATTGGGCTACAAGGTCACCCGTGCTTCCATGGCAGACTTCAAGCCAGGCAACCTGAAGAAGGTGCAGCATTTACTCATACTCACGAGTACGCATGGGGAAGGCGAGCCACCGGATCAGGCGATTGGCCTGTACGAGTTTTTGCACAGCAAGCGTGCTCCTCAGCTACCAGATACCTTCTACTCGGTATTGGCACTGGGCGATACCTCCTATGAATTCTTCTGTCAGACGGGTAAGGATTTTGACCTCAAGCTGGAGGAACTAGGTGCGAGCAAGCTTGCACCGCGTACGGACTGCGATGTGGACTTCGATAGTCCAGCTACAGAATGGATGGAGCAGGTCATTGGCGCGCTTGAGCTGCGGACCTCAGGGACTACTGTCTCGGTAGCTGCGGGATCATCGGTAGCAAGCACGGCAGCTCCTTCCCTGGAAGAGAGCTATTCCAGATCGAATCCATTTACCGCCGAGGTGCTGGAGAATCTTAATCTGAACGGACGAGGCTCCGCTCGGGAGACCCGCCATGTGGAGCTATCACTTGAGGGCTCAGGACTTCATTACGAGCCAGGCGACAGTCTGGGAATCTATCCGCAGAATGATCCGAAGCTGGTAGATGACTTGATTGAGGCATTGAACTGGAAGCCAGAGGAAGAGGTTCAAGTACACAAGCAGCAGCTTCCACTGCGTGAGGCGCTGACTCGCGTGGTAGAGATAACCGTGCTGACGAAGCCGTTGCTGCAACAGATTGCAGGATTGGCTCCTGCCTCTGCACTGAGTGAGTTGCTTGCAGTCGGACATGAGGAGGAGCTTCGGAGCTATATCAGCAGGCATGATCTGTTGGATCTCGTACAGCATTATGAGCTGACAGGGATTGCGGCCGGGGAGCTCGTTCCTCTACTCCGTAAAATCCCGCCTCGTCTATATTCGATTGCGAGCAGCCCTAGTGCGAATCCCGAAGAGGTCCACATTACAGTGAGAACGGTACGCTATGAGAACGAGGGACGTGAGCGCTCCGGGGTATGCTCGGTTCAACTGGCCGAGCGTGTGGAGGCCGGAGATGCCTTGCCTGTGTTCATTCAGCATAATGCGGGCTTCAAGCTGCCAGAGCAGCCGGATACGCCGATTATTATGATCGGACCGGGCACAGGAGTAGCTCCATTTAGAGCCTTCCTCGGAGAACGTGAAGAGACGGGAGCGGAAGGGAAATCCTGGCTGTTCTATGGGGATCAGCACTTTGCCACAGATTTTCTGTATCAGATTGAATGGCAGAAATGGATCAAGAGCGGGGTACTGACCCGTATGGACGTAGCTTTCTCGCGGGACAGCGAAGAAAAGGTATATGTGCAGCATCGTATGCTGGAGCATAGTCGTGAGCTCTATGAATGGCTGCAAGCAGGTGCATATATCTATGTGTGTGGGGACGAGAAGAAGATGGCGCATGACGTGCACGCTGCACTGATACGGATTCTGGAGCAAGAAGGCGGACGATCCGCAGATGAGGCAGCAGCCGAGCTTATTCGCCTGCAGCAGGAGAAGCGTTATCAACGGGATATATATTAAGGGAATGCCGAAGCATAAGTGACATGTACCGGAGCCCGAGAGGAGATATGAATCGATGACTCAAAAGCAATTACTCCACCCCCAGAATGCTCCTCACAGCGATGTGGAGGACATTAAGCGCAGAAGCTTCTATCTGCGGGGAAGTCTGGAAGAGACTTTGAAGGACCCGCTGACGGGTTCCATCCCTGAGGATGACAATCGTCTGATGAAGCACCATGGCAGCTATATGCAGGATGATCGGGATCTGCGCAATGAACGGCAAAAGCAAAAGCTGGAGCCTGCCTACCAGTTCATGCTGCGTGTTCGCGCAGCTGGTGGCGTCATTACGCCAGAGCAGTGGCTCATGATGGACCGCGTAGCTCATAAATATGCAAACGGTACAATTCGCCTGACGACGCGGCAGTCATTTCAGCTGCATGGGGTAATTAAGTGGAATCTGAAGAACACGATTCGTGAGGTTAATGACGCGATGCTGAGCACACTGGCAGCCTGCGGAGACGTGAACCGGAATGTCATGTGCAGTCCGAATCCTTATCAATCGGAGATCCATAGTCAGGTGTATGAGTGGGCTTCGAAGGTGAGCCAGCACCTTGACCCGCGCACGAGAGCATACCATGAGATCTGGCTGGATGGCGAGAAGGTCATTGACAGCAAGGATGATACAGAACAGGAGCCTATCTATGGTCCGGTATATTTGCCGCGCAAGTTCAAGATCGGAATTGCAGTGCCACCAACCAATGATGTAGATGTATTCTCTCAGGATCTGGGGTTCATCGCCATCGTAGATAATGGCAAGCTCATCGGATTCAATGTAGCTGTCGGTGGCGGCATGGGAATGACCCATGGCGATCCGAAGACCTATCCACAGGTGTCGCGTGTGATCGGCTTCTGCACACCGGAGCAGCTGATAGATGTAGCGGAGAAGACGGTTACAATTCAGCGGGATTACGGCGATCGCGCTGTTCGTAAGCATGCACGGTTCAAATATACGATTGATGATCGGGGATTAGAGTGGTTCGTGGAGGAGCTTACTTCCAGATTGGGCTGGTCGCTGGAGCCAGCTCGCGCCTATCACTTCGATCATAATGGCGATCGTTATGGCTGGGTGAAGGGTGGTGACGGCAAATGGCACTTCACATTGTTCATTCAGAATGGACGAATCAAGGATCTGGAGGATTATCCATTAATGACGGGGCTGCGTGAGATTGCCACGGTTCACAAAGGGGACTTCCGGCTCACTCCCAATCAGGGTCTGGTCATTGGTGGTGTCAGTGCCCGCAGCAAGAAGAGAATCGAGCAGCTGTTGGAGCAGTACAAGCTGACTGACGGCAAGCATTATTCCGCGTTGCGCCGGAATTCCATGGCATGTGTGGCGCTTCCGACCTGTGGTCTGGCGATGGCGGAGTCCGAAAGGTACATCCCAAGCTTCCTCGACAAGATCGAACCTATGCTGGTCGAGAACGGACTGGAGCAGGAGGATATCGTGATCCGTATGACGGGGTGCCCGAATGGCTGTGCTCGTCCCATGCTGGCCGAGATCGGGCTGATCGGCAAGGCCCCAGGCAAGTACAACCTCTATCTGGGCGGTGGATTTGCCGGGCAGCGCCTGAACAAGCTGTACAAGGAGAATATTGGGGAAGAGGAGATTCTGGCTTCGCTACAGCCGATATTCAAGCAATATGGCCAAGAACGTGAACCGGGTGAGCATTTGGGCGATTTCGTCATTCGCGCCGGCATTGTACAAGAGGTACGTGACGGACAGGAGTTTCACGCTTGAGATATGCCTGAGATGTTAGCTGTTTCCCCTGCTTGCCATTGGAGCGCAATCTATATAACCTGAATTGATAATTTATTGTATAAATATTTTCAATATTGCTGTTATACTATGATTGTGAGATCAGTCAGCAACCTAACTCCAATTGATGAGGTGATGATCATGGCATTGAAGACAAGTAATATTTTTGTGAATCTACCTGTCAAGAATCTCGAAGCGTCCAAATTGTTTTTCGAAAAGATTGGCTTTGAATTCAACCCGCAATTTACGGATGAGAATGCAGCCTGCATGATCCTTGGCGACAATATATTTGCCATGCTGCTGGTGGAGAGCTACTTCCGTTCCTTCATCAACAAAGAAATTGCCGATGCAAGCGCCACCACCGAGGTGATTCTAGCGATCTCTGCAGACAGTCGGGAGCATGTGGATGAGATTGTAAATCGTGCTTTTGCCGCTGGAGCCAAGAAATATAATGAACCTACGGACCATGGATTTATGTATGCATGGAGCTTCCAGGACCTGGACAGCCATCTATGGGAAATCACTTATATGGACCCTAGCAGCTACCAGTAATTCAAAAGCGTCACGTGTTATTCCTGATTTAGCCTGCTACCTGAGTCGCATAGGCTCCATGTAGCATAGAGCTTAAATTATCGAGACGAGGTTAACCCAAAAGAGCCATGAAAATGGCTGCTTGGGTTAGCCTTGTTTTTTTGTAGGAGATACGTAGGCTTGTGGATGAACGCTCCGCGAACGGACCATTGTTCCAATCGCTGTTGTCCCCATAGCAGCAGAAGAGGTTCTAAATAAGGTTCATATTATAAAAGTTTCTATGGAATTATATGGAATCCTTGGGTAAAATGAATCTAAAGGAGTGATGAACGATGTTACATAAGGTGGTTATCATTTAAGTCCTTAAGTGGACATTATGTTGCTTGGGTGTTTCTGTAGTTATCTTGTTGTGGGGATGTTTTGCAAAAAAAATTCTGGAGGAGATATTATAAATTATAACGAGGCTGTTGCAATCAGTGAGGTGCATTTACTGCCATTGGTATCCCAGCTGTACGAATTAGAGGGCTATGACATTAAGCTGGTCAGAGGGCACTATGGTGGACGTAATGTTGTGTACTCCTGTGAGAATCCGGGCAGTGTTGCAAAAATAATCAGAATTTCCTTTCTGGAGGACAGGGAACGGAAGGATTTTCTGGCTGAGCTTGAATATGTAAGGTATGTATCCGAGCAGGGTGGAAGTGTCTCAGATGTGGTGGATTCCCAAAATGGGAACAAGGTAGAAGAGATAACTTATCGGCAGCATACTTTTTATATTTGCCTCTTTAAGAAAGCAAGAGGAACAATGATGGTGGACAATAACTATCGGTACCGTGAAGGGGCTCCAATTAGCGAGTATTACTATAATTGCGGCAAAGTTCTGGGGAAGCTGCACCATATTTCAAAAGGATACACGCCTGTCCAGCGTCGGTATAGTTTTTTTGATAAATACACTGCTGAATATATCGAAAAGCTGATACCCGATTCGTTGCCTCTGCTAAAGGAAAAGCTGATAGAGCTTCTTGGAACCTTAGAAGGAGTGCAGACGAGTCGTGAGTCCTTCGGGATGCTCCATTTTGATTACAACGATGGGAATTACACAATTGATTATGATAGCGGTCAGATCACTGTTTATGACTTTGATAATTGCTGCTTCGGTTGGTACATGTTCGATCTGGCAAGCTTGTGGACGAATGGAGTGGGCTGGATTCAATCGGAACCAGACGCTAGCAAGCGTAAAGAATTCATGGATCGATATTTTGAAGTTGTACTAGCAGGATATAGATCTGAGACCGAGATCGAAGATATCATGCTGGGCAAGTTGCCACTATTTATTCAAGTAACCCTGCTGGAAGGGATTCTGGATGAATTCGAGGTCATGCAGAGGAACGGTGAAGATCCGAAGTGTGATGAGGAGTTATCGTATCGCATCAAATGTCTTGAAGAAAATATCCCGTATATGGGATTCTTCCATGAGATCTATTCGACTTAGATCGAAGAACAACAAGCTTAATAGCGGCCGAAAGGGCTCCCCACTCCCCGCTTGCAGCGGCTCTATACTCACATTGATCTGGTTAAGGTACTGGACAGAACTAACCCATCTATGGCAATGCTGTCTTTATTTCTGACCTCGGTGTAAGGTTCATTCATTCGATCATTCAGTAAAATAGTAGCATCAGGAGCAGGTCATTCTTACCGACGTTCTCCTGATGCTGATCGTTGCTAGGAAGGGCTTGTGTAATCTCTACTGGCTCGATAAGACGTCGGGGTCTGGTAATAGTGCTTCTTGTAAGTGGTGCTGAAATGCTCGAGGGAAGCAAATCCAGTGCGCTCGGCAATGTAATGAATGGGCAGCTTGGTGTGACTTAGCAGATAAGCTGCCATGCGCATGCGAAGCTGCATTTTTTTCTCCGCGAACGACACACCGTAGAGCAGCTTCACCGTGCGCTCCGTCTGCCGTACGCTTAGTGCCAGCCGCTCAGCCAGCTCACCGATCGTCAAGGAAGAGTATTGGTATAGCAGGCTTTCCTCGATAATCTGCATGCGCTGTTCGTCCAATGTCTTCTCCGATGCATGAGCGGGTGTAGGAAGACTGCCAGCGTAATTGTCGATGAGAGATATCATGATCTGCTGAACAATCTGTGTTACCATAGCTTCATTCGAAGGGGTGTAGCTGGGGAAATTCTCTTCAAATTGCTCAAACAGGGCGAACATACCATTCTCATCCTTACCATGCCAAAAGGAAGCCGTTAGCAGACGGTCAGCAGTAGAGGTATACTCATCCAGCATCTGCTTGGACATGAAGAGATTCGCTCCTGGATCAACGACCTCGAAGAACAGGGAATACCCTGTAAGCTTCTCTCCGGCCGTGGTCATCTCCTCATATACAAGTCCAGGACCACTCATGTAGAGACTTTTGGCACCAATCGGACATGTTCTCCCGGCGAGCAGCAGCGTACCCCTACCGCTCCGAATGTAATGAAGTGCGTACATATGTGGGCCTGAACAAGGATTGTTCATGGTATCTATGCTCGTATCCTTGGACTGGATACAACGAATATTAAATTGGAGACTACCTACCTGTACATTGATGTTCATGTTGTGCCATGAAGCGTGTGCCAGACTGCTCATACTTGTGCTCCTTTACCCCTGTTGGGTGTCGTCTTGAATAATATGTCCCTGAGGGGGTAGAAAATATTGAAATCCCGCCATATGACGAGCCTGATAAGCAATCGGTCTTTGTCGTCCAACCATGATAATATTAGTATGCTCCCGTACATGCTCCGGTTGCAAAATAAAGGTTCGTGTATACAAATAGTGTAGCTCAAGCGTACTATGAACGGCGTGAATCCAGCGATCCGTGGGGCTTCCTATCAAATTCAGCAGGACAGTGCCCTCGGGATTCAGCCTGTTGGCTGTTAGCTCAAAAAATTTGCTGCTCACGAGATGGGGCGGCGTAATGGAGTCTGAGAAGGCATCCACAATGATATAATCAAGACTGTCCGGTTGTTCTTCAGCAAGGAGCTCGCGGCCATCGCCGAGCCTGACATCCTGGACATGGCAATTGAAATAGGTCTGGCTGATGTCCCTTATGCGTTCATCCAGCTCCGCAGTAATGATTCTTCGATCCGAGAAGTAACCGCCGATGGTCCCGATGCCATGACCGATTACGAAGGCCCTGTCGAAATGTGATAGGTTATGCTCCATCAAATGAATGATCGCCCGTGGATATTCCAATACAACCCGATCCGGCTGCTCAAGGTCCTGGGCGCCCTGAATGGCACCATCCCCGAATTGGAGGACACGGAATCGACCGCGTTCGCCGTATAATTCCTCCAACTCTGTTACACGCAGCTCTGGTGAGCGACGATCATGATAATAAATGGTCTGCATATAAAAAATCTCCTTGAAAACTATGATGCAATTTGTTATATGTTACTCTCAGTATACCACTGTACACCACTTCTCAGAAAGCGTATCCTTTTATACGCTTGTTGAAGATTGGAGGAAGAGGTATAATAAAGAAGATAGGCTCATATCCGGGTTCTGGTGTGAGTCGAACTGAATACGAATAGAGAGCGGGAATCTTCATGGGTCGTAAGTGGAATAATATCAAAGAAAAGAAGGCATCCAAGGATGCAAACACTAGCCGCGTATACGCCAAGTTCGGCGTAGAGATTTATGTGGCTGCCAAAAAAGGCGAGCCTGATCCGGAAGCCAATCGTGCACTGAAGGTCGTTCTGGAGCGTGCCAAGACATATAATGTACCGAAAGCCATCATTGACCGTGCAATGGAGAAGGCTAAGGGTAGCGGTGACGAGACTTATGAAGAGCTTCGCTATGAAGGCTTTGGTCCGAGCGGCTCTATGATTATTGTCGACGCATTGACCAATAATGTGAATAGAACGGCGCCAGATGTTCGCTCTGCTTTTAACAAAAATGGTGGAAACATGGGCGTAAGCGGCTCTGTGTCTTATATGTTTGAGCCAACGGCTGTCATCGGCGTAGAGGGCAAGAGTGCTGATGAAGTCATGGACATCCTGCTGGAGGCAGATGTGGATGTGCGTGATATCCTTGAAGAGGATGAAGCCATCATTGTATATGCCGAGCCGGATCAATTCCATGCGGTACAAGAGGCCTTCAAGGCAGCAGGTGTAACGGAGTTCACTGTGGCTGAGCTTACCATGCTGGCGCAGAATTTCGTGTCCCTGTCCGGTGATGCGCAGGTTCAGTTCGAGAAACTGATTGACGCATTGGAGGATCTGGAGGATGTGCAGCAGGTCTACCATAATGTTGAGCTTGAGGATGAGTAAGTCTTTAAGTCTTAGTCCAATTAAATAGTGTTGTAATTATGTGAACAGCTGGTTTTTGCTGAGTACAATGTCTACTGGGACAAGTACAGCAGCGAGAACCAGCTGTTTTTTTGCTGCCCATGGCTTTTCCGTAATTGGATATGCAGGCATATTTATGGAAATCGTGCTCATACTAGGGAGAGCAATCATTGATTGGCCGTAGAGCAAGGAGGGGACTTCCATGAGAACCAACGATCAGCCTAGAGGAGATTCGATCGAGCAGGTCACACATCATGACATCGACTTATTGGAAGGCTTGGATGATAATCTGACTTTTATTCGTGATGCGCTCGGGAACAGTCCCGATCTGATTACTCGCGTCCTTGATCTGCATGAGGGGACACGGATAGCCCTTCTGCATATTGATGGTCTGGTTGATAATCAAATACTGCACCAATCCGTATTGGCATCTCTGATGCATCCTGGCAGGACGGAAGAGCTGACGGGCACTACCCCCACCTACAAGCTTGCATATCTCAAGAGACAAGTGATTATCGCAGCGGATGTAGAGTATGTGAAGGAATATAACAAGCTACTGGATCACTTGCTCTCTGGAGACATTATTGTTCTGCTGGATGGCGTAAATGATAGTCTGCGAATCGGCGCACCAGGCTGGAAAGACCGTAATGTGAGCGAGCCAAGTTCGCAGGCTGTTGTACGAGGACCCATGGAAGGATTCACGGAGAATTTGCGTACCAATACGGCCCTCCTTCGAAGACGGATTAAGGACAGCAAGTTGTGGATGGAAAATTATAAAATCGGTAAGGTTAGCCACACCAATGTGACTATTGCATATATACATGATATTGCAGATGAGTCGGTTGTCCAGGAGGTACGGGATCGGTTAAGCAAAATTGATACGGACAGTATCCTCGAAAGCGGATATATTGAGGAGTTCATTCAGGATACGGCCATGACGCCTTTTCCAACGATGTATAACAGTGATCGTCCTGATACCATTGCTGCCGGCGTATTGGAGGGCAGAATTGCAATTTTGGTGGATGGTACCCCCTTTGTGCTGCTGGTGCCGTCTTTTATGATAAGCTTTTTTCAGTCTGCTGAGGATTACTATCAACGATGGGGAATATCCACACTACTGCGACAAATTCGCTTTATGGCATTTCTGATTACACTGCTGGCCCCATCGTTGTATGTAGCCATTACTACCTACCATCAGGAGATGATCCCCACAAATCTGGTCATCAGTCTGGCGGCTCAACGCGAGCGTGTACCGTTCCCTGCCATGATCGAGGCGGTACTGATGGAGGTAACCTATGAAATATTGCGTGAGGCTGGAGTTCGTATCCCCAAGAATGTAGGTCAGGCCATTTCGATTGTCGGTACGCTGGTCATTGGTCAGGCTGCTGTGGAAGCCGGGTTCGTCTCTTCTGCCATGGTTATTATTGTATCGATTACGGCCATCGCCAGCTTCGTTATTCCGGAGACTGGTATGTCGATCGCGGTCCGAATGCTGCGATTCGTCTTCATGGGTCTGGCTGGCTTCATGGGGCTGTACGGCATTATGTTCGGCGTGTTCATTACCGTGCTTCACCTGGCTTCCTTGAGCTCCTTCGGCATGCCCTATACAAGCCCGCTTGGACCATATGTGCAAGAGGATTTGAAGGATTCCATATTCCGCTTCAGCTGGCCTAAGCTTACGACACGCCCCAAGCAGAACAAACCGCAGAATCTTGTCCGCCAATCCAAAAAGAACCGAAGAGGTGCCAAATGAAACGAACATTCTGGCATTGGAGCATCTACTCGTGTCGACTGCAGGCTATGCTCCTATTACCCTTAATCTTGTCTATGGTGCTAACGGGCTGTTGGGAACGTCAGGAGCTGAATGAGCTGGCCTTCGTCGTAGGGGTCGGTATTGACAAGCTTGGCGACAAGTACAACGTGTCCATGCAGGCAGTGGTACCCTCCGAGGTGGCTGGTAAGACTTCCGGGTACAGCACACCTGTAACGCTATACCAGAATACGGTAGATAACGTCTATGATGCCTTAAGAGAATTCACCTTGATGAGCCCCAGGCAGTCATATTTGGGTCATATCCGTGTCCTGGTCATCGGGGAGGAGCTGGCGCGGGAGGGCATTGCCCCGGTGTTGGACGTGTTCAAGCGAAGCCGGGAGCCCCGTATGGATTTTTACGTCATGGTGGCGCGTGACAGCCAGGCTGCCGAGGTCCTCAGCGTGTTGACTCCACTGGAAAAGATACCTGCGAACAAGCTCTTTAATTCCCTGGACCGCTCCTCCAAAGCGACGGCAACGACAACCACGGCTACATTGGATCAAATTATTGATGATCTGTTTGGCCGAGGGCTGACCCCTGTCCTAACCGGTGTCATTTTAGATGGCAGCGTAGGGGAGGGTATGGAGCATTCAAATGTAGAGAGCGTCGAGCCCAAGACAAAGCTGCGTTATCGCGGGGTGGCGATCTTCCGCAAGGATAAGATGGTGGGCTGGCTTGATGAAAAGGAAACCATAGGCTACAACTTCATGACAGATAAAGTCGTGACAAATACAGGGTTCGTCATGGGAACCGATGACCGTCCCATCATTATGGAGGCATTGAGAACGTCAACTGATCGCGAGGTGAAGATCATTAACGGCCAGCCTCACATTTACATTAAAGTCAAGACCACCTCCAATGTGCAGGATGTGCCGAGCGAGATGGACATCGGTACAACCGAGGCAATGAACTATCTTACCAAGGAAGCGGAAACCAAGACTGTGAAGCTGATGCAGACCGCCTACAATCGAATTTTGTCCAAATACAATATTGATCCCATGGGCTTCGGGCATCTGATCTATCAGCACAATCCCCAATTCTGGTACAAATTCAGGGGGAAGTATGGGGAGGACTACCTTGCGGAAATTCCAGTGCACTTCTCGGCGAAAATCAAAATCACTCGCATAGGTACCTTGGACAAGTCCTTCCGCAGCGAGGTGAAGGAGTAGGAAAGGAGCGCACGTATGCTGCTTGTCGGTCTTGTGTTGTTCGTAGCGGCCTTGTGCATCTTGATCGATTGGAAAAAGCTGCGGCAGGAATCAGGGGTGTGGGATATCATTATCTATGCTGTCGTTATGCTCTCAGGCATCGTATTGACCAGTTGTGTGGTCATGGGCATCACCCTCCCAAGTCCGCTCTATATCATCAAGTGGTTATATACGCCACTTAATAGCTGGGTGAATATGCTGTTCAAGGCGGTAGGCTTATAGGCTGCATGAAAATCTGTAAAGGGAGGAACCGGGTATGCCATGTGCACGCAAGTGGATTATCATGATGACATGTATACTGCTGTCCTCCCTTACTCTGAGCGGATGCTGGGAGAGGCGAGAGCTGAATGAATTAGCCTTTGTCATGGGGATGGGAATTGATAAGGCAGGGGACAAATTCAAGGTCTCCATGCAGGTGGTGGTTCCTTCGGAGCTGACCAATCAACCCGGGAATTACTCCACGCCTGTTACCCAGTATATCAGCACGGTAGAATCGATCTATCATTCCATTACACAGTTCACGCTCAAGGGGCCAAGGCTATGTTATATGGGCCATATTCGCATACTGGTCATTGGCGAGGATGTAGCAAGAGAGGGGATTTCACCGATTCTGGACGTGATGAAACGAAGCAGTGGCATCCGGCCTGATTTCTACATCCTGGTTGCAAAGGATGCCAGTGCAGCCGAGGTACTGAATGTACTGACCGAACAGGATAAAATTCCGGCAAACAGGCTGTTTCATTCTCTTGATGAGGCCTCGACGAAGACAGGGAAGACTACAAAGGTCACTCTTGATGAGCTCATTGAAGCGTTGGTGTCGAATGGTAAGGATGCCGTTCTTACGGGAGTAAGCCTGAAGGGGAATGCCAAGATAGGAGGCGAGAAGAGCAACGTTCAGAGCGTGGTGCCCAAGGCTCGGCTGAATTTACAGGATGTTGCAGTATTTCGCAAGGATCAGTTGGCTGAATGGCTGGATGAGAATGAGACGGTCGGCTACAGTTTTATTACGAATCAGATTAAGAAATCGACCAGAAGCATCCGAGGAACAGATGGAAAAATGATCACGGTTGAGTCAATATCCACTAACACTGAACGTAAGGTCAAGATCATCAATGGGGTCCCTCATATCTTCTTGCATATCAAGGGCCTCTTCAATATCCAGAGCTCGCAGAGTGACATGGACCTGGGCACTGACGAAGCGATCCGTTATGTGACTAGCAAGACCGAGGAAGAGGTACAAGCTCTTATGCAGCAGACAGTTGATCGTATGTCAGAGGGGCAGCAGCTGGATATTTTCGGCTTTGGCGAATCCATATACAAATCCAGTCCCTCAGCCTGGTATCAGATGATCTCGAACTACGGACACCGCTATCTGGTCCATGTTCCCGTTCACTACAAGGTCGATATTTTATTTAACCGGATCGGAACACTGGATACCCCGTTTTACAAAGAAATCAAATCGTAGACGACACGCTTGCCAAGGGCCGACAGACAGCTGGGAAATATCTTGACACCAGGGGTGGATCAAATGCGCAGCAAAGCTGAACTTAGTAATCGACAATTAACCATTTTGGCCATTTTGGTCTTCATTGGTGATATGGGACTTGTCTACCCCTCCGTGATGACAGCTTATGCGAACCAGGATGGCTGGATTGCTGGTCTGATTAGCATTCCACTTGGTCTTGCTGTCCTGTGGATGATGCTGCGTGTCTATCGACTGTACCCGGATCTTACGCTTGTGGAGAGTGCCATGAAAATTACAGGGAAATGGTTCGGAGGCGTTATAACCATTTTTTACCTGTTTTTCTTCTTAATGCTGGGCTCGGTCTATGTTCGAGAGATTGAGGATTTCATGTGTACCCAGATCTATGAGCGAACTCCAGGTAATGTGATTCGCTTCATGGCGGTAATCATCATTGTATATGGTCTGAAGCTGGGATTAAAAACGATAGGCCGAGCTGCCGAACTCATGTTTCCGCTGTTTGTCCTATTCCTGTCCGCGCTGCTAATCCTCTTGTTGCCAGATTCTCATATCGATAAGCTGTATCCTGTACTTTCAACCACCTCGATCAAAGACCTGATGCACGCCTCTTTTTTTGGCATATTCTACCCGTTCGGCGAGATGATCGTATTTCTTATGGTCTTGCCCAAGGTGAAGCGGCAGTCGCACATGACCCGGGATATGCTGGTTGCGACTCTGGTCGCTGCGATCGCCCTCAATTTCATCCTGTTCCTGTCACTAACGGTACTGGGACTGTACTTCTCCAAGCACCACTTCTATGCAGCTTATATTTTGGCGCAAAAGATCAATGTCGCGAACATTCTGCAGCGGATCGAAGCATTAATGGCTGTAACCTGGGTCATTTCAACATACTTCAAGATAGCGCTCTACCATTATGCTCTGGCCGTAGGGATCTCCCAGCTGTGCAAGCTCAAGAATTATGAGCTGCTCGTGTTACCGCTCGGCTTTGTCATATTCGCCATGTCTGAGATACTGTCACCGACGATCGTTTTTTATGTCAAGACGATGCCGCCGTATTGGGTAGATTGGAATTTCACCTCGGCATTTCTGATTCCTTTAGTGCTGCTCATTGTTCATGCCATCAGGTCGAAGTTCGGCAAGGGAGCAAAGTCATCATCGGCCCAGACTTGATAGAGGTATTGCTGTTTAGGACATATGTCCTTTTCTCTGCTCAGGATGTATCATTTAATTAGAACAGACTGAGGTAAGGAGAGAAGAATACGGATGGGAATAATCTATGCAATACTCGCTGGGGCCTTCATTACCTTGCAGGGCGTGGCGAACGCACGGATTAGTCAGGATATGGGAACATGGCAGGCAGCTGCACTGACCCAGTTCACGGGCTTTGTCGCGGCTTTGATGATCCTGGCGTTCGTGCGTGGGCGCAACTGGCAAGGCGTGTGGCAAGGCATGAGAAGCGTCAAGCCGCTGTATCTGATCGGTGGAGCTTTTGCCGCCATTATTATCTTCAGTGAGGTTACAGCCATTCAGCGTATCGGAGTCACATTCACCATCTCGGCGTTGCTGATCGCCCAGCTTTGCATGGCCTTTCTGATCGACATCAATGGTTGGTTCGATGTGCTCAAGCGTCGAATGGGAGCAGCGCATTTCATTGGCATTGGGATGATGATTGCCGGTGTTATGATACTGAAGGTGTAGTGGTTGTTATGGGCCGAAGAAAAGCTAGCGGAGGCAGACGTACATGATGAAGGAAGTACAGAATAGCGACCAATTGGATGAATACCTGCGGAAGTATCAACTGGAGAAGGTATTCCACGAACCGCTGCGCTCCCACTTGACGCTGTACCGGCTGGCTCCCGGAGATATCGCTTGCTATCAGGGCCAGAGGGCTGAGCAGATGTATGTTCTCGTCCAAGGCAAAGTGAAGATCTACACCAACTCGTCTGAGGGACAGTCCTTAATCGTCTCGTTCAAGACGCCGCTGGAGGTCATTGGCGATATTGAGTATGTACGGCAGATCGAGATTATTAATACGGTTGAAGCCGTATCGAGTGTGGATCTGATCGGTATCCCCTATACATGGCTGCGTAAGGCAGGAGATGACCACCCCCCACTGCTACATTTTCTCTTGGACATTATTACGAGGAAGTTCTATGTCAAGTCGGATTTTCTAAGCTTCAATCTAATGCATCCTGTCGAGGTTAGACTCGCGAGCTATCTGTTGTCGGTAAGCACGGAGGAATCGGACATGACAGGAGCTGCCCATGATGACTCCATTAGTCTGACGGATACAGCGAACCTGATCGGAACGAGCTACCGTCATTTGAACAGAGTAATTATGAAATTCTGCCATGAGGGACTTGTGGAACGGGGAAGAGGGAGCATACGGATTCGGGACCTGAAGGGCCTCAGGGCCATCGTGAATAGGTCAATGCCAGAGAAGCAGGACGGGTAGGGGTAGTGAAGGACAGACAGCGGTAGTGAATGACGGGAGGAATTTATGATTACAGGCATTATACTGGCGTGTATCGCTGGAATCTTGGTAAGCATGCAGACGGTATTTAACAGCAAGGTCAATGAGCACAACAGCTCATGGGCCACAACGACGCTAGTGCTCGGGATGGGCTTTGCCGCATCTTTGCTGATAGGATTGGCTGTTCAGAGTGCGAAGATGTTCCAGATCGGGGACATGAAGCTATGGTATATTTTCAGTGGACTGATTGGAGTAGGAGTCGTCATCTGTCTTGTACAAGGTATGAAGAGGCTGGACCCGACCTTTGCCATCTCCATTGTTGTTACCTCGCAGCTGGGTACGGCACTATTATGGGACTCCTTGGGCTGGATGGGTCTAGAGAAGATTCCGTTTAGCTGGAGCAAGCTGCTGGGGGTCATCGTAATAATTGGCGGGATACTGGTGTTCAAGCTGGGAGACCTACAACAGGCTGCGCGAGTGCAGCGGCAGTTGCGGACGGTTCGTGAGCAGAAAGGAGTGAAGGTGCAGTGAACGTATTTATAGATAAAATTGCATGGATTCATATTGAAGGACGGCGGGTGCTGGGTGCCCGTTCGCAAGGCAAGGAGATCTTTTATTTGCCTGGTGGCAAGCGAGACCCGGGGGAGACCGATGCAGAAGCTCTGATCAGGGAAATTCGGGAGGAGCTATCCGTACACATTGTACCAGCGACAGTAGCTTTGTTTGGCACCTTTGAAGCAGAGGCCCATGGAAAATCTGGTGGAACGCCTGTCCGAATGACCTGCTACACCGCAGAATTCACTGGTGAGCTCCGGCCTGACTCGGAGATTGCCGAACTGGCCTGGCTTCGTTATACGGATCGTGAGCGGGTATCTCCGGCTTCCCTGTTAATTCTGGAGCAGCTGCATGCCTCAGGACTGATTGACTGAACACAACATACCTGTGAAGGATGCTGACTACTCCAATAGCAGCATCCTTCATGCGTTTATGAGAATCTATATAGATTGAACCTGTAATGTTGAAGGGAAGGGGAGTGAGCAACGGAGGGGAAGAGTTCAATATAGATAGCATGATTCCTATGGTCGGTGAAGGAGCTGTTCCCTATCATCACACGGTGCTTGGCGCCCCTGTTAATGTGTCTATATCAGTAGATCCAAAGATCAACAACACAATAACAATAATCAAGATAATTCCACTCGCGAAGCCTTCTCCGTCAAACTCACTCATGGATAGCACTCCTTCCTGTGCAGCAACTTACGATTTTGGAGGGGCTGTCATTTGCTTAACGGCCTCCATCAGATCATTTAATGTCACATCACTATTCTGGCTTATAAAATTAACGAGCTTGTCGACATTTCCATTGTTGGAGTCTGATAATGACTTGTATTTGCCAACGAGACTGACGAACACGGAGCCATCCTTGTAGATTTGAACCGAGTCTGTGCGGAGCTTACCAGTTAACAGCAGTGCCGCTACCGTATATTCCAGTCCTTTTTTCTGTTGGATGAGGGTGGCCAAGGACTGTTTTTTGGCGCCGTTTTTTTTGCGTTTTCCGAGAGGAGCCATAATGTCCCTTCCTCCCTTGTACTCATCAGTTCAATGGAACGGTCCACGGATTCCTATACGATTCAGAATATGCTTAATGTGATGATAGCGTGCTGAAATCGAGCAACGGAACTATGCTATAATAGAGTCTGTATGCCAGATTGAGGAGCAGAAGCTGATTATGAAGACAATTGCCGATATAGCCAAGCTGGCCGGTGTGGCCAAAAGCACGGTATCTCGTTATCTGAACGGTGGCTCGGTCAGCGAGTCCACCAAATTGCAGATTGAGAGAGTGATTCAAGAGCATAATTATATCCCGAATACGTTCGCACGCAGCCTCAAGGCGAAGAAAGCACATATTATCGGCACGATCGTACCACGTCTGGATTCCTTCGCTACCTCACAGATGCTGATGGTAATCGATCAGGAGCTGAGAGATGCGGGCTTTCAGACTTTGATCTCGAATACGAGTCAGGATATGAGGCGGGAGATCGAAGCGATCTATGAATTTGCACGGCAAAAGGTAGCGGGCGTTATTCTGATTGCTGTCCAGATTACGGAGGACCATGTACGTGCGGCTGAGGAGACAGGGCTGCCTATTCTGCTGGTTGGACAATCCCATCCCCACTTTGCCTGCGTCATCCATGATGACTATGGAGCTGGTCAGGCTATGGGGGAGTATATAATTAGCATGGGCCATCGCAGGATTATATATCTGGGCGTCACTGAACAGGATGTGGCCGTGGGCAAGCGCCGCAAGGAGGGCTTTGCGAACGCAATTCAGCCTTCCGATTGTGAAGTCAGCTATGTAGAGACGACCTTCAGCATGACCGATGCGATGAATACAGCGTTCAAGCTTCTGGAGGAGCACAGGCCATCTGTTATCGTATGTGCAACTGACAATATTGCGCTCGGCGTCATGAAGGCTGCATTTTTGCATAACATCGACATTCCTTCAGAGCTATCCGTAACTGGATTCGGGGGATACGATGTAACTGAGATTATTCACCCGACGCTGACAACTGTCAAGTATGGGTACAAGGAAACAGGAAGACAAGCTGCTCAGAACATCATAAAATTAATGCGTGATGAACTGCTTGAACCTGTAACGACAATGAATTTCGAATTAATGAAGCGGGAAAGCGTTGACAACAAAGCTTAGGCTCATTTATAATGCAGGAAAGAAACCGGTTCCATATCAATTTGTGTACACACAATGAAGTATGGAACTATTATTTGATCTGTTACGGAACCGGTTCCGTGATTCGAGCGATCGGAATATCATTCAGATTCATCAAGATTCATCAACATTGCACCTACTTGATTGTCGCAATTGTAGAGCGCGAATTTGTTGTAATTGTAGGGCATGTATTATCACGTTTTATGTTGTAGCAGTTTTTTCGTGCAATTTTGGAACCGGTTCTAACGGAGTGTAGTCTAGGATAGAAATGGAGAGTGTCATGAAATTAAGCAATGAGCAAAAGTACCGCATGCTGGAGCAGGCGGAGCCGAATGAGCTTAAGCGGCTATATGAGCTGGTAGATAAGTGTCATTGGAGACAGTCCTATCATATCCAGCCTCCAATCGGTCTGCTGAATGATCCGAACGGGTTCGCTTATTACCAAGGAGAATACCATCTCTTCTATCAGTGGTTCCCCCTGGGTACGGATCATGGCATGAAGTATTGGTACCATATCAAGTCCAAGGATTTGGTTGAGTGGAAGGATGTGGGGATCGGCATTACCCCCGGTGGGCCGTATGATTCACATGGTGCTTATTCCGGTAGTGGGATTGTCAAGGACGAGCTGCTGTATTTAATGTATACGGGCAATACACGTGATCAGGACTGGATCAGACATCCTTATCAGAACTTGGCCGTCATGGATACAAGTGGGGGGATTACGAAGCGAGAAATGCCAGTCATTGACGCTGTTCCAGATGGTTATACTGATCATTTCCGCGACCCCAAGGTATGGGAGCAAGAAGGGCGTTACTGGTGTGTGATCGGAGCACAGCGATTAGATCATACGGGCTGTGCCGTGCTGTATAGCTCGGGGGATCTACTGAAATGGTCCTTCGAGGGCGAGATTTCGACCAGACTGGATCCATTTGGATACATGTGGGAATGTCCAGATTATTTTGAGCTGGAAGGCCAAGGCGTCTTGTTATTTTCTCCTCAGGGCATTGAGCCACAGGAGACTAGTTATCGCAATATTTATCAGTCCGGGTATGTACTGGGAGCTCCGCTTGAACTTGATACAAGGAGCTTCGTACACGGGGATTTTCATGAGCTGGATCGGGGATTTGATTTCTACGCTCAGCAGACGACGGTCGCCGCTGACGGACGGCGTATTCTTATAGGCTGGATGGGATTACCGGAGATTGACTATCCGACCGATGAGCATGGCTGGGCCCATTGTCTGACACTGCCGCGAGAATTAACGATTCGTAAGGGTAAGCTCATTCAGCGGCCTGTACGTGAGCTAGAGCGGCTGCGACAGGAGCACCACCATGCACAGGCGGAATTGCACGATGCGTATGTCTCGTTCACGGGGTTCGAGGGAAGCTCCTATGAACTGCTATGCCAATTTGACACGAAGGATGCGGATCGGTTCGGCATTGAATTCCGGGTAGGTACGCAAGAGAAGACCGTGTTGATCTATGATCGGAGGCTGCGTCAGGTTGTACTTGATCGTTCACGCTCCGGGAAGCCAGTGGCTGTAGAATATGGTGAGCAGCGCAGCTGTTCACTGGAAGCAGACCAGATCCGGTTCCATCTGTTTGTCGACACGTCATCAGTTGAGATTTTCGTCAATGATGGGGAAGAGGTGTTCACGAGCCGTATCTTTCCAGAGACGGATAGCACCGGGATTCGTGTCTTTGCGGAAGGTGGTACAGTTTCATGCGAGGCAGATTGGTGGAAACTGTAGGAATCGGAAAAGTTATGACTGACGTGAAAGTACAGGAATGCTAGCACCTTGGCCGTATCTAATTTCATGTTGAGTGATCTGGAGAGCGCAGTGGCTCTATGTTCACATTATTCACATTGGATTCGGTTAAAGTGCTAAGCTCGCAATAATGACATCATGTAAATGAGAACTGAAGGGAATGACAACTAATGTCTGAAAATCGGGAGATCGCCAAGCAGGTCATCGAGGCTGTCGGCGGTAAGGAGAACATCGCTTCATTCGCACACTGTGCGACCCGTCTCCGCATTATGGTGCATGAACAGGAGAAGATTGACCAGTCACGCGTGGAGGGAATTGACAAGGTAAAGGGAGCCTTCTTTAACTCGGGCCAATTCCAGATTATTTTCGGTACGGGTACGGTGAACCGGATCTATGAGGAGGTCGAGAAGCTTGGCGTTAGCGGCACGACCAAGGATGAGATGAAAGCGATGGCCAAGAGGCAAGGCAACATATTCCAGCGCGCCATTCGCACCTTCGGCGATGTATTCGTACCGATCATTCCAGTCCTCGTCGCTACTGGTCTCTTCATGGGGCTGAGAGGTCTGCTTACGCAAGAGCAGATATTGGCTTTGTTCGGCATGACGCCAGGGGATATTTCGCCGAATTTCCTGCTCTTCACGCAGGTGCTGACAGATACGGCCTTCGCTTTTCTGCCGGCATTGGTGGCCTGGTCTGCGTTCAGAGTATTTGGCGGAAGTCCGGTGCTTGGGATCGTGCTCGGTCTGATGCTCGTCAACCCGGCTTTGCCGAATGCCTATGGTGTTGCTGATGGCTCGGCAGAGGCGTTGACGATGCTTGGTTTTATTAAGGTAGTCGGCTATCAAGGCTCTGTGCTGCCAGCGTTCTTCGTGGGATTCATTGGCGCCAAGTTCGAACGCTTCCTACGCAAGCGGGTGCCAGAAGCGCTGGATCTGATCGTCACGCCGTTCATTACCCTGCTGGTGATGATTACCCTGGGGCTGTTCGTCATCGGGCCAGTATTCCATTCAGTCGAGGAATGGGTGTTGCATGGTACGATCTTTGTGCTGGATCTGCCTTTCGGAATTGCAGGACTCCTGATTGGATTTTTCCAGCAGATCGTTGTTGTCACTGGCGTGCATCATATTTTCAATCTGCTTGAAATCCAGCTGCTGGAGCAGCGGGGCTCGAACCCGTTCAATGCCATTATTACCTGCGCCATGGCGGCTCAAGGGGCTGCTTGTCTCGCCGTAGGCTTCAAGACGAAGAATGTCAAGCTGAAGGCACTGGCACTGCCGTCTTCCTTCTCTGCCTTCCTGGGGATTTCGGAGCCAGCCATATTCGGGGTCAACCTACGATACATGAAGCCGTTCATTATGGGCTTGATCGGTGGCGGCGTCGGAGGCTTCCTGGCCTCGCTGTTCAGCCTGTCGGCTACAGGTATGGCGGTCACAGTCATTCCAGGTACGCTGTTGTACCTGAATAGTCAGCTTCCATTGTATATTCTGTGTAATCTGGTGGCGATGCTTGTAGCCTTCATCTTGACTTGGTTCTTCGGCTTCAAGGATCAGATGCTGGCGGAGGTTCAGCAGCCTGCTACTGAGGGAGCCAATGCAGGTGTAGCCGCTCAACAGTCAACGGTAGAGGTGGCTCCTGGTAGTGCTGTAGTCGAGCAGTCGACAGTGGGACATACATCAGCGGGTGTAGTAGAGCAACCAACGGAGGCAACTCAAGCGCTTCAAGAAGTAGAAGAAAATCAAGCGTCACAAGCATCACAGGTTACTCAAGGAACCCAAGGAACCCAAGGAACCCAAGCAAGTGCTGCGACACCACAGGAGCTGAAGCTCCCTGCACCGATTGCTGGTACTATAATTCCGTTGGAGCAGGTGCCTGATCCAGCCTTCGCTGGGAAGCATATGGGTGACGGCTATGCCATTCAGCCCGCTGAAGGAAAGGTATATGCACCGTTCGATGGAACTGTCGCGCACCTGATGGGCAAGAGCAATCATGCTATTATTCTTGAACAGGAGAACGGTGTTCAGCTATTGATACATGTGGGCATTGATACGGTATCTCTGAAGGGGGCCGGCTTCACAGCCCATGTCAAGACAGGTGATCTCGTGAAGGCAGGCCAACTGCTGCTTGAATTCGATATAGCTCATATCCAGCAAGCAGGATTGTCGACCATCACACCAGTCATCGTTCCGTCAGGACTTGAGGCAGTAGCGAGCATTGAGGTTGCAGCCTGCTCGAATGTGAAGGCTAATCAAGAGACCGTTCTAGCGGTTACATTGAAGGCATAATTGTCAACAGGGCAGCAAGGACGCGATTCATAACTAATAGCAGCCGCTTAGCAGGCATGAGAGATCATGTGCTGTAGAGCGGCTGCTTGTGTTATATAGATTGTGACTCGGATTTGTGTATAGATTCTCTTTTGCGGAGGGGAAAGTTATTATCACAACTCAGGCTAAAGCCTTCGTGCACTAGTCTTACTTGCTAGAATTCTTATTTAAGTTATGTGAGCGGTTGACCTTGGGCCTGACCTAAGGTGTATCTTTAGAGTTGTCAAAAGAAAATAAAGTTTTCTTAGTGCTTAATAGTTAGAACTAAAAAACTACATGCTATATCGTAAGATCTAAGATTGAAAAATGGAAATTTGATTTTCTATTTGTTTATGATTTAATATTAATGAACCAGTTTTACCCCTGTCTACAACGTGAAGCCTATCAAAGGACTTCTGAATAAAGTTTGTTGAAAACTGGTTCAATTTCTTTTGTTTGCAGGAGAACATATGCTTTTGTTGAAATATTATGTGTGCAGTGACCTCTAGGTCGACTTTCGCAGGCGCTCAACTTCACTAAACCAAAATCCAGATGTGTTTCTTCATACTTTAGAAAGTCGTCAAGAAAAATACTTTAATGGCCAACAATGTAATATCTGCAAGGATTTATTTAGATTTTTTAAGTGTGAAAGTTGAGTGATAAATTCTATAATCTTCAAAAAACACCTCCAAGTTTATTTCCATATCTAACGACATGGTAACCATCACTTGAAGGTGTTTGGACATATCCTAGCGGCGCTCGACGGCTACGCCCCCAAAAACGCCCCACAGATTTGCAGGATCATTTAAGTATTTATGTGGAAACCCCAGTTCAATCGCGCTTATCGTGTCGAGTCTATGCAGCTGCGCTTCAGACAGCTTCAGATCCAGCATGTTCAAATTGCTTTCAAGCTGCCCGGCTTTGCTAGCACCCAGCAAAATAGATGTAACGGACGATTGGGCTCTCAGCCATGCCAACGCAACATGCGCTGCTGGGGCATTCACTTCATCTGCTACCTTTTTGACTTCATCGACGATATTAAATACTCGCTCGTTTAACATGCCATGGTTAGCCATCATGGTTACCCGTGAACTCCAGCCCTCGGATTCCATGTGTCGCTGCTGTAAATCCTCTCTTGAATATTTTCCGGTCAAAAGACCGTTAGCCAGAGGCGACCAGGCAATAACCCCGAGCCCCATTTCCTGAGCCATCGGAGAGAGCTCTCTTTCCGACGTTCTCTCGATCAGACTGTGTTCGTTTTGCAGAGCAATCAGAGGAGACCATCCTCTCAGGTCTGCGATCGTCTGCATCCGCGAAATCTGCCAAGCTGGCGTATCCGAAATCCCTGCATAGAGCACCTTGCCCGCTCGCACAAGATCATCCATGGCCCGCAGAACTTCTTCAACCGGCGTCGTATTGTCCCAGGAGTGCAGATAGAGCAGGTCGATATAATCTGTTTTCATTCGCGACAAACTCGTTTCAACAGAGCGAATCATGTTTTTTCTGTGATTTCCGCCTGCATTCGGGTCGCCTTGGTGCGTATTCATCGTATACTTTGTAGCAAGAACGATACGCTCGCCCAGAATTTCACCCAACATTTTTTCCGAGCTTCCGTTCGTGTAACCGCTGGCCGTATCGACAAAATTTCCGCCCCGATCAAGATAAATGTCCAGCATATTGCGTGCTTCATCCATGTCTGCACCCCATCCCCAATCCTTTCCGAAAGTCATGGTGCCAAGAGCAAGCTCCGAGACGCGTAATCCGCTTTTTCCTAATAAATAATATTTCATATATGCCTCCTAATAATAGTTATTCATTTTTTCAAAACTGGAAATTTTTCATTTTCCACAAGAAAATGATCATCGTTGGATACGCCGCTTTTTACATGAATCACCTCCTTTAAGTAATTTCTCTCCACCATGGAACCGATGGCAGTTCAGAAGAACCCATCTCAACACTTTCACCTATGCGAGGTACCGCGGTGACGACGTTTCTTTCAGCCGCAGCCTTGAGAACACGCTTAATCGGTTCATCCCAGTCATGGAACGCGAGTGTAAATGCGCCCCAATGAACCGGGAGCAATATGTTACCTTGAAGTTCAATGTGGGCTCGAACCGTCTCCTCGGGCAGCATATGCAGTGGCCACAAGCCACTGTTGTCGTATTGTCCAGCCTCGATTAATGTCAGATCAAAAGGACCGCAGTTTTCGCCAATCTCTTTAAAGTGAGGGCCGTAGCCGCTATCTCCGCTAAAAAATATCTTTGTATGTTTCCCTTCAATAATCCAGGAACACCACAGTGTAGTATTTTGCTTAAAAATCCCTCTTCCCGATGAATGTTTTGCTGGTGTGCAGCGAAGCTTAAGTCCTTCAAACCCAGATTCCTCCCACCAGTCAAGCTCCACAATCTTCTTAGGAACAACACCCCATCTTTCCAAACGGCCGCTAACCCCAAGAGGGACATAAAATGTTCTCACTTTATCTTTTAATTTCTTGATAGACCTGAAATCCAGGTGATCATAGTGATCATGTGAGATAAGCACCGCATCAATCTGCGGAAGATCCTCGATTTCAATGGGCAATTGTTCGCTATAACGTCTGCCGCCAAACCTGAAAGGAGAGGAATAGGACTCAAATATCGGATCTAACAGTAATAGCCGCCCCTCCAGCTGAATTAACGATGTAGAGTGCCCGAGCCATATAACTGCCGTTTTATTAACATCTTCCTTTGATAAAGGTGCCACGATTCGCTGAACCGGAAGTATTTCTTTCGGCCGTGCCCTGGGATTGCCTTTGATATATTGCCGCAAGATTGGGAGTAAAGCCTTCACGCTGTACTCGACAGGCGTTTCAACAGGATATTTAAACCTCCCGTTTACGAAGTTTTCGGATGTTTGATATTTCGTTCTTCTCTTACTGGACATAGGTACCAACTCTCAAATTGTTTATTAAAACCAATAAAAATTGAATGTTCATTCATTTTATGATTAAAAAAAGAAGGACTCCTATGCTTTGACAGCGTCCCAGCTTGATCGAATCAAGTCCTTCACATTTTTATCATTAAATTCAAATTCTCTTCTGTAATATTGCTTGGCCAGTTCGGTAACAGGGGCATAAATCAAAACTAACAGCAGCATGGTATCGTAATCTTTAAGCAGCTTCTTTTCTTTGCCTTCCTCAATCAATTTATAAAAAGGCTGGAACATCAAACTGGAGTCTTCAAGATACAAATTTTCGACAAGCGGTGAATTGCAAAATTGTTCATAGAAGAGGAATTCATCTTTATGGTTAAGAATGAATTCAATATAGTTGCTCATAATCAGTTCAAATCTTTCCTTGACTGGCATTGGATGATGAACACCCTGGAACATACTCGAACTAATTTTTTGCTCGACATTCAAAAACAGCTTCCTCAGCATGTCCTCCTTGTTTTCGAAGTAAACATAGATCGTTCCTGGTGATACCTGGGCCCGTTTGGCAATTTTAGACATGGAAATGTCAGAGAAGCCGATCTCGTTCAAAAGCTGAATGGTTGCATGGAATATAGCTTCATTTTTATTTTTGTCCTTATATCTCATGGTTGAATAATAAACGATCATTCAATTAAAGTCAAATACATTGAGACACTCTCACGAGAAATTCCTGTTTATTGAGCGGCTTGCTGCTGTCTCCAACCACATCCCTTAATTAATGAGTCATCTTCAACTCTTGAAAGACCATTTTAATTTCATTAGGTAATTGTGAAGTTTCGTACGTTTGCCTTGTCATAAAGGGAGAGCCTCAAATTATGCTGAAACCGCGGAGAAATTCCAGGTATCCTATCAGCAAGTTTATTCGTGGAGCAATAAATACTTAAACTCTGGTGTGGATGCACTTCACGACAAGAGAGGGAAGCGAAAATCTTGAAGATGCGATGTCGGAAGTGGAGAAACTGAGGGCACAGACGAACAACAATTAGACTGGATTTCTTTTATTCGTTGTCTCAAAGAGACATGAATGCCTCTTTCAAAAATTAAGGATTACAAGGAACTTTATGAGTTGGGGAATCATACCTTTTTGCAAAGAGAAGAAATTTTGATGAAGCATAAATTGGAAGTGTAGAAGAAAATTGACGAAAGTTTAAAACACTTAGAAGTAATAAACTATAAAGTAGCTATGTATGGACTTCAGAAAGAAGAGATTATGAAAAAACCCAACTATAACTTTAAATGTCACGGCCTGGAGATTTAGACGGTGCTACACTACATTGGCTTTATCCGCTTGGTTTAGCTGGAAGAGGAATCGACCTCTGCTTTAATTCTGCCTTCAGTAATTAATTTCGTTAGGTTCTGTAAGTCTTCTCGGTTAGGGAATTTGGCATTGAATTTAGCTGTCACTCCATACTTTTCAGCGTTTTCTTGGGATGGATCCTGAGTTAAAGAGAAGAAGATTCCGCCTTTTTTTAGAGCAGCCCACCTCTATTAAAGAAATAACTTTGCTCATATAGGAGGTGTTAATATGATTTTAAGAGAGCTTTGGAGGTAGATATATGTAGTAGACACAATACC
>RCUF01000046.1_pt1 | contig 96361 bp, 91 predicted proteins | sample 2166311 | NCBI WGS metagenome assembly RCUF01 (sample SAMN09932608, study PRJNA488358) | compost metagenome | feature: garden; material: soil; isolation source: compost soil in 4-hydroxybenzonitrile-enriched culture | place: Germany: Experimental Botanical Garden Goettingen | collected 2016-01-27 | reverse complement strand
GATACCGCAATCGGCCTAAACTAGCATCAACAATTATCCAACAAAAAAAGAACCGCAGCACAACTTCTAAAAAAGTTTGCTACGGTTCTTCCGTGACTTGATTATATCCGGTACTAAATGAAGTTTCAAGTATAAGTTGAATCGTCTTAATTATCTTTAATTTGCTTCCACAAATGATACAGGATTGTTTTGGTGGAGCGGAGACGAATGGTGTCACGATTGCCCTTGAGATTTAGCTCAATGACCTTAGTATCACCACCGCGACGAGAGATGGCGATATAGACCAGTCCAGCGGGCTTGCGCTCGGAGTATCCTGGACCTGCTACGCCTGTAATCGCGAGGCCGAAGTCGGTATCCACGATCATTCGCACCTGCTCAGCAAGAACCTGGGCGGTCTCGGCGCTTACAGCACCGGGGGCATTCTCGCCTTCAAGGAGATCATGCGGGACATTAAGCAGCTTCTCTTTCATTGCATTGGAATAGCAGACGATACCTCCAAGGAACACAGTCGCGCTTCCGGGAACAGTCGTTAAGGTCTCCATCAGCAAACCTCCAGTGCAGCTCTCTGCGGCACTGAGAGTTAATCCTTTTTCTGTCATGAGGTCGATGATCGTCTTCTCGATCGGAATATCCCCTGTGGCATACAAATGGTCGGATAGCCTTGAAGCAATTTCCTCAGTCAGTTTATCAAGCTTCACCATAGCTTCGCTCTCGGTTTTTGCCTTCGTAGAGATCCGGATCGTCACCTCACCCTCTTTAGCGTAAGGAGCTATAGTGGGGTCGGCCTGATCTTTGATCAGATCCAGCAGCTTAGTCTCGAGTGCAGATTCGCCAATACCAGCAAATTTCAGCATTTGGGAGTATAGCGGAGTTTCATGCGTCAGAACATGCTGCAAAATCCATGGCTTGGCCTCTGCTTCAAACATCGGCTTCATTTCGTTTGGCGGTCCAGGCAGCAGTATGTAGAACTTGCCGTTCTCAGCAATCGCGTTGCCGACCGCAAGACCAGTTGCATTAGGAAGCGGCGTGCCCCCATCAATCGATAATGCTTGTCGACGATTGTTCTCTGTCATCGGTGTTCCCCGACCTTGGAAGAAACGATCTATGTTATCCATTGCCATACGATCGATATGAAGTGATTTACCAAGCACTTCAGCAACGGCCTCTTTGGTCAGATCATCCTGCGTCGGCCCGAGCCCGCCTGTCAAAATCAATAAATCCGCTCGCTCAGCACCGCCTTTAATCGCTTGAGATAGACGGCTCATATTGTCACCAACAACGGTTTGAAAATAGACATCAACACCGAGCGAAGCCAATTCCTCGGACAAGTATTGCGCATTGGAGTTTACAATTTGACCAAGCAACAATTCAGTACCAACTGCAATGATTTCTGCTTTCATATGGTTAATCTCCTTCAATACTGCCTTTTCTATTTAGATTTTCGAGAAATTCAGAACATTTTTATTTTTCACAAAATAATCTATCCCTGAGTAAATGGTAATGATCGCAGCTAACCAGATCGCGATGTCAGCAAATGGAATATTCAGCCATTCGAACGGGAAATTGTTAAGCAGCAGTGCGGATATGGCAATAATCTGAGTAACTGTCTTCGCCTTGCCCCATTTACTTGCTGCAATAACGGAGCCTTCAAGAAGAGCAACCTCACGCAGACCAGTAACGGCGAACTCACGGCTAATAATAACGATCGCAATCCATGAATCACATTTGCCCATAGCGACAAGGGCGATTAATACCGAGGCAACCAACAATTTATCAGCTAACGGATCAAGCAGCTTGCCAAGATTAGTAACAAGATTGTGCTTACGAGCGATATACCCGTCAATTCCATCCGTACTGGCGGCAACAATAAACAAAATAGCAGCAATTAGCTGATTCACCGGCAGCGAATAACCTCCCACACTCAGCTCATGAGACCACCATTCTAAATCAACCAGCAAAAATACTAGCATGAGCGGGATCATAAAAATACGGGTTAATGTGATTCGATTGGGTAAATTCACAGGACACCCTCCCCTGACAGATCATACTCATAAGCATGTGTAATGCGAACTTTACTAATTTCTCCGATCTCTGCTGAACAATTACTCACGTAAACCTCTCCATCTATTTCTGGTGCATCGTATTGAGAGCGGCCTATAAAAATATCACTGCGACCGTCATATCGCTCAATGAGCACATCCAAAATTTGTCCAATAAATTTGCCACTAGTCTCATTTGAAACAGAGCGCTGAATTTCCATCAGTGTGTTCGCTCTCCATTCTTTTACTTCCTCATCAATCTGACCCGGCAATCTTGACGCTGGAGTATCTTCTTCCTTTGAATATGTAAATACGCCGAGCCGATCGAACTTGATTTCCTCAACAAAACGGCATAAACGCTCAAATTCTTCCTCAGTTTCACCCGGGAAGCCTACAATCAGTGAAGTTCGCAGTGAAACTCCAGGAATACGGTCCCGGATTTTTGCAACCAATTCACGAATATCCCGGTTGCGTCCAGGTCTACGCATTCGTTTTAGTACGGTATCTTCACTGTGCTGTAGAGGCATGTCCACATATTTGCAAATTTTAGGATTCGAAGCCATCGTTTCAATAAGCTCATCGGTAAAAAAACCTGGATATGCATAATGTAGTCTTACCCATGCAATACCAGACACTTCACTGACCTTATTCATCAGCTCAGCAAGCTTGAATTCACCGTATATATCGCTTCCGTAATTCGTGGAATCCTGAGCGATCAGGCTGATTTCCTTCACACCTTGAGCTGCTAGCTGCTCAACCTCAGCTATTATCGAGTCCATCGAACGGCTGCGGAATGCACCACGCATAATAGGAATACTGCAAAAAGTACAGTTATTATCACAGCCCTCAGCGATTTTAACGTATGTTGTGTATTTAGCTGTGGTTAATTTACGAGGCAAAATCTCTTCGTAATTAAATACAGGATTTCCGACATAAATCGGTTTCTTCCCCTTGAGCGCTTCATCAACGATCTGATTAATATTATAAAAATCACCCGTCCCGACAATTCCGTCAATCTCCGGCATCTCTTCCATCAACGTCTGCTTGTAGCGCTGCGTTAGGCAGCCAGAAACAATTAACGCCTTAAGATTGGCAGTCTCTTTCAGCTCGGCCAAGTCCAGAATCGTATTTATCGATTCCTCTTTTGCCGCATCAATGAAACCACAAGTATTAACGATAATTACCGTCGCATCCTCTTGCCTGTCAACTAGTGAGTAACCTCGCCGATCGATCAGGCCCGACATAATTTCTGAGTCTACGAGATTTTTCTCACAGCCCAGCGTAACAATTTTCACTTTTTCTGACATGAGCTAAATCCCCCATTTTTTCAAGCCGTACAACCTTTATAAGTATAATATTTCCTAAACAGCGGTGTCAAAAACATGAAAAAGTCCCACGCCGCGATAAAAACACTGCGAGAGACTGTACCACGAATTATTTAAAATTCGTAAACTGCAAATCTACGGTCAGATCCGCTTTGCGCAACATTTGCATGATTTCCTGTAAATCATCTCTGCTTTTGCCAGTTACACGAATTTGATCACCTTGGGTCTGGCTTTTCACTTTCAGCTTGGAATCGCGAATGAGGACGTTGATTTTTTTAGCATTCTCCTGATCGATCCCTTGCTTTAAATTAATGCGTTGGCGAACCGTGCCGAGGGAAGCGGGCTCAACCTTGCCGTAATCCAGATTTTTGATGGGCAGACCACGTTTGATCATTTTAGATTGTAAAATGTCAATGACCGCATTAAGTTTATATTCATCATCAGAGAGGATTACGAGAATGTCCTTCTCTACTTTCAGCTCGCTTTTACTGCCCTTGAAGTCAAATCGATTTGCAATTTCGCGCTCAGTTTGATCGATCGCATTGGTAAGCTCCTGCATGTCCATTTTGGAGACAATATCTAAAGAGTTTTCTGAAGCCATTATTCACATTCCTTTCCTTGTCCATATATTTCTTAATTATATGTAAAAGTTTTCGCAAAGTCGAGGGAACCTCCCCCTTTTTTACATCATAATAAAAGACTGACCCGATATTACTGGCGTAATATCTAAGGTCAGTCTCCATTACATTTATACACGATAACGTCAAAATCACACTATTTATTCTGTTGTTACACCCGAATTATTCGAACTAGTATTCGTACCTGTATTACTGTTCGTTCCCAGATCTGTCGAGGCATCACTATTCGAAGTTCCATTATCGAGATTCAATTGAATTTTGGAAGTGTTCTTACCGTCCTTAACTTCTTGTCCAGCAACCGTAATTGCTGTGTTGGAGGAAGCGCCTGATTTAATATACAGCCCTTCTGGTCCTAAATCATAAGTTAATACTTCACCTTCTGTGGTGTTATCATAATACAGCTTTTCGCCGCTCTTGTTGCCTTTGCGCACCTCAACCCAGCTCTTGCCGGTTGCGTTAATTACAACTTGAACTGGCTGATTGCCAGGAGATTGCACCTTGAATTTAGTCGTGCTTCCCTCAGTTCCATCAGGAGTAACGGAAATAGTTCCTGTGCTTCCCGGTTCAGTACTATTATTGCTGTCCGGCTCATTTCCGGAGTTCTGCTGAGTATTGTCCGTACCGTTAGTTTGTCCGTTATTCGGGGTCGCATTGCTGCCATTTTTGCTAGCATTACCCGTTGAGCTATTATCATCTTTCGGACCTTTGATTCCAGCCTCTGTCGTTACCGGAGTTGGATCAGTCTCTTTGTTTTTATCAGCTTCATTAAAATTACCCCATACAGCAAAATATAAATAAATAACGACTAAAATAATAACAGCAAATGACCACATTAGTGTTGTGGATAACCATTTGGAATTACGTTCGGTTGTCTGTCTGCTGCGACGCTTCTGAAGCACGGGCTCCATCGTCTTCTCTTGAACTGTCTCCGGCACATCATTCCGATGCTCCGTTAGCAATTCATCTGCATCCACACCTACCGTTTCAGCATAGGTTTTAATAAATGCCCGCACATAAAAACTCCCCGGCAGCACTTTATAATCTCCAGCCTCGATGGCTTCCAAATATCTTTTGCGAATTTTAGTCATTTCTTGAACGTCGTCCAGCGATAAGCCTCTGGCAAGGCGAGCTTCCTTTAAACGTTGTCCCAATTCCGACACGACCATCACCTCCTATTATTTTTAAAATCCTCAAGTCTATATAGCTATCCAGCTTAACCGGATTCATGAGCGTTGTAATTGTTCATATAACCATATCATTAATATCAAAAGTCGTCAGTGTAATTTGTACTGAACATATCATAGACGATCTGCTCATCCGGATTGTTACGTAATTCTATAATAATGTCAAAATTGTCATAATCAAAATCAGACTCTTGAATAAACACATCAGGGTGTTCAATAACCTTGGTAGATGGCATATTCATCAATTCCTTCAGCAGATGGTAATGCTTTTCATTAGACCGTAAAGTGCTGATTATACCATCAATAATAAATACGTTGTTCGGGTTCATCTCTTCTTCGGATAATTGACTCCGTACTGTCTGTCTTAGCAAGGTTGAGGAAACAAAGGTCCAACGCTTCATCGCGCATACACTGCCTGCAATGATTGACTCTGTCTTGCCCACCCGGGGCATCCCCCGAAGACCAATGACCTGATTACCTTCCCTCTTTAATACTTCACCCAAAAAATCGACAAGTAATCCAAGCTCATCCCGAGTAAACCGAAATGTCTTGTGATCATCTGAATCCCGATCTATATATCGTCCATGACGTACAGCCAGCAAATCAACGAGACGTGGGCTACGAAGAGCAGTAACAGTTATACTGTCTACCTTACGCAGCATTTTGTCGATTTGGGCGATCTTGTCTTCATCATCCGTCTCAAGAAGAAGACCGCGGGTCTTACCTTCAACGCCATTAATAGTAATAATATTAACTTCCAGCATACCGAGCATAGAAGCAATATCACCCAGAAGCCCTGGACGGTTTTTATGTATCTTATATTCTAAATACCATTGTTTTTGTTGCATAAAAGACACCTTCTTTACTCCATTAGCACCATTCGACAAAATAGGCCTTATTTCCTGCTTTAATAGAAAACTTTGTTTCAGCAGTCAGTAAGACAACGAACAATACGTGTTTTATGATATATAAATTTTTTTTGAAAGGCAAGCCGCAGTAAAAAATGGGAGAAAAGCTCCCGAAAATGGGAGCTTTTCAAAGCCAAAACTATGCGTTTTTCTTCGCCAATTTAACCATCAAGCGAGCGATGGTTTTTCGTTCTTCCTCGCTTCCCACATCCCAAATTTCCTTGAGAACGCGGTTAGAATCGTTCTGAGGATCGACCTTCTCATCAAGGAAACCACCGATTTCATATGCGAGGTTAGCAATTGCCTCTTCGCTCATACCGATATTTTCCGCATGCTGAACGCGTTCACCCAGAAACTTCTTCCAGCGATCGAAATTTTTGACTACTGTTGACATCGTTTAAATCCTCCTCTGATTGGCGATTTAAAATTCAACAGTTGTAATATGCGATATTTAGGGCTTCCTTATGCGGTTGCCCTAGAGTACAAATCAGGTAAGCCAACCACCGTTTGGACTAATTACCTGACCTGTAATGTAACCCGATTCTGGCAATGCCAAAAAGTATACTAAAGAAGCAATCTCCTCTGGACTGCCTAAACGACCTGCAGGGATCTCTTCTTCAATAAGACGCAGCTCCTCATCGTCAAAATCAGCCATCATATCTGTTTTAACAGCTCCAGGAGCCACTGCATTTACTGTAACACCTGAGGGAGCCAATTCCTTAGCCAGCGCCTTAGAAAAGGCGTTAACTCCACCTTTGGCTGCAGAATAGATGACCTCGCAGGATGCACCGGTTATACCCCAAACAGATGACACATTGATAATACGTCCGAAACGCTGTGAAATCATGTGCGGCATGAAGATTTGCGTACACAGAAATACGCTTTTAAGATTCACATCCATCACTTCATCCCACCCGGATTCCAGCACATCCGAAAACAGTCCGTAATGGGCGATACCGGCATTGTTAACAAGAATGTCTGGTCTCAAACCATGACTGTCCAGTTTATCCTTCATTTTAGCAATCTGATCCTTGCTGCGAAGGTCTGCCGACACCGTCATAACCCGGGCCCCCAAATCCATGCATTTTCGTGCAACTTCATTGGCCGCTTCATGCGATTTCATATAGTGAATAATTACATTCATGCCTACTGATGCAAATCGGAGCGCAATCTGCGCTCCAATTCCCCGGCTTGCTCCGGTTACCAGTACGGTCATTTCCCCGATATTTTTCTCCATCCCATAATTTATCATTTACGGGCTCACCACTAGTGACACCGCAAGCTGATTCCAATCAATATGATCACGAAGTGCTGTATTAATTTCATCAAGAGTTAACGACTCATAGATTGACAGAACTTTGAACAAATCTCCATCCCGGAAACGGTAGCGAGTAAACTCATGGGCAATATTTTCCGGCGAATTCAACATACGCAAGTACCCACCGATTTTTTTGTTACGAGCCCGCTCAAAATCCTCTTTCTTGAATCCTGAGACAGTAACGGCTTTTATCTCCTCGGTAATGACTTCAAGCATACGATCAGGGTCTTTGGTATCACCGCCGATTGCCGAGAAGGCATAATTGGGATTGCTATTATATTCATGCGAGAAGCTGTCAGAGATCAAATCCATATCATACAGCTTCTGATACAGCTTCGTGCTGGAACCCAGCAACAGGTCAAGAGCCAGCTTTGTTGCCAGATCACGACGAACGCGATCCTCTCCTGTAACGCCAAACTTCGTCTCCTTAAAGCCGAATAAGCATTTAGGCAGCGACACAGGTAGTTTAATCACCTTACGCTTCTCATGAACAGCCTGAGGCTCCTGGTCAAACAATCGTGCAATAGATCCTTGCGGTTTATATTCCTTCTGTGCCTGATTATTTCTAACCAGCTCGAATACTTCTTTAGGATCGACACCACCAACAACAAACAGCAGCATGTTGCTTGGATGGTAAAAAGCGTTATAGCATGTATACAGCGTCTCCTTAGTAATCGTACTAATCGATTCTACAGTTCCCGCAATATCAATGCGTACCGGATGAACGGCATACATCGCTTCGATTAATCCAAAATATACTCTCCAGTCCGGATTATCTCCGTACATGCCGATTTCCTGACCAATAATGCCTTTTTCCTTTTCCACATTTTGATCTGTAAAATAAGGGTGCTGTACAAAGTTAACCAAGGTTTCCAAATTGTCCGAAACATTCTCAGTCGCAGAGAACAGGTACACCGTCTGGTCGAAACTGGTAAACGCGTTGGCTGAAGCGCCCTGTGAAGCAAATTTGGCGAAAATATCACCTTCCGGCTCCTCAAACATTTTATGCTCCAGAAAATGCGCAATACCATCCGGTACTGTGATCTCTTCTTGTCCTTCTACCTGAAAATGATTATCTATTGATCCGTATTTTGTAGAGAACGTCGCATATGTCTTTTTAAATCCCTGTTTAGGTAAAACATACACTTGAAGTCCGTTGTCCATCGTCTCATGGTACAAAGTTTCCTGCAAACGATCATATGTGATGGCTTCCACAGGTTACCCCTCCTTCTGCCCTGTCAAAAAATATATCGTATCCTTATGGATACCATTGGCAACATCTACAACATCTTGTGGCGTTACCTTTTCAACTTGACTCAGTAATTGTTCGGTTGGACGATCTTTACCTGACAATACACGATTAAAATCATAGGCAATCATCTCAAAAGCCGAGTCCTGAATCTCCAATAAACTGTTGCGAAGCATCGCCTTGGTCTGATTCATCTCCAGCTCACTAATTTCTCCTGCTTTCATACTCGCAAGTTGTGCTTCGATGATTTCAAGAGCCTTATCATAATTATCGATTTCAATTCCGGATTGAATCGTCATTATACCTTTATGTCCGTCAAAACGTGAAGAAGCATAATAAGCAAGACTTGCTTTTTCGCGTACATTCATAAACAGCTTGGAATGCGGGTAGCTGCCGAGGATGCCGTTATATAGCAGAGCAGCTGCATATCGCTCATCAGCATAAGTAATCGGAGTACGGAATCCCAGATTCAGCTTGCCTTGATTTACATCCAGGCTTTCCTTCACGACGCGAACTTCACCTTGTTCTACCTTACTGTGTTCAGGATTGTAATCAGGAGATACTGGTCGATCTAGATTAAATGATTTCTCGACTAATTCCTGTACCTCTGCAAGAGAAGTATCTCCTACAACATAAAGGTCAAGACTAGCCCGCTTCAACCAATGCTGATAAGCAGTGAACAGAGATTCAGGCGTTATTCCGTCAAGATCGCTTCGTTGCCCCAACGGATGCAACCGATAAGGATCATTTCGGAACATTTCTTCGATACATCGTTCAGCCGCGTATCTGATTTTATCATTGATTATGGACTCCAGCTTTTTGCGAATGGTTTCCTTCTCAGCAGAGACATAGGAAGGACGAAAAGCACCTTGCTCAAGAGCTGGCTTAGTTACGACTTCTCCCAAAAATTCAAAGCTTTTCGCCAATAATGACTCATTGCTCTTCACAAAAGAATCGTTAATAGTATCCATACGGAAGGTTACAATTTGATAATTACCACGCTTATAAATATCGAACCCGAAGCCCGCCCCATAGAGGCGTTCCAGCTGTTCACGAAATTCAATTGTCTCCGGATAAGCTTCTGTACCTCTCCGAAGAACAAACGGCGTTAATGCTGTTGTAGTAACCGTTTCGCTACTAAGCGGAATACCAGCATAAAGCGAAATGGCAAACGTCTTGAATCGGGTAGTCGGCAGCACGTGAATACGAATATTCCCCGCACTTCCGCGTTCAAATATCGGCTTGTTCAAGACCAAAACTCCTTTACGAGAGACTGATGATATATCTTAATAAAATTAAATCCATTCTATACCAATCCAAAGTAAAGAAGCAACCTAACGAACAAGCGGCTGCTCCTTTGTATAGGGTTTATGATTACATACAGAAAATATGCTTACCTATCGTTTTTACTTGAGGGCGGGTCCAGATCCATTTTGAAGTAGCTGTCTCAGGATTAAAATAGTACAAACAACCACCGGAGGGGTCCCATCCATTAAGCGCTTGCTGAACGGCTTTACGTGCGTTCTCGTTTGGCTCGAGCCAAATTTGCCCATCTGCCACTGCTGTAAAGGCACCAGGCTGGAAAATGACGCCTGAAGCCGTATTAGGGAAGCTAGGCGACTTAACTCTGTTCAGAATAACAGCTGCTACTGCTACCTGACCTTCAAAAGGCTCACCACGTGCTTCTCCATATACCGCATTAGCCATAATTCTCAGATCATTATCTGAAAGACCCATTGCGCTCGAAGGAGCCAATTCCTCCGATTCTTTCTTTGCGGTTTCTTTTTCAGTATTCACTGTTTCTTTTTTTGCTTTCTGCGCACTGCCTGCTTGACCAGCGACACTTGTCTCCATTCCTGGTTTCCAAGCCTTAGTTGCGTTGTATAGCTTTAGCTTCGTCTTGGGACCTGCCAAACCATCTGTTTTCATTCCAAATTCAGATTGGAACCATTTTAGCGAATCGCGAGTTTTCGGGCCAAAATTGCTGTCTAACTTACCATAATAGAACCCTAGATACTTCAGTCTTCCTTGCAACTCGTACACGTCTTTACCATTAGCTCCATAAGTAATGACCTGCTCACTGAATACTGGAATCGCCTGCTCAGGAATATTTTCATTGGTTTTCACATCAGATTCAGCTTTATGCTGAAACAACGCATAACCGATTCCTAGCAAAAGCAGCACTAAACCTGCAGCAAACCACATTCTCGCTTTATTCATATCGTTTAGCTCTACCTTTCTCTTGTGGATTATACATGGTTGGTTGACTTTATTATGACAATCCTGACCCTTTCCTATGCACCACAAAAAAGATACTTAGCCATCAATAGAATACAAAAAAGCTGCTCCTTAGTCACAGTTCAAGTGAACCATCGGAGCAGCCTCTTATTAAGCTTTGTTACCATTAAGAAGAAATCTTACCCATCTTATATTGTTCAATCGTCATAAGCACCTCACGTGGCTTGCTGCCTTCGTAAGGCCCAACGATACCCCTTGCTTCCATCGAGTCAATCAAACGGGCAGCACGGGTGTATCCAACGCGCATACGACGCTGTAACAGTGAGACGGATGCCTGTTTAGCCTCCAGTACAATTTGTACCGCGTTATCGTACAGCTCGTCAAGGATTTCATCCTGATCAGGAGCTCCTTCATCAACTTCTGGCACGAGACTTTCATCATATTCTGCTTGTCCCTGTCCTCGAACATAATTTACGATTGTTTCTACTTCCTGATCGCTCATAAATGCTCCCTGTACGCGTGTTGGCTTAGATGCCCCCATAGGCATAAAGAGCATATCCCCACGACCAAGAAGCTTCTCGGCTCCTGCCATATCCAGAATCGTACGAGAATCAACCTGCGACGATACCCCGAAGGCAATCCGTGACGGAATATTAGCTTTGATTACACCAGTAATGACATCTACTGAAGGCCGTTGAGTCGCTATGATCAAGTGGATTCCGGCAGCACGTGCCATTTGGGCAAGACGTGCAATAGCATCCTCAACATCATTAGCTGCAACCATCATAAGGTCAGCAAGCTCATCCACGATGACAACGATATAAGGCAGAACCCCTGCGAGATCCTCCTTCTCCTTCATCATCAAGTTATAGCCTTCGATATTGCGTGCTCCTGATTTAGAGAACAGCTCATAGCGTTTCTCCATTTCGACGACAATTTTCTTAAGTGCCAACGAAGCACGTTTCGGATCGGTAACAACCGGAGTTAACAAATGCGGGATACCATTATACACATTGAGCTCAACCATTTTAGGGTCAACCATCATGAATTTAACTTCATCAGGTTTCGCCTTATACAAAATACTCGTAATAATCCCATTAATACATACCGATTTACCAGAGCCGGTTGCACCTGCAACAAGCAAGTGAGGCATCTTCGCCAAATTGCCAACAATCGTCTGACCAGCGATGTCACGGCCAAAGGCAATAGTGAGCTTAGCTTCAGCGTCTACAAAGGTTGGCGTCTCCATAACCTCACGCATAGTCACCAGGGATACTTCATTATTCGGAACCTCTATCCCAATCGCTGATTTACCGGGAATAGGAGCTTCCATCCGAATGTCTTTGGCAGCGAGCGCCAAAGCTATGTCATCAGTGAGATTAACGATCCTGCTAACCTTAACACCAATGTCCGGCTGAATCTCATATCTTGTTACAGCTGGTCCACGTACTACCTCTAGTACACGAGCACGTACACCGAAGCTCTCCAAAGTAGCTTCCAGCTTGCGAGCAGTTTGCATATAATCCGCCTGATCTCCTGATTTCCCCGCATTCGCTGGTTTGGATAATAAACGAAAAGACGGAAGCTTGTACGGTTTTGGTGCAGGCTTAGGTGGAAGCGGAGCTGCTTCTGCCTCAGGCACATGCCCTGTGTTCGATAACTGTGCTTGCCCTTCCTCTTCAGGAGCTGCATCATGTACAGGATTGTCCGTATGGCTGCTGATTGGCTCTGATTCGGATGATATCACCGAGGAAGCATCTATAGCCGAATCGGAGCCATCCAGCTGATGCTCATGATCCCCCCATTCTGCATCCTCATCATCCAGACGTCCATCCCTTTGGATATTGTCAAAGAAATCCCGAATGATCGGACCTGTATCCACCTCTGAAGAAGAGCTGGCATACTGAAGATTGTTCCAGTTTATCCCTTGTGCAACTTCAGCTTTGTCTTCAGCAGATACATGATCGTGATCTTGTGGATCATGGTTCTGCTGAGCAGCCCCAGCACGAACATGTTCTGGATTAAGATCATCCTGCTCCTTTTCATCGGTTCCATTTACAGATTTGGAAGCACGGTCCTTAAAACCGAAGAGCTGGAAAAACACCGGTTTTCCCGACTTTTTCTTGCGATTTGCAGCAGGTACTTCATATTCCATATCTTCCTCGTCTTCATAATCGCTTTCTGCTGCATAATCATGAACCTCGAGCGGTTTATTCGTCTTTTTCGATTTTGTTTTGTTCGTAACCGGAACTGGACGAAGTAAGCGTATTTTCTTGGCAAGCTGATAACCAAACTCTCCCATCCTTGTACGAATCAATCTGAACAATTCGACGTATGACAATCCAGTAATCAGCATAAAGCTGATTGCCAGCAGGACGATCATAATAAGTTTTGCACCTGCCATGCCAAATAAAGAATACAGCAGAGCAAATTCAAGTCCTCCTATGTATCCACCACTAATATCAAGATTAAGCATGCTAAACCCGCCATCCGCGAAGGTAGGCGTAAATAACGATTGCTGCAAATCCCTGTGAATTTGTCCCATGATGTTGCCGAACGTCATAGGAACTGCTGGAGCAAGCTTATGTCCCATAGCTGAAATCGTACTCATTAATACAAGCGCAAGAACTGCAAGTAATATTCCAGTGCGTCTTGTCGTCCACCGATTCGGCCATTTCCTTGAAATCATAACTGCCAGTCCAACATATATGCCAATTAACGGTATTACAAAATAAAACTTGCCGAGAACAAGAGCTGACATTTTAGACAATGAGCGTCCTACTGCAGCTTCCCCGGACAAAGCAATGATGGACAAAGTGATCAGGAAGATCCCATAAATTTCGTATTTAAGCATACTGCCAATTGCAGCTTTTTTCTTTTTACGTTTTCGTGCCAAACAGGAACACCCCCCAGATGAATATTATACCATAATCATTTGGAGGGAGGATATTGATCGCTCAAAAACTACAAGATATTCACTTAAGAAGCATTGGAAAAAACATGATCTGTTGGCCTGGAGCAAAAGATGGATTCAAATAATCATCCAAACTACAGCGCAGCAGACGTACAATCGTTGCCGTATTTCCTGTATCCATTCTCACCTGCATCAAAATACCGGACATTTCAATTTCTTGATACTGCTGCTGTTCAGCTTCATTCTGCCAGTAAAGCTCCTCAGGAATAATCGTATAATGCGTCATTGAGTGATTCCTCCTGGTGATGAGGTATTCTTACGCAATTCAATTAGAGCATTCAGCTTTTTCAAGCCTTCACCAATTCCGCCGAGTCCATCAATAAGTCCATACTTTACAGCGTCGCTACCCCCAACAGCCGTTCCGATATCACGATTTAGCTCTCCTGTCTTGAACATCAGTTCCTTGAACAATTGCTCGGTGATTTTTGAATGCGCCGTCACAAAACGAACAACTCTTTCCTGCATTTTCTCAATGTATTCAAATGTCTGAGGCACACCAATGACTAGACCTGTCATACGTATCGGATGAATCGTCATCGTTGAGCTTTCCGTAATCAAGGAATAGTCAGAAGCAACTGCGATCGGTACACCTATGCTATGTCCACCTCCAATAACTACCGTTACTGTCGGCTTTGAAAGAGAAGCTATCATTTCAGCGATAGCAAGACCTGCCTCCACATCTCCTCCTACGGTATTGAGAATAATCATGAGTCCTTCGATACGAGGATTTTGTTCTGCCGCGACTAGCTGGGGAATTAAATGCTCGTACTTTGTTGTTTTATTTTGTGGAGGAAGTACCAAATGTCCTTCGATCTGTCCGATAATGGTCAGACAAAAAACATTGGATTCACCTGGTGTCGGGATCGTAGTTTGTCCTAATTGCTGGATTGCCTCTGAAGCCCCTTCCGGTTTTTTTTCGGTTTCAGGCTCATTAGGAGCAGGTTCTGCATCAGCTTTAACAGTGTTACATAGGAATTTCATGTCTCTTTCCATCTCCATCATAACAATCCTTCCCGGGCTCCCCGGCCCTGTATTGGCCTAATTACATACATCAAGTAGTATGCCGTCATTGTTCCTACCTCTATGCACCAGACAATCTTAGACTGGAAAGTGTATGAATCAACGCAAAAAAGCCCCTTCTTCCAAAGGAACCGTCCAATATACCTTAGGAAGAAGAGGCGACTGTGTGCCTAAATTATGCTGTTCAGGGCTAAATGCAGTGATCCTTATACTTCCATAATGATTGGGAGTATCATCGGTCTGCGTCGTGTTTGTTCATATAGGAAACGTCCAAGCGCATCTTTAACATTCGTTTTTAAGGAAGCCCATTCATTAACATTTTCACTCATCAGTTTCTCAAGCGTACTTGATACGATACGGTTAGCTTCTTCAAGCAAACCTTCTGATTCACGAACGTAAACGAAACCTCTGGAAATAATATCAGGACCGGATACGATCGTACCATCCTGTTTGCTTAACGTAACAACTACAACCAAAATGCCGTCTTGTGACAACAGCTTACGGTCACGAAGTACGATGTTGCCCACATCACCAACACCAAGACCGTCAATCAGAACATTACCGGATGGAACCTTACCCGCCTTACGCGCAACACCACCCTGAATTTCCACTACATCACCGATATCTACCAAGAAAATGTTGTCAGGCTCAACGCCTACAGATTCGCCAAGAAGTGCATGTTTGCGCAGCATACGATATTCACCGTGAACAGGAATAAAATACTTAGGACGCATCAAATTGAGCATCAATTTCAATTCTTCCTGACTACCGTGACCAGATACGTGAACACCGGAATTGGAACCACTGTAGATGACTTCTGCACCTAGACGGAACAATTCATCAATAGTACGACCAATATACTTCTCATTGCCAGGAACCGGAGTTGCCGCAATAATAACAGTATCCCCAGGCAAAATATCAACTTTGCGATGTGTAGAACGTGCCATTCTAGTCAAAGCAGACATAGGTTCACCCTGGCTGCCAGTACACAGAATCACAACGCGATCTGCAGCCATCTTGTTAACTTCCTCTGGTTCAATCAAAATTCCATCAGGTACATTTAAATAACCAAGATCTGCAGCTATGCTCACTACATTGACCATACTACGACCAATTATTGTAACTTTACGACCAGTAGTGTAGGCCGCATCAATTACCTGTTGTATCCGGTGAACGTTGGATGCGAACGTTGCAACTACTACACGTTGCGCAGCCTTGCTAAAAATATCATCTAACACAAGGCCGACATTTTTTTCAGAAGGTGTAAATCCAGGTTTCTCTGCATTCGTACTATCCGACAAGAGAGCAAGAACACCGTTCTTCCCGATTTCACCCATACGATGCAAATCTGCAAATTGATCATTGACTGGAGTATGATCGAATTTGAAGTCACCCGTATGCACAACATTTCCTTCCGGAGTCTCGATACATACTCCGACTGAATCCGGAATACTGTGGTTTGTTTTGAAGAATGTTGCCTTCATTGTGGAACCCAGCTTTACTTCAGAATCAGCATTAATTAAAATCCGCTTAGTTTCACCAAGCAGTCCCGCTTCCTTCAACTTGTTCTCTACAAGACCTAAAGTCAGCTTGGTACCGTATACAGGGACATTTAGATTTTTGAGCACATATGGCAACCCACCAATATGATCTTCATGACCATGCGTAAGCAAAATACCTCTTACTTTATCACGGTTCTCCGTCAAGTAAGTAATGTCAGGAATGACGATGTCGATACCGAGCATGTCCTCTTCCGGAAATTTTAGTCCGGCATCAATCACAGCGATATCGTTGCCATACTGAACGGCATACATGTTCTTCCCGATTTCTGCGACGCCGCCCAATGCAAAGATCATCAGTTTATCATTATTCATTTTTTTGGACAAGTGAATCTAACCCTCCTAATAATTTGGACGTCGTAAATTTAAATTGTAAATTAAATGCACTTATAGTGCTTCCTTTTAATTAAAAGTTAATTCAAAAAGTTGTTTTCGGTTAGTCCGATTAATCAAACTTGATGAACGCACATTTATTAAATTCTTAATAATAAATTTCACCGCACCCAGTCACTTAAATTCATTATACATGATTATTTTGGCAAAACACAAGCAAACCCTTTACACCCTCTTAACGTTACGATGCTCCATAGCAAAAAAACCGATGCCTCGAAAGAGCCATCGGTTTCTGGAAATCAAGCATATATTTAGTCGCTATTTGAGCAATTTTCTGATCCGTTCTCCCTCTTCTTCAGTTGGAGGAACAAGCGGAAGCCTAACAGTGCCAACAGCATATCCGATCTCGTTTAGCGCATATTTAACTGCAACCGGATTCGGACATTCGAACAGCCCTTTAAACATTGGCAGCAGCTCTTGATGCATTTTCGCAGCTTCCTGCACATGCCCTTCCTGAAAAACCTGGATCATTTGTTTCATTTTAACACCCACCAAATGGCTCGCTACGCTAATAATTCCGTATCCCCCAACAGACATTGCTGGCAATGCAGCGGAGTCATCTCCGGAATACACCTTAAAACCCTCTGGAGCATTGTAAACAATATGAGCCACCTGCTCTAGCGGAGCACATTCCTTCGTCGCAACGATATTTGGAATTTGAGCCAAACGAAGCGTAGTTTCAGCACTCATGCTGACAACGGTGCGACTTGGCACATTGTACACAATAATTGGAAGCTTTGTTACACTTGCAATGGCTTCAAAATGACGATAAATGCCTTCTTGTGATGGTCTATTGTAATAAGGCACTACCAGTAACGCTGCATCGACTCCAAGTTTTTCCGCTTCTCTGGTCAAGTTGACAGAATGCGCTGTTTCGTTGCTTCCCGTACCTGCAATAATTTTACAGCGGCCAGCCGCATGTTTTACCGAAAATTCAAATAGCTTCAGCTTTTCCTCATCAGTTAAAGTTGGAGATTCACCTGTCGTTCCACTAACGACAAGGCTGTCGGATTTTTGCTCTTCGATCAAATAGTCCATAAGACGTGCTGTTTGTTCCCAATCGATGTTACCCTGATTATCAAAAGGCGTAACCATCGCTGTAATCAATCTTCCGAATTCCATGTCGTCCCTTCCTTCCATAAGTTCCACTGATATGCTCTGAAAAATGTATTAGCGACCAAGCTCAAACTTGGCATGAAGTGCCCGTAAAGCCTGAACCATATCTTCTTTATTCACAAGTACCCAAATGGTTGTATTGGAATCTGCAGATTGAAGAATCTGAATTTTGTTCTCAGCAAGCGCCTCGACTATTTTAGCCATAATCCCCGGAACTCCGTTAATTCCTCCGCCAATTACGGATACTTTGGCACAGCCTGATAATATACTTGCCTTTAATCCTAGTGAGCTAAGAACCGATTCCGCTTTATTCAGGTCATTGTCAAAGATCGTATAAACAGCACCCGTAGGGGTAACATTAATAAAATCAACGCTAATATCATTAGCCGCCATTGCCTTGAACACTTGCAGCTGTAAATTATCTAAACTATTGTCGGAAGCATCCACTTTGATTTGAGTCACATTTCCGACATATGCTATGCCTGTAACATAACGGTCCATTACTCCAGTCTGAACGTCCTTAAAACCTTCCGGATTGGCGACAAGCGTTCCTTCGCTCTCAGAAAATGTCGAACGCACACGCACCGGGACTCCAGACTGCATTGCAATTTCAACAGCCCGTGGATGAATGACCTTAGCTCCTTGATGAGCCATGTTGCAAATTTCAGCATAGCTAACATATTCAAGAGGTTTGGCATCTTCCACAATTCTTGGATCCGCAGTCAAAATACCGTTCACATCTGTATATATATCAACCATTTCAGCGTGGAGCGCCGCACCAAGCGCTGTAGCAGATGTGTCGCTTCCCCCGCGTCCAAGAGTGGTTACATCGCCTTCTTGATTGTGTCCCTGAAATCCAGTCACGATCACAACGTCATGACGCTCCAGTTCCTCAATAACTCTTACAGGATGAATATCCAGAATTCTTGCATTTCCATAGTGGCTGTCTGTTACAAAACCTGCTTGTGCTCCCGTTAAAACAGTTGAAGTAATCGACCGCTGCTGAAGCAAGCTGCTCAACATGGTCGCCGAAATCACTTCACCGCAGGAAAGCAGTAAATCCTGTTCGCGTGAAGCTAATGATCCTCCACCTTCAGTAATTAGTCCAAGTAGAGTATCTGTTGCGTAGGGGTCTCCTTTACGGCCCATGGCCGAAACCACTACGACAAGCCGGTAACCCTGATCCAGTTCACGGCGGATGTGAGTTATTACATGTTCTCTGGCTTCTTTCGTGGAGAGAGAAGTACCTCCGAACTTTTGCACCAAAATGCGCATGGGTATTCCTCCAGTTTATATGCGGAGTAAAGCTTTACTTCATTCCGTTATTACTCATGTTAATTATTATTTAAGATGAATATTTAAGTTCACCAATAACAGACCTCAGGCTGAACCTGATCGGGTTCTACCCAAAAAGATTCAGCCCTTGATTGCTATTATTTTGGTATTACCCTTGTTTCGCAATAATCTCAGCAATTTGCACTGCATTCCACGCAGCGCCTTTAAGAAGATTATCCGAGACGATCCACATGTTCAGGCCGCGTTTGTTTCCGAGATCACGACGCAGTCGACCAACGAAAACATCCTCTTTACCAGCAGCTTCAGTTGCAAGCGGATAAGATTGCGAAGCAGGATCATCTACCAGAGTTATTCCTGGAGCATCTGCGAGAAGACTTCTTGCTTCTTCCAGTTCGTAGTCATTTTTAAATTCAACATAGACAGATTCAGAATGGCCGTATACGACAGGGATACGAACACAAGTTGCCGTTACTTCAATAGAATCATCGCCGAAAATTTTCTTGGTTTCACGGACCATCTTCATTTCTTCCAATGTATATCCATTATCTTGGAATTTATCGATCTGAGGAATAGCATTAAATGCGATTTGATGTTTCACAGGTAAGGACCCCACTGGCAAAATATCCGGTTTTGGATCGTTTCCTTCAAGCACTTCCTTGCTTTGACGCAGCATTTCGTTAATCGCTTTAGCACCAGCGCCAGATACGGCTTGATAGGTAGATACAATAATCCGGGAAATTCCAAAACGATCATACAGCGGCTTAAGAGCAGCAACCATTTGAATCGTTGAACAGTTAGGATTTGCAATAATGCCCTGATGCTTGCTGATCATGTCTGCGTTAACCTCTGGTACTACAAGTGGAGCAGTCGGCTCCATACGGAAAGCATTAGTGTTGTCAATAACTACTGCTCCATGACGCACAGCATGTGGGGCAAGCTCTTTACTTACATCTCCACCTGCACTAAACAATGCGATGTCAATGCCTTCAAAGCTGTCCGGACCAGCTTCCTCAACGGTAATTTCCTGTCCCTTGAAACGAAGAACGGTTCCTGCTGAACGAGCCGAAGATAACAGCTTCAGCTTATCTACTGGAAAGTCTCTCTTCTCCAATAATCTGATAATTTGTTCTCCAACAGCTCCCGTCGCTCCTACAACGGCGACATTAAATTTCGTTTTCATCTGGTACGTCTCCCCTTCTCTAATCAATACTATTTATAATGAATGAATTATTACCGAAATCGTTCTATAATCAGCGGCTGCAATTGCTTACCTTCAAGTGCCGCGTAACAAGCTTCAGGAACAAGCTCCATTCGTGCAACAAGTGAATTTGGTTTATCAACCGGATTATCCTGACCAAAAGGTACAAAAAAGATGTTTTTTGCTACTATCAATTTTGCGATATTTGCTAAATTAAAGCCTAACCCATCATTCGTCGATACTGCAACAACGAGCGGCCGGCCGTTACGCATTTGCGCTTTGGCTGCCATTAGCACCGGACTGTCTGTCACAGCATTGGCTAATTTGCTTGTCGTTGTTCCTGTGCAAGGTGCAATCACAAGCACATCAAGCAGTTTTTTGGGTCCTAATGGCTCCGCGTCGACAATTGAAGAAATGATATCACTACCTGTAATATCTTTCAACTGTTTTTGCCAATCTTCTGATTTGCCAAATCTGGTATCCGTCGTCATCACTGACTGAGAAATAATCGGCACCACTTTGGCGCCATCATCTACAAACCGCTTGATCTGCGGCATAATTTCTGCAAAAGTACAATGCGATCCCGTTACGGCGTAACCTACAGTTTTCCCATGCCAATTCACTCTTCATCCCCCCGTAAATGGAACTCATCCAAAATCGACTGACACAACGTATTCGCTATAATGATTCCAGCCGTTTTGGGAGCAACTATTCCAGGTAAACCGGGTGCGAGCAGAGCCTTGATTCCACGTTTCTCAGCAAAACGGAAATCAGTTCCGCCAGGAGCCGAGGCCAAATCGATAATAACTGCCTTCCGGGGTAATTTAGAGATGATTTGTGCTGTGATTATCATAGTCGGTATTGTATTAAAAATCAAGTCAATATCCCCCGTATTAGCGCTCAAATCCGTTGTTTTGAAAGGCTTCCAGCTCATTTCTACCGCTCTGGCGACATCGGCTTCTCTACGTACTCCAACCTGAACATTCGCTCCCAATCCCTGCAGCGTTTTCGCCAAAGTAAAACCCGTCCGGCCGATCCCCAGCACGATACAGGAAGAACCGTGGATCGTAATATCAGTATTCTGTATTGCCATCATTACAGCACCTTCGGCAGTAGGAATTGAATTGTAGATAGCCACATCATCTCGATCCAGCAACTCGATCAATCTAAAACCGTACTCCGCACTCATTCGCTTCAAAAAGCTTTTAGCCATGCCCGTATACACCAGTGTGCCTTCACGAATGGCTGCAAATGTCTCTTGCTTCATGGCCACTTCTGCCTTCGAAAACGGCGCTGCGATCAAACCTTGATCGTCACAGCCTATCACGGGCAGAACGATCACATCTGCTTCACCCAGCAATTCTGGGCTCAGCGTATCATTTATTGCTCCCTGAGGTGGAGATTCAAGTTTGTCAAAACCTACGATTCGAACCGAAGCATCCAGTTCTACGCATTTATTGATAACCTCCAACTGGCGGGCATCTCCGCCAAGGAACACTATTGTAAGTCCTGTAAGCATCAGGCGTCGGCACTCCTTCCAGGCAATTCAGTATAGAGCATCTTATGCTGTTGCCTACAAAGTGGTGAAACCCTGAGTCTGCTTTTCCCGTGCGTTTTTTTATAGTAAGCAAGCTGAATTCATACTAGAATATTACAATTACTACTAGCTAAGGAGCTTGACTCTATTATGAAAAAAACAATGATTGCAGCAACCATACTTATCACACTTGTAGTTGCCTGCGTATTGTTCAATCAATTTTACGCGGCTCAAAACAATGACTCGCCTCCTTTACCGGACAACGAGCCCCCTAATACAGCAATGTCTTCTGATCCTATTGATGATTCGGAAACCAGTTTGAGTGTTCAGGAAATGAGAGCTGATCTCGATTATTTAGTGACAACATTGGAGCAGGTCCATCCTTCCTTAATCAATGGGTGGAATAAAGAACAGCGGGAGGCAATTGACACTGTGTACAATCAATTAAATGCGCCTCTGACAAAGGATCAATTTTATTATTATGCCATCGAGATCATCACTTTACTGCAAGATGCTCATAGCTTTATAAGTCCATACAGCAATTCCACAAAATCATTGAGTATGTCCGTATATTGGACAGAAGAAGGTCCTGTGGTTCTCAACTCCACTCTTAATTTGCAGCGAGGAGATTTACTAATAAGTCTGGGAGGCTTAAAAAGTCAGGAGCTGGTTAGCGAACTGAAAAAAGTAATCTCGGCCGAAAATGAAGAGTGGGTAAAAATGCGCGGATCAGGTGTCATGATAACCGATTCGTTTCTGAAGCATTTAAACCTCGTAAAAGAGGATACTGTAGAAATTTCCGTGAAGCGTAATGGTGAAATCCTGTCGTTAAATCTCCCGTTTAACAAAAAAAATGTTCAAGAATCAATGAACACACCCTTTGATACAGGAAACGGTAATTATAGCTACACGATTAATAAGGACCTCTCACTCGGAATTTTACAAATTAACGCTTGTATATTTGACGAAGAATACAAAAACACTTTGCAAAATTTCTTCGCCGAAGTGAACCAGCTAAAGATTAATCATGTAGCGGTAGACTTACGGAACAACACCGGAGGAGATTCAAGGGTCATTGACGAATTTCTGAGATATGTGAATGTCGATAAATTCACTACATTTTCGGGATTAGTCCGCTTTTCACCACAAGCTAAAGAGCTTAGGAATGGTGACTTGTCTAGCGGCTTTGAAAGATTCCCGTCAACTGAAATGAAAAATACGGATCAAGTCAGCTCCGCCTTCTCGGGCAAGCTTTATGCTCTGACGTCGGCTAAAACGTTCAGTTCAGGCAATATGTTCGCTGTTATGCTTCAAGATAATAAAATAGGTACAATTATTGGAGAGCCTACAGGTAATCAGCCATCAGCCTATGGAGACATACTAGGATTTTCACTCCCTCATTCACAATTTCAATTTTCTTTATCTTATAAGCAGTTCCTCCGTCCAAATGAACAGCTAAACGACCAGCTCACGTTAGAACCGGATATCCCGGTCTATACAACTCGTCAGGATATTATTGATGGTCGCGATGCTCAATTAAGCAAGCTGGAAGAAATGATCAAAACAGAACAATAGACACGAGGAAAAATGGATCTCATGAAAGAGAAACGGCGGTACAAGGAAGCTTATCCTTGCACCGCCGTTTCCAGCTTCTGATCGAGTCGCTTTATGACCTATTAAACCAGCTCTTTTACTTGACCAGAGGCGCTATCGCCATTTCGTGTTTTGGATGCCGGCCACAGCAATTTTCCAAACAAGATTCCGATCAGACCAATGACAAGAATCACTAGACCAAAACACAGGAAGGTACGTGCAGGTCCAACAGCTTGTACCATAAGTCCGCCAAGGAGCGGCGCTACAATCATAACTACACCTAAAATGGTGCTCTGAATGCCAAAAACACGACCGATCATATCAGGAGGCGTTTCTTTTTGCAGACAATAATTGAAAGTTATCATGTACATACCGTTGCCTATTCCGAGCACAAAGCCTAATACCAGTACAGCGAGTACTGAACCATTTTGAGGGAGAAGTCCCAACCCCCCAATCGATATACCTATCAGTGCAGAACCACATCCTAACCTCCAACCATACCTGACTTCACGATTCATTTTGTTGATGATAAGAATAATGATAATAGCACCTGCACCTGATGCTGCCACCATCCAACCAAGCAGTGATTCTTGGTCAGGGGCAAGCTCACGAAAAAGGCTGGTGAACTGAAAATCGATCATTTGAATGGCAAGTGCCCCGATTAATCCAAATATCATAGAAGACAACAACAACCGACTGCGTATTATGAAGCTCCAGCCTTCTTTCCATATAATAGATAATGATTCCTTTTGCTTTTCCGTACTCTTGGACGTCTTCTCTCCTTTTTCAACACGGTCTCTAGCTTCCTTTCCTACACTCCTCAGCAGTAAATAAGAACAAAATCTAAAACAAGCATTAAGTACTATGCACCATTGCGGAGACAGAAGAGACAAAGCGAGACCACCTAATAAAGGACCCCCAATTTTAGATCCTTGATTCACGATTCCATTAAGTGAGGTCGCCTGAAGCAGCTGCTCCTCCCTGACAATGCTTCTTGTTAATGCCTGCTGTGCGGGTACGTTTAACGTAGAGATCGCCGCACGCACAATAAGGATTGGAAATAGCCAAACCATATTCGGAGCCAGCAATATGAACAATGTCAGAGCTGCCGTAAACAAATCACAAATACGCATCAGCTTTAACTTATTTAACCGATCAGCCGCGACACCAGCAACCGAACCGAGCAGAATACTAGGCAGTGCGTTAGCTATCGGAAGCAAGGCTAGCATCAACGGACTGGCCTGCCATCGATAGCCCACAAGCACCTGAATAGCCAATATATCGAACCAATCGCCAAAGGCAGCTGCAGTATAAGCACTGTATACTCGCATGTAGACTTTATTACGAAGCAGACTTGATTTTGCTTGTTTTGAAGCTGTCATACACATTCCTCCATTTCTCAGTTAACTTGAGCTGATATATACTGTAAAGGAGAAATGTCAGAGAATGATCAGAGGATCATTAGACTCTACTGAGGATGTTATGAATGGTGTCTTCTAGCACTTTAAGCTTTTTTTTCAGACCAATTCGTTCCTGTTCTTCATCGTAAATGTATGTATACTTCTTCTGCAGCTCTTTCTTAATAGGAAATTTCCCACAGTCAAAATAAAAGGAAATACGGCATAAAGCTAGCAGCTTCAACGGTATAAAGCCAGAGTTCTCCAGCACTTGAATACCCTCGTCCAACAGTTTCTCTCCTTCGTTCCAAAGCTGACGGTTTAACATCCACAGACCCTTAACTATTTTGTAGCTTCCGGTCTCACGCAAATAGGGGAACGATGACAATACATCTGCTTCAATAGCTTCCGACATTTGCTCCAGCTCATGCTCCTCTGTCCCTGCAACCAAATGCACAAACATCTCTGTAATTGCCATTTGCGGAATAAAATAATCGAAGCCCTGCTGCTTGATAACCTCGTAGCTTTTCTTCAAACGATCCAGAGCTTTATCCGTTTCTCCGGCCTGTGCATATAAATCAATTATATTGAGAAGCTCCATTTCTCTGTTCTGCTCAGCTGACATCAGTTTCTTCTCCAGCAATTGCTCACAAAGTATCAAACTATGCTCCGGCTTAACCAAATTAATGTAATATAATATCAGCCAATATAAGCGTTCCTCTATTGAAACCTCATTCGTATGCAGCAGCCAATCAATATCACCCTCTACAAAATGGACATAGATCGAATAATACGGGTCAATTTTGAAACCAAGCACATCCTTTTGACGGGCAAGAGTGAGCATCGAACGTCCTTGACCGTATCGGTGGAATTTCTTAAATACATTGCGCATTGTTTCGTGAAGTTCAGGGTCTTGAATAGTAGGTGTTGTTTCCTCAACACTTCTTGGATTTTGCAGAGCTAGACTATAGCCCAATCCGCGGATTGTTTTTATCTCCAGACCAGCATAAGGAGCAAGCTTTTTACGCAGTCGATATATATGGTCATCTACCGTCCGATCGACGGGATATTCCAGTGGCCATACATGTTCCAGCAGTTGCTCTCTACTGAATATGCGGCCTCTGTGCTGATACAGAAATTGCAAAAGAGCAAACTCCTTTGGCAGCAGCTCTACCGTTATGCCTTCAGCAGTCACTTTGTATTCATTTTCAATGAATTCCAGTTGCATTCAGGTAAACCTTCTTTCCCATAAATCAGCTTCATCTTATCACTGTACAGTCCATTATACAGTCAAAAAGAAAGAACTGCCTCTTAAGGTCACTTTAATGACCTTTTTGAGACAGTCCATTTAAATGTTCTTTACTTAGTACCCGTATGTCCGAACCCGCCAGCTCCGCGAATAGTTTCCGAAAGCTCATCCACCTGAATCAATTTAACCTCCGGGACGATCTGGAACACCATTTGGGCGATCCGTTCATTGCGAGTAATCTTGAACGGCTCTTGGCCAAGATTAATCAACAGCACCTTAATTTCTCCGCGATAATCCGCATCAATCGTTCCAGGCGTGTTCAGGCATGTAATCCCATGCTTGAATGCGAGGCCGCTGCGCGGTCGGATTTGCGCCTCTAAGCCTCCAGGCATTGCGATTGCTATGCCTGTAGGTATCAACGTTCTCTGTCCAGGAGACAGTACTACATCTTCCGTCACCGCTGCATATAGATCAAAGCCGGATGCCAGCTCCGACATTTTACGAGGCAGTTCAATATCTTCATTTCCAGCTAAGCGATTAATTTGTACTTCAAATGACAAGTTCATCTCTCCTTATTCCCGATAACACACGATCCGATGAGCCTACCATGGCGAGAGAATACGGCTTCTTGAACATTTCCTTCAGAACAGCATTCACATCGTCCATCGTTACTTCTTCAATTCGGGCTATCATTTCATCAAGTGTATTGTGCCGACCCATCATCAGCTCATTTTTGCCTAAACGGTTCATTCGACTGCCTGTACTTTCCAGGCTTAAAATCAGGCTTCCTTTCAATTGCTCCTTACCCTTTGTAAGCTCACTCTCATTGATCCCGTTCACAGACACGTCATGAAGAATTTCTTTTGTTAAATTCAGCACTTCCTGAGTCTGCTTTGGTGCCGTTCCGGCATACACCGTAAACAAGCCACAATCCGCGTAGGAGCTATGATAAGAATAAACTGAATATGCCAGCCCTCTCTTCTCCCGTATCTCCTGGAACAGACGAGAGCTCATGCCACCGCCAAGCGTATTATTAAGCAATGTCATGGCATATTGATTGTCAGCACCAATCTGAAGGCCGGGAAAAGACAGGCAAATATGATTTTGCTCCGTCTTCTTGCGATAGTATTTCAGATCACCAAGGAAATCTGGAGCTACAATACTGCTCTGCTGTCCCTTGTTATTGAAATCACCAAAATACTTTTCCATCAACTCGATAATACTGTCATCGATGTTGCCAGCTACGCTGATCACCGTGTTTTCTACCGTGTAGTTCTGGCGCATATATTCCTGAAGGTGCTTCGGCTCCATAGTCTGAAGCAACTCCTCGGTTCCTAGTATCGGCTTAGCTAGCGCATGACTGCCATACGCCGCCTCAGATACAAGGTCATGGACCATGTCATCAGGCGTATCCTCGTACATCGAAATCTCTTCCAAAATCACATTTTTCTCTTTACGCAGTTCTTCTGGATCAAAAAGAGATCGGAAAAACATATCAGACAGTACATCCACCGCAATTGGCAAATGCTCATCCAATACTTTTGCATAGAAACACGTATATTCCTTGGAAGTAAATGCATTGACGTTACCGCCAATTGCATCAAATTGCTCTGCTATTTCCTTCGCATTAAAACGTTCAGTTCCCTTAAACAGCATGTGTTCAATAAAATGGGAAATTCCACCTTGCTCAGGACTCTCATTCCGTGAGCCTGTCTTGACCCATATACCGAACGACACCGAACGGCAAGTCGGTATTTTCTCCATGACCACCCGAAGGCCGTTTTTCAACTGCACTTTTTTCACAACTGGCCCTCCCATAACTAAATCGAGTTCAAAAAGTCAGTACTATAAATGCAAGACTATCCTATCAAAAAAAAACAATTTCCTCAACTCTACGGTGTATTCACGCGATTTGGCGATAACGTCTCATCCACTGTGCCTAAAATCAACCCTTTATTACGAATAGCAGTGATCATCCCTTTAAGTGCGTCACGGGAGGACGCTGTCGGATGCATCAGGATAAGAGAACCGGGTTCTACTTTTTTAGCAATTTTGCTCACGATTGAAGCAGCTGGCGGCTTCATCCAGTCCACCGTATCCAAAGTCCAAAGCACCGTTTTTAATCCTTGTTCAGCAGCCAGAATCACTGTCTTGTCATTAAAATCACCTGAAGGCGGGGCAAACCAACGATTCTCTACACCAAGCTTCTCTTTTAATAGATCCTTCGTTTTGGATATTTCCAGTCTAGCCCTTGTCGACTCAAGTTGACTCATATTGGGATGAGAATATGCATGATTCTCAATTTGATGACCTCGCTTTTGAATTTCTAAAGCCATTTCGGCATTCTTTTTTAACCAGCTTCCATCGAGGAAAAAAGTTGCTTTCACCTTAGTCTCATCCAAAATATCAAGCATCGGAACGATGTATTCATTGCCCCAAGCTACATTAATCATAAAAGCTACCATAGGTTTGTTTGGATTTCCGCGGTAGATGGGATGCGGGCCTAAATCATCAAGATTTACTTTGGGCTTAATTTCCCGATAGACATACTCAATAGCTGAACCTTCCGGTTTCAGACGTGCCTTTTGATATGTACTCTCCACATCAACCTCAAGTCCGTTATACCCTGGAATCGCCTTCCATACCCGATCAATTACCGCATCAATCGGCTCAATTCTAAGTTTTGCTGCCTCCTCCTGAATCGTGGATAACAGCTTTTCTTCACCCTTACTATCTGCGAACCATCCAAAGGCATCCTCACCAAATTCCTCAGCTCCCCTACCTTGAACAAATTCACGGATTCCCGTAAATTGGCCAAGCACTATAGCAATTAAAATGCATATTGAAACAACTGCAAATTTATTACGATTCATGAAGACTCATCCCTTCAGCGGGTTTTGTCCTCATCATATGTGAACAGGCTATCAATTATTCGGGAAGTGCATCTAAGTCACACAAAAATAAAAAAAGAGCCAGAATAATTTCATTCTGTCTCTTTTCCCGCGCTCATTAGATGTAAGGAAGAGTAAACAAGCTGATGTTTACTCTGTCTCCGCGGTCAGCACAGCTTTGCGGGAAAGATTGACCCGTCCCTGTTGGTCGATTTCAGTAACTTTAACAGTCACAGTATCACCGATCGCTACGACATCCTCCACTTTAGCAACCCGTTCAGTTGACAGCTGGGAAATGTGTACAAGACCATCTTTGCCTGGCAATATCTCAACGAATGCGCCAAATTTCTCGACTCGTTTTACAGTACCAACATAGATTTCACCTACTACGACTTCCTTGACGATTCCTTCGATAATAGAACGTGCCTTATTGTTCATCTCTTCATCTGTTGAAGCGATAAACACACGACCGTCCTGCTCTATATCAATCTTCACGCCAGTCTCTTCGATGATTTTGTTAATAATTTTGCCACCAGCACCAATTACATCGCGGATTTTGTCCGGGTTGATGTTCATGATTGTAATCTTAGGTGCATATTTAGACAAATGCTCTTTCGGCTTTTGGATACGCTCCATCATTTTAGACAGAATGAACATACGTCCTTCTTTTGCCTGTTCCAGCGCATCCGTCAAAATTTGGCGGTCAATACCATCAATTTTGATATCCATCTGGATCGCAGTTACGCCTTCGGATGTTCCGGCAACTTTAAAGTCCATATCACCAAGATGATCTTCCATACCTTGAATGTCTGTCAAAATCGAGACGTGCTCGTTGTCCTTGATCAGACCCATAGCTACACCAGCTACTGGAGCCTTGATCGGTACACCTGCATCCATCATAGCCAGCGTACTGGCACAAATACTTGCTTGTGAAGTAGAGCCGTTCGATTCCAATACTTCAGATACAAGGCGAATCGTGTACGGGAATTCAGATTCCGGTGGAATGACTTTGGAGAGTGCTCTTTCCCCAAGCGCGCCATGTCCAATTTCACGGCGTCCAGGAGCACGAAGCGGACGCGCTTCACCTACGCTGAACGGAGGAAAGTTGTAATGATGCATAAATCGTTTGGATTCTTCGGGATGAATCCCGTCCAAAATTTGCACATCACCAAGCGCACCAAGTGTGCATACACTAAGTGCCTGTGTCTGGCCACGTGTAAATAACCCAGAGCCATGTGTACGTGGCAAAAGGTTAATGTCACATTCAATTGGACGAATCTCATCGAGTTTTCGACCATCAGGACGAATTTTATCGTGAGTGATCAAGCGACGCACTTCTTCTTTTACGATATCGTGCAGTACTTCCTTAACATCACTAAGCAGCTCCGGAGACTCTATGTATTTCTCCTCAAAATGAGCTACTGTCTCATCATTGATAGCATCGATTGCATCTTGACGAGCATGTTTTTCTGCAATTTTAACAGCTTCAACAAGACGAGCAGCTGCAAATTCGCGAACTTCACGGTTTACTTCTGAATCAACGGAGTGAAGGATAACCTCCATTTTCTCTTTACCAGCAATTGCAACGAGCTCTTCAATAACGGCAACGATCTTCTTGATTTCATCATGTCCAAACATGATCGCTTCAAGCATTACGTCTTCCGGAACTTCATCAGCTTCAGCCTCAACCATCATAATGGCGTCTTTCGTTCCAGCCACTACGACATAAATATCACTTGCTTCTTGCTGCGCAATATCCGGGTTAATGACAAATTGACCGTTTACGCGTCCGACAGCTACGCCGCCAATCGGCCCGTTAAACGGTACATCTGAAATACTCAATGCAGCCGAAGTGCCAATCATAGCGGCAATTTCCGGCGAACAGTCCTGATCCACACTCATAACCATGTTCACGATCTGCACATCATTACGAAAGCCCTCTGGAAATAAAGGACGAATCGGACGATCAGTAAGGCGGCTGGCGAGGATCGCTTTTTCACTAGGACGACCTTCTCTTTTAATAAATCCTCCAGGGATTTTACCAACAGCGTACAGCTTTTCTTCATAGTTCACGGTCAATGGGAAGAAGTCCAAATCCTTTGGACCCGGCGAAGCCGTTACTGTACATAATACAGACGTATCTCCGTACCGAACCATAACCGCTGCATTCGCCTGTTTAGCCAGACGACCGGTTTCCAGTATAAGAGGTCTTCCTCCTAACTGCATTTCTACATGTTTTTCCATGTGATCCCTCCTTGTTACCATTAAAAGTTCGGTACAAGTCTCATTATTTCCTGCTTTACCCCGATTCATAAAGCACAGCTCACAATAAACTTGTCCCAATCACAACAAAAGCTCCTGACGGAGCTTATGTACGAAATTATAATTAAAGTATACTCCTGTTGCTAAAAAGCAACCTAGCAAGCGCTCCATCCGCTTCAACAGCGGATTAGGAGGTTACCAGGCTGCTTTAATACAACAAAGTCAAATTAACGACGCAATCCAAGTTTCTCAATCAAAGCGGAATAACGTCTAACGTCTTTGTTCTTCAAGTAAGCAAGCAACTTACGACGTTGACCAACCATTTTCAAGAGACCGCGACGAGAATGATGATCCTTCTTGTGCGTGCGCAAGTGGTCTGTCAAGTTAACGATGTTTTCCGTAAGGATAGCAATTTGCACCTCTGGTGATCCTGTATCGGATTCATGAGTTTTGTGCTCTTCGATCAATTGTTGTTTACGTTCTTGAGTCAATGCCATCCTGTTCACCTCCTTTAATATAATCGCCATTAGCCTAGTAATGAGACGGTGAGATCAAATAACCAAGCTAAGGTTATATGTTATGGGACATATCAGAAAATATATCCACATACACAACGTTAATTAGTATAACATAACATTTAATTAAAAGTAAATGGGGGTTGTCCTTAATATACTCGTACTCTAATCTATAGGCTGAAGGAGCTCCCGCGCTGTCATAGCATCCTTTGTAATTTGTGATACTAATTCATCAATACCGTTAAACTTCCGCTCTTCCCTGATGAAATGAATAAGTTGTACTAACAAAATATCTCCGTATAAGTCCCCGCTATAATCCAGCAAATGTATTTCCAGGGTTGGATGGAGCACATTATCGTGGAATGTTGGCTTTACACCTACATTCATTACTCCTTGATGCCATGTTCCATTATGATTGGCTCTTACTGCATAAACCCCTTTTGCAGGTAATACATAATGCTCACTCGGCTCTACATTGGCTGTTGGAAATCCGATCTTCCGGCCTCGTTTTTCTCCATGCATTACAGTTCCCTTAAGTGTATATGGGCGCCCCAGCCAGGAATTGGTCAGAGATACATCGCCTTCCTGCAACGCCTTTCTGATTCCCGAGCTGCTTACCTTCTCGCCTTCAATAAGAAATGGCGGTACGGTATGTACATCCATCGTATTTTCACTTAATTCACGCAGCATTCCTGCATGACCTTCCCCACGGTAGCCAAAACGAAAATCAAAGCCAACTACAGCGGTTGTGGTACCAAGCGGAAGCAGCATCCCACTCACAAAGTTTTGTGGGCTCACTCTTGAGAATGCATCATTAAACTCTACAATATATAAATAATCTACACCCATCTCCCGAAGTATTTCCTCTTTCTCCTCCGGTGGAGTCAGGTAGCCTTCATAGTCACCTTTCTTCATCACTTCTTTGGGATGCGGATGAAAGGTCATGACGGAAGCGGGAAGCCCGACCTGCGCTGCGAGTCTTACAGCGGACTGTATGACACTGGCATGCCCCAAGTGCAGACCGTCAAACTGACCAATTGCCAGAACCTGTGGTCTGGCATAGTCTGTTATAATGTCCTCGGTTAAAGGATAAGTTAAGGTTATCATTTCCACAATCGTCTCACCTGCAATATACTGTGATTTATTCCGGATGAAATACTTTAACCGGAGTTACTGCCCCCGTAGATTCATCCACACGGAAAATACCTAGAAATTGTTGATCCGGTCCATATAACCGGATCGTGCTTCCTTTGACAACATCCGGCTCAACAACTGATGAAGAGAGTCGTTGTCCCTGAATGGCTGCCTTTACTTTCTCTTCCTGCACGGTATGTGCAGGCAAGTGATGAACGGCTTGGTCAACTGGAATCAAATGCGATTGCAATGTTCCTGACTGAACATACTCAGCTAGCTGCTCCAGTGTGATACATTGATCTTCTGGAATCCCTGCAGACATCGTTCTCCGAAGCTCCTCCATCGCTGCCGGCACTCCGAGAGCACGCCCAATATCTACACATAGCGTACGTATGTAAGTTCCCTTAGAGCAAAGTGTTCGGAAAGAAATTCGCGGGTGAATATCATCAGGCTGAAACGAAATCATCTCCAGTTCATGAATCGTAACCTCACGAGCCTTACGCTCAACCGTTTTTCCTTCACGAGCAAGTTCGTAGAGACGCTTGCCATTTTGCTTGATGGCGGAATACATCGGAGGTACTTGAGAAATCGTTCCTGTAAATTTGGACAACACATCTAGAACCTGCTCTTCAGTCACTGACACTTGATCAGTACTTTCCAGTATTTTTCCCGACATGTCCTCAGTATCCGTCGCAACACCAAGAATCAAGGTTGCTTCGTATTCCTTAGGAAGCTCCTGAAGATATTCAACCATTCTAGTTGCTCTACCAAGACACAATGGCAGAACACCTGTCACTGCAGGGTCCAGAGTACCTGTATGACCGATCCGTTTCATTCTCAAAATGCCACGTGATTTAGCAACTACATCATGAGAAGTAAAACCGACTGGCTTACGTATAGGCAAAATGCCTTCGTAGTTCATTTGATTCATAACTGAGCCTTCACCTGCTCCAGCACGCGCAGAACAATCTCATCCAGTGTACCTTCTATACGAGCACCCGCTGCTCGTATATGTCCACCGCCTCCAAAGCTCTGTGCAACGCGGGCTACGTCTACTTTACCTGCCGAACGTAAACTTACCTTAACGGCATTCTCATTAATTACTTTAAACAAAAGACCAACCTCTACACCTTGAATATTTCGGGGATAGTTTACGATTCCCTCCAAATCTTCATGTATAGCTCCCGTAAGTCTCATATCTTCATCGTCGACGGTCACCCAACTGATCTTGCCGTCTTCGCTTATTTGCAATCCATTTAAAGCTTTTGTTAACAAACGAAGCTGAGGCAATGTCATTTGCTCGAGCAGCTTCTCAGACAAGCCCGGACCATCAACTCCATATTCCAGCAGCCTGGAGGCAATTGCCATCACCTTAGGCGATGTACTCGAATAACGGAACCCGCCTGTATCAGTCAACAATCCTGTATATAGCGCTGTTGCTACATCATGATCTAAAGGCTTGTTCATAAATTGAATCAAATCAAACAATATCTCGACAGTTGCTGCCGCATTTGAAACGATGAGATTTATAGCGCCATATGCATCATTAGTCGGATGGTGATCAATATTTACAATTTGAGCATCATCCGTAAAGATGAGATGGCTCTTTCCTACTCTTTTAAAATCTGCACAATCCACGCATATTACATTTTTATACTTACTTTGGAGCGGAGTTTCCGATAGATCGACAATTTGCTCTGAGTGCCATAAATAGCTCATTCGCCGCGGAATAGGTCCTTCATTGACCATCATGTAATTTTTACCCAGACATGAGAGAAGCCAGCCCACCGCAAGGGTAGAACTGACTGCATCTCCGTCCGGCTGTACATGCGACACTACCAGGAAATCGTCTCGCTCCGTCAAAAACTGCTCGATTTGCCGGAACTCCTGTTCATTGGTCTGCATTGCCGTCTCCTTTAAATTCTCATTTTTCTTCTTCATGTGAAATATCGCCCAGCAGCTTTTCAATTCGGCTGCCATATGCAATAGATTCATCTATTTTGAATATCAGCTCAGGTGTATGTCTCAGCCGTATTCTTTTCCCAAGCTCGGTACGCAAAAATCCGTTAGCTTTTTCAAGCCCCTTGAGCGAGTCCTTTTTTGCATCTTCATCACCAAACACGCTCAAATAAATTTTTGCTTGTGACAAATCATTAGTCACTTCGACCCCGGTCACTGTAACAAACCCAATACGCGGATCTTTCAATTCACTTTGGATAAGTACACTGAGTTCTTTTTTAATCTGCTCGCTTACGCGGCCGGTACGATTTTTAGCCATTTACGACACCTCGCTCAAAATGCAAGTTCAAAGAGTCAGGTTTCAGTACTACGTGACCAAGATGACTTTTATGAACTACCTTGCTACTTACGTTCGACGGTTTCCATAATAAATGCTTCGATAATGTCGCCTTCTTTGAGATCGTTGTAGTTATCAAGAGTAATACCGCATTCGTACCCTTGTGCAACTTCCTTGGCGTCATCTTTAAAGCGTTTAAGGGAATCAATTTTACCCTCGAAAACAACGATACCGTCACGAATCAGGCGAGCTTCGGCAGCACGAGAAATCTTGCCAGATGTAACCATACAACCCGCGATTGTACCCACTTTGCTAATTTTAAATGTATTACGAACTTCAGCATGCCCAATTACGGATTCTTTATAGACCGGATCAAGCATACCTTTCATTGCCTGTTCAATTTCTTCGATAGCATTATAAATAACGCGATGCAAGCGAATATCTACTTTTTCCTGTTCTGCAGTTGCTTTAGTCTGACTGTCTGGACGAACGTTAAAGCCGATGACAATCGCATTAGAAGCTGCAGCCAGAATAATATCGGATTCGGTAATCGCACCGGCGCCGCTATGAATAATTTTAACGCGTACGCCTTCTACTTCGATCTTCTCAAGGGAGCCCTTCAGTGCTTCAACGGAACCTTGAACGTCCGCTTTAATAATTACATTCAGATCCTTGATTTCGCCCTCTTTAATGTGACGGAACAAGTCGTCAAGTGTAACTCTTGTATTAGCACCAAGATCAGATTGACGTTGCGTAATCGCACGTTTCTCGGCAATGTGGCGAGCTTTACGCTCATCCTCAAATACCATGAACGGATCACCCGCTTGTGGAACTTCCGTAAGACCGGTAATTTCAATCGGTGTGGAAGGTCCTGCTTCCTTGAGACGACGGCCTTTATCATTCACCATTGCACGAACACGTCCGAAGCAGTTACCCGCTACAAATGCATCTCCGACTTTGAGTGTACCGTGTTGAACGAGAATACGAGCAACCGGACCACGGCTCTTGTCAAGCTCAGCTTCAATAACAGCTCCGCGAGCACGTTTATCAGGATTTGCCTTGTATTCGTTAACTTCTGCCACAAGCAGAATCATTTCCAGCAGACCTTCAAGACCCATTTTTTGCTTAGCCGAAACGTTAACGAAAATGGTATCTCCGCCCCACTCTTCCGGTACGAGTCCGTATTCAGTGAGTTCTTGCTTTACTTTATCCGGATTAGCATCCGGCTTATCGATTTTGTTTACCGCTACGATAATAGGCAGTCCTGCTGCTTTGGCATGGTTAACAGCCTCAACCGTTTGCGGCATGACACCGTCATCGGCTGCTACGACGATAATCGTAATATCTGTAAGCTGTGCACCACGAGCACGCATTGCTGTAAATGCTTCGTGACCCGGAGTATCCAGGAATGTAATCTTTTTACCGTTGATTTCAACTTGATAAGCACCGATATGCTGAGTAATACCGCCAGCTTCTCCGCCTGTAACATTCGTAGAACGAATAGCATCAAGCAGTGTCGTCTTACCATGGTCAACGTGGCCCATAATCGTAACAACTGGTGGGCGCTCCAGCAAATCCGTCTCTTCATCCACTTCTTCAATCGTTTCGAAGCGATCGTCTTCAACCGGAATCTTCACTTCAACTTCAACACCGAAGTCACCTGCAAGTAACAAAATAGTGTCAATGTCGAGTTCTTGGTTAATCGTAGCCATTACTCCAAGAGAAATAAGCTTTTTGATAACTTCGGAAGCATCCTTATGAAGCAGTTTGGCTGTTTCGCCTACTGTCATCGTACCACGAACGATAATTTTCTTTGGCGTATTATCGATCTTCTCACGATATTGCTGAGGAGCCTGTGAGCCTTTACCACGGCCACCTTTTCCACCGCGGTTGTTCTTAAATCCACCCTGACGGTTATCATCAAAACGGTTGTTTCTGTTGTTATTATAGCCACCGCCGCCGCTGTTACCTTTTCTCGCACCTTGGCCTTGACCACCTTGGTTGCGGCTGCTGTTAAAGCCCCCGCTATTAGATCCAGTGTTCGATCCATTATTCGAGAAGTTACGGTTTGGCGATGATTGAGATTGCGTATTACGTGCACCTCCACTGTTATTCCCTTGATATGAGGAATTACCTTGGCCCTGTCCACGATTCGGTTGGTTATTGTTATTGCGATTGCCAGACGATTGCCCTTGGCCGGAACCTTGTTGTGAAGGGCGGTTGCTTTGCCCTGGACGGTTATTCTGTTGCTGATTTCCGGATGGACGATGACTTCTCTCTTGAGTTGCTGATGTGCTGCTCGTAGCAGCTTGATTATTGGTTGATTGTTTATTATTCATGCTAACCTGCTTTTCATGTTGATTTTTGTCAATATTTTGTCCTTCTTTTACCCCATTATTACGGCCTTGATTTCCTTGCTGGCTCGGATGATCACTAGGTGCTGATTTCGGCGCTTGACTTCCTCCTGCGGAAGCCGGAGCCGACGATTTGACTGGAGTCTCGGTTCGACTCGAGCTTTCACGTTTGGCAGCTGCACTACTCTTGATATCCTTGAAAAATTTCTCTACGCGATCAACCGCATCATTTTCCATAACACTCATATGATTATTGACCGGAATATCAAGACGTTTAAGAATAGTTATAATTTCTTTACTACTCATATTGAGTGATTTAGCATATTCGTACACCCTGAGTTTATCTTTGTTTTCTTGTTTACTCAATATACTCCACCTCCGACGTTTTCACGATTTCTTTTCGAATCATATCGGCAAACCCTTGATCGGTTAACGCAAGTACTACTCTTTCGGGTTTCCCTACGCTGGATCCCAGCACCTCTCGGTCAAATCCAATGATCAAAGGGACTTTATACGTTCTGCATTTATCGCGGAATTTCTTGTGGGTATTGGCAGAAGCATCTTTGGCAACGATCACTAGTCTGGCTTCAGATGATCGAACCGATTTCAATACAATTTCATCTCCGGTTACGAGTTTTCCCGCCCGCATCGCGAGACCCAGATTAGAAAAAATCTTACTCATCGTTTTCGTCCTCTGCCTCATCTCTGCTGGAAATAAACTCTTCTTCTACAGCCAGAAAATCTTTTGCCAGTTGCTCATATACATCCTGCCCGACCGTAGACTTTAACGCCCTGTCCAGCGCACGATTCTTATGGGCGAGCTTGAAGCATGCAACCTGACCGCATAAATAGGCTCCGCGTCCTGACTTTTTACCACTTAAATCGATTGATACTTCGCCTTCCGGTGACCGGACAACCCGAATCAACGATTTCTTAGGCATCATTTGCTGGCAAGCCACACACTTGCGCAGCGGAACTTTTCTAGTTTTCATTACTCAGACCCCCCGTACCTGCTACTGAGTTACGACGACCGGCTCATCATAACAATTAATCAACGGAGACGGAATCCTGAGGCAATTCACCTTGTTCGGTTTTCTCTCTACCAAATTCCTCTTCCGCCTGAGTCTCACTCTTGATGTCAATTTTCCAGCCCGTCAGCTTGGCTGCCAAGCGTGCATTTTGACCTTTAATCCCGATGGCGAGAGATAACTGATAATCAGGAACGATAACACGCGCCATTTTTTCCGCCTCAAACACTTGAACCTCAAGCACTTTGGAAGGACTCAGCGCATTTGCTACATATTCCTCCACATTCTCTGAATAACGAACGATGTCGATCTTCTCACCACGCAGTTCATTCACAATGGTCTGAACACGAGTACCCTTAGGACCAACACAGGAGCCTACAGGATCAACTTCACTATTGCGGGAATACACGGCAATTTTCGAACGAAAACCAGCTTCACGAGCTACAGAGCGAATCTCAACAACACCGTCGAAAATTTCTGGAACTTCCAATTCAAAGAGACGCTTCAAAAGGCCCGGATGAGTCCGCGAAAGTAAAATTTGCGGTCCCTTCGTCGTGTTCTCTACCTTGGTGATATATGCCTTAATCCGGTCGCCATGTTTGAACTTTTCATTTGGCATAAGCTCATTTAATGGAAGATGCGCTTCGATTTTACCAAGATCAACAAAAACGTTACGAGGGTCCTGACGCTGTACAATACCGGTTACGATATCCTCTTCTTTTTCCACGAAAGCATTGTAAATAAGTCCTCGTTCAGCTTCCCGAATGCGTTGTGTTACAACCTGTTTAGCTGTCTGGGCAGCAATACGTCCGAAGTCACGAGGCGTTACTTCAATTTCTGCTACGTCATCCAGCTGGAAGTTGGCATTAATCTCGCGAGCAGCAGGCAAAGAAATCTCTGTTCTTGGGTCCAGTACTTCCTCTACTACAAGCTTGCGAGCATATACTTTAATCGCTCCGGTATGCCGGTTCATATCTACACGAACATTTTGCGCAGTGTTGAAGTTTCGTTTGTAACTGGAGATCAAGGCTGCTTCAATCGCTTCAAATAAAATATCCTTGCTAATCCCTTTTTCCCTTTCCAATTCATTCAAGGCTTCGATAAAATCCATACTCATTTGCCTCGAGTTCCCCCCTTCATTAGTTCCGTGCAAATCACGTTAAAAGATAATAGCCAATCTGGCGTTAGCAACTTTACTGTAAGGAATAATGTAGTTTTTCTTGCCTGCTTGAATAGCAAGCTCATCATTATCAAATGAAAGTAGTCGACCTTCAAATTCCTTTAATCCATCCACCGGTTCATATGTAGTCACAAAAACATCTTTCCCGACAGCCTTTAATACATCCGCAGCTTTCTTAAGGGGACGCTCTGCTCCAGGCGAGGATACTTCCAGAAAATAAGCCGAAGGTATCGGATCGTTCTCATCCAGTTTCTCACTGAGAAACTCGCTGATCCGGCCACAATCATCAATATCAATGCCTCCGTCTTTGTCTACAAATACGCGAAGGAACCAATTGCTTCCCTCTTTCACGTATTCAATGTCAACCAGTTCAAAGCTATTTTCCTCCAAAAAAGGGGTGACCATCTCTTCTACGGCCGCTCTGATCTTCGGTGTGCTCAAGCTTACATTACCTCCATAATGGTTGTTTCCTATATACCAAAGAGTAAAGAGTGGGTTTCCCCACTCTTTAAACAACGGTTCTATACTCATGATTACCAAAAAAATTATAACATAGTCCGGTAATAGTGACAAGTAAATGACCCTTACCCTGCTTACTAGAACAAGGAAAGCTGGTTGCTTTCCGGCAATCCACGGAAGCATCCCATTGTGCCAAGCAGCTCGACAACAGTCTTGCTTGCTTTCGATTTTTGCTGGAAATCTTCTATAGATAAAAATTCTCCCTGCTCTTTGGCAGCTGCAATATTACGGGCGGCGTTGTCACCAATTCCCGCGAGTGCAGAGAACGGCGGAATGAGGGCATCGCCATCCACTATAAACTTCGTCGCCTCGGAACGATACAGATCAATGTTCTTGAAGCGCAAACCACGTGCCGTCATTTCCAGCGCCATCTCAAGAATCGGAAGCATGTTCTTCTCCTTAGGTAACGCTTGAAAGCCTTTTTGCTCGATTTCTTCAATTTTACGATAAATCGCTTCATACCCTTGGCAGAACAGCTCGATATCAAAATCTTCACCGCGAACCGAGAAATACGTCGCATAATATTCAATCGGATAATAGAGCTTGAAGTAAGCGGTGCGTACCGCAGAAATAACATATGCGGCAGCATGCGCTTTCGGGAACATGTACTGGATTTTCAGACAAGAATCAATGTACCATTGCGGAACCTTGCACTTTTTCATTTCTTCAATCCACTCATCAGACAAGCCCTTCCCTTTACGCACACTTTCCGTAATTTTAAAAGCCAGCCCTGCATCCATCCCTGCCTTGTAAATCAAAAACAGCATAATATCGTCACGACAACCGATTACCGTTTTAATGTTGCATGTTCCATTCTTAATCAGATCCTGCGCATTTCCCAGCCATACGCCTGTTCCATGGGACAGTCCTGATATTTGCAGTAAATCGGCAAAAGTAGATGGCTGTGATTCTATAAGCATCTGACGTACAAACTTGGTTCCCATTTCTGGTACACCATAGGTTGCAACCGGAGTTCGAATTCGTTCCGGACCCACCCCCAGCGCTTCCGTTGAGTTGAACATGCTCATGACCTTAGGGTCATTCATCGGAATCATCGTGGGGTCAACTCCTGTTAAGTCCTGCAGCATCCGCATCATCGTCGGGTCATCATGACCCAGAATATCAAGCTTGAGCAAGTTAGCATCGAATGCATGATAGTCAAAATGAGTTGTCATCCATTCTGCACTTGTATCATCGGCAGGAAATTGAACAGGTGTAATATCTTCTACTTCAATGTAGTCAGGTACAACAACAATTCCGCCCGGATGCTGACCCGTGCTTCGCTTCACTCCGGTGCAGCCGGATGCAAGACGATTTAGCTCAGCTCCTCGCCAATGCTTATGATGCTCTTCTTCGTATTTCTTGGCAAAACCAAAGGCTGTTTTCTCTGCAACTGTACCAATTGTCCCGGCGCGGAACACATTTTTCTCACCAAACATGACCTTCGTAAAATTATGAGCCTCCGGCTGGTACTCACCGGAAAAGTTAAGATCGATATCGGGAACCTTATCACCCTTAAAACCAAGGAAAGTTTCAAACGGAATATCCTGTCCTTCTCCCTTAAGCTTATGACCACAATTCGGGCAATCCTTATCAGGCAAGTCAAATCCACTCGGAATACTGCCGTCAAGGAACCATTCGCTATGCTTGCATTCTGGATTCAAGCAAATGTAATGAGCAGGCAGCGGGTTAACCTCGGAAATACCGAGGAAGGTAGCTACTACAGAGGAACCTACAGAGCCCCGAGACCCTACGAGATATCCGTCCTTATTGGACTTTTTCACCAATCGTTCGGAGATGAGATAATTGGCAGAGAAACCGTATTTAATGATCGGCTCCAATTCCTTCTCCAAGCGTTTGACGACAACTTCCGGCAAGTCTTCACCATAAATCGACTTCGCCGTGTCATAGCAAGTATTGCGGATTTCTTCATCCGCCCCATCTAAAATCGGTGTAAACAGCTTATCCGGAAACAGCTCGATATCCTCAAAGTTATCTGCAAGCTCATTGGTATTCTTCACAACAACCTCATAGGCTACATCTTTACCTAGAAATTCGAATTCTCCTAGCATTTCATCAGTTGTACGCAAATGTGCATCAGGCTTGCGAATATCTTTGAGCGGACTGAAACCAGTAATGCCATGTATCGTTATATCTCTGTACAGCTTGTCCCGCGGCTCTAAATAATGCACATTTCCAGTAGCGATCACAGGTTTCCCGAGCTTCAATCCGATTTCGACCACTTTACGAACCGCTGTTTTGAGTTCTTCTACACTACCGACCAAGCCTTTATCTACTAAATGCATATACATCGTCAAAGGCTGAATTTCCAGCACATCGTAAAAATCGGCTATTCCTTCGGCTTCCTCAACCGTTTTGTTAAGGACCGCTTCAAAAAACTCACCCTTTTCACAACCGGAGATAATAAGCAGTCCTTCACGCATTTCAGCAAGCTTCGACTTAGGAATACAAGCGACCCTCTTAAAATATTGGGTATGGGACATGGATACGAGCTTAAATAAATTTTTCTTGCCTACTTGATTTAGTGCATAAATTCCACAGTGGAATGGTCTTGAGTTCGATAAGTCTTTACCAACTTTATGATTTAAGCGATCGAGTGTGAGCAGACCCTCAACCTTAACTGCATCATCGATTAATCCGTTTAAAATGTTAGCAAGTGCAATGGTATCATCAATGGCGCGGTGATGGTTCTCAAGCGAAACCTTGTATTTAGCAGCCAGTGTATTCAGACGGTGGTTTTTCATTGTAGGATGCAGCATCCGCGCCATTTCAAGAGTATCCAACACGGGGTTCACCATTATCGGAAGTCCCAATTCCTTGAGCTTGGCATTTACGAAATCCACGTCAAATCTAGCATTATGAGCTACTAGGACAGCATCTCCAGCGAATTCCATGAATTGCTTCAGGACCGGCTCAACCTCCGGTGCATCCTGAACCATTTCGTCATTAATATTCGTCAATTGCTGAATATGATATGGAATCCGTTCATGCGGATTGACGAAGGTGGCGAATCTATCCATTTCCTTCCCTTCAACCATCTTCACAGCAGCGATTTCAATAATTTTACACTGTGTGACAGAAAGACCGGTGGTTTCAATGTCAAATGCGATGTAAGTAGTCGTCTTTAGATCATCAGGTCTGGGATTTAATACAACCGCAACATTGTCGTTGACCACGTTGGCTTCAACACCGTACATCATTTTAATACCGTTCTTCTTTGCAGCCTTAGCGGCATCAGGGTAGCACTGAATGCCACCATGATCAGTAACTGCAATCGCTTTGTGTCCCCATTTGGCAGCCGTCTTCACATAATCACCAATCGGGGTTACAGCGTCCATCGTACTCATCGTCGTATGAAGATGAAATTCAACTCTTTTCTCTTCCGCACTATCTTTACGGGAAGGAGGTGCTGAAATTTCACACAAATCTGAAGGTATCATCACAAGCTCAGGAACTGGCATAAAACGATCCATCTCTACTTTACCACGGGCTTTAACCCATTTCCCATTGGCCAGCTGGTTCATAATTTTAAGATCTTCCTTGTTCTTTGCAAACAACTTCATCTGCAAAGAATCCGTAAAGTCCGTTAAATTAAATATAAACAACGTATTGCCGTTACGCAGTTCCTTGCGATCGAGGCCAAAGATTGTACCCTGAACTGTAATCTTCTTCTCTTCGTCCTGAATTTCTTGAAGCGGAACCGCCTGTTCTTTGAGATCGTAACCAATCTGCAGCTTGATAGCTTCGCCATCTACTTCCTCAGGAGGTGCGTCCACAGTCATGCTCTCCATCAACTGCTGAATCACTTCGCGTTCTTCTTCCACGATCCGTTGCTGGAACTCTTCAAAGGCTTCTGCACTGCTTTCGCCCGTACTAAGCTTCACTCTCAAGGTTAGCCCAAAGTAATTTTCATAATATGCAATAATAGCTCGATCAATTTGTTTTTTGCGGGCTAACTCCAGTGTCATACTGTCACCAAATGTAATGGATACGAGGTCTCCGTCTACTTCATATGCAGCCCTTGCCATCCAGCCATTAACGGACGGAACTTCACGATGTACCCAATCCAGAAACAGCTTCCAATACTCAGATACAATTTCTGAAGCAGCTAAGCGGCTGTCATAATGAAAAATAAAAGATATGTGCGCTATATGCTCAAGCTTTTCCTTAACTCTAACGTAGAAGGTCCGATAAGCTTGTGCCGGAACTAACGTCTCCTTGCAGATCGTGATTACCCAATCCCGATTGCTTCGACTGACCTCAACCTGTTCAATGTATCCATCAAGAAAGTAGGGATCGACTAATGAAGCTGGAACATCCGCTTGCTTCATCAACAGTTCAAGTCTCGTTCTTTTTCCCTGAGCGTCGGTCATGTCTTCCCCTCCGAAATTTCTAAATAATAAAGCTCCCGGCAAAGAGCCGACAGGTCATCAACCCTTCGACATACCCTGCCGGAAGCCTTTCATAAGGTTGCTCAAAAAGTCGATACGTTGACTTTCTGAACATTGAACTAACTCATCATCTACTTAGTAAGCTCTTGCAAAAACAACTGTATGTTGTGCTGGTTCTCCGCACACCAGACATTTTGTCTTCGTCACTTCCGGCTTAAACGGAATGTTGCGGCTTGTTGCCCCTGTCTCGTCCTTCACATGGCGCTCGCAAGCTTCGGAACCGCACCAGCCAGCCAAAGTGAAGCCGCGCTTCTCTTCGATACTTGCTTTCATTTCATCCAAAGTATCTACAGAGTAGAAATGCTCTTCCCGGAAAGCTTTAGCGCGATCAAACATTTCTTGATGCACTTGCTCCAGCATAGCTTTCACTTCTGCAACAAGATTAGCTTGCTCAATGACTTTTTTCTCTCCGCTGATGCGGGAGACGAGAACGCATACCCCATTCTCCATATCACGAGGTCCGATCTCAAGTCTCACAGGAACACCGCGCATTTCATATTCATTAAACTTCCAGCCTGGACGAACATCAGCACGATCATCAATCCCGACGCGAACGCCTGCTTTTTTCAGCTCAGCAAACAGTTCATCAGCTTTCCCTACTACTGCATCGCGTGTTTTTGGTGGTCCAATCGGAATGATCATGACTTGTTTTGGAGCTACCTTTGGAGGAAGCGCAAGCCCACGGTCATCACCATGTACCATGATCAAGGAACCGATCAATCGTGTACTAACTCCCCATGAAGTGGTGTGAACATATTCCTGAACATTTTCACGGTTCAAATATTTAATATCAAACGCTGTTGCAAAATTTGTACCGAGATAATGCGATGTACCTGCTTGTACTGCACGTCCATCTTTCATCATCGCTTCAATAGAATAAGTATCTACTGCACCTGCAAACTTCTCAGATGGAGTTTTCTGACCCACGATCACCGGAATCGCTAGATAGTTCTCTACAAAGTCGCGGTAAATTTCCAACATACGCATCGTTTCTTCGCGAGCTTCAGTTTCATTCTCATGAGCAGTATGGCCTTCTTGCCATAGGAACTCACTAGTACGAAGGAATGGCAAGGTTCGTTTTTCCCAACGCACTACGTTAGCCCATTGATTAATCAGAACAGGCAGATCACGATACGATTGAATCCATTTCTCGTACATATGACCAATCATCGTCTCAGAGGTCGGGCGGATTGCAAGACGTTCTTCAAGCTTCTCGCCAGCCGCTTCAGTCACCCATGGAAGTTCGGGATTAAATCCTTCTACGTGTTCTTTTTCCTTCTGAAAGAAGCTCTCTGGAATAAACAGCGGGAAATACGCATTGCGATGTCCCGTCTCTTTAAATCGACGATCCAGCTCTTGCTGGATATGCTCCCAAATTTCATAACCATCCGGTTTGAACACGATACAACCACGTACAGGTGAATAATCCATCAAATCTGCTTTTTTTATGACATCAATGTACCAGCGAGAGAAATCCTCACCTTGTGGCGTAATTTCTGTTACAAATTGTTTCTCCTCATTAGCCATACGAACCCTTGTCCTCCCGTTATAAACAACACAATATGAAATATAAGTTAATCCATCTACCCAATAAGTCGCAAAATATCATTATAAGTTACAGCGATCATGAGCAGGAACAACATCGCAAAGCCTATAAAATGCACAAGTCCTTCCCGATTTGGATCGATCGGTTTTCCGCGCACTGCCTCAACAGCTAAAAAGGCAAGTCGGCTTCCGTCCAATGCCGGAATAGGTAATAGATTGAATATTCCAAGGTAAAGACTCAAAATAGCTGCCCAGTAAGTTAATTGCGCTATACCTTGTTTAGCGATTTGTCCAGTCACTTCAAATGTACGAACCGGTCCTCCCAGATCATCCATAGAGAATTTCTGGATCAACTGCTGGAATCCTAAAAATATCGCTTTAGTGGTGTACACCATATCTTTACCTGCTGTTGTAATACTCTCACCAAACGAAGCGCTCCGTGTCGGGAAATAAGTTATGATGGAGCTTCCGACCTTTCCGCCCTCTTCATTCTGCACAGAACGAGGGGTGATTGTGATCGATAAGGTTTCCTCTCCACGTTTGACCGTCCAAACCATAGGTTTGTTCTCTGATGCTTTGATCATTTCGATCATTTTATTCGCATCTGTCCCAACCGGTATATCGTTAATCGTCTCAACAATATCGCCTTTTTGCACTCCTGCTTCCTCAGCAGGCATACCTTTCATAACATCACCGATCTGCAAATGACTGGGATTCTCTAGCGGAATTCCTGCCATTTGAGTATGAAGGGCAAAAAGTACAAACGCGAGAATAAAATTCATCAACGGGCCGGCAAAAATAGATAATGCTCTTTGTCCAACTGTTTTGCTTCCGTATTGCCGATCACGAGGGGCAATTTGTGTATCTTTGCCTTTAGTAACAAGCATGGCTTGTGGATGAACCCGATAATTAATTATCTCTCCATCAACATCAAGCTTTACATGAAGGTGATCCTCCAAATCAATTTCCTGAACTTCACCGCGAATGACATTTTTTCGACTATCGAGGCGATCCAAATATATTTTTCGAACTTCATCGCCTTCAATTCTGAGTGCAACCGTCTGCCCGTTTGAAATCTGGACAAGCTCGGGATCTTCTCCCGCCATACGGGCATACCCGCCAAAAGGAAGCAGGCGAAGCGTGAACTGCGTCTCGTCTCTTTTAAAGGAGAACAGCTTAGGCCCAAATCCGATAGCAAATTCTCGCACCAGAATCCCTGCGCGTTTTGCAAAGAAATAATGTCCCCATTCATGTACCGTCACGATGACAAAGAACATGAGAACCGTCAAAAAAATGATCTTCAGCAATTCCAATCGTAAGCATCCTCCTTCTGACCACAGATCGTCCAACGTTCTTCTAGATTATCATTATTCTCCGATCACATACAAGAGAATACCATTGTGGAAGTTTTTAAACTAAACTGTGTATTGGTAATAAAACTACTAAATGGTCGACGCCAATGAACGAGCCCATCGATCAGCTTCCTTGATCGTCTCCAAATCCGGATTATCCAGAACATGATGACTGGCAAGAGCTGTTTCAATTATTTGCTCGATCTTCAGGAATGAAATTTCCTGATTTAAGAAGCGAGCAACCGCTACTTCATTTGCAGCATTGTACACAGTCGGGGCTGTTCCTCCTATTTTACCACATTCGAAAGCAAGTCTTAAACACGGGAAACGTTCGAAATCCATTTCTCGGAAATGAAGCCTGCCGACCTCAGCCAAAGATAGCCGTTTAGTCGTTGATTTCCATCTTTGAGGATAGGTAAGAGCATATTGAATGGGTACTCTCATATCTGGTGATCCGAGCTGAGCAATTACGCTTCCGTCACGATATTCAACGAAGGAGTGGACAATACTTTCAGGATGTAACAATACGCCGATCTGTTCAAAGCCAAGCCCAAACATCCAATAGGCCTCAATTACTTCCAACCCTTTGTTGACCATCGTGGCTGAATCAATTGTAATCTTCGCCCCCATAGACCAATTCGGATGCTTAAGCGCATCTTCAACAGTTACGTGCTGAAGCTGATCCCTGGTTAAATCACGGAAAGATCCTCCAGAAGCGGTAATCGTAATTTGCTGTACATCCTCCATATTTTCCCCGTTCAGGCACTGGAAAATGGCGGAATGCTCGCTGTCTACAGGCAGCAGGGCTACCCCTTTCTTTTTCGCCAAATCTGTCACTAAATGACCCGCAGTAACAAGTGTCTCTTTGTTAGCTAGCGCTATATTTTTCCCTTCAGAAATCGCCGCTAATGTAGCAGGTAATCCTGCACTACCTACTATAGCTGTCAATACAGTCTCTGCATCTGTCCCGGCAGCCACCTCCACGAGTCCTTCTTCACCGTAAAACAGTTCTACACCTTGTGGAAGTTGCGGTCTGATTTGATCAGCTAACGATTTATTTGCGATGGAAGCTTTTTGAGGCCGGAAACGGTTTACTTGTTCCACGAAGAGTTCAATGTTTGATCCTGCGGAAAGGCCAACGATTTCAAAATGCTCCGGATGCTGCATGACAACGTCCAGGGTTTGAGTGCCGATGGAGCCAGTAGAACCGATCACAGCAATTTTCTTCTTCATAACGCACCTCTTATTTAAACTTATCACTATAATTAATAAGGAAGGAGCATCAGGATATGTACAAACGGAAATACCGTAATCCAGCTATCGCAACGGTCAAGTATACCTCCATGACCAGGCAACAGTGTTCCCGAATCCTTAATGCCATACACCCTTTTATATGCTGATTGGATTAAATCGCCCATTTGACCTACAATAGCTGCCGAAATACCTAGCAGGATAGCACGTCCAATTCCGAGCAGCCCCCAAGACAAGAGGGCAAAAATAAGTGAAACTACAACAGCAAGTACAATCCCACCGATTGCACCTTCAACTGTTTTGTTAGGGCTGATTACCGGCCACAGTTTATGTTTACCGAATCGACGACCTGTAAAATATGCCCCGGCATCGCTGCTCCAGATCGCAGCCAGCATCAAAAAAGTCCAGAACAGACCGTTTCCATCCGGTGTATTCCGCGTATATGCAATGTATGTGAATCCTAATCCAATATAAGCTAGACCAAGAAACAATAAAGCGGCTTGTGCAATGGGAATTTCATTCTTCGTAAGAACAGTAATAGCCAAAAACAAAAATAAGAAAAGCCAAAGTATCGCCAAAGTCCCCAATGGCTTCTCAAGTCCTAATGATTCCCATGGGAACGTTATATACAATATCCCTAAATACCCAATGACGGCGGTTCCTCCAAAGGCAGGGAGCTTAATCATACGAACGAATTCATAGAAGCCAATCAAGGCCATCAAAACAATTAGTGTTTGAAACGCAAGTCCACCGATGACACATAGACCGAGAAAAAATACACCGGCAACAATTCCTGTAATCAACCGCTGCTTCAACTACCTACACCTTCCATTCTACTATGATAATCCGCCGTATCTTCTCGTACGCCGCTGATATTCAGCAACTGCTTCGTATAATTGTTGACGTCCGAATTCGGGCCAGTAAATGTCGGTGAACCATAGTTCACTATAAGCCGCCTGCCAGAGCATAAAATTACTCAATCTCAGTTCACCGCTTGTGCGGATCAAAAGATCAGGATCTGGTAATCCAGACGATAGCATATTTAAGGATATCATTTCCTCCGTAATATCTTCAGGATCAACAGTGCCATCTTTAACTTCTCTGGCAATCTTCTTCACACTCTCAGTAATTTCCCGCCGACTGCCATAATTAAGTGCAAAATTCAATATAAGTCCAGTATTATTTTTAGTTCGTTCAATGGCTTCATGCATAGCAGCGAAAGTATGAGGAGGTAAATCCTCTGTATGCCCCATCATTTGCACCTGAACGTTCTTTTCAATTAATTCATCCAATTCCAAAGCCAAAAATTCTTGTGGAAGCGACATTAGAAAATCAACTTCATCTTTTGGCCTTTTCCAGTTCTCTGTAGAGAATGCGTAGAGCGTCAATATTGAAATTCCGAGTTCATCCGCCGCTATTGTCGCCCTTTTGACAGCCTTCATTCCGTTACGATGTCCGACAATCCGCGGCAATCCCAGTCTGCGAGCCCAGCGGCCATTACCATCCATAATGATAGCGACATGCTTTGGAATGTTTCCATTTGCAACTTCCACAGTAGGCTGACTATTCCTTTTTTTCCACCAGGGTTGAAACAACTTAATCATTCCTTTTCCTCCAGCCGGTGATGAAAAAGAGACAAAACCCCACCGTAAATGGAGGGGCCGCTTTTCATCTCTTAAACTTCCATGATCTCTTTCTCTTTCGCAGCCAGCACTTTATCTACTTCTGCAATAAACTTATCTGTTGATTTCTGGATATCTTCCTGATGTCTGCGCGATTCATCTTCAGAGATATCACTTTTCTCAAGCTTCTTGATATCATCGTTAGCATCGCGACGAATGTTGCGGATAGCTACTTTACCTTCTTCTCCGAATTTCTTCGTCATTTTCACGAGTTCAACGCGGCGTTCTTCAGTCAGTGCCGGGATCGACAAACGTATGGAAATACCATCATTTGCAGGCGTCAGTCCAAGATCCGACTTCTGGATTGCACGTTCGATATCAGCCAAAGAAGACTTATCCCAAGGCTGAATCATCAAAGTACGTGAATCTGGTGTATTAATGTTAGCAAGCTGATTTACAGGAGTCATTGCTCCGTAATATTCAACTTGAACGCGATCAAGTAGCGAAGGATTAGCTCTCCCGGCGCGAAGCGTCGCAAGATCTCTTTTAAGTGCCTGAACCGCCTTATCCATGCGTTCTTCAGCATGAGCTTTGATCGTTTGTGGCATTTAATCTACACTCCCTTTAACAATCGTCCCGATCTTCTCACCAAGGACGACACGCTTAATGTTGCCTTGCTCAGTAATTGCGAAAACAATAAGTGGAATGTTGTTATCCATACAAAGAGAAGAGGCCGTAGAATCCATAACACCAAGATTTTTGTTGAGCACTTCGAGATACGTAAGGCTCTCAAATTTTTCAGCATTCGGATCGATGAACGGGTCTGCAGAGTACACGCCATCTACTTTGTTCTTCGCCATCAGAATAACTTCAGCTTCGATTTCTGCAGCGCGGAGAGCAGCCGTCGTATCGGTCGAAAAGAACGGATTACCCGTCCCAGCGGCAAAAATAACAACCCGACCTTTTTCAAGGTGACGAATAGCCCGACGACGAATGTAAGGCTCAGCAATTTGCTGCATCGCGATGGACGTCTGTACCCTTGTCGGAACATCGATTTGTTCAAGCGCATCCTGCAATGCCAGAGAATTCATCACCGTAGCTAGCATACCCATATAATCAGCTGTAGCACGATCGATACCTTTAGCGCTACCAGCAATCCCACGCCAAATGTTTCCCCCACCACATACGATAGCAACTTCAACTCCGAGTTCAACAACTTCTTTCACTTGCTGAGCGATGGATGAAATAGTCTGCGCGTCGATACCGTACCCGTTCTGGCCGGAAAGAGACTCCCCACTGACCTTTAAGACAACACGTTTAAAAACTGGCTGTTCCAAATGTATACCCTCCACTAATAAACTCCTTTTGAACTACTCTCAAAAGGCGTCAGGTTAAAAAAGAAGGAACACGAAGTGTTCCAAGATATGCTTACCGTTCTATAGATATTATATGGTAATCGTGTATTAATTAGCTTTTCACTTGAGCCATAACTTCTTCTACGAAGTTATCCACTTTTTTCTCCAAACCTTCACCAAGTTCAAAACGAACGAAGCGACGGATTGAAATGTTTTCACCGATGGTGCTGATTTTTTCATTCAGCAAATGTGAGATAGTCTTGTCAGGGTCTTTAACAAAGCTTTGTTCCAACAAGCAAAATTCCTCATAGTATTTACCAATGCGGCCTTCAACCATTTTTTCAACGATTTTTTCTGGTTTGCCTTCATTCAAAGCTTGAGCCTTCAAGATTTCCTTTTCTTTTTCTACGTCTTCTTGAGGAACTTCTTCACGACGAACGTAACGCGGGCTAGATGCAGCAATATGCATTGCGATATCACGTGCAAATTCTTTAAATTGATCTGTCTTGGCAACGAAGTCAGTTTCGCAGTTGATTTCTACCAATACGCCGATACGGCCACCAGCATGGATGTAAGATTCAACAACACCTTCAGTTGCAATACGACCTGCTTTGTTTGCAGCCGCTGCAAGACCTTTTTCACGAAGCAATTCAGTCGCTTTAGTCAAATCACCGTTAGCTTCCTCAAGCGCCTTTTTGCAATCAAGCATACCTGCACCAGTTTTTTCACGTAGTTCTTTTACCGCTTTAGCATCAACAGCCATGTTAGAATACCCTCCAAATCATGATTTAGAAATCAAACTTGCATTTTGAACTTTCTCTTTAAAAAAAGGGTAGTGAGAGGTTTGCACCTACCAACCACCCTTCTTCATTTAATTCAATCATTTATATAGATACCTGATTAAGCTGTAGTTTGTTCACCTTGGTTAGCTTCAATCACTGCATCTGCCATTTTTCCTGTCAACAATTTAACAGCGCGAATCGCGTCGTCGTTACCAGGAATAACGTAGTCGATTTCATCCGGATCGCAGTTAGTATCAACGATACCTACGATTGGAATACCAAGTTTGCGAGCTTCTGCTACTGCAATGCGCTCTTTGCGTGGATCAATTACGAACAGGGCGCTAGGCAACCCTTTCATGTTCTTAATCCCGCCGAGGAATTTCTCAAGGCGATCTTTCTCTTTGCGAAGAATGATAACTTCTTTCTTCGGCAATACGGAGAAAGTACCGTCTTCTTCCCAAGCTTCAAGTTGTTTCAAACGATCGATACGTTTTTGAATGGTTTGGAAGTTAGTCAGCGTTCCGCCGAGCCAGCGTTGGTTAATAAAGTATTGACCAGCGCGTTCTGCTTCTTCCTTAACAGAGTCTTGAGCTTGTTTCTTTGTTCCTACGAAGAGGATTGTACCATTGTCTTCTGCAATACTCTTAACAAAGTTGTAAGCTTCTTCGACTTTCTTTACCGTTTTTTGCAAATCGATAATGTAAATGCCGTTTCTTTCAGTGAAGATATAACGATCCATTTTCGGGTTCCAACGACGTGTTTGGTGTCCGAAGTGTACGCCTGCTTCAAGCAGTTGTTTCATGGAGATTACTGCCATCTTCACGCACCTCCTAAAATTGGTTTTTTTGATGCTTCCTCCGCCCGTATCATTTCCCGTCAAGACTTCAACTTTGTTGAAGCACCCTTAACGAAATCAACAAGCGTGCGTTATAACACCGTCAATTAATATACCATAACTAAAAATGGGATGCAAATGGATTTTACATAGAATCTTAATACTAATACTTCGGTTTGGCGGTTAGCTTCGTAATAATGGAATTAAAATCTTCACCAATCTCAAAATTATACGTACCTGTACGAATTTTAGTGTTGACCTTCTTATCTTTTGCCCGCTTGATAAAAGCTTCCTTATCAGTAATTACACCAGATTTCTCAAGCCCTTCAGCTATGCCAGTCAGGGTGCTGCCTGAAATGATCTTGTACTCCACAATCACTTTCTTTGGCTTTGCCGGAGCTGCAGGAGCTGCTGGTTGTTCCGTGGACGGCGTTGTCACAGGCGATTCATTATTCACTGAAGAAACCTTTTTGTCCTGTGGGGTCTGAGGTTCTTCAGGAGTGGCAGGTTTTTTTGTTTCTTCGACTGGTTTAGTCTGGGATTCTCCTTGATTAGAAGAGGACTCAGGTTCACCATCCAGACCACCTGACTCATCAAGCGACTCCATCTTCTGCTTCCATTCTTCTTCAGTTAGAAGCTCCGTACCGTTCTCCACAACTTTTAAATCAAGTTCCTTTGCTGCATCTTCTATCTTTTGTTTCGTCCACAATTGACCTGTTTGGCTCTGGCCTAGATTCATCAATTGGAGTAATAACGCTCCTATGATCAACCCAATACCAAGCCCCATCATAAAATGGCGATTTTTAAACATTAGGTTTCCTCCCTCTTAGCTAACTGAAGGATAAGCTGGATTTCACCTCGTTGAATCCCAATCGTTTTGGCGATCATATCTATTGATTTGCCCTTCTCGTATAGATCAAACAACTCCGGGTACCTGTCACGAACAGATTCCGGAGCTTTCGTATCCAAATCGGCAGAATGATCTGGATGTTCAATAACATCGCTTGAAGCCGGAATTACTGCCTCTTCCACAGCATAGCTAGTTTTCATAGCTGGTTCTGGTGCAGCCTCCGCAATATGCTCGACAGCCTTTCCGATTGTGGTGTTATTTCGGGATACTTGCTCCACTTCTATCATACGTTTACGCAATTCTACAATCTGTTCCTGCTGTGCCAGTTGCTTGGAGGCAAAATCCTGTTTCATTTGAGCGACGAGATCAATAAGCTCATCGTTCTCCTTTTCAATCTCTGACATATACTGCTCCAGAGTTGTTTCAAGCTCACCAATCCCGTTATTTACAGGAGCAGTAGTAGATTTGCGACTAGGTATTAACATAGCATAAACCACCGCTGCTAATCCAAGCAGAACAATGTAGAACCATGGATCTCCAAATGACATTGTTATCCTCACCTTTGTTGAAACATTCATTTAATACTCTTTTAAAGAGAGAAATCTATGTGTTTTCCTTTATAGGGATGCTCCGCCATTTGTTCTTTCTCCTGCTCTGCATGACTATCATCTTGTTTGGAATGTTCGGCATGTTGCTCTGAAGAACTGTTTCCATCACGTCTTACAGTAGTATTATGAGCACTCTCATCAACACCAGTGCTTCGCATGCGATCTTGTTCGTCTTTCTTGATGTTTTGAGCAGCGAGCAAGTTTTGATCGATTTGAGGCCGTTGTTGTCCTTCATTCTGAATTCGTCCTGCCTCGCTCGTTCGCGGAATCGCGATTTGCATTTCAACGGGCTTCATATTCATAGGATCACCTCATCGATTGTAAGAACAAATGGTTACTAGACGTAAGCCGACATCGAAATGTCTCCTTCACTATAATAGAAAGACATTCGAGAAATAGGCTCTTTTATATACTTCGTATACCGACCGATCACAACTTTGGAACCACCATAGATCATTTTAAGTACATCCACACGCGCTTTTCCAGTCTCCTCAAGAGCTTTTTCGATATCCAGCATACGTTCCTTCATATCATTAATCTCTTGGGTTTGTGATTTTTTGGTCAATCCAAGCTTGGAGCGCATCGCTACCTTATCTGGAGTCAGCTTACCGAATGAAGCTAATTGATCCAATAAAGAAAGCGCCTTCTCAGTCTTATCCAAATTAACATGAATATCCTTCACATTTTGACGCAGCTCCTGCAGCTCATTCCGCAGTTCCGGCAATACGCCAACCTCAATCGATGTGGTTGTGGACATTGGATTACCGATGATTCTTGCAGTAACACGTTCCCCGGCCTGAATGCTGCCACCAACAATCAACCCTTTAGATCCGCTGCAAACAACGTCTTTACCTGCACGAATGTTGGAATGCATTATACTTTGCGAGACGATGACGTCTTCCCCAGCTACCACATTCCCATCCTGTATAAAGGAGCTCTTTACCTGATGCCCGGCCTTCACGATGCCTTTATTGTAACCGATAATGCCGCCGGAGATCTCAATAGAACCATCAGCGTACAATTCAGCGCCTTCTACACCGCCGATTACACGAATATCACCGGCTGCAGTGATTTTAAAACCGGTCAGAACATTTCCTCTCACAACGACAGTTCCAACAAAATCAATGTTTCCAGTACTATAGTCAACATTTCCATTAATTTCGTAAATAGGGAACACATTGAGCTTATCTTTATCCGTTTGCGTAACTAACCCATCGATAGCAGCATACAGAGCAGTCTGCTCAGGATTCAGAACTACGTTCTTGCCAATTTTAAAACGAGCTGCTTTACCTTCCTTGGCAGCGATGGTTTCACCCGTAACAGCCGTTCCCGGACGACCAGCTACAGGAGGAACAAGCTCGGCAATCAATTGTCCTCTACGTACATTATTCAGACGTGTAATGTCTTTATAATCGACCGTCCCGTCTTCTGATTCAGCCGGCTTTTTCGTCTCATCATCAAAGCTGACTGCGTAACGAATTTTCCCGTTCTCACCTTGAACCGACTCAATCCCTATTGCAATCGGCGTTCTGCTAAAGAAATATTCTTTGGGATTTATCGCAAAGCTGTTTACGATATCCTCCTGAATTCCGTATTTAATGCCCTCTCCCCGCAAAAAATGAAGGAGAGCTTCCGCTGTACAAGAAAACTCTTCTACCTTCATTATGAATTGCAAGTAGGCTACTGTCTTGTCATCATTAAGAGTAACACTAAGAATCTTTCCCAAATCACCCGTATGCTCCATTGGTCGTCCCCCCTTACAATCATTCATTTCGTAAAAGACAATTCTTCAATCCTCATGCATTAATAAGTCACGGTGTTTTTCTAAACTGCCACGAAGTCGTAAAATTGCTTTCGAATGAAGTTGTGAAATGCGTGATGGTGACAACGACATCACTTCAGCGATTTCACTAAGCGATAAATCTTCATAATACAATAAGGAAACTACCGTACGTTCTTTATCGGTTAATTTCTCAATTCCTTTTGCAAGAGACTCTCGCAAATAGAATTCCCGTACTTTATAGTCAGGATTTTTAGCCTTTTCGTCAACGAGTAATGTAAGACGGGTCTCAGATTCTTCTTCACGAATCGGATCCTCCAGGGAACAAAGCGTCATAACAGCAACTTCCTGAAGCATTCCCTGGAATTCCTTCTCTGTTAAATTCAAATAATCGCTCATCTCGGAATCCGTTACCGAGCGAAGATACTGCTGCTCCAGATGTTGATAGCCTTCTTCTATTTTTTTAGCTTTTTCTCTGACAGAACGAGGTACCCAATCACCCTGTCTCAAGCCGTCAAGTATAGCTCCCCTGACCCTCCATGAAGCATAGGTCTCAAACTGAAGCCCCCGTTTGTAATCAAATTTCTCAACCGCATCGATCAGTCCCATTACGCCGTTGCTTGCTAAATCATCTTTTAATACATTTTTGGGCAGACCGACGGCCAGACGTCCTGAAACGTAGTCGACAATATGCAAATACTTCTCGATAAGTTGTTTCTTTGCCTCTAAATCTCCATTTTCCTTCCAATTTTCCCATACATCGGCATGATTCAGAGTGGAAGTCTTCCGTTCGTTCAATTGCCTTCACCCTCCTTAGTTTTCTGTCAGGTGACGAACAACATTAGCCAGCTCTACAGGATCTTTGTCGTCAGGTGTCTTAACTAATTTCGGTGGATTTAATGGTGCAAAATCTTGAGGCTGAGCCTGGGACTGAGAACTTGGAGATTGTTTTAATAAATCATTCAATTCCTCACTCTCATCAGGAGTCATTAAATCAAGATTAGTACCTTTACCGTCTTGAGCTTGCAAAGCTGCCATTTCCTCAACCGCAAGGTCTGGGGGAAGCTCTTTCAAAAAACCGATCACCCAGTAGACAGCGAATGAGAGAACAAACCAAACGACAAATGCAATAATTCCACGGAACAGGCTTGTTGAGAACAAGTTATTCCCGGCGGATACAGCAAAACTTATTAGAAAACCAATGAAACCAAACAACAAGCAATATCGCATTTTTCCTGTCATGGCTACAATTCCTTTATACCCTTTTGTACACTGCGTATGAACAATATTCCACTTTCGCAATTCAGCTCAATGGTACGTCCGTAATTTCCACCCGTATCTTCCCCAACAAGCGGAATGCCAAGATCAGATAATATGGTTTTACAGGATTCCACATTGCGAGGACCGATTCGCATCGAATCCCCAGTACCCGCAAACGTAAACATTTGCGAGCCGCCTGCCATTTTGGCGACAAGTCGCTTCTTGGACGCACCTAGCTTAAGCACTTCCTGAACTAGCTTCGGTACCGCAGTGTCCGCATACTTTGCTAAGTTCAATGCCCCTTCTCGTGCAATTTCGGATGATGGCAGCATTACGTGAGCAAGTCCCGCTACCTTCTCTACTGGATCAAATAGTGTTACCCCGACACAGGATCCAAGACCAGTAGTACGAATTAATCCATACTCTGAAATTACGTTCAAATCGGCCATTCCAACTTTTACGATACGTTGCTCATCAATCATTCTCGATGGGCACTCCTAAAGCAGTAAAGATTTTAGAGAAGGACTCGGGGTCAGGTATAAGAAAAAACTGTCCTTCTACTTCATGATTACCTTCAATAAAGGTTGTATCGATCAACAGGGCTGAATCTCCCATCTCACCAAATTGCAGCAAACCATAGCTTAGAATAGCACCAGCCATATCCAGAGCTAAAGCAGGAACTGTCGGGATCATGCTTAGCTTAGTGAAGTCTGCTAATGAGGATAGATATGATCCCGCCAAAATGTTGCCAATTTCCGATAGTGCAGACCATTCCATTTCGGAGAAGCTGTCACCGTTCTCCACTTCAAGACCCGCTAATCGGTGTAACAATTTTTTAGCTGCTTCTGGACTGAGTATAAAAAACAGATTACCAGGCGTGTCTCCTTCGACCCGAAGAAAAACAGCTAGTACAATACTCTCAGCCCCTCCTACACGGTCAGCTACAGCTTCGAAAGGTAGCATTTGAACTTTAGGAACTGCCATGTCAATCGGTTTGTCGAGCAGTCTGGAAAGAGCAGTAGCAGCGTTACCTGCTCCAATATTCCCGACCTCCTTCAGAACATCCATTTTAAATTCCTTAAAGTTCTTGAACAGATCCACAGCCTATCCCTCTAAGCTTTCTAGTTGGATAATTTCGTTACGATTCAAAACTTCTGATAAATTAAGCATTACAAGAAGACGTTCATCTGAAATTCGGGCAACCCCTTGCAGGTATTTTGCCTTGACTCCACCCACTACATCTGGTGGTGAATCAATGGTATCAGAATTCAGATCGATTACATCGTTAGCGGAGTCGACGATAAATCCAACTTCCATTTCATTTGCTGCCACGATGATAATTCTTGACTGATCCGTAAAGTCTGCCTCAGGAAGTCCGAAACGCCCCCGCAGATCGATAACCGGGATAACGACACCACGAAGATTAATAACACCTTTAACAAAAGAAAACGTCTTGGGTACTCTAGTAATCGGTATCATACGCTCGATAGTCTGCACCTTGTCTACTTCAATGCCGTATTCTTCTTCTCCAAGCTTGAAAACAATGACTTTAATTTCCTCTCCCATGGTTACCCCTCCTTAATGGTCCCGGTCAAATGTACAAAATTTGAACCGAGTGTAAAAAAAACTCGTCGACTATTTAATAAAAGCATTCGGATCGATAATAAGTGCAACTTGTCCATCGCCCAAAATGGTAGCCCCGGCAACTCCCTGAATTGAAGGAAGATATTTACCAAGATTTTTGATAACTATTTCACTTTGACCAATGAAATCTTCAACCGTCAGAGCAGCTAACCGTTCGCCCTTACGAACAACAACCATTTCGGTTTCCTCTTCCGCCGCCTCATCAAAATCTGGAATATCAAACAGTTGAGACAGTGACATTACTGGGATATGAGTATCACGATAAGGGATCATGGTGTATCCATGAACATTTCGGATTTGATCCCTTTTGATTAATCCAGTCTCGACAATGGAAGACAAAGGAATCGCATATTTCTCTGAACCTACCTTAATCAACATAGCTGAAATGATAGAAAGAGTCAGAGGCAATTGTACAGAAAATTTAGTCCCTTGACCAAGCTTGGATTCAACCGAAACTACACCGCTTAGCGACTCGATTTTGGATCTAACAACATCCAAGCCTACACCACGACCGGATACATCCGTAATAACTTCAGCTGTGCTAAATCCAGGAGCGAACAGAAGCATAAATACCTGTTCATCTGACATTTGAGAAGCTTCGCTCTCAGAGACAATTCCATTTTTGAGTGCCTTGCCAAGTACTTTATGGCGGTCAATCCCGCTACCATCGTCTTCAATTTCAATAAAGACATGATTTCCACTATGGAAAGCCCTTAACTGAACAGTACCTGTCTCAGGCTTGCCAAGTGCAATACGCTGGGCTGTGGACTCAACCCCATGGTCAACTGCGTTGCGAAGCAAATGAACCAGCGGATCACCAATTTCGTCGATGACGGTGCGGTCCATTTCGGTTTCAGCACCTGTGATCACTAGATCAATTTTTTTATCGAGCGATTTGGACAGATCTCGAACCATCCGCGGGAAACGGCTAAATACGGTATCAACCTGAACCATTCGAAGCTTCAGAACTATGTTCTGGAGATCACTTCCGACACGGCTCATATGCTCAACTGTTTCCGTCAGATCGGAACGCTTCACTTCATTAGCCAGCTGCTCAAGACGCGCTCGGTCAATAAGTAATTCACTTAAAAGATTCATTAACACATCCAGCCGGTCAATATCTACGCGAATCGTTCTGGAAGGTGCTGAACCGCCTGCTGTGCGACTCGCAGGTTTACTCTTGTCCGCATCTGGTACTGCTTTACCAGCTGTTTTATTAGCAGCTTCTTCTTCAGAAGGAACTTCAGCAGCTAGAGTGGCAGCAGCGGTTTCTTTCACACCCGAAACAAGCTGTGATAAAGTATCCTGATCAAGCAGCATAACTTCAGCAGTTTCAATTTCGGATAAGTTCAAAATCATGCTTTGCAGTTCCGCAGCTTCTTTCTGCGTTATGTAATAAAGTGAAAAGCTGCGATCAAATTTTTCCTGTTCAATATCCTGTACTGTCGGATGCGATTTAACAATTTCACCATAGCGTTCAAGCAAATCAAATACCAAGTACGCCCGAGCCGCTTTAAGCTGGCAATCTTCCCGGATGGAAACATTGATATGCATGACCTTGTGACCTTCAGCTATCGATTGCTCCAATACTGAATACTGATATTCATCCAACTGAATGTTACCCGATTCAGCTGAACTCTTGGTTGCTGGAGCCGACGAGCTGTTACCTGACGGTACACCCTCGCCCTTAACGATAGCCTGAAGCGAAGCAACGATCGAACTTACGTCCGCTTTGCCCTCTCCGCCTTGCGTGATATCCTGAACCATCGATTGTAAGGCATCAAGACTCTTAAATAGAGTATCAAAAATGAAGTCTTGCATCTTCAGCTTCTCGTTCCGCACTAGATCAAGGACGTTCTCCATCTGATGCGTCAAGGACGATAGATCCTCAAAGCCCATCGTTGCAGCCATACCTTTTAACGTATGGGCGGATCTAAAAATGACCTGAACGATCCCTATGTCTTCAGGATTGTTCTCCAACTCTAGCATATTTTCATTCAGTGACTGCAAATGATCATTCGACTCATCGATAAACATGGATAAATATTGATTCATGTCCATGGTGAGGCACCTCCTTCAAGAGATTCCATTATTTCACAATCTGTACTAACTTAAGGCCAATCTCATTAAGCGGTAACACATTATTGACGCATCCCAGTTCTACAGCAGAACGAGGCATTCCATAAACAACGCAAGTTTCTTCACTCTCTGCAATCGTCGAAGTGACACCACTGTCATACAATTTCTTCATTGCCTTCGCTCCATCACTTCCCATGCCGGTTAATAACACGACATGACGTTTCAGAGATTCCAGCGGAAGCAGCGATTCATATAGAACATCTACTGAAGGGCGATGCCCACTGCGAGGCGCATGCTCTGATAGATTCAGCTTATATTTTCCTCCAGCACTTAAGCTGACGTTCATATGATGCCCCCCGGGAGCTATGTATGCCGTTCCAGCAAGCAGCTCCATCCCTTCCTCCGCCTCTACAACGTTCAGCGCGCTTAAACTATCCAGTCGCTGAGCTAACGATTTTGTGAAGTTCGCAGGCATATGCTGAACGATCACGATAGGTGCGGGAAAATGAGCCGGAATTTTCTCTAACACCGCTTTTAGAGCTTTTGGACCTCCGGTTGAAGTACCGATCGCGACCAAATCCGTGAAGCCTTTTTTTGATAATGGCGGTGATGCTCTCCCTAAATCTATTGGTGTGTCCTTTACCACAGGTACATCAACAATTGATGAGCTTGGTGGCGGCATCAAAGTCGTGTCGGTATTTTCTCCACTCAGCTTTTTACGGGAGATAGACGGAGCCGCTTTCTGTTGATCGTCTTTAGCCTGCTTCCCAGCCAAAGGTTTTACCATATCCTTAACCTTTTTTCTAGTACTGACAGCTGGTGGAGCTATACCAGATTTGGATGGCCCAACAGACGATTTGTTATCTGAGACCGTAGAAGCTTCATTCTTGAAGCCTAAGGTAGGCTTATCCCGCTGATCCAGATTTTGCGCATTTCCTTTATCACTCGCTGAATTGTCCAGTATTGTTCTCGTAGACTGAATCGGCGGAGTTTTAGGAACTTTGGGAGGCATTATTTCAGGAAGCTTCTTCTCCAATGCCGCTTGTCTGGCCAGCTTTCTTTCTTTAGCAAGCATTGCTGCACGGATTTGCTCACGAAGCTGTCGACCTACCTCTTCAATATCATGTGAGCTAGTGGATACCGATGGTTTTCGGATAAAGTCAAATGCTCCAAGCTCTAATGCCATAATCGTTTCTTGCATGCCCTGCTCATTAATTCCAGAGAGCATTATAACTGGCAGAGGGTGCTTACTCATGATAACCTTAAGAGCCTCAAGCCCATTCAACTCAGGCATTTCAACATCCATTGTAACGAGATCAGGGGAAAGTTTTGCGATCATTTCAATTGCTTCTCGTCCATTTTTAGCCGTTCCAACCACATGAAATACTGGATCCTGCTCGATTAGGTCAGAAACGATTTTTCGCATGAACGCTGAATCGTCAACTACCATAACCTGATATATCATACTGTTCCACCTCAGTTCCTTGATGCAGAATCATTTTGTGCGTTTGAACCAGTTATTCATAAATCTCTTGATTCCTGATACAGTATCATTTGATTTCGACTGTGGAATATCCATGTACATCATGGCCAGGCGTTGTATATCACGCGCAGCCGCACAACCGGGGTAGGCTGTAGAAAAAGGAACTTGTTTTTTTACCGCTTGCATTACATGGGGATCATCACTCATAAATCCCAGCATCGAAATCTCTTTATCCAGGAAGCGATGAGCAACAAGCGTAATTTTGTCAGCAACCTCACGCGCCTCTCTGAGGTCAGTTGCTCTGTTAACAATGAGCTTAAAAGGAACGTCACTGTTAATTCCATGTACGACTTTGATTAATGCATAAGCATCAGTAATTGCTGTCGGCTCAGGAGTAGTGACTACCAAAGTCTCATCAGCAGCGGTAATAAATTTTAATGTTTCTTTAGAAAGACCAGCTCCCGTGTCGAAAATGATATAATCCATCTCTTCTGAAACCTTCTCCAGCTCAGAGGTGAAGTAATTCAAATCATTATCCGACAGCTTAAATAAGTCAGCCATTCCCGACCCTCCCGCAATAAAGGGAAGACCCTGTGTTCCTAATTCAATAATTTCTTTAATGCCCTTCTCACCTTTAAGCAAATGATACAAACTATATCTCGGTCTGACTCCCATCAATACATCAATATTTGCCATACCAATATCAGCATCGAATAGAAGTACTTTACGACCGAATGATTTTAAGGCTAGAGCGAAGTTAAGCGTAAAATTTGATTTCCCAACTCCACCTTTGCCACTGCAAACAGTTAATATACGAGCAGGTCCCGATGATGTCCCCTTGTTATTGCCATTCACTCCAGAGAATCTTTCTCTTAAAGTAACCAGATCTCTTAGTGTCTGAGCTTGGTCATTCATGAACTGAACTCTCCCATTATCATATCGATTAGCATGTTCTGATTAGACAGAAGCAGATCATCCGGGACATTTTGCCCATTAGTGATATATGACAACTTAACAGGATAATCATTCATAAGGTTAAACATCGGTCCGACGCTTTCTGTTTCGTCTAGCTTCGTAAAAATCACTTTATCCAGACCATATCTACTGAAATGCTCCGCAATTTTCTTCATATCCTGCGCCTTGGAAGTCAAGCTGAGCACCAGATAAGTCTCACTTTGTTCGGAAGGGCTAAGCAAGCTGTGAAGCTCTGCTACATAAATTTCATTCAAATAGTTTCTTCCTGCTGTATCCATCAGAATTAAATCGCAATCATCTAATCGCTGAAAAGCTCTTTGTACATCTCCCGGCGATTGAACGACCTCAAGAGGTACATTTAAAATAGAGGCATATGTTCGAAGCTGTTCAACTGCTGAAATCCGGTAAGTATCAGCTGTAATAAAGCCTACCTTTTTACGGACTCTGAATATTTGATCAGCTGCAAGCTTCGCAATCGTTGTCGTTTTTCCAACACCTGTAGGACCAGCAATATACACGATTCGTGTATTTTCGCCAATCCCCTCGCCTATGCGATCCTCCAGAAATGAGCCAAGTTGCTGACGAACCTGTCTTTCCAACTCATCATCAGAAATTGATTTGTCCGAATCAATCCATTTCTGATAGGTCTTATCGATCCAGTTATCAACTAGCTCTGCTGATATTTCTTGTTCAAGCATTCGATTCTTAATCGCGTCTAAAGCCTTCGGAAGTTCTAAATCACCTTTCTGCTGTTTGGCCAACTGGCCGATCCAGTTCTTCATTTCCCTTATCTCACTAAGCAATTGCTCTTCCTTCAATCGATAGGACTGATCAACAACGGTGCTGACATGCTCCGTTGTCTGAACCGGATTTTGATATTCATCCTCCAATGATTTCCGAAGCGTATCCTCCCATTTTTTCACTGCTGATTCATCTTTTTTAGGTATTAAAGGAGCGTTCAGTTCTTCATTTGAGGTTGCACCCACGCCAGAACCCGATGTCATTTGCGATGTTCTGCGATAGGCTTCAGGAACTGATTGTCTTGCCACGGCTACTTGTGGAGAAGAAGATACCACAGGCCGCGGCACATTTACTTTAGGAGCTGGCTTGTCATTTCCCTCTGAAGCAGCAATGACTTCAATTTTCTTCTTCTGGAACATTCCCAGAAATCCGCCAATCTTCATCTCCTTTGTGCTCAAAATAACCGCATCTGCTCCTAGCTCGCTACGAATTTTAAGCATTGCATCCGGCATTGTGTCGACGATATACCGTTTTACTCTCATAAGTTCACCACCCCGACACTTTGGATTTCAACATTGGGTTCCAGCTCACTATAGGACAATACCGGTATATCCTGCATGCTGCGTTCAATAACCTGACGCAAGTACATACGAATTGTCGGAGAGGTCAGAACGATAGGTTGTTGTCCGGATTGGATAAGTCTGTTGATCTGTTCCGTTAACTTCTGGAACACATTCTGTGTGGATACCGGATCTAACGCTAAGTAACTGCCTTGTTCGGATTGCTGAACACTCTCGGCGATTTTTTTCTCAAGTGAAGGTCCTACTGTTATGACACGCATCGTCTCGCCTTGCTTCGTATATTGCTGTGTAATCTGCCTGGAGAGTGCCTGTCTGACATATTCAGTCAAAATATCAGGGTCCTTCGTATAAGTTCCGTAATCAGCCAAGGTTTCAAAAATCGTTACCATATCGCGAATAGATATTTTCTCGCGAAGCAGCTTGCCAAGCACCTTCTGAACATCACCGATCGACAATACGGAAGGAATCAGCTCATCAACAAGTACGGCATATCCCTCTTTGAGATTATCGACAAGCGCCTTCGTCTCCTGACGGCCAAGCAGCTCGTGTGCGTGCTTCTTGATCATTTCCGTCAAATGCGTAGCAACCACAGAAGGAGGATCAACCACCGTATAGCCTGACAATTCTGCACGATCTTTAGTTGATTCATCAATCCATATCGCTGGCAATCCAAACGCAGGCTCCTGAGTCTCAATACCTGTAATTGAGTCATCGTCCATCCCAGGACTCATTGCCAAATAGTGATTAAGTAATAATTCACCACCGCCAACGACATTTCCTTTAATTTTGATGACATATTCATTCGGTTTAAGTTGAATATTGTCGCGAATTCGAATAACCGGCACAACTAAACCCATTTCAAGTGCACATTGACGTCTGATCATAATAATTCGATCCAGTAAATCCCCACCTTGTGCTGTATCGGCAAGCGGAATAAGTCCATATCCAAATTCGAATTCGATTGGATCAACTTGAAGCAGGTTGATAACGCTCTCTGGGCTTCGCACCTCTTCGATTTGCTGTTCCTCCTCTTGCATTTCCTGCTCGATAACTCTTCGATCCATATTTTTTTGCATCCGTCTTGCTGCGTAGATCAGCATTCCGGCGAAAGGTAATGTAGTCCATGGACCAATCGGTGTAAACAGACCGAGGAGTGCGATCGTTCCAGCTACGATATAAATCAATTTCGGGTAAGTAAACAACTGACCTGTAATATCATCAGCCAAATTTCCTTCTGAAGAGGCACGTGTAACGATCAGACCCGAAGCTGTGGAAATCAACAGCGCAGGAATCTGGCTAACAAGACCGTCACCAATTGTGAGTATCGAATATGTAGATAACGCTTCACCAAAGCCCATACCATGAATCGACATACCGATAATGAAACCGCCGATCAGGTTAATAAGCAAAATGATGATGCTGGCGATGGCATCCCCTTTGACGAATTTACTCGCCCCGTCCATCGCACCATAGAAATCGGCTTCACGCTCGATTTTACTGCGGCGTTCCCTAGCTTGCTGCTCATTAATCAACCCAGCGTTCAGGTCAGCGTCAATACTCATTTGCTTACCTGGCATGGCGTCGAGTGTAAAGCGAGCGGCAACCTCAGCCACACGCTCAGAACCTTTAGTGATTACGATAAATTGGACCACTACCAGGATCAGGAAGACAACAAAACCGACTACGGGCTCGCCTTGGGATACCCATGCGCCAAATGTTGCCACAACGTCACCGGCTTTGGCTTGTCCCAAAATAAGCTTGGTAGTCGATACGTTAAGTGCTAATCTGAATAGCGTCGTGATGAGCAGCATAGCAGGAAAAATGGAAAACTGCAGTGCTTCTTTCGTATTCATTGCAACTAATAAAATCAATAAGGAAACAGATATGTTTATAATAAGTAGAATATCGAGCAGCCATGTCGGGATCGGGACAATCATTAACAGAACAATACCGATAATTCCAACAAGGATGAAAATATCTTTAAACTTTTTCACCGGTTTTCCCTCCGATCCCGAGTTTATTTAATCTTGCCTTTCAATTTGTATACATATGCCAGTACCTCAGCAACGGCTTGGAACAAATCGCCAGGAATCGAATCTCCGATCTCTGCTCTCTGAAACAATGCACGTGCGAGTGGCTTATTTTCAACTGTAACTACTCCATGCTCCTTAGCGATCTCCTTAATTCGAAGTGCCACATAGTCCTGACCTTTTGCCACAACTTCGGGAGCGTCCATTTGAGAACCGTCGTATTTTAATGCAACTGCGAAATGCGTCGGGTTCGTAATAATAACATCCGCTTTTGGAACTTCCTGCATCATCCGCTGAAACGCCATACGCCTTTGTCTTTCGCGAATTTTACCTTTAATCAGCGGGTCACCTTCCATTTTCTTATACTCATCTTTAATGTCTTGTTTGGACATTTTCAAGCTTTTTTCGTGATCATATTTCTGATAGATATAATCCAGAACGGAGAGTACGAACAACGCTGCCCCAATTTTAAGTCCAAGGCTCATCGTAAGACCGGCTGTAAATTGAAACGCTTCATCTACTGAAGTATGAACCAGCTTAGCAATCTGATCTCGCTCACCCCAAATGGTTGAATACACTAGAAAACCGATAATAACTAGCTTTAGAAGAGTTTTTAGAAACTGAACTAGTGAGCGCATAGAAAAAATATTTTTAAAGCCTTTAATCGGATCAATTTTACTGAGCTTCATCTTGAGAGGGTCACCAGTTAAGAGAAAGCCTACTTGTACATAGTTTGCTAGAATTGCCATTACACAAATAACTAAAAAGATTGGTGCCAAAAGCAACAGTAGCTTAACACCATAATCACTGAACATGACCATAACATTTTCTGCGGTAACATCCATAGTTAAACGATGATGCAACACATCAGCATAGAGATAAATAAGTCTTTCTTTAAAATAGCCGCCAAACGCAATCAGGCAGAGAAAAGAGGACAATAGCACGACCGCTCCGGATAGTTCCTGGCTCTTTGCAACCTGACCTTTTTTTCTTGCATCCTGACGCTTATGGGGTGTAGCCTTCTCCGTCTTTTCACCAGAAAACAGCTGCAAGTCCAGAGCATAGCGATACGTCACTTTGGTCCCCCCCTTCTTTACTGTGGCCTCTCTCCGATGACGCCAAGTAAATTATGCAGTGATTTGAACATAAATTCGAACAAATACTGGAATGCATATACGAAGCTTGAAATTAGGAGGAGCATAACGACTAATCCAACTACAATTTTTAGCGGTATACCAATAACAAAGACATTGAATTGAGGAGCTGTACGGGCTAAAAATCCAAGTGCAACATCTGTCAGAAATAACGCAACAATCAAAGGAGCTGCCATTTGTAATGATAGTGTAAATGATTGACTAAACGTCGTTATTAAGAATTCAGATACATTTCCATTATAGATTTTCTGGAACAATTCATTTGATAATGGTATCCAGTTATAGCTTCGAATAATGGCGTCCAGCAAATAATGATGTCCATTTATACTCAGAAACAGCAGGGTTGCAAATATATACTTAAAATTACCTAGGATTGGCGCAGAAGCTCCTGTCATCGGATCGATAACGTTAGCAATCCCGAAACCGATTTGAATGTCGATAAAAGAACCTGCGATTTGAATGACATAAAAAATAAGAGTAGCCACGAAGCCCATTAAAAGACCGATGAGAACCTCACGAATGATTACAATCGCATACCCAAGATCACTCGGGATTACCTGGCCTGTTCCTTGCACCATAAGAACAAGAATTGCGACAATGCCCGATAACCCGATCTTGAACGTTGTAGGAACACCACGGGACGAAAAAATCGGCGCAACTACAAAAAATGCTGATATTCGACAAAAAATAAGTAAAAAAATCGAAAATACATGCAATAAAGTATCCATAATCTCGTCTGCCTAACCGATATAATTAGAAAGATTGTTTAATATACCGTAAGTAAAATCGACTAGAGTTGTTAAAATCCATGGTCCAAACAGCAGTAAGGCAATCAAGACTGCAACGATTTTAGGAACAAAGGCAAGCGTCTGCTCCTGAATCTGAGTTGTTGCCTGAAAAATACTTATGATAAGACCAACGACCAGAGCAATTACTAGCATCGGTGCACTGACCTTCAGAACGGTAAATACGGCTTGTCCGGCCAAACCGATAATAAATTCCGAACTCATTACCGCTTCCCCCTCTATAATAACTTGATTGATGATCACTCTATCACGAAAATTATGAAATCACGTCAAGTAACGAAGCTGGTAAGCAGTGATTTCACAACCAGATACCATCCATCTACTAGTACAAACAGCAAAATTTTGAACGGTAACGAAATCATGACCGGGGGAAGCATCATCATCCCCATCCCCATTAATACACTTGAGACTACAATGTCTATTACTAGAAATGGAATAAAGATTAAAAAGCCCATTTGGAAAGCGGTCTTCAGTTCACTGATCGCAAATGCCGGGACCATTACCGAAATTGGAATATCCTCATAGCTCTTCGGCTTCTCCGTCTTCGTATAACTCATAAATAATTGCAAATCTTTTGGACGGGTGTTAAGGTACATGAATTTCTTCATCGGAACTGCTGCTTTATCCAATGCTTCTGTTTGGCTAATCTCTCCCTTGATATAAGGCTGTAGTGCTACATCATTTATTGTCGACAATGTAGGACTCATAACAAATAGTGTCAGGAAAAGAGCCAAGCCGACCAACACCTGATTCGGAGGCATCTGCTGGGTTCCGAGCGCATTACGTACAAAACCCAATACTATTACAATTCTTGTAAAACTCGTCATCAATACAAGAATTGCCGGAGCAATGCTGAGTACAGTGATGAGTAAAATGATAGATAGTGAACTTGTACTAGGCTCTCCGCCAGAATTCCCGATTTGTATCCCAATTTCCGGAATCGGATTAATAGGCTCAGCTGAAGCGATGGAGACTGCAATAGTGCTCCATATCGTGAGGAGCAGTAAAGTTACAATAAACACTTTATTTTTCATGAATCCCTCAACCGATCTGTAGATTGATCTTCCTGATCCTTAAGTAATTCTTCCATTTGGCGTTTTCGATTCGGTCTCTTACTTAGTTGGGAATAAAGCACTTCATGAAAAGAAGTTCCTTCCAGCTCTTCCTCTTCATTCGGAGGATCTTTGCGGAATCGGGAGACGAGACCAGAAATCATAGACGTAACTCCGGTAAACTTCGTCCCCTCTTCTTCAAATGCCTGATGCAGAAGGTCTACCTCATCAGGATCAGATACTTTATCCAGCAGGGAAATATCTTCACCTACGCCGACAAAATATACACTGCTTCCGATTTCAATGACCTGAAGCGACTTATTTGGCCCCAAACCAATAGCACCAAGTATATGGATAGAGTTGTTTGGGCTTAAGAAGCGACTCCTTTTCCCTAAAAAGCGAACCATTAACAAAATTAAAACAATAATAATAGCTAAAACTACGATTACCGTAATCAAATTTCCCCAAAGATTAACATCTTCGCTGTTAAATGGCTGTTCCGACTGACTCAAAGTCATGGCCTTTGCCTACAATCCAAGCGTTTTGTTGATGGCTTCGATGACTCGATCGGATTGGAACGGCTTCACGATGAAATCTTTAGCACCAGCTTGAATGGCATCTATAACCATAGCCTGTTGACCCATAGCTGAGCACATAATTACTCTGGCATTAGAATCAAGCTTCTTGATTTCCTTAAGTGCTGCAATTCCATCCATTTCAGGCATTGTAATATCCATCGTAATGAGGTCAGGATGCAACTCCTTGAATTTTTCGACTGCTTGAGCACCGTCCTGTGCTTCGCCAACAACCTCAAAACCGTTTTTAGTTAAAATGTCGCGGATCATCATTCTCATAAAAGCTGCATCGTCTACGATTAGAATTCGGTTTGCCATTGATTTAAAATCCTCCCTAAACTTCTACTATTGTAATTTTTGAATTCGGTCCCACTGGCTAACAATATCAGTAACGCGAACGCCAAAATTTTCATCAATGACGACAACTTCGCCTTTGGCAATCAGTTTGTTGTTCACCAGAATGTCTACAGGTTCGCCTGCTAGCTTGTCCAGCTCAATAATTGAACCTTGAGACAGTTCCAAGATATCCTTAATTTGCTTTTGGGTCCTACCTAATTCTACGGTGACTTTAAGAGGAATGTCCATCAGTAAGTTTAAATTATTTTCATCCGGTAGTCCGAATGTTGGAGTTCCTAGATTTGCAAATTGTACAGGTTGAACATTCACGCTACGTCCTTGAACACCGCCCAAGTGTTGCGGCTCTGCATATGGCCGTTCTTGAGGTGGGTAATAATAACCAGCAGGCGGCTGCTGCATAGGTGGCTGCTGGTATGCTGGTTGTTGATAGTAAGCAGGGTCTACAGCAGATTGAGCAGCTGGCGGAGTATGAACTGGAGCCTGAGCTGCTGCTGCTGTCTCTTGAGCTGCTGGTTCCGATGATCCACCATTGATCAGACTATTCACCATTTCCTTAGCAAATTTAACTGTCAAAAGCTGCATAATTGTCGAATCTATCAAATCACCGATTGTAAGGCGGAAGGAGATTTTGATTAATGTTTCATCCGGCGGCAAGCTGTTAACGCCTGTTCCATTTGTCATATTCAAAATATCGATGCCTGGTGGTGAAATGTTAACAAAGCGATTAAAGATTGTCGACATGGAAGTTGCAGATGAACCCATCATTTGATTCATTGCTTCCTGAACAGCACTGATATGAATTTCATTCAGTTCTTCCTCTAAAGCATTACCTTCCCCACCGAGCATCAGATCCGCAATAACCTGAGCGTCTCTGGTTTTGATTACCAGTGAATTCATTCCTTCAAAACCATCAACATATTGAACATGAATTGCAACATGTGGTTTCGGGAACTCAGATTCAAATTGGGAGCGTCTAATAATAGATACTTTAGGGGTTGTAATATCTACCTTTTTACTAAGTAGTGTAGATAGAGCAGTTGCAGCACTACCAAAAGTAATGTTACCAATTTCCCCAAGGGCATCTTGCTCGAGTGGTGTTAAGTAATCGGACACAGTAGGCTCAGCCGCTGTTTCCGGATCAGCTTGCTTTAGCAAAGCATCGATCTCTTCCTGGGACAAATAATCTTTACTCGTCAAGTTCCTCAACTCCTTCGCTGACAATTTCATCAATTTGAACGGCGACTCGGTCCTTCAAGGTACCCGGGCTGCCGATAAATTTCAATCTATCACCGACCCGGATAGATAATCCTTCTTGAACTGGTTTATTCAAGGATATAACATCCCCTACAGACATTCCAAGAAACTCCCGGATCGAAATCTGTGACTCGCCAAGCTCGGCGATAATCGGTAGTTTTGCTTTGTTAACACGGTTTCGAAGTGCGTCAACCTCTTCAGGAATACGCTCCTTCTTCTGGGATACGAACCAGTGATGAACCGAAAGTCTTGGCATAACCGGCTCAATAACAACGTGAGGAATACACAGGTTGATCATTCCTGACGTGTCCCCGATTTTCGTGCTGAGCGAAATGAGTGCGATCGTCTCGTTTGGAGATACAATTTGCATGAACTGGGGATTCGTCTCCAGTGCCTCCATCCGAGGATTAATGTCCATAACTGTCTTCCATGCTTCTTGCAAGCTTTCAAAAGCCCGACTAAAAATGCGTTCCATGATAATAGTTTCAATTTCAGTAAGTGAACCGATTTTCGATGGTGCTGTACCAATCCCGCCTAGCAGTCTGTCCAGCATAGCAAAGGCGACATTTGGATGAACTTCCAGCACCATTCTACCTTCGAGCGGCTCCGCTTCAAAAATGTTCAGTATCGTCATTTTAGGAATGGAGCGAATAAATTCGTCATAAGGAAGTTGCTCGACCTGGACCACATTGATTTGCACAAAAGTACGAAGCTGTGCCGAAAAATAGGTGGTGAGATAACGAGCAAAGTTCTCATGAATCCGGGTCAGACTGCGGATATGATCTTTGGAAAATCTAACCGCTCTTTTAAAATCGTATGCCCGGATCTTCTTTTGTGTCTCTTCCTTCTTCAGTTCCTCAGCATCCATTTCGCCAGAAGAGAGCGCTGCGAGCAGTGCATCGATCTCATTTTGCGATAGTACATCTACCAAACATCTCACCTCCTAAGGAAATAATTAATCTCGATATTTTCTAGATTGTTGTCATGATAAAGTTCGTAATATCGATTTGAGTTACTTTTCCCTCCGGCAGTGATTGATTGATCAGATTCATCAGCTTGGAACTTAAATTATCTTTACCTTTCGCTCCAGTCAAATCTTCAGGATTTGTATCCGCAAGCGTCTTGATGATGATTGGCTTGATTTTGAAATCTTTGATTTTATCAAAGGATGCTTTAGAACTTTCCTTATCGAGCTGGAATGCAAAATTCAATACTACAACGTAGTTAGGGTCCGATAAATTTGTTTTGATCTCATCAATTGTCGAGGTTACTTTTACAATTTCATCTGCTGATAAGTTATTCGGTTCACCCACTTCGGCGACAGTTGAATTCACTTGATTGCCCTTTCCCGGGTTGGTGATTTGATTCATCAGCAGGAAGGCAGCCATTACGATCAGCGTTATCGCAAGTAAAATCGTAATTAACCAGGGCGCCATTTTTTTCATGACCATTCCTCCGTTTGTTGCACTTTAATAGTTGCTGCATGAATACCGATTTCGCTGTTGTACTCCTTGACCATTGCGATTACCTCGGCCGCTTTCTCCAGCACGATAATACGCTTGCCTGTAACAAGGGTTACGTATGTATCAGGTGTTTCTTCTACGGTTTCAATCATTAGGGCATTAAGCCACATTTGAGAACCGTTTAGTCGTGTTACAGAAATCATGATAAACCTCCAGATCTCTTGTTTTGACAGCGAGGAAGACTAAATGGCTTCCCCGCCGTCATTTATCCTAACGCTTCAGGTTGACAACTTCCTGCAGCACTTCATCAGAAGTCGTAATAATCCGGGAATTTGCTTGGAATCCACGTTGTGCAACGATCATCTCAGTAAATTCTCCAGTCAAATCTACGTTGGACATTTCCAGCTGACCAGCAATAATAGCGCCAGTGCCATCTTCCTGGTTGTTTGCAGTAGTTGCAACGAGTTCACCACCCTCGTTAGCATTCAGGGTTACACGGTACAAATTACCACCAATTTTCTCAAGACCTTCAGGATTCGTAACTCGCGCTACACCGATTTGTGCACCTCCTACGGTAGTACCATCATTCATCTTCTGAACGATCGTACCATCTTGGGCGATTGAGAAAGCTGTTACGTCATCACCAAGTGCTTCCAAAACCCCACCACCAGAATCACAAACAAGTAAACCGTCAGAAGTTACTATTTGACGAAGAGCGTCCATATGGAAGTCACCGGCTCTGGTCAAGAAAGGAACATCTTGATCAGGTGTCAATTTGACGAGAAAGAATCCGTCACCATCGATCCGAAGATCGAGTGGGTTGTTGGTTGTCATTGCACTACCGCTGGTGTGAAGGGTATCAATCGAACCGATGGAAACACCCAGACCGATTTGCTTCGCATTAACACCGCCGGCTTCTCCATCAGCAGGAGCAGTTACACCGGATACGGTTTGGCTCATAATATCCTTGAACATAACACGACCGGCTTTAAAACCAACGGTATTAACATTAGCGATATTGTTACCGATAACATCGAGTTTCGTCTGAAAACCGCGCATACCTGAAACGCCCGAATACATGGATCTTAACATTTACTTAATTCCTCCTCTAAATATACATTTGCTATGGTCGCATCAGTCGATCAGCGACGCACCATTGGCCTCCGAATCCGGGCCAGCCAATTCTATGAAATGATTACTGCACTATCAATTTGAGTGAATACATTGTCTTTCATGCTGCTGCCATCCATAGCTGTAACAACGGTACGATTATCCACATTGACAATAAGGGCCATATCCTTCATTAATATCAAGGATTCCTTAGCTCCCTTTGCCGCTGCATTATCGATAGCTGTCTTGATTTTATTTAACTGCTCTGGCATCAGCTGTATTCCTCTTTGCTCTAATCTCTTCACAGCATGATTACTGAAATGAAGCAAGCGATCCTGGAGTATTTCTTTAAATGTCGAGTCCTGTGTCCCACCAAGCCTGACATTCTTTGTTTGCTGAAGAGCATTCGGCTGAACTCGTCCAGGGTATAAGCTCCCTATGCGAATGGTTTCGCTCATGGATTACCAGCCCCTTGCTCCTCCGGTGAATTCACATTGTTTGCTTCAGTTTCAGGTTCAGGTACAGTTTCTGGTTCAGGTACTGGTTCTGGTTTTGGTTCAACAGGATTTTCAACCCGTTCAATCTTGGAAACTTCGATTTCTTTATCACCAATCTTTGCGTAATGAACCCCGCTTCGAACGATGATTGATTCGACTACACCGCTTTCCAATTTATAGATGATCTCTGCTTTACCAGTACTGATGTTATAATTCCCGGTCTCTGTTCCAGAGGTCCAGCTGGCTACTTTCCCTATCAGGTTAGAGTTACTGCCCAGTGATTGACTCATATTCGTCAATTGCTGTGATATGTTGTGCAATTGCTCAACGGATGAGAATTGCGCCATTTGTGCAACCATTGCAGTGTTATCCATAGGTGAAAGCGGATCTTGATTCTGCAGCTGTGTTAACATCAATTTAAGAAAAGCATCTTTTCCCAACTTATCTGATCCAGTAGTCGAGTTTATCTTATTCATGTTGGAATAATTAGACCAAACCGGTGTTGTCACTACACTTGCCACAGTTTTTCCTCCTTTCTCATGTATTTCTTATGCTCTAGCTACGAAGGAACTACCAAGGCTATCCTCACTACTTCTAGCTTCAGTAACCCAATCATGCCATTCGTCACTCAGATCCTTAATCATAATAGCTTCATCATCACGAAGAACTTCACGGCGTTTACCATTCTGTTGCTGGCTGCTTCCGTTGCCAGATTGACGACCATCCTGATACATGTGAGACGATAGCGCTGTATTTTGAGTTACTTCCAGCTTGTTCACCTGAAGGCCTTGGGATTGAAGCGCTTGGCGAAGCTGTGCCATTTGTGCTTCCAAGGATTCCTTGGCAAAAGCGTGTTCGGTTACAAATTGCGCGGTTAACAGTCCGTTTTGCATCGTAATCTTCACGTCAACCTGACCTAAATGCTCAGGATATAATGAAATTTTAGCTTCCGATATTCCATTCGCCTTAACGATGTCAAACTTGCTAACTAAAAACCCGCTCATTTCTTGGCTGAACTTCTCTACAGGAACTGTTGGTGTCTGTACTGTTTTGAGAGGAGTTGCACCAATGTCACGCATTGCCAATTGACCTGCTGTTACAATGTTTCCTGCTTGCAGCGGATGATCTGTATCCCCAGCTTCACTTGAGAATGATTCACTATCGGCTGATAACGCTGCACTGGAATTGACTGTAGTTACAGGGACAATTGCATCCGATTTTTGCTGTACCAAGCGACCTTGAGTGTCATCTCCCTGTCGTTGAACCTGTGCTAACGATCCTGAAGTCTCCAGACCATTCTTATTTGCTAGTAGAGCAGCAAATTCAGAGAAAGCTGTAGATTTATTCGAGGAGTTAAGCTCACCAGTAATTCCTGCGGAGCTCAATACGTTTTGCAAGGATTCCAGCATGGCCTTGATTTGAGTTGCATCAATTGCTGTATTACCAGCATTTTGTTTACTTGAAGCGGTAATTAACTGCAGCAAAGCGTCCTGAACTGCAAATTTCATTGTTTGTGGATGCTGTGCAAGTACCGGAAGCTCTACAACTGCTCCATTTGATTGGTTCAAATCAGCGCCTGCTGTAGAATTATTTTGCAGCAATTGATACACGTTTTGCAGCCAAGCTTGTAGTGAAGCTAATAGTTCTGTGTTTGCTTCATCAGTTAAATCTGACTGATTCAAGACCTCATCCAACTGCTGTAGCTGTTGAAGCAGGTTATCCAGTAAAAGGGCTAATGACTGTTCCTCCTCATTAAGGCCTGAGGTATCACCTGTCTCAACAAGACCAGCCAGAGTTAAAAGTGGATTACTTACCAAGCTGTCTTGTGATGTTATATTGCCGGTTAACATAGCTAGTAAAGTCTGGTCAAAAGATGGAGTCGTCCCTGATACTGTAGAAGTCTTCCCACCAACTCCATACCATAACGTCCCGGCAGCATTACCAGCTGCTAAATTCAATACGCTTTGGCTCATTTTTTTCACCTCCTTTCAGGTAGTTCATAACTTTCTATTTACTAATTAGCTGATTTAAGATTTTTACGGACAATTTCTCGTCCTGCTCTGCCATCTTAGCGAGTATGTTCGAACGAGTGCTATCGTCAACTGCTTTTAAAATTTTAAGCGCTTTGTCCGCACTGATCTTGTATGTTTGCAGAACCAGCGTGGATGCAGCATCGGCTGACATCGAGCTAAATGTTTGACTCAGCTGTGCATCATCAAGACCTGCGTTCGTTTTTGGAGTACTTGCTTCATCAGCCGATTCTTTCTTCAGTCTGGATTGTAACGCGGATATTGCTAAATCCTCCGACGAATTTACATCCTTAAGCTTGATGGAAATATCAGCTGCTTTTTGCGGGTCCATCTTCTCTAAAATGGCTGCTTTGCTATCATTACTCATTACACTTAGCATTTGCAGAGTCTCTTCTGTAGTCAGATTGCCTAAAATGGCAGCAGCTTTACTCGGACTCATTTGAGCGTATAGCTGTGCAAGCTTCTTAACTTCTTTCTGATAAGCCTCTTGTTCAGCCGCTTGCTCCTGTTGAGCTTTTTTTTGCTCAGCAGAATCTAACTGCTCTTGCAGCTCTTTAACTTTACCCTCATGCTCGGTAACCTGACGGTTAGCTTCCTGTAAATCCGTCTCTTGCTTCGCTACCTGCTCCTTTAGCTGCTTAACAGTAGCTTCAGTGCTTTTTTCCTTCTCCTGTTTTTTGACCTGTTCCTTGCTCTTCTCCTTATCGGTTCCTTCAGGATCAGGCACAAAGTTTTTGACAATAGGAATTTTGTTCCCGAGATCCATTAGAGTATTCCGCACGTTAATGTTAAACAAGGTCAATAGAACACCCAGTAGCACGACAGTAAACAGAATCGGAGTTACAAAAAACAGAAAACGCGAAAATCCGCTGCCGGATTCCTCAAATTCCTCGTCATATTCAGTCTTCGCCATCTTCATCCCTCCTTCGCAAACCCATATCCTTAGCCCTTACTGCTTTAGCGGGCTTTCATGGCGAATCGGACTGTAGCCATTTCATCCAATTCGTTTTGTTCCCGAAGAAGCATTTCGTGCATAAATTTGTTTTTAGATTTCTCTTTTGCTTTCAACCATATTTTTTCATCAAGCATCTTGCTGGTTAAATAGGATTTCTTCTTCTCCACGTTGATTTCAGCTTGTCTTACATCGCTGATCTTTCGTGTAATGCATTCTTCAAGATAGTCCACATAACGTTGCAGTTCTTGAAGCTTAATCATCGAAGAGCTATTCTCCATCTCACGCTGGATCGCAGAAAGTGTCTCGAGACGAGCTTCTCTTAATTGATCCAGAGTTCGCTGTTCTGATTGCAGTTGACCAACAGCTGCAGAGAGCATCCACTCGGCTTGTGTCTTTTCATTCGATTTCAAATCAACGACTTTTTGATACACGTAACGGAATTTCATCCTTTACTTGTCATCTCCTCGCGAATTCAGAAATTAGACGTTCTTGCGTTTCCGGCAACGTTGTTTTTTCATTAACTTTCTGCTTCGAGAAATCCCAAATACTCTGGATATAGCTTATCGCTTCATCAATTTCAGCATTTGAACCCTGTTGATATGCACCGATATTAATAAGGTCTTCAGAATCTTTATATACAGCCATCAGTCGTTTCAAATTCTCAGCTGCATCGTTCTGCTCCTCCTCCACGATGTCCTTCATCACCCGGCTTATGCTGGCTAGAATATCAATCGCAGGAAAATGACCTTTATTCGCGATATTTCGATTCAGAACGATGTGTCCGTCAAGGATACCCCGAACTGCGTCCGCAATCGGTTCGTTCATATCGTCACCATCAACAAGTACTGTGTAAAATGCTGTAATGGAACCCGCGGGTCCTGTTCCTGCTCTTTCCATCAGCTTGGGTAACGCCGCAAAAACCGAAGGAGTGTAGCCTCTCATAGCCGGAGGCTCACCAACTGCCAGACCCACTTCACGAAGAGCCATCGCATATCTTGTAACGGAATCCATCATCAGCATGACGTTTAGTCCTCTGTCTCTGAAATATTCCGCGATGGTTGTAGCTATTAATGCACCCTTCATTCTAATCAGAGCCGGTTGATCCGAAGTAGCTACAATAACTACCGATCGCTCCAATCCCTCTGGCCCCAGATCACGTTCAATGAAATCCAGAACTTCGCGTCCACGTTCACCAATCAATGCGATCACGTTGACATCTGCTGAAGTGTTGCGTGCAATCATGCCCATCAAAGTACTCTTACCAACACCAGATCCGGCAAAAATACCAACCCGTTGTCCCTTACCAATCGTCAGTAAGCCGTCAATTGCTCGAACACCAATGCTAATAGGTTGTACAACACGCGGTCTGTTCAGCGGATTCGAGGGCTTGTTATACGTTGAATAATGTCCCATCCGAGAAGGAAGAACCGAACCATCTAGAGGTTGTCCTAATCCATCCAGCACTTTGCCGAGCAACTCTGAACCTACTTGAACCGTTAATGGTTTGCCAGTACCGACTACATCACAGCCTGGTCCAATGGACTGAAGCTCACCTAGCGGCATTAAGAGTACCTTGTTGTCACGAAATCCGACGACCTCAGCTTGAAGCGGTTGTGATGATTTGGAAGGATAAATGTAGCAAACATCGCCTATGCTAGCATCCGGACCTTCCGATTCGACCATCAGCCCGATAACCTGAGTCACTTTACCATTTATACGAACCGGGTCTAACTGAGACAGATGATCGATATATCGTCTTGCATCAATTATCGTCATTGCTTAGTCCCCGTTCTTCGGTCTGCTGAGTAATTCGCAGCAGTGCCTTTTTGATTTCAACAAGCTGCGTATCGATTCTGGCGTCCACGCTACCAAATGAGGATCGAATCACACAACCTTTATCTTGAACACTCGGATCTGGAAGAATTTGCAGCTCCGCCTGAGAGTCAATAACAAGACTCAATTCCTCTCTTGCTGCCTGCACAAATGCAAAATTCGAAGGTGCAATGCACAATGTCAGAACCCCTTGCTCGCGCTTTCGAGACAGGCTTTTCTTAATCAGTTCAATCGTATATTCCGGTTCCAGATCAAGCTGCTTGTCGATAACCTTCTCAGCGATAGCACAGCTAAGTTCAACCAGAAACGGCTCAGCCTCTTGAATAATGCGTTCTTTCTCCGTGTAAGCTTGCTGTAATACTGAGCTTGCTTCACTCATCATTTCTTCAATCTTGCTTTGAAGTGTATTTTGTGCCTCAGTTTTTCCCTCTTCAAATCCTTGACTAAAACCTTCCGATTTAACAGCTTCTATCAAATGTTCATCCTGTTGTCTGCGTTCATTCCACCAAGCCTCAATTTGTGCTCTGGCGTCTGCTAACAATTGTTCCGCTTCTTCTGAAGCTGCTCTAACCTGCTCTTCGGCGAATTCCTTCGCGTCTGCCAGCATTTGCTTCCTGGTCTCCTCAGCGACCACATCCTCATGAGACGGGCCGCTAGGGCGAACCTCGGAAACCACTTCATCAACTTGCAGCTCTTCCTGAGTGTGATATGTTTTAGCTACATTGAGCTGTTTAAGAACATCCAACGGAACGTACTGGGACACCTTGATCAAATTAGACAATGATGTCATCTCCTCCGCCGCGGGCAATAATTATCTCACCAGCTTCTTCCAATCTACGGATTGTCGCTACGATGCGAGTTTGTGCTTCTTCGACGTCACGAAGCCGTACAGGCCCCATATATTCCATTTCTTCCTTGAAAGTATCCGCCATCCGTTTGGACATATTGCGGAATACAGCCTCCCGCACTTCTTCGCTTGCCACCTTGAGAGCCAGCTGTAGATCTGCATTCTCGATGTCGCGGATAATCCGTTGAATCGAACGGTTGTCGATGTTGACAATATCTTCGAAGACGAACATACGCTTCTTGATTTCTTCTGCCAATTCTGGATCTTGAATTTCCAGGGAATCCAAAATAGTTCGTTCTGTACCGCGGTCTACACCATTCAAAATTTGAACGATCGATTCGATACCACCAGCACTTGTATAATCTTGAGTAACTGTAGCAGACAACTTTTGCTCCAGAACTCGCTCCACTTGAGCAATAACTTCTGGCGAAGTACTGTCCATAACAGCTATTCTTCTTGCAACCTCTGCTTGTTTCTCTTGAGGAAGCGAAGATAGAATTACAGCTGCCTGTTCGAATTGCAAGTAGGACAATACCAGTGCAATCGTCTGAGCGTTCTCGTTCTGAATAAAGTTGAGAATCTGGTTTGGTTCTGCTTTTCTCGCAAAATCGAAAGGTCTCACTTGGAGTGTTGCAGTCAGACGATTGATAATATCAAATGCCTTGGACTGACCAAGCGCCTTCTCCAGAATCTCTTTCGCATAAGCGATACCACCCTGAGTAATATATTCCTGAGCCAGACAGATCTGATGAAATTCAGCCATAATCATTTCTTTCTCAGCACTGTCGACTTTTCGAACGTTAGCAATCTCAAGCGTGAGCTGTTCAATCTCTTCATCACGCAAATGCTTGAAAATTTGGGCTGAAACTTCCGGCCCCAAAGTTATTAACAATATTGCTGCTTTTTGTTTTCCGCTCAAAACCTGATTTGTTGTCTTTGACAATGCGTTCACCTCTATTCGTCAGCAAGCCATGTGCGAAGCAGGTTGACGAATTCATCCGGCTTCTTCTTGGCCAGCGTCTCAAGCTGTTTGCGCACTTGGTTTTCACTTGGAACACTATCCAAGTTGATGGACGGAAATTCCGGAGTGAGCGGCAGCGGGATTTCCTCTTCTTCTGCCCCATCGGCGCGTTTACGGCGAATAAGGAGAAATACGATACCTGCAATTGCGAGCAATGCCGCAGCTCCAACTCCCCACACCCACGGATTTGAAAGACTCAAACCAGTAGATTGTTCCTCTGAATTATGGAACGATTGCGAGAAGACTGAAACTTTCCTTTGCAAATCATCGTCTGTATAAGTAGTACCTGAATCAGCTAAGTATGATCCCACAATATTTTTTAAAATGTTCTCAATCGCCGCTTCAGTCGTTTGATCCAAACTTTCTTGTCCTGCAGGTGGTTCAACTGCAACATTAATGGTTAAATCTTTTATAACATATGGACTCGCTACGATATCCTTCGTAATTCGGTTAACTTCATAGTTGATTGTCGATGACGACTCTTCTGAAGAAGAAGTTGTTCCTGATGAGTCTGCCGGGTAGTTCGCAACATCAGTAGAACCTGTACCAGCGACTCCGCTATCGGTTCCTTGACCAGTATAGCTTTTTTGAATTTTCTGAGCACTGATCTCAATGCCCTTCATGTTCTCAGTGTCAACAGGAGTAACCAGACTATCTTTCTGACTAATCTGATCGAAGTTTAATTTTGAAGCAACGAGCACTTCAATTTTATCAGGACCCATCAACTTGGACAGGAACTGCTTTACACTTTGGCGAACATCACTTTCAAATTTTTTCTGTAGCGCCATATTTTCTTGAACTGCTGTTGTGAGAGAACCAGTTTGTCCACCTTGTCCAGAAGGTAACAAGACTGTATCATCGCTTGATGATAACGAAATGTTCTCTATCGGCAAATTAGGCACAGAAGTCTTAACTAAATTAAAATATCCATCGATTGCATCTTGACTTGGGCGATATCCGGATTTAAATGTTACAACTACTGAAGCGGAAGCTTTCTCCTGCTCATTAATACTTGCAAATACGTTTTCTGATGGAAGATTAATCAGAACTTTAGCATCGCTGATTCCTTGCATCTTTTTCAACAATTGTTCGATTTCGCCATTCAGAGCGCTTTTGTACTTTACATTAAATTCATTATCTGTCATCCCGATCAGTGAAGAGCTCTCATTGAAAGAATCCCATCCAATGGAACCATTCTGTACGATACCTTGGGAACCGACATCCACTTTGACTCGAGCTGTATCCTTACTGGGAACTGAAATGCTCTTGCCGTCTGCTCCTAGCTTGTAAGGGGTGCCTCCTGATTCCAGGTAGTTGATGATCCCTGCTGCATCTGTAGAATCCAGATTGGTGAAGGCAACTTCATACTCCGTTTTGGAGAACTGAATCGTTAATAGAATGATAGCTACTAGGACAATTCCTATAGTTGATAACAATAATGTTTTTTGTTTTTTACTGAAACGGTTCCAGTATTCGGATCCTCGCTGCCGATACTGAGCAATTCTCTCATTCACAATGTCACCTCATCCGAAGCTTGCTAGATTTATTAAATTTGCGTACGCATTATTTCCTGATAAGCTTCTATCACTTTATTTCTTACTTGCGTAGTTAACTGCAAACTTAACAAAGCCTGCTCCGAAGCGATCATCACTTGGTCTGCATTTACTTCACCAAGTTGAAATAGTTCGTTCATTTTCTCAACGTTTTTTTCTTGAGCTGCTACTCCATTCAACGCTTCCGTTAAGTACGAACCGAAATCCTTGATTGCTTCTGCCGGAGTTGGTGAATTCGGCTTAGTTGGAGCTTGGATTCCAGTTACTGCATTTATATTGTTAAAGTTCATGCTTTGAATCAAATATCAACACCCCTAACCTCGGTATATAAGACTATTTGCCTATTTGTAACGCTTTAGTTATCATAGCTTTGCTTGCATTCAGGACCGTTACGTTGGCTTCATAGGAGCGGGTAGCCGAAATCATGTCTACCATTTCCTTTAAAACATCAACGTTTGGCATGTATACATAACCTTCATTGTCTGCATCAGGATGAGTCGGATTATAAACTGGTTTGAACGGAGCTGTATCTTCTTTGATTTGAGTAATCTTAACGCCCTGTGCTTTTGAGGTATTTCCCAGAGCAGAACTTAGTGTGTCTCCAAAACTTTGGGTGTTCGGAGCCATTACAACCATCTTGCGACGATATGGTACCGCCTCTCCGTTGACTACCTTTGCTCTTGTTGTCTGTGCATTGGCAATATTTGAAGATACGATGTCCATTCTTAATCGTTGAGCAGTCAGTGCTGAAGAGCTAATGCTAAAACTATTACTAATACTCAAGCTCGTTATCCCCTTTCTACTGCAGTACGTTTCATTTTAATTTGGTAGTTGATTTGCTCTATGTAAGAATTGTAGCGAAGCTGATTCTCCGCAAGCCTTGTCATTTCGCTATCAATATCCACATTGTTAAGGTTATTATTCATGGCGGTAGTTTGATCGGTAGTTACTACCGGCTCAGGAACACCCGATGAAGGACCTATTACAAAATGCCTAGTGTCCGTCCGTCGCCCCCGCAATGTAGGTTTACTTCCATCCATTTCACTCTGCAGCAAACTTTCAAAAGATACACTGGATCTTTTGAAATAGGGGGTGTCCTCGTTGGCTATGTTATTGGCAAGAACACCCTGCCGTATATTTGCTGCTTGTAGCGCGGTTTCGAGTCTTGTAAACCCGGTACCATTTAACAACTGCATTTACCTGCCCCCTTGATATCACAGTTTTTTTCCATAAGTACGTACTATTCAACATTCAACTAACTAATTCCTCTTTTTTTCGACACTAAATGCGTATTTCATAGTCTTTCAAACGTCCTAAAAATGCATTAAAACATTTTAATGTCGTATATCCTAAGTTTCACGGAGTTTCAGTATTATTACAATAAGAAAAAAGCACTATCTTTGAACAAAATATCGATTTTATTTGCACTTTTTGAAATTTTTTGAAGATTTTCGGGAATGATCGACAAAGTAGAAGGTGATTTTACTAATTTTTCATGAAAAAACAACGAAAAAAGGCCAAGGTCCCGATCCAACTGGGACTTATGGCCTTTTACATTCATATTACACAACAGTGTCTATACGATTATAAAATATACTGGCTAAGATCTCGATCTCTGGAGATGTCTCCAAGCTTATCTTGGACGTATTCTGGTGTAATAGTCATTTTTTCCAAGGATAATTCTGGTGCCTCAAAAGAAAGGTCCTCTAACAGCTTTTCCAAAATCGTGTGTAATCTTCTTGCACCAATGTTTTCCGTATTTGTGTTCACGCTTGCGGCAATGCGTGCAATTTCTCTGATTGCCTCTGGTGAAAACTCGATTTCTATCCCCTCAGTGCGAAGTAATTCAGTATATTGTTTGGTAAGAGCATTTTTAGGTTCCGTGAGAATCGATACAAAATCATCAAGAGTCAAGCTGTCCAGCTCTACCCGAATAGGAAAACGCCCTTGCAGCTCAGGGATCAAATCAGAAGGCTTGGCAATATGAAAAGCTCCTGCAGCAATAAACAAAATGTAATCAGTCTTCACTGGCCCATACTTTGTCATTACAGTCGATCCTTCGACAATAGGTAAAATATCCCTTTGCACTCCTTCTCTGGACACATCCGGTCCTGAGCCTTGACCCTTACTTGCAACCTTGTCAATTTCATCTATGAAAATAATGCCTGATTGCTCAGCACGAGCTATAGCCTCTTGTGTCAATTCATCCTGATCAATCAGTTTAGCTGCTTCTTCCTGAGTAAGCACTTTACGTGCTTCCTTGACCATTAATTTTCTTTTCTTAGTCCGACGTGGAAGCAAATTGCCAAACATCTCTTGCATATTCATACCTAGCTGATCATTGCCTTGACCTGCAAACATATCCATCATATTTGGTGCGTTATCTTCAACCTCGACTTCTATGATGTCATTCTCCATTTGCCCTGCGAGCAGCTTGAAGCGTACCTGACGACGTTTCTCGGTCAAGTTAGTATCTTCGTCCTTATCGTCCTGCTCGGACGATACAGAACCCGAATTTTGATTGCCAAACAGCATTTCAAAAGGATTACGTCCGGACTTATTCTTGTTGGTAGATGGAACAAGAATTTGAACTAACCTTTCATTTGCCAATTCCTCTGCTTTATCCTTCACTTGCTCCGTACGTTCAAGCTTTACAGTACGTATAGCAATCTCGATAAGATCTCTGACCATGGACTCAACGTCTCTACCCACATAGCCAACTTCAGTAAATTTAGTAGCCTCAACCTTTATAAAGGGGGCTCCAACTAGTTTGGCAAGGCGACGTGCTATTTCCGTTTTACCTACACCTGTTGGTCCAATCATCAAAATATTTTTTGGTACGATTTCATCCTGAACCTCTTCGTTAAGGAGACTGCGACGATAGCGATTACGCAATGCTACAGCCACGGACTTCTTCGCCTGTTTTTGACCTACGATGTATTTATCCAGCTCAGCTACGATTTGTCTTGGCGTAAAATTCCGGCTTGTCATGAAACGTCCCTCCAATCACAGTTCTTCAACAATGATGTTACTGTTCGTGTATACGCATATTTCCGAAGCAACCTGCAACGATTCCCTTACGATATCCTTCGCTTCCAGCCCGGCAGCATGGCGTTTGAGTGCACGAGCAGCTGACAAGGCAAAATTTCCACCTGAACCGATTGCAAGTACATCATCATCAGGCTCTATAATCTCTCCACCACCGGAAATAAGCAGCATACCGCTCTTATCCATAACGATCATCAGGGCCTCCAGTTTGCGAAGCACCCGATCCTGTCGCCAATCTGTGGCTAGCTCAACAGCAGCTCTCTGCAGGTTGCCGTGATGTTCTTCCAGTTTACCCTCAAATTTCTCAAACAGTGTAATCGCGTCAGCGACCGAACCCGCAAAGCCTGCGAGTACTTGTCCCCGGTATAATCTACGAACCTTCTTTGCTGTTTGTTTCATTACAACGCTCTCACCAAAGGTTACTTGACCATCACCCGCGATTGCGCCTTTACCATTATGACGAACTGCACAAATTGTGGTAGCGTGAAAAGTAGGTAACATAATACCGCTTCCTTCCTCTGTTATTCCTTTAATATGTTATGTTTAATTCTCACAACACATTCGAAGCTGTAATAAAGGACTTTAAGCTATCAAGAGCACGATGTGCCAATGCTTCGTTTTTCTCTGCCTTTTTGCGATAACGGGTCTCAAGTTTGGGGAACAACCCGAAGTTGGCATTCATCGGTTGAAAATGTTCAAAATCAGCAGTCGTAATATACCTTGCCATACTTCCAAGAGTCGTATCCTCCGGGAATACAATTCCTTCTTGTCCAGCAGCAGCACGTGCAGCGTTAATTCCGGCAATAAGGCCTGAAGCAGCAGATTCAACGTATCCTTCCACACCTGTCATTTGACCGGCAAAAAAGAGCGTTGGTCGGGCCTTCAGTTGGTACGTTGGTTGAAGCAGCTTCGGTGAATTAATAAATGTGTTGCGGTGCATAACGCCAAATCGAACAAACTCCGCATTCTCCAGACCTGGAATCATCGAAAAGACACGTTTTTGCTCGCCCCACTTCAAATGAGTCTGGAAGCCCACTAAATTATAAAGGGTGCCTGCGGCATTATCCTGTCTAAGCTGCACGACCGCATGAGGCAAGGTTCCGGTATGAGGATTCATAAGACCAACCGGCTTCATAGGTCCAAACAGCGCAGTTTGCTTGCCACGACGCATCATAATCTCGATAGGCATACAGCCTTCAAAATACACTTCCTTCTCGAACTCTTTGAGTTGAGCGACCTCAGCAGAAATAAGCGCATCATAGAAGGCATCAAATTCCTGCTCTGTCATTGGGCAGTTAAGATACGCCGCTTCTCCCTTATCATAACGCGAAGCAAGATATACTTTGCTCATATCAATCGATTCTTTCTCAACAATTGGCGCGGCAGCATCATAGAAATAGAAGTAATCTTCACCTGTCAGCTTTTGAATCTGCTCAGAGAGAGCAGGAGAAGTTAACGGGCCGGTTGCTATTACTACAATTCCTTCTTGGGGAATTTTACGAATTTCTTCGTTTGCGACCTCTATCAATGGATGATCATGGAGTGTACTAGTAATTTCACCGGAGAATCCGTCACGATCCACAGCAAGAGCTCCACCAGCGGGAACTGCATTTCGATCTGCTGCACCAAGCACCAGTGAATTAAGCATCCTCATTTCCTCTTTTAATACACCCACTGCATTTGTCAGCCCATTAGACCGTAACGAATTACTGCACACCAGTTCCGCAAATTTATCCGTATGGTGAGCAGGAGTTTTCACAACCGGCCGCATTTCATACAATTTAACCGGTACACCGCGGCTTGCGATCTGCCAGGCAGCTTCGCTGCCAGCAAGACCTGCTCCGATCACTGTAACTTTATTTACATCTGTCAAAGATTATCCCTCCAAACTTGCCTTCTATGATGAGTAATACAATGATGTTTATTCTGCTGCCTCGTCGTCTTGATCTTCGACCTGCTCCACATAATCACAGGACGTACATTGAAGCTTGACTCCCTGCTTGTTACGCTTCTCAACAAGGAGAGACGAGCATTTCGGACACGGTTTGGGAGATGGTCTATCCCAGGATACAAAATCACATTCAGGATAACGATCACAGCCGTAGAAAACTCTGCCTTTCTTACTGCGACGTTCCACGACATGCCCTTCCTTACACTTAGGGCAGGTTACGCCGATGTCCTTAATGATCGGTTTAGTATTCCGGCAGTCCGGAAAACCGGAGCACGCCAAGAACTTACCAAAACGACCCAGCTTGTATACGAGCGGTTTCCCGCATTTTTCACAAATTTCATCGGATACTTCGTCTTCAATTTCAATTTCCTTCATTTCCTCTTCAGCAACTTCAAGACGTTTTTCAAAGGACTCATAAAATTGACCCAATACACGAACCCAATCCTCAGTACCTTCTTCTACGTGGTCAAGATCACCTTCCATATGAGCTGTGAACTCAACATCCAGGATTTCCGGGAAAAACTGTTCCATTTGCTCGATGACAAGCTCCCCGAGCTCTGTCGGCATAAATTTCTTCTCTTCAATCGCTACGTATCCACGTTTCTGAATTGTCTCCAGAGTGGGTGCATAAGTGCTTGGACGACCAATCCCAAGCTCCTCTAATGTCTTAACAAGCCTAGCTTCTGTATATCTTGGAGGCGGCTGTGTAAAATGCTGCTTCGGATCGATCTCTTCCGTTTTAAGGATATCTCCGGCATGAAGAGGAGGCAAATACTTATCATCATCAGTTGTACCGTCATCATTGCCTTCTACATATACCTTCATGAACCCAGGAAAACGTATCTTTGATCCTACTGCACGGAAAATAGCGTCACCAGCAGCGATATCTACGGATAAGGTGTCCAATACCGCAGACGACATCTGGCTTGCCATAAAGCGTTCCCATACCAGCTTATATAGTCTGAACTGATCCCGAGACATAAACGATTTAACTGACTCAGGATCACGCAGAGCCGATGTAGGACGTATTGCTTCATGCGCATCCTGTGCTCCAGCAGATTTTTTGGAGTATTGTCTTGGTGTTTCGGGTGTATAGGCATCCCCATACTTATCAATGATGTATTCCTTAGCTTCCTCTTGAGCTGACGCAGCGATCCGCGTCGAATCCGTACGCATATACGTAATTAAACCAACTGTGCCCTCTTTGCCAAGATCCACACCTTCATAGAGCTGTTGCGCAACCGACATCGTCTTGGCGGCGCGGAAATTCAGCTTACGGGCTGCCTCCTGTTGAAGGGAACTCGTAGTAAAAGGTGCTGCCGGATGACGAAGACGTTCCTTCTCCTTCACATCGGCTACCTTGAACTTGCTGCCTTTAATCGCCTTCAGAATATTCTGTACCTGTTCTTCGTTGCTAAGCTCAAGCTTCTCGCCTTGGAACTTGTAGAACTTAGATTCAAAACCAGTGTCCCCAATCTTCAATCTAGCAGTAATGCTCCAGTATTCTTCTGGGACAAAGGCCGAGATTTCATTCTCACGGTCCTGAATGATCTTTACAGCTACAGACTGAACGCGCCCAGCTGACAGACCCTTCTTAACCTTCTTCCATAATAATGGACTGATTTTATAACCAACAAGACGATCCAGTATCCGTCTGGCTTGCTGAGCATTCACCAAATCCATATTAATTTTGCGCGGCTGCTTAAAAGCATCCTTTACTGCCTGCTTCGTAATTTCATTAAATACAACGCGACAGCTTTGTGTCTCGTCTAAATCAAGCACATGGGCCAAATGCCAAGCAATCGCTTCTCCTTCGCGATCGGGGTCAGCCGCCAGATAAATGTTTTTTACCTTTTTACTGGCATCCTTCAATTCCTTTAAAACCGAACCCTTCCCACGGATTGTAATATACTTTGGATTGAAGTCATTCTCAACTTCCACCCCGATTTGGCTCTTGGGCAAATCGCGAATATGGCCCATTGAGGCTTTCACGATGAATTTACTACCTAAGTATTTGCCGATCGTTTTCGCCTTGGCAGGCGATTCTACGATGACCAGTGAATCCGCCACAGGTTCATCCTCCCTTCAAACATTGCAGAACTAAATTAATTGTAGTCAAATATTATACAAATCCAGACTAACGATGTATTAACTCTATATAGTCATATAATCAAGCCAGCCCAGAGATAGAAATGGACTATATAATTTTAAATACTGAACCGGGTAGTTGGACTACCGTTTTTTTCATGATTAAAGATAACAGAACTGAATGTAAAAGTCCAAAATCCCATCCCGATTGCGTCAAGAGATCATCAAATCCAGTGATCCCCTGCTCCAACATATGGTATATGCGCTGCTCCACATCTGTCAACAAATTATGTTGAGTTTTCGGAGCAGGCACATCTTTTCTCTTGGTCAACAAGTCTTCATATTCTTCTAAAATATCTTGTGGTTCGGTCACTATTTTTGCCCCTTGTTTAAGCAAATCCAGAGTACCGCGACTCTTTGGAGATGTAATTGGACCTGGTACAGCAAATACGTCACGGTCACTCTCCAGGGCCAAATCCGCGGTAATCAGTGAGCCGCTCCGTGCATCTGCTTCCACGACAACAGTCCCTCTAGTGATACCTGCAATAATACGATTTCGTTGAGGGAATAATCCCGGATGTCCCTTCATGCCTATCGGATATTCAGAAATAATCAGGCCTCTTTCCGCTATATCATTATATAGAGACGTATGCTCGGATGGATAAGGAATATCGATTGCTGTCCCTAGTACTGCTATTGTAGAGCCTCCACAACGAAGAGCGGATTCATGGCATACTCCATCTATTCCGCGCGCTAACCCGCTTACGATCGTAATTCCTCTAGAGCATAATTCTTCTGCCAGCCAACTGCCAACTTTGCGGCCATATGCCGTTGGAACCCGGGTACCTACCATTGCAACGGATAGGGTAGATAACAGACTTGTATCACCTTTTGCATAGATTACCCACGGAGCTCGGGCGGTTTCCTTCATTAATATAGGATACGACTCATCAAGATACGTTACAAGTTGAATGCCCTGATCATGAAGCAACTGCATCCTTTTATCAATATAATCCGAATTGAAGTGCTGGCTCATTTGTAAAGATTTTTCTGGAGTCAGCCCCCGCTCTACCCAATCAGCAGGACTAAAGTGAATAGCATGCTCCCATTCTTCATCCCTTGACAAAATATTCGCTAACGTACGCCATCCGATCCCATCGCATCCATGCAATCCTGCTAATATCCATTTCTTTTCCACTATACTACCTCCTACATTTATGTACAAAAAAAGCAACCCTTCCGCCATTAGACAGAAAGGTTGCTTACCTTTTGGAATATTATAACAAAACTTGATTAATGTGTCGTGCAAAGATTCAGAATTCCCTGCTCTTCAAGAACCGTCACCAAAGTTGACCCCATCTCCGAAGGAGTTGGCGCAACCCTGATTCCGCATTCTTCCAACTTAGCGATCTTCTCCTTGGCGGTTCCCTTGCCACCTGAAATAATAGCGCCGGCATGGCCCATACGTTTACCTGGAGGAGCTGTAACTCCGCCAATGAAGCCAACCACTGGCTTCTTCATGTTCTGCTGAATCCATTCAGCAGCTTCTTCTTCCGCGGTCCCGCCAATTTCACCGATCATAATTACAGCGTGAGTGTTCTCATCCTCATTAAAGCGACGCAAAATGTCAATAAATTCAGAGCCCTTTACCGGGTCGCCGCCGATACCGACAGCTGATGATTGACCGATACCACGCGTGGTGAGCTGATGAACAGCTTCGTATGTCAGAGTACCGCTACGTGATACGACACCGACATGCCCAGGTAAATGAATATATCCCGGCATAATACCGATTTTACACTCTCCTGGAGTAATTACACCGGGACAGTTCGGGCCGATCAGTACTGTATTTTTACCTTCCATGTAGCGTTTCACTTTTACCATATCAAGCACAGGAATTCCCTCAGTGATGCAAATGACAAGCTCCAGCTCTGCCTCTACAGCTTCAAGGATAGAATCCGCTGCAAATGCCGGGGGAACGTAAATCACACTAGCTGTGGCACCAGTAGCGTCCTTAGCTTCTCTTACTGTATTAAAAACCGGCAAGCTAACCGTATTACCGTTCTCAAGAGAGATACCTACTGTCGTTCCGCCTTTTCCCGGTGATGTCCCGCCAACCATTTGCGTCCCGTAATCCAGAGCTCCTTTGGCATGGAACAGAGCCGTTTTCCCTGTTATACCCTGGGTAATGACCTTTGTATTTTTATCAACCAAAATACTCATACTTCAAGCCTCCTTGATGGTAAAAAGGTAATTTTATGATACGAGTGCAACTATTTTCTTGGCGCCATCGGCCATGGAATCTGCAGATACAATCGCTAGACCCGAGTCAGTGAGTATACTCTTGCCGAGCTCTACATTAGTACCTTCAAGACGAACAACCAGCGGGCGATCCAGCTCCACTTGCTTAGCTGCTTCTACAATCCCGGAAGCGATAACGTCACACTTCATAATGCCGCCAAAAATATTAACAAAAATCCCTTTCACCTTAGCATCAGACAAAATAATTTTGAACGCTTCGGTTACCTTCTCAGCAGTTGCACCGCCACCTACATCAAGGAAGTTGGCAGGATCGCCGCCATAGTATTTAATGATGTCCATCGTTGCCATCGCAAGACCTGCACCATTTACCATACACCCGATATTTCCATCAAGTGCGATGTAGCTAAGATCAAATTTGGATGCTTCAATTTCCTTCTCGTCCTCTTCCTCCAAATCACGCAGAGCGGCAATATCTTTATGGCGGAAAATAGCATTTGAATCGAAGTTAAGCTTCGCATCAAGCGCCATAACATCGCCATCCCCTGTAACAACCAGAGGATTAATCTCTGCAATTGAGCAATCTTTATCTACGAAGGCTGTATACAAGGCAGTCATAAATTGAACTGTTTTATTTACTAATTCATTAGGTATCGAAATCGCATAGGCCAATCGACGAGCCTGATAGGGCTGCAATCCAACAGCAGGATCTATAATTTCCTTGAATATCTTCTCCGGAGTGGCGGCAGCAACCTCTTCTATTTCCGTTCCTCCCTCTTCCGAAGCCATCATGACGACCCGTCCGGTAGCCCGGTCTACAACAACGCCGACATAATACTCTTTCTTAATATCGCAGCCCTGCTCGATCAGGAGGCGCTTCACTTCTTTGCCTTCCGGTCCAGTTTGGTGCGTTACCAGTACCTTACCGAGAATTTCACTAGCGTAAGTCCGAACCTCATCCAAACTTTTTGCCACTTTAACTCCGCCGGCTTTTCCCCGGCCACCAGCATGAATCTGGGCCTTGACTACTACGACCGGACTTCCTAACGCTACTGCCGCTTCAACAGCTTCCTCGACTGTAAACGCGACTTGTCCCTTGGGTACGTTGACCCCGTACTGCTTCAGGACTTCTTTTCCTTGATATTCATGGATATTCATGCTTGAGATCCTCCTATCAACAGGCGGTATTAGAGGTAGTGCAATTTAGTAAAACCCAAATCATTGTAACATGTTTTTAAAACGCTTACCTTAAAAAGTTCATGATTTATACACAACTTTTTTATATCATTTCGATCTCATTTTTAGATGAATTGCAGCTCAATTTAGCAAATATTAATATTTCTATGGAAATAGTTGACGTTCAAAAAATCCTACACAATTCCGTATTTTTAGCGTTATTTGTCGATTTTCAGAATTTTAATGTTTCTATACAGATATCATTTCGAGATCAATCATGGACCCATTCTCTAATTCTCAGGCTAATTTGCGAAATGTGAATTTTTTTGTTGCTAACGGGTTGACTTTTTCTAGATAAACTCCTAATATACGAACAAAGATGATGAATAGGAAAATTTGGAAGCACCTTTTTTCCTCTGTGGCCTTCTAGTTATTAGGTCATATGAACCAATAAAGGGGTGCTTTTTTTGTACGGAAAATTGTATAGCGCATGTATTTATGGTATTGATGGTATTTTGATAGAAGTAGAAGTAGACCTTGCCAACGGAATCCCCCAGACTACTGTGGTAGGCTTGCCCGACTCGGCTGTACGTGAAGCAGTAGAACGGGTACGCGCAGCAATTAAAAATTGCGGGTATTCCTTTCCGATGCAAAGAGTGACCATTAACCTGGCCCCTGCAGACCTCCGCAAGGAAGGAAGTGCCTTTGATCTCGCTATTGCACTTGGACTGCTTACAGCTAGTGGTCAGGTTATTTTACCGGAGAATGAACATGTACTCGTCATCGGAGAGCTTTCCCTAGACGGTACAGTAAGACCTGTGCCTGGAGTTTTATCTATGGTGGACTTGGCGCTTAGGCATGGCTTTCATGCGGTATTAGTCCCAGCAGACAACGCAGAAGAAGCGGCACTGCTCGACAGAATCAAAGTGTACAGTCTGAAGCATTTAAGTGATCTGTCTTCAACCTCACTGGAACAAGATCCATCGGGGGACAATCCGGTTCATATCATTTTAAAATCACTGGAATATCATCAACCATCGTCTCATTCCATTCAGATCCCAGAAGATGAATATGAAAAAAAGGTAAAACTACACGAGCCAAATTATCAGCAGCTCCAAGAAAAGACTTCAGAGGACTATCGTGATGTGTTTGGACAGAGACATGTAAAACGAGCGCTGACGATTGCCGCTGCCGGTATGCATAATATTATGCTGATCGGACCTCCCGGTACTGGAAAAACGATGCTGATTCGTCGGCTTCCTTCCATTTTACCGAAGCTGTCACCCACTGAATCATTAGAGGTGACCAAAATTTATAGCTCTGCTGGCAAGCTCAACCAGAATAAACCTGGACTGATCGTTAACCGACCGTTTCGTTCTCCCCATCACTCTATCTCTGGCGGTGGACTCATCGGAGGTGGGGGTATTCCGAAACCGGGGGAGGTCAGTCTTGCTCATCATGGCGTTCTCTTTCTTGACGAGCTGCCGGAGTTTTCGCGCAATGTCCTTGAAATGCTGCGTCAGCCGTTAGAAGAACGAGTCGTTACAATCAGCCGTTCCAGAGCCTCTTTTACGTTTCCTGCACACTTTTTATTAGCTGTTTCGCTTAACCCTTGTCCGTGCGGATATTACGGCGCTGATCCTGATCTTTCTCACAGATGTACATGTAATCATTTTC
>RCUF01000045.1_pt1 | contig 98472 bp, 88 predicted proteins | sample 2166311 | NCBI WGS metagenome assembly RCUF01 (sample SAMN09932608, study PRJNA488358) | compost metagenome | feature: garden; material: soil; isolation source: compost soil in 4-hydroxybenzonitrile-enriched culture | place: Germany: Experimental Botanical Garden Goettingen | collected 2016-01-27 | reverse complement strand
CGACGAAGCCGCAGCCGATCCGCTTGCGACCTCCTTCACCAACGTAAGAGCCGGAGTCGAAGGCAAAACCACCTCATTGTCCGAGGGAGGCGAAGTGACATCGGGCCCCTCCGGAGGAGTCCCTGTCGCGGTCGCAGTATTAGTCAGTATCCCCGCGTCCACGTCCGCCTGGTTGATCACGTAGGTCGCGGTACAAGTGACCTGAGCGTCAGGGGCCATCGAGGACGCTGCTGCCGGGCAGTCGATGGCCGACAAATCGCCGGTCCCACTGAAATCACCCTCATTGACAGTCACGTCGGTGAGCGTCGTGTCTCCGGTATTGGTGACCTCGAAAGAGTACTCAATAGTTTCTCCGACCTCGGCAATACCATCACCATCGTCATCGGTCAACGAGGAAGTCTTGAGAACTGAAATCCCGGGGTCCGGCGGAACCACATCGAAACAAGTTTCTGCTGACGATTCGTTATTCGATGAATCAGAATCGGCCTCGTTACCAATCACTGTTGCGGTATTGGTCAAACAGCCGGAGGCGGGGCCGTTGGCGATGATCGTGTACGTGTCGGACTCATCGACGGCTAACCCGCCTCCGATGATGGTCACCATGTTCCCCGTCACGGATACGCCAGGGGAGGTGGAGGCGATGCCGGTCAGGCCGGCGGGTATTTCGTCGGTCACGATGTAACCAGATGACGCGCCGTCACCGTTATTGGTGACGGTCAGCTCGTAAGTTATCTCGCCGCCAGGTGAAACGGTGGCCGGGCCGGTCTTCTCAATCTGGAGATCCGCCGGTGCACCCACGCATGATGCCCCGTCGTTCGCGCCCGCAGATGGTCCGTCGATCTTGGCCACCAGCTCGGCGGTCGGAGTCGCCCCGTTGCCGGTAATCCGGATCCTGTCGATCGTGCCCGTGCTGTTGCTTTGGAAACCCAGATCCCCGTTGCCGTAGGAAAAGGCAGCGCCGAAGACGCCCGTGGCCGTTCCGACCCCGGTGATTTGCACGAGTTCACCGGTCGTCACGTCGATCCGTGTCAGGATGCCTCTTTCCTTGCCCCACAAGTAGCGCGTGTTACCAGATTGAAACGTGAAGTCACTACCGTGGCCAACATTGGGTGAAGGCGTGAGATTGGTGTAACCAGCGGCGATGTCCTTTAGATCGAGGACATAAATCGGCCCGGGATTACGCCGGGCGTAGTAAATGCCGTCATCACTGATGGCACCAGAGGGGATTCCGACTCCTCCAGGCAGGACTGCCCCCAGAGAGGTGGTCGCCCCTGTTTGCGGATTGATCCGGAGCAGTGTCGCGCCCGAGGCCGCATACAACCAGCCGTCAACCGGGTTGTAGGCCACCGCGTTGTAGGAATACGGGGCGAGGCCGCCGACCTTTTCGAACACGATGCCGTCATTCGTCTGGACCATGCGGCTCAGCTGGCTGGGGGTTCCCTGAGCGAGGAACTGTGTCGGCGCGACGCATCCGGGCCCGGCGGGAACAGCCGCTTGGATGGCCACGGTGTAATCTTCAATTTCACCGTCCTGCTGCGACCCGGATGCAGCCTGGACCCCTTCTGCTGCAGAGCTCAATCGGAGCCTGAGGAACGAATCTCCTACGACCGCATCGGCAGGTGTGTTCCAAAGCAGCGAAACAGTATTTGTGCCAGCAGCAACATCCGCGCAGGCCCGCTCTTCGGCAGCGTTAAACGTTCCACTGTCATCAAAATCGACGTAACCGCAGAGCCGGGCCTCCCGATCCACTCCGGAGACCGGGATGTTCAAAGTGTAGGGCGAACCGGCTGTTGCGCTCGGCACGGCGCCGGTGAATGCGTCATCAGCATCTCCGGTCGCGGTCGCGTTGGAAACCGGTGAGGCGGCTGCTTCCCTGACAGTTGGATTATCGGGCGTAGAAGTGGCTCCAAGATTCATGTACGTGTCCGCATACGACGAGCTCGTAGCAACGCCTTCATTATATGAAGCAGGGGCATCGCCGAAATCCTCGTCAACGCTCACGCTCATCACCAGTTCATCCCGCGGAGCCGTGTTCAATGCCCCATTGTTGAAAAGGCGGGCAGACATCTGAAACGACTGCGAAGTGCCTGTGAACTGGGCCGAGCCACAGCCGGAGTTGTTAACGTGGCAAGTCGCATTGGCGGCATTAGAGTCTGGGCGGAAATATTTAGCTGCATCAATTTGCATTGTGCCCGACCCGACGGTGAATGCCCCACCAGCGGGTGCAGTTTGGATGAACTGCGAGTGGAAGTTGACGCCGTTGCTGGCTACACCTCCGACACCCGCCATATGAATTTTCGGGTTAGTGACTGGAAAAGGGAAAGTGAAGTTAACGAGCCCGACGCCCTTTGCTCCTGCAGTCATTTCCGTCGAATAGTTATTGAAAACGATGCTTCCGCGGGTCAGATCGACCGTTGACGGGCTGTAATCGGCCGCCAAAGCACCGCGGCTGTTTAGCCCACCAACTCCACTAAGGGTAATCTGCCCTGCATTGTTTGCGCGTGTCACATAGGCCACAGCTCCTCCCGGCAGACCCAGCGTCGCCACGCCACTGCCAACCGAGGCTGTCGTCACCTGCTGGTATGCCCGAGCTGTGGGAGTGAACGCAGGTATTGTAAGAAAGAGCCCGGTGAGCATGATCAAGCTCATCATTCCAGCTAAAATTCCGCATGCAGAAGACCTCAAAGGCATAATAACGAGATCCTCTCAGCAACGAAAAGAAATTCTTTCCCCGAACAACCGACGCTTCCCTGCCGCCTTTTGGCCATCAGGCCCGCCTTAAATTTAGACTGTGGAACCAGCTGAGAAGCGTGGCCTTATATTAGATTTGAACGAGGCAGCAAAGAGAAAATAACTCGCGTTTTGATCCCTCGAAGGAAGCCGGATAGCGTTCCACAAATATCTAAACCTACGTTATGGAATCAGGTCAATAGCAGAACTGAAATAAGCATGCTCGTAATCAAATCGTTACAACTAGACCCACCCAACCACTAATTTGCACTGGACAGTAACGCTGGCATCCACGATTGGCTTCTTTAGGGGGCGATCTTGTCCCATTGCCGTTTGTTCAATAGGTTTTGGAGCTTTCTGCTACAGCCAACCAAGCAGCTTGACTTCATCCCCGATCAATGAATCGAACGCTGCACTCTGGCATCACCTTCTGAAGAACTTCCGAACAGAACCTAGCGGACAGCTTAATCTGGCTTCCAGAGGCTCAATATGTTGTTGAAGGTTCCTACGTCCCTCGGGAAGGAACAGCCAAAAACATAACGGGAAGAGTCGGGCCGCACGGCCATCGAACTCTGAGCGGAACGCAATGTACGGGAGAGACAGATCTGCAAAGAAACTCTGGCAAGTTCTGCAGCGAACTTGCTAATCAACCTACCCAACTCATAATGAGTGCGCCCACACCCATAATTTTCTTCTAAAATCCCTCAGAGATTTCCGAATTCAGCAAGACCTAAGGGCCACACTGATGGATTTTCAGTTCCTTGCAGCACGACTCGATCTCCCAACGTGTCGTGTTGACTCCAGCCAGCTCGTATGCCGAGCCGAAACCGAAATCCAGATCGATGAGTAACCGAGAATCGCTGGCGTTCTCCCTTTCGCTACCCGCCACACAGATCCGCATCGGCATCGGCAGCGGATCCTTGTTACTCCTTCGTTGGTTGGTCCCCTCGCACACTACCGAAAGATATGAATTGCCTTTGCGCTTCTGATCCGCGGCAGGAACAGGCTTCCTTGGGCCCATCAGGACTACTGGGCTCAAGTGGCGGTGCGGTCTATGAAAGACTGGTGGCCGAAGAAACCAAGGCCGGCCGTGTGCAGCAAGCCCGGATCGAGCTTGCTGCACAGTCCGAGATGCATATCGTTTTCCAAGGTATGTACGCAGGACCTACCACTGCACTGATGATGGTGCGCATCCCGCACTTCACCGATACGAAAATCCGTGCTTGCGGGAACGAGTCCTTGGACTTCGTGTTCACCCTGCCGCCCGTAGGCCTGCTCGTTCACTGGAAGATAGACGAGGTATGTAGTGCCTCATACAGATCAAAAATAATCCGTCGAGGAATCCCGCAGTGTTTGCGAACCGAATAGCTTGGCCGCTTGGCCAAACAGATAAAACAGTACCTGGGCTCTCGGGCATGTGCCGTGAAAAGGGCAACTTGCGTGGAAAATGACTACGTTATCGGCCCAATGGAAAATCCGCTTCAAGTCGCGGGATGTAGGCCTCAGCGTTGTGCGCTTGCATCGACCAGGCGATCATCCCGTTGACCAGCGCAGCCGTAAAACCCTCGCGATAATGACGCGACCTGAAGGTCCCTCTCTGATCTTTCGGTTTTCGACCATCTACTGCGTGCCATGGACAAGAAATAACGTGACGGCACTGAGCAAACGACAATAGAGGTCAAGTGGCGGCGGTCCCATTTGAATCGAAGATTCCCTTAACTTTGGGCCTAATACGAAAATAAGGTGAGTCAGGCAGCCTCCCGCTCGGTTAGCTGGACGTCATAGCCCAAGTCGTGAAGGCGTTTGACCGCGTTGCGACGCGCCCGATCCGGATCTTTGACCGCAAAATAGTCCGCGCCGGCTTCCCGGTAGCACTCGCCTTGGGCCAGCATATGCCAGACCGCTGTCAGGATGCTTCGCTCGGTCGCGGCCAACGCCTTGGGCTTGCCCCGCCGAATTACCAGCCGCTTGTACCGGGCGCCCAGATAGGTGCCCTTCGGATGCCGGGCGACCACCAGCGCGGCAACACTCAACGCGCCCTTCAAATACAAATACCGGTTCCCCGGCCGAGTATGAGCAGAACGCACCCGACCAGCAGACTGATTATGCCCCGGGGTGAGTCCCGCCCACGAGCACAGGTGCCCGGCGTCTTCGAACCGGCCCATGTCCGCGCCGCTCTCGGCGATCAACACGTCAGCGACCAGGGTGGACACGCCCGGGATCGTGGTCAGGAACTCCCGGGCTACCAGAAAAGGTCCCATCGCCTCCTCAATCCGCACCGTCAACTGCTCAATGCACTGACTGAGGTGATCGATGCGCTCCAAATGCATCCCACAAATGAACGCATGATGCTCCTTGAACCGGCCAGTCAGTGCTTCGATCAGTTCAGGGATCTTAATGCGCATCCGGCCTTTGGCCAGCTCCGCGAGTACCTGCGGGGATCGTTCCCCCGCCACCAACGCGTCCAGCATGGCCCGCGAGGACACCCCCAAACAGATCCGAGGCGGTAGCGGAGAGCTTGATGCCGGTGGACTCTAGGAACTTCTCCAGGCGTTGCTCCTCCCGTGTCCGGTCTTCGGTGGCGATAGTGCGTGCCCTGGTCAGATCTCGCAGCTCGCGGATTGGTTCCGGAGGGACGAAGCAGGCCCGAAGCAACCCGTGTGCAGCCAGTTGGGCCAGCCACGCTGCATCGGAAACATCGGTCTTGCGTCCCGGGATGTTCTTCGCTTGGCGAGCGTTGACCAGCATCACCGGTAGGACTTCTTCAAAGACGTAGTAGAACGGCTTCCAGTAGTCGCTGGTCGCTTCCATCACCACGGTGGTGGCCTGCTGCTCGAGCACGAAGTCCCGCAACGCTAAAACTTGGTTAGTGGTCGCACCCCAGGTGGTGACCGTGGTGGTGAACGAGTTCGCTCGCCGGCCCGGGACCCTGATGGCGACCTTGGCGTCCTTCTTGGAAATGTCTATGCCTGCGGCGCGTTCATGAACCAGTTCCACCGAAGGCACCCCCTCTCACCGATTCGCTCAAGCAATGAAACGTGTGTGCCTGCTGTGTAGAGGTGTGGGGATCAAACTTGAGGAATCTAATACTCGTGCTCCAAGGCAACACTGCACGGTCCCCGTAAACCTCCGCATCACGCTAGTACTCGGACCGCCAGAAGCGGTACCAAGGAGAGACCGATGTTAGACACATCAGGCACACTGCCATCATCCGCCTACGCCGTGCCCTCCGGTAGGGGCCCGGCACCATGAGATGCACTCATTTTCGTTGACCACGGCGCGCAGCGGCGCTGGGACGCTAGTACGTGAATACTGAAACCGGTGCACCCAACCGCTTCCGATATTTCGGCGTAGGTCATCGCTCGTGAAGACATTAACGATCACGAGTGATGATCCTAGTATTTCGTTCTAGACGCTCGGGTCAGGCCGCCGGCTCCAAATAAACCTCGTACCCCAAACGCTCTAATTCCTTCACTGCACGTACCTTCGCCCGTGACTGATTTCGATTCTGGTAATAGTCCCCACCGAGTTCTTGGAACACTTCACCATTGGCCAACATGTGCCAGATCGCGGTGAGGATCGTATGCTCAATCGCCACTAAGGCCCGGCTGCCACCACGGCGCGGGTAAAGTCGTCGGTAACGCGCGGCCAGGAATGAATCCTTCTGGGCAGTCGCATGCAACGCTGCCGTACCCAACGCGGCTTTCAGATAGGAATCCCCGCCCCGGGTATGCGAGGACTTGCTACGCCCGGCGGACTCGTTTTGCCCCGGACAAACCCCAGCCCAGGATGCCAAGTGCGCTGCATCGGGAAAGACACTCATGTCCACACCGATCTCGGCAACGATCACCTGCGCAGTGGTATCAGCGAGCCCCGGGATCGTGGTGATCGCCGAGACCGCTTCCTGAAAAGGGACCATTGCCTCCCTGATTTGGGCATCCAACGCATCAATCATCTCGGTCAGAGCGTCGGCCTGCTGCAGGAACAAGCGCATCATGAACGCGTGATGGACGGTGAAGCTTCCTTCCATCGCATCAATGAGCTCCGGGATCTTGGACCGCATCCGGCGCTGGGCCATATTAGCCAGCACCCTCGGGTCCCGTTCGCCAGCAACCAACGCGTCTAGCATGTGTCTGGCAGAAACGCCGGTCAGCGTGGAGGCAACCGCGGAGAGCTTGATCCCGGAGGATTCGAGAAACTTCTCGATCCGCTGGTAGACCTTGGTTCGGTCATGCACCATCGCCGATCGAGTACGGGTCAAGTCCCTGAACTGGCGAATGGGCATGGCGGTATGAACGAACTATGCAGCAGATTGTGGGCGGCCAATTGCGCCAGCCAAGTCGCATCGTTCACGTCGGTCTTCCTGCCCGGGATGTTCCTTGCTTGTTTCGCGTTGACCAGCATCACCGGCAGCTGGTCTTCCATCAGATAGTAAAACGACTTCCAATAATCGCTGGTCGCCTCCATGACGACCGTGGAGACCTGCTCGGATTGCAGGTAGTCAATTAGGGCCAGCACCTGGTTAGTGGTGGACCCGAACGTCCTGACTTCCGTGACGTAGCTGCCCTTGCGCTTGCCTGGCTTTCGTACGGCGACCTTGACATCGCGTTTGGAGATGTCCATGCCAGCGGCGCGCTCGTGAATGATGTCCATGTCCCTTCCGCCTTCTTCCCTGGTGCCATGATGGCTGTATGGATGTTGGCGATCCGGCGGGTCAAGGAGTAAAACTTGAAATCTAGTACTCGTGCTCGAAGCAACAATCCACGGTTCTCGTGAAGACCCACACGTCAAGCTATAGGTCGGGCTTGAAAGCACCAAGGACGGACCGACGTGTCTGGGTCGCCAACACCCTAAGGACGCGCGCATGATCCCTCGCGTGCAAGAGAGTTCTGGGACGTAAGTTACACGGGAATTCACTGCCCTCATCGGCGGGGGCGAAGCCCCCTAGTTAGCTATAGGCAATAAAGTGTGTCTGAAAACCTGATTCTGCCCCGGAATCCCGGGGCAGAATCAAGTCGACTATGGATATTGTTCCCATAGGCGTGACCCTTAAGAGAAAAAACACCCACCTATGTAGTATCTGCCAAAGCCCCCAAAAGAAGATCGGGAAACGCAACGGCAAGCAACGCTGGCGCTGCACCAACTGCAACGCCTCCGCCACCTGCAACGCCTCCGCCACACACAACCGCCCAGACCTCACCGCACGGAACCAGCTGGCAAGCTTCATCACGTGGCTGATGGGCAAGCTCACCCAAGCCGAACACGCCGGCGGCACCGGACGAACCTTCCGCCACCAAACCAAATGGTGCTGGAATATCCACCCCTACCTGAACCACACCGGAGAAGTCTTCGACGAGATCCAAGTCGACGGGATCTATTTGCGCCGCGGCTGGTGCCTTTTGATCGCCATCGCCAACGGCAAAGTCATCTCCTGGCAATGGTGCAACCACGAGAAAGCCGCGGCATGGACCGCGCTGCTGCAGCATCTTCCGGAACCGAAAGTCATCCTCACCGACGGCGGCTCAGGACTGATGAAAGCCTTGAAGAACCTCTGGCCCGAGGTAAAGGTCCAGCGGTGCCTGGTGCATATCCAGCGCAACGTGCGCACGCACCTGACCCTGAACCCTCGCCTGGCCGCAGGCAAGACGTTGCGCCAGTTGAGCCTGCAACTGACCCGCATCCGCACCCAAGAAGAAGCTACGGCGTGGATGGCCGCGTTCGCAGCATGGCACACCGAGCATCAGGACCTGCTCACAGAACGCACCTACGCTGGCGACGGGCCTGGCCCACGGCCGAAAGGGCTGCGCAAGACCCGCACCTGGTGGTACACGCACGACAGGTTGCGCAAGGCCTATGAAAGCATGAACCGGGCGCTGCGGCGTGGCCACCTGTTCACCTACCTCGACCACGATCTCAAAGGATTAGGGATCAGTGCGACGACGAACATGATCGAAGGAGCGATCAACTCCGGGATCAGGGAGATGATCCGCAACCATCGCGGGATGCCGATTGAGCACCGGAGGCGGGCGTGCGAATGGTTCTGCTGGACGCACGCGGGCAAGAGCTCACGGCCGACCTTGCCAGCGTTGATCAAGGCCACCACGGAGTACGAACAAGAACAGGAAGAAGCAAAGCAGAAAGCTGCGGAAGACCCTGTTGGGCCGGAGCTTTACGGGACCGCCACAACGGCTGAGGAAGGGTTGTATTCCAGGGCTGGCTGGGCTGGAAGAACCCGATAGAACGAGGAACTGGAACGGGGTTTAGCCCGGGTGACACACCCGGGCCAGACACCATTTATTGCCTATAGCCCTAACTCGCCCTTGGGTATTTTGAGTGTGCTGGGCACAAGAATCGAGAGTTATCGAAAGATCCGCACTTCACGTATTGGAGTAAAATGTCTCGGGATATCGTGCGCACGATATCCCGAGACATTACATGCGCGAGGCACTTGGGGTTGCATCGCGGCTGCCCACGAGGAAGTCCCTTCCATTTGGGGCTGAATGGGACTTCTCAGAGGTAACGCACTAGATAGTTCCTGTGACTTGCTCCCGAGGGATGCGAGCTACGTGGAATTTCAAGTGTAGAGGATTTTAGCTCAGAAAGAATCCTCCTCCGGCACGGATAATACTTTGTGTCACAAGAAAGCCTCTGGCAACGCGTCTCGTGTCGAGGTCCCACGATCGGCATGGACCACTTTGGGGATCTGGTCGGTGGCGAACACCTGCGCCATGAACTCCTTAGCCAGCTCACCGGATTCACGGGCATGGGGGTGGCCCCCGGGAAGTGGACACCCCCTACCCCGCCACTTCGTGGTTGTTCCGAGTCTGCCTTTACACACATCGAAATTACTTCGAGAAACCCTTTTTTCTCTCTACACCCGGGGTTTTCTTGTGACGCAACGATGTATCTTTCGCGGAGGTTTTTTACGAGTCAACGCGCCCACTTGTTTGGCCCACGGCCCTTCACTCATACTCAGGCATACGAGCTGATTCTCGCGACAGTGAAGCTAAGGGGCGCATCATGTCTAAGCACCACAAGCACCGCGGCTACGGAGCGCAGTTTTCCGTCTCGCCCAAAGAGGGCCTGACCTTGGAAGTTCTAGCCATGGCAGAGAAAGCCGGAGCTAAAGCCGGATACGCAGTGGCCAAAGAAGAGCTATACCGCAGCATCTCCTCCAACCAGTTCCTCAATGAGCAGGAAACCGATGAACTGCTTGCCGCGGCGCAGCGCGCCGGATCTGCAACTGCATTGGCCGCGGCACGCAAGGTTCTGGACAAAACACTTCGCACGTCCTTCAACCATCACCATCGGCCCGCGGACTCTCACCTCATGGGAGCCACGACCCCGGAACCACCGGCGAACACTTATGAAGAACCGCTGGCCAAATACTCGCCACCGCTGGGATTGCTGGATACACCCCGGGCCAAAGTGGTCCAGCATGTTTTGACGATCACTCGTGTGCAACGACTCAACGACCAGATGGTGCGGCTCATTGCCAGCGCTCCGAATCTCGATGGGTACCGCTCCAATTCCGCGCTTGACGAGCATGTCAAAGTTTTTGTCGCCGACCCCGCGCTGGGCCTCGCCCCTCCCTACGACGTGCGCGCTCTGCGCCATCGCTTGCCGCGCGAACAAGTGCCTCGTTCCAAGTCCTACACCATCCGGTGGGTCGACCCGGTGCTCAATGAACTGGCCATAGATTTTGTGGTGCACGGCGAGCCAGGAACCGTTGGCCATTGGGCCGGAATGGTGCAACCCGGCGATCCACTGGTCATCTCTCCTGCCCGGAGCAAATCCTCACCTTCCCTGGACGCCAGCTACTACGTGCTTGCCGCAGATGAAGCTGGCTTGCCCGCAATTGCCAAAGTCCTTGAAGCCCTTCCTGCTAATGCCGAAGGGACCGCGCTCTTTGAGGTGGCTGACGAGAACGCAATGTTTGACGTGAAACATCCAGAAGGCGTTGTTTTACGATGGCTTTCACGAGGTTCAATGCCAGCAGGCAAAAGCAATGTGCTCCCCTCAACCCTCCAATCCCTGGCCCTTCCGGCCGGACAAGTGGGAGTCATTGCCCATGCCGAACGATCCACCGTCAAAGCCATAAGCCGGATAACCGAATATTGGCATCTAAACAAGCGTTGCTCGCACATGTCCTCATACTGGACGCTGCGCGAAGGCAGGCTTCACCGATAACAATTGACTGCACCACAGGACCCATTCCGGGCACACGTAGAGGACCATGGACCGGCCTCGCATCTGAAGTTAGTCAGTTCCAGACAGTTGCTCTTAGCGACAAGGACTGACTGCCTAAAGATAACTTCTTCGAGGGATCAATGATCTTCAGCACGCACCAGATATTAACTAGGTCTGAATATAGACTGATCAATGAGGGTTTTCTTGATATTTGATGGCCGAAGATCCACAACATCATCTAATACTGTGGTGGACTACGAGCCTTATCGAGAGGTTCTTGATCAACACCATGCAACGAGTCAGGCCAGGGAGAAGCGCCAGTGCATTCAAGTTTGTCCAAGGCCACTACGCTCATCTTGACATGCTTTCTCGCGCTATCGCTGGGCGCCTGTACACCTGCACCGCACTCCGACGTCCGTGAAGCCAGCACTGCCAAGGTTCAGGCCGATGGCTGGCCGCGGGTGGTCACCGACGAAACTGGAGACCGCATCAATATTCCCTCCAAACCCGAACGCATCGTCTCGACCTCGGTATCGGTGACCGGAACTCTGTTATCACTCGATGCTCCGGTAATTGGCACCTCAGTTGCACCGCAGGGCCCCGCTACAGACAAGCACGGGTTCCTGATCCAGTGGGCGGACGTTGCTTCGAAGCGCTCGGTCGACGCACTGTATGAAATCGGAAGCTTTGATCTTGAAGCCATTCGGGACCGCAAGCCCGATTTGATCCTGGTCTCCGCTTCAGGGGCGGATTCCGAGTTGGAGCACCTCGAGCAGCTGCGGGAGATCGCCCCAACGCTCCTGGTCGATTACACCGACGAGAAATGGAGCTCGCTCAGCGCGGACTTAGCCAAAGCCACCGGCACAGAGGCCGCTGAAACCCGCAATAACGAGGCCATCAAGCAACGTGTTGCCAGCCTCAAGCAATCGCTAGCGATCCCTTCCGGCACCACAGTATCAATCCTCTCCTACCACCCGGGCAATATCTCCCCAATCGCGCAGAGCACCGGCCCCCATGCGCAGCTCTTCGAGGCGCTCGGATTCACCGTGGTCGATCCTCCAGAAGAATTCGATACTTCTACCCATGAACGCGAGGATTTCTCCTTTACCAGCTATGACGGGCTAGCCACATCGCTGACTGGAGAGGCAACGTTCCTGCTCTCATCGGACCCGGAAATCTCGGAACAGTTCTCCTCCGACGAAACCCTGGCGCATATACCTTCCATCCGCCAGGGCAACGTCTTTGCCCTTCAAGAATCATTCCTCATGGATTTCTATTCGGCACAGAAAATCCTGGATTACTTCGAGAATGATTTCCCAGGGTTGAACCCTGAAACGCAAACCCAGGACTAGCTTCGCGCAAGGGCTGCGGTTTGCGGGACAGTCAAACCAAGATTTCCGCGTAAGGTCGCTGATTCGTAGCTCGTGCGGAATCTGCCGCGCCGCTGCAGCTCCGGGATGACCAAGTCGATAAAGTCCTCCAATGCTCCTGGCAGCGAGGGAGGCATCAAATTAAACCCATCAGCGGCGTCTTCATCGAGCCAGCGTTCTATCTCATCCGCAATCATTTCCGGTGTTCCCACCATCGTGCAGTGCCCGCCGCCAGCTGCCAGCAGGCCGAGCAGTTCTCGGACCGTCGGCTGGTGCAGCTCTATCAGGCGCAAGATCGTGGTGTACCTGCCAGCCGGGCCGGTGAACTCTTCTAAGGGCGGCAGTTTCGGAACCGGCTGGTCCAATGGCCATGAGCTGGTGTCTTGCTGCAAAAATACGCCCAGTTGGCGCAACGCATCCTCGGTAGGCAGCAATTCGTTGAGCGCGCGTTGTTTAGCTTGCGCTTCTTCCAGCGTGCGCCCCACATAGGTCACCAATCCCGGCATGATCAGGGCTCGGTTCTCCGTCCCCCGTAGGTCCTTGGTGCGTCGCGATATATCGCGGGCGAATTCGACTGCCATGTCGCGGTCGGCCGCCACCGAGTAGATCGATTCGGCATGCGCGGCGGCCAGTTCACGGCCGGCGGGCGAGGAACCCGCTTGAAAGAGGACTGGTTCGCCATATTGGGAGTTGGGCATATTCAACGGGCCCCGCACCGCAAAGTGCTCCCCTTCGTGATTGATTTCCTGGAGCAGGGAAACGTCGGTGAAGTTCCCCGCCCGATCAATCTGAACTGCCTGCTGGGGGAAGGAACCCCAGAGCTTATGTAATACCTCAATGAATTCAGCAGCTCTGGCATATCGTTGTGCGTGCGCGGGCAGTTCGCGCAGCGAATGGTTCTGCGCCTCGGTGTCCCACATGCTGGTCACCACGTTGATGCCGGCACGCCCCTGCGAGAGATGCTGCAAGCTGCCCAGCATGCGGGCAGCATGGAACGGTGAGTAGAAGCTGGCAGAGATGGTGCACACCAATCCGATGTTCGTGGTGCATTGGCTGATGGCGGATAGCAGTGTCACCGGTTCGAAGAACCAGGTGGGGCCAGCCTGCGCGGCACTGGTTGACACCGCTTGCCCATCGGCGAAGAACACCGCATCGAGCAATCCCTTTTCGGCCAGTTGCGCCAGCCTGATGTAGTACTGCGTTTCCGAAAGCTGCTCGGCGGCCGAGTCCTCGGCGCGCCAGGCTGCTTGGTGATGGCCGGCGCCATAAAGGAACAAGTTCAGGTGTACTTGTTTCTTCTGGCTCATCCTTTCACCAGCCCGCCGTCAACGATGAGGTTCTGGCCGGTCACCCCGCGGGAAAGCGGCGAGGCGAAGAACAGCACGGCATCAGCCAGTTCTCCAGGCGAGGTGACCCGCCGCAATGGTGTTCCCGCGGCGATCAGGTCAAATACTGCTTCGGGCGTCGCTGCGGAGGCATCTGTGGTGCGCAAAAGTCCGCCGGAAACCATGTTGACGTTGATCCCTTCCGGGCCCAGGTCATCGGCGAAGGTACGGGTCAAGGACAAGAGGGCCGCCTTGGTGGCGGTGTAGTCATGGTACGGAACCACGGGGTGCTGGAACAGATTGGTGCCGATGTTGATGATGCGTCCAAAGCCGGCTTCACGCATCCCCGGAAGTACTGCTTGGATGGCTGCCACGGGAGCTAGCACCGAACCGGCAAACTGGGCGCTCAGTTCTGCTGCTGAGATAGCTTCCGCAGTCGAACGCGCGTCGCCGTTGAAGGAGAAATCCACCAATGCATTGTTCACCAGGGTCGTGACCGGTCGCCCGAAGCGGTCTTTGGCCTGAGCAGCCATCGCTTTGAGCTCGTCCTGATCCCGGACGTCGGCTTGGATGGCAACTGCGGTGTCCGGGTAGAGCGCGACGAGATCCTCAGCGGCCTGAGCCGAAGAGCGGTAATTGATCGCGACTTTCGCGCCCGCTGCCAGGAAGGCCCGGCTGATGGCCGCACCGAGTCCTCGCGCCCCGCCGGTGACCAGAATGATCTGCTCTTCGAGTGGAAGGGCAGCCGGGTGCGCTGATGTGTGGGTATCCGTGCTCATGGTGCTTGAACTCCTTGACGGCGTCTTGGGCGAGCGGAACCTGGCCAAGGACGCGAATGGTTCAACCCTTCAGGGTGCACGCAAACGCCGAATCTAGGACATTCCCTTCGCCAGTACTAACTGGATCAGGTTCAACGGGTGTTTTCTCAGCCGCCATGCGGCACCCCGTGTCACTGCTCAATTAGTAGCACATGCACGGCTTAGCTGTAGAACATTACTTCATGGATCCCGCGCGTATCGGCACTAGGTTCCTGGACAATCCAGATCTCCCCGCCATCTGGAACAGCGAATTCCATGCTCAATTTGTTGGCGGGGATCCCGCAACGCAATGAGTCCTCGGCGATCACCGCTTCATCTTTGACAGCCTTGATGCGCACGAATCCCACTCCTTGGCAGGCGAACTGGAGCAGATTCTTCTGCCCTGCCACCGTAGTGACGATCATGTGATCTGCTCGAATTTCACCTGCATCATCCAGTTGGTAGGTGTTCATCGTGCCTGACCCGGAGCTGAATCCGTTCTCCTGGAAAAACTCGGCTCCCGGGTCTTCCAATGAGCCAAGCAGCCAGGTTTCGCCCCTGCTGGCCGCGGCAAAGGCGATCATCGGCGGGTACAAACCAGCAATGTCGTCTATGGGTTCGTGAGTTTCCTCGGTGTTTTCTTCCACGAGGACGCCCGAGGACAGGTCTTCGGCAGATTCTTCGGGAAGCTTCAATTGTGAGACCGGAGTGGTGCAAGAGCAAAGCCCGAGAAGCAGAGCCAGGGCCAACGGGGGAGTCCGCTTCATGAGCGCTCCAATGCAGTGGTGAATGAGTTCTTTCAATCGACCTTATGTTAGGAATCTGACTTAAACAATGCATGTCAAGGTAAGGAATCAAAATCGTCATGAAATCTTGAATTATCACTTCTTGAAGGTTCACACGCATCTCACACCAAAACACGGTGCCATCACAACTAAATGGTCCGGCCTGCTCCATATAGTTCATTAAGGGCTTATACCCATTGCCAGCTTTCATTTCCCTAGGAGTCGTACCACCGCATGCGCCTGCTGCGTCGCACCATTTCATTTGCACTCATCGCCTCATCCCTTGCCCTCACGGGATGCTCAACCCTCGATTCCATCGAGCAGTACCGCGTTCCCGACGCGCAGGCTGACACCACCCATGACAACGCTGCACAACGCGCAAGCTACGCCGACTCGCTTGAGCTGCTCGCGGATATCGATATCAAGGGTCGCGCGCCGAAGACCGGCTATGAACGCGAAAAATTCAGCAAGGGCTGGAAAGACCCGGACCACAATGGCTGCGATGCGCGCAATGACATCCTGGCGCGCGACTTGGAAGACGTGGAATACAAATCCGCCTCCAGGCCCTGCGTGGTACTCAGCGGGACCTTTCACGATCCCTACACGAATACCACCATTAACTTCGTTCGAGGCCAGAGCACCAGCACCGCGGTCCAGATTGATCATGTCGTTGCCCTCTCGGACGCCTGGCAAAAGGGCGCTCAGCGCTGGGACAAAGAAGCCCGGTTCGAGTTCGCCAATGACCCGCTGAATCTCATGGCCTCGGACGGCCCGACCAACGCGGCCAAGGGCGACAAGGATGCCGCTTCATGGCTTCCGCCAAACAAGAGTTTCCGCTGCGAATATGTCTCACGCCAGACTCAAGTTAAAGCCAAATATGGAGCTTGGATGACCAAGGGTGAGCACGATGCCATCGAACGCATCCTTAAAAATTGCGCGAAGCCAGCCTAAAGGATCAGCAAAAGATCCTCCTTAAGGCCTATCGTAAAATTGATGGATTTGTGACACTATAGACATTACTCAAGCCAATGGTCATTATGTTTAGTGACTGTTAGCGAAGTCCTCGGCTGCAAAGGTCAATGATGAAGTCACGGTTGTCGGGAGCTCTCCTGTTGCTTACCAGCGTGTGCCTCTTCGGGTTTGCCCTGAACACAGCTCATAGGGATACCGCCATGGCCTGCTGGGTGCTGTCCACGATTTTCTTCATTGCCGCAGCCATGCTCATGCTCGGAGCCATCGTTGGCGCCTCATCGGTCACCGCCGCCAAAACACGCAAGAACCGACAGCTCTAGCTTCCTGGCGATTTTTTCGAAGCAACGCATCAACTGCAGGCTGGTGCGTTGCTTCGACTATTTAACCGCTAGTTCTCGTTGCCCTGAAACAGCAATTTAACCCGCAGGCATCGACAGGTTCACCTAGATGCGATAGACATAAGTCTTGTCACACTCGTCACTTTTAGGAGTACCCATGTCTGCATTCAGGCAGATGAGAAAACTCAGTCTCGCCTCCCTGGCGACCCTCTCGCTGGTAGCCACCGGAACCGCCATGGCCCAGGCAACGCCCACCGAGGAATCAACCACCAGCGCCTCCCCTGCAGCAGTAGATCCGGTGACCCTGGATCTGGTTGGCATCAATGACTTCCACGGCCGGATTGCCACCGATAGGGATTCCGCTGGCGCAGCTGTCCTCGCAGGGGCCGTTGACCAGTTGCGCGCAGAGAACGAAAACACGCTATTCCTCTCGGCAGGCGACAATATCGGGGCGTCGACCTTCGCTTCCGCGTCCCAGGAGGACGCTCCGACAATCGATGCGCTCGGCGCCGCCGGACTAGATGTTTCCGTCGTGGGCAACCACGAGTTCGACAAGGGCTTCGAAGACCTGACCTCGCGCGTCACCGACCGCTTTGCGGCAGCCACCGGCCAGCCCGGCGAGGACTACGCACTGGGCGCCAACGTCTACAAGGCCGGCACCAAGACTCCAGCACTCAAAGAGTACGCAATCCGTGAAGTCGGCGGCCTGTCCGTCGGCTTCATCGGCACCGTCACCGAAGATGTCCCATCGCTGGTCTCCCCCAGCGGCATCTCCGGGCTGGACTTCGGCAGCGAAGTCGAAGCAGCTAACCGCGTTGCCAAGGATCTTAGCGACGGCGACGACGCCAATGGAGAGGCAGACGTGATCGTCTTGCTGACCCACAATGGCTCGGCCAGCACCGACTGCTCTGCCATCGCCAGCGAAACCACTTCCTATGGGGATCTGGTCCGCAAGGCCAGCGGCGATATCGACGCGATCTTCTCGGGCCACACCCACTCTTCCTACGACTGCTCCATCGCCGGCCCTGACGGCGAGCGCCCGGTCATCCAGTCGCACCAGTATGGAACGACCCTGGGCAAGGTCAGCCTCAATGTCGACCCAACCACCGGTGAGGTCCTGGACGCTTTCAGCACCCGCTTGCCGCTGGCCACCGAATCGGCCGACGGCGAGTGGACCGCCAACTACGAAGCCAACCCAACCGTTGCAAAGATTGTCGAAGAGGCCGAAGCAGAAGCTGAAGTTGTCGGCAGCGTTGAGGTCGGCAAGATCTCCGAAGATATCCTGCGCGGCGGGGATGTTCCAGGTTCGGACCGCGGTGTCGAATCGACGTTGGGCAACACGGTAGCCGATATCCACCTGTGGGCTACGTCCAATGAGGATTTTGCCGGTGAGCCAGCCCAGATTGCCTTCATGAATCCTGGCGGCCTTCGCTCGGACCTGCTCTATGGCGAAGACGGCACGGTCACCTACAAAGCGGCGGCTGAAGTCCAGCCATTTGCCAATACCTTGATCACTTTCGACCTCACCGGAGCGCAGATCCGCGAAGCGCTGGAACAGCAATGGCAGCCTGAGGGTTCCGAGCGCAACAAGCTGCATCTAGGCATTTCGGATGGCCTGTCCTACACCTACATCGAAGACGCGGCAGCGGGCGAGCACATCCAGGAGATCACCTTCAATGGTGAACCATTGGACGAGTCGGCAACCTTCCGCGTCGCCGCCAATGCCTTCCTCGCTACCGGTGGCGATAACTTCACCGCCTTCGCTGAAGGCGCCAACCACGCAGATTCAGGCCAGATCGATCTGGACGCCACGGTGAACTACTTCAAGGCCCATGATGTGGTCGAGCCAGCACCGCTGGGTCGCGCAGCAGCTATCGATCCTGAAGCACCGTCGGAATCGCCATCGGAATCGCCAAGTGAAACTCCAACTGAATCGCCAAGCGAAACCCCGGACGAATCGCCAACTGCTTCGCCTTCCGAGTCGACCAGCGAAGACCCAAGCTCGTCGCCAAGCTCAGATGAGAGCAACTCGGCGGAGCCTACCCAGTCTTCAGACTCCCCAGCGGAGCCAACCGAAGATTCCTCGGATGATTCAAACCAGCAGGATAACGAAGACCTGGCAGACACCGGTTTCAGCGCCAGCTGGATCGGCATTGCCGCAGGCGTCATTGTCCTGGCGGGCATCGTCTTGCTCCTGATTCGCCGCTTCGGCAACAAGGCCGGCCGCTAAGAACAACAGGGCATAAAACAAGGGTCATCACCACGAAATATCGTGGTGATGACCCTTGTTCGTAGTGGAAACTAGTCGATGACCAATTCGCCCATGCTGTCCCAGCCTTCGCCTTCGACCTTGCGCGAAACGATCTTCGGAGTGGAGACCAGCAGCGGACGCATGGAATCGATGCCTGCTGCGAAGTGTGCGGAGTTAACGTGGGCAGAAGCTGCCTCGTCATCACGGAAGGCTTCAACAAGTACGAACTCGTTGGGGTCCTCCGCGCTCACGGACCAGTCGAACCAGAGGTTACCTTCTTCGGCGCGTGTGGCCTGGGTGAACTCTGCAACGTGATCCATGAAGTTCTCGGTGTTTTCTGGCTTTACCTGATATTTAACAACGATGAAGTACATGGTTCTAGTCTAGGGCTGATTGGCTAATGGTGTCTTGCAATCGGATGTATTCTTTATCCCGTCGAGGCATGCCATCGACCACAAGATCATAGGAATCTTCAATCAGTTCCATCATCAATTCCGGGTCCAACCCCGCGCGGATCGAATTCCAGTGCTTCTTGTTCATGTGATAGCCAGGGGTGATTTCCGGATGCTCGCTGCGCTGCTGGTCAGCAAGGGCAAGCTCGCATTTAAGGTTCAACACCAGCTCGCCGCGCACATTCATTAATAGACCAAACATCTTGGCCTTGTCCCTGTCCCTGCCGGAGACCTTGAAAACCGTGCTTTCAGGTCCGAACGGATAATCGGCAAAGGCGCGGGGCATGCTCAGGCACAACTGCGTCCACTGCTGTTCGAGGGCTTCTTGGCTCCCTTTATTATTCATGCTCACCTCGGCTACCGAAATGGGTATTCAATTTTCGGACAGGTATTCATCACGACGTCCAGCCCCGCATCCTTGGCACGCTGGGCCGCCTCATGATCGATCACGCCCAACTGCATCCAAACGGCTTTCGCCCCGACGCTGATCGCTTGATCGATGATGTCGCCAACCTTCGATGAATTCACAAAACAGTCAACCACGTCGATGGGACCGGGGATATCGGCTAAACGCGCATAGCCTTGCTCCCCCATCACGTTCTGGGCGTCCAATGACACCGGGATGATCTGCATGGATAACTCGTCACGCAGGAACCGCGCAATGGACGGGGCCACGCGCGAAGGGTTGTTGGTCAGGCCAACGACGGCCCACCGCCCCGGTGTGCTCAGAAGTCGTCGAATCACCTGCGGATCATTGACATGGCTGTTCTCCATGTTCGACACCTTACTCGGTAAAAGCTGCAGATGTCGCCACGGTTTAAACTTGGCAGGGACGGAGGAGAGTTTTGATCTCCGCCGTCCCTGCCAGAATCATTTCCTTAGCGCTGCAGCTGGGCTGCCGCCTCGGTGTTGGCCGCGCTCAGCTCCGAAAAAGCACCACGGAACTTAGCCGCAGGATGGTTTTCCGGAAGGTAATCGCCACGGCCGAAGACCTTCTGCCGCAGGCTTCCCTGATCATATTCACTCTGCGCCAGCCCACGGCGACGCAGCTCAGGCAAGACGCCTTCAATGAAGTTGTCGTAGGACCCCGGAAGCACGTGGTTCATGATGTTCAGGCCATCGATCCCGGCATCCTGCCATCGCTCCAGCTCATCTACGATGTTCTCCGGGGTGCCGACAATCTGCTGGGCCTTCGCACGGTAGTGAGCCAGATCCTTCAAGGTCGGATTGCCGCCAGGCACCGACGCCTTGACCGCTTCCAGCACTCCCTGGGCTCCCTGGGTCTGGATGTCTCCCAACGGGGTATCCAGATCCAGTCCGCCAAGATCCACGCCGAGCCCTCCACCGATATGCGCCACAATCGCATCCAGATCCAGGTACTCATCGTATTCGGCTTCCAGCGCCTTGGCTTCAGCCTCGGTGGAACCCACCACAAAGGACAACCCGGCGAACACCTTGATATCTTCACGCTTGCGGCCAGCAGCCGCCAGATTCTCGATCAGCTGCGCGTTCTTCTTGGCCACATACTGCGCGTGCGGGGCAAAGAGGAAGGTCGCTTCGGCATGCGTTGCCGCGAACTGCGAACCACGGGCCGAGGAACCGGCTTGGAAAAGGAACGGCGTGCGCTGGGCGCTGGGCAGGGCCAAATGCGGGCCGTCGATCGAATAGAAGTCGCCGCGGTGGTTGATCTTGTTGACCTTGCTCGGGTCAGCGTACAGGCCGGCTTCCTTATCGGCCAGCAGCGCATCGTCTTCCCACGAGCCCTCCCACAGCTTGTAAGCGGCTTCAACATATTCTTCGGCCCAACCGTAACGGTCATCGTGGGCGACCAGATCCTTGCCGCCAAAATTGCGGTGGGCGTTTTCCAGCACGCTGGTCACGATATTCCACGCAACGCGTCCCTGGGACAGGTGGTCCAAGGTGGAAATCTGCCGCGCGAACTGGGATGGGTGGCTTTGGATCACCGAGCTGGTCATCGCCAAACCGATGTCCTTAGTCCCTGCGGCCAGCGCGGACAGCAGAACCAGCGGGTCATGGCTCGGAACCTGCAATCCCTTGCGCACATGGGAAGCCCAGCCGCCCTCGTGGTCCCCGTAGAGGCCAACCACATCAGCGAAGAACAACGCATCGAATTTGGCGTCCTCCAGTTTCTTCGCCAGATCCACCCACAAGTTCAATTCATTAAAGCGGTGTTGCTGGGCTTCCGGGTGGCGCCACATTCCGCCAAGGATATGGCTGGAGGTGTTCATCAGGAATGCTGAGAGCAGCAAGCGCGGACGTTCTTGGAAAGTTGCCATGATTATTTGCCTGCCTTAGCTTCTCCGATGGAGTTCAGCCCGGTGGGTACCGTGCCGTTGATGAAGTAGTCCCCCACCGAGCGGGCCTTGAAGGCCACCGGGTTGTGGGTTGCTACCGTGCGTGCATTGCGCCAGAAACGATCCAGCGATTTGGTGGTGGACACCGCTGAGGCGCCGGTGACGTCAAAGAGCTCGCTAGTGGCATCCAGGATCAGCTTGGGGGTCGCCACGTGGGCCTGCTGGACCGCCAATTCCGCGCGGAGGTACGCGGCTTCCGGGTCAAGGCCCAATTCCGGGTCGAGTGCTGCATCCAGTTCGCGGGCTGCCGTGACGACAATGGATTCCGCGGCAAAAACGTTGGCGGCCAAACGGCCGACGAGTTCCTGGATCTGCGGGTCGTCCTTGAACAGCGCCCCGGAACCGGTGTTAAAGGTTCGGGTCCTGGTGGACACGATGCCGGCTGCCTCATTGCGGGCTGCCTTGCCGATGCCGACGAGCACCGAGAGCAGGCACAGCTGGAAGAACGCCGGTTCCAACGTGGACGCCACCTTGCGCTGGATGATGTTCAGCGGATCCACCGCAACATCGTTGAAGATGGCGGTGCCGGTTCCGGTCAGCGGCTGGCCGAAGCCGTCCCAGTCATCAAGGATCTGCACGCCCTGGGCATGGCGATCAACGATGGCGTACTGGCGGCCTTCCACGCCGTCGGTGGTCGCCATGACGACAACCCAGTCCGCGAAAATCGAGCCGGTGGTGTAGTACTTTTCACCGCGCAGCACGCAGCCTCCGCCGACCTGGACCAGCTTGGTATTGGTGGTTCCCAGGGCGTTTCCGCCGCGTTCGGTGGCTGCATTGCCGAAGATCTGTCCCTGCAGCACCTTGGGGAACCAGCGGTCCTGGAAGTCCTCTGGCTGCAGGGAGATGGTTTCGACGAAGGAGAAATGGCTGCGCAGCAGGTGCGCGACATTGGAGTCCGCGGCGGCCAGCTCGATCAGCAAGCGGAACAAGTGCTCGTGGCTGACCGGTGATCCACCGTGGCTTTCCGGGACACGCAGGGTGGTGAATCCGGCATCTTTGAGCCATTGCACCTGTTCGAAGGGCAAGATGCGGTTTTGTTCCCGCTCGCGGCTGCCTTCAGCGATTTTGGCGAAGACCGGGCTGAAGCGATCCAGCAGTTGTTGGTAGCGGGACTCGGTGGCTGCCGTGGCGATAATCGTCATTGGTTCTCCCTGCAGAACGTCGATGATGTGGTTTGAAGATCAAAAAGCGGCGGCCCCGCGACGCTGCAATGCACCGTCGTGGGGCCGAGGGCCTACTTGTTCCAGGTGGCGAAGTCTGCTTCCAGATCGCGATCCCATGGGGTGCCCAGAGCGCCGTCGAGGTAGTTTGCGTACCAGTCGCGCACCTCGTCGGAGTGGTAGGCCTCCTCCAGGGCCTTGCCCTTTTCGGTGTCCGTGAAGCCTGGCTTGGCGCCGATGATGTTGATGTATGGAAGCGCTTCTTCTTCCTCCTCGAAGAGCAGAGCATCTTGCGGGGTGAGGCCGATTTCCGCGCCAAGGCGGGCGAAGAGGAATCCTGCATCCACATCCGGGAGGGTCTTGGACAGCGACTGCTGATCCACCTCGACGAACTTGAAGTTCTTCGGGTTCTCCAGGATGTCATTCTGCGACAGGTGGATGACGCTCTTGCCTTCGGTGACCTTCAGCAGTCCGGCCTTGTCCAGCAAAGCCAATGCGCGGCCGTTGTTGGCGGTGTCCACCGGGAGCGCGATGGTCGCGCCATTAGGCAAGTCCTTGATGTCGTCGTACTTCTTGGAGTACACGCCGGCCGGCGAGCTGTACATGTAGAAGGCCGGCTCCACATCTACGTTCTGGTCCTTCTTGAACTGCTCAAGGTAGGCGCCGTGCTGGAAGAAGTTGGCGTCGTATTCGCCGTTGGAGACCACGTGGTTCGGCTGCACGATATCGGTGACATAGGTGGCTTCGAGGGTCCAGCCCTTCTCAGCCAGGAGCTTCTGGGCGATCTTGGTTGGTTCCTGGGAAGGTGCCGATTCGGTGACGATGACCTTGATGGTCTTGTCGCCCGAGCCTGCTGCCTGGCCGCCCATCAGGCCGCATGAGGTCAAGGCGAGGACCGCGGCGGAGCCTGCGGTGAAGGTCAAGAAGTTGCGGCGCGATAGTGCCATGATGTTGTCCTTTGATGAATTGCGAGTTGAGTAGGTTCAGGGATTAGCGCTTGTCAGCGGCGCGCGAGAGCCGGGTTCCGAAGAATTGGACTGCATGGACCAGCAGGATCATCAGAACGATGGCCAGCAGCATGACCCCGGTTTCGTAGCGGTAGTAGCCATAGCGGATGGCGAAGTCGCCGATTCCGCCGCCACCGACCAGTCCGGCCATGGCCGAGTACGAAATAAAGCTGACGGTCATGATGGTGATGGATGACAGCAATGCCGGCTTGGCTTCGACCAGCAGCACCTCGCGGATGATCTGCCCGCGGGTTGCGCCCATGGCCTGGGCGGCTTCTACAACGCCGTTGCCCAGCTGGCTGATGTTCTGTTCCACGAAGCGGGCGAAGTACGGGATCGCGTTGATGGTCAGCGGCACGATGACCGCCGCGGTGCCGATGGTGGTTCCCACGACGAATCGGGTGAACGGAATGATGGCGATCAGCAGGATCAGGAATGGGAAGGAACGGATGGTGTTTACCAAGCCGTCAACTACCCGGTGCAGCTTGGGGCGCGGACGCAGCCCATTGGGCGACATTGAATAAAGCCAGATGCCCAGCGGGGTGCCCAGGAGGATGGCGATGGGGATGGCCACCAGCAGCATCGCGAAGGTCTGTGCCATGGCGACCCAGATTTCCGGGGCCAATTCGATGATCCGGTCAAGGCTGAAAGCTGCTGCGCTGCCGTTGCTCGTGGCTAGCACTACTGAAGTGAAATTCATTGGTAATCCAGGTTCTCTATACGCGGGCTACGTTGGCAGCGAGGTTGTCCGCCTGCTTGGGCTGGCGGTTCAGCGTGATTTCATCGCTGATCAGGTAGCGGCCAATGGGCGTAATCGGTTCAAAGCTTGGTTCTTGCAGCGAGCTCAGCGCGAATTCCTCAACGACCACTCCGTCTTCCATGACCGAGACCTTGTCGGCGATGGCCTTGATGACGTTCATCTCGTGGGTGACGATCACGGTGGTGATGCCGAGGCTGGCGTTGATGTCGCTGAGGTACTGCAGCACCGAGGTGGTGGTTCGCGGGTCCACGGCGCTGGTTGGCTCATCGCACAACAGCACCTTGGGCTCGGTCACCAGGGCGCGGGCGATGGAGATGCGCTGCTTCTGTCCGCCGGAGAGCTGGCCCGGGTAGGCGCTGGCCTTGTCGGCCAGGTCCACGATGGACAATGCCTCCAGTGCACGTTCGCGGCGTTCCTTCTTGGGCACCCCGGCGAATTTCAGGTTCAGTTCGACGTTCTGCTGCGCGGTGCGGTTATTGAGCAGATTAAAGTGCTGGAAGATCATTCCGATGTCATGGCGCTGTTTGCGCAGGTCTCCTTCGCTGAGCCCGGTGAGCTCTACGCCGTCAACAAACACCTGACCAGAGGTGGGTCGCTGCAGCAGGTTGATATTGCGCAGAAGTGTTGATTTGCCGGCGCCAGAGAATCCGATAATTCCATGGATGCTGCCGGCTTGGATATCGAGTGAGACATCCTTGACGGCAGTGAATTTCTCTTGACCCTTGCCGAAGGTGGTGGTTACGTTCTCAAGACGAATCATCATCGCTCCTTGATGCTTGGTTATGCGGAGCGTACTTCGCGAAAAATCATCTGCGGTGCGCAGATATTCAAATCGCGAAGTGAAAGTACTCCATCGGTCCTGGCTGTAGCACCGCTCCCTTTCGGGTGGTTGCTGCGACGTCGTTGAGCCAGATCTCTCAGTCGCTCTGGATGGTGTGTGTCCGGTTGTACCGTCCGAACAATTCAAGTCTGTCGTCCGTGGCTACGGTCCGACAAACGTTACGTAAATCTGCGTCATCAAGTCATGCCTGGACTCGATACTCTTAGAAATCGCGCAATAATCAGCGTAGTAATCTGACATATTTCGCCAGCAACTCCTTTTAAGACGGAAAACCTTGAGCTTTGCGACGGCGTGGCTTTGAATGACCCGCCAAAGCGTGAATGGGGAATTCTGCAGTGGACACGATGGTTGTATTGGATTGCAGATCAATCGAGAGGACACTATGAAGATCGCAATTGCCGGTGCCACGGGAGCACTGGGCCAACTGGTCATCGACGCACTGCTCGAACGCAGAGCCGACCCAGCACAACTGGTCGCCATTGGCCGTTCTGCGCAGAAGCTTGAACCGCTGGCAGGCAAGGGTCTTCAGACGCGCGTAGCTGACTACAACGTGGAGGCCTCCTTAGTCACCGCGCTGGAGGGCATGGACAAGCTGTTGCTGATTTCGGGCAGCGAAGTTGGGCAACGAACTATCCAGCATGAGAATGTCATCACCGCGGCCCAGCGGGTCAACGTCAAGCTCATCGCGTACACCTCCATCGCCAATGCGCTCACCGGCAATATGAAGCTTGCGCAGGAACATATCGCCACCGAACATGCGCTGGCTGCTTCCGGCATCGACTATGTCCTCTTGCGTAACGGCTGGTACACGGAAAACTACACCGATCAGCTGCTCGGCTACCTCAATAGCGGGGTTGTCCTCGGAACGGCCGGCGACGGCAAGATCAGCGCCGCGACGCGTGCGGACTATGCGGAGGCAGCAGCGGCTGTGTTGCTTTCGGACTCCGACGAAGCTGGGAAGATCTACGAATTGGGCGGGGACAAGCTCTTCACCCTCACCCAGCTGGCCGGCGCCGTTGGTGCAGCCGCAGGGCAGGATGTCGCTTACCAGGATATGGACCCGCAACAGCTGGTGGCGATCTACACCGAATCGGGTGTCCCCGAGTTTTTCGCTGACATCCTGGTGGATACGGATCTGCGCGTTCGCGAGGGGGCTTTGGAAGTGTCTTCCGGGGATCTGGCCAAGCTCATCGGCCGCGCTCCGACTTCCCTTGGCAAAGCCATCAAGGATGCCCTCGCGCGCTAGGACAACATAAGTTTTTGTGCAGCGGAGGCAATCAGCCAGGACGATGACCCGTCCGCTGATTGCCTCCGTTGTTTAATGTCATATCCAAACTTATTTCTTCCACATGGGCGGAAATACAACGAACCGGAGAAGATGGCGCGTGTCACTTCAGTGTGGATGTGAGTGCCTCACGTAAATTCACGCATACCTTCATCCCCACCTTTTCAGGAGATCAAAGTATGCAACGATCAAGTGTGCGCGCACTGGCTGGTGCCGCAATCCTCTGTCTGGGATTGGGCGCCTTCAGCGCGATTCCGGCGAGCGCCGAGCCACGCCAGACCGAAAAGACCCCGACCGCCACGGGTACCGGCGGCGCGGTTTCTTCGGTTGATCCGGAAGCTTCAGCCGCAGGCATTGAAGTCCTGCGCAAGGGAGGCAACGCGGTGGATGCCGCGGTCGCCACAGCAGCGGCGCTGGGCGTGACCGAACCCTACAGTGTCGGTATCGGCGGCGGCGGATACTTCATGTACTACGACGCGGCCACCGGCAAGGTCAACACCATCGACGGACGCGAAACCGCACCGGCTTCCACTCCGCACGATGCCTTTATCGACCCGAGCACCGGCGAACCCTACAACTTCACTCCGGAACTGGTGACCAGCGGTGCTGCCGTCGGCGTGCCAGGCACGGTCGCCACCTGGCAGCGGGCCTTGGATAATTGGGGTTCACAAAGCCTGAGGCAGGTTCTGCGCCCGGCAACCCAGGTCGCTTCGCGCGGGTTTGTGGTTGATGAGACCTTCCGCGAACAGACCCTCGATAACAAGGAACGCTTCGAAGCATTCGCCTCGACCAGCGACTTGTTCCTCCCCGATGGCGATGCACCGAAGGTCGGATCCATCTTCAAGAATTCTGAGCTGGCTGACACCTACCGTTTGCTGGCCAAGGAAGGCCCCGAAGCGTTCTACCAGGGGGACCTGGCCGCCGAAATTTCCCAGACGGTCCAGGCCCCGCCCAAGGTCGAAGACACCAAACTGCCGGTTCCGGCAGGCTTTGTCAGCACCGATGACCTTGCGAACTACGAGGTGGCCGAGCAGAAGCCAACCACGGTGAATTACCGCGGATTGGATGTCTTCGGCATGGCCCCCTCCTCCAGCGGCGGCACCACCATGGGTGAATCGCTGAATATCCTAGGCAACTATGACCTGTCCTCGATGGAGCCGGCCGACGCCTTGCACCACTACTTCGAGGCCACGGCGCTAGCCTATGCTGACCGCGGCAAGTACGTCGGTGATCCTGCATTCGTCGACGTGCCGACCACGACGCTGACCAGCAAGCTCTTTGGTGATGACCGCGCCTGCGCGTTGAACCCTGAGCAGGCGGCAACCAAGCCGGTAGCACCGGGTGATATCGAGAATTTTGATGGCCAATGCCCTGCGGCCACCACCGAGCCTGCCGTGGAACAGGACACCGAGAACATCTCCACCACCCACCTGTCGGTCGTGGACCGTTGGGGCAACGTGGTGTCCTACACACTGACCATCGAGCAGACCGGCGGCTCGGGCATGGTCGTACCGGGCCGCGGCTTCCTGCTGAACAACGAGCTCACGGACTTCTCCACCGTCTATGATCCCGAGGATCCCAACCGCATCGAGCCAGGCAAGCGCCCGCGTTCCTCCATGGCTCCGACCATCGTGCTGCGTGATGGCGAGCCGGTACTGGCTATTGGCTCCCCGGGTGGTTCCACCATTATCACCACGGTGTTGCAGACCCTGCTCAACCGCTATGACCTGGGCATGAATATCAGCCAGGCAATCGCCGCCCCACGCGCCTCGCAGCGCAATACCGCAGCGGTGACCGCGGAGCCGGAATTCATCACCCAGTATGGCTCAGCGTTGGAAGCCTTCGGCCATAAGCTCACCGCCGCCGGGGATTCCTTCACCCCGCAGGCAGAGATCGGTGCGGTGGAAGCCGTGGAGATCAATGCCGATGGAACGCTGACCGCAGCGGCCGAACCGGTGCGCCGTGGCGGAGGCTCTGCCATGGTGGTGACTCCCGCCAAGTAAGCCCGCAAGACGACAACGGCTCCGTCCACCTGCAAGGGTGGTCGGAGCCGTTGTTCGTTTATGACCGGAAATCCCGGCCGACGGATCAGCCCTGGGCGGCCAGTCGGTTGGAAATCTTGTACTGCGCTGCGCGGTGGGTATCCTTCACGCGGTCGCCAGCTCCGAAGAGCTTGTTGCGCAGCGAGCCTTCGGTGTATTCGGTCTTGTACGCGCCGCGGGCCTGCAGCTCGGGAACAACGTACTCGACGACGTCTTCGAAGGTCGCCGGGGTGACGGCGTAGGCCAGGTTGAAGCCGTCCACATCGGTGTAGTCCACCCAGTCGATGAGCTTCTCGGCCACCTCGGCACCGGAGCCGACGGTGATCGGGCCGAAGCCGCCTACGCCTACCCACTCGGCCAGCTGGCGGATAGTCCATGGGTTGCCGTCATCGCCGCTGGCCTTCTGGAAGGTTTCCACGGTGGACTGGATCGCGTTGGACTTCAGGTTGGCACCCAGGGGCTCATCCGGGTTCAGCTCGGACAGGTCGATTCCCATCCAACCGGAAATCAGCACCTGTGCGCCTTCAACGTCCGCGTAGGACTTGTAGTCCTCGTACTTGGCCTGGGCCTTCTCGGAAGTCTCGTCGGTGATGATGGTCTGCATCGCGAAGATCTTCACGTCGTAGCGGTCGCGGCCTGCGGCCTCGGCGGCGTCGCGGATCTTGGTGACGGTGGCCTTGAGGATTTCGCGGGTTGGGCTGGTGACGAACACTGCCTCGGCATTTTCCGATGCGAACTTGATGCCGCGCGAGGAGGCGCCGGCCTGGTAGATCACCGGGGTGCGCTGCTTGGACGGCTCGGTGATGGCGATGCCCGGGACCTTGAAGTACTTGCCCTCGTGCTCGATCGGGTGCACCTTGGCCGGGTCGGTGTAGACACCGGTTTCCTTGTTGTTCTGCACCGCGTCCTCTTCCCACGAGCCCTCGAGCAGCTTGTAGACCACCTCGAGGTACTCATCGGCGTGGTTGTAGCGCTCGTCGTGCTCCATCTGGTCTTCCTGGCCCATATTGCGGGCGGCCGAGGGAAGGTAGCCGGTGACGACATTCCAGCCCACGCGGCCGTTGGTCAGGTGATCCAGGGTGGCCAAGCGGCGGGCGAAAGCGTACGGGTGCTCATAGGCGGTACCTGCGGTGACGCCGAAGCCGAGGTTCTCGGTCACAGCGGCCATGGCGGAAACCAGCATCATCGGGTCGTTGACCGGTGCCTGCGCGCCGGAGCCCAGCGGGGTCACGTTGGTGCCCTTGTACACGTCGTAGGTGCCCAGCACGTCGGCAAGGAACAGGCCGTCGAACTTCCCCTTTTCCAGCACCTTGGCCAGGTGGGTCCAGTAGCCCAGGGTGTTGTAGGTCGAGGCCTTGTCCTGCGGATGGCGCCACAGGCCCGGCGACTGGTGCACCACGCAGTTCATGTCGAATGCGTTGAATAGGATCTCGCGCTTGTTCTCGCTCATGGCTTTGCCCCCATAGGTTGGTAATCGTGGAAAGTTGCTGGTGTGCGTCGCAGGCCCTCAGGCCCGCTGGGTCGAATCTTCGCCGGTGACGGACAGCCTCTGCGGCTGGACCCCGTTGATCTCGTAGTCCCCGACGATGCGCGCCTTGTAGATCGCCGGGTTATGCGTGGCGATGGTGCGTGCATTGCGCCAATGCCGGTCCAGGTTGCAGCCGCTTCTGGTGGAAGAGGCTCCCAGTGCATCGAAGAGCTTGCTGGTCACGCCGATGGCCAGTGGCTGCACCACGGTTTGCGCGCGGTTGGCGGCCAGCTCGCATACGGCGTAGCGTTCCTCGTCGTTCAGTCCCGGATCGCCCAGGGCGGCTTCAACTTCAAGGACTGCGCCGATCACCACGGAGTCGGCAGCGAAGGACTCCGCGGAAACTTCGCCCACCAGCTGGAGGACCTGGGGTTCCTGGTATACCGGCACCCCGGTTCCAGTGGTGAAGATGCGGGTGCGCGCCTGCACCGCGTGACGCAGGTCGTTCAATGCGGCGCGGGCGATGCCCGCCTGCACGGCCATGAGGACCAGCTGGAAGATCGCCGCTTCGGAGTCATTGGTCTGCTGCGGCATGAAGCAATCCACCGGGACCTGGTGGAATTCGGTGGTGCCGGTTCCGGTGAGGCCCTGGCCGAACCCATCCCAGTCGTCGAGGATCTTGACGCCGCTGCGCTGGGTGGAGACCACGGCGATCTGGCGGCCGGCGAGCTCCGGGTGGGCCACGGCAACGGTGGTCCAGTCGGCAAAAATGGTGCCGGTGCAGTAGTACTTTTCACCGTCGATCACCCAGCGCCCGTCCACGGTGCTGGCCTTGGTGTTCAAGGTGCCCAGGGCGTTGCCACCGCGTTCGGTGTAGGCGTTGCCGATAATCTGCCCGGCAGCGATGCGAGCGACCCACTTCTTGCGCAGCTCTTCGTCCTCCATCGCCAAGACGTTCTCGACGAATGCGATATGCGCACGCCACAGCTGGCCAACGTGGGAGTCCGCCTCGGACAGCTCGATGAGCAGGCGGAAGACATCCACCAGCCGTGCGCCGTAGCCCCCGTCGGCAACGGAAAGGCGCAGCGCACCGAAGCGCTCGCGGTTCAGCAGGCCTACCTGCTCGAAAGGAAGCACGCGGTTCAAGTCGCGGTCCTTGGCGGTTGCGGCGATCTGCGCAAAAACGGGACGGAAGATTTCGGCCAGCCGGTCGTATTGCTCATCCGCACTTGGTCCGGGGGTGATTTTCAGCAATTGCCTAGTCGGCAACTGTTCTTCAAACTTGTCCAGGTCCATTGCGGTGGCCTGCGAAGGGTCACTGAGCTGGTTGAAGTCCAGTCCGAGGGCATTGTGCGATTCACCAATAGGCATCAGGGTTCTCAATTCTTTCCATCGGTCCTGGCGGTAGCACCGTCCCGCTATTGGGGTGGTTGCTGCGGCGTCGTGGAGCCAGATCTCTCAGCCGCTCTGGATGGGTCGTAATTCATTTGTAACGGTAATAAACCGGTGATTCCAACCCGCGAAGTCACATTTCGTCCCAGTGCCGGAAGTGCCAATCTTCAAATTTCACAGCCTAATCCGTGTCCTGCCGAAGATGAGTTGCAAGGTTTTGCTTAATGTCGAGCAAACCGGCCTACAATAAAATAAATAACGAAATTTCTGGGCAATGTGACGTAGTTGTCGAAGATTTTTTCATATTACGCGAGATTTGCGTTCAAATCGTTCGACTCGTTGTAATGGACACGTAACCATCCCGAGCGGCCGAGAGATCTGGCTCGTTGACGCCGCAGCAACCACCTTTGGAGTTTTGCTCTGCAGGCCGGTGCTACCGCCAGGACCGATGGAGATGAACATGACTCTTTCCTTTGCAGCGCCCGAGGCAGCTCCCGTTGTCTCAGCTTCAAGCGCCCTGGACGTGCAGTTCAGCAACGTGTCGCGGACCTTCACCACCAAGATAGAAAGCCGCACCGTCCTGGCCGATATCAACCTGCAAATTCCAGCAGGTCAAGTCGTGGCCATTCTTGGAGCCAGCGGTTGCGGAAAATCCACGCTGTTGCGTTCAGTATCGGGCTTGGACCACCCCACCACCGGCACCATCCGCACCGGCACCCGCGAGGTCACCGGCATCAACGAGTTATGCGCCGTTGCCTTCCAGGAGCCCCGGCTGCTGCCATGGCGCTCGGTTCGCCAGAACATTGCACTGGGCCTGACACCGGAAACCGATAAGCGCGCCGGCAACTCGCTGATCGATGAGTTGATCGAGCTGACCGGTCTGAGCCATGCAGCCAGCTTGCGCCCACGAGAGATCTCCGGAGGCATGGCGCAGCGGGTTTCGCTGGCTCGCGCGCTGGCTCGGCGCCCGGGTGTATTGCTTCTTGATGAACCCTTCGGCGCCCTCGATGCGCTGACACGCTTGAAGATGCAGGATCTGCTGCTCTCGATTCACGCATCGTTCCCCACCACCGTTCTCATGGTGACCCATGATGTGGACGAGGCGTTGACTTTGGCTGACCGCGTGATTGTTCTGGGGCGAGGCGCTGAGCATAGTGCAGCGGGCGTCATCGAAGATCTGTCCATCTCAGCTGGGCATCCACGCCGGCATACCGATGAAAAGTTCGTTGCAGATCGTCTGCACCTATTGCGCCTGCTCGGCGTCGACCCAACCAACCATTAGTCCCGGGCACGCCGTGGGGTCCGAACCATTCGGCGGCCTCTTTGCCTTTCACCTACACCGCTTGCACGCACAATTCTAGGATTCTCCATGCTTTTGAACCGTCTCACCCGCCGCACTGCATTGTCCGCCGCCGCCTTGCTCGTTGGCGCAATTGCCCTGACCGGCTGTGCTGGCGAAAACGCTACAGCCTCCTCGGATGGCCAGACCCTGTCCATCGACTTTGCCACATACAACCCGCTGAGCCTGGTGCTCAAGGAAAAGGGATGGTTGGAAGCAGCCGCCAAGGAGCAGGGCGTAAATGTCGAATGGATCCAGTCCGCTGGTTCCAACAAGGCCAATGAAGCTCTTCGCGCCGACGCAATCGATGTTGGTTCCACAGCCGGTTCCGCTGCGCTCCTGAACCGTTCTAACGGTGCACCCATCAAGACCATCGCACTGTATTCGCAGCCGGAATGGGCGGCCCTGGTAGTGGATAAGGACTCGAAAATCGAGTCCGTTGAAGATCTCGCTGGCAAGACCGTGGCCGCTACAAAGGGCACCGACCCATACTTCTTCCTGCTGCAGGCGCTGGTATCCGCGGGCTTGAGTGAAGCTGACATCAAGCTGCAGAACCTCCAGCATGCCGATGGACGTACCGCCCTGGCCAACGGCTCGGTTGATGCCTGGAGCGGTTTGGATCCGATCATGGCCGCTGCCGAAAAAGACGGCGCGCAACTGGTTTACCGGAACTTGGATTTCAACACCTACGGTGCGCTGAACGCTCGCGAAGACTTCATTGAGCAGAGCCCCGAACTCGCCCAGCTCGTTGTCGATGCCTACGAAAAGGCTCGTGGCTGGGCAGCTGACAATCCCGAGGAAACCGCAGAAATCCTGGCCGACGTAGCAGGGCTCGAACCAGCAGTTGCTGCCACCGTCATTGAGGAACGCTCCAATCTGGACGTTCCGGCAGTTCCCGACGCCAAATTCACTGGAGTCCTGAGCAAGATTGCTCCCACGCTGGTCGCTAGCGGCGATGTCTCGGAGCAGGAATCCGTTGATGAAGCTCTGGAAACCCTCATCGATGACCAGTTTGCCGTCAAGGCAGACGCAACAAAGATCTCCGGAGAGTAACCAGCCATGAGCCCCACTAACGTGGCTGGAACCCGCGGAAGCCAAACACCTGCCAAGCAGAAGGCCAGCATGGCCGCAACGATCCTGGGTGCCCCGAAATGGCTGCTTGCGCTGGTCTTGCCGCTGACCACCCTGGCTGTGTGGCAATTTGTCACCGTTACCGGAATCGTTGCTCCGTGGACACTGCCAACTCCGGGTTCAGTGGTTTCTGCTGCCATTGAGCTCTTCCAGGATGGCGAACTCGGAAAGCACATCGGCATCTCCACTCAGCGTGTTCTTCTCGGTTTCGCCTTCGGATCATTGCTGGGCTTGGCGCTGGGTGCGCTTGTCGGGCTGTCCAAATTGGCAGATGCATTTCTGGGACTGAGCATCAGCGCCCTGCGTGCAGTCCCTTCCTTGGCTTGGGTTCCGCTGCTGGTGCTCTGGATGAAAATGGGTGAAGATTCCAAGGTCACACTCGTGATCATTGGTGCCTTCTTCCCGGTCTTTACCACCGTCGCCTTGGCGTTGCGCCATGTCGATGCCCACCTGGTCGAAGCAGCCCGCGCCTTCGGGTTGAAGGGATTGAAGCTGCTGCGCACCGTCCAGCTGCCCGCAGTGGTCCCTTCGATCTTCTCCGGACTGCGTTTGGCACTAGCCCAAGCTTGGCTCTTCCTGGTCGCAGCCGAACTCCTCGGCGCGTCAATGGGCCTTGGCTTCTTGCTTACCGACTCGCAGAACAACGGCCGATTGGACCGCCTAATCATGACCATCGTGCTGCTGGCCGTCTTTGGAAAGATCACCGATGCCCTGCTGTCGATAGCAGAACGTTGGGCTATCAAGCGCTGGACCTGAAACCGGACCAGCTAGTACCCGCTGACAAAACTACCCCTCACCAAAGAAAGTTTGCGATGACCACCGAATTGGCAACAACCTCAACTCAAGTTTCAGAGGCAGCACGCCAGGAATTCTGGGACGAAGCGGCGAACCTCTTGGATTGGGACACCCCGTGGCACACCACCAGCCGCATCATTCCGGCCGATCCGGATGCCAAGCGCGGACCGGAAATTTCTTGGTACCTCGGCGGCAAGCTGAACGCCGCAGTGAACTGCGCCGACCGCCATGTAGCTGCGGGACGCGGCCAGAAGGTCGCACTGTATTTCGAAGGCGAGCCCGGTGACCGGGTAGCCGTCACCTACAAGAATTTGCAGGAGCGGGTCTCCCAGGCAGCCAACGCCTTGGAATCCCTGGGTGTGGTGAAGGGCGACCGCGTGGTCATTTACCTGCCGGTGCTCATTGAAACAATTGTCATCACCTTGGCTTGCGCCCGCATCGGCGCCATCCACTCGCTGGTCTTCGGCGGGTTCTCCGCCGAGGCGCTGAGGTTCCGCGTGGAGGACACCAAGGCAAAGGTCCTGGTCACCACCGACGGCCAGTTCCGCCGCGGCACTTCGGTTCCGGTCAAAGGCAACGCCGATGCGGCCGTTGCCGGAGAGAACGAAATCGAAAAGGTCCTGGTTATCCGCCGCACCGGCGACGAAATCCCGTGGACCGAAGGCCGCGACATCTGGTGGCATGAGGTGGTTGATACCCAGTCCACCGAGCACCATGCGCAGGCATTCGATGCGGAGACACCGCTGTTCATCATGTACACCTCGGGAACCACCGGCCAGCCGAAGGGCTTGGTTCACACCACCGGCGGGTACCTGACGCAGGCGGCCGCCAGCTACAACCTGCTGTTCGCCAACCCGGACGAATCCCAGCGCGCCAAGGACGTGCACTGGTGCACCGCCGACCTCGCCTGGGTCACCGCGCATACCTACGAGATCTACGGCCCGTTGGCCAATGGCGTCACCCAGGTAATCTACGAGGGCGTCCCCAACGCCCCGCACCCGGGCCGCCACTTCGAGGTCATTGAACGCTACAAGGTCACCAGCTACTACACCGCTCCCACCTTGGTCCGCTCGTTGATGGGCTGGTTCCCGGACGGCATCCCCGCCCAGTACGATCTGTCCTCGGTGAAGATCGGCGGCACTGTGGGTGAAGCCGTCAATCCCGAGGCATGGAAATGGTTCCGCCAGCAGATCGGCCGGGACAGCGAAGCAGGACTGCCGATGGTTGACACCTGGTGGCAGTCCGAATCCGGCGCGACCGTGCTTTCTCCCCTGCCGACCGATGGACATTTCAAGCCAGGCTGCGCCGCACGCGCGCTGCCGGGCATCTCGGTGGACATTGTTGACGATGGCGGCCTGAGCGTGCCGGCCAACCAGCAGGGCAATATTGTCATTACGCGCACTGGTCCGTCGATGGCCCGTACTGTATGGGGCAACCCGACGCGCTACTACACCAGCTACTGGGAACAATACGTAGAGCAGGGCTGGTTCTTGGCTGGCGACGGTGCCCGCTTCGATGAGGACGGCGATATCTACATCCTGGGCCGCACCGACGACGTGATCAATATTTCCGGCCACCGGCTTTCCACCATTGAAATCGAATCGGCATTGGTCACCAACCCCGGCGTGGTGGAAGCCGGCGTCTGCCCGACCCCGGATTCCAAGACCGGGCACGCTGCAACCGCCTTCGTGGTACCGCTGGACAAGACGCTGGTTGCCGAGTCGCCTGACGAGCAGCTCGTTGCACGGCAGGCCGAATTCATTGCTGAACTCCGCAATACCGTCGCGGTGCAGATCGGCCCGATTGCCAAGCCGCGGGAAATCGTCTTGGTTCCAGATGTGCCCAAGACCCGTTCGGGCAAGATCATGCGCCGTGTGCTCACACAGCTGTTCGAGGGCACCACGCTCGGCGACACAACGAGCCTGCAGAATGAGCCGTGCATCCCGGAGATCAACGCGATCTGCCGCGCGCGCGGCTAAACGCTGCTCCCAGGCCCCTTGGGGTTAAACAAGTGAAGCTTCTTCCCCGGCGGGGAAGAAGCTTCATTTGATTTGCCGGTTAGGAATCCCCGGTCGTTGGCTTCTGGCTCTGGCCATCGGCCGCGCTGTCTTTGCCGTCCTTCACCGGGTCAGCGGCGGCTTCGGTGGCGAAGAGCTTCACTTCGGAGGCCTTGCCCTCGGCACTGACCAAAGGAATTTCGGTGGTCATCAAGCTGAACTGGCTGCCCTCATGGCGGTCAACCGCTTGGCCCACGGACTGCTCCAGGACCTTTCGAGCCACCTTGCCGCGAAGCACCAGCGGATCCTTGCTCAGGTCCTTCCACAACGCCACGCAGAGCAGGAGCATCACAATCACGAATGGCAGCGCCGAAACAATGGTGATGTTCTTCAGCCCGGTCAATGCCTCCGCCGGATGATCGCCGCCAGCCAGCAGCATCACCGCGGCCACAGCGCCGGTGGCCACGCCCCAGAAGATCACGGCCTTCTTGGATGGCTCTTCAGCGCCGCGTTCGCTGAGCGCACCCATCACGATCGAGGCCGAGTCTGCGCCGGTCACGAAGAAGATTGCAATCAGCAGCACGGTGACGACCATCAGCACGGTAGCCATCCAGCCCGACAGCGGGAGGCTGCCAAGCATGTCGAAGAGGATCAAATCGAAGTTGATGTCTGGTGCGCCATCAACAATGCTGGCCAGCTTTTCCCCGGTTTCCCCGGCGCGTTCAGCGCGTTCCTGAATACCGATGGCTCCGCCGCCGAAGATTGCGAACCAAATCAGGGTGACACTGGATGGAACAAGCAGCACGCCGGTGACGAACTGGCGAATAGTGCGGCCACGGGAAATGCGGGCGATGAACAAGCCTACGAATGGGCTCCAAGAAATCCACCATGCCCAGTAGAAGACAGTCCACGAGGACAGCCAATCAGACATTGCGCCATCGCCGGCAGCCGTACGCGAAGCCATCTCCGGCAAGTCGCCGATGAAAGCGCCAATGGCATTGGGAATGACGTTCAGGATGAACAGAGTTGGGCCGCCAATGAAAACGATCAATGCGATGACCAATGCCAATACCATGTTGGTGTTGGACAACCACTGGATACCTCGCTCGATGCCGGAAACGGCAGAAGCGACAAACAATGCGGTCAGAATGCCAATGATGATAACCAGAACGCCGGAGCCGACCTTCTCCATCATCCCGGTGGCCTGGATGCCGCCGCCAATCTGCAATGCGCCCAGACCCAGCGAACAAGCCGAGCCGAAGAGGGTGGCGATGATGGCCAGGATATTGATGGTGCGCCCGCCCCAACCATGGATGGCGCGGTCGCCGAAGATCGAGCTGAACATGGCTGAGAAAAGCTGGGGGCGTCCCAGCCGGAAGCTGCCATAAGCCATGCCCAAGCCAACGATGGCGTACATGGCCCATGGGAATAGGGTCCAGTGGAAGAGCGTGGTGCCCATAGCGGTGCTCAGGGCATCACTGGTGGAACCTTCCACCGTTCCCGGAGGAGGCGACATGTAGAAGTACAGCGGCTCGCCTACGCCGTAGAAGACCAAGCCGATGCCCATGCCGGTTGCGAACATCATCGAGATCCACGAGACCGTGGAGAACTTTGGCGTCTCGCCGTCCTTGCCCAGCGGGATGCGTCCGAAGTTCTTGGCCGCTACGACGATGGCGAAGACCGCGAAAACCGCGGCAGCGATGACAAAAAGCCAGCCAGTGTTGGTGATAACCCAATTAAGGGCCGCACTGGAGGCCTTGCCCAGCCCTTCCGGGGTAGCGAAACCCCAAATGATAAATGCCAGCGCTAGAACGCCGGCAATTCCGAATACCCAGTAATCCGTACCGGAAAGTGAGTACTTCTTAGGTCGTCTGTGACGAACTGAATGCAGTTCCTCGACGAGGTCTACGATTGATTGATCCGTCTGCTTCATTGCGTTCTTCCTTCACTGGTGAGATCCCGCGGAGAAGATCCGGGCGGAATCTGCCGAGCCATCGCCTCTCGAGTAAACGATCGCCATGCAGTGTGATTGATTGCGAATTGCTTTTCGGGTGTCGGTCCGTTGTGTCTAAATCTAGCGTTGGAGCAGCCTGAAAGAAACAGCTATTCTCCGCTGATATCCCGCGAATTATTTCTGCGAGTTGACCCGATTTAGCACGAATTTGACACGATAAATCCCAAAATGGGCCTTTTCCAGCATGGTCGACATCTCATCAAGGGTCAAATCTGTTCCTTGATTTCTCGCCATTTTCGGACCTCCGCCGCCCCAGGATCACGTTGTTTACGCTGGCATCACCATCTATGTGAGCTTCCTCGCCCCATGGAGTTTTCCACTCCTTGCCCCCGCGAAATCATCAAATGACCGGAAATATTCTTGGAGTCAAGATCGCTCATTATTGCCTTTCCTATTCCTGGTGAAATCTCTATGATTCCGCAATTTTTCTCCCCGGAAGCACGTCATGCCTGAACATGTCGGTTACGGAATACTTACTAATGAGCCATTGATTCAACCAGCGAACCGGGGTCCACCAACTTTTAACGTGAAATACACTGGAACTTATCTTGACTGATTCAAAATAAGCAGGCATGCTGGGTACATGACATCACAGGCAGGGATCGAGCAGGTGCTGAAGGCGGCATCGATGCGGGTCACGCAACCGCGCGTTGCGGTACTTTCCGCCGTCGCGGCGCACCCGCACGCGGATACCGAAACCATCATTTCGGCTGTCCGTGAAGATCACCCCAATGTGTCGCACCAAGCTGTCTACGATTCACTCAGGCTCTTCACGAAGCTGGGTGTCATTCGGCAGATACAGCCACAGGGCCATACCGCCCGCTATGAAGCCCGCGTTGGCGACAATCACCACCATGTGGTGTGCCGCCAGTGCGGAAAGCTGGCGGACGTCGACTGCGCTGTCGGCGGCGCCCCGTGCCTGCATGCTTCCAATGACCACGGGTTCAGCATTGATGAAGCCGAAGTGATCTATTGGGGCACCTGCCCGGGTTGCCAGGCTGCGAACGCATAGTTGCTGTCTAAGTAAACCCCTAGATTTGCCATCGTCATCAGCGCAGCTGCTGTGCGATGGATAAAACCAGATAAACCCTAAACAATCCGGAAGGAAAGAGCACATGTCTGAGATGACTGCAGGTCAGTGCCCAGTAGTTGGCGGCGCGGGTCGAATTCACCCTACCCAGGGCAATGCCAACACCGAATGGTGGCCGAATAAGCTGAATCTGAGGATTCTGGCCAAGAACCAGCAGGTTTCCAACCCGCTGGACGAGAACTTCGACTACATTGAAGCCTTCAATGCCCTCGACTTGTCGGCAGTAAAAGCCGACCTGACCGAAATCATGACCCAGTCGCACGACTGGTGGCCAGCAGACTTCGGCCACTACGGCCCGTTCTTCATCCGCATGGCTTGGCACTCCGCAGGCACCTACCGCTCGCACGACGGCCGTGGCGGCGGCGGCGCAGGCCAGCAGCGCTTCGCTCCGCTGAACTCGTGGCCTGACAACGTTTCGCTGGACAAGGCTCGCCGCCTGCTGTGGCCAGTGAAGAAGAAGTACGGCCAGTCGATTTCCTGGGCCGACCTTATCCTGCTGGCTGGCAATGTGGCTCTGGAAGACATGGGCTTCGAGACCTTCGGTTTCGCCGGCGGCCGCAAGGACGTTTGGGAAGCAGATGACGATGTCTACTGGGGCCCTGAAAAGGTCTGGCTGGACAGCGAACGCTACACCGGCAAGCGAGACCTGGATGCTCCTCTGGCAGCAGTGCAGATGGGCCTGATCTACGTGAATCCTGAGGGTCCTGACGGAAATCCGGATCCGCTGGCCTCGGCCGTAGACATCCGCGAAACCTTCCGCCGCATGGGCATGAACGACGAGGAGACCGTCGCGCTGATCGCCGGTGGCCACACCTTCGGCAAGACCCACGGCGCGCATGCCGATGACAAGATCGGCCCGGATCCAGAAGCAGCTCCGCTCGAAATGCAGGGACTGGGCTGGAAGAACGGCCACGGCACCGGCAAGGGCGCGGACACCGTCTCCTCGGGTCTTGAAGTCACCTGGACCTACCACCCAACCCGCTGGGACAACGAGTTCTTCCACATCCTCTTCGCCTACGAATGGGAACTGTTCGAATCCCCAGCAGGCGCCAAGCAGTGGCGCCCGGTCAACAATGGCGGAGCCGGCTTGGTCCAGCCTGCATTCGAGACCTTGGAACACCGCGAGCCACGCATGCTTACCAGCGACCTGGCCCTGCGCTTCGACCCGGTCTACGGCCCGATCTCCAAGAACTTCAAGGAGAACCCAGACCAGTTCGCAGACGCCTTCGCCCGCGCATGGTTCAAGCTGACCCACCGTGACATGGGCCCGAAGTCCCGCTACTTCGGCCCAGAGGTTCCTGCTGAGGACCTGCTCTGGCAGGATCCACTGCCAGCAGCTCCGCAGACCACCTTGGGTGCAACTGAAGTTGCCGCACTTAAAGCCCTGATCAACGATTCGGGACTGACCGTCCAGCAGCTGGTATCCACGGCTTGGAAGGCCGCTTCGACCTTCCGCAGCTCGGATAAGCGCGGCGGCGTCAACGGCGGCCGCATCCGCCTGGAACCACAGGTCTCCTGGAGCGTGAACCAGCCTGAACAGCTCAAGCCGGTAATTGCCAAGCTGGAAGAGATTGTTGACAACTTCAACGCCACTTCCGGGATCAAGGCTTCCTTCGCGGACGTCGTTGTCCTAGCCGGCAACGTCGGAGTCGAGCAGGCAGCCCTGGCAGCTGGCCAGCAGGTCGAGGTTCCATTCACCCCGGGCCGCGTAGACGCAACCCAGGAGCAAACCGACGTTGACCAGTTCGCATGGCTGGAACCAGTTTCCGACGGATTCCGCAACTACGATTCGGGCTTCGTCAAGCTGCCAAGCGAGTACTTGCTGATCGACCGCGCGAATCTGCTGGGCCTCTCGGCACCGGAAGCGACCGTACTGCTCGGTGGACTGCGCGTCATCGGCAATAACTGGGACGGCTCCAACTTGGGCGTCTTCACCGACACCCCAGGCGCGTTGACCAACGACTTCTTCGCGAACCTGCTGGAGCTGGGGTTGGAATGGACCCCGTCCGCTGACGAGCAGACCTACACCACCACCGATGGCCGCTGGACCGGTAGCCGCGTGGATCTGGTCTTCGGTGCCAACTCCGAGCTGCGTGCACTGGCCGAGGTTTACGCTTCGGATGATGCCAAGGAGAAGTTCGTCAATGACTTCGCCTCCGCTTGGGCCAAGCTCATGGACGCAGATCGCTTCGAACTGCGCAGCAAGTAGCAGCTGCTGGGCTGCAAGCCCGTAGCAATTAGTGCTGGGCTGCTGCTTCCCGCAAGGGAGGCAGCAGCCCAGCACTTGTTTCATGCGGGAACTGCCCGTCAGAACAGCGTCGCGGCGCCGCTGGCGAAGTCCGGGTTCTCCAGCTTCAGCAGCTCGGACTTGGCTTCCAAGCCTCCCAGGTAGCCGCCCAATGAACCATCGGTGCGCAGCACCCGATGGCAGGGCAGCACGATGGGAATCGGGTTGGTGGCGCAGGCTGAACCGACGGCCCGCACCGCCTTCGGCTTGCCGATCTGCTGCGCCAGCTGGGCGTAGCTCAGGGTACGCCCGTAATCGATATGACCCAGTTCCAGCTGCACCTGGCGGCGGAACTCGGTGGAGAGCTGCAAGTCCACCGGAAGATCGAAGCCATGCCGCTGGCCCGCGAAATACTCATCCAGTTGCCGGACGGCACCATCCAAGCTCGACTTGTCGCGCAGGATCCGCGGGCTGAGCCTTTCCGAGAGCACCTCCAGAATCCGGTCATGGCCTTCGGATTCAAAAGCGACCCGGACCAGCCCGGCATCGGTACTGGCCAGCAGCAAGGCCCCCACGGGGCTATCGACCACGCGATAGGCAACATCAACAAGTTCCCGTGCACGGGCCCGTTCAACGAGCCGGTCCTGCAGCGAGTCGAGGACTTGCGCTTCAGCGGCCGTAGCCTGCTGCCGATAATTTTTTCCGTTCATGGCTGCTCCCGCCATAGTTCTTGGTCATCCATCCGGGCCCGCAGATTCTTGATCCCATCGGCGCCCGAACGCCGGGCGGCAGCTTCGGTGCCGGAAAGGATTCCGGCAATTTGCGCGTAGCTCATTCCGCCCAGGTAGCGGTAGGCCACCACCTGCCGCTGCTTGCCAGGAAGCTGGTTCACCTCATGCCACAGCTGCAGGTTTTCCAACTGCAGATCCGGCCGTTGGGCCGATGGGGCCAGGCTGTCCACGTCTTGGCCGATGAGGATTTCCGGCTTGTTCCTGCGCAACTCGTCAAGGGCTTTGTTCCGGGCAATACGCACTAGCCATGCCAGGACATTGGCGTCCTCCGGCAGTTGCGGGTACGCCTTGAGCGCGGCAAGGAACGTTTCGGACCAGGCGTCTTGCGCGCGATGCTCATCAAGCAGGGCACGGCAAACGCGCAGGACGTTCAGTCCATAGTCCTGGACTATCCGCTCGAACGGTGCTTGCATGGCTCTCCTGGAATTTTGCGCCTTCATGGCTTCTCACCATGTAAACGTACGAGGAGACCATTTTGTGAGGCGTGAACGAAAAAAATTCCTTCACGCAGATACCCATGGATTCCTAGAATGCCACCAGATCCAATTCGCTGGCGATCTGCTCAAGGCGGATCAATTCCAGGTGCAGCATTTCGCCATTTTCCACGCCTTGGGGATCCGTGGTTCCGGCCAATGCGTCGCGGATGGTGCGCATGGTGGCCCCATGGCTGACAATCATGACCTTGCGCCCGGCATGCCTGCTGGCCAAGTCCAGCAGCGCTGGCACCGTACGGCTCAAGATCTGGGCACGCGGCTCACGCAGGTCCTTGGCAGCAGCCGATTCCGCTTCGCTGACCTCGGCCATGATCCGGCCTTCCAGCGGGCCGAAGCCGCGTTCAATGAGTTCCGGAACGGCGTTCCCCGTCTCGGCCCCGATCTGCTGGGCAATCAGCGCGGCAGTTTCCCGGGCACGTTCCAAGGGCGAAGCAAGTACCAGCGACCAGTTCTGGCCGATCAGCTGGCGCCCGACCTCGCGAGCTTGTTCGCGCCCGGTATCGTTCAACGGGATATCGGTACGCCCCTGCAGGCGCCCTGCAAGGTTCCAATCGGTCTGCCCATGTCGCACCAGTGCCAGCGAAGTATCCATGACTCCAGCCTAACCGGGGTAATAGTTATCGAAGAATCTCCGATAACAGCTCCAATACGCAACGTTACGACTCATAGTTGGGTCACGAACGGTCATGTTGCGAAGATTATTACACCATCCCGAGCGGCTGAGAGATCTGGTTCGATGACGCCGCAGCAACCTGCCACATCCGGTGGTTACGGTGCTACCGCCAGAAACGATGCAGCCGCCTACCCGTTGGACCACAGCAGGAAGCGACATTGATTCCGGGATTCCTGCCTCGATCGCGGCCCGCCCTGCGGTGCCCGCGAAACCCCAATCGACAAGGAGTCGTAAGCCACCATGGCAGATCACAAGTTTGGATTCCGCACCCGCGCATTGCATGCCGGAGGCACCCCCGATGCCGAGCATGGCTCACGCGCAGTGCCGATTTACCAGACCACTTCGTTCGTCTTCAAGGACGCTGACGATGCGGCCAACCTCTTTGCCCTGCAGAAGTACGGCAACATCTACTCGCGTATCGGCAACCCGACCGTAGCGGCTTTCGAAGAGCGCATGGCTTCGCTGGAAGGCGGCATCGGAGCGGTAGCCACCGGCTCGGGCATGGCCGCGGAATTCGTCACCTTCGCGGCCTTGGCCCAAGCAGGCGACCACATTGTGGCTTCCTCGAAGCTCTATGGCGGCACCATCACCCAGCTCGATGTCTCGCTGCGCCGCTTCGGCATCAACACCACTTTCATCGACTCCAATGATCCCGCCGACTTCGAAGCGGCGATCCAGGAAAACACCAAGGCCGTCTACACCGAGGTGGTGGCCAACCCGTCCGGCGACATCGCTGACCTGGAGGGCCTGGCCGAGGTGGCGCACCGCCACAATCTCCCGCTGGTAGTCGATTCGACGCTCACTCCCCCGTACATCCTGCGCCCTATCGAGCACGGCGCGGACATCGTGATCCACTCGGCCACCAAGTTCATCGGCGGGCACGGCACCACCCTGGGCGGCGTGGTCATCGAGTCGGGCAAGTTCAACTGGGGCAATGGCAAGTTCCCCACCATGACCGAACCGGTTGCCAGCTACGGCAACGTCTCCTGGTGGGACAACTTCGGCGAGTACGGCTTCCTGACCAAGCTGCGCAGCGAACAGCTGCGCGACTTCGGACCGGCTCTGCCGGCCCAGTCCGCATTCCAATTGCTGCAGGGCCTGGAGACCTTGCCGCAGCGCATGGACAACCACCTGTCCAACGCGAAGCAGGTCGCTGCCTGGTTGCAGGCCGATGAGCGTGTGACCTACGTGAACTATGCCGGCCTGGAATCCCACCCGCAGCACGCGCAGGCCAAGGAGCTGCTGCCCATGGGCGTCGGCTCGGTCTTCAGCTTCGGAGTGAAGGGCGGGCGCGAAGCCGGCTCGAAGTTCATCGAAGCCCTGCAGCTGGCCAGCCACCTGGCCAACATCGGCGATGCCCGCACCCTGGTGCTGCACCCGGCCTCCACCACCCACCAGCAGCTGAGCGCCGAGCAGCTGGTCTCCGCTGGCGTGCCAGAAGATCTGATCCGGCTGTCGGTAGGACTGGAAGATGTCGAGGACATCCTCTGGGATCTGGACCAGGCGCTGGCCGCTTCGCAGGAAGCGATTGCCGCTTCCGCCGCAGGGTTCGAGGCTCCGGCCTATGATGGTTCCGCCTGCGCATTGCCAACCGCTTCGAAGGGAGCAATCTAATGACTGCCGTTGATACCGCTTGGGAAGGCCCTGGAGCCGCACAGCGCCTGGAGATCCTGCGCGGCACCAAGTCCATTGCCATTGTCGGTGCCTCGAACAAGCCATCGCGCGCCAGCTATTTCGTGGCTACCTACCTGCTCTCCTCCTCCAAGTACAAGGTGTATTTCATCAACCCGGTACTCGATGAGATCCTGGGCCAGCCGGTGTACAAGTCGCTGGCCGATCTGCCGGAGACCCCGGACCTGGTCGAGGTTTTCCGCAAGCACGATGACCTGCCTACCGTGCTGGACGAGGCCCTGGCCGTAGGCGCGAAGACCCTGTGGCTGCAGCTGGGATCCTGGCATGAGGAAGTGGCCCGGCGCGCCGAGGCCGCGGGCATGAATGTGGTCATGGACCGCTGCGTGAAGATCGAGCACGCCCGCTTCCACGGCGGCCTGCGCCTGGCTGGATTCAATACCGGCGTCATTTCCTCCAAGCGCCAGGTACTTGCCTAGGGAGTCCAAGATTCCAGGAAATGGGTGCATGCAACGTTGCGTTGCATGCACCCATTTTTCTGCGGCAATTCCCCGGAATCGGCCGGTTTGGTCAACGACGCTGAACTTTTGCACGGAGCATTCCGAAGGAAGAACAAGACCTCTGACGAACCATGGTCGACGCAATTGGCCCACGGCATGCCGTGGGTGTGGCCCCGAAGTGCTCGACGCGTTCAATCACAGATCGAAAAATCTGCAAACCACAGCACTGCAACGCAAGGCCAAACGACCCAACCCTAAAACAGGCAGAGAGAATCGATTTCGATTCGCTACGAGCGCGAACGAAAGAAGAAAAATCCCGCCCGCACTGCTATATGAAAACTCAATTCCCCTGGCCCGAGAACATTCCAGCATCTCGCAATAGCATTGCGCCGCACCCTCAATGCTGCACGGAGTTGAAATTTCTCTGGGCGAGGATTCCCTCTGCGGCACCCAGCTAAGAGGCATCGGAGACAGTACTCTGGGTTGACGCACTATTCAGAATTCTCCGGAAGCAGAAGCTTCCTTGGAAGTGCGCCAGTTGACTGGAGATACGAAGGAGCAGACAGTGGATGCAAATCGAAGAACCCTATGGTCCGTGGCCCTCGGGATGAGCTTGACTGCCTTGGTATGCAGCGGGATTGCCCTGTATTCTACGGGGGTCATCATGGATGAGAACAACCTGGACTCATGGCCTGCCCCGGCTCTTTGGGTGGTGGCGATTGTTGGTGTCGTGGGGCTGCTGATTAGCTTGCCCGGCTGGTTTGCTACCAAGGAAACCAAAAAGGCTTCCTAGCTGTTGCTCCCCTTGTCCATAATCGGAGCGTTCTGCCGGACGGCCTAGTTCTTTTGACCAGTTACGTCGCCTTCCACGTAGGTGGTGTATCCGCACAACTTCCCGGTTTCATCGGTCGTCTTCGTCGCGGCGAAGATGATGTAAGGCCAGGATCCCAGGTCCCATCCGTCGCGTCCCCACCCTGGAACTTCGTACCACCCGGTACCGGCCAGCGATTCCATCCAGTCATACATTTCGCCGTACATGTCGCGCTCGACAGTTGCCGGGACGGTAACGGTTTCGCGGCTGTCTTTGGTCGTGGTCTGCATAGGTTTTTGCATCCTTTCGCTTCACGGAAAGTGGGGCAGATTGCCAGCCTCCCGTCGAAGCCCTCCCCCGGTTGTTTTTCTGCCTGCTGGCGAAAAGAAATGAAGCGGGGCCAGCCGGAAACCCATCAACCCGTCAGGGGTGCGCAATCCACGAAAATCTTGGGCCGAAAGAAGCGACGAAGGAGCGCGGACCAAGAATTTCTGGTGGAGCACGCCCGAAGCGCAGCGAGTGGCTTGTGGGTTTGGAGGTGGCCCGTACACTCCGAAGGACAGCAGCAAAAACAGGAAAAGACCGGACGAAGTCCGGGCCACCAACCGGACACGCCAGCGGACGCCCGACACACCCTGGAGACGAGCTTGCGAGGACCCAGGGTGTTCAACGGGACGAGAACCTCATGGCATACCTAGCCTGCGTCTAACGTCCACGACTATCCTGAACGGGGAATGCTCGCATGTTCAGAACCCACAGCGGGATTTGTAGCCAAAGTTTATCAACGCTAACTGAAAATTGACCCCCTACCGCCAATCGAAAATTGACCCCTCCACACCCAATTTGTTCTATACCTGCTCAGCGTTGCGCAGCAGATCCTGACGGTTCTTCACCCGATATGAATCCCCAGCCAAAGACAACACCTCCGCATGATGAACCAAACGATCAAGCATCGCCGAAGCAACAACATCATTACCGAAAACCTCACCCCACCGGCCGAAAGGCATATTCGAGGTCACCAGCACCGACCCCTGCTCATATCGATGAGCAATCAGCTGAATGGACGCAGACCCTGAATGAGATTCAGGGTCTACGTCCTTATCGCGGGGCTTGATAATACGGTAGTGACTCAGTAGTTTTCGCCAAATACTATTCGCGATCCTTTGCCAACGTCCATGAACGTAAGGTCCACGGACTTATCAGGCTGATCAGCATACACATGGTAGAAGTGTGCTGGACCGCCGCGCTCGAACTCGACCATCGTGAAGTTGGATGAGGTGACTTCTACCGAATCCATGTCGGTCTTCAGCGCAGCTAGCTGTGTGTTCATGACTGTTTCGTCTAATTTGTCCATGATCACTGAACACGCTTTGTCATGGTCAGTTGTTTCTGCAGCCTCAAGTAGTACTCGAACTGCTTCCTGTGGATCGCTGACGGGTTTTCCTCCGTCACAAGCCTGCTTCCTATCGGCTGAACACCCTGCTGCCGAAAGAGCTAGCGGAAACAGCAGTAGTGGGGCAATAATCTTTGAGATGCGTTTTTCGTACACAAATGACCTTTGCAAATCGAATGAGCTGTACGACTAGATCCTATGCGCGTACCAAGTTACATTCAGTGGTTTCAGCTGAGTGAAGGGCTTATTCAAAGTAGCGTTGCTGTGGTACGAGAGGTATGGGACACCATTGATTTTCTTAGTGGTCACCATGGTGTGCGTCATATTCTTAATCTTGGCACCGTTCGTTTTGTACTGAAGGATATCTCCAGGAACGAGGCTGTAGACACTGGCAAGACGTGAAGCCCGCTTTGATTCATTCCGGGCAAAACGATAGAAATTTTCAGCACCGCTCCAAGTCCAGCTGGTCATGACACCATTGCCAAACCATTTCGAGTTGCTCTTGTAGTAGCCTTCAATTTTCTTCCATCCACCTGCATAAAGCGCTTGGGAAGCGAAATTAGTACAGTCGTAGCCGTGCCTCTTATAGGCAGGATTGTACGACTTAGCCCACTTGATTGCGTAGTTTGCAACTTTCGTCTTGTTGGACGAACTAAGCTTTGAAGCCGCCATTTCGGCGACGTTCAGGGGGAGAGGATTGATTAATGCCCCACTGTCCTCCTCGCTGCCAGGGACAGTGGGGTCAACTTCGATTTCCTCTTCTTCGGTAGTTAGAGCTAGTGCCGCAGACTGCGAGACAAGATACTCATCATCCTTCACTACGATGTTTTGGATCTTGCCAGTGTCGTCGATTGTTAGCTCATAAGGGATGAGCTCGCTCCTGAGCTGGTCAAGTTTTTGGGACACGAACTTTGATCTTTTTGTACATTTCCTCAAGCCGTCAAAGCTAGAGGATCCCTTTCCTGATACGAGTCCAGAACCGCCTGGGGGCTAACTCCGCCATTTGCCGTATACGGGCGCTTCCGGTTGTACCAAACCGCGATGCACTCCTTCACTGCGGCACACGCAGCCACCCTGCTGCTGAAGAACCTGTGGTGGAACATTTCCTTCTTGATCGTCCAGAAGGCTGACTCGGCGACGGAATTATCCCAGGGACACCCCGGCGCGTCCCGTCGACTACTGCACCCTGTGCGCAGCACACCACCTCTGGAACGCGCCGAGGTACATTGGGGCCTCGGTCTGAATGGAACACACTACCAAACTGGATGAACGCCTGCGACGCAGCAAGCCCCCTCGCGTCAATGGCCAACTACGTTTACATGTTCTTACCCATTGACCAGCCCACGATCTGTCGCGAATTCAAATCGATCACCGTCGCCAAATACAACCAGCCTTCACCGGCGCGCAGGCAGGCAATATCGCCTAACAGTTTCGCCGCAAGCCGCGAGGAGCGGAAGTCACGCATGCCGAGATTGTCGACCCTATGGTTTTCTATACGCACCGTCCGGGATTGGCGCTCACGCACGGTCGTGGTTTTGAAGGCGCTCATCCGCCTGGCCCGGATTCTCAGCTCTTTCATGAGCGACATCACCGTGGATGTCGAGATGTCTTCCTCATGGTTTTTGCGGATCAAATCCACTGATTGTCCGCCACCGGCGACCTGGTTGGACGCCTCACACTCGTCCTGGAGCAGTTTCGTGCGGTGTGCTCGCAGGGCTTAGGCTTCGCTCAGCTCTTGGCAGGCGTTCAGACATCGGTAGTGACTGCCCCTGGAATTCTGGGTTTCCTGCCCATCCAGTTCACTGGATACTCGCCTATGTGGGCTTCGATGAAGTCTAAGACCGCGCTTACTCCTTACTGTTCGAGGCGCGATAGGCGCCGACAACTTTTATGAAGCCGTTCTCCCGTTTCACCTTCAACAGTTCTTTGCGCAGGTTCTCGTTGTGGACCGTTTCACTGGGCCGTGTTCTTCGGTTTCCGCTATGGGACGCTCGGCGCGGTCGGCGCGGGATTCTGAGCGCTCATTGACCTCTATTTGAAATAAGAGCGCCATAGGTAGGTCTAGTACTGTTTAATGCATTTAAGAGTTTTTTAAATTTACGACATCGAAAGGCTTTGGATGTCGCGCTCACAATCAATTACCCTGCGTCCATTTCGCAGCGCAGACACCGAATTCTTTGCCAGCATGGCCTCGGATGAACGTGTAGCTCGTTTTATTGGGTATGGGGAGCCATGGGACCGGCAAACCATCAACGCCTGCGTTAAGCAATCCCTCCAACATGAACCACTCGACACTGTGGGGGGCTCTCGATGGTTCCTAGCTACTGAAGCAAATGCAGCAGTGGGCCTCGTGTTTTGCACCCGGCAGGAAAGTTGCGTGGAGGTCGGTTACTGGGTATCTCCAGATCAATGGGGGCGAGGAGTTGGTGGAGCCGTGCTCGATAGCACCCTGATTTCAATTCCCAAGATATACGGAATTACGAAATTCAGTGCCCGCGTAGCTCCGGCTAACACTGCTTCAACCCGACTGCTCACCAGTCGAGGATTCAGACTGGAAAAACGTGATGACATGCTTGAGTACTACACACTGGAATAGCCTTCTGTGGGTAACCGAACGCAGCCTAGATTCCTGATTGAACCAGTTGGGGGTGAAATGTATTTGGTTTAGTAGCCGATCCGTAGAATTTTGGCACGCGATTATTGAACCGTTCTTCAAGGGGTTCGGTAGATCTCACATGAAACCTGCTATGTCATGCCGAATACTTTCTATACTGCAAATATGACTTCCCCTCCTACCTCGACCATCGGGCTTGGTACTTGGTCCCGTGAACCAGGTACTGCTCTAGTGCAAGCAACTGCCTTGCCTAGCGATGCGACCTCATCATTTGTGATTCTGAGCGAAACGCACACCATTGAGGTCTCTACGGAGTGGGAGCCTCATTCGCACCTGGCCCATGAGCTCTTATGGACCCAAGATGGGACACTCACCGCTCAAATCGAAGGACAGATTTTTACGGTCTCCGAGGGTCATGGTCTGTGGATTCCGTCCGGAGCGCTGCACGGTGGACGCCTGACCGCACATGTAGAACTTTTCAGCGCGTTCTTTTCCCCTGAACGAACCACCACCCCATTCAGTACCCCTACAGTAATCGACATGAAACCGTTGCTTAAGTCGTTGCTGGTCCATTTATCCAGTCGGGAACTGAGCCAAGAAGCCAGAGCGCGTGCGGAGGCTGTAGTTTTCGACGTACTCAAACCATCAGCTCATCAGCTAGCGCTGCGCTTGCCCGATGACCCTCGTATCCATGGCATTGCCAACCGTTTACTAGCCAACCCTGCGGATAACCGATCTCTCGAGCGATGGGCGGTAGATGCTGGAATCAGCTCACGAACCATCACGCGAGTCTTCCGCGAAGCAACCGGCTTATCCTTTGCCCAGTGGCGTCAAGCGGTGAAAATTCATCGCGCCCTGGAGCTGCTCACCAACGGTGAAGGCGTCCAAGACATCTCTGAAATGCTGGGCTACGCGCAGCCGAGTACTTTTATCGACGCTTTTCGACGCACCATGGGCTCCACACCTGGCACATTCACCTTAGCAAATGTGAATAGGTGACCGAAAAGCCGGATGCACTGTCAGAAATCATCGATTGCTGACATCGATTAGTTAACTTAGACTTACCTAAGTGAAAATACCTATTCAAATCGGACGTATTCAATCCGTTCCTTACGCATGCTAGACGTGGCGTCCGGAGCAGCATCCGCCGCAGCCGGAACGATGCTCGCCCACGAGGTAGTGCTGCGCTACGGCAAAAGCACTGTAGTGGACGGTGCTTCCATCCGTTTATCCCCGGGTGAAGTCACCGCACTCATTGGACCCAATGGCAGCGGGAAATCCACACTTCTCCGTTCCATGGCAAGGTTGCATGAGCGCGCCGCGGGGGTGATCACGCTCTCCAATTCTCACGGGGAGGCCCGCGAAATTAGCACGCTGAATGGACGAACATTCGCCCACGAAGTTACGCTCTTCGCGCAGTCCCACGCCACCCCGGAAGGGTTAGCCGTGGCAGATATCGTCGCCTTCGGTCGCCATCCATATCGGCGCGGTATCTCGGGGCTATCCGATGCGGATCATGCGGCGATTGCCTCGGCCATGGAACTGACTGGCACTACCTCGATGTCCCGGAAGGCAGCTGGGGAACTATCCGGTGGAGAACTTCAACGTGTCTGGTTGGCCGTGTGCTTGGCACAGCAAACCAATGTGGTGCTTCTCGACGAGCCGACCAATCACCTCGACTTGAGATATCAGGTCGAGACCCTAGATCTGGTCCATGATCTAGCCCGTCAAGATCGGCTAGCCATCGGCATCGTCCTGCATGACCTGAATCAAGCCGCCGCGTTGGCTGATCGGCTGGTGCTGATGAAACACGGCCGGGTATACGTCTCAGGAACCCCCGCTGAGGTCCTCACCGCAGATAACCTCTCGGAGGTCTATGAGATCCCTGTGCAGGTCCTCTCTGATAAGCAGAATGGATTGTTGCGCATCGAACCGGTTAGCCGCCACCGGATGAGCTGACCACTTTCTTTCTACCACCGAAACATATAATTACAAGGGAAAACCTATGCCTACACTCGCTCGAAATGCAGTCACTTCAGCGGCCGCTCTAGCACTGTTGTTCTCAGCCACCGCTTGCGGTACCACGGACATTAGCAGCGCTGGTGCCGAACGGAGCCCCGCTGCCGCATCCGCAAGTTGCGCGAATGACACCACCGCCACTAGCACAGATCCGGTATCTATGACCGATGATCTGGGCCGCACACTTGAATTGGATAAACCAGCCGAGCGCGTGGTGGTGCTCGAATGGCAGGAAATTGAAGATGTACTGACCTTGTGCGTCACTCCGGTGGGCGTCGCTTCCCCTGATGGATATAGCACCTACGTCACTGCAGAGGAGCTGCCTGAGGGTGTCGCTTCGGTGGGTGAACGTGGCGAGCCAGATCTGGATTCGATCTACGCGCTGGACCCCGACTTAATCATCGTGGACGCTTTTAGTGAAGAAGACCCCGTGCTGTCGCAGCTTGATAAGGGCGACGTTCCCGTATTGGCGGTCAAGGGCAACGATTCTGCGGATCCCATCGGCAACATGAAAAATGTCTTCTCACAGGTCGCCGAAGCCACCGGCCGCACCGAGCGTGCTGCCCTAGTGCTCAACGAATTCGACGCCCACTTGGCGCAGAAAAAACAGGAAGTCTCCGAGGTGAAGTTGGAAACCACCGACTTCCTCTTCTTCGACGGTTGGGTTGACGGCTCCAACCTGACGATTCGCCCATACACTGATGGGGCTCTGTTCACAGAGCTTGGCAAGGAACTGGGCCTGAGCCCAGCTTGGAACGATGACATCAACAAGTCCTTCGGATCCGGCGGCGTGAACAAAGAATACGGGCTGGCCCAGACGGACATAGAAGGCCTAGCGGGCGTTGGCGACGTCAACCTGTTCTACTCCAACGACGCAGGCACCGGGTGGACCACCGAGCTGGAATCCAGCGAGATCTGGAACAACTTGACCGCAGTCAAGGAAGGCCGGACCTTCCAGTTCCCAAACATCTGGGGTGCCGGCGGGCCGAAATCCACCAGTCAAGCGGTAGATGCCTTCACCGATGCACTGACCTCCGCCTCGGAAGCCAAGTAGCGTACAACTGAAATGAAAACCGCTGAAAAATCAGCAGAGCGACACATCGTGGACAGCAGGGTCGGCATCCAAATGACCGGCCTTGGTTATTCCCCCGCGCCGGTCACCGGTACCCGTCTCGCCACTGGCCTAGGTCTGCTAGCCGCCTTAGCGGCAGCGGTACTGCTGGTGGGTGCTTGGCACCTCACCCAGGGGACCTCCGGTATTGGTTTGGGTGAACTGCTACGCGCACTCACCGGAGATGACACCCGTATCGGAGGGGTGGGAGCCGCCGAGATCTTCACCGGCTCCCGGCTACCGCGCCTCTGTGCGGGTGCCGCCGTTGGTCTGGCTTTGGGGGTAGCAGGTTCACTGCTCCAATCCGTCACCCGCAACCCGCTGGCCTCGCCGGACACATTGGCTGTCACCTCAGGTGCATTCTTCGCGTTGAGCATGGCTGCTGCCTTGGGAATAAGCATGTCCACGCTGGCTTCCAGCACTCTCGCATTCGCTGGCGGGCTGCTCGCCGCCGGGATCGTATTGGCTATCTCTGGGCGCAGCGCGGGAACCGCCACCACCCGGTTGATCCTCGCTGGCTCAGCCATCGCCATGGCGTTGGAAGCAGGCAGCGGAATCATCTTGCTGCTGTTCAAGGAAAATACGACTGGACTGTATGCCTGGGGTTCAGGGTCGCTGGCCCAACTAAATCTCGATGCATTCTTGCGCAGTCTGCCAGTGATCTTGGTGGTGCTGGCCATCTGCCTCTTGCTCTCTCGCCGACTGGATGTCCTGTCCTTGGGTGATGAAAACGCTGCGGTGCTCGGCATCCCGGTGCGCTCAACCCGCACTCTGGCCGTCCTGTGTGCTGTGCTGCTCACCGGCGTTTCCGTTTCGCTGTCCGGCCCGATTGCTTTTGTAGGGCTTGGCGCCCCCGTGCTCGCCCGACTGCTGTCGCGCCGCCTGGTAGTCTTGCGCCGTCAACTGTTCTTGCTGCCCGCCACCGGCCTGATTGGTGCGCTACTGATCCTGCTGGCCGATGTTTCGCTTCGTGCCTCGCTCGGTGCGCAAGGTGCGGCTTCCATTCCTACTGGAGTTCCCACCGCGATCCTGGGCGGCGTGCTGATCATCATCTTGGCAATGCGACTGCCCGAAGCTTCCAGCTCCCGCAACCCGTTACAGGTAGCAAGCAAATTGCGCAGCAACCGCCGATTCGTTCTCACCATGACGCTGGGATTCAGTTTGCTGTTGGGAGCCGTGATTCTAGGCCTTTTGGCCGGGAGCATGTTACTCAAGCTGGGAGATCTCGCCTTGTGGTTCCAGGATGATGCGCCCAAGCTCATTGCCCGAGCCTTCTCCGAACGTGCACCACGGACCAGCGCGGCGCTGGGTGCCGGAGCCGCCTTAGGACTGGCTGGTTGTTTGGTGCAGGGCGCCGTGCGAAACCCATTGGCCGAGCCCGGAATCCTGGGTATTACCGCGGGGGCAGGGCTGGGCGCGGCTGTAGTGGTCACTGCCTTTGGCGGTTCCCGCTCGCTACTGGTGATTTTTGCGGTGATTGCCGGGCTCGCGACCTTCGCTGCCATCACCGCGCTAGCCTGGCGTCGAGGATTCTCCCCCGAACGTTTTGTGCTAATCGGCATCGGTGCTGGCTACACGCTCTCTGCGGTCACCACCTACCTGCTGCTGAGCATTAATTCGTGGGAAACTCCGCGCATCTACACCTGGCTGTCTGGCTCAACTTATGGACGTCAGTTCGCAGACGTGTTACCTGTTCTGACGGTGTTGGCATTAGCTCTTCCGGTCGTACTGCTCATGGGACGCAAGCTGGACCTGCTAGCCATCGACGAAGACCTGCCCCGGGTGCTGGGCGTCAAGACCATTCGCATCCGATTAGTCTCATTGTCCATTGCCGCGCTGCTTGCGGCACTCAGCGTCGTGGCCGTAGGTGTGGTTGGCTTTGTCGGACTCATCGCCCCGCATCTGGCGCGGTCGTTGGTGGGTTCCCGCCATCACCGGGCGATCCCGGTGTCCATGGTTTTCGGAGCCTTGCTAGTTTGCCTGGCCGATACCTTGGGCCGCACCGCAATCGCGCCGGCACAGATTCCCGCCGGTCTGATCGTGTCGTTACTCGGCTCCCCGTACTTCATTTGGCTTTTGTACCGATCACGCGGCTAGGTGTTAAGCGAGGATCCTAACCGACTCCGCCTCCACCCCACCTAATAGTAAGGAATCATGGCGAAACGCTCTGCCCGGCAAACGAGAATCCAGGCCTTTGACCCCGAGCAGCACCCGGCGCAATTACGGCATCTGGGTTCCATATCAGGTCCGTGGGAAAGTCTCATGGCAACGGTCAACGCTCGGCTGCTCACGATACAGTCATCAGATGCCACCATACTCGGTGCCGCATTGCTTACCGCCCGTTCGGCGACTGCATATGTGAAGATCTCTGGGGTTCTTGCCCGCGACACAGCTGCATATGAAGAGCTCGTCCGTGCGGTGCTGGACTATGCCAGGGAAAAAGATCTGGCCTGCGTGAAATGGGAAAGCTGGTCGGGAGAACCGTGGCTAGCAGACCTGGCTGAACAAATGGGTTTCCAGTCGTTGCCTGCTCCACGCTTCACCACAGATGCTTCGGTATCGATTCCAAAATTCGGCTATGTGCACTGGTCACATCCAGCCCGATATCTGCGTACCTCGCACTACCAGCAAAGCGAGAACTTCACCTGCGCGGCGGTTTCCGCGCTGGCCGCGCACGGGGAAACGATGAGCATTGCAACGATGGATCGCCTGCGTACCGCCGAGTTGTTACTGTGGCGTCAAGCGACTAATTTCATGGCTTGCGAACCCGTGGGGCTCGGGCTGGCCATCGCTGAGCGCTGGCCAGCAAGCTCAGTTCAGGTGTCTTTGGATACCGATAAACCAGTAATCGTCGACTATTATCCCGAGGTTGAACGTGGTTGGCGGGGCATCTTGCAGGCTGACTCGCGCCGCCGTGCAGAAGCTACCGGGTTGCCGGTGACCTCTATGCGTATGGAAATCTCACAGATTCACAAAGTATTAAGTCAGGGTGCCCGCGTCTTGTTGCTGGTGTCATTGCAGCAGATGCTCGGCTACGATGTTCCGCACTGGCTACTCTGCCATGGAACGGCTGGTTCCACGGAACGTCCCGTCATTCTCATCGAGGACTCTTGGGTCGATGTTAGTAGCGGGGAGAGCTGGGTGGATGCTACCTGCCTACCGATAGCTTTCCAGCAACTAGAAGCCATGTCTTGTCTCGAGTCAGATGGCTATCGAGCTGCGCTAATTCTGACTGAGAGTGCTCAGTAATCACCAATCAAGTTCGTCAATGACAAAAGAATTCGACACCCATCCAGAGACATATTGCAACTCCATGGTTGCGAGAAGTCTCGCCGGGCACCGCTCCCCAGCCGAGAATCCTTGAGAACTCACTAGTCCTAGAATCTCCCAACTATGTGTCGCACTAATATCGTTGGATCATGCGGGCCCCATTAGTCGCGAGAGGCTTTTCAAGGACTCCATAACCAGTCTCTTCGGATCCCCTCGCGGATCAATCAAGGCTAAGGCCGCCGATCGCCAAGTCCAGGGCTTCCTCGTCATTCGATTCCGCTGCGATGACCACTGGATTCATCACGAGCTATTCGGTGCTCTGGTAGGCCGGCCCGAATTCGATACAGCCCTCGACGCGATACTTCCCCGATGCTACTCCGGTGATCATGTACTTGGTTTGGGAGGAACGCTCGAACTAGATAACAATCGAACTCTCCGACGAAGTTCGCGAATACAACCTCGAGCTGCGGGCCTCTGGCTTCGACGGCAGTGACGCCGATCCGAGATTGCCGGTGGGCCCCATGGTTTTCACCGTCATGGTAAATTCGACTCCAATGCAACTAGGAAGCCTGCAAGAACGCAATAACGAATCCATCGCCAAATGCCAATCCAACGGAAAGACTTTAGCAGACGCCCACTAGTGCAAATATAAGAGCTGACCTCAGATCGCCCCCACGCTGTTCCGGTCGAAGTTATACCTTGGCAGAGTAACATCCGAGGAGAAAAGGAATGCACAAAGGGCTGTTGCATTTCAGTCAACTCGACCGAACGCATTCAAGCGCGGAGAGTGGCATGGCTTGATCCAGGCACGTCGTCCTGACGCAACTCATTCGCCCAGCAACCTATGATTCCTGTCGAATTCATGAACTGCCCGCCCTGGTTCCTGGCCGTACAGACGTCTTGCTCATTAGCTGGGTTTCCAGTCAACTGAGGCCGCACAGATGGCGATTTCCGGAGGACAGAATCAAGTCGCACGCTGCTTGGGTTGCGCGTATCTCCCACCGTTGATTCTGCATAACCCCTAGCAAACCCACTCAAAACCAACTAAAGCCAAATATTCCCCGGATTTTCACTTGACGATGCCACACAATCGGGCATAAAGTCATGGAAACACAGATCAATGTGTTGCAGGTCATGAGGAATTGCGGAGGCAAGAATGTTCGCCGAAGAACGACACCGGCTGATCGTTGAGCAGCTGGAAGCTGACGGGAAAGTAACCGTCGCCCAGCTCGCGCAGCGCTTCGATATCACCCGGGAAACCGTGCGGCGGGATCTGGCCCAGCTGGAATCCGAGAACTACCTGCGCCGCGTCCACGGCGGAGCGGTCACCATCACCGAAGCCAGCACCCGCGAGGAAAGCTACGTGGTGCGCACCGCCATCCATTCAGAGTCCAAGGCCCGCATCGCCCAGCGCGCGCTGAGCCTGCTGCCGGTCTCCGATGCCTCGGTCATCATCGACGCGGGAACCACCACGGAAATCCTGGCCGAGCGCATGCTCAAGAGCACCGCGGGCACCGGACTGGTGGTCATCACCCACGCCCTGCCCATTGCCTCGGCGCTGGTCCACAGCCCGGATGTCGCCTTGGAGCTGATCGGCGGGCGGGTCCGCGGCATCACCGGCGCCTCCAGCGGAGCCCGCACCGTGCAGGAGTATTCCCAGTACCGGGCAGACATCGCCTTCATCGGCACCAACGGGCTGCATGCAGGATTCGGCCTGAGCACCCCGGACCCGCTGGAAGCTGCCGTCAAGCGCGCCCTGGTCGCCAGTGCCCGCCGCGTGGTGCTGCTGGCCGACGGATCCAAATTCGACCAGGAAACCCTGGTCTGCTTCGCCCGGCTCGAAGACATCGACACCCTGGTCACCGACCAGCAACCCGGCACTGAACTTGCCGCTGCGCTGGAAGCGGCGGATGTCGAGGTGGTGATCGCATGATTATCACACTGACCGTCAACCCGGCGCTGGACAAGACCATCGAATTGGTCGCCGCATTGCAGCCCGGTGCGGTGCAGCGGGCCGCTGGCAGCCACCTGCAGGCCGCAGGCAAGGGCGTGAATGTTGCGCGGGCCATCCTCGCCGCCGGGCAGCGGACCCTCGCTGTACTCCCCGGAGCCGGAAACGATCCGCTCATCGCCGCCCTGGCCGCCGACCAGTTGCCCTACCGGGCGCTGGAAATCAATGCTGCGCTGCGCACCAACACGACGCTGACCTCGCCGGATGGATCGACCACCAAGATCAACGAGGCCGGTCCTGAGCTGGACGCGGCCACGTTGGAGCAGCTCTCGGAGCTGGTGCGCGATTCCTGCGCTGGCGCCGATTGGCTGGTCATGGCAGGGTCGCTGCCACCCGGGGTGCCGGCGAACTACTACGCTCTGCTTACCGCGTCGTTGCGCGAGCAGCTGGGCTCGAAGTGCCCGAAGATTGCGGTGGACACCTCTGGGGAGCCGCTGCGCCAGCTCTTCGCCCACGACGAGATCCACATCCCGGATCTGGTCAAGCCCAACGCCGAAGAGCTTGCCGAGCTGCTGGGCGAGGACCTGGGCGAAGCCCAGCTCGAAGCGGACCCCGGGCTGGCCGCTCGCGCCAGCTCCAAGCTGCTGCGCCGCCCCGGGGCCGCGGTGCTCACCACCCTGGGTGCGCACGGCGCGGTACTGGCCACTGCCGAGGGCTGCTGGCACGGCTGGCCGCAGCCGATCACCCCGCGCAGCACGGTAGGTGCCGGCGATTCCTCGCTGGCCGGCTATCTGCTGGCAGACACGGCAGGCCACTTGCCGGCGTTCAAGCTGCGCCAGGCCATCGCCTACGGAACCGCGGCGGCCTCGCTGCCCGGCTCCGGCATCCCAACCCCAACCGACCTCCGCATCGATGCGGTCAGCGTCATCGAACTCACCCCAAGGCAAGGATCCTGACCATGAGCGATCTGATCGAAACCCGGCTCGTCACCCTGGATGCGCATCTAGGTTCCACGAGTACCGACGTCATCAAGTACCTGGCCCAGCAGATCACGCAGGCCGGGCGAGCCGCCAGCGCTGCCGAATTGGCCGAGCATGCCTTGGCCCGCGAGGCGAAGACGGCCACCGGCGTGCCCGGCGGCATCGCGATTCCGCATTGCCGCTCAGCAGCGGTCACCGTTCCCACCCTGGCCATGGCCCGGCTGGGCACCCCGGTGGACTTCGGTGCCAAGGACGGCCCGGCAGATCTGGTCTTCTTCATTGCCGCCCCGGAAGGCGCCGACAAGGAGCACCTGAAGCTGCTCTCCAAGCTGGCCCGCGCACTGGTGAAGAAACCCTTCACCGCGGCCCTGCGTGCAGCCAGGAGCAACGAGGAAATCGTCGCGTTGGTCTCCGAAGTACTCTCCGATGCCCCCGCCGCACCAGCTGCACCAGCAGCTGCACCCGCTGCCACGGCGCGGCCGAAGATCGTGGCCGTCACCGCCTGCCCGACCGGCATCGCCCACACCTACATGGCCGCCGATTCCCTGGCACAGGCCGCCGAAGAACTCGGCATTGACTTCGCTGTGGAAACCCAGGGGTCCTCGGGGTCCAAGCCGTTGGATCAGGCATTGATCACCCAGGCCGACGCGGTGATCTTTGCGGTGGACGTCGACGTGCGCGACCAATCGCGGTTCGCCGGCAAGCCAGTGATCCAGGTTCCAGTCAAGCGCGGTGTGGATGAACCCGAAAAGCTGCTCAAGGATGCCTTGGCCGCGGCCAAGGATCCGGCGGCCCGCAAGGTACCAGCCGGCAACGAAACGGCAAACGAGCGCTCCACGGATTCTGCTTCCGAGGGCTTCGGCGCTGGCCTGAAGCGCGCGCTGCTCACCGGTGTCTCCTACATGATCCCATTCGTCGCCGGTGGCGGCCTGCTGATCGCTCTGGGCTTCCTGCTCGGCGGCTACGCCATCACTGATGCAGCAGACCAGTACTTGACCGAAAATACGCTGTTCAATCTGCCGGAAGCTGGCTTGCTGGCCTACCTCGGCGCGGTGGCGTTCAAGATCGGTGGCCTGTCCATGGGCTTCCTGGTCCCGGCGCTGGGCGGTTACATCGCCTATGCCTACGCCGACCGTCCGGGCATCGCCCCGGGCTTCACCGCGGGTGCCGTGGCAGGCTTCATGGGAGCCGGGTTCATTGGCGGCATCGTCGGCGGCGTTATCGCCGGCCTGGCCTGCCGCTGGATCAATTCCTGGACCGTGCCACGCTGGCTGCGCGGCCTGATGCCAGTGGTCATCGTGCCGTTGCTCGGTTCCATCATCGCTTCGGGCCTGATGTTCCTGTTCCTTGGCGGGCCGATTGCCCAGCTCACCGAAGCCCTCAACGGCTGGCTGGCGGGCATGTCCGGCACCGCGGCGGCGATCCTCGGCCTGGTCCTGGGCCTGATGATGGCCATCGATTTGGGCGGGCCGATCAACAAGGTCGCTTATTCCTTCGCGGTAGCCGGCTTGGGCGCCGGTTCGGTGGCCGAGAACCCGGCCCCGCTGATGATCATGGCAGCCGTGATGGCTGCCGGCATGGTTCCGCCGCTGGCGATGGCCCTGGCCACCGCGGTGTCCCCGAAGCTGTTCACCGGGGCGGAACGCGAAAACGGCAAGGCGGCCTGGCTGCTGGGTGCCGCGTTCATCTCCGAAGGCGCCATCCCCTTCGCCGCGGCCGACCCGCTGCGCGTCATCCCGGCCTCCATGGTGGGTGCCGGGGTCACCGGCTCGCTGATCATGAGCTTCGATGTGCTCTCCCAGGCACCGCACGGCGGCATCTTCGTCTTCTTCGCGATGGACAGCACCTGGCCGATGTTCCTGGTGGCCACCGTGATCGGCACGCTGGTTTCCGCGGCGCTGGTGATCATCCTGAAGAAATATGTCCGCAAGGCCCCCGCACGGGCCGCTGAAGAGGCAAAGGCCGCAGCATGAGCCAGAAATTCACCGGAGTAGGCGTCAGCGCCGGACGGGTCATCGGATCCGTGCGCCGCATGCCCGACCCCATCCTCCCGCCCGCCGACGGCGCGCCCCTGCCAGCAGGTTCCAGCGCGGAAGCCGAATCCCTGCGCCTGGCCGAGGCCACGCAGGCGGTCGCCGCGCAGCTCAAGGAACGCGCGGCGCAGGCCACCGGCGATGCCCAAGCCGTGCTCAAGGCCACCGCGCTGATGGCCAGCGACCGCACGCTGCTCAAGTCGGCCACCAGGCTGGTGGCATCGGGCACCTGCGCCGAATCGGCCATCTGGGAGGCCGCCGACGCGGTCGCCACGCAGCTGTCGGCGCTCGGCGGCTACATGGCCGAACGCGCCGGGGATGTGCTCGATGTGCGCTCGCGCATCGTCGCCGAACTGCGCGGCGTGCCCGCCCCGGGCATCCCGGACTCCGACCAGCCCTTCATCCTCGCCGCGGTGGACCTGGCTCCGGCCGATACCGCGACGCTGGATCCGGCCAAGGTCCTGGCGCTGGTCACCTCCGATGGCGGGCCGCAATCGCATACCGCCATCATCGCGCGCTCGCTGGGCCTTCCGGCCATCGTGGCCGCTGCCGGCACCACAGCGCTGGCCGACGGGGACCATGTCTTCGTGGACGGCATCGACGGGCTGGTCATCACCGGTCCCGGCGAGGCCGAAGAGCACCTGGCCGCCACCTACGCCAACCGCGAGGCGCTGCCGGAGTTCTCCGGCACCGGGCAGCTGCGCGACGGGCACCGCGTGCCGCTATTGTCCAATGTCGGCAGCGGCGACGACGCGCAGCTGGCCGCCGCGGCGGGCGCCGAGGGCGTGGGCCTGCTGCGCACCGAGTTCTGCTTCCTGGGCAAGGACAAGGAGCCCTCCCATGACGAGCAGGTGGCAGCCTACGGTGCGGTCTTCGCCGCCTTCCCCGGCCGCAAGGTCGTGGTGCGCACCTTGGATGCGGGAGCGGACAAGCCGCTGCCCTTCCTGACCGATGCCAGCGAGCCGAATCCGGCCCTCGGCGTGCGCGGCTACCGCACCGACCTGTCCAGCCCGGGCGTGCTCGAACGCCAGCTGCAGGCCATCGCGCAAGCCGCTGGCGAGCACCAGGCCGAAATCTGGGTGATGGCGCCGATGATTTCCACTGCGTCCGAAGCGCAGGAATTCGCGCAGCTGGCCAAGGCCGCTGGCCTGGCCACCGCCGGGACCATGATCGAGGTCCCTTCGGCGGCGGTGCTGGCAGGCCAGATCCTGCAGCGCTGCGATTTCGTCTCCATCGGCACCAACGACTTGACCCAGTACACCATGGCCGCGGACCGCCAGCTCGGTGCCCTGGCCGAGCTCAACGACCCCTGGCAGCCGGCAGTGCTGCACCTGGTGGCCGCCACCGCCGCCGGTGCGCAGGCGGCCGGCGGCAAACCCGTCGGGGTGTGCGGCGAAGCGGCTGCCGACCCGGCGCTGGCCGTGGTGCTGGTGGGCCTGGGCGTGGACACCCTGTCCATGAACAAGCGGGCGTTGGCACCGGTTGCCGCGGTGCTGCGCACCGTAGACCTGCCCACTGCGCAGCGCCTGTCCCAGCTGGCCTTGGACGCCGAGTCGGCCGAGGCGGCACGCACTGCCGTGCGCGCGCAGCTGGGCGAGCTGGACCGATTCGGCCTCTAGGCCCCCCCGAATTTACCGCAATCAACCGTTCAATAGATCCTGAAGGAGCCATCATGGCAGAACGTACAGCAATCATCGGCAGCCGCGTCGGCCTGCACGCCCGCCCGGCAGCCATCTTCGCCGAGGCCGCGGCCGAGGCGCCGGTCGAGGTCACCATCGCCCTTCAGGGCGAGCCCGTGGACGAGGCGCTGGACGCGTCCAGCATCCTCTCGCTGATGGGCCTGGGCGCGGAATACGGAACCACCGTAGTGCTGCGCGCCGAAGGCGAAGGAGCCGAAGCTGCCCTGGAGCAGTTGGCGGCCATCCTGGAAACCGACCACGACGCCGAGTAGCGCGAAGCCGAGCTCCGGGGACCACGCGCCATCGCGTGGTCCCCGGAGTTATTTAATTACCATCCACTGATTGACAAAGCTCAATCAGTGGATGGATGATAGTTCCTACGCACTACCGCAGGAGCTTCCATGAGCGCGCTCAAAACCTCTGCACTGCGCCTCATCAAGCCGTTCGCCTACCGCGACTACGCCCTGCTGGCCAGCGCACTTGTCCTCTCCACCTTCGCCGCCGGCATGTGGGCCGTGGCAATGGTCTACCAGGTGCGCCAGCTGGGCGGCGGGCCCATCCAGCTTTCTGCCGTGGCCACCGCCAGTGCCGCCGGGCTGCTCTGCTTCGTGCTGCTCGGCGGGATCATGGCGGACCGCCATTCCTGCCGGCGGATCGTGATGCTGGTCGAGGCGCTGTCGCTGGCGGCCATGGGCATCACCGCGGTGCTGGCCATGGCCGGTGCCCTGGAGCTGTGGCACCTGATGCTCGCCGGCTTCTGCGGCGGGGCCGGGTCGGCCTTCTTCTACCCCGCCTACTCCGCACTGCTGCCCAAGATGCTGCCCGCCGAGCAGCTGCTGGCCGCCAACGGATTGGAAGGGACAGCCCGGCCGGTGGTGCACACCGCCCTGGGCCCGATGGCCGCCGGATTCGTGGTGGCGGGACTCTCGCCGGCGCACGCCATCGTCGGCATCTGCGTAATCCACCTCGCGGCGCTGCTGATGCTGCGCCGGATCCCCAACCGCCAGGCGTACAACGCGCCAGGCCCCGTTGACGGCCAGGGACAGCCCGGGATGTTCCGGCAGCTGCGCGAAGGCATCGGCTATACGGTGCGCACCCGCTGGCTGCTGTGGACGCTGCTGTTCTCGGTCATTTCGGTGTTCACCTTCATCGGGCCCTTCGAGGTGCTGCTGCCCTTCATCGTCAGCGGCAACCTGCACGGGGACGCGAAACTGTTCAGCTTCGCACTGGCCTTCTTCGGCCTCGGTTCGGCGATCGGCTCGCTGCTGGTCGCGTCCGCGAAATTCCCGCGGCGCTACTTGAGCTTGATGACCGCCTGCTGGTGCCTGGGCACCTTGCCCCTGGCCCTGGTGGGCTACGTCGATGCCGCGTGGATGCTCTTCGCGATCCTGCTGGCCTTCGGCATCACCGACGCCGTGGGCATGGTCATCTGGGGCACCTTGCTCCAGCGCCGGGTTCCCGGACACCTGCTCGGGCGGATCTCCAGCCTGGATTTCTTCGTTTCGCTGGCGCTGATGCCGCTGTCCATGGCGGCGGCGGGACCTTTGACCCAGGTGCTCAGCTTGCAGGCGATATTCGTCATTGCCGGCCTCGCCTCGCCGCTGTTCGGAATCATCGCATGGTGGGCCGGGAAATTTGCCCGCGACGAAATAGCGCATCCGCTCTCGGACCCCGTTCCGGCGGAGCTGGACGGCGAGCGCAGTTGACCGGTTGCGACCAGCTGGCGCTGGGCCGGCACTGATCAAACTCCCAGCAGATTTTCGCGTGTAGTTCCCGGGCACGGACCGGGCATGACGGGAAGGTGGAAGGATGACTTCTCGATTGCCCGACATGGCGCGCCTGGCCCTGTTGGCGCTGTTGGCGCTGGGCCCGGCATTCCTGGTTTCCTGTTCCCCTGCACCAGCGCCTGCTCCCGATGCGCAGCCCACGGGCTCCGCGGCAAGCGAGCAGGTGGATTGCGCCGTGGCTCGATGCGTGGCGCTGACCTTCGATGACGGACCTGGCCAGTACACCGGGCGGCTGCTCGACGAGCTGAACGCCGCGGATGCGCCAGCCACCTTCTTCATGGTCGGGAAGAACATTGCCAAATACCCCGACGCGGTCAAGCGCATGGCCGCCGAAGGCCACCAGCTGGGCAGCCATACCTGGGACCATGCGGATCTCACGACGCTGACCAGAGAACAGATCCAGCATGAGCTGGGATGGACCAGCGAAGCGGTAGAAAAGGCCTCCGGCCACGAGCCCACCGTCTTCCGCCCGCCCTATGGGAATCACGGTGCCGTCTATGACCGGCTGGTGCCCTACCCGTTGGTGCTGTGGGATGTTGACACCCTGGATTGGAAGCACCACGATCCGGAGAAAACGGTGCGCATCGCCATGGACGAAGTCCATCCGGGCTCCATCATCTTGATGCATGACATCCATGAGAGCTCAGTCAAGGCACTGCCGGATCTCGTGGAGAAGCTGAAGGCCGAGGGCTACACCCCGGTCACCGTGGACCAGCTATTCAATGGCCAGCTGGAGAATTCGACGGCCTATGCTTCGGCTCCTGCTCCCGGCGCGACGAAATAGTCTTGCGCCGCGCAGGTGCTCAGGGGGCCTGCTCTGCGTACAGCCGCAGCTGGTCCAGCTTGTCCCCTTCGCTTTCGCGGATATTTGCCGCCAGCTCCTCGCACTGCTCCACCGTCAGGTCCGGGTTGATGATTGCCACCTGCAGCACTACCTCGGTATGCCCCGCGTCGTCCTTCAGGTCGTAGCGGTAGGAGAGCCCATCGGGATTCTCCGAGGTGTGCAGGATCAGCAAGCGGTTCTCGATCAGGTCATGGACGCGATACACGCGTTCATGGCCGGCAACGCGGTATACCAGCTGGGTGCCGACCTTGAGCTGCGGGTCGTCCGAATGCATGGAGCCGATCCCATGGATCCACAAGGGTGTTGCTGCCCAATCGGTAAGCAGCTCCCAGACACGGTGCACCGGCAGGTGAATGACCACGGTGCTCTCGAAAACGCTGAACTGGCTCATATCCGCATAGTGCCACCCTCGGCGGCCAAATGGAATAGCTTCATGGCTGTTGGCATGCAATCCGGTTTCCGGCCGCCTGCAGCAAAGGCCGGCACCCAGCGCGCGTACGCTGCTGGGTGCCGGCCCCTGGGCGGCAGAAGGCTTACCAGTCTTCTTCGTCGTCGCCATCCGCCTCGGAGATACCGAGTTCCGGCTCATTCTCGAGGTCGAAGTTGTACCAGGCCTCGGTGAAGTCAACCATCGCATCCAACGCGTCCTGCGCGTCGGAATCCAGGGCTTCCAGCGCCTCTGGGCTGTTGAGCACTGCGGTCACCGCGAGGAATGGGTGATTATCGAAGTAATCGGTGGGGGTGGCCTCCCCATTGAACGTCAAGTTCTCGCTCTGCGCGAAGAGGTCGACGTACTGAGCCACTGCCTCGGGCAGACGGCTCAGATTAATGCCAGTCAGGGACTCATTGTAGATTTCAGCAGTTGCGTCAGCCCACTGCTCAATGAGCTCTTCGCTCATCTGTGCCATCAGATTATCCACCTCGTGGTTGGGGTTCTAGTGCTCACGGGAATCGGTAGCAATTCATCTTATTTCTTCAGCGGGCGCGTGCCAAGACAGAAAGGCCCACGGCGTTGTGATCTTTTCCGCGTAGGTTCCTGCTCACTGGTTCGGGACGCCGAGGGACGGGATATCGGGCATGTCCGGCAGCGAAGGGATCGAGTATTCACGGGGCTGGGAATCCGGCGTTTCCACATCCTTGAGCTGATTCAGCAAGTCTTGGTCGAGGACGCTATCCTGGCTTGGATGACGGGGCTCCGGTGGCGAATCCAGCGAACCCTCCACTCCCGATATGAGCAGCCCCAGCGAAGCAGCCGCGGCAAACAGCCCGGCGAACAGATGCACCCCGATGAAATACAGGCCGCCGATATTGCCGCGAAGCATGGCCAAGTTCCGGTTTTTGGCCGAGGAGCTGACAGCCAGCCCGTAGGCAAAAGCATTTTCCTTGAATCCAAGACGGACTTGCGCTGCCAGCAAGGAAATGCCAGGCACCAGCAGTCCGGCGGCCACCGATCCGGCTGGCACGGCAGCGATCCTGCTTTCATTGGCCAAGCAAATCCCTAAGAGCACTAGCTGGATGAGCGCCAGGCACGCCCGCTTCCAGAAGCCAGCCACGTGCAAGCCGCTGCACCGGACCAGGTACCGGCGTTGCTCGTGGCGGTCGGAGCCCTTTCTTGGCGGGCCAGCATTTTCTTGCAGGATCCACAGTGCTCCTAGCTGGCTTGCCAGCACACCGAGCAGCATCACGATGATGCCAGCCACCGGCAGGAAACAGCCCAGGACCGCTCCGCTCGTGCTCAGGAGCCAACCAATCCGGTAGGAGCGAATGGCTCGGGGCAGTTTGGGGAAGCGCGCATCAATGTCCTTGGCGTAGCCGGCGGGCAACGACCTGGCCGCCTTGCTGTACGCCTTCTTGTTCCACCATCCAAAGTGCCCGGCCACGATGGCAATGGCGGCAATCGCCAGCAGCGCCCCGGTTCCACCAGCCCGCTGCCCCAAGGCAGCGGCAACTGCCAGCACCGGAGTGAAAAGCCAGAACCGATTAGCGTAGGCAGTTTGCTTCGCAACGAAGGTTTCCGCGTAGTCCTGATGCAGGCCTTCGTTCATCGGATCCATGGATATCAATCCACGCAGCACATCGGCTTGTTCCCCAACGATTTTTTCGCCATTGCCGATACTGCCGGCCGCACGCAATAGCCCCTGATCGTTGGGGTCGAGCTGCAGCCCGGTCTGGAGGAACCCGAGAGCCGCCCGATTGTCATCCTGGGCTTCGGCAACAAGCGCTGCGCCCTGGTAGTAAGCGGGGTTCCCCGGCTCCAGCCGAATCGCGTGCTCGATGGCTTGGCGGGCTAGCACCCGGTCATCATTGCTCCGAATATCGCTGAGCGTGATCATGCTCAGCCAGTAGTGCCCGTTGCCGTATTCCGGTTCCGTTTCGATTACTTGCCGGATTGCCAGCAGTGCCTCGCCCCGGCGATGCTGGCGCATCAGGGCGACGGCCAGGCACTCCCCGGCTACCGGGTTGGCAGGATCCAGGTTCAGCCCGGCTCTGGCAGCGGACTCCGCTTCGGTCCACTGCTTGAGGTTCAAATGGCATGACGAATAGAGAATCCAAAACGCAGGGACCTGATGGTGCTCGTTGAGATTATCCTTCAGCAACGCGATCGCTTCGGCTTCACGTCCGATAGCCAGGTTGTGAGTGATCCGGTGATGCAATCGCTCGAATTCCATGCGGTGTACTCCCCCGGTGCTTTCTAGAGCATGTTCTGCGAAACCAGATACTCGGATAAATCATCGTAGCGGCCATGCTGGTTGCTGAAGCGCACCACATTTCGCGCGGATTCCAGCCACGGCAAAGTCGACGCCTTGATTTCCGCCAGGGCAGTTCTGATATGGCTCATGTCCAAGGGAAGAACCTCGTTGCGCTCGATGGATTGCATCATTGCCTTCTCGGCGGCAGTGGTGCATACGTGCTCCAGATCCGCACCCGAGAACCCGTCGGTCTGTGCCGCAATCCAATTCAGGTCGATTCCGGCAATCGGGCGGTTCTTCAGGTGGTACCGCAAGATGGACTCACGTGCCGGCGCGTCCGGCGGAGTCACCAGCAGGGTCCGGTCCAACCGGCCTGGACGCAGCAGTGCTTCGTCCAGATCCCATGGGTGGTTGGTAGCCCCCAGAACGTAAAGGCCATCGTTGTTTCCCGCAAGCGAATCCATCTCGATCAGCAGCTGATTGACCATCTGGCGCATCCACGCGCCGGATCCAGTCAGCGAACCGCGGCGGATGCCGATGGCATCAATCTCATCGATGAAGAGAACCGTTGGAGCATTCTTGCGGGCCTGGTCGAAAATCGCCTTGAGCCGCTTTTCCGTTTCACCGATGTAGGAGTCAACCACATCGGTAATGGTGACAGACATGAAATTGGCTTTCAGCTCACCGGCCACCGCGCGAGCCAGGAAAGTCTTGCCGCATCCCGGTGGCCCATACAGCAGTAGCCCGCCGCGCAATGATTTGCCAAAAGCCTTGGCAATTGCGGCGTTGCGCATCGGTGCCAGGAAGGATTCGTGCAGGCGGTCCTTGACCGCCTGCAAGCCACCCACATCATCCAGGGTGACTCCCGGTCCGGCCGGGTTCTCGATGGGAACATCCGGGGCATCGGACCCCGCATTTGATTCCAGTGGGACCCGTCCTTCAATAAAGGGCGCCGGCAGCGAACTTCCGAGTTCCTTGGAACCTGCTTCCCAGTCGTAGCCTGGTGGCGTGTCGATCTGCTGGTTTCCAGCGGGCGCGGCATCCGCTGCGGGTACGACGGGCGCCTGCGGGGCCATCGTTGCGGCCATCGACGCGCTGATCGCTCCAAGCATTCCCAGCGCGGACGCGTTTCCCGGATCCTGCTGCAGCACGGTGCTGACATGCGACAGCGCTTCGGCGGATCGGCCGGCGCCGTTCATCTGCTCAGCCAGATGCAATCGCAGGGCATGGTCGTCCGGAGCTGCTTCGACCGCCCGGAGGAGGCTAGCAATAAGGGCATCGTTCATTTTAGGGCCGCTCCACGATTGAAGGTCTCGGTCTGTTGCGCTCTGCCGGTTAAAGCATCCAGCGGGTATCACTAAAAACGATACCCGCTGGAATCATACGTCGCAGACCCGACTGTTCGCTAAGCGCTCCCAGTGCCTAGTAGGCTTTGACGCCCTGTTCTACCACCAAGTGGATCAACGCAAATTTCTTGTTTTCGTCGATAGCCTTCAGCGCACTTTCCAGGGCTGCCGGAACATCTGAATCATTCTCGACGCGAACGCCGAACCCGCCGAAGGACTGCGCCATCAGCGCGAAATCGGGGTTAGCCAGCTGGGTTCCGGAAACCCTTTCCGGGTACTGGCGTTCCTGGTGGGTGCGGATGGTGCCGTACTGCTGGTTGTCCATGACGATCACCAGCGGGGTGGCACCGTATTGGGCAGCGGTAGCCAGTTCCTGGCCGTTCATCAAGAACTCGCCGTCGCCTGCGATGGTCACCACGCGGCGCCCCGGGTAGTTCAGCGAAGCGGCTACGGCGGAAGGAATCGAATAGCCCATGGAACCGTTGCGGGCCGAGAGCATTGAAGCGTAGCCGTTGGTCGGGAAGTAGCGGTGGGCCCAGTTGGTGTGCTCACCAGCGCCAAAGGTCACCAGGGCGTCTTCCGGCAAGGATTCGACCAGATTAGCCATCATGGTTGCCATCTTCGCCTGCCCCGCGGACGGCTGGGCTGGTGGAAGTTCGGCGAACTTCTCCTGCTCGCCGCGCATCCGGGAAGTCCATTCCTTCCAGGATTCCTTGACCGGCAAATCCATCAGCAGCAGGTCGCGAACGAAGACGTCGGGCTTGGCGACAATCTGGTGCGAAACCGGGCCGGAACGCCCACGCAGCGATGGGTCGATGGTCACCAGGAAGTTCTTCTTGTCCCAGTTCTGGCGGACGTTGAAGCCGTCGGTGATGACGTCGCCTGGGACCGTGCCGACGAAGATCAGCAGATCCGTTTCTTCCAGCAGGTCGTAGGTTGGCTTGGGGCGTCCGTAGCCGATCGGCCCAACATAGGATGGCGAGTTGAAAGGCACGGTACCCTCGCAACGCCATTCGGCAGCGGCCGGCAGGTCGTGTTCCTCGAGCCAACGGGTGAAGTCCGCAGCACCCTCATGGGACCAGTCGTTGCCGCCGAAAATGAACAGCGGCTTATCCGCGTCCTGCAAGGCGGCATTCAGCGCCTTCCAGTCGGTCACGGTCATGCCACCGGTAGCCACCGGGATTTCTGGATGAATTTCGGCAGAAACTTCGTTGCGGATGATGTCTTCTGGCAGGCCGACAACCACCGGGCCCGGGCGTCCGGACATGGCAGCGAACATTGCCTCGGCAACGACTTCGCTGGCGCGATCGGCGTGGTCCAGGATCATGACGCGCTTGGCGCCGGTGCCGAACCATGCCTTGGGATCGAATTCCTGGAAGGCTTCCTTTTCGCGGTGCTCGAACGGGATCAGTCCCACGAACAGCACCAGCGGGGTCGAGTCCTGCCATGCGGTATGCAGGCCGACGTGGGCGTTGGCAGCCCCCGGGCCACGGGTCACCATGGCAATGCCGGGGCGCTGGTGCATCTTGCCTTCGGCTTCGGCCATGTAGGTGGCTCCGCCTTCGTGGCGGCAGACCACGGTTTCGATGGGCGAGTTGTGCAGCCCATCAAGGACATCCAGGTAGCTTTCACCCGGCACCACGTAGGCGCGTTCCACGCCGTGCGCGGCAAGCGTGTCGACAATGACGTGTCCGGCCGACTTCTTTGTCAGGCCCTGACCATTTTCACTCATCTTCTAGGCGTCTTTCTGGTTTCGAGAAATCGTCTGACGCAACGGCGGGGAAAACGGCCCTGCTGGCCAATGATGCAACGCTGCGTCAACGTGAAACAGTACTAAACAAGCTGCGATTGCACACATTGCCGATCGAATGCTACGCATATGTGACACGATGCCGTATGTGAATCATATTTGAACGCAAAATGTCTAGAAAGTTTCACTGAATGGAACGGTTTGCTTCGTCACATTGCGGCTGGCTAGAGCAGTGCGGTGGGCAATGTTCGCGATTTCCATTGATCGGCAGCGCCAGCGCTAGTAGCCTGTGATGCAACAAAAGTTTACTTACAGTAAGCGCTGCCTTCATCCGGACATCGAGGTTCTCCATGGAATTCATCAACGGCGCGATTGTCGCCGCCTACCTGGCCGCAATGCTGGCCTTTGGCTGGTGGGGCAAATCCCGCACCAAGAACAGCAGCGACTACCTGGTGGCCGGCCGGCGCCTGGGCCCCTTCCTCTACACCGGAACCATGGCGGCAGTTGTGCTCGGCGGAGCCTCGACCGTGGGCGGCGTTGGCCTGGGCTACAAGCACGGGATCTCCGGCATGTGGCTCGTGGTGGCTATTGGCGCAGGCGTGATCCTGCTGTCGCTGGCTTTCGCCCCGACGCTGCAGAAGCTCAAGGTCTTCACCGTTTCGCAGATGCTGACCCTGCGCTACGGCAGCGCGGCGGCAACCAATACCTCCGGCATCGTCATGCTGGCCTACACGCTGATGCTCTGCGCCACCTCCACCAGCGCCTACGCCACCATTTTCGTGGTGCTCTTCGGCTGGGAGAAATGGCTGGCCATCGCCATCGGCGGCGCCATCGTGGTCATCTACTCGACCATCGGCGGCATGTGGTCCATCACCCTGGCCGACCAGGTGCAGTTCATCATCAAGACCATCGGCATCTTCGCCCTGATGCTGCCCTTCTCCATGCATGCCGCCGGCGGCCTGGATGGCATCCGCGAGCGCATGGGCGCCGAATTCTTCAGCTTCACCGGCATGGGGCTGCAGTCGATCATCACCTACTTCGTGGTCTACACCTTGGGCCTGCTGATCGGCCAGGACATCTGGCAGCGCGTCTTCACCGCCAAAACCCCGAAGGTCGCCCGCTGGGGCGGGATGACTGCTGGCATCTACTGCATCTTCTACGGCGCTGCCGGCGCACTGATTGGCATGGCCGCGAAGGTGGCGCTGCCGAATATCGCGGGCGCGGCGGAGAACAAGGACGTGGTTTATGCCGAGGTCGCCACTCAGCTGCTGCCAGTTGCGGTGGGCGGATTGGTCATGGCCGCAGCCGTGGCCGCGATGATGTCCACCGCCTCCGGAGCGCTGATCGCCGCCGCAACCGTGGCCCGCACCGATGTCACCCCATTTGTCGCCAGCTGGTTCGGCAAGCGCGTGGAAGTGAATACCGATGAGAACCCCGAGCATGACGTGCGCGCGAACCGCATCTGGGTGATGGCGCTGGGCGTCGTCACGGTCACCTTGGCGATCCTGGTGGACGACGTGGTCGCAGCACTGACCATTGCCTACGACATCCTGGTGGGCGGATTGCTGGTGGCAATCATCGGCGGCCTGCTGTGGAAGCGCGGCAATGGCGCTGGGGCCACAGCCTCCATGGCGGCAGGATCAATAGCTACTTTGGGCACGATGATCATCTTGGAGATCCAGGCTGAGAACAAGTTCGACGGCGTCTACGCCAATGAGCCGATCTACTACGGTCTGATCGCTTCGGCAGCAGCGTTCATTGCTGTTTCGCTGTTGACCAAGTCGACGGACCGACAGGTGATTGAGCACTGGAACCTGCGCGTTGCGGGCAAGATCCAGGACGCTCCGGTCAATGCCACGGCACAAGAGCCTACGCTCTAGTCCGCCAAGAATACCGAGTGGAGCATATAAGATTCGAGCCCTGTGCCCAGCGGTGAAAACCGCTGGGCACAGTACTCGTTTTCTGTTCGACATCCAGCGCCCCAGAATAGGCTGCGCAGGAATCCAAGCGGAACATGAAATTATGAGTTCACAATTCAGCAGGACGCGTCTTTGCCGCACGGGAACTTAGAAACGGCAGTATTGCAGCGTTGGCATCTCGGCTTCTTTATCGCTCCCGCAGACTTGAAACCCTTTATTTCTGATCTGTCGTTGATGCTCATATTTTCATCACCCGAAATAGATGGTGTGGCAGCTGACCCAGGCCGATCATGATGATTGCCAGCACCACCAGCACGACCAGCTTGCTGGTGGTGCTGGCCTTTTGGCACCTTAGCGGTAATGCGCAGTTTTTTGGTCTTTAGTGGCACACAGTGATTAAAGATCAAATTTCTGGGCATTAATGCTCACCATGCGCTAATGCACAAGATTCTGCTCATTAAAGCCACTGACCTACTAAAGCGCAAAAATCAGTACATTATGATGTCATCGGGGTTAATTCACGATAAAATGGGCTTTAAGAGAAAGGCGGGCGCATGCGAAACGACCCCAAAGCCATAGGAAGCACCTTGCGCAAACAGCGCATCGACCTCGGACTGAGCCAAGAGGACGTCGCCGACCAGCTCGGCATCTCCCGCAACACCATCAGCGCGATCGAAAACGGCAAGCTCGGCAACGCCAACATCCTGCTCGAAATCATGTCCATCCTCGGCCTGGATCTGCTCATCGCCCCGCGCCACTCCGGCGAGACCAACGCCATCCGCAACAGCATGGCCCACAACGCCCGCAGCATCCACCACCGAGTCAAGAGGAGCTGAGGTGGCGGACCCACAGCTGGCACTATGGTTCGATGGAGTGCACACGGCCACCATCACCGATCACGGCTTCGGCACCATTTCCCTGCAGTACACCCCCGAAGCTCAAAACAGCAGCGCACTGCTGTCCACCAAGCTGCCCATCCGGGAAGAACCCTACCCCTGGGTCGAATGCGTCCACTTCCTGGACGGCCTGCTGCCAGAAGACGACATCCGCAAAATGCTCGCCGACAAGGCGAGAATCGCTCACGTGGACACCTTCATGATGCTCGGCGCCTACGGTAAGGACTGCGCCGGCGCCGTCCAAGTGCTCCCCCTGGGCGAAGAACCCAACAACGAACCGCACAATATCCGCTGGACCACCGCCGAGGAACTGGCCAAAGCCATCACCAACCTGCCCACAGCACCCCTGGGCATCGGCATCGACAGCTCCATCCGGGTGAGCCTGGGAGGACTCCAAGGCAAGCTGCTCGTAGTCCGCGACGGACCCCGCATCGGCATGCCCCTGGACGGCAGCCCCACCACCCACATCCTCAAACCCGCGCGGCTGAACGAAGACGGCACCGAACAATGGCCGTCCATCGCCGAGCTGGAACTGTTCGGCCTGAGGCTGGTCGAAGCCTCCGTGCGCCTGAGCCGCTCCAAACGCCAAATCGCCGCCGCCGCCGAAGTCATCACCGTCCAAGGCCGCAAAGCAATCCTGGTTGAACGCTACGACCGCGACGCCCAATCCGAACCTGTGCGGCGCATCCACCAGGAGGACTTCTGCCAAGCGCTCGGCATGAAGCAGAAGTACCAGAAACCCGCAGAGAAATCCCCCACGCTGAAGCTAATCGCCCAGGTCCTCACCGACAACGCTTCAAATCCTCCGCGAGAGCGCGAACTCCTGCTCAAATACCTGACCGTGAACTTGGCCTTGGGGAACTGCGACATGCACGCCCGGAACATCGGGCTGACCATCGACCGCGGAACCGTGCGACTGGCGCCGGCCTACGATGTGGTCCCCACCGCAGCATGGGAGCACGCCGACCGCGAGCTGTCCCTGCACGTAGGCGCCGGCGTGCACATCGACGAAGTCAACGGCAGGCACCTGATGGACGAAGTGTCCTCGTGGGGTATCCCAGCGAAAATTGCCGCCAGGCAGATCCGCGCCACTCTGGAAGCGATGCTGGATGCGCTCCCGGCGCTCATCGAGCAATCGCGCGCAGAAGGCTGGTTCACCCCCATGATCCTCGACGTTGCCGCTGACACCAGAAAACGGATCGACCGGCTCACCCCGCCAGGTACATAACAAGACACGGGGTTGTCCGTAGCTCCTCACTCACTTCTCGCACGGCCGCATCGATAGGAGGTCCGTCCGGCTCCGGCTTGCCACCCGGAAACATGAAAGATGCCGTGCCTCATTTGCGGCCTGTCAGAACCTGCCCGGCCTCATGCACGGCAATGCCCGCTGACAAGTAATCTGTTCCGGCATTCGAGTTTCTTCGTGATCCATCCACGTGCTGGTTGTGCATGTCCGAAGAAACCGCCATGCCCGCCATCCAGTCCGAGAATTTCATCTTGGGGTGCCTGAACCGCACTACCAGCATGTCTTAGGTTCTAGTGCACGAAAAGGAGCCGCCGCAGTTCATCAGCTGATGAACTGCGGCGGCTCCTTGGCTACAGGAACTAGTCCTTGATCAAATCGTGGCGCACGATCGTCTGATCGCGGTCCGGGCCTACGCCGATGGCGGAGATGCGGGTTCCGGAGATCTTCTCCAGGGCCAGGATGTAGTTCCGGGCGTTCTCCGGAAGATCTTCCATGGTCTGTGCGCCCGAGATGTCCTCGGTCCAGCCCGGGAAGTACTCGAAGATCGGCTTCGCGTGGTGGAAGTCGGTCTGCGTCATCGGCATTTCGTCGTGGCGCACGCCGTCAACGTCATAGGCCACGCACACCGGGATCTGCTCGATGTTGGTGAGCACGTCCAGCTTGGTCACGAAGTAGTCGGTGAAGCCGTTCACGCGCGAGGCGTGGCGAGCCAGCACGGCGTCGTACCAACCGCAACGACGCGGGCGTCCGGTGTTTACGCCGAATTCGCCACCGGTCTTCTGCAGGTAGAGGCCCATGTCGTCGAACAGCTCGGTAGGGAACGGACCAGCACCCACGCGGGTGGTGTAGGCCTTGATGATGCCGATGGAGCGGGTGATGCGGGTCGGGCCGATGCCCGAACCCACGGACGCGCCACCAGCAGTCGGGTTGGAGGACGTCACGAATGGGTAGGTACCGTGGTCCACGTCCAGGAAGGTGGCCTGGCCGCCTTCCATCAGCACGACCTTGTCCTCGTCCAGAGCCTTGTTCAGCTCGTAGGTGGAGTCGATGACCAGCGGGCGCAGGCGCTCGGCGTAGGAGAGGAAGTACGAGACGATTTCCTCGACCTCGACGCTGCGGCGGTTGTAGATCTTGACCAGCAGCTCGTTCTTCTGGCGCAGTGCGCCTTCGACCTTCTGGCGCAGGATGGACTCGTCGAAGACGTCCTGCACGCGGATGCCCAGGCGTCCGACCTTGTCCATGTAGGCGGGGCCGATGCCGCGGCCGGTGGTGCCGATGGCCCGCTTGCCCAGGAAGCGTTCGGTGACCTTGTCCATGGTCTGGTGGTACGGGGCCACCAGGTGGGCGTTGGCCGAAACGCGCAGCTTCGAGGTGTCGGCGCCGCGCGATTCCAGGCCGTCGATTTCTTCGAAGAGGGCTTCAAGATTCACCACGCAGCCATTGCCGATAATCGGAGTGGCGTTCGGGGAAAGGATGCCGGCAGGAAGGAGCTTGAGCTCGTACTTCTCGCCGCCTACGACCACGGTGTGCCCGGCGTTGTTGCCGCCGTTTGGCTTCACTACATAGTCGACCTTGCCACCGAGCAGGTCGGTAGCCTTTCCTTTGCCTTCATCGCCCCATTGGGCTCCGACGATCACGATTGCTGGCATGGGATCCTCCCCCTTGCTTAAAGCAGCGGTTGCGGCGTGCTTAGCGCCGTCCCGGCACGGTGCCGGACAAAAAATATGCCCCTGTCCTGCTCACTGAAACCTGAAGGTCCGTTGCAAGAGTTAGGGGCTCTTACGACCAAAGTTTACCGAAACGATTAGCGAATCTCGAGTTGCACGTCACGATGTCGCCCACGCAGGCCATAAGCGACAACCAGAAAAGCTATTCCCGCGAAGAGCACGGCAATGGAAACAACGTACAGGGCAATGACGGGGTATCCCTGATCCGGGTCGAGGAACGGGTAAGGAACCCATCCATCGGACGCTCCGCGAATCAGCACTACCCCGGTCCAGAGCAACGGGTAAATCAGCAATAGCGGCACTGCCCGGTAGGACAGGGAAGTACGGTCCCTGGCCAAGAGCCAATCGGCCAGAACCAGCAGGGGACCGAGAATATGCATTACCCAATTCGCCCAAGGAAGCGGAACCCCGCCTGCGGCCCCTAAGGGTGCCAGCAGCGTGAGGTAGATCAGCCCGACCACGACCATGCACACGCTCGCCATGGCACGCAGGCCCACAACCCAGCGGGGCATCGAAGCACCCTTGGCTAGGCCCATCAGTCCTGCGATAAGCCCGACCAGAACCACCACCAGATTCGACTGGATGGTGAAGTAGCCAAAGAAATTCAGTGGCTGCACCGGGCCCCGTGAGGCAGTGTCGGCGTAGGTCGCCCCGATAGCGCCCAGGGTGGCCAGCGCCCACAGTATCCGAGCCAGGTTGAGGAAGCGCAAGGCGGTTTGACGGGTCTTCACCCTGGAAGACTATAGCCAGCTGCTGCCTCATCCAAGGATTCATGCGTAGCTGCTCGGAGATTCCGGAACTTTGCCGGCCGTCAAAACCGCCCGGGAGAACTCTCGCGATGCAACAATTATTCCAAAACCAGCCAAGGGCTTGCCCCTGACACAGTGTGAGGGCGGAGAACTGAAGCATGCTATCCATCGGGGCGTTTGCGCAGATCGGCCAGGTTACCCACCGCATGCTGCGGCACTGGGATACCGCCGGGGTGCTCAAGCCCGCCCACGTAGACCCGTGCAGCGGCTACCGTTCCTACGACCCTTCCCAGCTCCAGCGCTTGCATCAGATCGTGGCCTTGCGCGAGCTGGGTTTCGGCCTGGAAGAGGTTTCCCTGATCCTGGATCAGGGAGCCACCGCGGAAAAGATTGCTGAGCACTTGCAGAATCGTGCCGCGCAGGTCGAGGCCGAACACCGGCTGGCCACGCAGCGGCTGCAGGATGTGCAACGGCGCCTGCGCTTGATCTCAAAGGAGAATCTCATGTCACGCATTGAAATCATCCACAAGCCACTGCCCGCAGTGCGCTTGGCCGCAGGCCGCTTCACGGTGTCCGAGCAACCTGAAATCGCTGGTCGCATCGGCCCGCTCTTCGACAGAATCGCGCAGTCCATTCAGGGCCAAAGCCTTGCCACGCCCATTGCGCAATACAACGGAACTGAGGATGGAGTAGAGGTCATTGCCGGATACGCCACTAACGCTCCCAACCTCGCCGATGTCGAAATCATCGAGCTCCCCGCGGTGCCCGAAGCCATCTGCGGAGTGCACCTCGGCTCCATGGACACCATCCATGAAAGCTGGCAGGCCGTGCACGAAGAAGTCCTAGCCCGCGGTTTGGTTCCGACCGGTCCGTGCCGCGAAGTCTACGTGCGTGCCATCTCCGAAGACCAAGGTGATTGGGTGGCCGAACTGCAGCAGCCGGTAGGCGTTTCTCAACCCACCAGCTGATGCGGGGCCTCCAACAGGTCCCCCGCCACGCTGCGCGCGGCACCGACCAGCGCACCTGTTTGACCCAGCGGCGAGCACAGCAGTCGAGCCTGGCCGGCGATGCTCGGCGCGTGCATCTGGAGGCTGGCTTCCATGGCAGGACGTAGCCACTGTTCCAGGGCGGCAAAGTGCCCGCCAAAGACTACCGTGGAAACGTCATACAGGCGCATGGCCGAGGCCACCGCAATTCCCAAGGATTTTCCGGCCTCGGCTACCGCGCTCAGCGCGGGTTCGGTTCCGGTTTCCAGCGCTTGGAATAGCTGGTGGATCCGCCGTTGGCGCGAGGCGCTATCGACCATCGCCCCTAGATCAGCGGCAGCCAGGATCGCTTCCTGCCCGGCAATGGTTTCCAAGCATCCACGACCGCCGCAGCTGCAGGCCCTGCCCTCGGGGGCAATCACCACATGCCCGAGTTCACCGGCGTGTCCCTGGGGACCGGCAAAAAGTTCAGCGTCGATTATCAATCCGCCACCGATGCCCACTTCCCCGGAGACAAACAGGAAGTCGCGTTCTTGGACGTCCATCAACTGCTGCTGGGCCAGCGCTGAGGCGTTGGCTTCGTTAAAGAGCCTGAAGCGGGTTTTGGCGTCGGGCAGCAATGCTGCGACATCCAGGTCTTGCCGCTCCCAGCCGAGGTTAGGGGCCTGCAGGACGGTGTACCGCTCCTCGTTGACCAAACCAGGAACAGCCAACCCGCCGCCGAGAATCATTAGCCCTTGGGCCCGGGCGGCAGCTTGGAGCCTTTGACTCAGCTCTCCCAGCGCAGCGAGCACTTCGCTGGCTGTTGAGCTGTGGTTGGCACTGGGCAGGATTTCGTGTGCCAGCAGTTTGCCGCTGAGGTCCACCAGCCCGGCGGCTATGTAGTCAACGTTGATTTCCATGCCCATGACACAGCGTGCGGGGTTCAGGATGAGCCCCACCGAGGGCCGCCCGCGTTCCCCGTCGCGGTGCACGCCAATTTCGATAACTAGTCCGGCCGCCAGCAAATCGGCGACCAGGCTGGAGACCGAGGCCTTGGTGAGCTGGCTGAGTTGGGCGATATCGGCGCGTGATAACCGCTGGTCTTCCCCTGCGCCTGCGATCACCGATAGGACCCTGGCCAGGTTGGCTTTGCGCACGTCTCCGACGTTACCCGGGGCCGAAGAGCTTGCGGCACGGGCGCTAGACGCTGGTTGGCGCATGCCTTCTCCTTGAGAATTTATTGGGACGAATCGTTCACTGCTCGCTATTGACTCTAGCGCATCACCACCCATATAGTTCAGGACATAAACTAAATGGCATCAGCCAACCCCCGATCCAAGGATGCATCCCATGACTCTTCAGCCAACCGCCGCCGACCGCTTCACTTTTGGACTGTGGACCGTGGGATGGACCGGTGCCGATCCCTTCGGTGTCGCCACCCGCAAGAACCTGGATCCGGTGGAAGCTGTCCACAAGCTGGCCGAGCTCGGCGCCTACGGCATCACCTTCCACGACAACGACCTGATTCCTTTTGACGCCACCGCTTCCCAGCGCGAGCAGATCCTTTCGGACTTCCGTGCAGCACTCAAGGAAACCGGCCTGAAGGTCCCGATGGTGACCACCAACCTGTTCAGCCACCCGGTATTCAAGGATGGCGGCTTCACCTCCAACGACCGCTCGATCCGCCGCTTCGCGCTGGCCAAGGTCCTGCACAACATCGACCTGGCAGCCGAAATGGGCGCCGAAACCTTCGTCATGTGGGGCGGCCGCGAAGGCGCCGAGTACGACGGCTCGAAGGACCTGGCCGCGGCACTTGACCGCATGGGCGAAGGCGTGGACACCGCAGCCGGCTACATCAAGGAAAAAGGCTACAACCTGCGCATCGCGCTGGAGCCGAAGCCGAATGAGCCACGCGGCGACATCTTCCTGCCAACCGTAGGCCACGGCCTGGCCTTCATCGAGAAGCTGGAACACGGGGACATTGTCGGATTGAACCCGGAGACCGGCCACGAGCAGATGGCTGGCCTGAACTTCACCCACGGCATCGCCCAGGCGCTGTGGGCAGGCAAGCTGTTCCACATCGACCTCAACGGCCAGCGCGGCATCAAGTACGACCAGGACCTGGTCTTCGGCCACGGCGATCTGACCAGCGCCTTCTTCACCGTCGACCTGCTGGAGAACGGCTTCCCGACCGGCGGACCCAAGTACGATGGCCCCCGCCACTTCGACTACAAGCCATCGCGCACCGACGGCTACGACGGCGTGTGGGACTCGGCCAAGGCAAACATGTCCATGTACCTGATGCTCAAGGAACGCGCACAGGCATTCCGCGCAGACCCCGAGGTCCAGGAGGCGATGAAGCTCTCGGGCGTGTTCGAGCTGGGCGAGAGCACCCTGGACGCCGGCGAAACCGCGCAGCAGCTGATGGACGATGCGGCAAGCTTCGCCGACTTCGACGCCAACGCCGCAGCGCAGCGCAACTTCGCGTTCATCCGCCTGAACCAGCTGGCCATCGAGCACCTGCTCAACGCCCGCTAGACCGCTCACCCCCGCCCACCGCAGAAAGCAGCCGAAGAACAATGACGCTCGTTGCCGGCATAGATTCATCCACCCAGTCATGCAAGGTGGTCATCCGCGACGCCGCAACAGGCGCCCTGGTCCGCTCCGGCCGTGCCTCGCACCCCGATGGCACCGAAGTGGATCCGGAATCCTGGTTCAGCGCATTGCAGGAAGCGATCGCCCAGGCCGGGGGCCTGGACGACGTGGACGCCATCTCGGTGGGCGGGCAGCAGCATGGCATGGTGGTGCTCGACGCCAGCGGTGCGGTGATCCGCCCGGCACTGCTGTGGAACGACACCCGCAGCGCGCAGGCGGCCAGCCAGATCATCACCGAGGCAGGCCAGGGCGATGCCGCGGCGGGCGCCCAGTACTGGGCACAGCGCACCGGCACCGTCCCGGTCTCCTCGATCACGCTGACCAAGCTGCGCTGGCTGAGGGACAATGAGCCCCAGAACGCGGCCAAGGTCGCTGCCGTCTGCCTGCCGCACGACTGGCTGTCCTGGCGCCTGGCCGGCTACGGCCCGGGCTCCGGGGCAGCAGGGCTGGCCGCCCTGCGCACCGATCGTTCGGATGCCTCGGGCACCGGCTACTACCGTGCCGCCGAAAACGCCTATGACTACGAGGCGCTGGAGCAGCATCTGGGCCACGCCCCGATTCTGCCTACGGTCGCTGGCCCGCTGGAATCCATTGGCCGCACCACTTCCGGAGCACTGATCGGTGCCGGCGCGGGCGATAACGCCGCGGCCGGCTTGGGCGTAGGCGCCACGGTGGGCGACGTCGTCATGTCCCTGGGCACCTCCGGCACCGTCTTCGCGGTTGCCGATTCCCCATCGGCAGATGCCTCCGGCCTGGTGGCAGGCTTCGCCGACGCCACCGGCAACTACCTGCCATTGGTATGCACCCTGAATGCCACCCGCATCTTCGATGCCACCGCCACCCTGCTGCAGGTCAGCCTCGAAGAATTCAATGACCTGGCACTATCCGCCGTCCCGGGTAGCGACGGGCTGGCCTTGCTGCCCTACTTCGACGGCGAGCGCACCCCGAACCTGCCAGAGGCCACCGGCTCGCTGCATGGCATCACCCGAGCCAACTACACCGCCGCGAATCTGGCCCGCAGCGCCGTGGAAGCGGTGGTTTGCTCGCTAGCCGACGGCCTGCGCGCACTGGAAGCCCAAGGGGTTGAAGCGCAGCGCATCATCCTTGTCGGCGGTGGAGCGCAGTCCCGCGCGGTCCAGCAGATCGCCGCCCAGATCCTGGGATTGCCAATTTTGATCCCGGCCCCGGGCGAATACGTCGCCGATGGCGCAGCCCGCCAGGCGGCCGGCGTACTGGCCGGGGAATTCCCCAATTGGGCCCAGGGCACTGCCCAAGTCCCAGCGATGGAACTGGCCCCGCAGATACTGGAACGCTATCGCGCACTGGTTTCCAGCCAGTGGCTCGACAAGTAAGGATTAGCCGTGGAACTGCGCAACAAGGAACTGAACTGGGCCGGAAATCTTGAATACCGGGCCGCGCAACTGCTGTTTCCCGCCAGCCTCGAGCAGCTGCAGGATATTGTTCGCGCAGCCAAGGCCGTGAAGGTCCTGGGCTCCCGCCATTCCTTCAATGACATCGCCGATACCCGCGAAACCATGATCACGCTGGCCAAGATGCCGGAAGCCATCGAGATTGATGCGCTGGCCATGGCCGTGCGCGTCAGCGCCGGCACCACCTACGGCGCCCTGGCTGATGCACTTCAACGCGCCGGCTATGCCCTGCACAATCTCGCCTCCCTGCCGCATATCTCGGTAGCCGGCGCAGTATCCACCGGAACCCACGGTTCGGGCGAAACCCATGGCAACCTCGCCACCGCCGTGCGCGCAGTGGAACTGGTGCTGGCCGACGGCTCGCAACTGAGCGTGCAGCGCGGCGACGAGGATTTCAATGGCATCGTGGTCGGCCTGGGCGCGCTGGGCGTGCTGACCCACCTCACCTTGGATATCCTGCCGAGCTTCGAGATGCAGCAGACCGTCTACCAGGATCTGTCCTGGGACAAGGTGCTCGACGGCTTCGACACCATCCAGGCTTCGGCCTACAGCGTCAGCCTGTTCACTGACTGGAGCGGCGAGCAGGTAGGCCAGACCTGGCTCAAGCGCCGCGTCGGCGATGCGCTGGTAGAGCATTTTGACCAGGGCCGGTTCGGCGGGTTCCCGGCAACTGCTGCGATGCACCCGCTGCCCGGTGCCGATGGGTCCATCTGCAGCCAACAGCTCGGAGCAACCGGTCCATGGTCGGATCGCTTGGCGCATTTCCGCATGGACTTCACCCCCAGCGCCGGCGATGAACTGCAGACCGAATACCTGGTCCCGCGCGAGCACGCGGCAGAAGCGATCCAGGCCGTCCGCGGGCTTTCCCCCGCCATCACTCCCCTGCTGCTGGTCTCGGAAGTGCGCACCATTGCCGCCGATGAACTGTGGCTCAGTGGAAACTACGGCCGTGACGGCATCGCCCTGCACTTCACCTGGAAATCCCAGCAGGAGGCTGTCGAGGCGCTCCTACCGCGGATCGAGGAAGCACTGGCTCCTTTTGCGGCACGCCCGCACTGGGGCAAGCTCTTCGCAGCCACCTCTACGCAGCTGGCCGGGCTGTATCCGAAGTTCAACGACTTCATTGCATTGGCGCAGCGCCTGGATCCGTCCGGCAAGTTCCGCAACGACTTCCTGGACCGCACGGTGTTTGGAGCCTGAGCGCGCACAGGCGTTGCGACTAGACTTGTCACCATGGCATTGACTCAGTTAACGGTCGTGGACACCGCGGTCGGCATCCTGCAACAGTTCGGGTTGGCTGATTTGTCGATGCGCCGATTGGCCAAGGAACTCGATGTCCAGGTCGGTGCGCTCTACTGGCATGTGAAGAACAAGCAGGAGCTGCTGGCGCAGGTTGCCGCCCAGCTGCTGAATACCCCTGCGCTGTCGGTGGATGCCGAGGACTACAATTCCCCATCCGAGGCAATCCTGCAGCTGGCGCGCAAGCTCTACCTCGCGTTGCTGCCGATCCAGGACAGCCCCGAGGTCATCGAAGTCGCCACCGCAATGCAGGCCACCGAGCTCCAGCCGGTGCTGCAGCTTCGCACCCTGCTGGAAGCAGCAGGGCTGCCTGCCGAAAATGCCCGCCATGGACAGCAGCTTTTGCTGAACCACGTGCTCGGCTCGGTCGCCTACCGCCAGAACCTCGTGCAGCTCGATGTCGACGCGCCCCTGGCTGATGGCTTCGACTGGGGGCTGCGGCGGGCCGTTGCCGGCCTCATCGGCTAACGCCTCGCGCCGGGAATTCCCAGCTCTGCCAGCTCCCGCGCGCTAGCGGTCATTTCTCGAACTTCCTTTTTGGCCAAGGCAGCTTCCGGGTTATCGCTCAGGACCGAGACGTCCTCAATCAAACTTGCCAGGTAGTTCTTCGCTTCCCGCACCGAGTCGACAAGCAGCTGGGCTTGTCGAGCACCCGAGCGGCAGCGATCCATTCCTGCGCGAAGTCCCAGTACGGTTGGGCGTCCTGCGTGATCCGGTGGTGGTCGAGCTCTTCGACCAGCATGCCAGGGTCGTGGAGCACTGCCATGGCAACAGCCTCGGCAGTACGCCCTTGCTCGATCGCATCATGCATCAATTCCTTGTTCACGACTCCCTCCAGGAATCCCTGGTATTTGCCTGCGGCCGCAAGCGGGCGGTTGCTTCCGCAATGGGTTTGGGCCCTCTAGCTGTCCGGCATGAATCGGTGCCGATGAATATTCGATTCCGTGGCCTTCGGTACCGCACCTTCGAGAGATCCCGATGCGCCGGAAGCAGGGCCAGCGGGATGAACCTTCATTCTGGAGGTTCTTCCTGGAATGAGCCATCGCCGTTCTGTTCTTCGAGCTGGTCGTATCGTTCCCGCGCTTGTTCGATATCGGGCATATGGCTCACTGTCCAGTCGAGGAGCGCATCGATCGGTGCGCGCATGGTCTTGCCTATCGGCGCAACACGGTACTCGACTGCTACCGGACGGGAGCGCAATACCCTGCGGTCGATGACGCCATTTCGCTCCAGCCGGCGCAGCGTATTGGTCAAGGACTTCTGGCTCACTCCCGGAACGGCTCGCCGCAGCTCGTTGAATCGCTTGGGTGATTCGCAAAGCTGGCTCAAGACATGCAAAGACCACTTGTCCAAGACCTGGTCGAGCAGTTCGCGGTGGGAAGCCGATATGCCCAGCGGCGATTCGGAGGTTTCTTCCATTGCACCTAGTTTCGTTGCAGTTGCTTTTGTAGACCAAGTATAAGTTTTATACCTGCATCCAGCAGCGAACTACTGAAGGAGAATTCCATGCCAGTGAATTATTCAAGCCCCGCCGGGATGCTCCCCGGAACTCCCTACCACCACGTAGCGGTGGGATCCGGCACGCGGCATATCCACATCGCCGGACAGGTAGCCCACATGCCCGACGGCTCCAGGATCCCCGACGATTTGGCTGGCCAGGTGGCGCAGGCGCTACGCAACGTTTCCGCAGGCTTGAACTCGGCAGGGGCGGGGTTCCAAGACGTCGTCAGGCTGACCGTATACGTAACCGACTGGGAAACCAGCAAAATATCGGAGTTCATGCAAGGAGTCGAATCCGTCGCGGAGGAAATCGGGTTGCAGCTTCCAATGCCGCCTGCATCGCTGATCGCCGTGGCCCAACTGTACGAGCCAGCAGTTCTCGTGGAGATCGAAGCTACAGCGATACTCTGACCCGCAACGAAAACGCCGAATGGGCCGCGGCCAGCGCCTTACCCGGCTGGCCGCCACTGGGTGGACCGGCCGCCGGCGGCTATCGGCCGGCGCGAGGCTTCCGGTCCGAAAGGCTACCGAGCTAGCCCAGCTTGCCGCCGGAGGCTTCCAGATAGCAGGCAGCGCACAGCGACTCGTACCAGACCTCTTCACCGTCGATAGCGACCTGGTCTCCATCAAAAACAATGTGGTCACCCGATCGGCGGGTATTGAACATGGCCTTGCGCCCGCAGCGGCAGATGGTCTTCAGCTCTTCAAGCGAGTGCGCCAGTTCCATCAAGCGTGCCGAGCCCGGGAAGGCACGGGTGCGGAAGTCGGTACGGATACCGTAGGCAAGCACTGGGACATCATCGAGCACGGCAATGCGCAGAAGATCATCGACCTGGGTGCGGGAGAGGAATTGAACTTCGTCGACCAGCAGGCAGGCTACCGGCGGCGCATCCACATGCGGCAGCAAGGCATCAGGGTCATCGCCGAGGCAATGGGCCGCGAACTTCTCGCGGAGGTTCTCTTCCGGCCCCACGCTGAAGTCGACTTCGCGTTCGATTCCCAGGCGGGAAACGATTGATTTCTCGCCCTTGGTGTCAACCCCCGGCTTGGCCAGCAGGATACGCTGGCCGCGTTCTTCGTAGTTGAAGGCAGCCTGCAGCAAGCTCGTGGATTTGCCCGAGTTCATCGCTCCGTAGCGGAAATACAGCTTGGCCACCATTGCTCCTCGAAAGTTGCGGCGCCTGCCAACCGGCAGGCCCCTTAAGATCTTAGTGCCCGCTCCGCAGATCTCAAGCGAACCAGCACCGCGGACGACTGCCCTGCTACTTCGCCGCAGGCTGTTTCTTGCCGGCGAAAACCAGCCTGTAGAGCACCGACATTACGATGACGAAGGGAACACCGAAGATCAGGGTGTACTTGAATTCCGGCACGAAGAACGAGGTCACCAGCAGGCCGCCGAGCAGTACCGAGCCGAGAATCGACGCGGCCGGGTAGCCTGGCAGCTTGTACTCCAGGACGGCCCGGTCCAGGCGCACCTGGCGGCGGAAGGACACGTGGGTCACCAGGATCATGAACCACGTCGCCAGGGCACCGAAGGTAGCCAGCGACATCATGATGCCGAAGCCTCCCTCCGGAACCAGCGCGTAGACCAGTGCTGCCACGGCGATGCCTCCGGCAGACATCCACACCGCGTGGATAGGAGCGCCCGCGCTGTTGGTCCGGTGTGCCAGGCGCGGCGCGTGCCCGGAATCAGCCAGCGAATGCAGCATGCGGGTTGCCGCATAGAGCTGGGCATTCATGGCCGAGAGCGCGGCAATGATGAGCACGAAGTTCAGTACCGAATCGGCGAACGGGATACCCATCTGGGACATCACAGTGACAAATGGCGATCCGCCGGCCAGCAGTTCGCTGGTGGGCGCCACCGCGAGGATCAGGGCCATGGTGAACACGTAGAAGAGCAGCAAGCGCAGGAAGGAGACCTTGAAGGCCTTGCGTACGGCAATCTTGGGGTTCTTTGCTTCTGCGGCGGCAATGGAGATCGCCTCGATGCCCATGTAGGAGAAGATCGCCACGATGACAGCGGTCCACATGCCGAACAGGCCATTGGAGAAGAAGCCGCCTTCGGCCGAGTAGTTATGGAACCCGTATTGGTCGCTGGGGTCGTGGAACACCAGCCAGAGGGCAATGATGATGAACGCGACCACCGCGAAGACCTTGATCGCGGAGAACCAGTATTCGGTGGTTCCGAAGATCTTCACGCTGGAGAAGTTCACGCCCAAAAGCGCGGCCGAGAAGACAAGGACCCAAACCAGCCCTGGAATCTCGGGGAACCAGTACTGCATGTACTCGCCTACCGCGCTGACTTCGGTGCCCACGGCGAAGATCAGCGCCGACCAGTACAGGTACTTGGTCAGGTACCCGGCGAAACGTCCAAGATAGCGTTCGGCGTAGACCCCGAAGGAACCGGCTACCGGCTGCTTGACGGTCATTTCCGCCAATGCGCCCATGACCAGCAAGGCGACGACCCCGCCAATGAGGTAGCTGATGATCACCGAGGGACCGGCCATGGCGATGGCGAGCTTGCTGCCCGCGAAAAGACCGGTGCCGATGGCACTGCCCAGCGCGATCATGGACATCTGCCCAGGAGTCAGCGACTTCTTCAAACCCGAACCGACTTCAATGGCGCGTACCGGCTGCTTGCCCAACGATGCTCCCTTTAGACCTATGCGAACAGCACGGCATCGAAAATGCCGTGCTGCTGTTAAGGCTACTCTCGCGCAGATTCGCCGGCTTCGGCGCACCAAGACCCGAAAGCGGCGGAATTTGCGTTATGTCACGGCATTACGCACGGCGTACTCTTCGCGCTGCCAGGCATTGGTGTGCAGAATTTCACGCAGTTTCTCCACGGCATCCCAGATATCGGTACGCGTCAGGTACAGCGGGGTGATGCCAAAGCGCAGGACTTCCGGTTCGCGGTAGTCCCCGATGACGCCCTGGTCAATGAGCGCAGCGATGATTTCGTACCCATGCTCATGGCGGAAGCTGACGTGGCTGCCGCGAGCAGCATGTTCGCGTGGAGTCACCAGTTCCAGGCCGTAGCCGGCGCAGCGGGTTTCAACCAGCTCGATGAACAGGTCCACTAGCTCCAGCGAGTTGGCGCGCACCTTGTCCATGTCCGCTTCCAGCGCGATATCCAGGCCGACCTCGATCATGGCCAGTGAAGTAACCGGCTGGGTACCGCACATGAAGCGGCGAATGTCATTTGCTGGCGTGTAGCTGTCAGCCATCTCGAAGGGCGACTTGTGCGACCACCAGCCGGACAGCGGCTGCCAGAAACGTTCATGGTGGCGGGCATTGACCCAGATGAAAGCCGGAGAGCCCGGGCCGCCGTTGAGGTACTTGTAGGTGCAGCCCACAGCGTAGTCGGCATCTGCGGCATTCAGGTCAATCGGTACTGCACCTGCGGCATGGGCCAGATCCCAGACCACCAGGGCTCCGGAGCCGTGGATGGCTGCAGTGGTCTCGCCCATGTCCCACATGGAACCGGTGCGGTAGTTCACATGCGACAGAGCCACCACGGCGACAGTTTCGTCCAGTCCAGCGCGCAGCGAGGACTCTCCATCGATGAGCTTCACCTCATAGGCCACACCGGTTTCCTGCGAGAGCGAGTTGACCAGGTCGGCCAACCCCTCGGCGATATAGATGTCCGTGGGGAAATTGTCTCGTTCGGTGAGAATCACCCGGCGCTGCGGGGCATCGGCCTTCTGCGTGCGCAGTGCCGAGGCCAAGGCCTTGAACAGATTCAGCGTGGTGGTATCGGTGATCGCAGTCTCGCTGGGGTTCGCGCCCAGCAACCGCCCCAGCTTGTCGCCGAGCTTCAGCGGCATCTCGAACCAGCCGGCGGTGTTCCAGGAACGGATCAGGCCCTGGCCCCATTCTTCGGTCACCACCTGGGCGGCGCGTTCGGCTGCACCCTTCGGCAACGCGCCCAATGAGTTGCCATCGAGGTAGATGACGCCTTCCGGGAGGTTGAAGCGGTTGCCAAAGGCCACCAGCGGGTCTGCCGCGTCCAATTGGGCAAGGGACTCTCGGGTCAGTTCCGTGGTCATTGGATCTCCTGTTCGGCCAAGATCAAAGCGGGAGGACTTCCGTTCTCCCTGGTGCATCCATCGTAGAATCTAGTTCGATATAGTGCGACCAGATCCAAACTTTTCCAAAGAATTGAGTTGATTAGCCGTGGCAGGTTCATTATGGACGGTTCAAGGCGATGCCATGCCGAATCCTGTTCGCGTCGACGAAACGGATCTGTCCATTCTCACCGAGCTGAGCAAGGATGCTCGAATTGCCAACAACGTCTTGGCTGCCACAGTCGGCTTGGCGCCATCGACCTGCTTGGGCCGGGTGAAAGCACTCTCCAAGGCGGGGGTGATCACCGGTTACCATGCCGCGATCAATGAGCGTCTTCTTGGTGTTGCCGTCAACGCCATGATCTCTATTGTGGTCTCGTCCACAGCCCGAGACCGCTTGCTCTCCTCGGCGCATCAGCTCAAAGAGCTTGCCGAGGTCAGGGAAGTCTTCGTTCTTGGCGGCTCGCCGGATTTGCTGGTTCGGGTGGCTACCCAAAGCATCGAAGACCTACGGGCATTCGTGGCCGCGCACTTGGGCTCCAACCGCGCGTTCTCATCCACCCAGACGGTAATTATCTTCGAGCACCTGGCTTAGCCGAGACAGGCTTTTTGTCATCTAACGGCGTCTCTCATCTATATCTCATTTATTTCAGCCACAATGAAAAACATGGGAAAGGAAGCTTTGCGCCGCGTCTTTGCGACGATCGCTGTCATCGCAGTCGTTTTTCTTGGCGCGTTCGGAATCAGCCAAGCCTTGGAAGGCCCGGCGGACCGGGACCTCGGTGAAGGGTTCATCTTCGAAGAAGTGACTCCTTCCCCGACAATCGGCACACCTGGCACTCCTTCCTCTTCACCTTCTTCCTCGGCGGCTGAATCCCAAAAGCCGTCCTCCAGCCCGAGCACCTCTGCCAAGCCGACAACCTCGGAAAAGCCCAAGCCCAGCGCTACCCCGACACCGAAGCCCAAGCCGAAACCTCCAGCACCAGCACCGCCAAAGAAGACCGTTGTCCCGCTGCCTCCTTCGGGCACCCAGTATGACGACGATGACGACGATGACGATGACGACTACGAAGACTATGACGACGACGATGACGATGACGACTAGAGCGCCGGAACGCCGGTGGTCCATCCGGGCCCGAGTTCTGACCGGGATGATGCTCCTGGTTGGCTTGGCCTTGCTGGCAGCGGGTACGGCAAGCTTCGGCGTACAACGCCACGAACTCAATGAGCGCTTGGATGAGTCATTGACTCGCACCGTCAAGGAATTCGAAGTCCTCACCGAAACCGGTGTTGATCCGCGCACCATGGAACGCTTCAAGCACGCCGAAGACCTGCTGTACATTGCAATGCAACGCACCCTGCCTTCTCCGAAGCAGGGCATGCTCTCCCTGGTAAGTGACGAGGTGCGTTGGACCGCACCGGATATCGTCAACACCCGCCTGGAAGATGATCCGGAATTCCTGGAATGGGCCAGAAGCGTCCAGGACGCCAACCATATCCGCTTGGGAACTGTCGATACGGAAATCACGACCTACCGCGCCGTTGTTGTTCCGGTCAGCCTTCCTGCAGACCACGAGCACGGCGCCTTCGTGCTGGCCTATGACTACTCGGCAGAGGCCATCGCTAATGACCGCAATTTCATGATCTTCGGCGCCGTCGGCGCCTCGGTCATGCTCGTCGCCGCACTGGCCGCCTGGCTTGTGGTTGGACGGATGCTCGACCCGATCCGCCGCCTGCAAACTACCGCGCAACAGATTTCCGAGACCGATGTATCCCAGCGCATTGAAGTTTCGGGAAATGACGAGTTCGCCGAACTGACGGTCACGGTCAACGAAATGCTGGATCGCCTCGAAGGAGCACTCGGTTCCCAACGCCAGCTGCTCGATGATGTCGGGCACGAATTGCGCACTCCGGTGACTATCATCAACGGGCATCTGGAACTGATGGATCCCAACGATCCCGATGATGTTATCCAGAGCCGGGATATCGCGATGGATGAGCTCGGGCGCATGTCCTTGCTGATCAATGACCTGGTCACCCTGGCAAAGTCCAACCGCACCGATTTCCTCCAGGTGGAGCCTGCAGAAGTCGGCAAGCTGCTTGACGACATCCTCGACAAGGCCCGCGGTCTGGGGCCGCGTCAGTGGCGCGTTGACTACCGCACCGAGGCCACCGTGACTCTCGACCCGATCCGGACTACCCAAGCCATGCTGCAGCTCTGCGCCAACGCGGTGAAGTTCTCTGCTGAGGATACCCGCATCGGCTTGGGCAACGAGATCGTCCGCGATGGCCAAGGCAACACCACCTTGCGCTGGTGGGTATCCGATGCCGGCGTGGGCATACAGGCTGAAGATCTTGAACGTATATTCGAGCGCTTCGGACGTGGCCAGAACTCGGTTCGTTCTTCGGGGTCCGGTCTGGGGCTGAACATCGTGCAGGCCATAGCGGAGACCCACGGCGGACGCGTGTGGGTGAATTCGGAACATGGCAAGGGTTCCACGTTCTACATTGATATGCCGTTGACGACTGGAAGCAAGGAAGCATGAGCCAGATACTGATCATTGAAGATGAACCGCGAATCAGTTCGTTCGTAGCCAAGGGGCTGCGTGCTGCGGGACTGACCTCATCCATCGCAGAAACCGGGCATGATGGCTTCACCCAGGCCATCGAGGGTGATCATGAGCTGATCATCCTCGACCTCGGCCTGCCGGATGAAGACGGCTTCTCGGTATTGCGGCGTCTGCGCGCCGCGCAGATCGATACTCCGGTGATCATCCTGACCGCACGCGGCAGCGTGGAAGACACGGTAGCCGGCCTGCAGAACGGCGCCGATGACTACATGGCCAAGCCATTCCACTTCGATGAGTTGCTGGCACGGGTGCGCTTGCGCCTGCGCGCCGAGGACAATGCACCTGAAGTTTCCTCGCTGACCCACGAAGACCTGAACATGGACCTGCTGCGCCGCCGGGTGACGGTCAATGAGCGCGAAGTCGATCTTTCCGCGCGTGAATTCGCGCTGGCCGAAGCCTTCTTGCGCAACCCCGGCCAAGTGCTGAGCCGCGAGCAATTGCTTTCCAGGGTCTGGGGTTATGATTTCGACCCCGGATCCAACGTGGTGGATGTGTATGTCCGCTACCTGCGCAACAAGCTCGGCTCGGAACGCTTTGAGACGGTACGCGGATTCGGCTACCGACTCGCCTCGGAGCGGTAGCCGAATCCTGCACGGGGTCTAGCGCAACGTCGGATCCGGAACGAAGCTCTGCTGGAGCAAACGGCTCCAGCGATTGGCTGGCAGCTGCGGATTCAGCAGTGCAATGCCGATGCAATACTTGGACATCGATACCTCTCGGATGCCCAGCTCGGCCAAGGCCTGGTCCGAAGCGCCCCGGCCATCAGCGGACTTGGTCTCCACGACAATCAAGTCTGGTCCGTCAACCCTCGATTCGCCGTTGGCGTATTCCAGTTCGACGTCACAGGTCAGCCGTTCGCCGTCGATGGGATTCACGAAAGTCGCACGCCGGTAGGCGCTGTCCAGCACTGGCTGCAGCTGGGGGACGTCCTGCCCGTACTCGCGGCGCAGAACCGATTCCAGGAACTCCAAGTTCTCTTCGGTCAGCACGCCCGCGCTGTCCAGATCCTGCTCGACGCGGTGCTTCACCGTCGAGCCGCGAAGCCCCTTGGTCTTGATCTCGAACATCGACAGCCCGGTGTCAGCATAAGTGCGCGAGCGCACCTTGTATCGCCGGCGCCGTCCCTGGCGGTGGGCACGGTACTGGTCGTAGTCCTCGGTATCGAAATACACCGATTCGTAGCGGAAAGTGCGCAGGCCATCGATCTGCATGATCTTGAATTTATCGCCCAAGCGCTCGGATAATGCCGTGAACTCCTCTGGGGCCAGCAGGAACTTCTTGTCGACGCGGGTCTGCAGCGCCGCTTCGGAGATCACGTCTTCGAGACTGATCGGCTCCCGGCCGATGACGGCTTCTTCAAGAGCCGCGCGCGCCTGGGAGGCAACGACGTCCGCGCTCTTGGTTGCAAGCGCAGTCATCAGGACCACGTCTCCTGCTTGGCTCCGTTCTGCGCTGCCGGTGCGGACTGGCTGTTCGCCAATTCATAAGTGCCGGAGAAGCTCTCGGATGCGCTGGACTTGGCATTGGACTTGCTGCCGGCAGCGTTGGTACGGAAGCGGACATCAACGATGGTCAGATCGCGAACCATGTCCAGCTCGACAACTACGGTTCGCAGCACCTTGGCATCCAGCAGTTCTTCCAATGCAGCCTGCAGATCCGCCTTCTTCGGGTAGGCACGTTCCAGGGTCACGGTCTGGCGCTCGGTGCGCGGAGCGAAGCTCGGGTGATCCGCCAGGAACATGACTAGCACGAGGGCTGCGGTGGCCGACGGAGCCAACCATGCCGGATCCGGGTGCAGGCCGTTGACCAAACCAATGGCCAGCGAAATGAAGTAGTAGGCGACTTCTTCCTGGGTCAGCGTGTCTGAGCGAAGGCGAATGATTGAGAGGATGCCGAAGAGCCCCAGCCCCAGCCCCATGCCTGCGCCGCTGCCTGAAAGCAGCAAGGTGACCGCGAAGATTCCCATGCTCAAGGCGATATATGCGAGCACGAGGTCGCGGCGGAAGTGGCGGCGGAAGTACACGAAGTACACGAGAACCGTAATGCCGATGACGTTTGAGGCTAGTCCCGTCCAGAATGACAACATTGCTATCCCTTTCAAAAGTGTGAAGTGATGATCCCTTCTTTATGAACTTTAGGTGAAATAAATGAGTCTAAAAGTAGAACATCATGAGAACGCCCTCATGTTACTGAATAGGTCTTGACTTGCATGTTTGCCTTCTGCTGACGGAGAGGGTGCCGTCTGGCTGGTTCTACTCAGCTTCCGCGCACCCGAGTTCTCTTATTTCTTGAGCATGCCCTCGAAGCGTTAAACAGCTAACGGCGGCTATTCTCTTTGCGAGAATAGCCGCCGTTAGCGGTTGGAGTATCGCTTACTTGCCAGCTTCGATTTCAGCCTTGGCCGTCGAATCCGAATCGTTCAGGAACTTGCCGATGCGGTCGACTTCTTCAGTCTCGCCGATGGCTGCGGCCGCACGGCCCAGCGCATAGAGCGAGCGAAGGAAGCCGCGGTTTGGCTCATGGCGCCAAGGCACAGGGCCCTGTCCGCGCCAGCCGGCTTTGCGCAGCGAGTCCAAGCCTCGGTGGTAGCCAACTCGTGCGAACGCGTACGACTCCACTACGCGGCCCTCACTGTGCGCTTCGTTGGCAAGCAGCGCCCAAACCAGTGACGAGGCAGGGAATTTTGCCGCCAAGTCCGTGGCTTCATCACCGGCTTCATAGCGTGCCAGCACTTCGGTTTCTTCCGGAAGCAGGGTTTCCGGGATACCCAGCAGGTTTTCTCCGACCATGGTTACTTCAGCGACTTTCCGGCCGAGCCTAGCTGCTGGGCAGCTTCAACGATGCGGGCAGCCATGGACTCTTCAGCCTTGGCGCCCCAAACGCGCGGGTCATAGGTCTTCTTGTTGCCAACTTCGCCGTCGATCTTCAGCACGCCATCGTAGTTGCCCAGCATGTGGCCTGCGACCGGACGGGTGAATGCGTACTGGGTGTCGGTGTCGATGTTCATCTTGATCACGCCGTAGGCAACAGCGTCAGCGATTTCCTGCTCGGAGGAGCCCGATCCGCCGTGGAATACGAGATCGAATGGGTTAGCCTTGCCGATTTTGGCACCAACCTGGGCCTGGATATCCTTCAGGATCTCTGGGCGCAGCTTTACGTTGCCTGGCTTGTAAACGCCGTGGACGTTGCCGAAGGTCAGCGCGGTGATGTAGCGTCCCTTTTCACCGGCGCCCAAAGCCTCGATGGTAGCCAGGGCATCTTCGACGGTGCTGTACAGCTTGTCGTTGATCGCGTTCTCGACGCCATCTTCTTCGCCGCCCACGGCACCGATTTCAACTTCGAGGATCTGCTTCGCGGCAGCGGTGCGTGGCAGCAGTTCAGCAGCAATACGCAGGTTCTCTTCGAGGGTCTCAGCCGAGCCGTCCCACATGTGGGAGTTGAAGAATGGATCGCGGCCTGCAGCGACTTCAGCCTCCGAAGCGGCCAGCAGCGGCAACACGAAACCGTCCAGCTTGTCCGCTGGGCAGTGGTCGGTGTGCAAGGCGATGTTCACGCCGTAGTTCTTGGCAACCTGGCGCGCGAAGGCCGCGAAGCCCAGCGAGCCGGTAACCATATCCTTGATGGATGCACCAGACCAGTATGCGGCGCCGCCGGTGGAGACCTGGATGATGCCGTCGGATTCAGCCTCTGCGAAGCCGCGAATTGCGGCGTTCAGAGTCTGCGAGCTGGTCACGTTCACTGCTGGGAAGGCGTAGCCGCCTGCCTTGGCAGCATCGATCATTGCATTGTACTTATCGGGGGTTGCGATAGGCATGCTTCACTCCTGGTGATTAGCGAGGTTACGCGTCTCCATTGACGGCGGTTCGCCATCCATCCTATCGGCTATGTCACTAACTAAGCCCTAAATCTCGTATCGTGACACGGGGAATTCCGGGGTTTACCGCAAAGCAAACGGCCAACCCAGATGAGAGCTTGTCTCATTACGGTTGGCCGCTGGCTTTTTACGTTCTCTATTTGGTTGTTGCGCTTACAGAGGTGCTTCCCGACGGAGCTAGCTGTGTCTTGGTCGTGGTGCTGGGCACTGATGCAGAGCTCTTGGAAGCCGCCGGAGTTTCGGTTCCGGTCGAGGTCGACTTCGACGAATCCGTCTTTGGCGCAGGATCTGACTTCGTTGGAATATCCGTAGCGACTTCTTCTTCTGGCTTCGTTGGCGCTGGAGCTGGAGCCTCCACCTCATCAGTAGCATCCGGATCTTCGGGTCCGTCCGTAGCGCCTGGACTCTTCGTAGCGTCTGGACTCTTCGAATCGTCAGGGCTCTTGGAACTATCTGGGCTCTTCGAGCTGTCAGGGCTCTTCGAACCGTCCGGGCTCTGTGAACCATCTGGAGACTGCGAACCGCTCGGACTTTCACTCTCGCTCGGCGACGGGCGCTGCGACTCCGATGGGCTTGGCTTCGGCCGTGGAATGCTTGGAGTGTCATCCTCGGGGACAATGACGTCTGGATCCGGGCCGCTTGGAGCCCGATCAGGAACGCGGGAGCCGTTGCCCTTGGGAGCACTGCCCGCATTGACTGTCAGCCGCTGCGAATTAATCATCGCCTGGCGCTGGCCCGGAATGGTTGGCAGGTAGTTGCGCGGATCATGCCAACGGCCGTCGATGATGACCTCGAAGTGCACGTGGCAACCGGTCGAGTTGCCGGTAGTGCCAGCCAGGGCGATCAGTTCACCCTGCTCGACTCGCTGCCCCACCTTGGCAATCAACTTCGAATTGTGGCTGTAGCCAGTCTGGACATTGCTGCCGTGGTCGATAGTCACGCGCATGCCGGAGTGCCCAGCCCATGCCGATACGGTCACCGTTCCAGCTTCAGAAGCGTAGACCGGCGAGCCGC
>RCUF01000044.1_pt1 | contig 103394 bp, 105 predicted proteins | sample 2166311 | NCBI WGS metagenome assembly RCUF01 (sample SAMN09932608, study PRJNA488358) | compost metagenome | feature: garden; material: soil; isolation source: compost soil in 4-hydroxybenzonitrile-enriched culture | place: Germany: Experimental Botanical Garden Goettingen | collected 2016-01-27 | reverse complement strand
GATTCATTCTATTAAAATCTTATAAATGACTGAATTTTGTGACCGCATTTGTGACCTCTTGGAGGGGGACAAGCATGTGACTGTGCATCATACTCCTGTGAGGTCAGATCAAATGGTTATTTGAGTTGATCCAAGATATGTGGGATGTATAAATGATTTTCGAAGAATGATGGATTCATTGAACTTAAATGCTGGCCTTAAAACGACATGAGAGCATATAAGGGTTATGCGAGTATGAAGAGTCAACATCAAAAAACTATACTCGAACAAGTGTGATAACATAAGGTATATTGTTCCTATTGCTAAAGGTTTATTTTATAGAAAAGAGTGATACAAATGAAGGATAAAGTTAAAGGTTTATTATTGGGTGTTGCAATCGGCACTATGTTTACAGGTGGTTCAGTATTGGCTGCAAACTATAAAGGCGTAGATGTGGTTTTTAAAGATATACAAATTTATGTTGACCAAGTTAAAAAATCAAGCAATTCAGCAATTATCTATGATGGTACTACATATATTCCTGCAAGAACAGTAAGTAAAGCTTTAGATAAACAGGTTTCCCTAGATGGAAATAACCTATATATCGGAAAGCAGCCAACTAATAAGAATATTACTAAAGCTCAAGCTGTTAAACTCGTCAAAGAAAAATATTTCCCTAAGGCACCTTCTCAATTAACTATTGAGGTTGATAATACTGAGGGCAACACATATCTTATACACGCGTATGAAGTTGTAATTGATGATCCTAACACTGGAGCAGGACATACAGCAACATGGGGATGGTACTATGTAGATATGAAATCAGGCAAAGTTACATCAATGTACTAATCAAGTAACTAGTAAAGGGAGATATTATGAATTTTCAAATACCTATTTATTGGGGTTCATATTTCATTTCTATTCCAATAATAATTGCGACTGTGTGGGCTGCATTAAAGTTCTTTTCAAAATCATATGTGAATCAACAATTTAATAAATTACTTGAGACACATAAACATGAACTACAAATATTAATGGAAAACAATAAATTTGATTTACAAAGGAAAATGCTTGATTTTAATTTGTTTACCACTAAAAAACACGAAGTTTATACTAAATTATTTAATCTTTATCTTGTTGCTGAAGGCCGTGCAAGGGGGATAGATGGATATGAGTACCCTGATTTTAAAAAAATATAGCAAATCTGAAATTAAGGAATATTTAACGAGTTTGAATATCCCAAGTGTAGACATACAAAATTTCGTGGATAATTGGACGTCAGAAGACGCACATATTATTGCAGACCATATTATTGATTATTTGAAGAAATTAGAAATAAAGAATGCTATTAAGTGTTAACAGGATGCTAAAAATTATTCACTATTCTCTGGGCTATATTTATCCGAAAAGGTTGCAGTAATCTCTAAAGAACTATCACAAAATTTAGGAACATACAGCAATGATCTTAATATAATTCATAATTTCACAATGTCTCAATCTGATAGGGACCGTATTGTCGCAGAAATGAGGGATAAAGAAAACAAGATCGAGGAACTCATCGCTTCTTTAAAATATGAGTTGCAACAAGAATTATCAATAGGATATTATAAAATTTCAGAATAAACGTCATGGTTCAAACTTTCTATAATAAGGCTTGCGAAAGACAATTAAAACACCAATTTTACCATCCAGTTGCCCCCATATTGATGGTGACTGGATTTTTTTTATCCAATTCTCAATATGCACTTTTTTTGTGCAGATTGATAGATACCTTGATATGGGAAGCTTCTACGAAAATTTCGGGGAACCTTATTGATGTCCTAAACTTAACTTAGGGCATTGTTGCCATTACTAATACTTAAACAATATCAGTATTAGGCTACTAAGTTAAGCTTAGTACGTATAAATGGTGGGATTTCCCTACATTTCTGTGTGTGTGATTGCAAACAAAATGGGTGTCATCAAGTGTCCCACCCCAAGGAAATATCATTTTGTAATGTCGTTACTGTGTAGATGTCACCAAGTGACACGATTCCTCCTCCGTGAAAACGCGGAAAACTCATTCACGAATGAGGGCGCAAAATTGCGCTGTCTTCTTTTATTCGTCGCTGGACAGAATTGTTCAATGTAACGTTTTCGTTACAACTTGATGTCCGGTGACAACAAAGTTGTAGACTGGTAACTGGTGTTAAGCTAACGGGCAGGATAGTCATAAATATGTTAAAATAAGGGTGAATAAAATCAGAGGTGATTTAATGTTTAATCCGAAGGTCTTCTTCTATTAGTTGTGTCTAAGGCCATGGCTTCAAATGCCAAAATCTAACCCGGCACAACGGGGATGAAGATGTTTATACGGGAAGAGATTCAGTCCTGGGAAGAAGAGAAACAACGTAGTCGGGAGATCAACATTAAGCCCAAAGATCCAAGAAGAGAGAAGCTTAAGGATTTCCGTAAAGGAATCAAGAGTGTTCATTACAACAAAGAATGTAAAGTAGCAAGAAAAGATGATTATCGTCTGTATAGAACAAAAATGAAACGATTGATGCGTAGTGAGAAATACGAGCTCCTACACAGTTACAAACGAACAAGTGGTTGGATTACTTGGTAAATGAGGTAGCCCTTGGATGAACTCATCCTATTGTTGAAGTGACTAGCAGTAGGGCAGTTCATGAGGGGCTGCTTTTTTTCATTGAAGTAACGGCAGGTTAGAGCCAATACGTAGTATTATTTAGAAGGAATCGATTCGAGAACAATTGCTGGCACAAGGAGCGTTGTAACATGAAGCTGATCAAAAATTTCGCGTTAGTCGTTGTGAGTCTTATTAGCGATTTGTGGCTTGGGTTAGGAATCAAGCCGGAGGTTTATGATAACCGAAGCAGTGTGAAAACTAAAGCCGGTTATATTTTATTTGTTTTGATGGCGGCATCAATTGCAATAACAACTGTTGCATGGGTAAGTTCTCGGATTTATTAAATCAGTTGGTCTTTACACTAACGGGATAAGTTAGTTTAATAAAACAGCAGCATTTTAGAATTTTATTTTCTTCGGACACTTGATTCATTCAACGTAAAATCAGGATACACAAATAAGCCTAGATGATTAGTCTAGGCTCTTTTCTATGTCTATGTAGTTAATTTAATGGAATGTAGGTTTATTCTTCTGCTTCTTCTGCTATATCGAACAAATCTTCTAAGCCGATACCTAAATAACCACAAATGTTAGCCATCATTGAGGTAGAAAGACGAGAGCTATCCCCCCTCTAAATATTAATCAAGTGCCTAGCAATAGGTACCTTTTTGTTACTATAGACCCATTACCCAAGACATGGTAAACTATTGGTATTATTTGAGAGGTGGGACTATTTTAAATGAACTCGTGTATTAATTGCAATAATCCACTAGAAGATGAAAGTTTATTTTGCAACAAATGCGGAGCTAAACAAAAAGATGATCGGCAGTTTAACGATAATCATGTTGATTCAATCGATAATTTAGTTATTAAAAATAAACGAAAATTATCTAAAAAAATTCTATTTATCACTGCGGCTATCTGTGTATTGCTTATTGTGTCAGTTGTTATCTATTTAAATACTCCTGAACAAAAGGCTAGAGCAACAGTGGACAATTACTTAAATGCCATACAACATGGTGAGTCTGTAAGTAAATTTAAAAATGAATATTTTACTGATTATGTAAATGTGTTGGATTTCAAATATATTAACACTAGAGAACATTTAAGTTATGACGGTAAGCAAACTCTCACCCTTGATGAAGATTGGTACAACAAATATGAGAAACAAAAATTTTCTAGCTTTATGGGCTTTTTGATAGTTAAGGAAGCTGAATATAGAGAAAATACAGATTACACTATTCTAGAGAGCAATAGTGAAAAATTAGTTGTCAGAGACAATAAAGTTGGACATTCATTTTCCTTCTTATACGATATGCAAGTAACAAACACCTCAGGTACTCCTACCTATAAAAGGGTTGTATTTGATGTCGACAACTTCTCTGGTAAATATAAAATTTCTGATATCATAGAAAAGTACTAGTACAGACACACTATAATTATTCTTGCGATCTTATATTAACTGATGCGGATAGTTGCTTTTCCGTTTGTTTATACTATTTATAGAAAATGAAATCGATTTCGAAAATATTAAGATGGATGAATAAGTAAAAGCGCCTGTAATGGGCGTTTTTTGGGTTTATTTAAAAATCAAACAAAATACTTCCTTATTATTGGTACATTGTGCTAATATACTAGGTATATAATACTAAAAAGGGGTTGTATAAGAGTGAAAAAGAAAGTATTAGCTAGTTCATTTGCCTTAGTGTTGATTCTTTCCAGTGCTACAGCATATGCTCATCCGGGTAGAACTGATTCAAATGGTGGACATTATTGTCGTACTAACTGTGCTAAGTGGGGGCTTCAAGACGGAGAATATCATTATCATAATGGTGGAGGATCTTCTTCAAGTAGTTCCTCATCTTCGAGTTCGAGTAAATCGACCCCTAAAAAGAGCACTGTAAAGCCTAAAGCAGCGAAGCCAGCTTATAAAGAATCTGGATTAAGAGTATACGTGAACGGAAATAAATTAAGCTTTAGTAGCGAGCCATTGATTTATCAGAATACAAACTTGGTTCCTCTTCGTGAGATTGCTGAAGGTTTGGGTGCTACCCTGAACTATGATAATAATAGTGGTACCATTGGCGTAACTAAAGGAACTAGCAAAATGACACTTACCATTGGAAGCAAAAAAGTATTTTACAATGGATCATCTGAAACAGTAAGCGCAGCACCTAAAGTAATAAAGGGAGTTACATATGTTCCTGCTCAGATTTTTGCTAGGGGATTAGGTGCAGGCATTGAATTAGATAGCAATAATAACTCTCTGAAAATAACATATTAGAGCCATGTAAATGAGCTAGAGAAGTTTTTTTGACTACCCTCAGTATATCGATTAAAGTATCACAGGTTTTAGAAAGTAACATAAAATTTGTGATACTTTTCTGCTTGTATTTTTAGGGTGTATAAGACAGAAATCTAGATAGTGGAGGATTTATAATGGAAATTATAACTAAATATTTGCCTTTAGTCGGAGTTGGATCTATAGTCGCACTAGCCATACTAATTTTCAAAGGTATTGCGTTAATTAACTCTACTCCTCTTGAAAAGCTATTGTACAAGAGCAACAAAAAATATATGGTAACACCACTGTCAATTGCACTAACTGTCGCTACTACTGCTATACTAGTTGTCATCATGAGTTTTTTTACAGGTGATATCAAGACTATAAAAGATTTGAAGGTTATAATATTAGGCTCTTCAATTCTTAGTTTTTTATTATGCTTAATTGTTTATGTATTTTTTTATTTTTTAGCTAAAAAGAAAGGGAAAGTATATTATTTTAAAGAGAATCTAAATGGCACAGATATTGAACTTTATATATTGAAAACTACTGATGAGGGTTATATTTTATTGTCTGATAAACCAGACATTTATTCTAGGGATGGATTCAAGATATTAAAGAAACAAGAAGACATTCTCAATAAGAAGATTTATCAAAAGAAAATCAATTCATAGTATTAAAGGAGTAACATTATCTATGAATCTAAATCAGCATTACACAATGACCTACACACTAAACAGTGGTATTAAAGGAAGTGTAAATCTATCCAGCAAGCAAATACAGGACTGGATAGAATCGTATCGGGTAGGTAGCAAATATGTAACAACAGTAGGCAGAGAGCATTTTGGTTTAAACCCTGAGTTGGTAGCAGATTTTAAGGTACATAATGAATACTCAGAGCAAAGAGAACATATAGCAGTGATACAGCAATTTACAGTAGCAAGTAAAGCCAGTGAACAGTTAGCAGATGCATACAGTCAGCACAAGACATTGATTCAGGTAGAATGTAAATGTGGTGCTTCCTATATAGAAGAGTCAGTGTATAAAAGGAATAAATGGGGATGTAAGGAGTGTAGTGATATTGTATTCTTGGATAGCAAGAAGGGTATGGTTGATACAGAGAAGGGTAAAGCTTGGTATATGACCAACAGGTATTTTGTTGAGAGGCGATGAGGATTTAACATAGCATTTAACCTACGGATATCAAGGGTTATGACATAATGTAGAAAGCCTGAGTTCTAGCTTCAACTATTCATATTAACAGTTACAGGTAAGATACTCACATCATATGGTATAGCACTCAATTAAAAAAATCGGAATCGGGTGAAAGTATGGTACTGACAGACAAGACAGCTCCTAAAAGTTAAAAACCCATACTACTACTTTTAGGAGGATAATCATGAATTCTAACAAAATAAATTTGGAGCAGTGGAATTGCAAAGAACATTTTGAACAGGAAGACAACATACAACTGGCTGTTTTAAGCGAGGATAAAGTAATGATAAAACAAGAATTGAAAATAGAGGGTATCCCGGCAATTTTGTGGGGTGGTAAATCAGATAGGATATTTATAGCTATCCACGGTAATATGTCAAACAAGGCAGATGATGCGATCGTTATATTTGCCGAAGAAGCAACGGTACAAGGGTATCAAGTCATTAGTTTTGATTTGCCTGAACATGGTGACCGCAAAGAAGAAGCGTACGCCTGTAAAGTTCAAAATTGTGTTCATGATCTTGACATAATCATGCGTTACACACAAAAGCACTGGGATGACATCAGTATCTTCGCTTGTAGCATGGGTGCGTATTTTAGTTTGCTTGCTTATAATAATTTCCCACTTAAACAATGCCTATTTCTTTCTCCAGTGCTAGATATGGAGAGAATAATCAAAAATATGATGACATGGTTCAGTGTAAGTGAGGATAGATTAAAAGTTGAAAGAGAAATATCTACACCCATTGGACAAACACTTTATTGGGATTATTACTGCTATGTTAAATCACATCCGGTTAATACATGGAATAAGCCAACTGCAATTCTTTATGGTTCTGAAGATGATTTATGTGAATATGAAGTGATATCTACTTTTGCAAGCCGATTTCATTGCCATCTAAAAGTGATGGAGCATGGAAAACATTATTTTCACACCAAAGAGCAACTGCAGTTTTATAGGCAGTGGTTGAAAGAGCATTTATTTCCAAATTAATATACGCAAATTAAGCATAATGGGAAGCAAGGAGTTTTATCTCACTGCTTCCCATTTTACATACCATCCAGCGCTGTTTTCATCTTCTATAAGCTACAAACAAATAGCTGGTCAATCAGTATTTGAGATTGGGCGACGACTGAAGCATGTTAAGGAGAATGATTTGGTGCATGGTGAGTGGGAGAAGTGGTTAAAGACAGTTGATCTTACTCCGAAAACAGCACAAAGAATGATAAAAGCTTTTGAGCAATTTGGAGATGCGACGTCGCAACTGCCAGTTAGTAAATTGTTTGAAATGCTTTCTCTACCTGAATCCATTGATCGTCTAGATTTTATTGATCAGGAACACACCATCCCCTCAACTGGTAAACAGAAGACAGTGAACGAAATGACTGTGCGTGAGCTGCGTGAGGTAAAGCTGAGTTTCTTCTATTATATAGAACCAGCTTGATAGAGTGAAAAAACATGAAAATAACACTTCCACTCCGCGATTCTTGTTACGATTACGATACATGTTTGCTGTTTTCAAAAACATAGATAAATAAAGGATATTTCGAATTTGTATTTTACACAACTTTATTTATAAAAACCGAAATATCCCTTGATTCATCAAGCTTTTTTGCACATTATTTCTCGATACCTACGATTGAAGTCACGATGCAAAGCAGTTCTTCATAAATCCCTTTATTTATCTGCATTTTAGCTATTTTTTCGATACGGTAACGATGTAAATATATTATGGAACAATTTTGAACCACAATGACTCAAAAAGTCATATGGAGTAAGTGTTTTATCATCATATTATCAATTTTGACGATTGAGCTTCGATAAGGGTGTCGATACAGGTCTTTTTCTATAGTGCGCTCAGAGTTGGCAATACCCCTATAATGGTTGACACAGCGTCAACATTGACTGGATGTACATCTATAAATCACACGAGTTCGATATTTTCTAAGTTGTACATAGGGTTGTACGCTGCGTAAAATGATAAACTTGTATAAACGAATATGTCGTAGAAGTTGACTTCCACGCAATAATTATATTATAATGTGTCGTAGAAGTAATAGATATGGAGGAGCTAAGTATGGAAAAATGTTGCGTAGAAGTACAGTCATTCCTAAAAGAACAAGAAGCGCTTGGTAAGAGTGAAAATACTGTCCGTACATATATGAGAATAATGAATGCTTTTGTAAGCTGGATTGAACCCAATGGAGGAGAAGTGAATGACTTAACGAGATATGATGTGCAAGCCTACATAAAGTATTTAGAACAGGATGGAAAGAGCGCATCAACAGTAGATAAAGTGTTTGCTTGTTTGAGCGTGTATGCTCGCTTCATCTCTCGACCTGATATTGTTGATCGGATTAAGCGTACTCGACCTCAAAGACAAACACAAACAGCCCCAAAATCACTAAGCGACTTAGAACGGAAACGTATACTTCGTGAAGTTGAAAAGGACGGGATTTTACGAGATATTGCTATCATGTATGTTTTAATGCAATGTGGATTACGTGTATCTGAACTATGCTCACTCAACCGTAGTGATGTAACTATGTCAGAACGTGGAGGGAAATTGATTGTACGCAAAAGTAAAGGTGGCGAGTCACGTTCTTTACCACTGGCTGTTGACGTGCGTTACCATATCAGTAAATACCTTGACTCAAGAACAGATGAAAACGAAGCCTTGTTTATCAGTAATGAACGTAAACGTATTTCAGTTCGAACAGTACAGCATATGCTAAGTAAGTATGGAACACATCCCCATGCACTCAGACATACCTTTGTGCGTACCCTTGTTAAATCAGGGAATGATATTGCAGTTGTGGCTGAAATGGCTGGGCATAAAGATGTAAATGTAACGCGCCGCTATTCTAAACCAGATGAACAAGAAATGATTACAGCAATTGAAAGAGCATTCACATAATAATCATGTGTACACTACGTACACACTTACAAGCCTAGTGCTAGTGCTAGGTTTCTTTGTGTTTTAATAACCATATTTTGGTGAACGATTTGAATAAGGGGGAGATAGTTTACACCCAAATCGCCTATTAAATTTAAAAATATTGCAGCAGCACATCTAGCCCCACATTGTAGTTATATGAGCGAACGATTCAGGCTTACGAGCAATTTTCAATGTAACGACATCGTTACAAACCAGTAAAATATTCGAAATGCTCTCTTTAGAATTCATTAATCGATGTGGAAAATTTCCCACCATGGAGGGGGGGGATGGTAAAAATCAATTGACCATTCACTTTCTACAAATATAGGCACAGCACATCCATTCCCCGACTCAGCCTAAATTTTACTCGATACCATCCCTAATATCATTAAGGTTGCTTGTATGTCATACATCCAATCTAAGCTCAAATCATAGATTAATTACAAGGGAATATGAACATAACTATTAATCAGGTAACTTTGTATTGGATGAGTTGTATTCTGACTTTCCCAATAAACTATACATCAATATGAGGGCGATACTTTTAATTATAAAATCCTCGAAAACTATCCCAAAAGGTATCTAAAGTACATATATGAAAGGTATATGATTTTATTCCAAAAGATGGTACAATCAAGAAGGATATTTTACAACTTTGTTCACAACTACATAATAATTTTAACTATACATAGTATTGTTAGTCTACGTTGAAAGGGTGGTTTATCGATGAATATTACACCCACGATTAGAGCAGAATTGGAACAATTTCTACAACAAGAGGACTTAACATTATCGCAATTTGGACAAATTGCAGGGATGAATAGGGGAGCGGTAAGTGCCATTGTGTCAGGGAATAAGTCTATGTCTGTTAAACAGCTTGACCTAATTACTGAGGCTATGGGTTTACCAGAAGGTTACTATTATGATCTATTTATAGAAAACTTCATCATCGACCACCCCCCGAATATGAGGCGAATTGAGCCGTTTTTGTTACGATGTGCAGAGTTGGACAAGTTGGATGCGATCCGTCGAGTTGTTGGAGCCATCATGGACAATCTACTGTATTCGCCTAAGCTATTCGAAATTGCAGAAGGATTGTTGGCGCAGGGACGACTAGAAGCGGCATTGATATTATATGAGGGAGTAGCTGAAGCGGAGAAATATCAACATTCTGAACGTTTGGCGATATGCCAGTATCGTTTGTTCACGATTCGTGTTGGAGATGATCAAGAGAAAAGCTATGATGCAGCCGTTCAATTCGAACCTTACATTGAACGATTAGATGAGATTGATCAACTTGATGCACTAAGAGCCTTAGTGAATATATATCGTTCTCTACGAAAATGGGCTAAAATGGATACGTTTGCTACAGCTTTAGGAAATAAAGCTGAGATACAATACAAAATTGACCTACAGCGTACAAAGAGCGAACAAACAAAGAAACCTTTTTACCCTCCATTTGTTTACTGGGCATTTTCACATTTAATTCGTGCTGAAGTTTGTGATGCTAATAAAGATTATGAGACAGCACTCCAGCATATCCAAAAATATGCTGATTTAAGCTGGGTAGAAGAAAAAGATGAAACGACTCTAAAATGGAAAAATCAATTCAAGGAATGGGCAAACGCTAATACTTATGTAAATAGGCTTCTTGCAGGTGAAATAAACGTGCTTCTCGATTATGTAGCTTATTTTTCTCTAAGAAAAGATGAAGTTCTTCCTGCGCTTGATATTATAGTTGAGGCGGCAAATCGATATCATTTTGATGTAGATGATATTTTGAAACAATTCGAGTTGGAAATCTTATCTTATTTAGAGGAACAAAAAATCGAAAGTTTTTATACTCAGCGATTCGTAACAGAACGTTATATACACTTTTCTAAGGAATTAGCTGTTTATTATTTGACCAAAGGAAGATTTTCTGATGGCTTTACTTTTTTATTAAGTTGTTTGGCAAAATCTACATTAAACAATAACAAATCGTATATAATTAAATGTGTAAGGCTCTATGAGTCTTATCAAGAGTATGCGTCAACTGAGACGAAGGTATCGTACAGAAATTTGATTAAAGAGGTGGGAGAAGATGAAGCGTAAAATAATTACAACCCTATTGGTAACCAGTTTTATGCTAGTAGCAGTAGTGGTCGCACCTATACAATTTCAAGATAAAGGATCTAGTTACCAGCCAGCACATCACGGTGAAATTTAATCTTTCCTAATATGAATCAATGGTAAGCAGGGTAGCGCACTAATATAATCAGTTTAGAAAGAGGTTAGATGGAATTGTCCGTCTAGCCTTTTTGTTTTGCTGAAACTTGCTAAATGTATTGTTGAGTTGGAAAGAATTTATGGAGTGAGGGATGGGAGCGCCAATCTAGAAGGGAACAATCAGCATACATATGAAATTGGTGACCAAAATAATTTTGGTCAGCAAAAAACACGGGCTGATATTGCACAAGAGTTAAATATAACAACTCAGCAACTTAGAAACTACAAAAAACTTCTCACTCTTATTCCTGAATTGCAGGATATGGTTGAGGGACAGAGTTTAAAGCTAATAGTGCTACGTTGATCTATGTAACTTATAACAAGGGATTATAATACTTTTGACATAGTAACCTGTTTATTTCAGTCCATTGGTCACATAATATAAAAGGAAATATCAGGATAATAGATGGATGTCCCTAAACATCTCCTTCTGATAAGATTATTTCCATCAAAATTAAAGTGGGCGTGGTAGAATGGGGAGAATATTAGTTCCACCTGACAAACTGATGGAAGTTGCTGATCAGTTCTTACACGGAAAGCATGAAATGGAACGTATGCTGAATCTTTTGAATGGACGAATTGATTTTGTCCAACAAGGCTGGTCTGGAGCCACCCAAGAGAGATTTTTTCAGGAATTTCAGGTTTCTCGACAATCCATGAGTGTGACGCTTGAGCGACTATCAACAGTAGCACAGGAACTTATTTTTATTTCAAAAAACTTTACACAGGTGGACGGGGAGAAAGTGGTGTTGGATGTGCCGTGGCTTGGCACCCCTGTTAAAACGGCATCCACAGGTGAAGGTTGGTTACATAAAATCTTTGAACAAATTGGAAAAGCGGAGATCACCAAGGCTGAAGCTCAATTGGAAGCTAGCAAACTTCAAGGAGAAATCCTTTGGGATACTGCACAGGGAGCAAAAGGAGCTATTCAGGGAAATTTGACATTGGGGATATGGCCTGATAAAGAACGAGATTATGATCATCCCATGGCAGCTAAAGTAGGAGAACTCCTCGGAAATGTAGCTACAACATTACAGGGGGCTGGTGAGGTAGTAGCTGGAATAGGTGGAGAAGGATTATCCGTTGTTGTTTCATCTACAGGTGTAGGGAGTATAATCGGAGTACCCGGATTAATTGGATCAGCAGCTTTGACGGCGCATGGAGCTACAACTGCGGTTAGAAGTGCGAATGGGGTAGGGGAAAAAACAGCAGAACTGTGGCAAATGGTAAAAGGGGAAGGTAAAGGTTCTTATGGGAAGAAATCTGTTCCATCAGGTCCTTACCGTGAAGTAGACGGTTACCCTGTAAAAGTAAAACATGGGGATCAGGAGAAGCATATTGTGGGGACACCCAACTACAAACAAGACTTAGCAAATGGTAAGAACAAGAGTATTCTCTATGGTGATAACAAAACCGCACAAGGATTACTTGATAGTTATTCTGGAGAAGGTGATATGTTTAAAGCCGGACGGGAAAGGATTGATTTCGGAAAACCTATTGGGAAATACTATAATAGAGATACTGGTATGTTCGAGGAAACCACAAAAGGAATTATTCATTACAGTAAAGATGGCGCACATATTGTACCAGCAGCGCCTTAAACCAAGGAGGAATATTATGGGATATGATTCTTTAATTAAAGCTATTATTTCAGTACCAAAAGAAGAATTAACTATTTTTTGGGAAAGTGGATTAATGATTATTGGTACTAGGGACACCATCTATGAAACAAACAATGGCTTAGATGAAGATGATAATGGGTTCATTGAATATGATGCTGCGGTTGTTGAAGTTAAAAAAATAGTATCTAAGCCGATTACCGATGAAGGAAGTATATATAAATGGTTACAAAAAGGAAAAAGCTCCTTTATTGAAATTTCTCTGCATGATGACCCCCCTAGCATGATCACATCTTCTGACGGGTCTATTATTTGGAAAAATGAATAATTTAGATCATCCTCCTCAATTGAGTATTTTCCACTGAGTTGAGGATGATCTTTTCCTTTTAATTACTTTCATGATGTTTATAATTATAAGTTCCATCATCTACTCCTTTCATGGGAGCTTGGTTATACTGAATAATTTTACCCTGCTCTTTTTTTATAAAAATACCTTGCATTGGTTTCGTCCTTGAATATAACTTGTGTACTAATTAAGGGAGCTTTAGCTATTTTAGTTTCAACTGAACAGATTTCAGACGGTTTGCGTAATGAATTGCCATTAACAGATGTACAGAAGACGGAGATAATTCAATATACTAAATCACTAAACTTTCCTGAGGATAACATAATATAAGTAAAGCTGGCTATTATGATGATTGGAATACAGGTATGATGTACGATAGATTTATTATAAATACAGATGTATTACCAGCAGAGCATACAGGAGTTGGAACCTTAAGTGCTAACTCGCGTGTATCAGCCAAGGCAACGATTGCACATGAAATTGTGGGACACTATGACGCATATAAGGCAGGGAGAGCATTTGAATTATATGATGTTACTCCATATACATTTAAAAGAAATTTTGCTCTAGATGAAGCCCAAGCTAGTATAAGAGCCGCAAGGTTCGCTCCCGATTTAACATCAATAGAAAGAATGACGCTACTAAGGGATACCATAACCCGATTAAAAAGTGCTGATTTGCGTATACGTGATGTTAAGGGAGAACTTTATATTGAAGAGAGATAAAAGGGGATAGTTTGAAATATGGAAAAAATAATGGATGTTAGTTTAACTTTTGAGTCAAAAGATGAAGGAACAATCATAGTAGGAACAAACAAAGAATTGGATCATTTAACCTACCCAGAAATAAAAAAAATCATAGGAGATAAAATTCTTATTAAAAATGCAGATCAAAATGAAACGTTATTAATCGTTAGCTCTGTTCAAATTTCAACTTCGATGGCTGAAAGAAAAAATATTGGTATTTGTATTGGTAAGTTAGCATCTCCTGATCTTATTCAAGTGGGGGCAAGTATTTACAGTTTGGAAGATTAATTAATTATGGTGGAAGAGATGAAGGATAGATAGTCAGTGTTAAGCTTGCTCCTTTAGCAATAAAATGGGAGTGAGCTTTTCCTGTATTATGCAATTTCAGACAGTTCTAATAAAGGTTCTGGAATCTGTTGTTAAAGTCAACAGTGATTATGATTTAATCAAGGGGCGAGTTGGAATCGCACGGTCAGCCTTTTTTTGCTATGTAGAGAATCCTCTAAAGTTAGAGAGGATCTGTGGATTCAAAGCGGTATAATACAACTCCAAAAATTTATACTTTATAATTGATGTCAGGAGCATGATCAATATCACTAACAACTTGGGCACCGAATCTTCTTAGTTCTTCAGCACTAACCTTTAAAGTCGGAATCCAACCTGAAAGAAAAATAATTACCAAATACAAGTCAGTAGCTTGTTCATAATACCATTTCCATTCGAATGATTCATCATAATGGGAAAAGTATCCATCATAAAGCTCCATGGGAAACTTATCAAGCATTTCTATGAATTTATTTAATGTTTCGTTAGTCCATCCAAACTCAACATGCGTATTACTACCCGTATCATCGATAGTAACCAACAATTGACACCCTTGATCTAGTCTTTTATCGCGGGAAATAATTTGCAATTCTAAAAGTTTGTTATTGTTAAAGTGATCTCTCAAGATAGCCACTGTTTTTCCTCCTTTTTGATATAGAAACTCGGCGTAATAAGAGTAAAATGCTGTTTTACATTTTATCGTATTACGCCAAGTTTAATAAGATGCTTATACACTGAGAGGTACTATTTCATTTTATTCAAACTTAAATAACTATTGAAAGGAGATAAAAAGTGAGGCGAAGGTACAGAAGATTCAGGTAAACAGGATATTTGATAAAATACATAAGATTTACATTGGGCCAGATTTAAAAATTAGATTCAAAACACAGCAAGTCGATAAGTATGAATGCTATGAAATGAAATTATTCTTAGGATTGGCAAACTTAATATTTTTTTATTTGTTGCGGATCGTTAAGTTTGTTGTTGTGCGATCTTTGAAAACTAGATATCAATAACGACGGGAGTGGTCTATATTTCTAATGGGACAACTATCATTCATTCGCGCAAACTATCTCTTTATATTCAATTAAAGGGATTTATGTTGGTTGCAATTAGTGATGATTTGAAGAGTGAGAGGAATGTTTATTTGTTTTGCTCTAGTGAACGCTACAAAAGGCAATGGCAGATTATAAAACTGATCATGAGTTTCATGAGTATGCCAGCAGAATGCCAGTAAGGGGCTAAACCAATACATTCTAATCATTCTATTCCAACATTTGATGACGTTTATGGTGAGAAGTATACAAATAAAATTTTAAATATGAAACGTAGGATATTAGAAGGGGAAACTGACCCGAATACGTTTGTAGTTATTGATTTAGAGGCTTCACTCGGTAAGTCGGTGGAAACAAATAGGATTTTAAAGGAATACATAGAGTCCTACCAGTTCACAGGACAAAATCATGGGAAGCCATATAGGAAGTTCCTTTTAGTAAAGCGGTTTGCTAAAGATGTTGAAGATTCCGCTCAGTACATAGGTGAAAATGTAGACAAGTTATACCAAGGATTTGGAAACAGTAGCGTACGAATTACAGACAAAGGTCAGCATGTTATTGGGATTACCTCTGACAATTGGAGTTACTATAGGCAGAATCTTGAGGTTGTACGTGACTCGGATGTTCTCATTATTACACATTCACGCTATAAAATGCTGTGTGAAGATGATGAACTAAGACGATGGTTCACTGAGGAAGGCACACACAGATTATTGATGAACGTATCGACTTTGATATTGTCAGTTTCAGTAGGTCGGAGTATAACAATCTATTTTCTATTTTACCGCATACTCTTCATCCTTTGTTGTATGATGCAGTCAGTGGTTTGCTTGATCAGATTAATGAATGTGAACGAATGAAGACAAGTGAAGGGAAAAAGCTCTCAAGCAGAGGAATTATAAGATGCCATCCCAAAACAGATAGCTTGGAGCCTGTCTATAAGTTGTGTAAGGTCATAAATAAAAACAAAGCAGAGATTATCCGTGACAAAGGATTACCAGTCTATAATAATCTCAAAGGCATTGTGCAGAAACTGGAATTATTTTATAAAAACACATGCTATTACAATTATCATTCGCTCAGTACATATAACAGAAAGCACAGATTGTTTTGTCTAGACAACAATGTAATACTAGATGCTAACGGGCAGATAGATCGCCTATACAGTGTGAAGAACGGGAATATCAAATTTATTTTGGATAAACAATCCAAGCTTATTGACCATTCAGGCTCAACTATAACGCACATTACATTCAACACCAGCAAAACCAGCATTCATAAGAAGCTGAACACTGAAACTAATCAGAATGAATACTTTGAAAAGGTATCGAATTTTATCAAACGTAACTATAAGCTTGGGAAGCGGTATTTGATTGTTTTACAAAAAGAGTTCGTGTTATCTGATAACGGTGATGAAGGTGGCTTTATTCGTCAACTCAGGCAAGTTGGATTCACTGACATTGCTATTGGAGGTGAATATAATGACGAAACTATATCGGTTAACTGGTATGGGAATCTGATAGGTAAGAACACATGGCGCGACTTCGATTGCTGTTACTTGCTTGGTACGCCTAATCCACGTTTTGAGTCTCATATCATACATTTGTGTCAGTACGCAGATAAGCATGATTGGAGAATTGGATTAGGTGTTGTTAAGAACGGGAAGACTAAATCCTTCAAAAATGCTGACCTAGAGAAAATTAGGCAATCCACAATCATATCTGATATGTATCAGACAGTGAAGCGGGTACAGCGTAATCCTAAGCCCAAAGCAGAAATATACATAGTGACAAGCGAAGAAGAGGTTTTTAACGGAGTAGCCAAGCAATTGAAACATATCAAGATAGCTAGGCCAATCCCATTAACTGTAGATGATTTTGTTAGCAGACATGAATTAAACGATGCTTCAGGATCATCAAATGAAGATACAATGACAGAGAAAATTGTAGATTGGTTACTTAAACAGCCACCGGGAACGTATCTAAAGAGAGATATAGCCAAGCAATTCAATATAAAAAGCAGTCATTTTTCAAGATATATCAATAAGGACTTAAGCCTAGTTCGATCGTACATAAGCACAAAACAGATTCGAATTGAATACCGCTCTATTATCAGGTTGTGATCTTTCAACTACTTATGCGAGGGAAGGATATTAGAGAAAACATTTCCAATACCTTGTCTCTCCTCATACGAGGATATACTAATTTAGATTATTGAACTTGATCGAATACTAATCTATCCAATCCCCCTATATATAATATATAGAAAAATGGCGGGATTGGTAAAAAACTCAATGTTTATCTATGTTTTTTACACATTTATTTTTATGAGTTATAGTCAAAAACATGCCTTTTTCGCCTATATTTCAATCAAACTTTTAATTACAATAACGAGATTGGTGAAATGTGTAAATCGGGTTAATTGAGTTTCATAATTATGTACGCATTATTTAGTTTGAACATGGATTATCTGAAACGTTGGATGGGATAAGGTTTAAAGTAAACAAATGAGCAACATAGCGTATGCTGTGAAGCAAATGTTGGAACACGACCCGATAAGGGGAGTTTTCTAATCGTTACCGTTGCAGAAGTAGAAAATAGATGTGGAAGCTGATTTTGATTCCATTGCTTTGTTGTACATAAATTTTAGGGATTATAGTCACAGAGCCAGATTAGTTGACAGGGAGATAACAGAACAGGCAATGGATTGACGTTTGGCTTGTCTTTAGTGCGTCCATTAATAATCTATAGGAAATTAAGATGCTTCGTTTTGGGATGGGTATTTGTATAGGAAGGATAACACCTGTTTATTCATAGATAAATATATAGGGTTATGAGCGTTAAAATTGATTTAGGGACTCACCTTTACGTTTTACATATAGCCGCATAGACTTACCATAGAGGAGGTTTAATGAAGGGGGGATGTGGATTGAGCTAGTGTTGGATTGGCTTCACATGAAGTAAAGCAGACTCTATACAAAATAATACATATAAGAAGGAGCAGCGATTAAATGAATAGTACAATAAATATCCCTGTTAAAATGCAGGTTGATGCAGGTGTAATGTATGAAAGATTCTTGAAAATTATCGAAAGAACAGAAGACGCTATGCAAAAAGTAGACTTTTCTATTAATGATGAATTGCAAATGCTACGCAACATAGGGAAACAAGTGGCAGAAAGCATGACAGTTCAATTAAAGAAGATGATTAATAGTTCTATTGATTTAAATTTAACTCTAAGCGATTTGGAGAGTTTTACAGGAGTTTTTGATAAATATATTGATCAACAAGAAAAGCTCATAGATGATTACTTAGATTTAATGAATAAATTTTGTAGAAAATAATTCGATAATCTAGGAAGTACTAGCAAGTAATTAATACATATACGAGGAGAAATGAAATGAACAAAAACTTTGAGATTAAACAAATGCTCAACGAGCTTGATGACTGTATGATGCAGATGATTAGTGCTTTCGAGGATTTAAAGAAGATCGTATGTTCACAGTGTCTCAGTTTGGTCTGATTAGAAAGTCCAAGGAAGCGGTGGAATTGATTACTGATGCGTCTTTTAAAATACCAAAATCAAAGACAACCAACGCTATAATTTATTTGAATAACATGGTCAATAAGATTGATGAGTATGAAACAATGTTAAGGCAAGTTTTGAGTCAAGCCAAAAGTATCTGTACATATATTAGTGATAATTTAGATGGAATAACGAGACAATAAAAAAATGACTATGAGTCTAAGAAGAACATGATGTGTGATCCTACCATAAATGACAATGGAAACCGATAAAAACTTAGCTTAATAGGATCAAGAGAATTTTAGAAAGTGTCAATTATCAAATAGATTGAAGTAGTTGTTTGAGAAAAAGATGCTTGGTTATTCGATGATCAATATGTGATAAATGTTATATTTTATAACAAAAAAAATCATTAATGTATCTTATTGGGGATTGTATATTTATCCATTAGTGAATTAAATATACAATTTTCTTAGTTGATTTAATTTATTAGTGTTTTAAAAAAAAGAAGAAATGGGGAATGAATTCATGAACACAGTAATCAAAAAAACAGCGTCTGCATTACTTGGTTTAACACTACTAATTCCAGCAGTACCTACATTTGCTGCAAGCGACGTAGCGAACTATGAGAATGCCAATCAAGCCATCTCACAGACACGGATTTCAATACCAGCAGAAGTCGTTGGGCTTGACCGTTACATCGTGAGACAAGATGATGGAACATTATATTTAAATGCTGAAACTGTTGTGAAAGCTGGCTATAACGAAAACGCTATCAAGGGTATTATATCTCATCTAAAAGATATTAATGAAGGTGTTTTAGAAGGTAGATATACAACTGATAAAAATTTAAATATTAATACAGTAGGCACCTCGTCAAATTCAATTACTGCATCAGGAGGAGTAACTAAGATGGTTAACCATTGGTATGGATGGGAACTATATTTAAACGCCAATGACACAGCAAGGTTACAAAATGATTTATCTAATGCGAGTTGGTTAGCTGGAATACCTGGAATAGATGCTGCTTTACCATACGTGAGTTTCGGCCTATCAACTTATGAAAGAGCAATAAACGCAGCTGCCCAAGGTGGAAGAGGGATTATTATTGTGCAAAATAACAATTGGCAGAACCCAGATTTACCAATATTCGCAGTTTTAGCTCAATAAGAAATAAAAGAATAGTTGCAATCAATAAAAAAATTTGAACAGTTCTTCGTCGTATATACATATTTGAATTTGAACTTAGAAGGATTGTTCAAATTTTTACATTTTGGATCTCCGATTATTTCATTACAAAATTGTTAATCTATGAAAAATGTATTTCATTTTACATCCATCAATTTTAAGGAGTGCTTACATGGCATATCGACTAAACTTAAAATTGTCCATGTTGCATTTAGCATTATCTTTACTAGTAGGATTAGTGCTATTTATCGACTTTACACAATTTGGATCAATTTCAATCTCCAATTTATCTCTTATGGTTGTTTCTCCTGGTTTGTTATCAGGGATTCAACTTTATTTTAATTACAAAACCAAACAATCTATTATATGTAATTTGTTTGATGCATGTATACACTACTTGTTTTATATAATACCTTTGTTGATTTTTATTGTTTCTTCAGGAATTAACATACGTGATGTGTTGTCGTGTATAGTCATTTCTATCTTTTGCTTCTTGCTAGCCTTTCAATTTTATATTGTGAAGAATATTCTTAAAAATATATATATAAGGATTTTAATGGTTTTTATTACGATAAGCGGTTTTGTAAGTCCATTATTCGGTATTTTTACTTATTTAGAAGCTGCTCTTATTACACCTGTTATTGCCTACGCTACATCTTTATTGTTGATATCATTTGTTAATCGGCAGAAAAAAATTAGATATTAATATAAAATTAAAATAAAAAAAACTTGCCTTAGCATATGAGCATGTTACTGAATTTGATTGAAATGTTAAAATTGTACAATGGGGTTGCAGTGCACCTCTTAGAATAGATATTAGATAAAACCCTTGGGTTGTTTGATCTTTACTGTAAGGGGTGCACTTTTTGTGAAGAAAACACAGTTAATTCAGAGGATTAAATTATATAATTACTATCCAGTGTATAGTTTGATGGAAAATGAGAGAACGGTACAGGGGCAGATAGAATGTCTTACATGAGATCTGAAAAGATGGAATCATTTTCAAGTTATGATAAGAATTACTTACATATATTGGTTTGAGAAATGAACAGAGCTTATGTGCTATATTCCAGCTACAGAAGCAATGATAAGAACGGGAAGTATTTCGAGCATCGTTTGTTAGATAGGCTTCAACAAGAAGATGGCTTTTTGAGGGTTTATAAAGAACAGATAAATAGGAACATCAAGTAATGGAATGAGAAAAAGAGAGTAAACGCCACACACTAGGTATTACTGTAATATATGGAATCTGAATTGAGTTTCTCTATTTCGGTGTACATAAATCTATAGACATTTAGATTCTGTATCTTGGCAGGTGGGTGTATTGGGGAGATACTTTTTAGATGATAGAATAAGAACATAAGCATCAGAATTAATTTAAAGTATCAACTAAATGATCATCTCTAATCACCTCATATCAGTAGACTAAAGAGAGTACCACTATGAGGTATTTTTACAAGCGCATTTAGTTGGCAGATTGAAAATAGGGAGAGTGCTGTTTCTTGGTCAAAATGAAATTTTTGTTGATCTGTCTTTAGTGCATCCATTTTATGAATAATCCATAGGGAATCGCGATGATTCGCCTTGGATAGGGTATTTGTATGGGGAAGAACAATAACTCTTATGCATAGATAATAGTATAGGGATTATAGTGCTAAAATTAATTTGGGGACTCATCTTTACGTTCCCCATGCAAGCAGCATAGACTTACCATAGAGGCGGTTTGTAGATTAGATGAAATGAAGTAGCCGATTTCTTCTACCTGTTTTATATTCTTTAATGAGGTGGTTATTATGGAAGGTAAAAAATTTGTTCTTATGCTTTTACTTTTTTGCTTGTTCGGTATTATAGGACTAATCGCTTTAATGTATGGATTCCTCTGGTTAGTTTTCAACGGATAGTTTATAAAATTGGCATTTTATCAGTTGTTGTATTTAAAGAGTGACCAGCAGACTGAGCATGAACATAGAGTGGCTTCACACAGGCGTAAATGTTGTTTTAGGGCGTATATGGTTTCGATTAGCACAAGAGGGAAGACTATAAATTTGGAAGCTAAGAAGACAAGCTAGAGTCTATACATAAGAAGTTGAGAAATAGCACGGCAAAATTTATGAAGCAGTTAAACAAGGAATGGAATAGGACAAATTAAAACATACATAGGAGTATTTTGAGGTGAGCGTGATGACTAAAACGATGGAAAGCGGAAGAGTTATGATTGGTGTGACGGATATTATGCGTAAGATGGGAATCGGACGAGATAAGGCATATGAGTTAATTAAATCCAAGCAGTTTTACACCATAAAATTAGGAACCAGATATCTGGTGCATGAAGATGTGTTTGAAGACTGGATGAAAGGTCGGTTATAGCTGATTACAAGTAGGTTATAGGGAGGCTTTCATGTGGTATGATTACTTTTAGTCACATGCTTGACCTCCTTTCTTATTGTCACAAGAAGGGAGTTTTAAATGGCAGAACCTTTTGTTAATGAGAAGACAAAAAAATGGGATTTTGTTTTTGGTTATTACGATGAAACTGGGAAGAGACGGCAAATCCGCAGAAAAGGCTTTAAGACAAAACGTGAAGCAAATGATAAGATGATTGAGCTTCAGAATGATGTGAAGAATAAAGAATATATCAGGAAAGATAACACTACACTCAATGAGTTTATGGATTACTGGCTGGATAACATCCGGGTTCATGAATGTGGCGAAACAACGCTTTACAATAACAAGTTGTATTTCAAAAACCATATTAAGCCTAAATTCGGAAAAATAAAGCTGCAAAATTTTGATTTATTGAAATGTCAAAATTTCGTGAATGAGTTGCACAAGAAGAATTTTGCGAGGAATACAATAGATCGCATTACAACGATGGTCAAAAAAGTATTTGATAAGGCGATTGAATATGGATTCATCAAAGAAAATCCCATGCGAAAAGTGACACTTCCCAAGCGAATAAAAAAAGAAATGTCTATTTGGACGCTGGAACAAGTGAATCATTTTCTCCAATGTACCAAAGAAGATCGTTATCATTGTGTTTATGGACTCGCTTTATTAGCAGGAATGCGGCAAGGGGAGATTTTAGGGTTAAGATGGAAAGATATTGATTTTGAATCAAAGACAATTATCATTAGACAAACGCTTGCTCATTATGGAACTCGGATTAAATCTGGAGCTAAAACCACCGCTGGGGAACGTAAAATATCTATACCTAATCAACTGATTGCGATTTTAGAAGAACAGCGTAGGCTACATGAAGTTTTCAAAGTGAAGTGGAAAAGAGAGTTTGGAGACGGTTTTGTCGATATGGATATTGTCATTTTCAATTTAAAAAATGGTAAAACGGTGTTCCCTGCTAATTTGTCCAAGGCTTATAAAAGGGATGTCTTAAGTGCCAAGCTCCCTCATATTCGCTTTCATGATATGAGGCATACCCATGCGACGATGCTGTTGGAAAAGAAAATGAATGTCAAAGTGATTTCAGAGAGATTAGGTCACAGTAAGATATCTGTCACGCTGGATACGTACAGTCATGTACTTCCCAGTATGCAACAAGAGGTAGCCGATGAGCTTGAGCAGATGATCATGTTGTGATTCCTGTGACCTTTTTGTGACCTCAATGATTTGTTGCTTAAAAACTGTTGATATAAAGGGCTTTTTTGAGGGTTCACATCATGTGTGGTGCACTGGATGTTGGACTGCTCAATGAGCGGCTGGCGGATCGGAAAATTCTTGCCGCACGAGCTGTGGGGGTAAAAACGCTGAAAGAATTGTTGGAAGCGCCGATGGAATCGGTGACGACAGAAGCGGAGCAGCTGGGGATTAAGCCGGGGATGCCAGGCTACGAAGCATTATTGAAACTGGTGTAATGAAGCCTATGTGCACATGTTGTATAAAAGTAGAGGAACAAGAAACGAAAAAAACCGGACTTTTTGGCTCCGGTTTTTTTCTATGAAAAGTTTTTATTCTATCGAGTAGAATTCTTTCAATTATATACGAACTATATGACCTGCAAGAACAATTATTCAGCAAACAAATTGGTCAGGTTCTCGCTAAAGGGTGCTTGTACAATTCCTTTTTCGGTAATGATGGCGGTAATGTACTCATGAGGTGTAACATCGAAAGCTGGGTTGTAGACTTTGATGCCCTGCGGGGCGGTCCTTTTACCAAAGCTTTCGGTAACTTCCTCCGCAGAACGCTCCTCGATTGGAATATCTGCGCCTGTTGCGGTCTGCAAATCAATGGTAGATAGTGGGGAAGCGACATAAAAAGGAATGCTATGCGCCTTCGCTAGCACAGCTAGACTGTAGGTACCGATTTTGTTGGCCACATCGCCATTAGCAGCGACTCTATCTGTGCCGACAATAACGGCCTGTACCCATCCTTTGGACATCACCATGCCCGCCATATTGTCACAGAGCAGGGTGACATCAATGCCTGCCTGCTGAAGCTCGAAAGCGGTCAGGCGCGCCCCCTGCAGCACGGGGCGGGTTTCGTCGGCAAATACTTTGAGGTGAATGCCGTTCTCCTGCGCAAGGTACATCGGCGCGAGCGCTGTTCCGTATTTCGCTGTCGCCAATCCGCCTGCATTGCAGTGAGTGAGTACGCCCATCCCGTCCTCGAACAGAGGTAAAGCATGGATGCCGATCTGGCGACATACTTCTTCATCCTCTGCCTGAATGGCTATGGCTTCACGCTCCAGCCCGGCATTCCAGTCTTCGACCTGACCTCTGCTAGCTTCAACGATGAGTTCCCCGGCCCGCTTCTTCATGCGGTCCAGGGCCCAGAAGAGGTTCACGGCTGTCGGCCGTGAGGTAGCCAAATGTCCGCACACGGCATGTACATGCTCCAGCCACCCAGCAGCGTCGGTGCCGTCGTAGGCGGTAGCTCCTAGCACAACGCCGTAGGCCGCAGCCATCCCGATGGCAGGCGCACCGCGTACCTTCATGGCATGGATGCCGTCCCATACTTCCTCGGCCGTGAATAAATCCAGCATGACAATCGTTTCGGGCAGCAGACGCTGATCCAGCATGGACAAATGGTTACCTTTCCACACCAGCGAAGATAGAGCCTGACTGGACACTGCAGTTTTCCCAGAGGTTACGGGTGCCAATTCTTTCTCTTCACTCATATTCATTAAGCTCCTTTAGTTTGGGCAGCTGTTGCTGTCCGAACAATGTCTCCCAGTTCCCGAATCGAATGAAGCTGGCGATTGCGAAGAACCAAGGATTTACCGATAGATAACGCCAGACGTTCCGCAGCTTCCTTGATAGCAGGATCGGCAATGGTGTCGATATCTGCCACATGCGACAGGCTGATGATACGGCGAATCACTTTGCAACCTGCAAAACCAATCGTATCTTGCAGTACTTTCTGGAGATACAAGTCCTGATATCCAGCTGTACGTGCCATATGGTCGGTTACATGCTCGTCCCACAGTTTACGGAACCTACCCTCAAACTGCTCCCATACCTGAATGGCAGTCTCCAGAAGCCAGTCACGTCTTTCCTTTAGAGCTTTCTCGCCAGAGGTCCATCCGGGTTGTGCTGCGTAGTTCAACAGCAGATTGGCGATCACCGCTCCGATATCAAAGCCCATGGGTCCGTAGTAGGCAAATTCAGGATCAATGACTTTAGTCGATTCGGTCGTTACGAAAATGCTGCCAGTATGAAGGTCACCGTGCAGAAGCGCTTCGGTTCGTGTCAAAAACTTTTCTCGCAGCAAAGCCACTTCCAGGTGAAGCACTTGATCTGTACGTAATGCATCTGCTTCGTCTTCGATGTAGGCACCATAGTTGTTATTATCTGAGAACCGATACGGTTCATCCAGAATCAGATCTTCAGTTATTTTGCAGAGATCTGGGTTGATAAAGCGTTTAACCAGGTCTTTTTTATCCTGCTGATTCATGCCCAAATCTGAGGTGAAGAAGAGCGTGCGTGCCAGAAACTCCCCAATATGATTAGCGAAATATGGATAGGTGTTTCCTTCTATTAGTCCCTTGCGCATGATGGTGTGTGAGCTAAGATCCTCCATCACGGTCAACGCAAGCTCATCGTCATACGCCAGTACCGCAGGAACCAATTCGGGGCAAATGTAGTGTTCCTGCTGAAGTGCCTCGCGTTCAATACGGGCACGATCCAGTGAAAGCGGCCAGGATTCACCCACAATTTTTACATAGGGAAGTGCCTGCTTGGCAATGATACTCTTGTTAGATTCAGAATCCGTAATATGAAAAACCAAATTTAAGTTACCATCACCGATTTCTCGGCATTCCAGACGGGCTTCCTGACTAAAAAATCCGGGGATGTTCTTCACGAATTCGATTGCTTCTTCAGTCGTTAAAGGATGATATTGGGACAACGAAGTCACCTCCATAAAATGTGCGCATGTAAATAGTTTGAAAAATATCACAAGATTAAACCAAGTATTTTGATAGGATAGAGAAAGTATAACGAAAATCATTGAAGTTTTGTACATTTTTTTTATGGGGATTGAAAGAGGAAGAAAGGAGTACTCTTCTTTTTGTTTCGACTCCGTATAGTAAGGGTAAATATGAAACAGACGTCCGGCAGGTGATATTAGGATGCCCGCTGGCGTCTTACCGTCAGCAATGACGGTGATGGATACGTAAACGTTCCTGAAAATCAATTTGATGAAAAAGGAAGGGATTATGATGGCTAAAACAACAAGTAACTCGAAAAATACGCAAACCAAATCGGTGGAGGAACTTTTAAACCGTCAAGTCGCTAACCTCAATGTGTTATATGTAAAAATTCATAACTATCACTGGTATGTGAAAGGCTCCAGTTTCTACACACTCCATGTTAAATTTGAAGAGTTATACAATGAAGTGACATTGAAAATGGATGAGATCGCCGAGCGTTTGCTCGCGTTGAAAGGTTCTCCTTCCGCAACGTTGAAGGAATACCTGGAGCTGTCGTCGATTCAGGAAGCAAACGGCAACGAAGATGCTCCCAAGATGGTACAAACCTTGATCGAGGATTTTGCAACTGTATGCGAGGAGTTTCAGGAAGGTATCGAACTGGCGGAAAGCAATTCCGACCAGCCAACTGCAGATTTGCTGATTGGTTATAAAGCGGATCTGGAGAAACATATGTGGATGCTTCGCTCTTATTTGGGCTAATTGGCAGAATTTCGCTCCATCACTCAATGCCTAGTTCGGTGAATTTAATTCCACTCCATAGTGATGGGGTTACGCTCTGAAATGAACCCTTTACATGTAAAACGCTACTGACGTCATGCTGTCAGTAGCGTTTTTATGGCTGAAAAGAGATCATGTATCTCATGTTTTTTGTGCAAATTTATAATTAAATAAACATTCGCAGGATGTAATTTGCCATTTGTGTGCTTGGTAGGGTGAACATTTTATGAAGAAAGTTGGATAACGTGTGTCTGTTGGTTGCACCCTTGAAGATATTTATTATAAAATAACTTGAGAATCATTGAGAATCAGTTTAGAATGATTATAAATAAATTTTTAAATATTACTTGAAATCAGGGGGCTCCCCTGTTTAAATATACTTTCTGATTTCGACACCACACTACATTTTTTGGAGGGTATTGCGAATATGGCTACAAACTTTAAGATTGAAGGTCTCAAGGCGACCATTGAAGGCAAGGAAATTTTGAAAGGTATTAACCTCGAAATGAAGGGCGGAGAAATCCATGCCATCATGGGTCCTAACGGTACGGGTAAAAGTACACTCGCGTCTGCTTTGATGGGTCATCCTAAATATGAAGTCACAGATGGTAAAGTAACTTTGGATGGAGAAGACGTACTGGATATGGAAGTGGATGAGCGTGCACGTGCAGGATTGTTCTTGGCGATGCAGTATCCGAGTGAAATTGCAGGGGTAACGAACTCTGACTTTTTGCGTAGTGCAATCAACGCTCGCCGTGAAGAAGGACAAGAAATCTCCCTGATTAAGTTTATCCGTCAAATGGAAAGCAAAATGAAAGAGCTTGAAATGAACCCAGAGTTTGCTCACCGTTACCTGAACGAAGGCTTCTCTGGTGGTGAGAAAAAACGGAATGAAATTTTGCAAATGATGATGATTGATCCGAAAATCGTCATTCTTGATGAAATCGACTCCGGTTTGGATATCGATGCTTTGAGAATCGTGGCTAGCGGTGTCAATGCTATGCGTTCCGAAGAGCGTGGTTTCCTTATCATTACTCACTATCAACGTCTGTTAAACTACGTTAAACCAGATTATGTACATGTGATGATGCAAGGACGTATTGTTAAATCCGGTGGTCCTGAGCTTGCTGAGCGTCTGGAAGCGGACGGTTACGATTGGATCAAGGAAGAACTGGGTATCGTTGATGAAACTGTAGGACAAGAGGCGTAAGCCGGAAGCGAGGAGGAAAACTAATGACTACACAAACAATCCTTCCGGTAGATTCCGAGCAACTGCGTGTTCTGTCCGAACGTAACGGCGAACCATCTTGGCTGGCCGAAGACAGACAAAAAGCACTTGAGCTTGCAGGCAAACTGGAGCTTCCGGTATTTGAAAAAACAAAAATCGAACGTTGGAAATTAAACGATTACGGTCAACATAAACAGAGCGAGGTCATTGCATCGGTAGGGCAGGTTCCTGCAGCCATTGCTGATCTGGTCAAAGAGCAACAGGAGGGCGGTCTGATTATTCAGCGCAACTCCGGCGCGGTATATGTGAAGCTGAGCGAGGAATTGGCGGCGCAAGGCGTCATTTTCACGGATTTACAAACAGCGGTTAAAGAGCATGCTGATTTGGTTAAAGCTCATCTGAACACAGTTATTAAGGCTGAAGAAAATTCATTGTCTGCATTGCATGCAGCACTCTGGAACGGTGGAGTATTTGCTTATGTGCCTAAAAATGTAGAGCTGAACGTTCCGCTTCAAGCTGTATTCCTGACGGACGATGCGACTGCAACATTTGCACCGCATGTGCTGCTCATTGTTGAAAGCCACAGTTCCGTGACTTACGTAGACAACTATGTATCTGCGGATTTGGCGGCACCTGTTCTTCATAACGGTGCGGTAGAAGTTGTTGCAAATGCAGGAGCTAAAGTACGTTATGCGACAGTTCATCAGTTTGGGGAGCAAGTAACGGATATTTCGATTCGTCGTGCCACGTTGGGAAATGACGCAGCTATCGAATGGATTGTGGGCGAAATGAACAACGGTAATACAGCAAGCAATACCATGTCCGTGCTCAAAGGCAATGGCTCCAATTCGGATGCCAAGATCATTGCTGTTGGTTCCGGCTCACAAAAGCTGAACTATACGACACAAGCACAGCATTTTGGTAAAAATTCCGCCAGTCAGATGATTACGCGCGCAGTAATGCGTGAAGAAGCCTCTTCCATCATTAACGGAATTACAAAAATTGAAAAAGGTGCTACCAAAGCAGACGGTCAGCAAACAGAACGTGTTCTGATGCTCAGCCCGAAAGCGCGTGGTGACGCTAACCCGATCCTGCTGATTGATGAAGATGATGTAACGGCAGGTCACGCAGCATCGGTTGGTCAGGTAAACCGTGAACAAGTGTATTACTTGATGTCCCGCGGGATTAGCCGTGCAGAGGCTGAACGTCTGATTATTTATGGCTTCTTGGCACCTGTCGTATCTGAAATTCCGCTCGAAGGACTTCAACATCAGCTGCAAAGCCTTGTTGAAAGGAAGTTAGGCCAATGAATACTGCATTGATCCGTGAACAGTTCCCGATTTTACATCAGGAGATTAACGGTCATCCGCTGGTTTATTTGGATAATGCGGCCACTTCGCAAAAACCGCTGGCGGTCATCGAGGCGATCAAGCACTACTACGAATATGATAATTCAAATGTTCACCGTGGTGTGCATACCTTGGGTAGCCGCGCAACGGATGCTTATGAAGGTGCGCGGGAGAAGGTAGCCCGCTTTCTGAATGCAAAGCGCAGTCAGGAAATTATTTTTACAAGAGGAACAACAACGGCGCTGAATCTGGTCGCTTCTTCCTATGGCAGATCTAATTGCCAGGCAGGTGATGAAATTGTCATCACACAAATGGAGCATCACAGTAATCTGATTCCGTGGCAACAGGTAGCCAAAGCCACAGGCGCGACTTTGAAATATATCCCGCTTCAAGAGGATGGTAGCGTTGATCTTGCTGATGTGGAGAACACGATTACAGAGAACACGAAAATTGTAGCGATTGCGCATGTCTCCAATGTGCTTGGTGTTGTGAACCCTGTCAAAGAGATTGCAGCTATTGCGCATCGCAAAGGCGCAGTCATCGTTATAGACGGTGCACAAAGCACACCACATATGAAAGTAGACGTGCAAGACATCGATGCTGACTTTTATGCCTTTTCGGGTCACAAAATGTGTGCTCCTACTGGGATCGGAGCACTGTACGGCAAGAAGGCGCTGCTGGAAAACATGGAGCCCATTGAGTTCGGCGGTGAAATGATCGACGATGTGGGATTGTATGAATCCACATGGAAGGAGCTGCCTTGGAAATTCGAAGGTGGAACCCCGATTATAGCCGGAGCCGTTGGCTTGGGAGCTGCCATTGATTTTCTGGAAAGCATCGGACTGGATGCCATTGCGCAGCATGAAAGCCGTCTGGTAGACTATGCTCTCAAACGTCTCCGTGAAGTGGAGGGGTTGACGATATACGGACCGGCTGAACGTCATGTCGGGCTCGTAACATTCAACCTGGATGATGTGCATCCGCATGATGTAGCTACTGTACTGGATAGCAAAGGGGTGGCTGTACGTGCAGGCCATCATTGCTGCCAGCCATTGATGCGCTGGTTGAAAGCCAGTGCGACTGCACGTGCCAGCTTTTACCTCTATAACACGGAAGAGGAAGTCGACGCTTTGGTCAGCGCCTTAATCCAAACAAAGGAGTATTTTGGCGATGCAACTTGATGACTTGTACCGACGCGTGATTATGGATCATTATAAAAATCCGCGCAATCGCGGACGTTTTGAGGACGATGCCGTTACGGTGGATTTGAATAATCCTACGTGTGGTGACCGGATTTCTCTTCAACTCAAAACGAAAGACGGCGTGGTCGAAGATGCCCGTTTTACTGGCGAAGGCTGCTCGATTAGTATGTCCTCAGCTTCGATGATGACAGAAGCGGTCAAAGGAAAAACGATTGATCAGGCACTGGATATGGCGAGCCGCTTCTCTTCTTTAATGAAGGGAGAAGCCGTCGAATTCGATGATTATGAAGAATTGGAAGCTTTGTCAGGCGTAAATAAGTTCCCGGCCCGCATCAAATGTGCAACACTGGCCTGGAACGCGCTGCGCAAAGGGATTGATGAAGATAAATAATTTAAATAGAACAGAGGAGGTTTGAGAAACATGGCCAAGAAAGCACCGGAAATGGAAGAGTATAAATATGGCTTTCGTGACGAGCACAAGTCCATTTTCCAAACAGGTAAGGGTCTCACTCCGGAAATTGTAAAGGAAATCTCCAAAATTAAGGATGAGCCAGAATGGATGCTGGAGTTCCGTCTGAAAGCACTGAAACAGTTTGAAAAAATGCCAATGCCAAACTGGGGCGGAGATATGGATGAACTGGATTTCAACGATATCCAGTACTATGTAAGACCTTCCGAGAAACAAGGGAAGACATGGGAAGAAGTTCCGACGGAAATTAAAGAAACCTTTGATAAATTGGGTATTCCTGAGGCGGAGCAAAAGTTTTTGGCTGGTGTATCCGCACAGTATGAATCGGAAGTTGTCTACCACAGTATGCAAAAGGAACTGGAAGATCAGGGCGTTATTTTCATGGATACCGATACGGCGTTGCGTGAGCATCCTGAGATTCTGAAAGAGTATTTTGCAACTGTTGTACCTCCTGCGGACAATAAGTTTGCAGCACTGAACAGTGCGGTATGGTCAGGCGGAAGCTTCATCTATGTACCAAAAGGTGTGAAATGTGAAGTTCCATTGCAGGCTTACTTCCGTATCAACTCGGAAAACATGGGTCAATTCGAGCGTACGCTCATTATTGCTGACGAAGACAGCTTTGTGCATTATGTAGAAGGCTGTACGGCTCCAATTTACAGCACGAACTCGCTGCATAGTGCGGTGGTCGAAATTATTTGTAAGAAGAACGCACGTGTTCGTTATACAACGATCCAGAACTGGGCACCAAACATCTATAACCTGGTAACCAAACGTGCGGTTGCGGAAGAAAATGCAACGATGGAATGGGTCGATGGTAACATCGGTTCCAAGTTGACGATGAAGTATCCAGCCGTTGTATTGAAAGGCCGTGGAGCGAAAGGGATGGTCTTGTCCATCGCTGTTGCAGGCAAAGGCCAGCATCAGGATGCAGGTGCGAAAATGATTCACTTGGCACCAGACACCACCTCCACAATTGTATCCAAGTCGATCAGTAAGCACGGCGGTAAAGTAACGTATCGCGGATTAGCTTCATTCGGTCGTCAGGCTCAAGGTGCAAAATCGAATATCAAGTGTGATACGTTGATTTTGGATAATCAATCAACTTCAGATACTATTCCTTATAATGAAATTATGAATGACGACATCACGCTTGAGCACGAAGCAACAGTTTCCAAGGTATCGGAAGATCAGCTGTTCTATCTGATGAGCCGTGGTTTGACTGAAGCAGAGGCAACGCAAATGATCGTTATGGGCTTTATTGAGCCGTTCACCAAAGAACTGCCGATGGAATATGCGGTAGAGATGAACCGTTTGATCAAGTTCGAAATGGAAGGTAGTATTGGTTAAAACGCAGTAACCCTTGGTGTGACAGGTTCTTAAGGTAATCTAAAGCTGTTAAATTGGAGTCTTGCCGATTTGTGCTGACTCGGATTTCCTACTAGTATAGGAGGCGAACTTTTTAAGTTCGTCTCCTTTTATTTTTTCGACTGATGTGTAAATACATGTCTGTGATAATTTTTTGACTCCCTTGTGTCCAAGTCATTTAGGCACGTATTTTTTACTCACACCAGCCTCCAATAAAGTGCATGAGTGTGTCTGAGGGCGTGCGGTGAGCGAATTTGGAATGCTCTCATGAATTATATCTTTAACTTCCAATGAAATGAGGTTTTTAAATGAATTTCGATCTAAGAGGACCAGAATCTATGACACCGCAGGTAAATGAGTGGCTAATGAACTTCCTAACAAAGCGAATGACAAAAGGAGCACAGTATAAAGTCCTACTACCCTTAATTGGTCGGCAAAAAGCCGAAGCCGCCCCAAAATTTGGGACAGCTCCTCCTGCTACATATTATTTATCTGAAGTTTTATGGTCTAAGTCATGATGTAATTCGGTTGCTGGTATTTTGGCACTGTAGATTTGACCTTTGGCAACAGGGTTAGAGATGTATACATAGCTCCCGCTTCCATCCGGCGCACTTCCTGTTGCCCACAAACCTTCACTGGATTCTTCGCCTTCAGACAAATTCCAAAACTCATAAGCTTCAGGCTGAGACTCTTGCTCTGCTTCAGGAGGAAAAGAAGCGGGGACCACAACACCGTTTTTTTCTTCCAATTCTTGGATTGCCGCCATCCATTGATATTGGTGATAGCGGTCACGTGCTAGCATTTTCCGTAGTGTAGCTCTGACGCTTTCATCTTGTGTCATATGATATAGCCTTGCTACCTGCAATCGACCCTGACTCTCTGCGTGCAAATTGGACCGCATATCCGCCAATAGGTTGCCACTTGCAACGATATAAGAGCCGTTCCATGGAACTCCATTAGAATTACTAGGTAATCCGCCAAGACCGCTGACCAGCAAGTGCTGCGGGTTAATTCCCCCCATAATGGCAGCTGTAACAGGGTCTTTTGCAGCTTGTTCTTGATCTTCTGGTTTAGCTCCATCAAGTAGTTGACTAATTAAAGCACACAGCATCTCCACATGCCCTACTTCTTCAGTTCCAATGTCCATTAGCATATCTTTATATTTTTCCTCACCGCGGCAGTTAAACCCTTGAAATAAGTATTGCATCATCACGGTCATTTCTCCAAATTGCCCTCCCAAAACTTCTTGTACCTGCCGGGCAAAAAGAGGATCAGGACGCTCCACTTTCACTTCAAACTGCAGCTCTTTTTGATGTCTAAACATAATTACTCCTCCTATAGTTAAAGCAGCTTAGTGAATTCTAACTGTATTTAACCTTTTCAAGATGTAATAAAACGAGGATCAGCATAACAACATTCTGATAGGAGTTTTTATATTTAACTATCTGTTTGTTTGGTTTGTATAAAAATTATTAAAGAGGGAAGCATATGTTTCACTTTAAAATAAAGAGTTCAAGGAGGATTTTTGCATTGTATTTTTATAAAGAAGATTTAATTAACTTAATAGTACCTGATAAGCCCGACCCTGCTGCTGCTAAAGTGATTCAAGAAGTATTAGGTGGTCGCTTCGGAGAAATGCGTACCATGATGCAGTTTTTCTTTCAAAGTAATAATTTTCGTGGTAATGCTGTGCAGTATAGGGATTTGATACGGGGAGTTTTTCTAGAGGAGCTTAGTCATGTTGAACTGGTCCAACATACTATAAATCAACTTCTGACTGGCTCAGGCGCAGACCAAGCCGGCGATGCTGGAATTGATCATGCTCCTTTAGATGAGGCGATAAAACACGCAAATCCTCATCATTTTATTATGGGAGCTCAAAGTTCCTTACCTGTTGATGCAAGTGGAAATCCTTGGCTAGGTAGTTATGTTTATTCCCACGGCAATCTGATTAGTGATTTGCTTGATAATCTCGTACTCGAATCTACAGGGGTTCTGCAAAAATCCCGAATTTACGAAATGAGCTCGAACAAAACATTCCGGGAAACGTTGGCTTTTTTGATTGTGCGGGATAATGCTCATCAAAATGCGTTTGCCAAAGCTTTAGAGACACTTGGAGTTGATTGGGGAAAATTGTTCCCGGTTCCAAACTACGATATTAACAAGTATCCAGAATGCCGGAAGTATGTTGAAATGGGCTTTCACAATGCACAGTTTAATTTTCGATTGGATTCTACCCGTATTGGAGAAATATTCAATGGGCAAACTCCAAGCAGAAACGGTGGGGATTTGAGTGTAGTGGATCCTCCAGAAGGGTTTCCTCTTCCGTATATGCCTGAATTGCCTAATGAACATAGCCCAGGTCTGCATGATCTTAACACTTAGGTTTAAACAAATAAGTAAGGATAGTAGCTAGGTTAATGTCCGTAACATAAAAAGAGGCTGTCCTTCGTAAAGAACCTACGAATCAAGGACAGTCTCTTTTTATTCGCGTAGCCTGTAATTCGGCATAACATTTCGTTCTACCGAAGTAACGCCGGGAGGCAGTAGTAGCGGATCAGGATTCCAAATAAATTTCATCAATGGATACATGGCGTTCTCTAGACAAATCTACATATTCATTATCGGTAATTCTCACTAAGGGTCTGAAGTAATCAGCAGGATTGTTTAGAATAATCGTTCCTGTCTGACCTGTAGTCAGCAGAACCTGCTTATTAATGAAATTAGGAAGCATGTGTCTGATGAACACTTGGGTAGCTTCTGGGTTTAGATGTCCAAAACTCATGCTGTGCAGCTCACGTAATACGGTGAGCAGCTCCTGCTTCGTCTGGTACACACGATTGGAAATCATCGCGCTATACACGTCGGCAATAGCTGTTATGCTGGCAAAAGGATGAATATCTTCCTTGAACAGTCCATGGGGATATCCACTTCCATCTTCACGCTCGTGATGCTGCAGGGCGACAATTGCAGAAATCTCATCGCTGGTTGAATTGCGAATAATATCATAGCCATATAGCGAATGTTTTTTCATCTCATGGAATTCTTCGGGTGTCAGTTTATCCGGTTTGTTCAAAATTTCATCCGGTATCATGGACTTGCCTATATCATGTAAATATCCAGCTTTACCGGCGGCATATGCTTCTTCTTCCGTATATCCAAGCCATGTGGCAATGTAATATGACAGTACGCCTACTTGGAGAGAATGATTATAGGTATAGTGATCTCCCCGTTCCATAATTAATAGCAGAGATACGACATCTTTTTGACGAGCCAGCTCTGAAACGAGAGGGCCGAACAGCTCATCCACTCGATATTCATCAAATTTTCCAGTTGAGGAGGCTTCGAGAAACATGCTTTCAAAGCCACTGATCGTCTGCTCCATGAGAGGAACGGCACGTTTGAGGGACTCGGGGGAAGCTGGGACATCGGGGGCAAAGTCAACCGGAATGCTCGCTGAACCGGCATCAATGTCGATATAATCGACACCGTGCATAATGAGTTTGGAAATATCGTCATGCTGTAGCTCGGTGCCCTGAATCATGACAGGTACACCGTGCCCATTGTATGTATCGGATTTGAGGCGATCTCCCGGTTTGGCATCGGTAACGTGTACTCTCATGCGCTAACCTCCTTATTGTCGTAAATTTGTCGAAAATACGAAACAAACTTAATATATCAAGAATTAAATGGGATGACAACGACTAATTTACTATTATTCCAAGCTGTAAAATAGGTCCCAGGAACCCGTTTCCTATCAGATACCTACAGTAGATAACGTCAATACTTTTCACTATGTTTATGATATGAGATTGCCCAGAGACTACAGCGAAGCTTAAGGACTATGTCCACTCATATGTACCATATTGCTAAATAACATGGTATGCTTAAACATTAGAAGCTCCAAAGTCGATATATATAAAGTATAGAGGAGGGCGGTTATGGAGATGACGACTCGGCAAACGTTGACCATTTTGCATACCAATGATATCCATAGTCATTTTGGCAGTATGCCTTCGATAGCCGCGATGATCGATGAACGAAGAGCCGCATCACGGGATGCGCTGCTTGTGCTCGACATAGGAGACCACATGGACCGGATGGCCCCCGAAACGGAAGGAACGCTCGGTGGGGCAAATGTGGATGTGATTAATCTAACAGGATACGATGCAATTACGATCGGTAACAATGAGGGACTGACTTTTACCCCGGATATGATTGAACAGGCATATGCGGGGATTCATTGTCCGGTCGTATGCGGCAATATGACAGAGCGTGCCACGGGGATGAGCCCTTCGTGGATGAAGGAATCCCTTATCGTAGATAAAGCAGGAATTAAGGTGGGTTTACTTGGTGTGACGGCTCCTTTTGTAGAGTTTTATCAATTGCTGGGTTGGGATGTGCTCAATCCGTTTGAGGTGCTGGGGAAGCAGATCGCGGCACTGAGAAAGCAGGTTGATGTTTTGGTTGTGATGTCGCACCTGGGTCTACCTTCCGATAAAAAATTAGCGTCGCAGTTTCCTGAAATTGACGTTATCCTTGGAGGTCACACCCATCATGTGCTGGAAGAACCGCTTTGGATCGGAAAAACAGCTTTATGTGGGGCGGGTAAGTTCGGAACGCTGCTGGGTGAAGTGACACTAAGTCGTAACAATAGCCTCGAACCGTTTCGAGTCACGTCGGGCGGCGTAGTTCCTGTGGATCAGACACTACTGGACGAAAAAGTGGCATCGGCCATTGTGGTGCATCGCAGACAAGCAGAGCGCGCCATGGAGAACACAGTTGCGGTGACGGATCGGAAACTGGAGATCGCATATGATCAGGAATCCCCTTTCGGGAATATGCTGGCACAAGCGGTGTCCCATTTTACAGGAACAGAAATTGCCCTCGTCAATGCGGGACAACTGCTCGGCCCATTACCTCAAGGGGATATCAGCAAAGGAATCCTACATTCCTTATGCCCTTCGCCGATTAATGCCTGTGTTATGAAGTTGCGGGGAAGAGATATTCGGTTGGCGCTGGAGCAGTCCTTGCTGCCTGAATTTACAGACAAGCCCATGACGGGCTTTGGCTTCAGAGGCAAAGTGCTTGGCACGATGTGTGTGGAAGGCTTGGCCATTCAGTATGACCCTGGCCGTGCTCCTTATGAAAAAGTGACGGACATTCGTGTAGCGGGTCAACCTTTGGAAGAGGATGAGGAATACACAGTGGGCACGTTGGATATGTTCACTTTCAAAGCAGGTTATGAGGTGCTTGCGAACGGAACAGATCTCCGATTTATGCTTCCAGAATTTTTACGGGATATGATTGAAATGGAGTTGAAGCGTCCGGGCGCGATGGAAGAATGTTTTGCAGCTAGGTGGCTTCAGGTATCAAAACAATCGGGAGAGGATTAAGCTGCGACTGGTACCTGTTACATTATTGAGAGCCGGCATGAAGCTGGGCAAAAAAATATACAATGAAAACGGAATGGTGCTGCTCTCGGAAGGTGTTGAGCTTACTTCGCGATTGATTGAACGTCTAGGCCAAGTCGGTATTGGATATGTATACATTGAGGATGCTGTGACTGAAGATATCGTCATTCCTGAGATGATCCATGAACAGACAAGGGCCGCGGCGCTACAGGAAATCAAAAAGCAGTTTCAAGGTTTATCATCCTACTCCGTAGATCATAAGCACAAATATTTTGGCAAGTCATTTTATAAGGTGATGGAATCCATTCTGGACGATATTGGAGGCCGTCAGGACGCCGTCATTATGTTGATGGATATCGGGGCCGCGGATCAGGATTTGTATCATCATTCTTTGAACGTATGTTTATATTCACTAGTACTTGGGATATCCAATGGCTACGATAATAACCAGCTCATGGAGCTGGGGATAGGTTCACTACTGCACGATATTGGTAAAATGAAAATTTCACCTCAAGTACTCTATAAGCCGGGTAAATTGACGGATGAGGAATATGAGCATATGAAAACACACACGGTGATCGGCTACAAGCTGCTCAAAGACGAACCTGGCATTCCCTTATTGTCGGCTCATTGTGCATTACAGCACCATGAGCGTATCGACGGCAGTGGATACCCACACGGTTGGAAAAAGGACCAGATCCACGAATATGCGAAATGGATCGGTCTGGCCGACTCGTACGACGCAATGACAGCAAGTCGGATATACAAACAGGCTTTGTTGCCCTATGAAGCGATGGAAGTGCTGTACGCCGGGGCAGGAACGTTATATGAGCAGCGAATGCTGGAAGCCTTTCGTGACTGTGTAGCTATTTACCCCCTGGGACTCTCTGTGGTGCTCAACACGGGGGAAGAGGGGGTCGTGGTGCGTATACATCCCAAAATCCCGCAAAGACCCGTCATTCGCATTGTAAGAGACCGGGATGGGCAGGAAGTGAAGGCACCTTATGATGTGGATTTGTCCGTATCCCTCTCGGTTATGATTACAAATACATTGGGTGCTACTGTCGCCCCTTTCGGAGGAGTACACGTAGATTAGCAGATGATGTGGAAGAAAGTATGCAGACACTTTACACATCATGATATGATAATTATACGTCTTTTGAGGTTAATAACAGAAATAAGGTGAAAACATAATGACAGTTCTACAAAATAACACGCTACCCCAAATATCGCCAACCTATGATCCGTGGGACCCGATTGTCTCACTGCGTACACATGGTCGTCATTTGCTTACGAGTGTGGAGATGACCGTAACGCATCTATGTAATATGCGCTGTGAGCATTGCGCTGTTGGCGATATGCTGGTTATGAAGGAGGCCCCTTTCCTTCCTCTAGACCTAATGCTGAAGCGTTTGGATGAAGTCGAGCATCTGGAGACGATCAGTATTACAGGTGGGGAACCTGCTTTACTCGATAAAACAGTGGATGAAGTAATCGTTCCACTGCTGAAATATGCCAAGGAGCGCGGTATTCGCTCGCAAATCAACTCCAATCTGACATTAGATATTCGCAGATATGAGAAGATGCTTCCTTATCTGGATGTGATGCATATTTCATTTAACTATTTGAATGCAGACGATTTTTATGAAGTGGGTTTTGCAAATACCGGCCGGCCGACTCCGCGTGCGGGTGCTGTTCGCCTGTATGAAAAAATGATGGAAAATGCCCGCAGATTGAGTGAAATGGGGATGTTCATTTCAGCTGAATCCATGATTAACTATCGGACACACACGAAGCTGGAGGGCATTCATCAATTAATCAACGAAATGGGATGCCGACGGCATGAGGTTCATCCAATGTATGCGTCGAATTTTGCCTCTGCTTTGCCTGTGCTTTCACTCGACGACATGCGGAACTCTATCCATAAGCTGCTGGATGTACGTAATCAGGACATGTGGATGTTGTTTGGTACATTACCGTTCTTTGCTTGTTCGGATCGGGAAGAAGACCGCAAACTGCTTCGACGCTTGCGTCAGGAACCGAATATTACGGTGCGTAATGATCCGGACGGAAGAAACCGTGTGAATGTGAATATGTTCACGGGTAGCGTGTATGTGACAGATTTTGCAGACATACCGGCTTTCGGAAATATTCAGGAAGATAGTCTGGACGATATTTTTGGTGAATGGCTGAATGAGCATCCGCTGAATCAGACTGTGAACTGTCATTGTGATGCCGCTGCCTGTTGTGGACCAAATCTGCTTGTGGCGGATATGTATTACAAAGGAATAGATTTTAAATCAAGAAAAGCATTACAACTATAGAAATGGGGAGTTCGTATTGGATGGTCATACCGAGTTTCATTGGGGATTGCTAGCTGTGAATCTCCTCTTGGTACTGCTGCTTGTCTTTCTAAATGGTGTATTTGTGGCCGCAGAATTTTCGCTGGTCAAAATGCGCCAATCCCGATTGACGCAGCTCCAAAGCGAGGGTCATCGCCTGGCAGGCTATGCGCTGAAGGTGAACCAAAAGTTGGATGCTTATCTGTCCGCCACCCAATTGGGCATTACGCTGGCTTCATTGGGCTTGGGTTGGATTGGAGAGCCAGCAATATCCGGCTACCTGATAGAGCCACTCATGCACAAACTCGGTGTAACTGACGGTACACTGATTACAACGGTATCTGTTATCGTCGGATTTTGCGTAATTACCTTTTTGCATATCGTATTGGGGGAACTGGCGCCAAAGTCCTTAGCGATTCAGAAGACCGAAGGTGTGGCGTTGTTTTTATCGGCGCCTTTGCTGCTTTTTTATAAGGTCTTTCTGCCTGTGATCTGGGTATTGAATGCTGCGGCAAACTTGCTGTTGCGCGCATTCGGCATTCAGCCGGCGAGTGAAGCCGAAGCGGCTCATTCGGAGGAAGAGATTCGTATATTGATGAATCAGAGCGCCAAAAGCGGTGTGATTGATAAGGACGAAATTAAGCTGATGGATAATATTTTTGATTTTTCCGACTTGCTTGCCCGTGAAATCATGCTGCCGCGTACAGACATGGATTGTTTGTATACGAATTTGACGTTTAAGGAAAATCTCAAGATCATCAGCGAGACCAAGCATTCCCGTTACCCGGTAGCGGTTGAGGATAAAGACCAGATTATCGGTTTTGTCCATATTACAGATCTTCTGCTAGCTGAGCAGGGAGAGCAATTGGATCTGGCTTCGGTGGTACGTCCTATTTTGAATGTGCCGGAGTCCATGGAAGTGAGTCACGTGTTGCGTCTTATGCAGAAAAAACATTCCCAAATGACTCTCGTGGTAGATGAGTACGGCGGAACGGCCGGGCTGCTGACAGCGGAGGAAATTTTGGAGGAAATCGTTGGGGATCTCTATGATGAATTTGAGGATGAACGCCCGAGTGTGGAAATGAAGGAGAACTTCATCTCTGTGGACGGTCGTATGCTCATTGAGGATGTCAATGATTTGACTGGAGTGAACATTGAAGACGACGAGGTGGATTCCATCGGGGGATGGCTGTTCAAGGAATTGGAGGGCATTCCGGTGAAAGGGAAGAAAATTGAGTTTTATAACCTTACCTTTGAGGTGGAGGAAGCAACAAGGCTTCGCATAATGAGAGTGAAGATTCACCGCAAGCCTGAGCCTGTGATTGAAGATGAGCTTTCAGGTATGTAAGTTATTATAGAGTGCTGAAGAAAGAGCTTTTAGATCCACGTACCGTGGTTTTAAAGGCTCTTTTTTGATTAGAAACAGTTCTATGGTTATTTTCTTGAACAATTATTTTTATCTGTGATTTTTTGTTCGAGACTTGGGCGATGCGGCATATGTTGAATAGTAAAACAGATGGATCAATCAAAGGAGGTCCCGGCCCGTGAAATTTCCACAGCAAGGTGAGTATGCCCCGTTTGTCGGCCCGTTCGATCCGTGTCCGCCCGTTCTGTGCAAGACTTATGTGCTTCCGCCAAACTTGTTTGTGCAATTTCAGCCCCCTGGTCTACCGCAATTCAGTCCAGATGAGGCGCTGACGAAGGGAACGCTATGGCCTTTGCTTTACAGCCCTTATGAGCCTAGGAGAAACCAGGGGGGAGGCGAATAGAATGGAGAATCCAAATCAGGGTCAGTCCCCATTCCAATTCCAGCAGCAAAATCAGCATGAGAGCGGGCAGCAACAGCCGAATCCATATCAAAGCCCTTATTCAAATCCGTATCCATACCAGAACCAGTATCAGAACCAAACTCAGGGCTATAGTCAAGCCGGAAACCCGGCCCAAGGCTGCACGCCCCAAACCAAGCCAGTTGATGCCCAGTTTTATGCGTTGCTGGAGAAGCTCCAAGCGGTGGATTTTGTGTTGGTGGAGCTGAATTTGTATCTGGATACGCACCCAGATGATTTACAGGCTATCGAACAGTTCAATAAACTGACGCAGGAAAGAACGGCGATTGCTAACGAGTATCAGATGCTATATGGGCCTTTACAAAATTTTGGCCGTGCCTATTCCAAGTATCCTTGGGAGTGGAGTCAATCCCCTTGGCCGTGGCAGGTCTAGGTAGGTATAACCTTTTATAAAGGAGGAACATGAATGTGGGTATATGAGAAAAAACTGCAATATCCCGTACGTGTCAGCAAATGTGATCCTCATATGGCCAAACTGCTTATGGAGCAGTATGGTGGAGCGGATGGCGAGCTGGCAGCGGCATTGCGCTATCTGAATCAGCGCTATACGATTCCCGATAAGGTAATTGGCGTACTGAACGACATAGGCACGGAGGAATTTGCGCATCTCGAGATGATTGCGACTATGATTTATAAGCTGACCAAGGATGCGAGCGTGGAGCAAATGAAGGCAGCTGGGCTAGGGGAATATTACGCGGCGCACGATCATGCGCTATATTATCAAAACGCAGGCGGGGTTCCTTTTACAGCGGCCTATATTCAAGCCAAAGGCGACCCGATTGCCGATCTATATGAGGACATAGCGGCAGAGGAAAAGGCACGAGCTACATATCAGTGGCTGATTGATCTGACAGACGATGTGGATTTGCAGGATAGTCTGAAGTTTCTGCGTGAACGTGAAGTGATTCATTCGCTGCGTTTCCGTGAGTCAGTGGAAATTTTGAAGGGGGAAAGAGACCGGAAGAAAGTCTTTTAAGGTATTTTGTAAGGAGGGCCATCTGCAAATGCAGGTGGCCTTTCTTTTTTAGGGTTAAATCTACATAGAAGCACCTGTCAGAGACAGGACAGGCGATATAGCTGTTCATAACCTCAAACAATCAACTCAAACCTATCCCCTAATATTAATTGCTTGGAACGATGGATTTTTTGGCCGTCTGGACTACAAACTGTGCTTTTAATACAAAGTAGAGGATAACCTTCCTCAATATTTAAATAGGTGGCTACATCATAGGAAGCAAACTCCATAAATATATATTTTCTTGATATTCCAAATGTAATCTTGTGTTTATTTTTTAAAATATCATAAAGAGATATATTATTTAAATCTTCTTGTAATAAAAAAGAAAAAGAAGAAGGGAAACGTGAATACTCTACAGATACCGGCACATTGTCAGCATACCTGATTCTTTCTATATTGATTACTTTATCCCCTGGCATTAAATCTAAATGTTCCTGGTCTGATGCTGTAGCATCTTCAATCACGCATTTTATTACTTTTGCACCAGGCACTTTATTTTGTAATTTACAAGTATCGCTAAATCCAATGGTCTCTACGACATTTTTTTTGATTTTATCTTTTGTAATAAATGTTCCTTTTCCCGGAATCCGTACCAAGTAACCTTCAGAGGTAAGTGAATCAAGTGCCGCACGGACAGTTACACGACTCACATTATTGGTTTCACTTAATTCTAATTCTGTAGGGAGTTTGTCTCCTGGTTTTAGGGTACCGTTGTGGATGGAATCTAAAATTCTTTCTTGCAGCTGTCTATATAACGGCGAAGATTCTGAATGATCAATCATGCGGTCAACCTCCAAATCAAGTTTTTATAAATGTATTATATTGTTTTATATCGGGATGCTTATATTATAACAGTATATACAATTTATGAATAGCTTGTAAGCCCTTGCAACTAGGGGTCCTCCCTTTAAAAATCGGGGATAGTTGAAGCGATGCTCTAGAAAAAGTAGCAAAGTGTTATTGCTTCATGTATTGTTTTGTGTTATTGTTTCCTTATAACATTCCAATACATACACCGGTGTGGAATGGAAAACAAGGAAATGTATCATACAAGGAGGAAATGGTAATGGAAATCAAAAAAATTATTGAAGAAATTGTAGCAAATAAACAAGAGGCTGGCGGTATTAAGCAGGTATATTATGTAGCTTGCGGTGGTTCTTATGGTGCTTTTTATCCTGCAAAAACATTTCTTGAAAAAGAAGCAAAGGAAGTTAAGGTAGGTCTTTATACCAGTAATGAGTTTGTGCATAACACACCTAAGGCATTTGGAGAAAATTCAGTACTGGTAGTGGCATCCCATAAAGGTAATACACCAGAGACTGTGAAAGCCGCAGAATTAGGTAGAACAGCAGGAGTTCCAGTTATTGCATTAACATGGGTTGAAGATTCTCCTATTACGGAACAAGCAGACTATGTGGTGAAGTACACATTTGGGGATGGTAAAGATATTGCCCGCGAAAAAACCATGAAAGCACTAATGACGGCAGTAGAGGTATTAAATCAGACCGAGGGATATGAGCAATATGATAAATTCCTGGACGGAGTAGGAAAAATAGATCGAATTGTTAAAAATGCATGCAAACACGTGGAAAAGCGTGCTCTGGCTTTTGCGAAAAACCATAAAGATGATTCCGTAATCTACACCATGGCAAGCGGAGCTGGCTACGGGGCTGCCTATATGCAAAGCATCTGCATTTTTATGGAGATGCAATGGATTAACTCTTCCAGCATACATTCAGGTGAATATTTCCATGGACCATTTGAGATTACTGATGCTGAAATACCATTTGTCATTCAGGTCTCTGAAGGAAGTACCCGACCTTTAGATGAAAGAGCGTTAAAGTTCCTTAACCGTTATACCCAGAGAGTAGAGGTTCTAGACGCAAAGGATTTAGGACTGTCTACCATTGACAGCTCTGTGGTTGATTACTTCAATCATTCCCTATTTAATAATGTTTACCCCGTTTATAACCAAGCTTTGGCCATTGAAAGAGCGCATCCGCTTACAACTCGTAGATATATGTGGAAGGTTGAATATTAATCTTTTAGCAACCTTTAGAGGGGATATTCTTATGGAACAATATAAGGTTATTGGCATTGGTGACAATGTAGTAGATAAATATGTCCACCAGGGTATGATGTACCCTGGTGGAAATGCCTTGAACTTTTGTGCATATGCCAGAATGTGTGGCATGGAGGCATCTTATTTAGGTAAGTTTGGTAATGATTATATAGCTCGGTATATTCAAAAGGTTATAGACGATTTAGAGATAGAACATAGCCATTGCCGGATTTTTGAAGGGGAAAATGGGTATGCACGGGTTACATTGGAAGACGGTGATCGTGTATTTCTGGGTTCCAATAAAGGCGGTATTGCAAAGGAAAACGCCTGGGATTTTACAGAAAATGACTTGAACTACATTAAAAATTTCTCCGTGATTCATACCAGTCTAAACAGCTATATAGAGCAGGATCTCGCAACATTAAAAAAAACGAATGTGCCTATCTCCTATGATTTCTCGGTACGCTGGAATGATGAATATTTGGAACAAATATGCCGGTATGCGGACATTTCATTCCTTTCATGCAGTCATTTAACGGAAAGTGAAAGAAAAAGAGAAATGCTAAAAGCACAGAAACTCGGTTCTAAAATAGTGATTGGTACTGTGGGAGAAAATGGATCAGTTGCTCTCTATAAAGATCAATGGATGCACCAGCCGGCAGTATTAACGGATACCGTGGATACGATGGGAGCGGGTGACTCTTATATAACCGCTTTTATTGTAGAGATGATTAAAAGCTCTAAAGCCGGTAAGATTTTCTACGGTGAAGATGAGGATATGCTTCGGAGTATCAAAGCAAGCATGGAAAAAGGAGCGGTTTTTGCGGCTAAAATATGCCAGATAAACGGAGCTTTTGGCCACGGCACACCCATTCGTTGTTCTGACTCGAAAGAATAAGCATGATAAGAATTTTGTAAGCGTATTCAGTGAAGGGCGGCTACGCCCTTGTAGATAATGAAAGATCGGTAAAGTTCATAAAATCAAAAAAAGGGAGAATTCTTATGTTTTGGTTTGAGCTATTGATCATCTTTTTACTCATTTTCTTCGGCGCTAGAGTTGGCGATGTTTTTATGGGTTTGCTCGGTGGAGTGGGCGTAGCGATTTTTGTATTTATCTTTCATGTCCAACCAGCGGCCCCTCCCATTGATGTAATGCTGATCATTTTAGCGGTTGTATTGGCTGCCTCTGCGCTGCAGTCTTCAGGTGGACTTAACTTACTCGTCCAGATTGCAGAGAAAATGCTTAGTAAGTCACCTAAGAATATTACAATAATAGCTCCAATCATATCCTGGTTATTTACCTTCTTATCAGGAACCGGGCATGTCGTATATAGTTTATTGCCTATTATCAATAAGCTTGCCATTGATAATGATATCAGACCGGAAAGACCCATTTCAAATAGTATCATCGCTTCCCAGCAGGCAATAACTTGCTCACCGGTTTCAGCGGCCACTGCTGCTATGATTGGATTTATGTCACCCCTTGGAGTAAGTTTGGGGACCATATTGGTCATTTCCATACCTGCTACACTCTTAGGTGTCATTACAAGTGCGGTGTGCACGTTGCGTAAAGGGAAAGAATTGTCTGAAGATTCGGAATATTTGCATAGATTGGCAGAAGGCTTAATTGAAAAATCAGAAAAGAAGGCTGAGAAAAAAGAAACTTCAAAAGGAGCGAAAGCCGCTGTTGTTATCTTTTTGATGGGAGTTTTAGCCATTGTTATTATGGGCATGTTTACTCAACTGCGTCCATCCTGGGAGCTAAATGGAGAGGTTACTAGTCTATCAATGCCGCATACCATTGAAATGATTATGCTAGTTTGCGCTACTATGATTATTATCGTATGCCGTCCGACGATTGAAACAATTCTTAACGGACCCATATTCAGGGCAGGGGCGCTGGCTATGGTCTGTGCCTTTGGGTTAGCCTGGATGAGCAGTACCTTTATAAACGGACAAACCGCTTTTATTCAAGATCATGTTGCTACGATTGTAAATAGCCATCCGTGGATGCTTGCCGTTATCATGTTTATCGTTGCTGCTTTAACTACGAGTCAAGGTGTCACGACATTAATTATGATACCTATTGCTATTGCCCTTGATCTGCCTACCTACATCATAATTGGAGCGTGGATGGCTGTAAATGCAAACTTCTTTTTACCGGTTTCTGCTCAGTGCCTTGCTGCCATATCTTTTGATACAGCGGGTACGACAAGAATTGGTAAATATGTATTGAACCACAGTTTTATGATACCTGGAATGATTAATATTATTTTATCTGTAATATTAGCTACTTTAATTGGAAGCGTTTTAATATAGAGCGTCGTGTAAAAAGGAGGTATCTAATTATTATGGTACAGATATCACAAGTTGCGGCTGCAAACTATCATTATAAAAGATATTCTTTGGAGTATTTTTTAGAATCTGTTGCAAGGCTGGGATTCCATAATATTGAATTGTGGGCTTCAGGTCCACATCTCCATTTAGACTATTTGACGCATCAGGATATAAAAAAATTAAATAAAAAAGTAAAAGAAAGAGGGTTAAAGACGATCTGCTTTACCCCTGAGCAGTATGTCTACCCGGTAAGCATCAGTCATCCTGATCCAGAGTATAGAAAGAGAAGTGTTGAGTTTTTTTGCCGGCATATTGAAGCTGCGTCTTTGCTGGAATGTGACAAAGTGTTAGTGACCACAGGCATCGCATACTTGGATGTTGATGAGACAGAAATGTGGAAATGGTGCAGGGAATCTTTAGGAGAAGTCTGTAAAACAGCAGAAAAAGAGGGGATTTACGTTACAATGGAGGCATTTACCTCTTTTACTACACAGGTGTTTAATAGAGTCGAGCACATTTCCAAGATGATAAAAGAAGTCGGAAGTCCTTATTTAAAAGGTTTAGCGGATACGGATGTGATGGAAACTACAGGAAAAGATACCATTCATGATTTTATAAGGGAACTGGGGAATAATTTGATGCATGTACATTTTGTGGACGGTAATCCTGGAGGACATCTGGTTCCCGGAGAAGGCCAATTAGCAATGGCGGAAGTGTTAAAGGAACTTAACAATATAGATTATAAGGGATATCTAGGTCTGGAATTATTGGATAGAAGGTATGTTATGAATCCGGAAAAAGCCCTAAGGGATTCGCTCACGTGGTTCGAAAAGCACCTGGAATGATTGAAAGAGGAGCGACTTTCTACTATTTTATACCACGAAATTTTAAAACAAGAAAGTCGATTCCCTATAGGAGGAATCGACTTTTTTAAGTACGCCTAGCATGGGTGTTAATTCCAGAGTGGGAAATCCCGAACGGGAACTGGCAAGTCCCTGTCTTTAGCCAGTGTTCGTCTTCCTTATTTCTGTTGCTCTAGTTGTGCAAAATACTGTTCGTTGTATAAGACGCTTGGATGAGTAGGATGGTGCAACTGAGCTATGCGATGATGCGATTTTGCTTTTTCAAGGTCGCCGATTCGGTCGTAACACAGGCATAATTGCAAGTGTGGAAACCAGGTATAGTACGACGAATTGGTTAAGGCCATCACATCTTGTGGGGGCTCGATCAGCGTCGCCTGACGAAGCCAATATATGGCTTGAGTATACTGCTCATCTTCAATGAACAAATTGCCAAAGGCACAGCAGAACTGGGCGCGTGGTACATCGAGGTTGAGTGTGCGAAGCAGTGCCATACGCTGCTCCTGTTTTTGACCCTGGTGAGCGTAGCAATCTGCTAGCTTAAAGCAAGCAGCAATCCGATCCTCAATCCATCCTTGATCGAGCCCCAGATAGTGTTCGTACTGCTGGATGGCTTCTAGTATGCGTCCGTTATCATATAGTTCATTAGCGAAGTAGTAGTGATCTCGCTCAGAAAATGCAGTGCCTTTCTCCCGGTGCTGGAGATAAATATGTAAATTACGGTCAGTGTAGGCACGTGTCTTTTTATGAGTCACTGCCATATTGCTGTGAAAGGTGCTGCCAGTCACATTCAGGAATTCGTGCACAAAGCCGATCCATCTGAATCTACGATCACGCCGCACCATTCGGTTTCTTTTGAGCTTATGCAGCGGCTGCCCCTGTTCATCTACAGATAGTACATAATCCATCGTAATGCTGTCATACGAGACGGTGGCTTGTTTTTTCCAGTCGAGAAATGCCAGTCGATCTTGCTCCTCTAGGATGTCATCAGCATCCAGCCAAAATTGATATTCCTGTGTTGCCTGATCAAACGCATAATTGCGGGCTGCGGAGAAATCATCGCACCATTCAAAATTGTATACCCGAGCATTGAACGATGCAGCGATCTCTTGGGTTCTGTCGGTAGAACCAGTATCAACGATAATGATTTCATCTACTAAGTCATGGACTGATTTCAGACAGGTATGAAGGGCTTCTTCTTCATTTTTGACAATCATACATAAGCTGACAGTTACCATGCTCTTTGTCCCTCCCAAAAAACTTGGTATAATCTCCATTTTATTAGGATAGCTTGCTCATTATGTAGTAATTCCTATGGATCGTTTAGAGGATGTGTGATGATCATAAATTCAATCTTGCTCTAATAAATTAGAAAATCAAAGTCTGATATGAAGAGGAGGAGATTGTGCAAAATTCGATATTATCAAGTGCGACCGGGAAATAAATTTGATGGCTAAATGTAGTTAGAAAACCGGTAACAGAAAAAAGGCAGTTAACTGGAGGGTAAGATTGTATTTTTGTATTGATGTTGTTTTCATTGATATTTCCAGGTGTAAGTCCATTCATACCACGCTCACTCCCATATCGCTTGGCCGCAATTATGGTATGCCTTAGGACATGGAGGGAGAACGGTTTATGAGGCTTCTACCTGATGGAGGCGTTGAATCATGCGTATACTAATCGGTAGCCCGGTGCACCAGAAACCGGAAATATTGTCTTTGTTTCTTCAAGCTTTGGAGCGACTGGAGGCACCTGACGTGCTGCCGGATTATTTATTTGTCGATGATAATGACAATCCGACTTCAAGCCAATGGCTTGCCGATTTTTCCAATCGGCTGCCAGGCAGGGTTTTACCCTTGTTGACAGGCTCACAGCAAGTGGAGAACCGAAGTGATGAGCACACTCATTATTGGCCGCCTGCCCTCGTATGGAAGGTAGCTGGCTTTAAAAATCGTCTTATAGATTATGCACTTCAGCATAATTATGACGCGCTGTTTTTGGTCGATTCAGACCTAATTCTCCATTCCCGTACCTTATGTAAGCTGGTGGAGGCGGAGAAGGATATTGTATCTGAGATTTTCTGGACACGCTGGCAGCCGGAGGGGCCTCTATTGCCTCAGGTGTGGGTTAGTGATGAATATAATTTGTTCCATCGTGAAGAAGGCGAAGTGTTGTCGGCAGAGGAGCGAGCGCAACGCGAGTTGCATTTCATACACCAATTGCATGTTCCTGGTTTGTACGAGGTGGGTGGTCTAGGCGCTTGCACCCTAATCCGCAGACGTGCACTGGAAGCAGGGATTCACTTTGGTAAAATCAAAAACGTTTCCTATTGGGGAGAAGATCGACATTTCTGTATTCGGGCAGCTGCATATGGATTTCCACTTTTTGTGGATACACATTATCCGGCGATGCATCTGTACCGGGAAGCGGACAGAATAAAAGCAGAGCAGCTACTATTCGCCCTAAAGTATTTTACAACGAGTGCTGTTCATACGGACCATTCAGAACATTTAGCATATCTGGATCACTCCGATACTTCTACTAACTCTCCTGCCTTCAATCGTTCTGCATCATCAAGTCCCTCTAAGTTCCCTGAACCTCCTGTTATACCGTATGATCTCCGTGAGTCAGCTGTCTTTGCCAAGTACACTGCAGATTCTTTTACTGTACCACAAACATTCTCTGGTCCACGACAAAGTGAACTTCATACGCCGCCTGTCACCAAACCCAAATTGACACTGACTATGACGGTATACAATGAGGCAGATCGTAAGCTCATTGACGTGCTGCAGAGTCAACGGGAATATATTGATGAAGCGGTCATTATTGATGATGGCAGTCAGGATGATAGCGGAGAGTTGTGCCGTGAGATCCTAAAGGGAATCCCACTGCGTTTAATACGCAATGAAACAGCTTCTTTTACCAATGAATTAGAGCTGCGTAAGCAGCAGTGGAGAGAGACGTTGGCTTCCTCTCCCGAATGGATATTAAACATGGACGCTGACGAAATGTTCGAATCCCGTTTTGCTCAAGGGGTACATTCGTTGTTAGCGGGAACGAAAGCCGATACGATTTGTTTCAGGTTGTTTGATATGTGGTCTTCCACGCATTACCGCGATGATGATTATTGGCAGGCTCATCGGTATTACCGTCCTTTTTTGATTCGATATAAGGAAGGGTTCTCTTATAAATGGAAGGAGCAGTCCTTGCACTGTGGGAGATTTCCCGAAAATGTGCTTGACCTTCCCAGTGAAATCAGCAACTACCGCATCCAGCATTGGGGATGGTATACACCTGCTATTCGCATGGCCAAATTTCAGCGGTACCAGTTGCTTGATCCAAGTGCTCGTTATGGCTGGAAAGAGCAATATGAATCTATTTTGGACCCGAACCCCCGACTCACGCTTTGGGTAGATCAGGACAACATAAATGTAGAAAAAAAAACTGCACTAGAATATGAAGCTGCCCACCAGGTGAACGACATGGATGTTGCCGAGATTTCGAGTGTCCAGGTTATTGATAATTCCGATCTGCAAATAAAAAGTGAAACCAAGGACTTACTTTATAGTAAATGCAAACTGTGTGGCTCATCCGACACGGCAGTATTTCATAGCTATGAACGCTTTACCTTGATGGGATGCGGCTCCTGCGGATTGGTTTTTCGTAATGATGTGGATCATATACAGCCAGAGGATATGATTGAAAAAATCTATAATGCCGAATGGGTTGCTATGCGGGATAGTGCAGCAGCGTCAACTTATGGAGATCATGCCCTTTTTGGACTCATGCTGCTGGATATGTTCAGTACCGGTAAAGGGAAATTGCTTGAGATTGGATCAGGTACCGGAGAATTTATCCATGCTGCCCTTCAAGCCGGCTGGGATGCAGTGGGCATTGAACCTTCCATAGACTCGCGTGCTTACGCCAAATACAAATATGACGTGGATTTATTGCCGGGTTACTGGGGCGATGAAGCCGAAGAAGAAACTCAAACCCAAGAAGCACATGAAATACAGGAATTGAATGAAAAACAAGAAGCCGAAGAAGATACTGATTTACCACTGGATCACAAATACGAGGCCGTAGCATGCTGGCATGTGCTGGAGCATATTGCGGACCCAGTTACATTTTTGACAGATTTACGCGAACAGCTTCAACCTGACGGGACGATCTATATTACGGTGCCCAACAAAAATTCGTTCACTAATGAGGCTTATGGCGTTTACTCGCCTTTATTTACGGAGGAAGATCATTTGTATCATTATTCTGAGCATACGCTTGCGCTCTTACTGGCAAAGTCCGGCTTGCGCCCGGTGGCTTTATTCACCCGCCAGCTTCCCTCTGGTTTAGATGCCTTGCTGCAAGCCCATCCTTTGTACGGTGAGCTTACCCTTACGGAGCAAATGGGATTGTTAGCCAAACTTCAAGGCGAGAAACGGGGTCATGAACTGTGCTGTGTCGCAAGGGTAATTTAGTCATCCCCAAAAGGAGGCAGTATCCATGAACATGTCTGATCCGTATCTGTCTCGCTTTTTTGTATATTCTGACCCCAACTCCTCCAACATGATTTACAGACTCCCCCAAAGCTGGTGGAGTCGCCCCTATGAGTATGAGTGGTGTCTCCAATTTATGTCTGGGCAAGATACAGTACTGGACGCAGCATGTGGAATCCCTCATCCATTCAAATTTGAGTTGGCCCGCCGTTGCGCTGAGGTCTATGCCTGCGATCTGGATATACGGATTGTTTCCGTGGATTCCATTTTGGCCGAGGTGCGGCGGGATATCGGAGAGGAGGCTGCCGAGCGCATTCAGGAGATTTTACCAGTTCGTCTCCACTCCGCACATGCCAATCTGACGGCTCTACCCTATGAGGATGCCATTTTTGACAAAATTGTATGTATCTCGGTACTGGAGCATTTAACGCCTGATGAATCTTTGGCAGCCTTACGTGAATTTCACCGAACTTTACGGGATGACGGAATGCTTCTGCTGACGTTTGATTATCCTACAGTGGACTTATCAGCGATGGAGCAATGGATAGAGCAGGCGGGATTTTCGTATTGGAATGGTGTGGATCTCAAGCTTCCACGGGGTGCTTTACACACGGATAGGTGGGGCGGTCTGTATTGTTTTAGGACTGTTTTAAAAAAATATAAGAGTTAGCGGTATGCGCAATGAGGTTTACACGGACCTCTCTTATTGCTTATCATGAGAGGGGTTAGAGTTGTAAACCTACATAGGAAAGGAATGACTGATAACTACATGAACAATGCACCTGTGTTGAAGAAACCTGAGGCTATGGTATTTGATATGGACGGTACACTTTTTCAGACGGAGACGCTATTGCTTCCTGCGTACCACAAGCTGTTTGATACGCTGCGCGCCGAAGGGCTTTATGAAGGAGAGACTCCTCCCGAGGAGCTTATTTTGAATAGTTTGGGTATGTTGCTGGATGAAATCTGGAGAAGAGTGATGCCGGAAGCCAGCGAAGCGGCCCACAGAAGAGCGGACGAGCTGCTGCTTCAGCTGGAGCTGGAGGGATTGAAGTGCGGAAGTCATGCCCTGTATCCACATGTAAAAGAAACACTTCAGTCCCTTCATGAGCAAGGTGTCCGATTGTTCGTAGCCAGCAACGGGTTGGAGGATTATGTAAAAGGGATCGCTGCTGCGTATGAAATGGTTCCCATTTTTGAAGGACTGTACAGCGCTGGGGAGTACAGCACGCTTTCCAAAGTGAATTTGCTGGAAATTCTGTTGAGCAAGCACGATATTTCGAATGTTTGGATGGTAGGAGATCGCTCCTCAGATGTGGAAGCAGGCAAAAAGAACGGACAGACGGTGATCGGTTGTGCTTATGCTGGATTTGGCGTGAACGATGAGTTGAAGGGGTCTGATGCGATTATTACGGACTTTACGCAACTGCTTACACTTTATAAAAACGCCGAGTAACTGTGAAACACAGGTTAATGGTTATAAATAGGCTTGACGTACCATATAAATAAAACATGCTAGCACTGTCGGGCAGACGAAAAAGAAAGGAAGGCAGCCACTTTACGCGGAGCCTTCCTTTGTCTTATTCTCAGTCTTACTCTCTGCTTTATCTTCTGTTTTATCTTCTGCTTTGTAGTCCGTCTGAGGCTTTGGATTAATTTGTGTGTGGTAGACCCACAAGGCATATTCCATGGGCTTGGCGATGGAACGGCGATAGGTTTCTTTTTCACCAATACGTGAAAAGACCTCACGGGCTGGCTTCGGGTTGACTTCCAGCACGTATATATGACCGTCCTTATTAATTGCCAAATCGAGCGCAAGCTCGCACAATGCCCCGTAGCTTTCTTCCAGATACGCAGCGATGTCCAGTCCGAGTTTTTCCCCCTGCTTGATGATTTTCTCTCTACGACCCTCATCACGAATCCATTGCGTCAGCAATTGGTTCATCGGTACCGCCTTGCCTCCACCATGCAGGTTGGAAGTGACACTCCGATGTGCCCCGATTCGCCCGGCGCATCCGGTTAGCTCCCATACTCCTTGGCTATTTTTCTGCACCAGCATACGGTAATCATGGACCCTGCCATTCGGCAACTGCACAGGAATGCCTTCCTGAACAATGTAGTTATCCATGTTCCAGCTGCTCAGACGCGGCTCCAGACGGTCTAGACGTACCCGTTGCTGGGGAATAATATGGCGTTTGCGATTGCGGCCTTCAATCAGATACAGGCCCCCTTGCTTGTTAACAGGCTCAATACGTAAAATGCCGCGTCCTCCCGTACCGTTAATCGGCTTGAGGTACACTAATGAATTCTGTTTGAGCATCCGTTTTACACTATGAAATCCATTGAACAGCTCTGTTGCAGGCAAATGGGGGCGAAAGGCAGACCTTCTCGCAAGCTGCTGATGAATGACCCACTTGTTACTCAGCGGTCGGTTTAAATATACAAGGTCTGTATATTGCAATCGAAACTGCTTCAACTGACGATATCGTTCACTGCGCTGTACTCGGCAACGGTCGAAAATCATATCTGGGAACTCTCGCCACTTTCGGCTCCATTTTCCGCTGTGTGGATCATAGATTTGGGCAAGGAGCAGCCTGCGATCCTTATGGACATCTGCTGGAGTGAATACATACATATCCAGTCCCAGTCTTTTCCCTTCTGCAATCATGCGCTCATATATATCACGTTCCTCCAATTGCTTCTTGTTGTTTAAATACAAGGTCATGATGCCTAGGACAGGTTTTGGCACAGCATTCCACCTTCCTCTGCCGTCTGCTTATCTTGGGATAACTCCCCGTGAAATATCAGCGTGGGTTTCCCGGTCGGTCCAGTCGTCATTTCATGCGCAACCAGTCCAGCACGGAAACAGGTTTTGAGACTGGCCATATTGTCGGCGGCTACGCTGCACGTCAGACGGCGCAGCTGTTTGAGCTGGGCGGACAGCAGTCTAGCGCCCAGTCTGCGGCCCCGGTAAAGCGGACGAACAATTACGATGCAAGCATCCTTCCCGTAATTCAGAGCGAGGGAAAATCCCGCAATCCGCAGCCCCTTCTCCGTGCGCACATATGCGCACAGGAGGGAGGAACCAGGGGTGTTCAATTGCTCCGGCGTCAAAACAGCCAACTGCCGCAGAGCATTACGAGTAATGCGCATGCCCCCTGAGCTGCGGGCCAGAAACAGTAACTGTCGTCGTCTCAGCAGCCAGCTCCGGGCAGGCAAATGTTGAACATCGCTAATTTGCGGCATGATTCCACTTCCTTGATCATGATTTCATTCGTCCGGCCAAAAAGGAGCTGTACTGGAATATGCGTCTAAGCGACTTTTGGCGGATTTCCGGCTCGTCAAATTTCATCGGTTTGGCATTGGCCTCAAAAAACCAGAGGGTTCCGAGCGTATCCACGCCCAGATCCATGGACATTTCGCCATGAGAAAGACCGGATGCGCGTTCAATTTGACGTGCAATCTGTATGGCCGTACTTTTAACTTTGTTCAGTAGATCCGTGCTGTCCTCAGGCCCAAACAATGAGGACAGTAGCTTGAACGGGTCCTCTACACTCCCGCCACGCGGGACATGTGTGGTAATGCTCCCTTTACCTGCCAGTCTGGCACCGACCCCGGTTATACTCCAGGAGCCGCGGATATTTTTTTGTACCAGGATACGCAGGTCGAAGGGTTTTTTCTGATAGGTTGCCAGATCGATACCCTGTTGAATGATATAAGGCGAGTTGCCCGCTTCCCGGCGGATACGTCCCCACAGCCGGGATAGCGATACAGATCTGTAGGTTACACTTTTTTTGTCATGCTGAATGGTCAGTCTGTAAGCCATTAGATGTTCTGGGCGGAATTTAAGAATCATAATCCCTTTTCCGGCCTTACCGTTTTCCGGTTTGAGATACAGATATGGATACGCAGACAGCATTTTTCCTAAGGAAGACAGGTTGCTTAACCGTTTGGTTGCCGGAACAAGCTGACGAGTGGTTTCCGAGGTACGCAACCACTTGAACAGTTCCCATTTGTTAAAAAAGCCTGGATTGTACAGCTCAATGCCTGAGGCATGTGAAATTTCATCCAACTTTGTGCGCACAGAGGTTTTAAGTTCATAATTACGATTGGGGATGCGATTATAAATGACCTGTGGAGGTGGAAAATTCTGTTCCTCCCACGTCTGTAAGCTCTTGTTGAAAACGTAGCCCTTAACCGTTTCGTCTGCCAGTTTCAGGTCCCTGACGGTAACAATGTACACCTGATAGCCCATCCGTGTTCCCGTTTCAAGAATATCCCTGAAATTGCGCTGATTGCCCTTGAAGAATTGTTCTTCGTCGTGCACTGTCAATACAGCAACGACTGGCTTATGCTCCGCCCGGGTATTCATAGTTCCTCTTTTCTGCGGAATTTACTGAGGTAAAGACAGTGGTCCAAAATATGCTCCACGGATGCTTTACCCTCCGCACGCAACGATGGATGCTGAAAAATAGATCGGCCTGGCTTGGAGTTGGCTTCAAACATCCATACCTTTTCATCCTGATCAATACCCAGATCAAAGCCGATTTCACCCAGTAGATGCTGGTGATGGTGTTCAATGGCTTCTGCGAGCGTAACTGCTACGTTTTTGGCACGTTGAAGCACTTCACCCGCCCGGTCTCCGAATACCCGGTTCAACGCCTGTTCAGGTGTCATAAGGGAGCCGCCGTTTTTGATGTGGGTCGTGACACTGCCGCGTCCGGCTTTTTTGGCTCCAATGCCGACGACGACCCACTGATTATTTCCATTTTTATGCATGTGAAACCGGAAATCAATCGGGCAATTGTCAATCTCGATCAGCTGGATACCCTGTTGAATGACGTAACCCTTTAACATCTGTCCCTGATTGGAGTGAAGCATCCTGAGCATGGAGTTAAAAGAGGTGAATTTTAGCAATACATTGCTATTTTTCTTACGGTACCTCACGAAATAGCCTTGCTTGGGAACATGGGACAGACGGTAGATTCCTTTACCGAGGCTGCCTCCACTTGGCTTGTAATAAGCAAATTGATGTCGCTCCAACATACCTCGGATACGTTCAGAGCTGGGATTCATATATGATTCAGGGACATAGCGGTTAACATCTGGATTATTTTCCAGCAGATTATAGATATCGGACTTATTGAAAAAGCTCCAGTTAAAGAAGGGAATTCGTTTGCGGGAAAAGCGTTCGCGTAGTTGATTGATCGCCGGGGAAAAATCAGATCGACGGCTCGGCAAACGGTTATAGATCACGTCCGGCAGAGGTACAAGTTTACGTGTGAATTCCCCGCTGGAAGACAGAAAATAGCCGTTAATCGTATCATTTTGCCAGTTAATATCCCGAGGGGTGAAGGCAAAAATATAAGATTTTTTGCTGCCTTCCTTCAGCAGTTGCTTAATAAAGCCTGTGCGTGATCCGAAAGGGCGAGTGGTGGAGTTGGTACCGTCAGACAGCACGCCAATCAACGGCCCTAGCTGTATATCCCCATCCAGATTTCGCAAATAGATGGCCCCGCTTTTGGGAACACGGATTGCATTACGTAAGCCCGAGGTCAAGTAAAGATGGCGTCCCGCCTTCTGAATTGGTTTTACTGTAGCGGGAATCTGATCCTTACCGAGCCGCAGACGTACGGACTTGGCTCCGGATAATTTAAGGCTTTTCAACAAGGAAGTGGATATATACGCCACCTTGTCGGGCTGCTGTGAGAAATGCACATTGCAATGCGTTAAACTCATCTGTTTATCCTCCTATACCGTATGTTCAAGGGAGGCGCCCGCGCCCTTTGGCCCTGTCGCTTTGGAATGGGTCATTAAATATCGAGCATATTCGAGCGGGCGGTTGACCGACTGGAAAGCGCACTCTGGCTGACGGGTCTGAAAAAAGGAGGCCCGGCCAGGTCGGGAATTAACCTCCAATAGCCAGATGTTCCCGCTCCGGTCAATACCGTAATCAATTCCCAACTCGCCAAGGCGGCCATAACGTTCCTCCAGCGCCCTGGTAATGGTCAAGGACAGCGCCATCATCTGCCCGATGATGAGACGCGTGGTGTCCGCGCCAAATTGTTCACGAAGGTAAGGCTCAGCTGGATGGGCTTCGCCCCCACCGTGAAGATTAGAAGTCAGAGTTCCTTGTCTGCCTTCTCTTACGGCAAAGCCCGTCAGGCGCCAATAGCCGTTGCCATCCTTTTGCATGAGTGCGCGAACATCAAAGGGATGATTGCTTTGGCTTGTTAATTTCAAATAAGGCTGCACGATATAAGCGCGTTTGTGTGCAATTCTGTGGACCCATGACAATCCTGCATCCAATTCGGAAAACAAGCGCCGGAACGGGCGGTTACGGGAGTCTCTACCCTGTACAAGTAGTCCCTGGCCTCCTTCTGCCAGCCGGAGATACAGTGTGCTCTTGCCATGTGTTCCGGTCTGTGGCTTCATAAACAGCTCCGAATGGCGTCGTAGCCATTCCACAAGCTGGATCGTGTCCCGGTATGGCGCCGTAGGCGGCACAAAGGGACGCACTTTATCTACCGCATGCAAAGCTCGATACACTTGCCATTTGCCAGGTAAGTTACGCGACCAGTAGATGAGCTTGCGCGACTTTTGCTCCGCCATATCTTCCAGTGTGCGCCTGACATTCTGGCTCTCGTGAACATGGAGACAGCGGTTATACACAATATCCGGCAACGGAAAGCGGCCGGATGTCCATACTCCGTTACGATAAACATAACCTCGTATGGAGTGATCTTCAGGTGAAACTCCTTCGGCGGTAAACGCCATTACGCTAAGACCAGAGCGCCTGCCCAACAGACTTAGCCTGCGGCAAAAATCGGCTTCGGTAATAGGGGGAGTGGCGGCCTGATTCCGGCTAACAAGCACGCCCAGCGTGCCTGGCACAACAAGAGACACCGACAACAGCTCCTTTGGCAGCCAGACTCTGGAAGAGATGAATTCATTTGAAGCCGGCTGAATAACAGCAGTATTCAATCATTTTTTTAACGGACGGGCGAGTTTTCTGATCATTTAACGGCGTGTTGTCATTCTTCGATGGCTTCGAATTGACCTCCAGCAACCAGATGCGCCCCGTGCTGTCTATTGCCAGATCTATACCAAATTCTGCGAAATGGGCGGGAATCGCTTTTTCCACTCCGCTTGCGATATCCAGTGCTGCTGTTTTGAGAGAGGTATGCCCATTCGATTTAACGGTTGCGGGCAGCGTGGTTTTGGCAAGTGCTTCCTTGACTGTACTCAGCGTGCCTCCTCTTGCCAGATTGGACACAAAGTGGCTGCCTCCGGCGATCCGGGCGACAATGGATGTTACGGTCCAGGTTCCGGACGAATTTTTCTGTACAAGCGCACGAAAGTCGACCGGACGCTTACCGTGATCAATCAAGGTAAGTCCCTGTTGGAGTTGAAAGCGTGTTGTTTTCATTTTTCCCGCTAAGCTTTTGTACAGTTTATCGACGTTGGCATACATTTGCTTGCGGGGTGTGCCCGCTGTTGTGGATAGCACCGAAAAGGTACCATCCGTTTGTTTGTTAATGCGCATTATGCCTTTACCTAGGCTTCCGCGCACTGGCTTGAGAAAAACAGCGGGATACTGGTTGCACATTTTTTTGAAAACAGCAAAGGTTTGCAGCAAGTGGGATTCGGGTAAATACTTGCGCAGGGAAGAATTGGATTTAAGCGCATCAAATACTTCATTCTTATCCAGAAACTTTTCGTTAAAAATGGTCGTGCCGTACTGCGATTTTACTTCTTTCATGAAATGCTGTACGCTAGTTCTGTTCTCGAGTTTACGGGAGGTAAGACGATTATTGACGACATCGCCGGCGGGCATGACCGTCTTTTTCCAGCCTCCGTCATACACCCATCCCTGAACTCGCCCGGGCTGACTTCCGATATGCTCCGGGGTGAAAAAATACACATATGCTCCTTGTCTGCGGCATTCCCCGACTAGTTCACGGCAGAACAGGGTGATCGACCCGAAAGGCTTGTCGGGCTGTTCGGGATAGTCCCGACTGACCAGCACGCTAATAAGTGGGCCCACTCGAAGTGTCCGGCGACCTCGGCTGTAGGTTACTCGCAGATTACAATTGGCATGAAGCCCCATTTTTCGGGCTAGCACGCTTCCCACACGTAGGCCGCTGTAGCGGGGCACCGATATGACGGTAACCTCTTGGCGGAACGAACCGAAGGCGAGCTGAACGGGGTGGCCAGCGGATATTTTCCATTTGCGAAGCAGGGACTCGCCGACCATGAGTACGTCATCCTGCAAGATGCCCGATCCGATGATTTGAATCGTTGTTTTTTTGATGGACATCGTGGATCTCCTTCCGGGCAGCAACTTGATGTCTTGAAAGTAACGGGAAACGTGAATGGGCTGTAATAGCACTGATTCATCATATGAGGACATATATCCCTTGGTGATTGACGGACAATGTGAAATGTTGACACTAAACTTGTATTGGAGGAATAAACAATCATGAACATCTATGACAAAGCCCATGATTTAGCGAAAGCATTGAAGGAAAGCAAAGAGGTAGAGGAAATTACGTCAGCGATGAAGCTGATCGAAACCGATCCAGAAGCCAAGAAAATGCTCGACGATTTCCGTGAACGCCAAATGGAAGTACAGCAACGCATGATGAGCGGCGATATGCCAGCACAGGAAGAGATGGAAAAGATGGAGAAGCTGTTTGAGGTACTTAGCTTGAACCTCAACATCCGTCGCCTGTTCGACGCTGAACGTCGCCTGAGCGTGATTATTGAGGACGTTAACAAAATTATTGCAGACAGCCTTCAACATTTGTACGGTTCATCTCTGTAAGTTTGTCTCATATTCCTTCCTGTCCTCTCATAGACTAGATACATAGAGTCACAGGGAGAGGAAGGGATACGATTGGGTTCTTTTAAAAAATGGAAACACGGTTTGTACACACTCATTGCATTGGCTATGGTTTTGGTCGCGTTACCACGCATCTCGCTTGCAGGCGGTTTGAACTGGGTCAACGGCTTTGGAATGGTATGGGTACTTTTTGCGCTGCTAGTCATCGGAGCAAACATGCATTTTTTGCTGGGTGTGGATGAGGAAAAGCGCAAAACGCTGGAGCGTGTGCGACGGGCCAAAATGCAGCAGTGGCAGATGAAATGGGATAAAAAAGCTGACAAAGGCAGCATGTAGTGAGTTTTTTCAGCTTGTCCTGGGCTTGTCTCCCAGATGACAAATCAATCATAGTAAGAAGCGATCCCTTGTAAAAGAGGGGATCGCTTTTTTTGCTATTTGCGAAGCGGAGAAGTCAAAATGAACAAGGGTCTAAAATATAGGGATATTGTGCTATAATAGATACAGAATGATACAGATTGAACGTTGGGGGTGTAACAGAGTTGGACGGGCTAGATGAAACAGTTACGAAGCATGAGCAGCTATTGCGACATATCGAGCAGTTGAAAATAGGCTCCAAAATTTCTGTGCGCAGGTTGGCTAAAGAAATGAGTGTCAGCGAAGGAACGGCCTATCGGGCCGTGAAAGAAGCCGAGAACCTGGGAATCGTCATTACCAAGGAACGGATCGGAACAGTACGAGTGGAGAAGCGACCGCGCGGCTTGTCCGAGCAGCTGACCTTTGCAGATGTCGTAAATATTGTAGAGGGACATGTGCTGGGCGGAAGTGAGGGGCTGGAGAAGCCCTTGCACAAGTATGTGATCGGAGCGATGCGCGAGGAAGCTATGGCCCGTTATATTGACGCAGGTAGTTTGCTAATCGTAGGTAACCGTGAGGATGCGCATTCACTTGCATTGGAGCAGGGGGCAGGTGTGCTGATTACAGGGGGCTTCGGTACGAGCCGAGAGGTTAAGCAGCTCGCAGATCAGATTAGTCTGCCGATTATTTCCTCACGCCATGATACTTTTACAGTGGCATCTATGATTAATAGAGCCATATTTGACCGCTTGATCAAAAAGAAAATTATGCTGATTGAAGACATTGCGGCAGGCAAACCGAAAACGTTGACCTTGAAAATCAACAGCACGCTTAGCGAGTTTGAAGAACTTTCGGTGACGACCGGACATCATCATTTTGCAATAGTGGATGAATGGAATCGTTTAATTGGTATCGTCAGCCGCAAAGATGTGGAGGGGCTTCTACCTGAGCATACGATGGATAAATGTCTGATCCGCAATCCGATAACGGTCACCTACCAGACCTCGCTGGCTTCTGCCGCGCAAATGATGGCGTGGGAAGGTGTAGATTATTTGCCGGTCGTGGACCGTAACCGCAAGCTGCTTGGGTCCGTTACACGGCGTGAGGTGCTGGAGGCGCTGCGTAACGCCCAAAAGCAGCCACAACTTGGCGAGACGTTCGACCAGTTGATCTGGAACGGGTTTGCTGAAGAGCGTAATGAGGACGGATCGTTATTTTTTCGCGGTTTTATTATTCCGCAGATGGCGACCAATTTAGGTACGATCTCGGAAGGCGTACTGGTCAACGTGATGACACAAGCGGGCTACCGGGCAGCTAGAGACATGACCGGCAAGGATTATGTGCTGGACAATTTGACGACTTATTTTATTAGACCCGTACAGATAGAGGATGCTGTCGTTCTTCGTCCGTTGCTGCTCGAGCTGAGTCGCCGCACCTGCAAGCTAGAAATTGCAATTTCACGGGAAAACCATTTGGTATGCAAAGCAGTGATGACACTTCAATCCATTGAACATGGTTAGTCTACCTATGGATCAGAGCAGGGTGTGAAGTCGAATAGATCGACTTAGTGGCTTTCAGGCAGTCTTTCTTTTGCTTCCAGCCAAATTTGCAGCACCCCTTCCATTACAAGCATCGTTTTGACCTGGATCGTATACTCCTTGTCACGAACGGTGTATTTTTTTTGGTGCAGCAACATACGTACCAGCTTGCTGTCAGAGTCAATTTCGAACATGTCTCTGCCCCGTAGCACCTCCAGATCACGACTGACACGGCGAAGAAGTTCCTTCAGGTTGATAGAATCAATTTTTTCGGCCGAAGCTTCCTCCGCGATCAGCTTGATTTCTTTGACAACGGTTTGGCGCTTGCTGTATTTGCGCAATGTTTTGTTGTCCTCCTCGGCTTGCTGGAGCTGGAATTGAAGATCCTGGTTGTTCGTCCATAGCTGATTGAAGCTGGCATGCCAGATGGCATTGTAGATCATTCCTCCCGTAATCATACCGAGTACAAAGACAGAGGATAATTGCATAAAAGGGCGCAGGCGCTCAAAAGGGGGGACTCTCATAGTCGTTTCACCTCACGGTCGTCCGTTGCCGCATACCCACTTGACCAGCTCTGCACCCATATGAGCGCCTAAAAAGGCGAAAATCAAATACAATATCTGCTTAATGGCAGGTGACAAATTACCATCCAACATATTGCTTTCAATGACCCGGATCGGGTCCATCGTTCCCCCCACAGCGGCGGCAAGCGCCCATATTTTAATTCTTCCGGCAACCTCCAGCATCGTCTGGGTTGGCGGCTGAAGCGATACCACTGCTCCCATTCCGCCGAGCATGGCTCCCCCGAGCACGATGCCGAAGGCAATGAAGAAGTCGAGAATCGCTTTGGATATAAAAGTGCTCATGCTCTTTTCCTCCTTAGGTATACGAATCAGGACCGCGCTTGTCCGCCGAGGTCTGTACTTTTATTCTATGGGCGCTACTAACGCGGATATGATAAAATAGTTTGAAGAAAATCAAGCGGTGAAAGGAAGAGAAGCGCATGAGTTCATTTGTGCATTTGCATGTTCATAGCGAGTACAGCCTGCTGGACGGCGCGGCTCGTACCGCGGAGTTGGTCAAACAGGCATCAGCTTACGGAATGAAGGCGCTGGCCCTTACAGACCACGGGGTTATGTACGGTGCCATTCCTTTTTATAGAGCGTGTGTAGAGAACGGCATTAAGCCGATTATCGGGTGTGAGGCCTATATGACGGCAGGATCGCGCAAGGAGCGTGGCAGCCGGAAGGATCAGCCCATATATCATTTGATTTTGCTCGCCAAAAATAAAACAGGCTATCAAAATCTGATGAAGTTGTGCTCCATCGGCCATTTGGAGGGCTTTCACTACAAGCCGCGCATCGACATGGAGGCTTTGGCTGCCCATCATGAAGGCATCATATGCCTGAGCGCTTGTTTGGGCGGTGAAGTGCCGCAGCATTTACTGCATGGTCGGGAAGCTGAAGCACGACGAGCAGCGGAACGGTATCGTAACATTTTTGGCGATGATTTTTATCTGGAACTCCAGGACCATGGTCTTTCGGAGCAAAAACGTGTAAATCCTCTCTTGATCGCACTGGCAAAGGAACTGAATATTCCACTGGTGGCGACGAATGACGTGCATTACTTGACTGAGCCAGATGCGGACGTGCAAGACGTTCTGATCTGTATCGGGACAGGGAAGACAGTTGACGATGAGGAACGCTTGCGTATACCAACACGTCAGTTGTATCTGAAAAGTCAGGAGGATATGGCTCGTTTATTCCCGCATGTGGCAGAAGCCATCGCCAACACGGTGCGTATTGCTGAAAAATGCGAACTAGAGCTGGAATTCGGTCAATCCATTTTGCCTGAATATCGCCCGCTGCCGGAAGGAATGACCTCTTCGTCCTATTTACGCAATCTGTGCGTGCAAGGGCTGGAGCGTCGCTATGGAAGCGATCCCGGATGGGAGCAGCCGGAGGAACGGGAAAGGCTGAACCAACGGCTAAACTATGAGTTGAATACCATTGACAGTATGGGTTTCAGCGATTATTTCCTGATTGTATGGGATTTTATTGCCTTTGCACATAAGCATAAGATTGCAACGGGACCGGGGCGGGGTTCCTCAGCAGGCAGTTTGGTTGCCTATGTGCTTAACATCACGAATGTCGATCCGATGAAATACAACCTGCTCTTTGAACGGTTTCTGAATCCAGAACGAATTAGTATGCCAGATATAGATATTGATTTTAGTGATGAACGGCGTGACGAGGTTATCGACTATGTAGTACAGAAGTACGGAAATGAGCATGTAGCGCAAATTATTACCTTTGGAACGCTGGCAGCAAGAGCCGCTGTCCGTGATGTCGGTCGTGCATTGAACGTGCCGTATGGCGAGGTGGACAAGGCAGCCAAGCTGATTCCGGCGCAGCTAGGCATTAATATCCGTCATGCGCTGGAAATCACCCCGGAGCTAAAAACGCTATATGAAACGAAGCCCAAGACACGTGAACTGCTGGATATGGCGATCAAGGTTGAAGGAATGCCTCGTCATGCTTCGACACATGCAGCAGGTGTTGTCATTTCGCGGACTCCATTGACCGATGCGGTTCCGCTTCAAGAGGGGAGCGAAGGGGTTCCTTTGACGCAGTACTCGATGGAAAATCTAGAGCGCATTGGTTTGCTTAAAATGGATTTCCTTGGGTTGCGTACGCTCTCCATTATTGAACGGTGCATACACTGGATTGCGGAAGAGCATGGAGAAACGCCTGATTTTAATCGTATTCCCGATAACGATCCGCATACCTATGACTTGCTGGGCAAAGGAGATACAGGAGGCGTATTCCAGCTGGAGTCGGCCGGTGTACGCCGGGTACTCAAGGATTTGAAGCCGAGTGTATTCGAGGATATCATTTCTGTCCTGGCTTTGTATCGTCCGGGCCCGATGGGCTTTATTCCTAACTTTATACAGGCCAAGCATGGTCAAATTGAGGTTTCTTATCCGCATCCTGACCTGGAACCGATCTTAAAGGATACGTACGGTATTATTGTGTATCAGGAGCAAATCATGCAGATTGCTTCGCGCATGGCGGGCTTTTCTCTGGGAGAAGCCGATCTATTGCGCCGGGCTGTGTCCAAGAAAAAGCGCGAAGTGTTGGATCTGGAGCGCGGGCATTTTGTCGAAGGCAGTATCAAGCAGGGATACACGGAGGATGAGGCCGGAAGGGTTTACGATATGATTGTCCGTTTTGCTGACTACGGTTTCCCACGTGCCCATGCAGCTGCTTATGGTGTGCTAGCATTTCAAACGGCTTATCTAAAGGCCCATTATCCGGTACAATTTATGGCTTCAATGCTGACAGCGGTGATGGGAAGTCATCGGAAAGTAGCTGAATATGTCGTCGAATGCCGTCGTATGGATATCGCAGTGTTGCCGCCTGATGTGAATGAGAGCGGGGTGTTGTTTACTCCTTTACAGCAGGGAGGCATCCGTTTCGGCCTAGCAGCGATTAAAAATGTCGGCACACAGGCGATGGAGAGCATTCTCGCTGTTCGCAAGGAACGGCCTTTCGACAGCCTGCTCGATTTTTGTCGACGTGTCGATTTGCGGGTATGTAATAAGAGAGTGATTGAATCGCTTATTCAGGCAGGAGCCTTTGATTCATTGACAGGTCATCGGGCACAATTGCTTGCCATGTTGGATGAAACAGTGGATGCAGCCGTCAAGTGGCGCAAGGAACGGGATGACTTGCAAATTGATATGTTTGGTTTTGTGGAAATGCCCAATTGGGATATCGAATATCCCAATGTACCCAAATTCAGTGCCAGCCAGCAGTTAGAGCTGGAACGTGAACTACTGGGACTGTATTTATCCGGGCACCCGTTGGATGATTTTGAGTCGCTGTTGGAAAGCAGCGAGGCGGATCGTCTGATGGAGCTGGGCGATGTCCCAGATGAAACGGTTGTTGTGACCGCAGGCATGGTAGTGTCACTCAAAACGATTACGACCAAGCAGGGTAAGGCCATGGCCTTCATTGAGCTGGAGGATCAGATTGAGCGCTGTGAGGTTGTGCTGTTTCCTGAGGTATGGAAGCGAAGCCAGCAGTGGATTGAAAAGGGAGCTTTGCTTACGCTTCGAGCCAAGATGCAGCAGCAGGACGAGCACTTCAAGCTCCTTGCGGATGAGACCGCCCCGCTGGCGGAAGACTCGCTGGCACGGCTCCTCCAGCGCCGACGTGCCAGTACGCGCTCGTCCGCAATAGCTGGAACATCCGTGCCAGCTGCTGGCTCTCCTGCTGGCGACCCGGGCGGGAGAGCGGCGCGCGTGTCGCCCCCGCCTTCGGCAGCCAATGCATCTGCTTCGCCTCAACCGAAGGCGGCCCGTCCCGTGATGGCTGCTTCACCGCGCGGAGCCGAAGCGGCTCGCGGTGAGCAGGTGCCAGTCCCGCGCAGCTCGGAGCCGACCACTCGTCAGCGGGTGTTTGTCAAAATCACCCGCCAGGCCGAGGAGGACGCCAGCTTGCTGGTCAGTCTCAAGGCACTGCTACAGGAGCATCCCGGTGCTATGCCTACCGTACTTTTTTATGAGAGCAACCAGCGTCTGCTGGCTTTGAGCGATGCTTACAGCATTAAGCCTTCTCCTCAGCTTTTTGATCAAATGGAGTCGATGTTGGGTGAAGGCACGGTGAAAGTCAAATGATAGGCACACAGCAAACCGCCCTTATTGTAACGGTTTAATGAACATTTTCCTTCCTTCCCGCATACACTTGGAAAACTGGCGGAACAGGAGATTCAACACGTCCCCTGCACCATAAGATCCCGTACGGTGAAAGAATAGAACTGCACGGTGAAAGCGGGAGGGAAATTATGTCCTATGAATATGCAGAAACTTTGTTAAATCGCAGAGGCATTCGTATCGAGTCCATTGCGGACATTGTTTTTCAGCTTCAGCTAAAATATTATCCTCATTTGACGATGGAAGAATGTATAGACAGTGTCAAAGCGGTTTTGCAAAAGCGTGAGGTTCAATATACGTTGCTCACAGGTATTGCGCTCGATGAGCTGGCCGAAAAAAAACTTCTCCCCCAGCCATTGCAAGCCATTATGGAGGCTGACGAACCGCTGTACGGAGTGGACGAGACACTGGCTCTTGGAATTACGAGTGTGTACGGCATGATCGGCTTAACCAGTTTTGGTTATCTGGATAAGGAAAAGACGGGGATTATTGAACAACTGAACCAAAAAGGCAGTGGTATTCATGTGTTTTTAGACGATCTTGTCGCCGGACTAGCTGCCGCTGCTTCTTCGCGCATTGCACATCGGAGCCTCCATGCCAAGCATTATCCTGCATCATTGGACGCTTAATTGACCTGTGTAGACAGAGTTGATGATTTTCTAGGCCCTCCGACGGAACTTGAATGATCAGGAGGGCTTTTGTTGCGGGAAAAAAGTAAGGTATGTTATCATGAGTCTATTATATGGGCTCAAAACTTGAGGCTTAGGGGGTAGAAACAAGGCATGTGGACGGTGATTTATATTGCACCGACGGCCAGACTGGCTGACATGATTAAGCTCAAACTGTCTGAAGAAGGTTTTATGGTGCAGGCCCGGGCCATCAGCGCGTCCAAGCAACAGTTTGAGATACTTGTGCCTTCGGGTGAAGTCGAAGAAATACAGGAAGTGCTTAATTCGATTTTGCGCCCTTGAGTCCGGAACGGCGGAAGTGATACAGCAGCATGAGTGGAACAAAGGATGCACGATCGGCGGTAAAGTTTTAGTAACAGGCGTTGACGTGTGTATGAACATAATGCTTAAAGGTGCCGCATAGACGGCAGAGGACCTTGTATCGGTTACGGCTGACAAATAAACGGCTGGAGAGGTGTAGTTGTGTTTAAAGATTTATTCCAAAAGAAGCGTAAATACGCGACCATCCCTTCGGAACGGGCGCTGAGCGGCGATCAAGCGGACATGCCGGATCGTCCCAAACGGGAAATTCCCGAAGGTCTTATGACCAAATGTGGCAAATGTGGAAGTATTCAATACAGCAAAGAACTAGAGAAAAATTTGAAAGTGTGTCCGGTGTGCGGATACCATATGCGTTTGAATGCTATGGATCGCATTCGCATGGTGCTCGACGATGACACGTTTACGGAATATGATGCCGATATGATTTCGGTTGACCCGCTGGACTTTCCGGGATATGCGAGCAAGCTGGAGCAACAGACCCTGAAATCTGGCTTGCGAGAGGCTGTCGTTACGGGCGACGGCCTTATTTATGGACATCCTGTTGTCGTTGCTGTGATGAGCTTTGACTTTTTTACTGGCAGTATGGGTTCGGTCGTAGGAGAGAAAATTACCCGCGCCATTGAGCAAGCAATAGACAAGCGTCTGCCGCTAATTATTTTCTCAACTTCCGGCGGGGCACGTATGCAGGAAAGTATTTTAAGCTTGATGCAGATGGCCAAAACAAGTGCTGCTCTTGCTCGTCTGGATGAGCAGGGCTTGCTGTATATTTCTGTTATCACAGACCCGACTACAGGTGGAGTGTCCGCCAGCTTTGCTACGCTTGGAGATATTAATATCGCGGAGCCAGGAGCTGTATTCGGCTTTGCAGGGCGTATTGTAATTGAACAGACAATCAGACAGAAGTTGCCGGATGATTTTCAAACATCCGAATTTAATTTGCAGCATGGACAATTGGATATGGTTGTACACCGCAAGGAACTGCGTGATACCCTCGGGCAACTGCTTGATCTGCACAGTGTGAAAGGGGTGGAATAGATGGCTGGTGAATTGCCTTATGAAAAGCCCCTGGTCGAGATGCGACAAAAGATCGAAGAACTCAAGCAATTCGGACAGGATAAGCAAATTGATTTTACAGATGAGATCAACCGTCTCGAGGAACGTTATCTCGAGATGGAAGAAGAAATATATTCGAACATTACAGCACCACAAAAAATGCATTTGGCCCGTCATCATCAAAGACCAACGTCTCTTGATCTGATTGAGCAGGTGTTTACAGACTTTATTGAATTGCACGGCGACCGCTTGTTTGGAGACGATCTGGCGGTTGTGGGCGGAATTGCCAAGCTAAATGGTATTCCGGTGACCGTCATTGGTCAACAGCGTGGTAAGGATACGAAAGATAACATTGCACGTTTCTTTGGTAGTGCTCATCCGGAAGGATTTCGTAAAGGCTTGCGTCTTATGCAGCAGGCTGATAAATTCAAACGCCCTGTTATTACATTTATTGATACGAAGGGCGCTTATCCGGGTAATACAGCAGAGGAGAGAGGTCAATCGGAAGCGATTGCCCGCAACTTGCGGGAGATGGCAAAGCTTTCGGTGCCTGTTATTTGTGTGGTCATCGGCGAGGGTGGAAGCGGCGGTGCGCTTGCGTTTGCAGTCGGTAACCGTGTGCTGATGCTGGAACATGCCATTTATTCGGCCATTTCTCCAAACGGTGCAGCTTCGATTCTATGGAAAGATGCTTCCAAGGCCGATCAGGCAGCTGAAGCCATGAAGATTACGGCTAATGACCTCCTGCGCATGGAAATTATCGAGGATATTGTGCCGGAGCCGAAAGGGGGCGCGCATCGTAACTATGAAGTGACTGCTGCCGCAATCAAGGAGCTATTGGAACGTCATTTGGCAGATCTTACGAATATGAGCTGCGATGAATTGAGGGAAGATCGGTATCAAAAATTCCGAAAAATAGGTCAATACACCTTCTTGAAGCCTTCGGAATCTGAGCCTATGTTGTAATACGCTGTAAACGGGTAACAATAAATATGACGAACTTCCTATACAAATAGGAAAAAGTGTAGTAGATTTAATTGTTGGAAAAAGATATAAAGAGTAGCACCTTTGAAAACGGAGGAAAAACCCAAATGCGCAAAACTAAGATTGTATGTACCATCGGTCCTTCCAGTGAGTCATTGGAAAATGTGAAGAAACTGATTCTGGCTGGTATGAACGTAGCCCGCCTAAATTTCTCTCACGGTGATTTCGAGGAGCATGGCAACCGGATTAAAAACATCCGTCAAGCTTGTAAGGAGCTTAACAAAAACGTTGCTATTTTGCTCGATACGAAGGGGCCGGAAATCCGGACAGGAAAGCTCGAAGTTGAACCTATCGAGCTTGTTCAGGACGAGTTCATTACGCTGACAACGGAAGAAATTCTCGGTACGCAAGATCGTATTTCCATTACGTACAAAGATCTTCCCTCGGACGTGGAGCCCGGCTCCACCATTCTGATCGACGATGGTCTGATCGGACTCACCGTTATTGAAGTATCAGGCACTGAAATCAAATGCCGCATTGTTAATGGCGGAACGATCAAAAGCAAGAAGGGCGTTAACGTTCCAGGCGTTGCTATTTCTTTGCCTGGTATTACCGAAAAAGATGCTAATGATATCATTTTCGGTATTGAGCAGGACATTGATTTCATCGCGGCTTCTTTTGTTCGTAAAGCAAGTGACGTTCTGGAAATCCGTGAATTGCTGGCGAAACACAACGCAAGTCATATCCAAATCATTTCCAAAATAGAAAATCAGCAAGGTGTTGACAACCTGGATGAAATTTTGGAAGCTTCGGATGGTCTGATGGTTGCCCGTGGTGACCTCGGTGTGGAAATTCCTGCTGAAGAAGTGCCTCTGGCGCAAAAATTGATGATTAACAAATGTAATGTAGCTGGCAAGCCTGTTATTACGGCAACACAAATGCTGGATTCCATGCAACGTAACCCGCGTCCGACTCGTGCGGAAGCAAGTGACGTGGCGAATGCTATTTTTGACGGAACAGACGCAATTATGCTGTCCGGCGAAACAGCAGCGGGTAAATATCCGGTAGAATCCGTATTGACGATGTCACGTATTGCAGAAAAAGCTGAGTCCTCTCTGAACTACCGTGATTTGTTCAAGAAACAAAGAACGGCTCAAGAAATTAGTATTACAGAAGCAATCAGTCAATCTGTTTCTATTTCTGCACTTGACCTGCATGCCAAAGCGATCCTGACGTCCACACAAAGCGGAACAACGGCGCGTATGATTTCTAAATACCGTCCTGAAGCTCCGATTGTTGCTGTGACAACACAGGAAAGAACAGTTCGCCGTTTGGCTCTGATCTGGGGCGTACATGCAGTACAAGGTAGACCAATCGTTGACACAACAGATAGTCTGTTTGACAACGCACTGGAAGGCGGTCGCAAATCTGGCCTCGTTAAAGAGGGCGATTTGGTTGTAATTACTGCGGGCGTACCTCTTGGTGATTCCGGTTCTACGAACCTGATCAAAATTAGCTGCGTTCCAGCACAAGCGTAATTAAAGTCTCCATGACATAATACCGAAGCTGTATCGTTACAACAAGCAAAAGAGCATTCAAGTCAATAAGACTTGGATGCTCTTTTTTTATGTTCTCTAGCTTTTCATTTCCAGTCCTTCTCGTCGTATGAAATCAAGAAATGCCTGTTGCATCAAGTTCATGTGTGTATCTTGTTGATACACGATGTTTATTTGATAATGGCTCCTTTGGTTATCAGCCTCGGGATAAGGAAGCCATTCCACCGAGGGAGCAGCATTTTCATTATTATCCACTCCGCTTGCAGGAAAGAAGGCAAGCGCTTCTCCGCCGCTTACGACTTGCTTTACCGCTTCCCAAGAGTTGATTTCCAGATGAGGCTTAACTAGAGAGGAATACTGATCTACAACTGATGAACCGCTATATTTTACCCATGTGTGCTTGTCCAGCACATCGGGTCCATCGACCTCCTCTAATTTGAATGCAGGTGCAAGTGCAGATGCAGAACGGATAACTCCTACTTGATCTGAAGCCACTGGCTCTGCCACCGTATACTCTGGAAGAGAATCTCTATCGTCGAGAAAAGCAAAATCAATTTCCCCCTGTTTCAGTAGCTGCTTAATTGCATCCGGGGATTGAATCTCCAACTGAATACGACAATCTGGATACCGCTCAGCAAACTTAGCCATCAAAGTGGGGAGGAGATACGTACCTGATATCGACTCTGCACTCAGAAGTAATTGCGCCTGTGACTCTTTTGTCAGTTTATCTACAGCTTGTCTAGCTTCTTGCTCCAGAGAGATGATCTGCTTTGCGTAAGGTAATAATTTTTTTCCAGCTTCCGTTAGTATAATTCTGCCTTGTTGAAGAGAGAATAGGGAAACACCCATTTCCTTTTCCAAGCTCTTCATATGAAAGCTGACGGTAGGTTGTTTGACTTGCAAAGCTTCGGCCACATCCGTCGCCTTATGGAATTTGTCGATCAGCATCAAAATACGCAATTTTAGAATATTCATGGAATCCAACAGCTCTCCTTATATGTCATTCATATGTGAATTTCAAACTATAGATTAATTATATACCTAAAAATAATTTATCTATCAATATTTTATATTTGTTTTACAAAACCACGTCGTTCGTCTAACATTCCAGGCCTACAATGTAAAAGTGTTGATGGTCATAAATAAAAAACCGTCACTTAACTAAGGGGAGGACAATAAAAAATGTTGAAAAAATGGCCGTTCATTCTGATGACTCTCACCATGGTATTTGCACTTGCAGCTTGCGGATCAGGTAACAATGCTGCACCACAAGGAGAAGCTGCTACAGGAACAGACAATAAAGCGGCTGCTGAACTGACAGGAAACATTCTGGCTGTTGGCTCCACTGCACTTCAACCATTGGTAGAGCAAGCGGGACAAAAATTTATGGCTGTCGATAAATATAAAGGCATTGCAGTTCAAGTGCAGGGCGGCGGTAGCGGTACTGGCTTGACTCAGGTTTCCGGCGGACAAGCGGACATCGGTAACTCCGACGTGTTTGCAAAAGAAAAACTGGAGAGCGGCGCAGATGAGCTGGTCGATCACCAAGTAGCTGTTGTAGCCATGTCAGCGGTAGCGAATCCTAAAGTAGGCGTTACAGACCTGAAAAAAGATCAATTGGTACAAATCTTTACAGGTAAAATCACGAACTGGAAAGAAATTGGCGGTGCGGATCAAAAAATCGTTATTGTAAACCGTCCAAGCAGCTCCGGTACTCGTGCAACATTTGAAAAATACGCATTGGGACAAAAAACAGAAGATCTGCCGGGCTCCATTCAAGAAGATTCCTCCGGTACTGTGAAAAAGCTGATTGCTGAAACACCGGGTGCGATTGGTTATCTGGCTCTGTCCTACATCGACAACACAGTAACTGCTTTGAAATACGATGGCGTTGAAGCTAACGTTGAAAATGTAGAACAAGGTAAATATCCAGTGTGGGCTTACGAGCATATGTACACTAAAGGTGAGCCAAAAGAGCATGTGAAAGCATTTCTGGACTACATTCTGTCAGATGAAATCCAAAAAACGGATGTCGTAGACTTGGGATACATTCCAGTAGCAGGTATGCAAGTGAAACGTGATGCTGACGGTAATATCACGAAATAAGGAGAGTCACACCTCCTGTTCGATGAACGCAGCTAACGCGAGTATATTCACGAAGAAGAGGCGGACTAGCGTCCGGCCTCTATTCTTCGGTTAAAGGAGTTACAGTATGGAACCAATTGAAGGGAAGGCATACATGGAACAGAATAAACGATCCCGAGTTATGAAAGAAAGACATTACTGGGAAGAATGGACCGGCCGCATATATACGTCGGTTTGTGTCGTTTTTTTAGTTGCAGTCATTGTCTCCATCGTATATTTTGTTGCCTCCAAAGGTGTAGCTACATTTGCGGTGAATGGAGTCAGTCTGCGAGAGTTTTTCTTTGGAACCAAATGGAGCCCGGATGGCGAACCTAAGTCCTTCGGCGCGCTTCCGTTTATTACGGGTTCTTTTGCAGTAACCATACTGGCGGCTTTAATTGCCAGTCCGCTCAGCTTATGTGCGGCTTTATTTATGACGGAAATCGTGCCGAAATCGGGTAAGCGTATCCTTCAACCTGCGATTGAATTATTATCCGGTATTCCGTCTGTTGTATATGGCTTTGTCGGCTTGACCGTGATCGTCCCGCTACTTCGGAACGTGTTTGGAGGACAAGGCATCGGCATTCTGGCAGGCTGCCTAGTGTTGTCAGTCATGATTTTGCCGACGATTACGAGTATTATGGCAGATGCGTTGTCTTCCTTGCCGGGGGGGCTGCGTGAATCCTCTTATGCTTTGGGTGCTACCCGCTGGCAGACAATTGCCCGTGTTATTATTCCGACGCTGTTGCCTGCTCTTTTGACAGGAATTATTCTCGGTATGGCTCGTGCCTTCGGAGAAGCGTTGGCTGTACAGATGGTAATCGGGAATGCTCCGCACATACCGCATTCCTTGCTGGAATCCGCTTCGACCTTGACCAGCGTCATTACACTAAGCATGGGCAATACAGCGATGGGCTCCGTTCATAACAATGCTCTCTGGAGCATGGCGCTTGTTCTTCTGCTCATGACATTCATTTTCGTGCTGCTGGTAAGGCTGCTTGAAAGGAGAAACCGGGTTTGATGAAAGCTAAAACGACCGACAAGATCGCTACATTTGTAATCTGTTTCTTCGCCTTGTTCATTGTTGCACTTTTGGTTGGATTACTGGGCTTCATTTTGGCCCGCGGAGTCAGTCATATTTCTTTTGACTTTTTAACCAGTGCTCCCCAAACATTACGTGCAGGCGGTGGTATTGGCCCACAACTATTTAATTCCGTATTTTTGTTAATCTTAACTTTGATTATCACCATTCCGATTGGCTGGGGCGCAGGTATTTACATGGCGCAATATGCAAAGCCGGGGAAAATTACGGACTTTATACGACTTGTCGTCGAAGTATTGTCCTCCTTCCCGTCTATCGTCATCGGATTGTTTGGACTACTACTTATCGTAAATACGTTTGATTTTGGCTTTTCCCTCTTATCAGGAGCCTTGGCTTTGGCCGTATTTAACCTGCCGCTGATGGTTCGCACAACTGAGCAGGCTTTCCGAGCTGTGCCGAAGGAGCAAAAGGAAGCTGGACTTGCGCTTGGACTGTCCAAGTGGAAAATCATCACCTCCATTTTGTTGCCAGCTGCGCTGCCAAGCTTGATTACGGGTACCATTTTGGCCGCAGGCCGTATTTTCGGGGAAGCCGCCGCATTGCTGTTTACAGCAGGGATGAGTACGCCGCCGCTTGATTTTACCGATTGGAATCCATTGCATGCTAGATCGCCTATTAACCCGATGCGACCTGCTGAAACATTGGCTGTTCATATTTGGAAGGTCAACAGTGAGGGGATTGCTCCTGACTCCAAAGATATTGCTGCAGGCGCTTCTGCCGTACTGGTGCTGCTTGTGCTTGCATTCAACTTGAGTGCAAGATGGTTCGGAAGAGTTGTATACCGCCGTCTGACAGCTGCCAAACGTATGGATTAGAAAGGGGATGGAGAACAATGGAACATGTGATTATGCGAACGGCAAAAACCGCCGCACCAGCAACATCCGTTCAGTCTACGCGTTCGGAACAGCTTGCGGGGCAACCGCCGCATCCGTTCAGTACTGAGGATTTGAGTATTTATTATGGCAGCTTTGAGGCTGTGAAAAAAGTGAATCTGGCCTTTCCGGAACAGACAGTGACTGCCCTGATCGGGCCTTCCGGCTGCGGTAAATCGACCTTTTTGCGCTCCCTTAATCGGATGAATGATGAGATTGCGTCTTCCTCTACAACGGGGCACATCTGGATGGATGGACAGGATTTGACGGCACCGGAAACGGACGTGATCAAGCTGCGTCAGCAAATTGGCATGGTGTGGCAACGTCCCAACCCTTTTTACAAATCCATTTACAATAATATCGCCTTCGGTCCCAAATACCGTGGGGTGCGCAAGAAGAAACAGCTTGATGAAATTGTCGAAAGTAGCCTGCGTAAAGCAGCATTATGGGACGAGGTCAAGGATCGCCTTCACGATTCCGCTCTGGCGCTGTCTGGCGGGCAACAGCAGCGGCTTTGCATTGCACGTGCACTATCCGTTCAGCCGAAAATTCTATTGCTTGACGAGCCAGCTTCCGCGCTGGACCCTGTGTCTACAGGCAAGGTAGAAGAGCTCATCACCGAATTAAAAAAAGAACTGCGCATCGTTATTGTGACGCACAATATGCAGCAGGCTGCACGAATTTCCGATTATACTGCTTATTTTTATATTGGAAGTCTGGTTGAACATGGGAAAACGAACGATATTTTCACGAATCCTGAAAATGAGCTGACTCAGGAGTACATTATGGGTCGATTTGGTTAAGCGATGTTGCTCATCGACCTACTATATATGAGCTGCACGTAAAAACCTCTTACTAATCCAGCATTAGTAAGAGGTTTTTTATTGTTTTCAACGTTTTGTAACTTTTTTAATCTATTAGTAAATTAAAATATATTGATCGTTTGGGTATATTTTCATATAATACAACTAACTATTTATCATGCATAAATAGTGGTTTAGTTCCCCTCGCTATCAAAAAGAATCTTCAGCAAGAGTAAATAGGGTTAAACTGAACACAATTACCCAAATCAAAATAAGGGAGAGGTTCAAATGAAGAAGAAGATGTGTCCAACCGTAAAGATGTTAGCGCTTTCAAGTTTGGCGATTACAGTAACGTCAGGACTCCTAAGTCCCTCATGGGCTGCGGCACAGGAGATGGTGCCGACTACATATGATTCAGGACGTGAATCGGCGACTGCTTCTTATGAACTTACCACAGATTCAGCTGTGGGACGGGACGTTTATGGTGGCGATGTAAATTCAGGTGTTTTGGATCGTGAGCCATTATTTGGGCTGTCGGCTGTGGCGAAGCCAACCGCTGTTGTGAATACAGACAGCCTCCTGAACAAAATGCGCGACTTTAGCAAGTTCTCTACGGGGAATACATCCAAGGATACTACACTTGCCTTAAATATTGTATCCTGGCAATTACCACATGGCGGATTCTTCAAAGCTATGGAAAAGAATTATAAATCCAAATGGGATGGCAAAGCTGCACGCTCCACATGGAAAAGCAAGGATGGTGTTGAACTCGGAACGTTTGATAACGAGGCCACGACAACCGAGATTCGTTTTTTAGCGGATGTATACAAAAAAACCAAAAATAAAGATATTAAGAACAGTGTACAAAAAGCAGTCGACTTCGTACTAACCTCTCAATATTCCTCAGGTGGCTGGCCTCAAGTATACCCTAAACGTGGTAATTATTCCGATGCTGTAACTTATAATGATGATGCGATGGTCAGAGTTATGGTTTTGGCTGACGATATTGTGAACAAGAAGCAGCCGTTTGATAGCGATATTCTGGATAACTCTTACCGCTCCAGACTTCAGCAAGCGCTAAACAAAGGTATCCAGTACACAATTAAATCTCAAATTGTAAATAATGGTACACCAACAATCTGGGGTGCACAGCACGATCCGGCTACTTATGCATCTGTTGAAGCCCGGGCATTTGAGTTACCTTCCAAAACAACTACAGAATCAGTAGGCATTACTGCTTTTCTCATGTCCCAGCCGCAAACTGCTGAAGTGAAAAAAGCGGCTCAGAGTGCTTTGAAATGGTTTGACGCGAACCGAATCGACGGTATCAAATACAATCGTCAAGGTCCGGAGTTTTTCCAAAAGGATGCATCGAGCGTAATGTGGTATCGGTTCTATAATGTGGAAGACAATAAGTATTTCTTTTCAGACCGGGATGGCAAAAAGTATACCGACATCATGAAAATTAGTGAGGAAAGACGACTTGGTTACGCCTGGGCGGGAAGCCAGGCTAAGAGCTTGCTCAAGCTGGCTTCGGATAGCGGATATTATAAACTGTCCAAGCCGTTGCCACAATAATAAAGGCATTATTATATATGATTGGAGAGGGCGGACCGTTCGGTCTGCCCTCTTTTTGTTCCCGGGCTGTAAATATGGTTTAATGGAGAGAGGGCAAAATAGAGATAAAGATGCACAAAGATAGGAGAGCTTGTATGACTCAAGAGGAGAAACAAACGGAATTACGCTGGTATGGCGCACCGCTACGCGTCCGTTATCAGGAAAGCGACCAGATGGGGGTCGTATATCATGCGAATTATTTGAACTGGTTTGAGATCGGGCGCACCGAAATGATCCGACAGGCGGGTTTTAACTATCGGAGTATGGAGGAACGAGGAGTCTTGCTGCCAGTTATTGAAATCAATGCGAAATATGCGAGTCCTGCTCGATATGATGATTTAATTACCATTTATACCGCAATTACGGACTTCTCCAGATTACGTCTAAACTATATCTATGAGGTTCGACGGGTAACGGAAGATGAGCATCGAAGGTATCTGGGAAAGGTATGGACCCAGGCAGACACGCTGCCGGGAGAGCTGCTTGTCACAGGGATGACACGGCACGTATGGTTGAACACCGAATGGAAGCCCGTTCGACTGGATCAGGCGCTACCTGAGCTGTACACTGCATTAAGGTTTGCTTTTACAGGCGGGGAGGGACAGAAGTCATGATGATGCGTAAACGTCTGTGGCTGTTGCTGCTGCTCATTCCTTTGGCGGAGCTGTACGGGTTTATATGGGTAAGTCACTGGATTGGAGCGGGCAAAACGATTTTACTCATCATTCTGACGACCCTAATCGGGGCTGCCATGATGCAATTTGAAGGTCGTAAGGTGATTGCCGATGCGAAAAATGAAATGAACCGGGGACAAATGCCTGGCCGTAAAATGCTGGATGGATTATGTGTTTTTTTCGGTGGGAGTTTGCTGCTTATCCCTGGATTTTTAACAGATATTATTGGTTTTACGTTGGTGTTTCCTTTAACACGAGCGTTGTACCGACGCTTTTTATTGAAGTGGCTGGAGAAAAAAATGAAAAACGGCAGTATTACGTTTCGGCGGTTTTGACGTGAGCTGCCGTTTTCCTATCCGTGATCTAGCGGACTCTTCCAGCGAGAATATAGTTGCGCAAGTCCTGAATGACATTCGCGCGATTCAGTGCATCAACGACAATGAGTGATACAGGTCCGATAATTAGTCCTAAAACGCCAAACAGCTTGAGCCCGATGAACATACCGATGAGGGTGGGAAGCGGGTTCAAGCCCACGCTGCTGGCCAGCACCTTAGGCTCCACGATCTGTCGTCCAATCAACAGGATGATATAAAGGATCGACAATCCTACCCCTAGTGCCAAATTACCAGACATATACGCATACAGTATCCACGGAATCATCACAATGCCAACCCCCAAATAAGGTAGCAAGTCCACCAGCCCGATCATCAAACCGATGGTAAAGGCGGATTCCACACGCAATATGAACAGCCCAACAATGACCGTTAATGCCGTAATGGAGATGATAATGAACTGTGCACGCAAATAGCCGTACAGTGCTTTACGCAAATCGTGCCATATATCCGACAATGGCTTGCGAATTGTATCAGGAATCGTGTTTGAGAGCATCCGACTATGTCGGTCCCAATCCTTACTAATAAAAAAGGCTGCTAATACAATAACCATTAGAACTGCTCCCATATTAGGCAGAGAGGTCAGCAAGTTCAAAACTCCATTAAAAAATTGAGCGACTAGCGTAGTGACAGCCGAACTGACAGTTTGAGTTGTCTTATCAATGTTACTGTTAATGGTATGTTGGTAATCCGGATTATCCCGGATAAAATGGTTAATTTCAATAATTACATTTTGAATCAAATCACTTTGTGTCCAATCGATAAACAGACTTTTAAAACGCTCAATATGTCCGTCAAAAGTCATGGCCAACTTTATAACTTCTCGGACCATGCGGGTGATTGCTGCAGATAGGATAATTGCAATTCCACCTAAATATACAAATAATGAGACCGTGACAGCCGTCCAACGTGGCATACAGGCTTTGCTACGCAGAAAACTAACCAGTGGATTCATGGCATAAGCCACAAGCCAGGCGAATAGGAAAGGATAGACGAGAGGGAAAAGCACATATATGCCCAGTAACAGAGCTACAATCACGATTGCCACCCATAGAGCACGAAATATGCGATTCAGGATTAACCGGCTCAAGCTTTCACGGCTCCTTTCTTTTACGATAGTTTTTCATAAAATAAATGCTCTACTATACATATGCGGGAAAGGGGGAAGACAAGACCTGTGTAAAAAAGTGCAAATGAATCAATATTTTTTGTAAGGGGTTTCAAAAATTTATTTATGGAAGCGATAAAACATTTGAATGTGTTGGAATAGCCCTCAATGTTCACATAAACGACAAAATCCAGTATAGTGAAAGAAGGTTTAAATATTGACATATGGCGTTAACATTACTCAGCTATTTAAAAGACATATCTTACTTTTGAAAATGTTTACATTGCAAGTCCGTTCACAATGTTTTTACAAAGGAGAGATGTAACGATGACAGCGACTAAAGGTCTGGAAGGGATCGTAGCGACCACTTCCTCCATAAGCTCTATCGTAGATGGCGTTCTCACGTACCGGGGTTATAACATTGATGATTTGGCTGTTAACGCCGATTTTGAAGAGGTAGCTTATTTGTTGTGGTTTGGAAAATTACCTGATAAGGAGCAATTGCAGGAGCTTCGTAACCAGTTAAGCGAATACGCTGCTATTCCGGATGAAATTGTTACTCAATTAAAGTTATATCCGAAAAATTTGAGCACGATGGCTGCCTTGAGGTCAGCCGTATCGTCTCTCGCTTTGTATGACCCAGAGGCGGATGATATGTCGAGAGAGTCTAATGTGACCAAAACCGTCAAGCTTCAGGCGCAATTGCCTACCATTGTGGCAGCTATAGCACGTATACGCGAGGGCTTGGAGCCGATTGCGCCTAAAAAAGGTATTTCCATCGCTGAAAACTTTTTGTATCAGCTGACTGGCAAGGATCCAGAGGAGACGGCTATTAAAGCGTTCAATCAGGCTCTCGTGTTGCACGCCGATCATGAATTAAATGCGTCTACCTTTGCTGCGCGTGTAACGGTAGCCACATTGTCGGATATTTATTCCGGAATCACGTCTGCTATTGGAGCTTTAAAAGGACCACTGCATGGTGGGGCCAATGAGGCTGTGGCCAAAACGCTGGAGGAGATTGGTGGCTTGGATCAGGTGGACTCCTATATTCAGGCGAAACTGGATAACCGCGAAAAAATTATGGGCTTTGGACACCGAGTCTATAAAAACGGTGATCCACGTGCCAAGCATTTGCACAAAATGTCCCGCGAGCTGGGGGAAATGAACGGCGACACAACGTTGTTTGATATGTCAGTTCGAATTGAGGGAATTGTAACAGGGCAAAAAGGTTTGAAGCCCAATGTGGATTTTTATTCTGCCTCTGTGTATACCCAGTTAGGTATCAAGAGAGACCTGTTTACACCTATTTTTGCTGTGAGTCGTGTATCCGGGTGGACCGCACACATTTTAGAGCAGTATGAAAATAACCGCCTGATTCGTCCTCGCGCCGAATATACAGGTCCAATGGATCAAAAATATGTATCACCAGAGTTGCGCTAACCCTTTGTCGAAGGAAGATTGAGGTTGTATACCCTGAATTTAAAAAATAAGGTACAATAGAGGGGACGACGAGAGATGTACGTTTTTGTCTGTGATAAAGATCATGTCTTTCGTCCTGTACCCATTCATATCTGAGGAGGAAAAGGAACTTATGGCGAAATTTGAAAAGTTTGAGCTCCCAACTGAAGGCGAAAAAATTACGATTGATAACGGTCAACTACGGGTTCCGAACCATCCGGTAATTCCGTTTATCGAAGGTGACGGCACGGGTCGCGATATCTGGAAAGCTTCCAAGCGCGTACTGGACGCAGCTGTAGAAAAAGCATATAACGGCAGCAAAAAGATTGCCTGGTATGAAGTATTCGCTGGTGAGAAAGCTTTCAATACATACGGCGAATGGCTCCCTAACGATACTTTGGAAGCCATCCGTGAGTATATTGTAGCCATCAAAGGTCCACTTACAACACCTATTGGCGGTGGTATCCGTTCGTTGAATGTGGCATTGCGGCAAGAACTGGATTTATACGTATGTCTGCGTCCTGTTCGTTATTTTAACGGTGTTCCTTCTCCAGTGAAACGTCCTGAATTGGTAGACATGGTTATTTTCCGTGAGAACACAGAAGATATTTACGCGGGGATCGAGTATGCTGAAGGGTCCGAAGACGTGAAAAAGGTTATTCAGTTCCTCCAACAAGAGCTGGGTGTGAACAAAATTCGTTTCCCTGAAACCTCTGGTATTGGCATTAAGCCAGTTTCTTCCGAGGGTTCAAAGCGTCTGGTACGGGCAGCCATTCAGTATGCTGTTGACCACGGACGCAAGAGTGTAACGCTCGTACACAAAGGTAACATTATGAAATTTACCGAGGGTGCCTTCAAAAACTGGGGTTATGAAGTGGCTGAGGAAGAATTTGCAGATAAAGTATTTACTTGGGCCCAATATGATGTAATCAAGGAAAAAGACGGTGAGGATGCGGCAAATGCAGCTCAAAAAGCAGCTGAAGATGCAGGCAAAATCATTATCAAGGATGCGATTGCTGATATTGCACTTCAGCAAGTACTGACTCGTCCTTCTGAATTTGATGTAATTGCTACGCTCAACCTGAACGGGGACTATCTGTCCGATGCTCTTGCTGCCCAAGTTGGTGGAATTGGTATTGCGCCAGGTGCAAACATTAACTATGTAACAGGGCATGCTATCTTTGAAGCTACACATGGTACAGCTCCAAAATACGCGGACAAAGACGTAGTGAACCCTGGTTCCGTAATTCTGTCGGGCGTAATGTTGCTTGAACACTTGGGTTGGAAAGAAGCGGCTGACCTGATTTATAAAGGGCTGGAGACGTCCATTAATAAGAAGATTGTAACTTATGACTTTGCTCGTCTGATGGATGGTGCTACACAAGTGAAATGCTCCGAGTTCGCAGATACCATTATTAGCAACCTGTAAGGAAGGGGAATACCACTTGTCCATTCAACGTAAAAAAATATCCATTGTTGGCGCCGGTTTTACCGGTGCCACTACCGCATTGCTGCTGGCTCAAAAGGAGTTAGGTGATATCGTACTGATCGATATTCCGCAACTAGAGAATCCGACCAAAGGCAAGGCGCTTGATATTTTGGAGGCCGGTCCGGTACAGGGATTTGACAGCCAGATCACGGGCACTTCCAGTTACGAGGATGCAGCTAACTCGGATATCGTCATTATTACAGCCGGGATTGCACGCAAGCCGGGTATGAGCCGTGATGATTTGGTAAATACGAACGCAGGAATTGTAAAATCCGTTTGTGAGAACGTGAAGAAGTATGCGCCGGATTCTATCGTCATTATTCTGAGTAATCCGGTAGATGCTATGACCTATACTGCCTATCAAACGCTTGGGTTCCCGAAAAATCGGGTTATTGGCCAATCAGGTGTGCTGGATACAGCGCGATATTGTACCTTTATTGCACAAGAACTGAACGTTTCCGTCGAAGACGTACGCGGCTTCGTTATGGGTGGTCACGGTGATGATATGGTGCCCCTGGTACGCTATTCCAGCGTTGGAGGTATACCTATCGAAACCCTGATTTCGCAGGAACGTATCGAAGCAATCGTACAACGGACACGCGGTGGTGGCGGTGAGATCGTCAACCTGTTGGGTAATGGTAGCGCATATTATGCACCGGCAGCTTCGCTTGCACAGATGACAGAAGCGATTGTAAAAGATAAAAAACGGATTATCCCGGTCATTGCCTATCTGGAGGGAGAGTACGGCTATCATGATTTGTTCCTTGGCGTACCGACACTTCTTGGCGGTAATGGTATCGAAAAAGTGTTCGAGTTGGAATTGACAGCCGAAGAAAAAGCAGCGCTCGATCAATCCGCCGAATCGGTCCGCAGTGTGATTAAAATAGTTACCGTATAGATTCAATTTTCTACTAAAACGGTATACTTTTACTTGAAGAGGTGTTCCCAAGCCATAGTCATGGCCATCGGACACCTCTTTTACTTTTAAACGGAATAAATCTATTCGTTTTCTTCCTTATTCCTTTGCTTTGGACCACTTCCCCGGTATAATAGAGTTCATATGCATGGATAGTTACATGAGGATTTTGCAAAAATCCTGACATAGAAAAGCATGTCCCAAAACACTGAAAAGATGGTAGTCATTCGTTGGAATATGATCGCTCTATGGAAAAAGAGTTTGTGTGAAAACAAAGAAATGGAGGTTATAAAGAATGTTTTTTATTCACATTATTGGATCACTGGCGATGGGTTTTTATTTATTGCTCCCCTTCGTTGTGGGCAAAATCGACAAATTGGCTCCAAGTGCGCAGGAAGGGACGATATCGGCTGTACAGCTATTAAACCGTCTGGCTCAATTTGCACTGATTCTTGTACTTATTAGCGGCATCTATATGATTTTTGTTTGGGATTCTTATTCGGTAGCATGGATCGTTGTTGTGTTGGTGTTGTTTCTTGCCATTTCTGGTATTGCTGGTGCTATGGGTAAGCCATTACGCTTGTCACTGGAAGCGGTTCGTAACCAACAGCCGATTACGCAATACGCTGGTAAAATGCGGATGTTCAGCACGCTGCTGGCTGTCTTCATGATTCTAATTACGATTTTAATGGTATACAGCCATATTATTTAATTATGCATTTGGTGAGAGCCTGTAATCGAATGATGACAAATGCTAAATTGAAAAAAACGGTCTGTGCTGAATAAGCATAGGCCGTTTTTTTGTGCGCTCAAATAACTACATTTTTCTTTTTTCGTTTAACGAATAACTTTGTGTGGTAAATCAGGAGTAGAGTGGATGCAAATGTTGCATCCTAAAAAATATCTAATTTTGAAGGGAGAATGTACAATGGCTAAAAGTAACCAACCTCCGCAAACCTTGCCCCCACAGCATCAGGACCAGCAACCGGGGATTGAATCCAAAATGTCGCCTGCACCTCAGTTTGAAAAACCAACTTATAAAGCCGCTGGCAAGCTAACAGGTAAAGTTGCACTTATTACTGGTGGGGACAGTGGAATTGGACGGGCTGTAGCTGTCACGTATGCCAAAGAAGGTGCGGACGTAGCTATCATCTACTTGAATGAGCATAAGGATGCGGAAGAAACAAAACGTCAGGTAGAGCAGGAGGGGCGCAAATGCGTATTGATTCCTGGCGATATCGGAGATGACCAATTTGCCAAAAAAGCGGTTCAACAGACGGTTAACGAGTTGGGCAAGCTCGACATTGTCGTGAACAATGCGGCAGAGCAACATCCACAACAAAAGCTGGAGGATATCACCAAAGAACAGTTGGAGCGCACGTTCCGTACGAATATTTTCGGTATGTTCTTCCTAACGCAAGCAGCATTGCCGCATTTGAAGAAAGGGAGCACAATTGTCAATACAACATCGATTACCGCGTACGCTGGGAACAAGACACTCATTGATTATTCATCGACGAAAGGGGCAATCACATCCTTTACTCGTTCCCTTTCACTCAATTTGGCGGATCAAGGTATTCGGGTGAACGCTGTAGCACCAGGGCCAATCTGGACGCCGTTAATCCCGTCTACCTTTGATGCCAAGACGGTCAGCGAGTTTGGAGGAGCACAGCCAATGAAGCGTCCGGGTCAGCCGGAAGAATTGGCGCCAGCCTATGTGTACCTTGCTTCTGATGATTCTTCATATGTAAGCGGGCAGGTTATTCATATCAATGGCGGTGAAGTTATAAACGGATAAGAGGACAAAGGAAAGGCTGGGGCCGTGTTATGCCCTGGCCTTTTTTCTTTTCACAGTGGAACATAATGCAGGTAGCCTGTAGAATGAGACTTAACTTACATAAAGGATGGGCATATTTTATGAAATCGTTTCGTTTCAGGCTTACCCTGATCATGCTGATTTTGATTGGCGTATCTGTCCTTGCTGCTGGAATCACGATGGGACAAATCTTTAAAAATTCGAATATGAAGGTGCTAGAGGAGAACATGGGACGGGAGATTGACCTGCTTCGTGCTACATTCCCTTTTGTGAATGCAGATGCCCTGTCCAGTACGGATTATGTCTCTTATTATTCTCAAAAGGCGAAGGAAATTGCCCGTCTGACGGAATCGCGGGTGACCTTCATTCGCAAGGACGGGACGGTGGTTGGCGATTCGTTAAGCGATCCGCGTAAGATGGAAAACCACGCATCTCGTGAAGAAATTCAGCAAGCCTCAACAGAGAGAATCGGACGCACGATTCGTTACAGTGAAACCTTGCAACGGAACATGCTCTACGTTGCAGAGCCTGTTGTATCGGACAAGGGCTTTGACGGATATATCCGTTTGTCCATGAGTCTGAAAGCGGTGGAGGAGGGAGTACGCCGCGGCTGGACGGCTATCGGGATTGGACTCGTGTTGCTATTTCTTGCTGCTGGATTGGTGAGCTATCGTATTGCTCGCAGTCTGACCTCGCCTATTGAGCATATTACAGGGGTAGCCAACCGCATTTCAGGACTGGATTATGACGCAAGGGTTGGTGTGCAGCGCCGGGACGAAGTAGGGCAACTGGGTGAAGCCATTAATCGTATGGCTGACAGTCTCCAAAACCAAATGAAAACGATACGTGACAATGAGGATCTACTCCAGAGCGTCATGAGTAATATGACAGGCGGGATTCTAATGATTGATGCAAGTGAGTGTATTGCGCTTGTAAACCGTGAGTCTGAGCGAATGCTCGGTGTCGTGGGTAAACGGGTGACGGACAAGCCGTATCATGAGCTGAAGAAGCACTATGAGCTCACAAAGCTAATTGAGGGCAGCATACAAAGCCGAGAAAGGCTGCATGGTGAGGTTCATTTGTACAATCCCGAGGAAAGACTCGTGTTGCTGGATGGTGTTCCGATGTATGAGGATGAAGGCGGATACCGGGGGATGCTGTTCCTTTTACAGGATATTACGGCTATTCGACGGTTGGAAAATATGCGGAGCGAATTTGTGGCTAACGTTTCTCATGAGCTAAAAACGCCGATTGCCGCAGTCAAGGGTTTTGCCGAGACGTTACTCGGTGGCGGGGTTAAAGATGAGGAGACGGCCCGTTCATTTTTGCAAATTATATATGATGAAAGCGAACGATTGAATCGGCTGATCGGTGACATTCTGGAGCTATCCAAAATTGAATCCAAGCGTTCTCCACTGGATTGCTCGCCGGTGCACGTTTCGTCGTTCATAGAATCATTGCTGGAAAAACTGAACAATGTAGCTGCCAAAAAAAGAATTACGCTACACATGGATATCCCGGATGAGCTGTTTATGGAGGCAGATGAAGATAAGCTTCAGCAGATTTTCCTGAACCTTTTGTCTAATGGCATCAACTATACACTTGATGGTGGCAAGGTAAAGATCAAGGTTCTAACGATACAGCGGGAGAATGACACGGAAAAGGTCGTATTTACAGTCAGTGATACAGGTATTGGAATTCCAAAGAAGGACCTGCCACGTATCTTTGAGCGCTTTTACAGGGTGGACAAAGGACGCTCGCGCAACTCTGGCGGAACGGGACTGGGATTGTCGATCGTCAAACACTTGGTCGATTTGCATCATGGCACCCTTTCGGTGGAAAGTGAGCTTGGATTGGGTACCACATTTACAGTTGAATTACCGCTATTGCAACAGGAAGAATGAACTATAACCTTTTTTACATTCTGTTAACAATGCCGTGATAAAATAAACGGGTGTCGCATGAGTGTGGAAAAGGTTTCTGGATTTTGACCAATGCACCTTTAACAGGTAAACAGGAGATGAAGTTATTTATGGGACAACGCTTGCTGGTTATTGAGGATGAACCAACGCTTGCCAGATTGCTATCCTACAATTTGATACAAGAAGGTTTTGAGGTGGACACGGAGGATCATGGCAGTGCCGGGTTTGAAAAAGCCTCCAGAGAGTCCTACGATTTGATCCTGCTGGATTTGATGCTGCCGGGAATGAACGGACTGGACATTCTGAGCAGACTTCGCCATCAGGGGCTGACAACGCCTATCATTATTTTAACGGCCAAAAACGGCGAGGCCGAGGTTGTCCAAGGGCTGAAGTCGGGTGCAGATGATTACATCACGAAGCCTTTTGGCGTTTCTGAGCTGTTGGCCCGTGTAACGGCTGTGCTGCGAAGAACTTCCGGCGGGGATGAAGGAGTGCTGTCTGATCAGAAAGATAGCTCCAAAATTCAACTGGGCGAGCTGGAGATTTACCCTGAGAAGTATGAGGTCATTCTTGGAGGTCAGTCGATCAGCCTCAGACCAAAGGAATTTGAGGTGCTTCTTTATTTGTCCCGCAAGCCGGGAGTGGTCCTGACCCGGGATGACCTGATGAATGCTGTTTGGGGTTTTGACTACATTGGCGGTCAACGGACCGTGGATGTGCATGTCAGTTCCTTACGTAAAAAGCTGGAGCTGGATCCCGACTCGGTTCATATCGATTCGATCCGAGGAGTGGGGTACAAGCTGGTTGTAAATAAAAAAAGAAGCGCTTCTCATTTATTATAAATGAGGAGCGTTTTTCTTTATCCAGGGAAGTGTCCGACGACTTTTGTGTCCATTTCGTGATTTTACATTTCATTAACAAAAATAGACGCTAGAATCAACAAATGACCGATATGATGTTCCCGTCACTCCAAGTAGTTAAAAAAAGGGGACTTCAGAACGATGATAACGGAACCAAAGACCCAGCCGAGTTCCACTGCCGTGATTGAACGTGAAGCATACAAGCCGATTACTACCTATGTGCCATGCCGGGAGGTTCCGATCATTGGTACGGATATGACTTGTAAAGAACTGTTAGCGCTTATGAAAACACAGGAGGATATTCCTTGTGTCATTGTTGTGGATAAAAATGATCTTCCATTGGGCATTATTATGAGAGATGCGTACAATCGCCATTTTACGGGCAGATTTGCTGCGGCGTTGTTCTATGATAAGCCTGCGGCCATATTTGCCGACCCCGATACATTAATTGTGGATCTGAAAAGCCAGGCATCGGACATTGTGGAACTGGCGATGCTGCGCGAAGATCAGCGTTTTTACGATTGTGTGTTGATTAAGGAAGGAACACGGTTACTCGGCGTACTCACGATTCGTGATATCCTGTCCGTCGTGCAGCGAATGCAAAGAGAAGCAGACGAAGAGCGGGGCGATGTGATTCGGCATAGCTATGACGGAGTCCAGCGTATTCAGCTGACTGTGCTGGATGCAGCTAAAGAGGCCGACGACAGTGTGCGGCTAACCCGCTCAATGAGTGAATTATCCCGTCGTGGCAAAGTAGAACTGGAGGATGTTTTGCTCTCCTATCGTGCAGTCACGGAGCAAATGAAGCGCCAGCATGAGCAGATGACGGCGTTGACCCAATCGCTGAATGACATTGCGCGCATGGCCTCATCCATTCGTGCACTGGCAGATCATAGCGGACTGCTGGCGATCAACGCGTCCATTGAAGCGGCGCATGCTGGCGAACACGGACGAGGCTTCCAGATTGTGTCTCAGGAGGTGCGGAATATGTCACTCCAGACGAAAGCCTTTTCCACGCAGATTACAGGCTTACTCACCCATATCGAGCAAATGCTGCGTGACACCGCTGAACTGACGGATACGAGTATGCAGCAGATTCATACAGGCTCTCAATATATTTCTGCCGGAACACAAACTTTTGCCAAACTACTGCAGGCTGTCAACGAAATTGAAGCCAAAAACAGCGAAATGTCCCGTTCCGCAGAGGAAGCGGCTTTGAATGCAGCCGAAATTGCGCAGGAGCTTGAGCTCATGCTAAGTTCTTGATCATTTTACATACCGTTAACAAATCCACCACACTAAATTTACACACAGCTTATATAATCTTCATATTGTGCAAATCAGGTGCAATGCTTGAGGATCATAACTGCAACACGAAGGAGATCATAAATCCATGAATGATTCCGTAATCCGGATCGATAAGCTGAATTTATATTATGAGAAATTTCACGCGCTGAAACATATAAACCTCGATATTCCTGAAAAAACGGTAACTGCCTTCATCGGCCCGTCCGGCTGCGGCAAATCAACCCTGCTGCGTACGCTGAACCGGATGAATGACATGATACCGGGAACGCGTATTGAAGGCACTGTGAGTATCGCAGGTCAGGATATATACGGCGATACTATGGAAGTAGAAACTCTGCGTAAGCAGGTGGGAATGGTTTTTCAACAGCCTAACCCATTTCCCAAATCGATTTATGATAACGTGGCCTACGGTCCGCGTCTGCATGGAATTCGGCAAAAGGACAAGTTGGACGAATTGGTTGAGCAAAGCCTGCGGCAGGCGGCACTCTGGGAAGAGGTCAAGGATTTTCTGAAGCGTTCTGCTCTGAGTTTATCCGGTGGACAACAGCAACGGTTGTGTATTGCCCGGGCGCTTGCTGTACAGCCAGATATTTTGCTAATGGACGAGGCGACATCTGCGCTGGATCCGATCTCCACGATGAAAATTGAAGAACTGGTTCAGGAATTGCGAGACACGTATACCATTGTCATGGTGACGCATAACATGCATCAGGCAGCCCGTGTGTCCGGTCGAACTGCGTTCTTTTTGAATGGTGTTGTGGTGGAAGCAGCGGATACACAGACGATGTTTTCCACGCCGCAAGATTCACGTACAGAAGATTATATTTCAGGGCGATTTGGCTAAAGCCTACCAGATGAATATGCCAGAAGGGGTGACTTCGAAATGATACGTAGAAAAGGTTTTGATGAAGGGTTAGATGAACTGAGAGCCGTACTGCGCGAAATGGGTGCACACGTTTCGAAGGCGCTCGATCAGGCCATTGAATGTTTGCAGACCAAAAATACAGAATTGGCTCAGCAGGTGGTCAAAAATGATGCATCCCTTAATACGCTGGAAGAGAATATTCTCGATATGGGTTCCAAGCTCATTATTACCCAGCAGCCGGTAGCGAAGGATTTGCGTCGGATCATTGTTGCATTTAAAATTTCCAGTGATCTGGAACGAATGGGCGATTTGGCGCTTGATATTGCCAAGGTGACACTTCGCTTGGAAGGGCAGCAGATCATTAAGCCGCTGGTGGATATTCCGCACATGGCTTCCATTGTTAAAGAAATGATAGATGATGCGATCAAATCCTATTTGGATGAAAATACAGATCTGGCCTACAAAATGGCCAAAGAGGATGATCGTGTGGATTCCATGTATAGCCACATGATCAGCGATCTGTATGCCTTTATGGTAGAAAAGCCGGCAGAGGCTTCACAAGCCATGCTGCAGTTGCTTGTAGGACGATACATTGAACGAATTGGTGACCATGCTACGAATATCGGTGAAAGCACTGTATATCTCGTGACAGGGGAGAGACCAGATTTGAACCAGTAGAGCTTTCAGGTATATAGCGGTTGTTTCTGACCCAGACTTGTCTTTGAGCAAAAGGCAAATTTGGTTAGGAAGCAGCCGTTTTTTTCTGAAAAAGGAGCCTTGTATGTTAAGATAGGAAGAGGAATGCGTAAAACGTAAGAACGTTACGAATGCATTGATGAACTTGCGAGGTGCTAAATGGATAAACTCATGCTTATAGATGGTAACAGTATCATTTACCGGGCGTTTTTTGCTATGCCACCGTTAACGAATTCGAGCGGGCAGCAGACGAACGCGGTGTACGGATTTACGACGATGTTATTGCGGCTCTTGGAGGAGCACAAACCAACACATATTCTGGTTGCCTTCGATGCCGGTAAAATAACGTTTCGCCATAAAGGATACGAGGATTACAAAGGTGGACGGGAGAAAACACCGCCAGAGCTGTCCCAGCAATTTCCGTTGCTGAAAGAGCTATTGACCGCTTTTGGCATAGCCCAGTTTGAACTGGATGGCTATGAGGCGGACGATATTATAGGCACCCTCTCCAAGACAGCGGACGAAGCCGGTTTCAATGTGCTGGTCGTGACCGGGGACAAGGATATGCTTCAATTGGCTTCAGACCATGTCACAGTTGGCTTGACCCGCAAAGGGGTTACTGAGGTGGAGACGTATGGACCTGAGCAAATTCAGGAACGATATGGCCTGAAGCCGCTGCAAATTATTGACCTTAAGGGTCTGATGGGCGATACATCGGACAATATTCCTGGTATTCCCGGCGTAGGTGAAAAAACAGCGCTCAAGCTGCTGCATCAATACGGTTCAGTCGAAGAAGTGCTGGCGCACACGAATGAGCTAAAGGGCAAAATGAAAGAACGTGTAGAGACACATGCCGATGATGCGCGAATGAGCAAAGATTTGGCGACCATTTATCGGGATGTAACGTTGGACAAGCAGCTGGAAGATGTGGCCTTCGGCGGGCTGCAAGCAGAAACAGCCGGGCCAGCTCTGGCGAAGCTGGAGTTCAAGTCCTTGCTGGAGCGTTTATCCTTTTCAGGTGAGGTTGGCAGTACTGGGGTAGATGTAGAGGAAGCCGCGGCTGACGTAACAGTGCTGGATGAGCAGCGGATTAGCGAATTGGTAGAAGTGTTGGATCATGTGGATGTGCTGCATGTTGAGACGCATGGTGATAATCCGCATCATGCTGACATCGTAGGTCTGATATTTGCCGCAACGGGGCAGCAGTATTTTATGACGCTGGATGTACTGCAAAGCGATGCAGCTACACCTATTCGCGAATGGCTTGCTGACCCTGAACGCAAAAAACGTGGTCATGATCTGCATCGTACGGATTTGGCTTTACACTGGCATGGAATTGAGTTTGCAGGGGCCGAGTTTGATGTGCAACTGGCAGGGTACTTGCTGGACCCGACCGATGCAAACCAGACATTGAGCGGATTGGCAGCCAAATATGGTTTGTCTTCGATCCGTCCAGACGAAGAAGTGTTCGGTAAAGGAGCTAAATATAAAGTCCCTGACGTGGATGTACTGTCCGATCATGTGGCGCGTAAGGCAGCGGTGATTGAAGCTTTGGTGCCTGTACAGCAGGCGGAGCTGGAAAAAACGGAAATGCACAAGCTGTTTCATGAGCTGGAGATGCCGTTGTCCCGCATTTTGGCGGATATGGAGAAGCAGGGCATTTTGGTGAACGTAGAAGAACTGCGCGCTTTGGGGAAAGAATTTGAAGCCCAGATTGCAACGTTGGTGGGTGAAATCTACAGCATTGCTGGAGTAGAGTTCAATCTGAATTCGCCCAAGCAGTTGGGTGAGATTTTGTTTGATAAACTGGGTTTACCTGTCATTAAAAAGACGAAAACGGGTTACTCGACTGATGCGGAGGTATTGGAAAAGCTGGCCCCCTATCATGATATTGTGCAAAATATTTTGCAGTACCGCACCATTGCCAAACTCCAATCGACGTATGTCGAAGGATTGCTGAAAGAAATTTCGGAGAAAACGGGTAAGGTGCATACGTATTTCCGGCAGACGGTTGCAGCAACTGGACGCTTGAGTAGTCAATTTCCTAATTTGCAAAACATTCCGATTCGTCTTGAAGAAGGTCGCAAAATCCGAAAAGTATTTGTTCCGTCCGAACCGGGCTGGTCTATTTTGGCGGCAGACTACTCACAGATCGAGCTGCGGGTGCTGGCTGATATTTCGGATGATGAACGTTTGAAGGAGGCCTTTGTCCACGATATGGACATCCATACCAAGACCGCATCCGATGTGTTTGGGGTAGCAGCGGAAGATGTGGACTCCAATATGCGGCGTTCTGCGAAGGCAGTCAACTTTGGGATTGTCTATGGGATCAGTGATTATGGTCTGTCACAAAATTTGAATATTACGCGGAAGGAAGCGGCTCGTTTTATCGACCAGTATTTTGATGTGTTCCAAGGCGTTCGCCGTTACATGGATGATATTGTGAAGGATGCGAAGCGGGACGGCTACGTAAAAACGCTGTTGGAACGCAGACGCTATTTGCCGGAGATTAACGCCAGCAATTTCAACCTGCGTTCATTCGCTGAGCGTACAGCGATGAATACGCCGATTCAAGGTACCGCAGCCGATATTATCAAGTTGGCGATGGTACAGATGGATGAGGCCTTACGTGAACGTAAACTTCGCAGCAGAATGCTGCTCCAAGTACATGATGAGCTTGTGTTCGAGGTTCCGCCTGAGGAAATGGAAACGATGAAAGAGCTTGTCCCGGCTACCATGGAAGCCGCATTAAAGCTGGCTGTGCCGCTCAAAGCCGAAGTAAGCTATGGCAGCAATTGGTATGAGGCCAAGTAATATATTTCAATGAGTAGATAGTCCCAATTTGACGCTGCTTCCGTTATAATATAGGGTGAGGTGAAGACATCATGCCGGAATTACCGGAAGTAGAAACAATTAAACGAACGCTAAACGAGCTTATCGTTGATAAACATATAGATCATGTCACCGTTAATTTGCCGCGGATCATTCAACGGCCCGATGATATCCACGCTTTTGCGATGGAATTGGCCGATCACCGGATTACAGGGGTTGAGAGACGCGGAAAGTTTCTGCGGATTTTGCTGGACGGGCTGGTGCTGGTCTCCCATCTTCGAATGGAAGGGCGATATGGATTGTATTCGCAACATGATCCTGTGGAAAAGCATACCCATGTCATCTTTCATTTTAAAGATGGTACGGAGCTGCGTTATCAGGATGTGCGCCAGTTTGGCACAATGCACTTATTTCCGGCAGGACAGGATTTGCTGGAAAAGCCGCTGAACAAGCTCGGTTTGGAACCGATGGACGAGGCCTTTACACCCGAAATGCTTCGTGTCGCTGTTGGAACTCGTTCGACTTCGATCAAGGCAGCGCTGTTAAACCAGTCATATGTGGTGGGCATCGGGAATATTTATGTAGATGAATCGTTGTTTAAGGCGGGGATTCATCCAGCACAGCCAGCCAAAAGCCTAACGGATAGCCAATTTCATGTCTTGCATGAAGCTATTGTCTCCACGCTGGGTGCGTCGATTCAGGTTGGAGGCTCGTCCATTAAATCGTTCGTTAATGGACAGGGTAAAACGGGCGACTTCCAGCATCAATTGCAAATCTATGGACGTAACGCGAAGCCTTGCGTTAACTGTGGCACATTGATCGAAAAATCTGTCGTAGCCGGACGTGGCACACATCATTGTCCGGTCTGTCAGCCTATGCGTTAAGACTTGCACAGTCACCCCAAGCCCATCCCTCTCATATATTGTTCCAAGTACCAATACTGCGGAGGGTTTCGGTTGTTATAAGGCCCTGCCTTCGCAATGGGAGGGAATTGGAGTGGCTAATCATTGGGGAGGCCTGCTGTTACTGGCATTTGCGCTAAGTTTGGACAGTTTCGGAGTCGGTGTTACATATGGTTTGCGCAAAATGAAAATTCCACTGTTGTCGATTGCTATCATCTCCGTATGTTCAGGTTTGGTGATTGGCATATCCATGCAATTGGGCGCATTACTATCTCGTGTCCTGTCTCCTGTATATACGACCGTTTTCGGCGCTGTCATCCTGATCTGTATCGGCTGTTACTCTTTGATTCAAGCTCTGCACCGCAAAGAGGATTCGCCAGAGGATTCAGCGGAAGCCTCTCGGCGGCTGCTTCTTACAGAACAGACTGATCCAGTGAGCAGATCTGTTCTTGGAGAGAAGAAGAGTATAGAGGATGCTGATACAGAGTCTTTCCTTAGCTCAAGAAAAGATCTGTCGGCAGAAGCTTCTGTGGAGCAGCAGGAGCGAACGCTATTTTCTCTGGAGTTCCGCAAATGGGGACTTGTTATTCGGATTCTTCGAAGTCCGTCTGCTGCGGATATGGACCGTTCCGGCAGTATATCTGCTACCGAAGCGGTTTGGCTGGGCATTGCATTATCGGTCGATGCGTTCGGAGCGGGACTCGGGGCAGCTATGCTTGGTTTTCAACCACTGTCTACTGCGCTGGCTATTACGTTATTCAGTGGAACATTTTTAATTGCAGGGATGAAGGCAGGCTTCTTTCTATCAGCATTTCGATTTATGAAGGCGCTGGGTGTATTGCCGGCATTATTACTGATTATGATGGGCATATTGAAGCTGTTATGAGGTGAAAGAGCATGAATATCGGATTAACCGGAGGTATTGCTACCGGAAAAAGCACCGTGTCGGCTCTTTTGGTCGCCAAAGGTGCGCTGCTGATCGACGCAGATGCCATTGCCCGGGAAGTCATGCTTCCGGGGCATCCGGTGCTGGCGGCGGTCAAACAGCATTTTGGACAAGCTATAGTGAACAATGACGGAACCCTGCACCGCAAAAAACTGGGTGAGATTGTATTCGGAGACCCTGCCCAGCGGCAGGCACTTAACGATATTACACATCCTGCTATTCGTGAGGAAATGCGTATGCGCATGGAAGCATATGAACGGGAACAGCCGGACAAGCTTGTTTTGGCAGATATCCCGTTACTGTACGAGTCCGGGCTGGAGAGCTTGTACGAGGAAATTATGGTTGTGTACGTACCACGTGATATTCAGCTCCAGCGTCTGATGCTCAGAGACGGTCTGACGGAGGAGCAAGCTGGACTTAGGCTGTCCGCACAAATGGATATTGAACAAAAGAAAAGCTTGGCCGATATCGTTATCGATAATAGCGGAACACAGACTGAGACGAAGCGACAAATTGATCAATTTTGGCAGCGGAAGGGACTTGCATGAATATTTTGCGAAAGAAAAGAGTCCTGCTCACTTTGTTTGTCGGGTTTGTCCTGATCCTGTTCCTTAATTCAAATTGGATGTCCTGGTTCTATCCAATTCAATATAAGGATGAGATTCGGCAGTATTCACAAACGTATGAAGTGGACCCATTTTTGGTGGCGTCTATTATCCGTGTAGAAACCAATTTTAAAACCAGCAAGCAGTCGCATAAGGGTGCACTGGGCCTGATGCAGATTATGCCGAATACGGCAAATTGGATTATGGACAGCGCCCAGATTCAAAAGGTTCCGCTGGACAGTGTCAAGCACGAGCCTGGCACCAATATTGAGCTGGGAACCTGGTATTTGCATAACCTATCCATAAAGTTTCAGGATAATCCTGTAGCAATCGTAGCTGCTTACAATGCAGGGCCGGGTAAAGTTCAAGAGTGGCTGGATAAGGGAGTGTGGGATGGAAAAGAAGAGTCCATTAAGCAAATCCCTTTTGGTGAGACACGACATTATGTACAGCGGGTCATTTATTACTACAGGCAATACACGAAAATTTATAATGATTTTTAAATGACAAGTTAATGACATGATGAGCCTTTTCGCTTTAAAATGAAAAAAGCGCAGGACAGGCTGTTTTTAGCAGCCCATCCATACACTTTATCTTGTTATTTCTGCATTATTACCGCGATTATTGGTATTGACCTGCCAATTGTTGTTCGGCGATCGTTACGAGGCGTTTTGTGATGTAGCCCCCGATCGAACCGTTCTCATAGGAAGTCATGTTACCTTGGTAACCATCTTGAGGAATGCTGATACCCAGCTCTTGAGCGATTTCATATTTCATTTGCTCCAGAGCGCCGGAGGATCTGCTGACTACCAGATTGTTGGAGTTGCCATTGTTTCCTTGTGCCATTGTTGTTCACCTCCTCGCGATATGGTAAACATATTATGATCCGTTTTGACAAAATTATTACTAAGAATCTTCGGGAATTTATTGGAAAAAGAAAGTGGTGAGATTATGAAATGTCCGTATTGTGCCTACAACGGCACGAAAGTGTTAGATTCGCGACCTGCGAATGATAACAAGTCCATCCGTCGTCGCCGTGAATGTGAACAGTGTGCCAGGCGTTTTACCACCTTTGAAATGGTGGAGGAAACGCCGCTCATGGTTATCAAAAAAGACGGCAGCCGTGAAGAGTTTAGTCGTGATAAAATGCTGCGAGGTCTCATTCGGGCCTGCGAGAAGCGCCCAGTATCCGTCGAGCAACTGGATATGATCGTATCCCAGGTAGAGAACGCTATCCGCAACACAGCAGCCACAGAAGTGGATAGCCAGCAGATCGGTGAGCTGGTCATGGAACAGCTTTACCCAGTGGATGAAGTCGCCTACGTACGTTTTGCGTCCGTCTATCGTCAGTTTAAAGACATCAATATGTTTATGAAGGAACTGAAAACATTGTTATCTAAAGATACAGCCAGCGACTGATCGCTGACTGTATCTTTCTTGGGACAAAGTGGGAAGATGACTATATTTTTTTTATAAAAGTATTGACACAGGAATAAAAATTTTATATGATATAGAAGTCGCTTGAAACGTTGAAAAAACTTACTTACGATGGGGCCTTAGCTCAGCTGGGAGAGCGCATCGCTGGCAGCGATGAGGTCAGGGGTTCGATCCCCCTAGGCTCCACCAAACTTATATTATGGACTCTTAGCTCAGTTGGTAGAGCAGTTGACTCTTAATCAATTGGTCCAGGGTTCGAGTCCCTGAGAGTCCATCCTTTAGAAAAAACGGCAGAGATGCCGTTTTTTTTGTTGTTTATAGATTTATTCCCAGTCTAACCGGGAACCGTTATGGGTTGAATGAGCGTGTAACTGACTGCACAGAAAACAGATCCTATAGGAAATAGAAGTCGATACTGAATAGCAACTCATTTTTCGCAAGTGTAGCTTTGATCGTTGTTTCATTGCAGTTTGTATTTTACAATAACATGAGTTAAGTTCCTAATCATTGAACTGAACTAAGTAAAAACTAATGTGATGTCAAAAAGGAGGGGGAACGATGTATCGTATCATTGATTTCGTACTCAATCTGCTCCATGCAAAGCCTGCGAAATAACAAGGCGAAGCTTGGTATGGAGCGAATATATTTCGCCTGTAAGGAATAGTTATTGGCAGACGCAGGCTTTGCCCTTAAAATGTAAAATTTATTTTAAGGAGCGAGCCCTACATGAATTATTTAAAGGCAACTGATCTGCTTCCTGATGATTTGCTTAAGGAAGTACAGCGGTATATACAAGGAGAACTTATTTATATCCCAAGTCGTTCAAGTGAGCGTAGGAGATGGGGAGAAAGCTCAGGCGCGGCCCTTTATTATCTCCTTCGGAATGAAGAGATACGCGCAAGATTCAGCAAGAGGGTGCCCATTGACGAACTCTCAGAACAATACGGACTGTCTGTAGACCGCATTAAGAAAATCGTATACTCCAAAAAATGAAAAATGTGCCCGCAGAGATGATCTGTGGGTTTTTGTTGTCCTTATATATAAGCAGAACGTTACAAACACTTGATAAAAGAACTTGGCATATATCTGAAGTTCCAGAATCTTTACAATAAGGTTATTACAGAAAAGCAGGAGGTAAATAATGAAGTATACTCAGAAAAAATTCGAAACGCATGACTTTTTAAGGATTAGAGATTTTTTGAAACACTCCCTGAAAAGTAGTCCTGATCTTAAAAATTGGTTCATAGATCGCTGGAATTTCTGTAGATATTGGGGACAAATCATGCACAATACATTTGAAACATGGCCTGAAACTGTTGGAATTTGGGAGAATGAACATCAAGAAATTGTTGCTGTTGTTCACCCGGAAGGAGAAGATAACATAGGTGAAGCTTATTTCCAGCTTGCAGATCGTGATTTTTCAAATGAATTTCTAAATGAATTAATAGATTATGCTGAATTGAAATTAGCTTTACATGGTGAGAATGTAGCTACTTTAGATATAATCGTAAACGAGGATGGAGAGCAACTGAAGGAGCTTTTGAAAAAAAGAGAGTACATCTTGCAAGATGGGAAAGAAACGACATCCTGTATGAATGTACCGCATGATGTAAAGCTGGAATTGCCAAACGGGTTTAGAATTGCGGATGCGAATGAAGCTGGGGATTTTGAAAAAGGCTTTGCTCATGGAAGAGCATTCGGGTACTACAAGGGCGATTATCCAGATCATAATGTCGCTGAGCGATGTTATATATCATTGAGAAATGCCCCTGATTATATACCGGAATTCGATGTAGTCATCCTGGATCATAACAATGAAGTGGCTTCTTTCACTACAATCTGGTACGACGAGTTGAATAAAATAGGAATACTGGAGCCGGTAGGTACGATACCTAAGTATAGAAAAACAGGGCTTGGAAGAGCTGTTATTTATGAAGCCATAAAAAGAGTCAAGGACAAAGGTGCAGAAAGAATTTTTGTAGGTTCGGATCAGCCCTTTTATCTGTCGATGGGGTTTTCATTAGCATACTCAAAAGAAATATGGCAAAAAAAGAGCATCATTGTTTAACGCTGACTGACATAATTGGCAAGGATTTTGAGATACTCATCATTCACTAATTTTCTTGGGGCGAATACGGCTGTTAAAAAAGTTAGAGATTTTGAACGCGCAATTTTTTCATCCATCATGGAATGGTCGGCTTCAGGTAAATGAATCACGGACAGCAGCTCTGCGGGTATTTTCTCACGATAGACTCGCTCGGTATCCTTTACATCAACATTAATATCTTTGCCAGCCAGAACCAAGAGTACAGGAGAATGGAAGTGACTTAATTCTTCAGTGGAATCAGACCGAAAATTTTTGCCTATAAAGCTCCATCTTTCTTTGGAGATCATATCCTCAGGATCGGCTATGCTTAGGTATTCTTCATAAGAAGCATGTTTTTTCAGTAACTGTAGAATCTCTTGATCGTAGTTCAATGTCTTTTGAATTTCTTGCGGAGTAGCTCCTTCTTGCTCCATTTCTTTTCTGGTATTAAATTGTCCTTGGGAAATCCAGTTCACGGCAGGCGATACAAGGATGCTGAATGCAATATCATGTTCGTCTTTAACGATCTTCGGAATGACCCATCCTGCTTGACTGGCTCCCCATAGGCCGATTTTTTGCGTATCAATCATCGGCAAGGTTCTCGCCCAGTCTATTGCATATCGGATCTCCTGTGCGCGGTCCTCCATGCTTTGATCCAGCCAATTGCCAGGGGCACTATTAATACCGGGCTTATTCAATGACAGGGAGGCATAACCCTTGGAGGCGAACTTTTCCCACAGTGGTTTGTATCCATCATCATATGTGTCATTAATAGGACCATCCCCATGGACAAAAACAACCAATCCAACCTTTCCCGAGTAGTTCTTAGGCAAAGCTAATGTACCTGTTAACAGCCCTTTAGGTGTCGTGATTTGTATTTTTTCTTCTGTCATCTTGTAGGAATTTTGATATAGAACAATGAGTATCAAGGCAACAGCTAGAGCTGCCGCAATACCCAAAGTAAGCTTAAATGTTTTTTTCAATGGTGTTCTCTCCTCGAATGTAGGTTCTCTTTCCAACTCATCAGATGCCATACAGGCTCCTTGAACCAAAAATGCCGTAACCCATTATACTTAGATTGTTCTACTTCAAACGCCAGTTTGTGATACAAACGGATAGCCCCTTGGTTCTTATGCGCTACATGAAGCGTCAATGCATGAAACCCAGATTCAACCGTAAATTGCTGTGCGAAAGCTAGAAGACGGCGTCCTATTCCCTGGTTACGATGACTTGAACGAAT